>Ga0307509_10000030_pt1 | contig 206541 bp, 167 predicted proteins | sample 10_EM_MG_FD_202245 | JGI IMG/M metagenome (GOLD analysis project Ga0307509, IMG submission 202245) | Populus trichocarpa ectomycorrhiza microbial communities from riparian zone in the Pacific Northwest, United States - 10_EM | ecosystem: Host-associated > Plants > Roots > Unclassified... | reverse complement strand
GCTCCCCTTCAGCGAACAGCGATGCCGCGGGCGACTCGGGCTGCAATGATTTTGCGTCGGTGCTCATGCGCGTATTATCGCGCCCACTGCCTATTTATTCACACCTTCTGAGTCTTCGAAGCCCAACATTCTGATGGCGCAAAAATTGTTGGGCTTCGAAGACTCAGCCCAACCTACGGATAACCGCTTAAGTCAGCGCCATTCGGCTTAGGGTAGGGGTCGGCCGCTACAGCAAGAACACGACTGCCCACAAACCCGTCAGAGTCAGCACGACCGTATACGGCAGCGCCATCCAGATCATGCGGCCATACGACAGGCGGATCAGCGGCGCCAGTGCCGAGGTCAGCAGGAACAGGAACGCCGCCTGCCCATTCGGCGTGGCAATGCTGGGAATGTTCGTGCCGGTATTGATCGCGACGGCGAGCAGATCGAACTGCTCGCGCGTGATCGCGCCTTCGAGCAGCGCAGCCTTCACTTCGGTGATGTAGATGGTGGCGACGAAAACATTGTCGCTGATGGCCGAGAGCAGCCCGTTGGCGACGTAGAACATCGCGGTCTGCGCCTTGCCCTGCAGTTGCAGCACGGCTGCAATCACCGGCTCGAACAGGTGTTGATCGTGCAGCACGGCGACGATCGCGAAGAACACCACCAGCAGCGCGGTAAAGGGCAGCGCCGCATCGAATGCCTTGCCGAGGCGATGCTCGTCGGTGACACCGGTAAACGATGTCGCGACAACAATGACCAGCAGGCCGATCAAACCCACTTCGGCCCAATGCAGGCCAAGCGCGATCACCAGAAGCGTCGCCACGGCCGCCTGCACGATGAGCACGGCGCGATCACGCGGCGTGCGGCGCGCTGCCGCAGCGCCGGCATAGTCCTCGAGCACCGACCTCACAGCGGCAGGCAGCGCCGTTCCATAGCCGAACCAGCGCAGCTTCTCGACCAGCGCACAGGTGACGAGGCCGGCAATGAGCACGGGCACACTGACCGGCGCGACGCGTACGAAAAATTCAGCGAACCCCCAGCCCGCCTGCTTGGCGATGAGCAGGTTCTGCGGCTCGCCCACTTGCGTCATGACGCCGCCCAGCGCCGTGCCGATGGACGCATGCATCATCAGCCCGCGCAGAAAGCCGCGGAAGGAATCGAGGTCGGACTGATGCAGTGCATGAACGTCGGCGTCCTGCCCGAAATCATGACCGGCATCGTGTGGCTTGCCCGACGCGAAGCGGTGAAACACCTCGTAGAAGCCGAGGCCCACGGTGATGACGACTGCGACGACGGTCAACGCATCCAGGAAAGCGGACAGCAATGCCGCTGCGGCACAGATGACGACGCTCAGCGCGACCTGCGACTTCACGCTCAGCAAGATCCGCGTAAACGCATACAGCAGCAGCTCTTTGAGAAAGTAGATGCCGGCAACCATGAAGATCAGCAACAGCAGCACGGGCAGCGCGTGCACCAGTTCGTCATACGCCGACGCCGGACTGGTCAGACCGATGATCACCGCTTCGATGGCGAGCAATCCGCCCGGCTGCAGCGGATAACACTTCAGCGCCATCGCCAGCGTGAAAATGAACTCGAGCAGCAGCAGCCACCCCGCCAGCGCCGGCCCGTGCGCGCCGCCACCGAACATCACGAGTGGATTGACGATCAAGAAGCCGACGATCGCCAGCTTGTACCAATGCGGCGAATTGCCCAGGAAATTCCGGGCGAAGGCCTGGGGCAAAGTTTCAGTCATCGCAACCTGCCCTAGCGACGGCCCAGCCGTTAGCAGAGAGGGCCGGTCTTCGTCCGGAACCGCTTTCTCGGATCGTGAAAAACAGGACGTTTTTCACCGAAGGCTACGACCTTTTCGAGCGTGCTGACGGCTATACCCGTAGATGAGCAGGCCGAGACCGCGGAGGGTGCCGTATTCACGGCCGGTCCGGGAAAGCGTTTGCGGACGAAGGCCGGCAGTACTGGCACCCTCTTCCTCTTTGCGTCCGCAGAATCCAAGTTCCCCGCGCAACGCCGCGTTCTTCATCCTGCGGCAGCCCCAGCCGAGACCGGAGGATTCTCCACCGCACGCCACAGCGTCTTGTTGCCGCTGGCCTTGTCGATGGCAGCAAGCGAGCGTTCGTGCGCCGCAAGCTCCTCTTCCGAAGCGGCGACGATGTGCAGTTCCCCGCGCGGCCGCACCGGCAACGCCAACTCGACGGCTGCGTCCGTCTTGGTCTGCGCCTCCGCCAGAATCAACGTCGTCTGCCCGCCCGTCATCTGCAGATAAACGTCCAGCAGGATCTGCGCATCGAGCAGCGCGCCGTGCCATTCGCGATGCGAGTTGTCGACGCCATAGCGCTTGCACAAGGCATCCAGGCTGTTGCGCTGGCCGGGGTGCATCTGCCGCGCCAGCGGCAGCGTGTCGAGCACGCCGCAGAGACTCTTGATGTTGCGGCGCGGCCCAGGCAGCCGCTTCAGCTCAGCATCCAGGAACGCAATGTCGAAGGCAGCGTTGTGGATGATCAGCTCGGCGCCGCTGATGAACTCCAGCAGCTCCTCCGCCACGGTCTCGAAACGCGGCTGCTGCTGCAGGAATTCGTTGGTGATGCCGTGCACCTGCAATGCGCCACGATCCACTTCGCGATCCGGCCGCAGGTAGCGGTGGAAGGTGCGGCCGGTCTTGCGCCGCTTGAAGATTTCGACGCAGCCGATTTCGATGACGCGATGGCCCTGCTCGGGTTCCAGTCCGGTGGTTTCGGTATCGAGGACGACTTGGCGCATGGGTCCGGTTCCGACTGTTGGATGTTATTCAGTAACCGAGGCATGGAGCGCCCGCACCACCGCGACCTGCTGATCCTCAGTCAAGTATGGGTGCATGGGCAGGCTGATGACCCGCGCCGCCGCCGCTTCGGAGACGGGAAAACTGCCCGTGCCTTGGCCGAGATTCGCGAACACCGGTTGCAGATGCAGCGGGACTGGATAGTGCACAGCTGTCGGCACGCCGCGCGCCTTCATGCCCGCCTCCACCTTCGCGCGATCGGCGACTTCCACTGTGTATTGCGCGAAAACACTGGTGCAGTGAGATGCGAGCGCAGGCGGTGTGACTCGATGCGCGGGGTTGGCGACTCTCTCGAACGCAGCATCGATGAGCGCAGCATAGCGAGCGCCGATACGCGAGCGCGCAGCCACTTCATCATCGAAAATGTCCAGCTTGGCGAGCAGCACTGCGGCCTGCAGCGTGTCGAGCCGGCCATTGAGCCCCAAGCGCGGATGGTGATAGCGGCGATCCTGGCCGTGCACGCGAATCTCGGCCATCAGCTTGGCCAGCGCGTCGTCGTCGGTGAACAATGCACCGCCATCACCGTAGCAGCCCAGCGGCTTGGACGGAAAGAACGAAGTCGAACCGATCTGCGACACGGCGCAGGATCTGCGGCCCTTGTAGAGTGCGCCGAAACTCTGCGCGGCGTCTTCGATCACTGCGAGTTTATGTTTCTTAGCGAGCGCATTGATCGCGTCCATGTCGGCGCACTGACCGTACAGCGACACCGGCATGATGGCCCTGGTGCGCGGCGTGATGGCGCGCTCGATCAGCGCAGGATCGATGTTGTACGTGCGCGGATCGATGTCGACGAACACCGGCTTCGCGCCGGCCACCGCGATCATCTCACCCGTCGCGATGAACGTGAACGGCGACGTGATGACTTCGGCGCCGGCGCCGATGTCCAGCGCCATCAATGCGATCAGCAGCGTGTCCGTGCCGCTGGATGCGCCGATGCAATGCTTCGCGCCCACGTACGCCGCGAGGCGCTTTTCCAGTTCCACCGTTTCGGCGCCCAGCACGTATTGGCCGTGATCGAGCACTGCCTGGATGCGCGCGTTCATGGGTTCGCGCACGCGGTTGTACTGAGTCTTGAGATCGATGAAGTTCATTGCGACGCGGTCATGGGTACGTGGCCATATGGACGTGAACGTGAGCGCGACAGTGTACAGATTCGGCGCCTTCGCTCAATCGTGCCGCTCACCGCCTTTTTGGTAGCGCGCGGTCGGCTCGACGAGACCGCCGACGACCGCGGGTCGCAACCGCCAGCGCGGCCGGATCGGCGTGAGTGCGTAGACGCGCTTGCGCGCCTTGATCATGTAGCCGCCTGCGAACATCGGCCACACGTGCTGGCCGGCGCGCTCCAGGAAACTCTGCGACGACGTCGTTGCGCCGCCCCACGGCAGCGTGAACAGGTAACGACGCGCATCGACGATCTCCAGGCCGAGCAGCTTGAGCCAGTCGCGCAGACGCCATTCACCGATCAGCCGCTCCAAGCCCGGCGGAAACCCGTCGCGCGCGAACAGATGTCGCAAGCCCCAGCTCGATAGCGGGCGGAATCCCAGGATGATGAGATGCCCTTCACCTGAGAGCACGCGGCCCACCTCCCGCAGGATTTCATGCGGATCGGGTTCGTACTCGAGCGTGTGCGGCAACAGCACCGCATCGACGGAGTCCGACGCGACGGCGAGCGCATCGGTGCGCGATCGAATCGTCGCGACACCCGGCGCTGCGCGCTGACCGTGCCATGCAAGCACCGACTTGCGCTGTGTGCGCGCGTCCTCGATCAACCCATCGTCATCGCCCCACAAGCCGATCTGCAGCAATTGCCAGCCGAACACCTGCGCAAGCGCTTCGCTCGCGAGTTTGCGCTCCAGCGTGTACAGCCGCGTGCCCAGCGGCGAACGCAGCCATTCATGCAACCCGTCGGCGATGTGCTGGGACATGGCGGAAGGATAATCGATGCTTGCCGCGAATGGCGGAGGCATGTTTAATACATATTGCCCTTCGAATACATCTTTCCCGCAAGGCCCCCCGCAACGATGCTGCAGATCACCCAGGTGCGGGCCTTCAACGATAATTACATCTGGCTGGTGCACGCGCCCCGCGATGCGCAGCAGGTGGTCGTGGTCGATCCCGGCGATGCCGCGCCGGTGCGGCGGGCACTCGACCAGAGTGGCCTGCAGCTCGCCGGCATTCTGATGACACACCATCACGCCGATCACGTCGGCGGTGTCGCCGAATTGCTACGTCAGCATGCGGTGCCCGCATTCGGACCGGCCAGCGAAGCGATTCCGGGCGAGCATGTGCGGTTGCGCGAAGGCGACGCGGCAATTTTCCCCAGCCTCGACCTGCGCTTCGAGGTGCTGGACGTGCCCGGCCACACCGCGGGCCATATCGCCTATGTGGGCCACGACACAGTGTTCTGCGGTGACACCTTGTTCAGCGCCGGCTGCGGCCGCCTGTTCGAGGGCACTGCGGAACAAATGACGCAATCGCTAGCCAAACTCGCGGAGCTGCCCGAAACGACGCAGGTGTACTGCGCCCACGAATACACGGTGGCCAACCTGAAATTCAGCCTGGCGGTGGAGCCGGACAATACCGAGGCTGCGACCTACCTGGAGCGTTGCCTGGCGCTGCGCGCGAAAAATGAGGCAACGGTGCCATCGAACATAAGGCAGGAGCGGAATGTGAATCCGTTTCTGCGCTGCCATCGACAGACTGTGAAACAGGCCGCGGAACAACGCGCCGGTCGCAGGTTGAATCCAACGGAAGTATTTGCCGTCATCCGCCAATGGAAAGACGGCTTCAAAAGCTGAAGCGGCAAAGGCTGATTTGGAGGGGTTGATGATACTGGCTTCCCGGGCAACGACAGCGCTCTATGCGGTCATCGCAGCCGCATTGGCTTTGTTGAATGCCGGCTGCAGCCACGTAGCTCCCATCGCGGACGACGCCGACGAGGTTCTGGTCGCCGCAGACGGCGAGGTGGACCGCGATGCCGAAGGCAACCCGGTGGACACCTCACTCGAACCTGCCGGTCCGGACAAGGTCGATGAGGCACAGATCGGTAGCGCCGGGCCCGCGCAGATCGAGCAGGCCATCGAGGCGCTCGATGCCCGCACGCAAGGTCAGCGACCTCTCGTCACGGAACTCGGCGCCGCAGGCGCAGCCACCGCCACCGTTCCCGACCTGTTCGATCGCATCCGGCGCGGCTTCGTGCTCACCGATGTCGATCACCCGGTCATCGACCAGGAGCAGCGCTGGTTCGCCGGCCACCCCGCCTATCTCGATCGCACCTTCAAGCGCGGCGAGCGCTATCTCTTCCACATCGTCAATGAACTCGAAGCGCGGCAGATGCCGCTGGAACTCGCGCTGCTGCCGGTCGTGGAAAGCGCGTTCAACCCGGTCGCCTATTCGCGCGCCCGCGCCGCCGGCCTGTGGCAATTCATTCCCGGCACGGGGCGCCACTACGGTCTGAAGCAGAACTGGTATTACGACGGCCGCCGCGACGTGGTCGCCGCCACCAGTGCCGCGCTCGACTACCTGCAATTTCTCGCCAGGGAATTCGACGGGGACTGGCTGCTGGCCGTCGCCGCCTACAATTGCGGCGAGATGAACGTGACGCGGGCCGTCGCGCGCAACCGCGCCGCGGGCAAGCCCATCGATTTTTTCAGCCTGAAGCTGCCGCGCGAGACACGTGCCTACGTGCCCAAGCTGCTGGCGATGCGCCGCATCGTCGCCGATCCCACCAGCCACAATCTCGCGTTCGCGCCAATTCCGAACGAAGCCTATTTCGCCATGGTGGACGTCGCCGGCCAGATCGACCTGCACGTCGCCGCGGAGCTGGCCGAGGTCGACGAAGAAGAACTGCTCGCGCTGAATCCCGCGTTCAACCACTGGGTCACCGATCCCGATGGTCCGCATCACCTGCTCGTGCCGGTCGCCCGCGAATCGACACTGCTGGCAGGGCTGGTCAGCCTGCCGCCGGAAAAGCGCGTGCGTATCGTCTATCACCGGGTGCGCTCGGGCGACACGCTCGGCGCGATCGCCGATCACTATGGCGTGTCGGTGGCCGCACTGCGCAGTACCAACAAGCTGCGCGGCTCGATCATTCATCCAGGACAGGATCTACTGATCACCGCGGCGCCGCGCACCGACCTGGGCAACGCCGGCCGCATGGCTTCTCTCGACAGCGAACCGCGCCAGAAAACGACGCGTCGCAATTCGGCATCCGCGAAGCACACGGTGCGCCGCGGCGACACCCTGTGGAGCATCGCGCGCTCACGCGGTGTCCCTCTCAACTCGCTCGCGTCCAGCAATGGCCTGAGCAACAACGACACGCTTTCCGTCGGCCAGGTGCTCAGCATTCCGGGCGCCGCCACGCTGGCCTCGAACAATCCCGGCGCCGACAGCCCGCAGCCGCTCACCTACGTCGTGAAAGCCGGCGACACGCTGAGCCGGATCGCCGGCAAGTTCCGCGTCAGCATCAGCGACGTGCTGGGCTGGAACGGCCTGAAGTCCAACGTCATCAAGCCCGGCCAGCGGCTGGTGATGTACGTCGAAGACCGCCGCCGCGCGGGAATCTGACTTAAAGAGACAACCCGTCCGGACCCAATACGTTCAGGCACAATACGCACCGGTCCAATTCCGGAGTTCACGCGTATGGGATTTCTCACGGGCAAGCGCGCCCTGATCGTCGGCCTGGCCACCGAACGCTCCATTGCCTACGGCGTCGCCGCCGCAATGCGCCGCGAAGGCGCCGCGCTGGCGTTCAGCTACCAGGAACGATTCAAGGATCGAGTCGAAGGCATGGCGAAGGAGTTCGGCTCCGACATCGTGTTCGAAATGGATGTCGGCAGCGACGCGAGCATCGACAAGGCATTCGCGCAACTGAAGCAGCACTGGGACGGCATCGACATCGTCGTGCATGCCGTAGCGTTCGCGCCGAGCGACGCCATTCGCGGCGGCTTCGTCGAATCCACGACGCGCGAGAATTTCCGCATCGCCCACGACATTTCCAGTTACAGCCTCGTCGCCCTCGCCAAGGCGGCGGAGCCCATGCTCGCCGGACGCGCCGGCGCGCTGGTGACGCTCACGTACCTGGGCGCAGTGCGCACCCTCCCGAACTACAACGTGATGGGACTGGCGAAGGCCAGCCTGGAAGCCGCCGTGCGTTTTCTCGCCGACGACCTGGGACCGAGAGGAATTCGCGTCAACGCGATTTCGGCCGGGCCGATCAAGACGTTGGCGGCAGCCGGTATCGGCGGCTTCCGCAAGATGCTCAACCATGTAGCCACGACCGCGCCGCTGCGCCGCAACGTCAGCATCGAAGACGTGGGCAACACCGCGGCGTTTCTGTGTTCGGACCTGGCCGCGGGCATCACCGGCCAGACTGTTTACGTCGACAGCGGTTTCAACATCGTCGGCATGCGGCTCGGCGAAAGCGAGTGAACGTTTGGTAGCCAACGCAACCCAACGTGCGTTTGAGCCTCGGTTATTGCTGGAAGACTTTCTCGTTCTTCACCACGTCGGCTGAGCGTTCCACCTCGGCCACGTAAGCGGCGAATTCTTCGGTGCCGACCTGGCGCTCCACGCCGCGGCGGCGCGCAGTGCGCTGCTCAGGGGTCTCGGCCTTCACGTCGCCGCTGCGTACATCGGACACGACGATGACGGCGTAGTTGCCGTCGTCCGTGGCGACGTTGCCGAAGTACGGCTTCGCTGCTGAAATCTGCGTCGCAGCTGCAGCGAACGCGGCGCGCGACACGCTCGTCGGAATCACCGCATCCTGGCGATCGACGAAGCGCGGCCCGACTGGCGCCAGACCCAACTCCGCAGCGACGTCCTTCCACGCAGCGCCTTGTTGAAGCTTCGCGAGCGCGGCGTCGCCCTTCTGGTGCGCCGCTTCACGCGCCGCCTTGGTCTTCAATTGCAGTTCGATCTGCGCATGCACGTCCGCGAGCGGACGCGGTTCGGCCGCTTGGTGATTGGCCGTGCGCAGCACGATGGCGCGATCCTCGCCGATGGTGACCAGCGGGCTGTTCTGGCCGCGCTCCAGCACGTCTTCGCTGAACACTGCTTCGATCGCGCCCGGGTCCGCGCCCAGATCGCCGCCGCCCTGGCGCGTGAAGCGGGCAACGGTCTTGATCGGCAGGTTGAACGTCTTTGCCACCGAGTCCAGCTCGGTGAGGCTGGCGAAGGCTTTCTCCGCCAGTTTCTGCGCTTCGTCGTAGAAAGTCGTCTGCGACTTTTCCTTGCGATATTCCGCTTCGAGTTCGGCGCGCGCATCCTCGAACGAACGCACGTGGCCGGCTTCGATCTCATCCAGGCGGATGACGTGGTAACCGAATTGGGTCTTGATCGGGCCGCGAACTTCACCTGGCTTCATGGCGAACAGCGCTTCTTCGAACGGCGCGACGAACATGCCCTTCTGCTGCCAGCCCAGGTCACCGCCCTGCGCCGCGGAGCCCGGATCCTTGGAGAAATCCTTCGCCAGCTTGGCGAAGTCGGCGCCGGCCTGAGCCTGCGCGAACACTTCCTCGGCCTTCTTTTTCGCGGCGGCGTCGTCCACGCCATCGGCGACGGCGATCAGCACATGGCGCGCCTTGCGACGCTCGGGCGATTCGAAACGTTGCTTTACCTGGTCGTAGTATTCCTTGAGCGCTGCTTCGCTGGTCACCACGCTGGATTCAGCAGCCGCTCGCGTCAGTTCGACGTACTGCACATCGACAGTCTCGGGCAGCAGATAGTCGCTGTGGTGCGAGTCGTACCAGGACTTGATCTGTTCCTCGGTGACGGCGACCTGCGCGTTGAAGCTGCTGCTGGCGATCAATGCATAGTCGACTTCGCGCTCCTGCTTCTCCAGTGCATAGCGGCGGTCCAGTTCGGCGGGCGTGAGAAACGCCGAATCGACGATGCCGTTCTGGATCGCCATGATGGCGAGTTCGGAACGCAGCTCCGCTTCGAACTGCGGCTCGGTGCGACCCTGCTGCCGCAACAGCATCGCGTAGCGATCGCGCGAGAATTTGCCGTCCACCTGCAGCTGCGGATAGCCGACGATCTGTTCGGCCAGCGCCGCGTCGCTGATGCGATAGCCGAGTTCCTTGGCGCGCTGGGACAGCAGTTCGCGGCGCACGAATTCATCGAGCATGGCGCGCTGCTGCATCTTGAGCATGTCTTCCGGGATTTCACCGCGCAGCATCTGCTGCATTTGCGACAGGCGCTGCTGCCAGGCGCGTGTCACGGTCTCCACGGGAATCTTCTCGCCATTCACCTTGGCGGCGTAGGTCACGTTGGCGCCTTCGAAGTTGATACCCCAGAAAACGAAGACGACGGCGATGGCGCCGAGAAACAAAGCGGCGATCCAGCCGCCGGTCTTGTCGCGTATTGTTTGCAGCATGCTTGTGCGGGTGTCTTGAAGATGCTCGGCCGGCGATCCGGCCGCAGGGTTATGCGAGGGTGGGTGCGAGGCAACTTATTGAGCGGGAACGCTTTACGACCCATCGAAAGTCGGCTCGCCCCGCGCGGCCCGGCATGGTAGCAAAGCATCGACACCCGGTGCACCCGTCTGAAGCGGGTTTGGCACCGGGATAGTCAGTCCGCGTCCAGTCAGCGGCCCAGCCGATGACCCAGCCGATGACCCAGCCGATGACTAGAGCCGGCGACTAGGGCACGGCGCCAGCCTGGATCCACGACTTCACCGAATCGATTGTCGCCTGGTCCAGGAACGGACCACCGAGCGGCATGCGCGATCCGGCCGATTGCGTGCCTTCCAGCTTGTGGATCACGTAGCTGTTGGCGGGATCGCCAGGCGTGACTCGCTTGAGCGCAGGCGCCTCGATGCTCGCGACATTCACCAGCGCCGCAAAGGTCGCGGCCGCGCTGCTGAGATTCATCGATGCAGGCAGCGCGCCGCCGCCGCCGGTGTGGCAGCCCGAGCAGCGCGGCGTGAAGATGTTCGCCTGCAACTGCGCGAGCGTCGCGGCCGCCACGTTGTCGACAGTGATCGCGACCGCCGCGGAAGTCGTCGTGTTGCCGCCTGTGTCCACAGCCTGCGCCGTCAGCGTCGCCGCGCCATTGGCAACGCTCGTCGTATTCAGATCGATGGAGTACGGCGCCGTCGTATCGCTGCCGATGGTCGTGGTCGTCGTGCCGGAGCGCACCAGGAAATTCACTTGTGCGACTCCCACGTTGTCGGCCGCAGTCGCCGTCAGCGTGATCGTGCCGCTTACCGTGCCCGCCGCCGGCGCGGTGAGCGCGACGGTGGGAGCAACGACGTCAGGCGAACTCGCACCGAGATCGATGCGGCCATACAAGCCCGCAGTTTCCCCGGCGATGCCTGCCGTGAAGTACAGCGTGTTGACGGGTTGGTTCTGCACGCCGTTGCCAAATGCAATGCCCCACAGGCCCGAGTTTGCCAGCGCAGCGCCGGCCGTGTCGTTGATGCTGCCGGCGAAGACACCGGACGTGGGATCGAATGCGTTGATGACGCCGTCACCGAAATTGCCGATCAGCAGCATGTTGGCGAGCGAGCCGAACGTCGCTGGCGCTTTGGCGACGCCCCACGGCGCATTGAGCCGCCCGCCCGTGGGCACGAGGTGCCGCAGCAGCGTGCCATTCAGATCGAAGATGTTCACTAGCCCGAGGCCGGCGCCGACCACTTCATCGCCGCCCGCATCCTGATTTGCGTAAGTCACGACGAGCACCGTCGTCGTGCCGACAGTGACCGCCTGGATGCCGAAAGGCGCATAACCCGCCGGCAGCGTCGCATCAGTGAAGCCGCCGCTTGCGGTAATCTTCAGGTAGTTCATATCGAAGACGTCGATTTTGTGATTCTTGAAGTCAGCGGCGTACAGCGTGTTCGCGCCCGCATTCGACGCGATTGCCAGCCCTGTGTATTGCGCGCCGGCAGTATCAGCGTACACGATGATGGAGTTGGCCGCATCGACCGTGGGCGCCCAGCCGGAGATCGTGCCGCCCTGCCCCGCGAAAATGAATCGCGCCGGCGCGGTGACGCCGCTCTTCGTGACGGTGAAGTCGGTGCTGCCGTTTGCGACGATGCCGGTGGGATCGGCCGGACCAGTCACGTCGGCAGGAATCGCGACGATGATCGGCAGCTGCACGCCCGTGCCATCGTAAAGCGTGGAGGTCTGCGAGGCATTGTTCGCGATCCATCCTGGCCCGGCGGCGCCGAACGCGAGACCCCACGGATTCACTAGCAGCGCATCCGTGGACGTGCCCGCGACGCTGCCGTTCGATACCAGATTGCTTTGCGAATACGCAGTCGCCGTCGGCGTGCCGACTTTGAGCGACAGCGGGAAGGTCGTGTTGCCGGCGGAATTCGCGGCGGTGATCGTGTAGGTCGCCGTGTCTGTCAACACTGTCGGCGTGCCAGTGATCGCACCGCTCGTGGCATTCAAGGTGAGTCCTGCCGGCAGCGCCGGAGCTACAGCGTACGAAGCGACAGTGCCGCTGACGGTGGGCGTCACTCCCGTCACCGCGACGCCGATCGTCGTGTTCGCGGGGCTCGTATACGTGAGCCCGGTCGGTGCGGTGACCACGGGCGGCGTTGGCATCGATGATGAACCGTAGCCGCCGCCACCGCATGCAACCAACGACAGCAGCATCCCTGCAAAACCCACCCACGCACTACTACGCAAGAATGACATGGCAGTCTCCCTTCTGTTTTGTTGTCGAGGCGGCGACGCAGCCATCACTGGCAAGCGCAGTGCCGATGCACATGAGTGCCTCGCCGCACCCTGTTTGGTTCTAAGAACCGTTTGCCGATTCGCGGGCACCCACGCGCGATGTCCAGCAGCGGGAGTCGTCGTGCGCAACAACGTTCGCGAAAAAATTCAATCGATGACGCTGCTGTTTGCGTGTTGCGGCAGCGTGGGGTGTTCGGGCGACGGCACCGGACTCGATGAGAATGGTCGCCCGGTCGGCGAGCCGAGCGGGCCGCTAGTGGCGCAGTTCGCATCGATTCAGGAACATGTTTTCACGCCTTTGTGCACCGGCTGTCATGCAGGCGCGGGCGCGCCGCTCGGATTGCGGCTGACCGAAGACGCCGCGTATGCCGCGCTCGTCAACGCACCGAGCGTCGAAGTGCCTTCGTTGCAGCGTGTTGCACCTGGCAATCCCGCTGCCAGCTACATGCTGCAGAAGATTTCGGGCACAGCCGCCGTGGGCGGCCGCATGCCGTTGGGCGGACCGCCGCTATCGTCCGACATGATCGCGACGATCCAGCAATGGATTGCCGATGGAGCGCAAGCGCCAGCTGCAAGCGCGATGCTCGCAGACACAAACGCGAAGATCGCTGCGTCGTTGCCGATGAACGCATCGACATTGACGCTGCACAGCGGCGGGGCTGCCGTCGTCCTGTCTGCCGACGTCGAACTCGATGCGACCTCGCTCGATGCCAGCACGATTTCACTCATGCGCAGCGGCGGCGACGGCCGTTTCGACGACGGCAATGAAATCGTCGTGCCGATTCAGCCCGTGGAGCTGCGCACCCAGACGCCCACGATCATTGCGATCACACCGCGCGATCCGTGGATCGTGGATCGCTATCGGTTGAGCGTCGCGGGCAGCGGCGCATCGACGGTGCGCGACCTGCGCGGTCTGCCGATCGACGGCGATGCGGACGGTCAGCCAGGGGGTGATTTCATCCTCGAATTCGATGTGAGTGATCAATTCGATGTGAGCGATCTGGGAGGAGCGGCACAATGAATGGGCGAGTACGTTTCGGTTGCGCATTCGTGCTCGCGCTGTCGAGCTGCGCTGCTTGGGCGGAGCCGTATCTGGCCGTGCGGCAGGGGCTCAAGTGTGCCGCTTGCCATGAAAATCCCACGGGTGGCGGAATGCGCACTACGTTCGGCGTTGCGTTCGCGCAGACCGCCCTGCCCGCGCGGCAGATCAGCCTGGCGGATGGCGACCAATGGACCGGCGCGCTCAACAAATTCGTCTCGCTCGGCGCGGACCTGCGCGCGCGCGGCACGTACACGGACGTCCCTCATCGCCAAACGCAGAACGAATTCGCGCTCGACGAACTGCGCCTGTATGCGCAGCTCAATGCCATCCCGGACCGTCTGTCGCTGTACCTCGACCAGCGGCTCGCGCCCGGCACCAGTACGAACCAGGAGGCTTACGGAAAATTATGGTTCGGCGATCGGCGCTGGTACGTGAAGGCTGGACAGATGTACCTGCCCTACGGCCTGCGCCTCGAAGACGACACCGCGTTCACGCGCACCGTGCCCGGCATCAACATGACGACACCGGACCAGGGCGTCGAAGTGGGCTTCGAGAACATGTCGTGGAGCGTGCAGCTCGCCGCGAGCAACGGCACGGCCGGCGCGCCCGAGGTCGACCGAGGCAAACAATGGAGCCTGCGCGCCGAGAACGTCCACGCACGCTGGCGAGTCGGCGCGAGCGTCAACGTCAATCGCAGCGATGCGGGCGATCGCGTGCTGCAAGGCGTGTTCACCGGGCTGCGCACCGGACCGGTGGCCTGGCTGGCGGAAGCGGACTACGTGACCGACGAAGGCTTCCCGACCGGTAAACGCAAGCAATGGGTGGGCCTGATCGAAGCGAACTGGGCCATGCGCCAGGGCCACAATCTCAAGTTGACCGCGGAAAGCTTCGATCCGGACGACGACGTCGACGAGGACGAACAGAGCCGCTTCAGCATCTTCTGGGAATACACACCGCTGCAGTTCGTGCAGGTCCGCGTAGGTGCGCGCGCCTACGACGGCATTCCCCAGAACGATCAGCAGAACCGGCGACTGCTCATTGCCGAACTGCATGCATTCTTTTGACACTCGCGCAGTCCCCGCCGCCTGCAAGCGCGGCAAGCGCGGCAAGCGCTTCGCAGGCGTTGACGATGCGCTCCGTTGCGACGCGCACCGGCTGGGGATGCGGCGCAGCGTTTTGCAGCAAAGCGCGAATCTCCGCCGTCGTGAGATTGCGCTTCACCGCGAGCAACAGCGCAACGACGCCACTGACATTGGCCGCAGCCATCGAACTGCCGTCCTCGAAATCGTAGCGTGCCGCCGGGCGCAGCGTGAGCACGTTGCGCCCCGGCGCATACAGCAGTTCGACGTCGTTGGAGGCCTTGCCGACTTCGGCCGAAGCCACCGCGAGCACGCCCGGCAAACTGGCCGGGAATGAATCACGTGCGGCATCCTGTATATCTTCCGGTACGGCGCCGACGACCACCTTGCCCATCGCAAGCGCCCGTTGCACCAGCCGTTCCAGGAGCGGATCGGGCGGACCGCTCAAGCTCATGTTGATGACATCGGCGCGTTCGGAGATGGCGAGTGTGAGCGCCTGCGCAAGCGTGAATGTGTTGCAACGCGAACCGCCCGCGTCGTGCGCCGAAGCGATGACTTGCCAGCAAGCGCGCAGCGCCAGCACGCTTGCTTCGGGCGCGATGCCCACGATGCCCTGTCCATTGCCGGCATCCGCCGCGATCACACCCGCCACCGCGGTGCCGTGATTTTCGAGCCGGCCCGTCGCGGCGGCCAATCCGGTCAGGTCGCGCTCCAGCACGACGCGGTGGGCCAGGTCGGGATGCAGGTCATCGACGCCGCTATCGATCACTGCGACCCGCACGCCGCGACCGCGCGACCAGCGGTGCGCCTCCTCCACCTGCATGGCCGTGAGATTCGCCTGCAGGCCGAAGTAGGGATCGTCGTAAAGTGCCGTCGTCCGCGTGCCGGTCTGCGTGCGGAAGCTGCGCAACGGCTGCGCGGATTCCACGCGTGGATCCGCCGCGATCTGCAATAGCACCGCATCGAGTGGCCGGTCGCCAGGCACTTCGAACACGATGCAATGCACGCTCAGCACTTCGATGGGCCACGCAGCCACTTGGCGCAGTCCGTAGCGCTGCGCGATTGCGGCTACGTCGCGCAGCGCCGCGGGCGACACCTGATAGCGGCCAGCCGCATCGTAGCCGCGCGCAGTGGAACCCACATTCAGTGCGGTGCGCGTCGGCGAGTTGCGCACCGTGATCACGATTTGCCGTTCAGGCGGAGTCGCGATGGTCGCCGCGGAATCCACGCCGGTGGCATGCCAGGCGACGCAGCCGCCGAGCGTGAAGCAGGTCAGTAACAGGACGAATGCACGCATCGCTACTCCGCAACGATTTCGGCAAGGCGCACGCCGGGCTGGGCACGCAAGGCAACCAGCGCGTCCCGCGCTGCGCCGGGCACTTGCAGCGTCACCAATCCATTCGCCGCCGGACCGGCGACGATGCGCGCATCCAGCGGCGCAAGCAGCGCATGAACTTCAGCGAGGGTGAGTTGCTTGTCGAACACCACTCGCAATGTCGCGCCCGCCGCAGGTTGTGACGCAGGATTGCTCAGCGTGCGATAGGCGGCCGGCGGTCCGCTACGCATCGACAGCGAGACGATCACGCCTGTCAGCATGACGATGACTGCGGCCTGTATCGCTACAGTGAAAACCAAAGGACGATGCGCGCGTTCGCCTGCAAGCGGCCGCAGCAGCCGTGCGAAGCGCGCGCGTCGCGCCTCGCGCACTTCGATCCGCGTCATCAGCTTGGCGAGCCCGGCTTGTGGCGCGAGATCGACGATGGGCGTTGCGCCGATGGTGCGCGCGATGCTGCCTTCGCGCTCAAAGTCGCCGCGGCACTCGGCGCACACTTCGAGGTGCGCGCTCACCCGCCGCGACGCCAGCGGATCGAGCGCATCGGTGACGTGCCAGGGAAGATTCTCGCGCACGAACGCGTGCTCGCGCTCGTGGCCGGGCTCGTTGCGCACAGCTTCGACATGACGTTCTTTCATGTGGGCACCGCGTCCTGAAGGTCGGGCAGCAGTTTGCGCAAATGCTCGCGCGCATGGAACAACCGCGTCTTGACGGTGTTGACGGGACAGTCGGTAATGGCTGCAATCTCCTCGCATGAATGGCCCATGAAATACGCAAGCTCGATCGCCAGGCGCTGCACCGGCGGCAGTGTCGCGAGCGCCTGGTCGATGGCCTGGCGCATCTCGCGCTGCCCGGCACCGGCATCGTGCGCCGCGCCCAACGATTCAGGATCGACCGATGCGTCGAGCACCGGCTCGTCGCCCGCCCGCTTGAGCGCCTTCAACGCCTTGCGGTAGCCGATGCCGAAGATCCACGTCGACACCTGCGACTCGCCGCGATAGTCGCCCGCCTTGCACCACACCGTGTACAGCGTGTCGTTGATGACCTCTTCGATCATTTCGTGGCGGCGCAGGAAGCGCATCAGGAACCGGCTCATCCGCTTGTGATAACGCAGATACAGCGCGCGGAACGCCGCGCTGTCGCCTGCCGCGATCCGCGCGAGCAGCTCGCGCTCCTCGCGGCTATCGGCCGCCGCGGATACGTTCGTCCGTGTGTTCGGCATTACATTCATTGCGTTCAGAAACTCACCGAGGCGGTAAACACGGTGCGCCCGCGCGCCAGCCGTTCGCCGAACAGCCATTCGCCCTGGCGATCCGTGTCGTAGTAGCCGAGCTCGAAGGTGCAGCTCTTCAACTGCAATACGAGGCTCGTCGAGCCATAAAAGTAGCCGTCGACGCCCGGCGCCACCAGCTCGCGATACCCCGTGCCGAGCATCCAGGTGAGCCAGGTGGAGAGCGGCTGCTGCAGCGACAGCCCTGCGTCGTAAGCGGGCCGGTTGCGTGCGCCGCCGGTGCGGGCGGGCCAATTGGCGCTCGGCGAAACCGCCAGCGAGCCGTAGATTCGCTCGCGCCATCCCATGCTCACGGCCAACTCCACGTAGTCGTAGCTGACCGGCGCCGCATCGTTGGGATAAAAGTAGCCCACCGCCTTCAGATCGACGACCCAGTCGCTGCCGAAACGCTTGCTGACGCCCGTGAACAGATTGATTTCAAGGTCGGCACCGTCCGTCGGCCCCGGATAGGTCGCCGCGTAATAAGTGCCCCCGAAATCCACCTGTGAGCCCCAGGCACCGGCATACCAGCCCGTCGGACTCCAATAAGTGATCGAGGCTTGCAGTGCAGGGTCGCCGTCGGTTTGAGAAATGCCGCGCTGCACGTAATCGGTGGTCGCGACCAGCGCCGTCTGCCAGTTCCCGGCCGCCCCGACCTGCGGCGCAACGGCAAGCAGCGCGGGCCAACCCCGCCACAGCGACCGCGGCACATCGGCACGGACCATGTCTCTCCCTCGCCGGCAAACGACTACATTGAGGGTGTGTGCCCAGTGGCGGGCGAAAGGTTCAACGAGTCACGAACGCGGATCGTCCTGGCCGCCGCAGCTCGAACACGCGTACGAATACTAACAAAGGCACCTCGCTGCCGTACCACCGCGACCATGCAATCGGTCGCATGTGGAATTAGCCCGCATTGCGTCTTGCGAGAGCACTGCTGCCAATCGCCATCGCGAGCGCGAACACGATCAGAACCGCCGCGACTGCGAACGTGATCCGCATCCCGGTGGCGACAGCCTCGGGACGCGCCATTGTGATGTCGACCGTCGCCGCTGCGAGCGCGAATACGGCGCCCATCACGGATGCGCCGGTGATGAACCCGAAGTTGCGCGAGAGGTTGAGCATGCCGGACATGACGCCCCGCTGGTCCGCACGGATACCCGTCATGACCGCGGTGTTGTTCGCCGTCTGGAACAGCGCATAGCCGACGGTGAGCACCACGATGGGACCAATGTAGCCGGGGACGCCGAGCGTCGTCGGCAGCATGAACAGAATGCAGGATCCCGCCGCTATGCCGATGAGCCCTGCGATGGTCATGCGCTGTGCGCCAAAGCGATCCGCGATGCGGCCGGCCGGCACTCCCGTCAGCGCGACGACAAGCGGACCGACCGACAAGACGAGCCCGACACGAGCCGCATCGAGTCCGAGCGCACGAGAGAGATAGAACGGCCCGACTACCAGCGTCGCCATCATCACCGTCGAGACAAGCGCGCTCATGGCGAGGCTCGCGCTCAACTGCGGATCACGGAACATCGCCAAGCGGATCAATGGTGATGCCACTCTCGCCTCGACGAGCACGAAGAGGCCGACTCCACCGGCAGCGGCCAACAGCAGAGCCAGGTTGAGCGGACCGAAGCTGCCACGCCCAAGCGTCATGGCGAGTGCATAAGCCGCGAGCGTCAGAGCGAGCAGCAGCGTGCCGACATTGTCGAAGCCGGGCCGATCAGCCTTCGAGGCATCCTTCGAGGCATGGTGATCCATGGGCTCCTCGATGGCGCGATCAACGGGCAGGTAGCGATACGCGAGCAACAAAGTCAGGATGCCCAGCGGTACGTTGGCGAGGAAGATCGCCCGCCAGCCGAATCCGGCGATCGCAACGCCGCCGAGCGATGGACCCAGAGCGGTGCCTATCGCAGACATCGTTCCGAGCAGCCCCATGGCGCTGCCGGTCTTTTCCTTTGGAACCGTCGCACCGATAAACGCCATGGTGAGCGCCATCATGATGGCTGCTCCGAGACCCTGTGCCGCCCGGGCGGCAATCAGCAGCTACAGCGTGGGCGCGACGCCGCACAGGACCGAGGCCACCGTGAACAGGAGGATTCCAGCGAGTAGCAGGCGTCGGCGGCCGGTGATGTCACCAAGCCGGCCGACGCTGACGATCACGGTCGTGATGGCAAGTAGATAGGCGAGGACGATCCACTGGACTTGCTGAAAGGAGGCGCTGAACACCTGTGCCACCGTCGGCAAGGCGACATTGGCGCTGCTGGTGCCGAGCGAGGACAGCAACATGGCCAGCGAAAGGCTGGCGAGCGCCCACCGGGCCGAACCTGTCCGGTCCGCGTTTTCAGCGACTGCCTCATCCGGGCTTGCAATGATCGGCTTCAACATGAACTGCGCTTCCTGGCGGCTCCCGCGCGGAGCTGTCGGAACAGTAGTTCTTCGCCCGATAGTGCGGAAGGCGCGCCATGTGCACTTTGTGCATGCGCCGGACGCCACATCACGAGCAACTGCGCTATGGTCGATGCATGTCGACACCCGATCTCAACTTGCTTGTCGTCCTTGATGTGCTGCTTGCGGAGGGCAGCGTTGCGCGCGCAGCCCAGCGGTTGCGGCTTAGCCCATCCGCAATGAGCCGGGCGCTGGCGCGATTGCGTGAGACGACCGGCGATCCACTGCTGGTCAGGGCCGGTCGCGGTCTCGTTCCCACACCTCGAGCGATCGAACTGCGCGAGCGCGTCGGCCAGCTCGTGCAGGACGGAGCAGCAGCTTTACGCCCTGCTGAGAAACTCGACCTCCACCAGCTGGATCGAATGTTCACGCTGCGGACCAGTGAAGGCTTCGTGGAGAACTTCGGGCCCGACCTCATCGCTCGCGTCAGCGAGGCAGCTCCTGGCGTGCGGCTGCGCTTCGTGCAGAAACCGGACAAAGACAGCGCGCCGCTTCGTGACGCAGCCGTCGATCTGGAAACCGGCGTCGTGGCGCAGACGACTGCTCCGGAGGTGCGAGCGCAGGCATTGTTCCGGGACCGGTTCATCGGCGTCGTGCGCATGGAGCACTCGCTGAGTCGCGGTGAGATCAGTGCCGCGCGTTATGCTGCCGGCAGGCACATCTGCGTCTCACGGCGGGGTCTCGCAAGAGGGCCGATTGACGAAGCACTGCATCCACTCGGGCTGGAACGGCAGATCGTCACGATCGTCGGTGGCTTTGCGGCCGCACTGGCTCTCGCACGGGCTTCCGACTTGATCGCCAGTGTTCCCGAACGACATACCGGCAACCTGCGCGCCGGCATGCATAGCTTTCCCCTGCCGGTCGCCATGCCGCAGATCACGGTGTCGTTGCTCTGGCACCCGCGGTTGGATGCCGATCCGGCGCATCGCTGGCTGCGCGGTTGTGTTCGGGACGTTTGCGCCGCACAACTCACCGAACCGCTCGGCTCAATTCTGAACGGTCCGCAACTGCTTTAGGCGCTCAGGTACGCTGCGATATTCCCGGGGCGTCGCCTGGTATCGACTGCGAAACACGCGACCGAAATGCGAAGGATTGTTGAAGCCATGGCTCAAGGCAATCTCGGCCACCGTACGGCCGCGTTGCGAGGAGTCCGCCAAAGTCCGTGCGCACTCCTCCAACCGGCGCTGCTGAATGTATCTGGCGAGCGTTTCTTCGCCGTCGTCGAAAAGCTGATGCAGGTAGCGCGGTGAAATACCCAGCTTCGCGGCGATTCGCATCGGCGTCAGCTCGGGATCGTACAAATGCGCCTCGATATGGTCTCTGATGCGGACACGCCACATGACGGCGGGTGCCGAACCAACTGCCTGCGCCTGTGGCACCAGAGAATAGGCGCTACCCGCCAGATCGAGAATCGCCGCCGAGATGCGCGGCAGCAGTTGCGGACCCAGTCGATCTCGATATTGCCGCCAGAAATCCCGAATGAAGCTGGAAGCCAAGCCACTCAAGTCCGTCTGCCCGGGCATCCTGACCGCAAGGACTGCCTCCGGATGAGCTACGTAACGTCGCAAGACTTGCTGGCGAAAACCCAGCACCAATAGTTCATGCGCTTTGTCGGTAGTGACCTCGTATGGCAACCGGCTGTCCAACAGCGTGAAGTCGCCCTTCTGCAGCACCGCCTCACGGCCGTTCTGGCAAAACCCCGCCGTGCCGGTGAGCTGCAGACACATCAAATACAACTGCTCGCGGGCCAGCACCACGTGCCGACTCGAATGGCGCACCACCGCCGCCGCGGAATGGACTTCGGAAAGGCGTATCGGCCCGAGGTCGACGCGCGCCAGCCGCGCCGTGAACGTGTCTCTATCGAGCGGATCGGAGGTCAGAGGCGTCAGCGCCTCTGCGCAAAGGTCGTTCCAGTACTGGATTCTTTGGCGCGGCGGCAAATGGTCCGTGCTGAAGGTTTGCAGAGTCACGTGCTCCCCCCGGATCGTCTTCTGGTTGTCCCGTACGCAACAGCAGGCTTTTGCGCCCAGACCCTGCCAGCGCCTTCTTACCACATCCCCCGGCACGCTGCGCGACGGCCAGCGCAACGACCAGCGCAACGGCATTGGGGCGTCTGCGGTATCAGGTTCGGGCACTGCATGAAGACGCCTTGATTCAATGCACCGAGGATTCCGTCGGACAGGTCGGCGACATGCATGGGGCCGCTCATGTCGCGGCAGATACCGATATGCTTGCCGGGGATCTTCGCCATCATGTTTTGAGGATCGCCGCCCTGCCGAGAAAGTGCCCGTGGCCAGGATGCGTGCTCGTGATCCAGAATGACGCGTCAATGACATGATCCTAAGTTGCACAATCGCGACGGGGGCAACAGCGCGCGTGGACAGTCGATCCCGCTCAGGACAGTCGCAGCGCGCGGTCGGAACATCGCACGATGTTTGCCTGGTATACGCTGCCGGGAACGTGAGGCAGGCAGCACTCACCTCGCTCGTCGTCGAAACCGCTGAATTGCGACCAGAGCACTTAATCCAACAATGCATAGGGGGAGCACATGAAGGTGACCAACGACGCAGCATGCCCGCGCTGGGTTCCCATCGGCAGCGGACTGTTCATGGCGCTGACTTTCAGTTTGACTCACGCCCAAGCGACGCTTGAAGAGGTCGTCGTCACGGCTCAGAAGCGCGCGCAGAACGTTCAGGAAGTGCCCATTGCGGTGTCGGCCTTCACGGCCGACTCGTTGCAGGAGCGCGCGGTGACGGACGTGAGCCAGATTTCAAACATGGCGCCCAACGTCACCCTGGATGCCGGCACGCCGTTCTCCGGTTCGTCAGCAGTCATCTCCGCTTACGTGCGCGGCATCGGCTCGAACGACTTCGCATTCAACATCGATCCCGCCGTCGGCATCTATCTTGATGGCGTGTATCTGGCGCGTTCGGTCGGCGCCAACCAGGATCTGGGCGACGTCGAGCGCATCGAAGTGCTGAAAGGGCCGCAGGGCACGCTGTTCGGCCGCAACACCATCGGCGGCGCGATCTCGATCGTGACCCACGAGCCGGGCAAGGAACTCAAATTCACCGGTGACGCGACCACCGGGTCGTACAGCCTGGTCCAGGTGCGCGGCAGCGTGGACATTCCGTTCTCCGACTCGTTGCGTTCCTCGATCACCCTCGGCAGCAAACGGCGCGACGGGTACATGAAGCGCATTGCCTACCCGGGCTTTGCCGGTTCCACGATCGATCCGATCACCTCGTTCAAGGCGGCCGGCTTCGGCACCGATTCGACCGAGGGTGGCGACGACGTCTGGAACGCGCGCGTCAAGCTGCTGTGGGACAACGGCGGGCCCTTCAAGGCAACGCTGGCAGCGGATTACAGCGACATCGACCAGAGTGCCATAGCTAACTCCGTGCTCCAGACGTTCGGGGGTGTGTTCGCAGGCTTCTACAACTGCGCGATCGCGGGCGATGCGACGACCGGGCTTTGTGCGGCGCCACCCGTCCTCACTTATCAGTACGCACGCGGCGGTCTGACCTCGCCGTTCAACCTGGCGCCGCTGTTCGGCGTCAATGTGGACGGCAATCCGGCCAACAACCGCCTGCCGTATGACGACCGGTTCCTCACCGGCGACCCGGACAAGACCTACGCGAACGGCAACAACTTCTCCAAGCTCAAGAACGAAGGCATCGCCGGCACGCTCGACTTCAGGTTGACCGACGACGTCGCGCTCAAGTCGATTACCGCGTACCGCGAAATGGAGTGGCTCGTCGGCATGGACCTGGACGGCTCGCCGCTGAATTTCCTGCATACCAGTTTCGAGATGAACCAGCGCCAGTTCAGCGAGGAGCTGCAGGTGCTCGGCTCGGCCCTGGATGGCAAATTGAACTACGTCGGCGGCCTCTACTACTTCGAGGAATCCGGCAATCTGCACGACTTCGTCACCTTCGCCGAGGGGCTGCTGCAGGTCGACGGCCCGAACAATCTGGCCACGAAGAACTACGCGGGATTCGGCCAGATCGACTTCCGCGCGACCGACCTGCTCGGCTTCACCATCGGCGGCCGCTATACGAAGGAGAAGAAGGAGTTCGAGGGCTTCCAGAGCGACAACAACGCACTTTCGTACAAGATACTCAACGCGCTGGGTGTGCCGCCGTGCGCCAGCATCAACCCGACGATTTCGGAAAGCTGCCGGATCGCCGCAACCTTTCCGAACCCAGGGCAACCGCTGCGTTACTACCCGGCTGGCGTCAATCACAAGGAGTTCAGCAATTTCTCGCCCAAGCTCGGCGTGCAGCTGTATCCGGCGGACGACCTGATGATCTACGCGTCCTACAGTCGGGGCTACAAGACCGGCGGCTGGACGACGCGCTTGTCGAATCCGCTGCCGACGGCGCCGGACTTCGATGAAGAAAAAGCCAAGACGTATGAAGTCGGCATCAAGTCGCAGATTCTCGACAATCGCCTGCAGATCAATGCCGCCATATTCTCGACCGACTACGAGGGCATCCAGCTGAACTTCCAGCAAGGCGTGTCGCCGACAGTCCAGAACGCCGGCGATGCGCGTATCAAGGGCGCTGAAATCGAACTGCAGGCAGCGGTAACCGACGGCTTCACCGTCAGCGCCTCAGCCGGCTACGTCGATGCCTACTACACCGACGTGCTGTTGGGCGCCCAGGTGGCTGCAAGTCCGTTCCAGGCAGGCGTGTTTCCCGACGCCGAGTTGCCCAAGACGCCGAAGTTCAAGAGCAACCTGAGCCCGCGCTACGAATTCAACATAGCGGGCGGCGCCAGCGTAATCCTCGTCGCGGATTGGACGCATAGCGCGCGCCTGTGGAACGACACCGAGCGTACTTACCTGCTCGAGCGTCCTGCCACAGATACCTTCAATGCCAGCGCGACGTATCGCTCCGGCGGTATCTGGGATGTCACGCTGGGCGGCACGAACATCAGCGACGAGCGCTTTCTCACGACCGGCCAGGCGCAGCTCGCGGGTGGACAGATCTACGGCACCTACAACCGCCCGCGCGAGTGGTACCTGACCGTGCGGGCGAAGTTCGAGTAACCAAGAAAGACGAATGCCGCGCCTGGTCATGCTGAAGCTCTATCACGCCGAGCCCGCCGCCAATTCCTTGAAAGCGCTGATCACGTTCAAGGAGAAGGAACTCGATTTTGCAAGTGTGTATGTCGACCTGCACAAATTCGAGCAGCACGAGCCCTGGTTCGTCGCGATCAATCCGGAAGGCCAGGTACCGGTCGTGGATCACGACGGCCAGATCATCACGCACACCACGGTGATCGGCGAATACCTGGAAGACGCATTTCCCGACGCGCCGCCGCTGCGTCCGGCGGACGCGCTCGGCAAGGCGCGCATGCGCTACTGGACCAAGTTCTGCGACGAGCATGTGATGAACTATGTATCCATGCACGGCTGGCATCGGCTTGTGAGCGTGATCGCCCGTGCGATCGATTCCGGAGAATTCGAGAACCTGGTGGCACGTATTCCGCTGCACGAACAGCGCGAGAAGTGGCGCACTGCGCGTTCGGGCTTCAGCGAAGCGGACCTGGCCAACTCCACGCGCAAGATCGAGGTGGCGGTGGACAAGGTGGAACAGCAACTCGCAAAAACACGCTGGCTCGCAGGTGACATGTACACCCACGCGGACATCAACTTCTTCTCGATAGGCGGCATGGCCCTGCAGCGACTGTTTCCCGAGATGAACATCGAGAAGCGTGCGCCGCGCCTGCTCGATTGGGTAAACCGGGTGAATGCCCGCCCGGCCGTTCAGGCCGCGTTCGCCATGCCCAACCGCACCAACCCCGCGTTTCGCACCTTCACCGGCGAAGCGCGCTAGTGGCCATCAAGTAAGTTTTTCCGCAAGCTCAATTCGTAGGTTGGGCTGAGTCTTCGAAGCCCAACGATTTTGGTGCGAAGGATTGTTGGGCTTCGAAGACTCAGCCCAACCTACGGCACTCAGCCCAACCTACGGCACTAGCAGTCCGTGTCACACCAGGATCTTGCGCGCGCCTTCCACCGTCTTCGCGTCGCCGGTGCCAAGATCGGCAGGTGGCGGCACGGCGCGGCCGCGCTGCACGGCTGGCCGCGCGCCGATGGTGTCCGTCCAGCGCTTGAGATGATCGAGTCCGTCGATGCTGACGCCCGCCCAATCGTAGCCGCGCACCCATGACCAGCTGGCGATGTCGGCGATCGAGTACTCGCCGGCAAGGTATTCATGGTCCGCGAGTCGGACGTTGAGCACTTCGAGGAGGCGCCGCACCTCGCGCTGGTAACGCTCGATCGCGTACGGAATCTTCTCCGGCGCATAGCGGTAGAAGACGTTTGCCTGGCCCATCATCGGGCCGATGCCGCCCATCTGGAACATCAGCCACTGCATGACGAGCGAGCGCCCCTTCACGTCCTTGGGCAGCAGGCGTCCGGTCTTCTCGGCAAGATAGATCATGATCGCGCCGGACTCGAATACGGCGAAATCGCCATTGTCGCGGTCGACGATCGCCGGAATCCGCCCGTTCGGATTGATCTTCAGATACCACGGCGCCTTCTGCTCGTTCTTGGAAAGCGCGAGTGCGTGCACGGTGTAAGGCAGCGCCAGCTCCTCCAGGGTGATTGAGATCTTCCATCCATTGGGCGTCTCGGCGGTGTACAGCTCGATCATGGTTCAGTGTCCTCGATTGGAGATTGCGCCGAAGTATCCATCGGAATCGCGCCACAGGTGAGCAGATCGCGAATCCCTGCAAGCACGCGGTGGGGCCGGCGTAGTCCGGACTGACGTGACCAGTCCGACGCAGTCATGACACCCGTCGTGACGCCGAATGCCGTCGCACCGCCGCGGCGCGCCATGATGACCTCCACGGCCGGATCATCGCCGATCACGCCGACCGCGCGAACTGCAACGCCAAGCCGCTTGGCCACGAAGCGCAGCGCGTGCATGGACGGTTTGCCGGTGAGGATCATCGGCGCCTTGGTCATTCGGCGGACTGCGCCCACGATGGCGCAGGAGTAGCCCATGACCCGCCCCTGCTTCGAAGCAAAGAACGGCACATCCGAGGCGACGTACAGTTGCGCCCCGGCCCAAATACCCTGACAAGCCGCTTCGATGTCCTTCATGCCGCAATCCGGATGCCAGCCCACATACACGGCGTCGACCTCGCTCGCACGCGGCTCGCCGGTGAACACCGTCTCGATTCCCGCCTCGGCAAGCGCGTGTCCCACGCCGCGAGTGCCGAGTACGAGGACACGTTTGACTCCACGGCGGGACATGAGATCGGCCGCCACGCTCGAAGGCGTGAGCATGTGCACGTCCGCGACCGGCAGGCCAAGCTTGCGCAATCGTCCCGCCTGCTCCACCGGTGGATAGGCACTGCCGTTCGTCAGCACGACGAATGGAAAGGCGCGCTCGGCGAGCTCCGCGAGAACGTCGATGGCGCCAGGCAGCACTTCATAGCCGCCGAGCGAGCGATCGCTGAGCAGCAGCGTGCCATCGAGATCGAACATGAAACCCTTGATGGGCGGCAGCACCTCGCAAGGTGGCTCGGGAGCAAGCGCAGCGCTCATGTCTGTGCCGCTCCCGGCGCACGTGCGTGGCGGCGCAACTCAAGCTTGAACCCTGCCTTCGCCACTGCGACGTAGGTCAGGTCGCGGCGTGCTGTGAGCTGGCGAATGAGGCTCATCGCGGGTCGCAGTGTCGGATCGTAATGGCGCGCAGCCGGCTTCGCCGCCGCCATCGCATCCACCTGCCCGGCCGGCATCGTGGCGCGCAGCAGAAACTCCTCATCCGAGAGTTGCGGCCCGATTCTCCGGCGCAACTCTTCCAATTGCGCCATCGGCGGCTCCGCGCGCAGTTCACGCGTGCGCGGCAGCGAGTCGATGCGATCCATCACGTTCGCGTCGATCGGCACATTCGGTCTACCGAAGCGGCCGATGGCGTAGCGGATGGCTTCGTCGGGAATCACTTTGTAGCGCTCGCGAGTCGTCACATTCATGACGGCCAACGTCAGCACGATCTGCGCAAACGGTGTCATGACGATGGGCCAGCCAAGTTCTTCGCGCACGCGACCCAGTTCATCGATCACTGCGCTCTCAAGATGCGACAGGCGGCTCTCCGCAAGCTGGCGACGCATGGTTCCCACCATCCCACCCGGCAACTGATGCTGCAGATAGGCGGCATCGAACGCTTGCGGCCGGCCAACAGGCAACCCCTCGGCCTCTGCAAGCTGCGTGAAGTAGCGGCCGACCGCGACGAGTGCCGCATCGTCAACGCGCACGGTGTGACCAAGCGCGCGCAGGTTGGCGACGACGCGGCCGGACGGCGGATTCGAAGTGCCATCCGCGGCGCCGCCCGATGCGCACTGCAGGGCGCTGACGCCGTAGCCTGGCGCATCCATGTAAGTGTGCTCGGCGAGTCCGATCGTGCAATGCGCGTGCAGCTCCAGCGGCTTTGCGCCGATGACGGCCTTGATGGCTGGAATGAGCGTACGAGCACGAGTTGGCGAGAGCAGCCCACCCGGATCCTTGATATAGAGCGCGTCGATGTCGGCGCAGGCCGCGAGCTTGCGCGCGCGTTCGGCGTAGTGCGCATCGTCGTGGACGGGACTCAACGTGAAGACCAGCGCCGCGATCACATACTCGCCACCGCCCTGCTTCACCATGCGCGCGCACGCGATGTTCAGGTCTGCATCGTTGGCCGGGTCGGCGAGACAGAAGCGGCGGATGCCGTTGCGCGCGAGCGTGCGAAAGGCGAGCGCCATGAACTGCGGACTCGCCGTCTCCCAGGAAATGAAGCGAAAGCCGGTGGACATGAATTGCAGCGGCGTATTGGGCGTTGCGGCCGCCATGAGCCGGATGCGTTCCCACGGATCTTCCTTCTTGTAGCGCACGGCCACGCCCATGTGCGTGGAGGTGGTGAAATCGATGGCCTTGAAGCCGACCCGATCCATCACGGGCGCGATGCTCAATGTTCTGGCTGTATCGACGCCGAGCGCAGCCCACAGACACTGGTTGCCATCGCGCAGCGACGTCTCGACGAGTTCGATATCAGCCATGATCGATAAGCTCCGGCGCGCGGCGGCCTTCGAGCAAACGCGCCACGAACCCGGTGTCGACTGCGCCCGCCCGAAACTGCGGATGCGCGAGCACTTCCTCGTGAAAGGACAGATTGGTGGCGACGCCAGCGAGGCGCGTGGATGCGATTGCCTCGCGCAGTCGCGCAAGCGCTGCGGGACGATCGGCGGCATGGGCGATGATCTTGGCCATGAGCGAGTCGTAGAACGGTGAAATACGGGAACCCGCCGCGATGTGCGTGTCGACGCGAATCCCCTCGCCCGCCGGCCACACCGCCTTGCGCACCAGCCCAGGGCTGGGGCGGAAGTCGTTCGATGGATCCTCCGCATTCACCCGACACTCGATTGCGCAGCCCTGCGGCCGGATATCGGACTGCGCGAGGCGCAGGCCCGCGTCCTCGGCAATGGCGATCTGCTCGGCGACGATATCCACGCCGGTGACAGCCTCGGTCACGGGATGCTCCACCTGGATGCGGGCATTCATCTCGAGAAAATAGAATACTTCACGCTCTTGATCGACCAGAAACTCCACGGTGCCTGCTCCGCGATACGCGAGGCGCGCGGCAAAGCGGATGGCTGCCTCGTGCAATGCACGCCGCAAACTGTCCGACAAGCCCGGCGCCGGCGTTTCCTCGATCAGCTTCTGATAGCGACGCTGTACCGAGCAATCGCGTTCGCCCAGATGGATGACGCGCCCGTGACCGTCACCTAGCACCTGCACTTCGACATGGCGGCCGCTCGCGATGAATCGCTCCAGATACACTCGCGCATCGCCAAACGCGGCGCCCGCTTCGGCCGAAGCCAGCTCCATGGCCGCAATCAGCTCGTCCACGCGATCCACGCGCTTCATCCCGCGGCCACCGCCACCGCCCACCGCTTTGACGAGCAGCGGCGCACTGATTTTTCCGGCCAGAACCACGGCCTCGCCGGCGCAGTTCACAGCGCCGCCTGGCACGACAGGCACTCCTGCCGCTTCGGCTGCCGACCGCGCCCGCAATTTGTCGCCGACAGCTTCGATCTGCGCAGCCGTCGGTCCGATGAATACCACGCCCTGCGCTTCACACAGATTGGCGAGTGGCGCGCGCTCGGACAGGAATCCATAGCCGGGGTGAATTGCGTCCGAGTGCGTGGCGAGCGCGGCATGCACCATGGTTTCGACTTTGAGATAACTCTCGCCAGGGTGCGCGGGGCCGATGCAGACGACGCGGTCCGCAAGCCGCGCAGGCACACCGTCGCGATCTGCCGCGGAAGCGGCGAGCACGGTTTCGATGCGCAGCTCGCGACAGGTGCGGATGATTCGAGTCGCGATTTCGCCGCGGTTGGCGATGAGGATACGGCGAATCGCCACACACTCACCCTGACTTGCGGATGCGCAGGAGCGCCTGCTCGTACTCCACGAGTGCTCCATCGCTCACGAGGATTTCCGCTACGGCGCCGCGCACGCCGGCGCGCACGGTGTTCATCAGTTTCATGACCTCGATGATGGCGATCACCGTGTCCGCTTCGACTACCGAGCCCACCTCGACGAAGGGTGGGGCCCCCGGTTTCGGCGCTCGATAGAAAGTGCCGAGCAGCGGCGCGGGCACTTCGTGCACGTTGGGGTCCACTGCTGCCGCAACCACAGCTGCGGCTGGCGCAGCGGACGGCGGTGACACGACGAGCGCGGCCGCAGCGACACCGGCTGGCGCGGAAGTCACTCCGGCGCCGCGCTTCAAATTGAGCTTGATGCCATCCACTTCAAGCGTCAGCTCATCGAAATTCGACTGTTCCACCAGCCGCATGATTTCCGCAACATCCGCGGCAGTGAGACTCACCGTTTACCTCCGAATATGGACATGACGTGCGACAGTGGATCCGCGGCGGGGCGCGCGACCGACGCCGTCTCCTTCGTGGACCACACAGTCTCGGGCCGACTCTGCAGCAGCAGGATCTGATTCGTGTCGCGCTCCACGGCCCACTCGATGTCCTGCGGCCGGCCGTAATGCCGCTCCACCTTGCGGCCGATCGCCCTGAGCGCCTCCAGCTCTGCATCGCTCATGCACGCAACGCGGCGCGACTCATCGGCTACCGGAACATGCTCGACCCCGCCGGCCGCAGCGGGCAAATGCTGCATGAGCTTTTCGGAAATCTCGCGCACCGAAATCTCGCCCGTGATCTTGCCGATCACCCAGCGATCCGGCGTCACTTCGCCACCGACTACCGCGGAGCCCAGGCCCCACGCACCTTCGATGGTCATGACCGAGCGATCTCCTGTCAGCGGACTGCGGGTGAACATCACTCCGGCAGTCCGCGCATTCACCATCTTCTGCACGACCACGGCCATGGATACGGTCTCCTCCGCCATACCGCGCTTGCGGCGATAGCTCACGGACTCCACGGAATACAGGCTTGCCCAGCAACTACGTACGCGCTGTAGCGTATCACTCAAACTCGTGACCCAAAGGTAGGTGTCCTGCAGCCCCGCAAAGCTGGCATCGATCGCGTCCTCGGTCGTGGCCGAGGAACGCACGGCGACGGGCGTCTGCGTGGCCGGACCGCACAGCGCGGCGTGTGCCGCGGAAATTTCGTCCAGCAAGTCCTGCGGCAATGCAGCCGCTTCCACTCGCGCGCGCAGCTCCTTGCAGCAAACGGTGACCGCGTCGAGATCCTCCCCATCCAGCGACTCCACGCGCGCGCGCACCGGTGCGGCACGCTCGATGGCCAGAATGAATCGGTCGAACGCGCCAGTCTTGACGACGAAGCCCGGCGGCACCGCAATTCCCGCGCGCTGCAGCTCGCCGAGGCTGCCCCCCTTGCCGCCTACCTGGGGTCTGTCGTCGAGCCCGATAGCGGCGAACCAGCCGATGTTCGCGGTTGAAGTCATGGTGCGAACCTACTGCAGGATGGTGACGATGCCGCGTGCGCCGTCGACGCGGATTCGTTGACCGTCCTTGATACGCGAGGTCGCATTGCCGGTGCCTACGACCGCCGGCAAGCCATACTCACGTGCCACGATGGCGGCGTGACTCATCGAGCCGCCGATGTCGGAGACGGCGGCCACGATCTTCTGGAAGATCGGCGCCCAGGTCGGATTGGTGACCTGGCACACGAGGACGTCGCCCTGCTGCAGGCGCGAAATCTCTTCGACGCTGCGGACGATGCGCGCCGGCCCTTCGACCACACCGCTCGACGCGGCGAAGCCGCGCACCTCATTGCTGTCCGCCTCGCCGGATGACAGCCACGTGTTCAAGCTCTCGCGCGTGATGCCCCAAAGCATGACGATCGCAGGATCGTCGATCACGTCGGGCACCGGTCCGAGCGCCGGTGGCGTTGCATGCTGCGCCCATTGTGCCAACGCAGCGCGGCGCTCGGCCACGATTTTTGGCCAGTGCGCGGGACCGCGCGGCGGCGAACCGTTCGACCACGATGTCATCAGATCGATGATTGCGGTCTCCAGTTCGTAGTGAGTGAGCTGAAAGACGTCCTCCGCGCCGGCGAAGAATCCGTGCTGCGCAAGCAATGCGCCGAATTCGCGAATCTTGTTGAAGAAGAGACTGGTGTACCAGTGCTCGCAATAGAACTTATGCCCTTCGACGTACGGAAACACGCGATGCGCCAGGGTGATCATCTGATCGTAAGCGCCGCGCTCTTCGTCCGTATTGAGCAGTTCCCGATAATCCTGGATCAATTGCAGCCGCTCGGCCTGGAGCTTCGCCAGCGGGCGCTGCAGCGAGTCCCCGGATTTCACCCGCCGCATGTATTCGGGCAGCGCCGCAAACGGCATGGACAGATCGTCGTTCCAGGCGCGGTGATAATGGTAGAAGCCATCGCCGGTATTGATGTTGAACCACGGATCGCGCGAGATCTCCAGCTCGCGCAACCATTCCCTGCCGGGACCGCCCGCCGCCTGCAGGGACTTCATGATCGCCTCGACGGACGCGCCTTCCTGAAAGTTCGCATCAACGCCGAGCTGCACGGCGCACCGCGCCAGGCGGCGCAGTTCATCGTCCGGACGGAAAATCTCCGCTTCGATACCCGACACCATGCGCGCGATGGTCTGGTCGGTGATCTCCGGGAAGGCTTTCTTGCAGAATCCGAAGAAGGTGAGATAAGCGCCGTACCCGAGCAGCAGGAACTCGAAGTGGTGGTGCCACATCCGGAAGTACCCTTCGAGCGTCTTCTGGTAGGTGTCGAGCAGATAGTGATTCGAGGCGATGCCCCGCCCGGCGTGAACGTTCGCGAGCGGCTCGAACTCCGGCAGCTCCAGCTTCGGCAAAGCCTGCGCGTCGGCGATGAGCTTCAGCATCTTCTCGCGCCACTGTGCGTAGAGGCGCTCCCAGTTCGCGTAGTAGTAGAACGCGCGTTTCTGGAATTCTTCCGTGCGCCGCGCGATCTGCGTAGGATCCGTAACGGCGTTGCCGCCGATGTACACACGCCCGTTGATGATGCGGTGATCGATGCCGAGTGTCGTCGGCAGGCTGTGCACGCGAGTGTTCGACGAGCCAAGCGCACAGTACGCGGCTTCCGCGGTCACCATGTCGAAAGCCGACATGGGCTCCGGAAAATGCATCGAGTTGTAGAACCAGAAGCGCTCGTCGTCCTCTTTGCCGAACTGAATGTGATACGGGTAGGCCGCCTGCGCGCGCTCCGTGCCGGGTATCACCTGCAACGAGCTGGGTAGCGGGAATGCTTGGGGCTTCACAGCTGAGTTCCCTGGTGGCACTTGCGGTGGAGGATCGAGAATAGACTGCGCGCAGCCGGTGCCGCCCGCAAGTTTCAGCCTGACCGGCCTGCCGGACCGCTGCGCGACCGGCCGCACAAGACTCGTGGTTCCTGGGTGCAACGCGCCGATCGTGCGTCCGACCGCATCCTCCCATGGCAAAGGCTACGCGAAGCAGCGGGCCGGAACGCCTCTGTCCGTGCACTCAAACGCGCCTGACGCTGCACTTCTGTAGCCAATGGATTGCGCAGGCATCATGCTACGCAACGGCAGCCATGCTTGCCTTTGCATCACTCACACAAGCCAAGCCGCTGGAGGTCGACGTCATCCAGACCGGCGCCGAGAGTCTCTACACCAGCATCACTCTCGTGAAAGGCGAGCTACGCGCGGTACTGATCGACGTGCCGTCATGATTTCCTGCTCGGCAATTCATCGCGGGTTGCGCTCGGGGAGGCTCCGCCCTGGCAGGAATGATGCCTGGCCCGCTTTATCCAAGAACGACGAACCTCCGCGGCGCGCGCTCGCGTACTGGGTCGACTCGAACGATGGAGACCGATCCGCGTTCACCTCTTCCCGTACGACGTGAAAACGTAGTCTTTCGACGCCACGATCGTGTGGCACGCGAACCCGCATTTGGCGTCGTTCCCCAACGGCATGAACGTGTCGGTCGCGGCGTCATAGTTGAACTGGGCGTATCCCCATCCGCCGCTGTCCGCGAATCTCTTGCTGTCTTTCACCATGAAATCGATGTCGTGCAGCGTGTCCGGCACAGTCGTCGGAGACGGAGCCTGCGCGCTCTTCTTCGCATTCCAATGGACCTTGGCCATCCTGGCGCCTTCGGGGAACTGCTTCCCGTCAGCGGGAAGACCGGCCCGGGAGGCGGTCATCATGATCGGATTGCCGAGGATCACTTCGATCAGGTTTCCGGTCTGACTGACGGCGATCGTCGGCCAATCTTCGAATCCCTTGAACTCGGAAAACGCGAGCCCATTCGGCACTCGAAGCGTGGGTCTGTCCTGCGCGGACATGGCCTCGCCGCCCACAACCGCCGCAAGCACCACCGTGAGGCTCATTGTGCTCACGACAGGCCAGGATATTCTCGTCATGGTGTATTCCTCCACTGTGAATTGCAGGTCATCGTTTGCTCGCACGCAGAATCGTCGGGTCTGAGACGGTCACCAACAATTACACCCAAGTATCGGTGGATCTCAAGTGGCAATTACGGCGGCGAGACGGTGTTGCACGCCGGTGACTGTGCGACGGTGCTTGTGCGACGTTTCCGAAAGGCACCGGCAATGGCCGTCACCTGATCGACAAACCCTTCGCGCTGACCAAGTATCTGGAGGTGGGCTCACGCAGCCCGCACGACCTCACCACCTGCTCGGATATCGACATGATGAGTTCCAACGCCGACGGCCGGTTCGTGCACAAAGCCGGGCATCGAGTTCAGACAGCCCGGCAGCACCCTGTCAAGCAGACAGCAGAGCATCCTCGCGTGGCGGGCTGCGATGAAGGAAGCGGTCGAGAATCTCACGTAACCGTTCGACTTCGATCGGTTTCGACAGATAGCCATCCATACCTGCGTCGCGGCACTTTTCCGATTGGCCGCTCAATACGTCGGCAGTCAGCGCGATGATCGGAGTGCGCTGGCTGGTCTTCTGCGCTTGCCGAATGTGCTCAGTGGCCGTGAACCCGTCCATGCGCGGCATCTGAACATCCATCAATACAAGGTCGAAATTCGCCCCGGCGCACAGCTCAACGGCTTCCAAACCATCTCGTGCGATCGTCACTTCGCAGCCCATTCGTTCGAGATAGCGTTGCGCCACCTTCTGATTCACGACGTTGTCATCGACCACCAACACACGTCCGCTATATCCTTCTATTGCAGATAGGTGCCGAAGAATGCTGCGCGTGACGACCGGCTGACTGCGCAGATGCCATTCAGCAACATCGTGCTGCATGACTGTTTCTATGCATGTCATGAGTTCTTGCGTCAGGATCGGCTTCGAAAGATATGCGGAGAACCCGATATCGGTGATTTCGCTCAGACGACCGTGGCCGTCGACGGACGTCAGCATCACCATCCGCACCTTAGCGATATCAGCCTGAGCCCTGATTGCCCTGCCGAGCGCGAGCCCGTCCATTCCAGGCATTTGAAAGTCGATAAGGACGATTTCGTGGGGGCGTCCAACCCGCACTCCTTCGCTCAGAAGTGCAAGACCCTTCTCGCCGCTGGCGCAACATGTCACGTCGTGCCCCGCGTGCAGCAACTGTGCCTCGAGCACCTGTCGACTGGTCGCGTTGTCGTCCACTAGCAATATTTTCGCGCTGCGAGCGTGAGCCGAGCGCGGTTCGGTAAGCTTGGGCGCAGTTGGAATCTTCAATGGCAACTCGAACCAAAATGTCGAACCGCGCCCAGGCTGGCTCTCTGCGCCCGTGCGTCCCCCCATAAGATCAACCAAGCGCCGGACGATCGACAATCCCAAGCCGGTTCCTCCGAAATTCCTGCTTGTCGATGCATCGGCCTGCACGAACGGTTGGAACAGCCGATTGAGCACTTCCGAAGAGATGCCGGCGCCTGTATCCGTCACGGTGAACCGCACGCAAGCTCCCTCTTCAGGCCCCTGCATGACGGACGCGCCAACGACGACTTCTCCCGTGGCAGTGAACTTGATCGCATTGCTTATGAAATTCGTCAGGCATTGACGGATGCGCAAACTGTCTCCAAGAATCTGCTCGGGAACGGCCGGGTCGATGTTCACGACCAATTCCAGATTCTTCCCAGCCGCCTGGAACGTCATTACCGAACCGACCTCGCCGACGCACGCTCTCACATCCATGCTTTCCGAATGGAGCTGCAGCTTTCCGGCTTCAATCTTGGAGAAATCCAGGATGTCGTTGATGATGGTCAGGAGCGATTCGCCGCTGATGCGAATGGTCTCGGCATAGTCGCGCTGTATGTGATCAAGCGTTGTATCGAGCAGCAGACCGGTCATGCCGATGACGCCGTTCATCGGGGTGCGAATTTCGTGGCTCATGTTGGCCAGAAAAGTGCTCTTGGCATGCGTTGCCGCCAACGCCTCATCGCGCGCGGTCACGAGTGCTTCATTGGCGAAGCGAAGCGTTTTCTCTGCGTTGTCTTGCGCGCGCGTGAACGCATACACAATACCAAGCACCACTAAACAGACCACCACAGTCTGGATCGTGTCGATTGCATTGTAGTCATGCGGCGCAATCACGCTGACATGAGGGATGCCCGTTTTCGCGGCGACAAGGAAGCCGACCAACGTAGCGCACGTAACAGCCGCATAGATGCAGGCAGTCCTTATTCCCCCAACCAGACCCGCGTACAGAGGCAGCACGAGAAGCCACGCCTTGCCTGGTCCCGCCACACCGCCCAGACGCCATCCCTCCAACGCCAACAGGACTGAAAATAGACTGAGCTGTACATGCGCCGTGAACATGACACTACCGCCGTCGCGAAGTCGCCGACGGGCAAACGCAATTAGCGCGATGACGGGAACGAGCAGCGAGAGCATCATCCATTGCCCACGCTGCACGTCATCATAAATGGGGACGGGCGCTGCAAGAATCAGCACGAGCGAGCAGCCGTTCAACGTGCGAACACGACGCATCAACCCGGTGTCCGCAAGCCTCGGGTCATGAGGCGGAACGCCATCGTTCAGCAGTTTTTCAAGAAAGGATTTCATAGGCCTTGCAGCCCGCATCGCGGAGCTAGTCCTATTATGACCTCCCCAACTCGCAAGGACCGAACGCGTGTCCCAATCCCACCTTCCACATTATGGTAGCGGACAGGTGGCTAACCGCTCCCCTCGCCAAAGCAGGGCTTGCTGCGAAGCCGCATGCTTGATTAGGGAGTCGCCTCATCAAGCGGCGCGGGTTCCGTTATCCCGATCTAAACACCGCGAATACGGCTCATCCAGCCGAGCTTTGGATTCAACCGATGCGGCGACCTTGGCGAACATACCGCCCTGACGAGATCGGGGCTAATACACTCCCCTCAAAAATCATAGTTCACGTTTGCAAAGTAGGTGCGCGGCCGTGCATAAGCAATCTCCGCATAACCACTGCCGGTCGTAAGTGATGAATTGCCCGCGATGGGGTAGAGCTTGTCGGTCGCATTGTTGACGCCTAGCGTGACGCGCCAATGTTGATCCTCTTGCTTCAGCGTTGCCGAGCCATTGAGCACGGTGTAGCCGCCTAGTTGAGCGATCTCCGGTGTGTTGGTGGCATCAAAGAAAGTCTTGCTTTGATAGGACGCATCCACTCGCGGAGTGATCGAAAAACTCCCGGCAGCTGCGGTGTAGGCAATGCCGACATGCCCTTGCCACTCTGGCGCGTAAGGCAACGCGTTGCCCGCCGTCAGTCCAGGTGGGATGACAGCCAACGGCTTGGGGTCAAGCCGATCAATCGTGGCATCAAGATAACCCACGCTAGCGTCGAACAACCACGCTTCTACTGGCGCCCAGGTTATTTCCAGTTCTGCGCCGTCGATAGTCGCTTTCCCGGCATTCGTCACAAAGGGAGCCACACCGGCGGGTGCGGGACCGCGATAGGTGATTTGCATATCCGTGTATTCAGAGGAGAACACGGCCGCATTCAACCGCACGGTGTTGCGCGCCAGATCAAGCTTCACGCCGGCTTCCACGGTACGCGCCTTCTCCGGCTTGAATTCCTGCAAAGCCGCCCGCTCAGCCGGCGAAAGCACTGCATTGAAGTGGCTGTTCCAGCCGCCCCCCTTGAAGCCCGCCGAATAACTCAGGTAGGTCATCGCCTGGGAAGACCATCGATAGTTGATCGACGCCGAAGGTGTGAATGCGCTGAAAGTATCGCGATACCATTGCAGCGGTACTTGTTTGATTGCTGGTGCCGAAAAGTCATATTGATCGGGATAGGAGCCTTTCTCGTCGTGCGTGTAACGCGCACCGACCGTTGCACCCAGGCTTTCGTAAAACTTGTAAGTCCACTGCGTGAACAACGCCCAGCTCTTGTTTTCCACTTTGTTGTTATCGCTGTCGCGCTGAATGCCTGGAGGCGGTGGATTCAACTCCACCGTCACAATGTCGTCGGCTTTCTGGCCGAAGTAATACGCGCCGATCACGCCAGTCAACGCTTTCGTCTGCAGGATGCCTTGCAGCTCCTGGCTCCATTGGGAACCATCGGAGTCATAGATCGTATTGAGGATCGTGAGCGGCGTGTTGTCGGCATCGCGATTGCCCGCCCACGTGAGCTTGCGATATGAAGTCACCGACTTGAGCGATACCGTTTCCGTTACATCATAGACAATGTTCAGCGAGCTGCCCCAGTTGCGAAGCTGGCTGGTGAGCGGCGCGGTACCGTTGTTGCGAAATGGGCCGCGAGCCTGCAGGTCATTGGCGCAGCGATCATCTTGAATCATTGGAACGGCGGGCAATGTAGCAAAGCTGCCGTTGAATCCCGGGCATCCGGCATCGGCGCTCGCCACGCGCGGAAACGTTGCCCTTTCATTGATCGCTGCAAACACGAGGGGGCTGCCATGCTCGTCGGCTCGGGTGTAATCCGCAAGAAATTTTCCCGTCACCTTGGCGGTTGGCTTCCACACAAACTTCGCGGTCAATGTGTAGTTGTTGGCGTCACCAAGATCGGTTCCATCGCTGCGCGTCACGTAACCATCCTGCTTATGCAACCCCGCGGTGAAGCGCGAGTGCAACGAATCAGCCAAGGGCAGGTCCACTGCGGCGAAACCATTGATCAAATTGTCGCTCCCCAAGCCGCCGCGGAACGTGCCTCCGATCTGATCGCCCGGATCGGTAGTCGACAGCAATATCGCTCCACCAATCGTATTGCGACCGAACAAGGTTCCTTGCGGCCCGCGCAATACCTGCACTGAGTTGATGTCCCGCAGGTCCATCGTGCCACCCACTGCCGAACCGATGTACACATCGTCAATATACAAGCCGACTCCGGGATCCACTGTTGAAGTAGGGTCAGTCTGACCAATGCCGCGGATGAAGACTTGCGATGAAGAGTTATTGCCGGCGAGTGGCGCGTTGTTGGCGAACTGCAAATTGGGAACAACCTGCGTGAGCCTGCTGGTTTCAAACACCTGACGATCTTCCAACGTATCGCCCGACAACACGGTGATGGCAATGGGGGTATCCTGCAGATTCTCCCGGACTTTGCGCGCCGTAACGAGGACTTCTTCCAGTTGGTATCCGGCGCTCTCAGGGCTTGCAGAGCTGTCGCCTTGCGATCGTGCGGGCGCAGACTCCGCTTGCAATCGTGCGTACCGCACCATGGGAGCGCTACCGTGCACGTCAGAGCTGCTCACCAACGCTACTGCGCGCTCACCCACGTAACGATATTCCAGGCCGGAGCCGGCCAACAGTTGTTGCAAGGCGCGTTCAGTTGGGAACTCACCGCTAACCTGATTGAGTTGCTTGCCTACAAGGCCGCGAGCCGAAGCCAGGATCTGCACGCCAGACTGCACGGCGAATGTTTGAATCGCCGTCGCCGCGTTAGAACCATCGATGTCGAAGTTATGCGCCTCGTCGGCCAACACCGGGGCCGCACCACTCGCGATCAGCGCTGCAATAAGCCGCTGGCTGAAGTCCAACCGCATCCGTCGAGTCATTCGCATCATATTGCCCCCTTGCCTTCTTATTCCCATCTGCATGCCTTCACTGCGCTTGCGACAGGTTCGATAAAGTAGATGGAGCAGCCGCTAGATTCCCCCATCAGTGCTGTCAAAAACTTCCTGCTTGCTCCGTGAACGCAGGTGCACCTCGTCGTCTTGTCGAACCTCTTCCGCATCCAGAGCAGCCGCCGCAGCCGCGGCGAAGGCATCGATATCCGTCGCCTTGAACGCGCCGACGATGGGCTGCGCAGCAAGCGCTGCATCGTCGATTACCAATTGACGCCTGTTGTGACGATTGATCTCGCTTGCCGCGTCGGCCAACGATTCACCAGAAAAAGCCACCATGCCATTGAGCCAGGCGAATCGTTGCTGAACGCGCCGTGGTGCAATGCGCTCGACCTGCACCGGCGCGACGGGTTTCAACACTGATAGCTCGTTTGCCGCCAGCTTTGTCGCCGCGATATTGCTCGTAGCCGTAGCCGACCGTAACTCCACGACACCTTGTGAAACAGTGACATCGACTTCTGCGTCACGCAGGCGCACGTCAAAGATCGTTCCGAGCGCACGCACCTGCCAGGCATTGGCAGTGACTATGAACGGGCGCGTATTGTCATGCGCAACTTCGAACACCGCCTCGCCGCGCAATAGATGCACGCTGCGTTGATCGGGTGTGAAACGCACGCGCGCTTCACTGTCAGTATTGAGAATCAGCGTCGACCCGTCGGCAAGCGGAATGCGGCGCATCTCCCCGACCGCGGTGTTGTAATAGTCATCAGCCGGCACCAGCGTTGACCACCCCAGCCCGACAAGGCCGATGCCAGCAAAGCCCGCAGCCAGCATGGCACGCCGATTCCACTTGGCCAGCAATGGACGCGCGACAGAACTCTGCTGCGCCGAATCAGCGGCGCCACGCATTGCCGCAATCCGATCCAACCGCTGCCAATACGCGCGCGCCCTGACCAATGCGCCAGAATGTCGAACGTCGGCCGCAAGCCAGGCATCGAGTTGTTGCTGTTCACCATCCGAAAGCGCGCCCGCGCCGAGGCGCACCGCCCATTCGGCGGCTTGTACATCAATCTCGTTTGCGCTCTGGGTCATGTCGAATTGCCGCAGGTCGTTTCGAATCAAGCGAATTGGTGTCGTCCGCCATTGCGTGCATGACACGCAACAGCGCCTTCGCCAAATGCTTCTCTACCGTCTTCTCCGAAATATTCATCATCCGCGCTATCTCACGCTGCGGCAGCCCATCGAACTTCCGCAGTTCGAAAGCGCGTCTGCATTGCCGTGGCAGTTCGGCCACCAATTTCAGTAAACGTGTCAATTCCTGCCGTGCGCTGACGCGCCGTTCAGGTCCGGGCTCACCACAGATGATGCGCAAGGACTCGATTTCCCCCATCCGCTCCATCGGCACCACCCGCGCATGCCGCGCGCGCTCGGCCAGCAAATGACGAACTACAGTGTAGAAATAAGCACGGGGGTTGGTGATTTGCGCGAGATTCGCTGTCCAAATACGCGCAAAAGCTTCTTGGACGATGTCATCGACGTCAGCCGCGTCCAGAGTCCTGGCGTGCGCACCCAGCCATCCACGCACCTCGCCTTCCAGAGGCAAGATATGCGTGTCCACCCAATGTAAACGGTTACGGTCGTCCATAGCGATCCCGCATTACGTCATGGTTGCGACGCTGACGATGATTCCAAGCGCGACGCTACTGTACATGGCAATGCCCCCATCAACGCATTCGCTATTCGGACCCCTTTGACGACCCCGACATGCCGGCAGGGCGAACTACTTCGGCCTGCGTCGCGTCTTCGCCTTGCCCTGACGGACCGTTCGTCGTTCGTAAGTGAGTGCAGGCGACAGAAACGCAGCTTCCGCAAACGCGATGCCTCGAGCCAGAGCTTCGTCCGCATCGTCGCTGTTGCAATCGCCGTCAGAGAGAATCGTGAGGCGCGCCGCATCCCAATTAGTCTGGTGGGAAAGTTTGATGACGAAGTGCAACCGCCAGCAGATATCGTCATGGGCCAAATCCGGCAACGCTCGTTGGAGCAGCGCTACCACCCGCTGGAAGCCCTTCCCAACACCAGCATCCAACGCCTCTTTGATCTCCGGCACCGGGGACACGATGGCAAGCGCATAAAACTGGAGCGATGCCTCCCGGCCGGAGATTCTCCATTGATTGATGGGTTGCAGCACCGCGCGAATGATCTCCTTTACAGGCGGCGACTCTTGCCCCTCCATCTCGACCAGCAGTCGGTCGAACTCGCCCTGGATTTCGCTGAAGCGCGCCTGGAGAATCTCGCGCAGCAGATTGGCCCTGGACTTGTAGTGATGGTAGATGACCGGGATGCTGACGCGTGCCTGGGCGGCGACATTCCGAATGGAGAGGCCTTCTATGCCGTGCTTTGCGCACAGGCGCTCGGCCGCGTCGAGAATCGTTTCGGCCGTGCCCCGCTTGCCTGCCGATGATTTTGTCTTAAGCGCCACGCATGTTTCCAAGTGAAGAGTACTGTCCCGCTTCCCCGCACGCGCCGCGCGTCTTGCTGCGAGCCGCTGCCAACGGGTAAGGCGTCGAGCATAACCAAACTGCGGCCCCGTGGGTGACGCGCATGGGCGCGGCGGCGCAAGCCGTCCGGAAATTCGGCGGGGACCGATTGACTCTCTATAACGATCGTTCTAGCCTACCCTATAACGATCGTTATAGTGGCGACCCAAGTGGCGACACAGGCGATCGGGATGGCCAGATCCACGAGGGGGAAAAAATGTGCAAGACAGATGCGGCGCAAGCCGCACACGGTGTCATTTTGTCTGGGGATCGCCGCAGTCTCGTGTTCCGCGCGATCGGCATGCTATTCGCTACTGCGGTGACCCTATCGGCGCATCAGGCGCTCGGCCAATCCACGGCCACTGCGGGCGATGCCACTTCCGGCGACATTCTGGAGGAGGTCACTGTCACGGCTCAGAAGCGCAGCGAGAACTTGCAGACCACAGCCATCACGGCGAACGTGCTCAGCGCTGCAGATCTTGCGGCCAAGGAAATCAAGAATCTCGATTCTCTGCAGTTCTTCAATCCCGGCATGTCCGTCACGGCCGCAGGCATCACCTCGAATGTGAACATTCGCGGCATCGGCTTGGGCGTGTCTTCGCCTGTCGTGGTCGCGGGTGTCGCTGTGTACCGGGAAGGTTTGTTCCAGCCCCCGATACTGTCGAGCGAACCTCTGTATGACCTCGAGCGCGTCGAAGTTCTGCGTGGGCCGCAGGGCACGTTCGTCGGATCCTCATCGACGGGCGGCGCGATATTCTACGTCCCGCAAGCGCCGCAGATCGGCGTGAACGAAGGCCGGGTTCAGCTGCAGTTCGGTAATTATCAAGATGTCGCTTCCGAGGGCGCATTCAACTTTGCCGCAAGCGACTCGTTTGCCGCCCGCGTGGCGTACAACATCGAGAGCCGCGACAGCTTCTTCACGCAGGCCGGGCCCGTTGCCAACGAGAATCCGTCACACACGGCCTTCCAGCAACCAGGCGATCTCAACCAGCGCAATCTTCGCGTGGGTTTGTTGTGGCTGCCTACGAGTAAGTTGTCAGTCAAGTCCACTACGACCGTCAACCGCAACACCACAGGCGGGTTGGCGCACGTCGCGAGCGGGAACAATCCTTTCTACGTTGCCGGGCCGCTCGACTACACGCTGGATTACACGATTGCCAACACGACTTACAGTGAGCAAGGCGTTCGCCAGGCCCTCGAAGCGTCTTACACTTTCGACAACGGCCTGACGCTACGATCCATCAGTGGCGCCAACACCGTTCACGTCTGGTACGTCGATGATTTCTTTTCCACCAGTGCGGCCTCGGGGGAATTCAACAACAACGTACATGAACGCTTGCTATCGCAGGAATTCAACCTGTTGTCGCCCACGGATCAGCGCGTACAGTGGGTGCTGGGTTCCTACTATTTCTACAACCCGGCGCAGGTCGTGGTGCAGATCACTCAGCCGTCAGCGCCAACGACCGTCCAGGCCAACACGACAACATACAAGAGTGCGGTGGCCGGTTTCGGCCAGGTGAGCATGGACCTCACTTCCGGATTGCAGCTGCAGGTTGGAGCGCGATACACATCTTCACGTGCGCGCATCACCGGCGCCAATACGCTCATAGGCCTTGCGCCATTCCCGATCGTCATTCCGCAGCGTGCGCGGGAAGAGGACTCTGCGACGACCGGCAAGGTCGCGCTGAACTGGACGATCTCCCCCGACCACTACGCCTACACATTCGCCGCCAAGGGTTACAAGGCGGGCGGCATCAATGGCGGCGCGCAGCCGAACTTCGCGCCGGAGGTGGTGTACGACTATGAGCTCGGCCTAAAGTCCACCTTGGCGGATGGCCACATCCGCACGCAGATCAACGCGTTCTACATGGACTATCAGGACATGCAGCTCACGGCTTACATCGTGCCTTCAGGGCCCGGTGGCGGTGTCGGAGTCACGAACGCGGGCAAGGCGTCGATTTACGGACTTGAGGCGCAGGCTCAATCGAAGTTCGGTCGCGTCGGAGTCGACCTGAACTTCGGTTACGTGCATTCCTCGTTGGGGCAGACACTCTACGTAAATCCGAATCTGTTGCCCGGTGCCGGAAACATCCCACTCGGTCCGCAGTGCCCGGCGGGTGTACCGCCTTCGCCGAGTTGCTTCGACTACGGCCTCGTGACTTCGGATCTGGAAGGTCGCGCGACGCCGTACTCACCGAGATATACCGTAAGTGCCGGCGTCGAATACCGCATGCCCGCACGGGGCGGTGAGCTTACGCCGCGCGTCGACTACTCGGTCACGTCGCATCAGTGGCAGACCATCCAGCAACTACCGGGCGACTACATGACCGCTCGGCATCTGCTGAACGCCAAGCTGACCTTTACGCACGGAACGTGGATGCTCCAGGCCTACGGAACCAATCTCTTCGACGACATTTACGTATCGGGCTCCACCTACGGCCCATCTAATTTTCTCGGTAGTCCGCGGCAGTACGGAGTCCGGGCGGCGAAATCATTTTGACGGGAGCGATCCAATGAGACGCACTGAAGATACTCGCAAACCGCGGCGCCTCACCGCCGTCGTTCTCGCCGGGGGCATGGGCATGTTCGCGGCACACGTCCCAACACCTGCCATCGCGAAGGAGCCTCGAATCCGCTGCGAGGAGTTGATCCGATGGCAGCTGCCCAGCACGGCGATCGGACTGCCTACGCGCGGAGCCACCGTCGAGACCGCCACTGTGTCCGCCGCGGGCGACGCGAACGGGAAGTATTGCAAGGTCAATGGCGCAATCCTGTCCATCGATCCCAAGGCACAACCGATTCGGTTCCAGGTCAACCTGCCGGGTGACTGGAACGAGAAGGCTGTCCACGCAGGAGGCGGCGGATACGACGGGACCGTCGTCGATGCGTTGCGCCTCAGCTTTGTGGGGACAGGGGACGCGCTCCCTGTCGCCGCGGGCTACGCAACCTTCGGCAGCGATTCGGGACATCAAAGCGCAGGATTCACGGATCCAGCACCGGCGAAGTTTGGATTGAACGAGGAGGAGCTCGAGAATTTCGGCAGCGCGCAGCTCAAAAAGACACACGACGTCGCACGTGAGCTGATCCGCCACTACTACGGTGCTGCGCCGAAACGCGTCTACTTCTACGGAAATTCGCAGGGTGGCCACGAAGGCCTTATCGTGGCGCAGCGCTGGCCGAAAGACTACGACGGCGTGGTCTCGATTCACCCGGCCTACAACTTCGTGCCATTGCAGTTGAGCGGCTTGCATCTGGGCAAGGCGCTGTACAAATCACCGGGCGCCTGGCTCAGTCCGGCAAAAGTGCAACTCATCGCCAGCGCCGTAGTTCGAAGCTGCGACAGTCTCGACGGCGTTGCAGATGGGATCATCGGCAACGTGGCCGGTTGTCGCCAGGCATTCAACCTCAACACTCTGCGCTGCGAAGGCGGCAAGGATGCGGGTGAGGGTTGCCTGTCGGACGAGCAGATCGCAACGGCGCGTGCGTTCGACCAGAAGATCGATCTCGGTGTGACGCTTCAGGGTGGTGTCTCTTCCTTTGCGCGTTGGCCATTGCTCACGGGCGCGTTCAGCGGGGGCCCCGGACCGTTGGGCCTTGGCATGCGGCCAGGGCCTTCGGCGCCGCCGACGCTGGGTGATGCGTTCGTGTACTTCATGGCCGATCAAATGGTCAGGTACATGGCCGTACGCGATCCCGCATACAACTCGCTGAGCTTTGAGCCTTCCAAGCATGCCGAAGCACTGCAGCGAGTCTCGAGCCTCATCGATGCGAGCGACGCCAATCTGGACGCATTTCGCGCTCGCGGCGGCAAACTAATCTTGCTCCATGGAACCGTGGACATGGCCATCCCGCCTGAGAACACGGTCGACTATCACGATCGGCTGCTGAAACGTTACGGCAAGGATCCACTGCGCGACTTCACGCGCTTCTACATGGTTCCGGGTTTCGGACATGGCGACGGATCGTTCCAGCTGCGGTGGGATGGACTGACGGCCCTGGACCGATGGGTTGGCGGCGCGGAGCCGCTGAATCAGGTGGGGACTGACAGCGCCCGATCGACTGCGGGACGCACGCGGCCGCTCTGTGAGTATCCATCCTGGCCGCGATATGCCGGCAACGGAGATGTCTATGCCGCGGCCAGTTTTCGATGTACGGCTGACTGACTACACGCACAGCGAACTGCGCAACGACTGGCTCTGACAAATTCAGCTAGCGGCCTGCAGCAGTTGTCAGCTACTGCAGGTTCGCCTTGAAGAAATTCACGATCACTGCGTACGCGTCTTGCGCTTCGGCTAAGGGCGACTGGTAGATATAGCAATGACCCATGCCCTCGCCCACGACGAGCGTGGACGCAATGCCGGCTTTCAACAATTTCGAATTCGTGTAGACCGCCGGGCTCATATCCTGGGCGCGCGTACCGGTGATGATCAGCACAGGGGGAAACTTCGCCAGCACTTCCGGATACAGAGCGGGAGAAACGAACTTGTCACGCATATCGACACCGGCGAAATATCCCCAGGTCGGATCGGCCTTGGATTGTCCCGGCGGTGGAGTCGACCCGTCGACGTACGCGGAGATATATGCGGAATCGCCAGCGCCGAATCTGACCGCGCCGGAGCCGAAGATGCCGATCGCTCCAGGCTGCGGAAGTTCGTGCGCCGGAAACCATGCACCTGCCTGTGCCGCAAGTGCGCCGCCTGCGGAGCAGCCGTAGATGCCTACCCGCTTGGGCTGGTACGTTTTCAGCACTTCGCGATAAACCGCGGCAAGATCCTCGATCGCGGCGGGATGCTTGGCCTCGGGCGCCATCCGATAGTCGACGCTGATGACCTTGTAGCCGCTCAGTGCCGCAATAGGCGTGGATTCCAGCACAGCGCATCCATCGGCGCAGAGCGCAAACGCACCGCCGTGCAGATTGATCAGCACGCGGTCCGGATCCACCGGCTTGCCTTTCGGCGTGAAGACGCGCGTGCGTACGCCGGCGATTTTCTCTTCGGCTATGTCGACGTGATATTCGCTGCGCGTCATGCTCACGAGCCGTGCGATCGACTCTTCAATCTGCTTACGCGCGGAATCGATATCCGCCGCCGGCGATGGCCTGCCGCCACCCGCCATCTGCATGCGCATCTTCATGTAGAAAACCGCCCGCTCGCTCATGAGCTCGGAGGGCGGCAAGTCGAAAGCGGGCACGTGGACAGTGCCATCGCCAGCAACCTTGGGACGTGCCGCCTGCTCCTCGGCGGCGCTCGAAGATAGAGCCACGAACACGCTAAGCGCCGCCAACATGGAAGCCGAGCCTGGTTTGCGCATGATCATCCTCCCTTGGATGTGACGGCAACCGTGGCAACGACGTGCGTGGGAGTCAAGTCGCGCCATCTGAAGACACTGTTCAGTCGCATGAACAACTCATACATATTTACTAGAGACACGATCCAAGATCAGGAGACGCTGCATGGAACCAACCGCGGACATGTGGAGGATCTTGCGCACGCTGCAGGATCGCCAAGAAATCATTGATTGCCTGCACCGCTACTGTCGCGGAATCGACCGCGGCGACCGCGCTCTGGTCCTGTCCGCCTACCACCCGGATGCAATCGACGATCATGGCGTGTTCGTCGGCGTGGCCGCCGATTTCATCGATTGGGCGCTGGCCTATCACGGCGAGCATCAAGTCGGCCATCAGCACGCCGTGCTGAATCATAGTTGCGAGTTGCATGGCGACACGGCACACACGGAAACGTACTTCCTGTACCAGGGCACCAACAGCGTCGGCCCCGGCACGCTTTCCGGCGGGCGCTACATTGACCGCTTCGAGCGGCGTCAGGGCCGCTGGGGCATCGCAGCCAGGGTATGCGTTACGGAATGGGTTGCTGAACTTGGCAAGGATCCTCTGCCCTTGGAGTTCAGAGCCGCGCTCATGAGCAACTGCACAGGTTCGCGCGATCCAACCGACATCTCCTATATGCGCCCATTGCGCGTCACTCGCCCCCTGACGGCGTCCACGGCGCAAACATAGAATCCGACCGTCTTTGCGAAGAGTCCTCGCCGGGCAACACGCAGTCAGGGGGTGCCATACGGGCTCAGCTATCCTGCGGAGCGAAGTAGTTGGCCACGGCGCGCGCAAAACTCTTCATTGCGAATTCCGTCGCGCGCTTACTCACGGTTGCCCGTGTCGCAAAGAGGTCGAAGCCGTGGAAACAACCTTTAAAGATGGCGAACTCCACCGGCACACCGGCCGCTCGCAGATTCTCTACATAGGCAATGGTTTCGTCTCGAAAGGGTTCAAGCTCGCCGACGAAGGTCATGGTGGGCGGCAGGTTCGAATAGTCATGCGCGCGTGCGGGCGCGGCATCGTAGGGAATGGGCTGCTGACGTTGCTGCAAATCGCGCAGGTAAAGCGCCCAACCCAACGCATTCAATTTCGAGTTCCAAAGCGGCGCATGGTTATCCCGTGCTGACTCGGTCAGCATGCGATCGTCGATCATCGGATAGATAGGCATTTGAAAGGCAATATTCACTTCGCCGCGATCACGCGCGCGTAGCGTAAGCGCGGCGGTGAGGCCACCGCCCGCGCTGTGCCCCGCAACCATGATCTGATCGTCGCGCACGCCCAACGCTTGCGCATTCTTCTTGATCCACACGAGCGTGTCGTAGCAATCGTCGATCGCGGCGGGATAAGGCGCCTCGAATGACTTGCGATAGTCCGGAGCGATGACGATGCAATCACGCGTTTCAATGAAACCGCGGATCGAAGGGCCGAACACCTCCGGTGAGCCCATGAAGTAGCCGCCGCCATGCAGGTACAGCAGCGCCGGCACCGGCCCTTGGGATCCGAAGCGCTTGTAGATGCGTGTTCTTATCCGGGAATTCTCGCCGCTGCGCGGAATCCCGATTTCCTCACCGCTCAACCCCTTCAAAGACATACCGCGCGTTGTCTTCGAAATGGCAGCCATCATCCGGAAGTACCACGGCCAGGGGTGCATGAGAGTCCGGGCAATCACGGCCGGCCAACGCAGTTCTTCGTCGAACATGTCTGTAGCCATTTAATTCAGCTTTCGATCCCGGTGCATAATCAGCGTGGCGCGGCAATGGATACTGTCGGCCAGCGTCTTGGATGAAAGCAAGGGAATGTTTGCAGGGCCGCTTGTCCGCTCAATGCCGGATCGATTGCCTATAATGCACGCGCCACGTGAGGTTATGCGAATTCCCAGGCTTGGCTGCGCCGTCTGCAAAACCGCCGGCAGGTGCGGCGATTCTTCTCAGTGGATCGGACAGCGGCGTATGCACACTTTGATCGGCGGCAAGAGAAGGCGATGTCATGGCAAATAGAGTGGCTTTGATTACTGGAGCGGGCGGCGGCCTGGGCTCCTCCGCAGCCCGCTGCCTGATGCGCGATGGCGTGGCCATAGTGGGCATCGGGCGATCGGCCGAGCCGCTCGAGCGCCTGAAATCCGAACTATCCGATATTGGCCCAATCGTAACCGCGCAGATCGACATCACATCCAAGGACGGTCCCGCGAAAGCGGTGCAGCTGGCGCTCAGCAGTTTCGGACGGCTGGACGTCCTGGTGAACAATGCGGGCATCGGTTATCCGAAGCCGATAAAAGACACCACGGATGAAATGATGGACCTTTTCATCGACAGCCACTTGCGTTCGTCATTCCGGTTTGCGCGCGAAGCGGTGGCAGTAATGGGCCCGGGAAGCGCGATAGTGAATATCGCGTCCTGCATGGGATTGCGCGGCCGGCCCGGCGGCGGAATCTACACAGCGGTGAAAGCAGCGATCGTCGGGCTGACATGGCAACTGGCCGCCGAATTCGGGCCTTCGGGCATTCGCACCAACGCTGTCGCACCCGGCGTGATTGCCACTGAAATGAGTGCTGGAAAGATGGGCAACTCGGTATTCGAACGACATATGCTCGAAACGGTACCGCTGCCCTATTCGACAGGTAAGCCCGACGACATCGGCGAAGCGGTTGCGTATCTGGCTTCTTCGCGGGCAAATTTCGTCAATGGCCATGTGCTCGTGGTGGATGGCGGATGGAGCACGACCCATTACCTCAACCAAGCAGCGCTCTCCCGATGACAGCATCCACGAAGGCGACCATCGATCTGCAGCGCACCGAGCTTCTCGACGCTGCGGCCTTCCTGTTCGCAACCAAGGGCTTCCACGCAACGGGTATGCGTGAACTCGCCCGGCAACTGAACATCAAGGCGGGCAGCCTTTACTACCACATCAGTTCAAAGGATCAGCTCCTCAATGAAGTCTGCGAAATCGGCTTGAGGAGCTTGGCTTCGAACATAGATCACTCGGCAGCGAACAACCACGGCTTGCCGGAAACCATCAGGTCCATCGTTATCGGCCACACCAACCTGCTCAATCACTATGGAAGCTATCTGAACTGCTACCAGAATGAATATGTGCATCTCACCGCCGATGTGCGCGAAAAACTGCGGCTGGAACTGATCACCTTCCACCACAAGATCGACGACGTCTTCAAGCGCGCAATCACCAATGGCGAGACCCACCCCGAGCTCGTCGTCAAAAATGCGAGGCTGGCGCTCATCGCCATTCTTCACCAGCTATCAAGGCTCGGAACCGAACATCCTCAAACCAACATGGAAACCACGGCCGAAGGTTTGAGCGCAATATTGATCCACGGGTTGGCGCGCCGATCCGCCGCAACGGACGGCACGCAGCCGTCGCCCTCGGCGTGATCCATCCCACTGCTGCAGAGCTTCCTACATGTGAGCCGAACGCAGCGGCATTTCCTCTACATGCGCTTCGAGTGACGGCGCAGTGCCACTCCAGGCATCGCGGCTGTTGACATTCACCAGAAAATCGATGAAAGCCCGCACCCGCGAGGGCAGGTATTTGCGGCTGGCGTACACGAGGTAGACGCGGCTGTCATTGATCGAAACCTCGTAAGCCGGGAGCAGTTGACACAGTTCTCCAGACTTGATGTAGGAAGCCGCAGACCTGCGCATCACTGCTGCGACACCCAAGCCGGCGAGCGCGGCATCGATGGCGCTTTCATGGCTTTCCGTGATGTTCAGCTTGCTCACCGGCTGAAATACGACGGGTTCGCGTGAATGCGTTGCGAGCGAAAGACGCTCGCGCAGCGTCCATAAGGGCACCACGCCGTCCCGCATGAGCACGTTGATGATCTTATGAGCGTTCAAATCGTCTGGGCAGAAAGGCGTGCCGTGAGCGGCAAGATACTTTGGGCTCGCTACGAGCACGACGGGCGGAGAACATAAGTAGCGACCCACATAGGAAGGATGATCGGGCTCGCCGTAACACAAGCCCAGATCGATTTTGTCCTTGATCAGATCGGGCAGGCGGTCCTTCAAGGTGATATCGAGAGAGATATCCGGGTACTTTGCCATGAATTCCGGCAACACCGGCATGATGAAGCCCCGCCCAATGCTGGACACCACGGAGATCCGCAGCGGCCCGCTCGGTGGACCATCTCTGCTCACGAAAAGATCGAGCGCCTCGTAGATCTTGCTCAGGCCTTGCTGGGTTTGTTCCAGGAATGCCTGGCCGTCGCTGGTAAGGTGCAGCTGCCGGGTGGTTCTCGTCAGCAGGCGCGTCCCTAAAATACTCTCAAGCTTCTGGATGCTCATGCTGACCGCCGAGGGCGTCAGCAACAGATTTTTTGCGGCCTTCGAGAAACTCTGGCAGTTCGCAACTTCAGTGAAGATCTGGATATTACGCAGCTCGCGCATACTCATCCCCCCGGATGACTTTGGTGCGGCCGCACTCCTCATTCATGGCGAGTTCGTGCCGTCACTTCGGAATATTGCTGGTCGAATCTTTACCTAACGAACGTTAGTCTACATCCGATTCCAGCGCAAGATCCCTGGTGCAAGTAATGTGACGCACTTCGACCCAGGCGCCAGATTAGCCATTTCGGCGCCACAATTACCGCGGTGAAAGGCCGCTAGAGACGGCTTGGAACGGGATGCCCGTGTCGCCCCAGTCCTATCAGCGTTTTCTGGCGTGCAAACCCACGCGCCCATCGCCAAATGGCGCGTCGCGGTTCTGCAATGCCGTCTTAAGACCGTGCTGGGCCATGTCCGCCTTGAACTGGCTGCGTCTTTCGCCTTGGGAAAGATGCGCCCTCGCGTCGAGTTCGCTTGCCAGGCGCTGCAGGGTCTTCGCCCCCGCCAGTTCCAGACTCAGATTGACCACCCGCTTATGCGCTGACAACAACTCCGCATCCACGAAGCTGATCCGCCTGGCCAACTCGCCTACTTCCTGGTCCAACTTATCGGCCGGCACAGCGTCCAGTACAAGCCCGATACATGCCGCGTCGTGCCCTGAAATAGTGTCGCCCGTGAACAGCATGCGCTTGGTCCATTGCGGACCACAGTGGTACATCCACCAGTTGATCGCAGGAGTGCCGTTGGCACGGCTTGCGGGAAAGCCTATGCGTGCTTCGTCGGCGGCGATCACAATATCGCACCCCAGCGCCAGGTCGGTGCCGCCCGCCAGACAATTGCCCTGCACCTTGGCGATGACTGGCTTGTGCAGTTCGAACATGAGAGTGGCGAGAGCAAGCTGCCGCTCCAGCGCCCAGCAGTCGTTGTCCAGCGTATCGCTGCGTTTGCGGAAGAGTGCCGGGTCGTAGGCCGCAGTGTCGTCGCCCTTGCCGGCATAGGCACCTTCCAGGTCGTAGCCCGCACAGAAATCCTTGCCCGCCCCTTCAAGTACGATGACGTTCACGTCGACACGATCGTCGGCTTCCAGCAATGCCTGATGCAGCTCGCGGAGCATTTCCGAGCTCAATGCATTGCGCTTCTGCGGCCGGTTCAGGCGCAGGGTGGCGACTCGATCGGCAATGATGAGCGCGACGGAGTTTTCCGACTCCATCCATTTGCGGCCATCGGCCATGGCTACTCCCGCTTGCAGAAAAAAATCAGCATCGAGGCTGACACCCCACCATGGTGCGCACCAGTGCCGGGAGAGTGCAAACAGTTTTCAATCGATCCCGGTGCTTCTGCGTCTCATGCTAGGTATCAAGCGGATTCCAACGCGCTACGATATGGGCGGGCCATACCCGCACGCCACAGTCAAAAGCGCGATGGCCTCGCCGCGATCAGTACTCTTCCCGAAGTCCTTGGGATAGCCGATCTGCCGGGGGAAACCTTCAATTGGGGGGATGGCAAGTGACAACGGTAGTGTCTGCTGCTTCAAGCAATGTCGAAGCCGATAGTGTGCTCAGCGAGCACTATGTTTCGCGGGACTGGCTGGAGCTGGAGCGCGAGCGGCTGTGGCCCAAAATCTGGCAGATGGTCTGTCGCGAAGAAGAACTCGCGAAACCCGGGGATTTCGTGACCTATGACATCCTCGATGATTCGATCATCGTCATCCGCAAGGAGGACGGCGCGATCGGCGCGTATTTCAACGTGTGCTCGCACCGCGGCCGACGGTTGACCCAGGGTTGCGGCCACGTAAAGCGCTTTCACTGCAAGTTCCATGGCTGGCAGTTCGACCTGGCAGGCAAGCCCATCGAGATCGTCGACCAGGACGATTGGAGCAACCGGCGCCTCCATGAGGAGGCCGCGCTTACGCGCGTCAAAGTGGATAGCTGGGGTGGCTGGGTCTTCATCAACATGAACCCCGCCTGCGAAAGCCTGGCGGAATTTCTCGAGCCCGCGAAGTCCCTGCTGGACCCCTTCGAGTTCCACAAGATGGGCTATGTGTGGCGCAGGCAAGTCAAATTGCCGTGCAACTGGAAAGCGGCGCTCGAAGCTTTCGATGAGTCCTACCACGTACAAACGACGCACCGGCAACTGCTGCCCTATCACGACGACGTGAGCTATTCGAAGGCGTATGGCAAGCACGGCATGTTCGGTTTCGAGCCGACAGCCCTGTTCGGACTGCCGGCGCCGCGCCTCGGCAAACAGCCGGGCGATCTGCGCAAGGGTCTCTACGAATTCAATGTCATCCTATGGGAAACACTGGGAGCGACGACGACGGTAGACATGGTCGCGGCAAGCAAGCGCCTGCTCGACTTGCCCGAGGACACGCCCATTCCCGAGGTCTATGCCGCCTTCGGGCGCTTTCACATGGAGGAACTGGCGAAGCGCGGCATCAGCTGGCCCGCGTTGACGCTTGAACAGCAGATGGCCTCGGGAATGGACTGGCACATCTTTCCGAACATGGTGTTCCTGCACTATCCGACCAACCTGCTCGGCTATCGAGCCCGGCCGGACGGCCATAACCCGGACAGCTGCATCTTCGATATCTACAAGCTGGAGCGTTACCCCGACGGCGCAAAGATCCCGCGGGTCGAGGTGGAGTATGCCGAGGATTGGCGCAGCGTAGAGTGGGGACTGATCCTGAAACAGGACTTCCAGAATCTCGAAGAAGTGCAGCGCGGGATGAAAGTGCGCAGCTTCAAGGCCGCGCGCGTCAATCCCGTGAAGGAACGTGCGATCAGCAATTTCCACCAGACACTGCACCGCTACGTCAAAGGGCAGGGTTGAAGCATGGCAGTAGAGGATTGCGACGAAATCTTCGATTTCGTCATCGTGGGTTCGGGCGGCGGCTCCATGGCCGCGGCGCTCTATCTGAAGTCGATCGGCAAAGCGGCAGTCATTCTGGAGAAGACCGACAAGCTCGGCGGGTCCACCGCCATGTCGGGCGGAATTCTCTGGATACCTGCCAATCCGCTGATGACGCGCGAAGGCGTTCCGGACAGCATCGAGGCCGGACGGCGTTACATGGACGCCACGGTCGGCATGGATGCAGGCCCGGCTGCCTCGCCCGTGCGCAAGAATGCCTTTCTTCGAGCCGGTCCCAGGATGGTCGAGTTCCTCGAAAAGCAGGGCATGAAGTTCATGCGCGTCGAGGGCTGGGCCGATTACTACGACGATCGCGACGGCGGCTGCACGCGCAGTCGTTCGATCGCAGCGCCCATGCTTGACGCGCGCGACCTCGGTCCTCTTTACGACAAATTGCGGCCCGGCCCCATGGTGATGCCGCTGCCGACCGACCAGACCCGGAACATCGGTCTTGCCACACGCACGCCGCGCGGCATGTGGGAAGGCGCCAAGCTCATGTGGCGTCTTTGGCTCGGCAATCGGCGCGGCAAGCCCATCCTGAGCTACGGCGGCTCCTTGCAGGGCCGGATGCTGCTGCTCGCAGATCGCGCCGGCATTCCGATCCGCACCGAAACGGGTGTGACTGAACTGATCGAAAGCAATGGCCGCGTCGTCGGAGTCATCGCGCAGCACAATGGGAAGCAGCGGCGCATTGGCGCGCGCCTCGGTGTGCTGATCAATGCCGGCGGATTCTCACGCAATGCACAGATGCGGCAGAAATATCAGCCGCAGCCGAACTCCATCGTCTGGACCAATGCCAATCCCGGCGACACCGGCGAGATGCTCGAGGTTGCGCAACGACACGGCGCCGCGCTGGACCTGATGGATCAATCCTGGTGGGTTCCGGGGACCAACCCGGTGGCGGGTGCGCCTGCCTTCATGCACGTCATCGATCTGTCCAAGCCGCATTGCATCGTCGTCAACCGCCATGGACGGCGAATCCTGAACGAAAGCCAGTCCTACATGGCCAACGGTCACGCACTTTATCAGCACGATGTGCCTGCCTTTGTGGTGATGGACAGCCGCCACCGCAAGCGCTATGCGTGGGGCCTGCAACCGCCCAGCGTCACCCCGCCCGAGTGGGAATCCAGCGGTTATATGAAGAAGGCCAGCAGCTTGAGCGAGCTTGCGGCCAAATGCGGCATCGATCCGGCGGGATTGCAGGACGAGGTCGCAAAATTCAACCGCTTCGCCAGCAGCGGCAAGGATCTGGATTTCCATCGGGGCGACCGCGGCTATGACCGCTGGTTCGGCGATCCCACCGTCAAACCCAACCCCAACCTGGGCGCGATCGACACACCGCCCTTCTACGCATTCGAGATGGTGCCGGGCGATGTCGGCACAGCGGGCGGCATTCTCACTGACGAGCATGCGCGAGTTCTGCGCGAAGACGGTTCCGTCGTCGACGGGCTGTACGCCACCGGCAATTCGACGGCCTCCGTCATGGGACGCTGTTACCCGGGGGCGGGCGCGAGCATCGCGGCCTCCTTCGTCTTCGGCTACATCGCCGCGCAACACGCGGTCGGCGCGAGCATGGATTAGGAGCCTGTCGGACTCGCGACGGCAAAGCTGGCGCGAGGTGGTCGGCAAAAGTCGCGCTGCTGCACAGGGATGTGCGAATGCTGCGAGCGCAGGATGCGCAGGAGCGGCCTTTTGCCGGCAGCCGACGAAGTGATGTTAAGAAAAAAGCGCCTGGGCGACTTTTTTCCTATGAACTAGAGCGCGGTGCGTCTCATCCATACTTCGGGAGCAAAAACCTGGTGAATCTGTCGTCTCTGGCCTCGGGCAAGCTCAGCATCGACTACCCTGCCGAGCATGTGGTCCGGGTCACCTTGGACAATCCGGACAAGCGCAACGCCATCGACGAAGTGATGCATGACGATCTTGCCCGCCTCTGGCCGCTGATCGACGCGGACCCGGCCATCCGTGCCGCCATCATTACCGGCCGGGGCACAGCCTTTTGCGCCGGTGGCGCACTGTCTGAGTCGCAGCCTGAGGACGCACACGCCGCCTTCGCTCGACGCTATGACAGCGTGCTCACTCTCGTCAGCAGCCTCGTCAACATGCGCACGCCGCTGGTGGCAGCCATCAACGGTCCCGCAGTAGGCGCGGGGCTCTCACTCGCGCTGCTCGCCGACATCAGCGTCGCCGTCGATGATGCGCTGCTCATCGAGGGCCATCTGCAAAACGGACTCGTGGCGGGCGACCATGCTGCATTGGTGTGGCCGCTGTTGTGCGGGCTGGCCAAGACCAAATATCACGTCATGCTGGGCGAGCCCATCACCGGCAAGCAGGCGGCCGAGTGCAATCTCGTTTCGCTCTCGGTGCCGCGGGACGAGTTGCCGCAGCGAAGCATCGCAATCGCCTCCCGCCTGGCTCAAATGGCCCCCACCGCCATGCGCATGACCAAGCATGTGCTCAACCACTGGCTGCGGATGACCATGCCCACCTTCGAATTGTCGGCCGCCTTGGAACTGGCGATGTTGGGCAGCGCGGAAAGCGCCGAAGCGTTCAGCGCCCGCGTGCAGAAGCGAACCCCCGAATTCGGAAAACCGCGCTCCTTTTGAGGGCCCACGCAGGGATGAGCTGTCCCAGCCTGCTCAAGCAGTGAACACAGAGTTCAGCCCTTTTACAACTCATGGAGGTGTCGGATAAGGTCCGTTACCGATGTGGACTTTGAAAGCGAATAGAGGGCGTCGCAACGCAATGACTGAAACCCTGCGCTGGGAAGAAAAAACTCCGAATGAGCGGATCTCGCCGACTCATTGGGAGGACTATCAGGTTCGCGATCTGACGATAGCCCATGTTCTCGCCTCGCAGGCACAGCGGCGCGGCGCGGCGCCCTACCTCCACGATCTCGGCAGCGACCGCATCTACAGCTTCGCCGAAATCGACGCGCTGACCGATCGGATGGCGAACAGCCTGCTGACGCTTGGCGTGAAACAGCACGAGCACGTGTGCGTGATGCTGGAGAACAGCGCGGCCTGCCTCTTGACCCATTTCGCCCTTGGCAAGCTAGGTGCGGTTTCGGTGCCGGTGGCCACCGTGCAGCGAGGTGCCTCACTGGCCCATATTCTCAAGACGGCGGATATCGTCGCGGTGATCGCGGAGGCGGCTTGCATCGACGCCCTCGTGCCTATCGCTGCCGAAACGCCCGACTTACGGCTGCTGATCACGAGAGGCACGCCGCAGGGAAGCGACTGGCCTGGCACGATGGCCCGCGCGGACTTCGATTCTTTGCAGCACGGCATCGAGCAGCGACCTGGAATAGCCGTCCGCTTCAGCGATCCAGCCTTCATCATGTTCACCTCCGGAACCACCGGTCCCGCCAAGGGCAATGTGTTCACGCATGCCACTGCAATCATGTGGGAGCAGGCCGCACCGCGCATCTGGGGGATCGGAGCCCAGGATATCTATTACTTCTGCGTTTCCATGGCGCACGCGGCAGGTCTGTTCGGCATCGCCTACCTCATGCTGGCAGTCGGCGGCCGTATGGCATTGGCGCCGCGCTTCTCGGCGTCGAATTTCCTCGACGAGGTGCGGCGCTCCAAGGCAACGGTTGCGATGCTGCTGGGCGCGATGGGGAATTTCGTCGAGAACCTGCCGGAACGCAGCGACGACAGCGACAATCCCCTGCGGCTGCTGCTCACCGGGCCCATGCCCAAGAATCCCGTACGGCTCAAGGAACGCTTTGGTACCGACATCGCACAAGGCTATGGTCTGACCGATCACAGTTCCTTCGCCAAGCTGCCGCTCGCTGCGGCGCCGGACAAACTCGCCGCCGTCGGCAAAGTCATCGAGCCCTTCGAGGTCAGTATCGTCGACGCGGACGACTTTCCCCTGCCGTGCGGCAGCACGGGCGAGATTCTGGTCCGCAGCCATTATCCGTGGCGCTGTTCGTCCGGCTACTACGAGCGGCCCGGCGATAGCATGGCGACCCGCAGCAACGACTGGTTTCATACCGGCGACCGCGGCTATCTCGATGCGGAGGGCTATCTGTTTTTCGTCGATCGCAAGAAGGACGCTATCCGGCGGCGCGGCGAGAACATTTCCGCGTTCGAGGTGGAGCGCGTCATACTGCGTCATCCCGAAGTCGCAGAAGCCGCCGTCTATGCGCTGCCGTCGGATCTCAGCGAGGACGAGGTCTGCCTGTCGGTGGTGACGCGCGGCACTGCGACGCTCGCGCTTCCCGAACTGATCCGGTTCTGTATCAAGCATATGCCGGCCTACATGGTGCCGCGCTTCGTGCACGTGGCCGACCAGTTGCCCAAGACGCTCACCCAGCGCGTCGAGAAGTACAAGCTGCGCCAGTGGGCCGCAAGCAATCGCGATGCCCTCTGGGATCGTGAATCCAGTGACGAATTCAAGCGGATGCGGTGAACCATGGATTTCAGTTGGTCTGCACAACAAAGCGAGTTCCGGCAACGCGTGCGCGACTTCCTCGCTCGCGAACTGCCTGCCGACTGGGAACAGGTGGCCGAGCATGGGCCCGCCTCCAGCGGGCTCACTGAATTTTCCATGCAGTTCTGCCAGAAGCTCGCCCGCGAGGGATTGCTGGTGCCGCATTGGCCCGCAGCCCATGGCGGCCAGGACGGCGATGCCTGGCAGCACTTCATCGTCGGCGAAGAGATGTGGGCGGCCGGCGAACCCCGCGGCGGCCAGTACATGAACGTCAATTGGATCGGGCCCACGCTGATCCGCTTCGGCAGCGAAGAGCAAAAAGCCCGCTACGTCCCGCCCATGGCCGCAGGACGCGTGTTGTGGTGCCAGGGATTTTCGGAACCCGGCGCGGGCTCCGATCTCGCGAGCTTGAGGACGAGCGCCAAGCGGACCGACGCTGGTTATCGCATCAACGGCCAGAAGATCTGGACCTCCTACGCCGGCTTGGCAACGACGTGCTTCCTGCTTGCGCGCACGAGCGAGGAGCGCAAAGGCGGGCTCGCCATCTTCCTGCTGCCCATGGACTCCGCGGGCATCACCGTCCGGGAAATTCCCAGTCTGGTCGGGCGCGGCGATATTCATGAAATGTTTTTCGACGACGTGCTGGTGCCGGCATCGGCGCGCCTCGGCGAAGAAGGACAGGCCTGGCAGATCATCACTTATGCACTCGCCAATGAACGCATCGGCATTCCGCGCTATGCGTTGGCGGAAAAGATCCTCGATCGCACCGTCCGGCATCTGCAACGCACGGGCGCATACGGTCGCGCCGAAGTGCGCCAGCGTGCCGCGCAGGCACTGGCTGCATGTCGAGCGGCGCGGTATCTCTCTTATCGCGTCATAGACCAGCGAGCGCGCGGGTTGCCGCCCTCCTCCAATTCAAGCGTCGGCCGTATCGCCGTGATCGCAGCCGAGCGGGCCGTGGCGGATTTCGTGGCCGAGTTCCACTTCGCCGCAGTGTGCGGAGCGGACCCCTTGAGCCTCGCGCATCACCAGCGCGCCATCACGGCGGGCATCGCAGCGGGCGCCGCCGAGATCCAGCTCAATCTGATCGCCTCCCAATACCTGAATTTGCCCCGGTGAGTAAGCCATGAATTTCAGCTTCAGCGAGCAGCAGCAAGTGGCCGCCGACGCGTTGAGCCAGATGTTGGCGCGCTTGCCGGCTGCGCCGCTGCATACGCAGAGCTATCTTCCCGGAACCGAACTCGACGCCGAACTGGAGGCCTCGGGCTTTCACGACATGGTCGAGGATTCCGACCTGGGCGACGTGTCGGCCGTCGACCTGGTGATCCAGGTGGCGCAGCAAGCGTCTGTCGTGGAGATCGCGGCATCCGCGCTGGTACGGCCGCGACTGTGTCCGCAAGCACCCCGCCCGTTGGCGCTCGTCATGGGCACCGGACCGGTGCGATTCGGCGTCGAGGCGCGCACCGCGTTGATCGCTGACGGCAACGAGGTACTGCGGTTGGAAGTTAAGCCCGGGGATTTCGTGCCGCTGGAAACGCTGTTCGCGTATCCGCTCGCCACGCTGACCGAAGCGGCACGGGCGCGGGCCGTCGCGGTGAAATTGCCCGGCGCATCTGCACTGCTGAGGCAACGGTGGGAAATCGGCTTGGCGGCGGAACTCACGGGCGCGATGGAGTCGGCCTTGAAGTCGACCGTCGATTACGTCACCCAGCGCAAGCAGTTCGGGCAGCCCATCGGCGCATTCCAAGGTGTGCAGCATCGGCTGGCGGAAGCGGCCGTGCTCGTAGAGGCGACACGGTGGCTCACCTTCAAGGCCGGCGACAGCGACGAGCCGGCGGATGCGGCGCTCGCGGCCGGTTATGCACAGGAGGCGGCACGGCGCGTCGCCTACGACTGCCACCAGTTTCATGGCGCCATGGGCCTGACGCTGGAGCACCCGCTGCACTTGTGGACCTATCGTCTCAGAGCACTGCTAAGCGAGCTGGGCGGTGCGGCGGCGCAGTTCGAGGCCGCGGCCGCTGCAGTCTGGGGTGAACCTGTGAACATCGGAGCTTGAGCCATGCAGATCAAGAGCCTCACCGAGATGTGGGAACGCAATCTGCGTCTGTCGGCCAACGATCCGGCGGTCGTCAGCGAGGGCCGGCGCTGGACCTACAGCGAGCTTGTCGATCGTGCGCGCCGGCTTGGATCATTCCTCTATCGCGCTGGCGTGCGCCGCGAAAGTCGCGTCGCCATGCTCGCAATGAACGGACCGGAATGGTTCGACTATTACGCCGCCTGCGAACTGCACGGTTTCATCGCTCAGACTGTCAATTTCCGGCTCGCCCGCCGCGAACTGGAGTACGTGCTCAACGATGCGGAGCCGACGGTTCTGATCTTCGAAGAGGCTTATGCCGCTGTCGTGCACAGTCTGCGGCCGCTGACTCACAGCATCAAGCAATGGGTCTGCATCGGCCGCAGCCTGGACTGGGCGCCGTCGTTCGAAGAGGCGATTGCACAGGGCAGCCGCGACGGCGCGCCCATGCGTGCCGAACCGGAAGACCTTGCCCACATGATCTACACCAGCGGCACCACCGGTAAGCCGAAAGGCGTCGTGCGCGACCAGCGCGCCGGGGCCGCGCTCGCCGCTGCCTGCGCCACAAGCCAGTCGATGCGCGTGGGCGGGCGAATGCTGCTCGCCATGCCGATGTTCCATGTCGGCGCCCAGTCGATGGCCTCGGGCCAGCAGATGCTGGGCGGCATGGTCGTGCTGCACCGGCGTTTCGATCCGGTCGAGATGGCCCGCACCATCGAGCAGGAACGCATTCACATCACTCACATGGCGCCCACGCTGGTGCAGCAATTCCTCGCCGAGCCGCGCATCGCCGATTTCAATCTCGGTTCGCTCGAAACCCTCTGCTATGCCGCCGCGCCCATGCCCGTGCCCGTGCTGCGCGAGGGGCTGGCGCGATTCGGCTCGATCTTTCTCGGCTGCTATGGCTCCACCGAGTGCGGCAACGTCGCGGTGTTGCAGCAGCATTTGCATCAGCCCGACGGTTCGGCCCTGGAAATCGAGCGGCTGGCGTCCGTCGGACGCGAGCACCTGTTTTCGTCGCTGCGCGTGCTCGATGACGACGGCGTCGAATGCCAGCCCGGCGTGGCGGGCGAGCTGTGCGTGCAGTCCGGTTCGATGATGCGCGGTTACTGGAACCGCTCCAACGAAACGTCCGAGGCGCTGCGTGATGGCTGGTACCGCACCGGCGACATGGCGCGAATGGACGAGGACGGATTCGTCTACCTGGTCGACCGGAAGAAGGACATGATCATCTCGGGCGGTGAGAACATCGCGTCGCGCGAGGTGGAGGAAGCCCTGCTGACTCATCCGGGAATCGCCGCCGCCGCCGTCATCGGCGTGCCCGACGAGCGCTGGGGTGAAACCGTGAAGGCTGTATTGGTCGCACGTGGCGCGCCACCTTCGAACGATGAGATCGTCGCTCATTGCCGCAATTTCATCGGCGGCTACAAGCTGCCGCGCGTCGTCGAATTCGTCGACGCCTTGCCGCTGCTCGCCACGGGCAAGGTCAACAAGATCGCGCTGCGCGAGCGCCACCGCCAGCAGGCGCAGCCTGCGAAGATCGGCCTATGAACAACTCGAAAGGCTGCCATGAATTTCCTGCCTGATCCCGGCGAAGCGGAATTCCGCAACGACGTCCGCGGTTTCATCGCCGCCCACCTGCCAGCGGACATGGCCGATCGTGTGCGCCGCTCGTGCCACGCGTCACGCGCCGATGTCACCGCGTGGATGGGGATACTGCACCGGCAAGGGTGGTCAGCCGTAGGCTGGCCGTCCGAATACGGCGGGCCGGGATGGAACGCCACCCGCCGCATCATTTTCGAAGAGGAATGCCTGCTGGGCGACGCCCCGCCGCAGCATTTCGCGAACATTCACAGCGTCGGCCCCGTCATCTACACCTTCGGCAGCGACGCACAAAGGCGCCGCCATCTCCAACCGCTGCTGCGCGGCGAGGAAATCTGGTGTCAAGGCTTCTCCGAACCCAACGCCGGGTCGGATCTCGCATCGCTCACCACGCGTGCGACGCGCGAAGGCGACGACTACATCGTCAACGGGCGCAAGTTGTGGACCTCGGATGCGCACGAAGCCGATTTCATGTTCGCCCTGGTGCGCACCAATCCGGACGTGCCGAAGCAGCGCGGCATTTCGTTTCTGCTTATCGACATGAAGTCGCCGGGCATCCTGGTGCGCCCGATCACGCTGCTCGACGGCAGCCATGCGGTGAGCGAAGTGTTTCTCGACGAAGTTCGCGTGCCGGCGACCAACCTGGTCGGCGAGACAGGCCAGGGATGGACCATCGCCAAATTCCTGCTGGCCAACGAACGCGCGTTCAGCGCCGAGGTGCCGTGCACGAAGCGCGACCTGCGGCGCTTGATCGACCTCGCCAAGACTCAGAGCTGCAGCGGCGGCATGCTGTGGAACGATCCTCTGTTTCGCGCCAAGGTCGTCACTCTGCAAGCCGAACTCGACGCGCTCGAATACACGGTGCTGCGCGCCATCCTGAGCGGCGATCACGAAGGCAGCGAGCTTGCCTCGCTGGTGAAGATTCCAGGCTCGGAAATGCGCCAGCGCGTGAGCGAACTCCTCGCAGAGTCGTTGTCGACCTATGGCTTGACGCAATATCCATCGGTGTATGCCAGCGACGAACGGCAAGTCTTGCCGGGACCGGTGGAGGCGCAAGGTGTTGCGGCGACATTCGCCTACCGGCGCGCGACGACGATCTACGGCGGGGCCAACGAGGTGCAGCGCGAGATCATCTCCAAGGCCAATCTGCAGCTTTAGCCTGTCGGACTTGCAATGAAAAAGTTGGCACAAGGCAGTCGGCAAAAGTCACGCCTTTTGCCGGCGGAAACGCAGCTGCTGTCCGAAAAAAGCGCCTCGGCGACTTTTTTCCAATTAACCAGGTGACCCGTGGATTTCAATCTCTCCGATGAAGAAGTGATGCTGCGCGAGAGCGTGGCGCGTTTCGTGGCCGCCGAGTACGAGTTGCCTAAGCGCCAGCAGTTGATCGCGTCCGGCCGCGATCATTGGCCGCGCTTCGCCGAACTGGGCTGGCTGGGCGTCGGGATTCCCGAAGCGGCCGGCGGCTATGGCGGTTCCTTGAGCGCCACGATGCTCATCGCGGAAGTGCTGGGCGGCGGGTTGGCGCTGGAGCCTTTCGTGGGAGCTGCCGTCCTCGCTCCGCAAGCCATCCTTGCGGCCGTCGGCGCCGAGGCGAGTGCGAGCTTGCTCGAACCGGTGCTTGCCGGAGACACGCGGCTGGCGCTTGCCAACGGCGAATACGCAGCGCGCGGCAAGCTCTCCTTCATCGGCACGTCGGCACGCGCGAAAGGAAGCCATTTCGTTCTCAACGGCAAGAAGACGGCGGTGCTCGGCGGGCCTTCGGCCACCGACTACCTGGTGGCCGCGAGGACTTCGGGCAGCATCGATGAGGTTCATGGCGTCACCCTCTTCCGTGTGCCTCGCACCACTGCGGGCCTTACCGTGCGCGACTACCGCATGATCGATTCCAGCGGCATGTCCGATCTCGTGCTAGATGACGTGCAGGTTCCGGCAGAGGCCATCGTGGGCGAGGCGGACCAAGCGATGGCTGCACTCGAAACCGGCACCGATGCCGCCATTGTCGCGACTGCTTTCAGCATCGTAGGTGCGATGAGCGCGGCGCTCTCGCTCACGACGGAGCATCTGCGCACCCGCAAGCAGTTCGGCGGCCCGCTGCGCGATTTCCAGGTGTTACGGCATCGTGCAGCCGACATGCTCGTGGATCTCGAACAGGCGCGCTCGGCTGCCTATCGCGGCCTCGCCGGGCTGCATGAAACAAATCCTCAAGCTCGCGCCCACGCCGCTTCGGCCGCAAAGATTGTCGTGACACGCTGCAGCCGCTTCGTCGTCGGACAGGCCGTCCAGCTGCATGGCGGCATGGGCGTGAGCGACGAATTCCGCGTCAGCCACTTGTTCAAGTTCATCGCTGTCGGCAACGCCTTGTTCGGCGCCGACACCTACCACGTCGAGCGGCTGGGCTCGCTGATGTAAAGGATTCTTGACGCCGCTGCCGGCGCTACAAACAGTTTTCAACGATCCGCGACTTCGGCGGCGTCGCCGGAGCGTCAAGATGCGCCACATACAGCGGGGGGATGCCAGTGGCCTATCTTGACGAGTTTCGCCAGCACTGGCGCAGCCTGGTTGCGGCCTCTGTCGGCCTGGGCGTGGGCGCCGCGCTCAACTTCTTCACGATGAGCACGTTTGGCCCGGCGCTGATTGCCGATCTTGGCTGGTCCAAGGCGGATTTCGCGCTGGTGGGATCGCTGCCCCTGGCCACCATGCTGCTGATGCCGTTCGCGGGACGGTTCACTGATCGATTCGGACCTCGCATCGCGGCCACGATCGGCTTCATCGTCGTTCCGCTGGGCTTTCTGAGCATGAGCATGATGAGTGGGAAGATCATCGAGTTCTTCGCCCTCAACATTTTCCTGAACTCCTTCGGCGTGCTGACCTCGGCGTTCGTGTTCTGCCGGATCGTGGTCGAGCGCTTCCATACGGCGCGCGGCGCAGCTCTTTCTCTGGTGATGTGCGCCTCGCCGCTGGCCGCCGCCGCCGCCGCCCCGCTACTGGGCGCCATCATCGCGCATAGCGGCTGGCGAGCGGCGTATGTCGCCCTTGCGTTGATATCGGGCGTCGGCGGGCTGTTCGCCATCCTGATGATGGGCAACCGCCGCAGCACTGCCACGCCGCCACGGGAGAAATCGAAGCTCAGCCGGGCCGAGTTCCTCGAGCTGGTGCGCAACCCCGTTTTCCTGCTGATGATCGGCGGCATGTTCCTCGTCAACGTGCCGATGGTCTTCGCCACATCCCAGTTGAAGCTCATCGCCATGGATCTCGGCGTCGACGACCAGTTCGCCACCTGGCTGATCTCGGTCTATGCCGGCGGCGTCATCATCGGCCGCTGCGTGAGCGGGTTGGCGCTTGACCGCATCGAAGCGCACATTGTTGCTCTGGCAACGCTCTCACTGCCGGCAGTCGGCTTTTGCCTCCTGGCGGCGCAACTGACAACCGTGCCGATCCTATTGTTGGCAGTGATATCGGTCGGCTTCGCCCACGGCGCCGAATCCGACATCGGCGCCTTTCTGATTGCGCGGCGGTTCGACTTGAAGAATTTCAGTCTGCTGCTCAGCTTCCTGAACATGACGGTGGGTGCGGGCACCGTAGCGGGATCGCTGATTCTCAGCTTCACCCTGCGCTTGGCCGACGACTACTTCCCCTTCCTGGTCTTGTGCGCAGTCTCGTCGCTTGCCGGCGCGCTGCTATTCGGCCTGACTGGCGCCTTCCGCGGAGAGGCGCGCGCTATCGAGCTGAAGCAGGCGGCGTAACCTCGACGCGCTCACGAGTCGGTGCTGACAGCGGGTATGGCTGCCAGCTGGAGTGGCCGACCATGGCCAACGTCCCGCCGTCGACCAGGCCGCTTTTCCCATTTACCAGGTCATTGCAGGCCCTTACGGCCGGGCGGCAGTTTGATTTCAGGCAGCGTTGCCGCACCGCCGGCTCCCACGCCGACGTTCACGGCGCCGCTCATGTCGATGACTTTGTCGACATTCGCGGCGATTGTTTCAGGAGACATCGCTGCGCTCGTGACCCCCTGGTTCATCAGGATCGCGATGCGCAGTACCTGGCCGCCACCACACACCAGGATCACGCCGTTGAGCGGACAGGAGTCGTGGGCCAGGTACACCGCCGCCGGCGACGCCAGCTCGGGCGGAAAAGTCGACAACATCGAACCGAAGTCCGCGACCGGGCGATCGTAAACCCGGGACAGAACCTCAGGCGAAGACATGCGTGTCGATACGCGCGGAGAGAAACCGTTGACGCCGATGCCGTACTTCGGCGCCTCCGCAGCCAACGCAAGCGTCAAGGCGATCACGCCGCCCTTCGCGCCGCCGTAGGCCGTCATTTTTTCATGGATGCCCAGCGGACCTTCCGAACACGTGTTCACGATCCGTCCGCGCCGCACCTTCACGAAATGCGACCATGCCGCCTTGGTCACGTACACGGTGCCGAGGTACAGCACATCGCACATGCGGCGGAAATCCTCGTTGGTGTGCTGCTCGAACAATTCGGGCCCATTGATGCCCGCATTGTTGATCAGCACATCCAGGCGGCCGTACGTATCGAGGGCGAGCTGCACCATCGCTGCGGCGTCTTTTTCGTCGGCGACAGATCCGAAGCAGGCGATCGCTTCGCCGCCCGCCGCCTTGATTTCTCTGACGACCTCGTCGGCAGGGCCTTTGGACGAACCGCTGCCATCGAGCGCAACGCCCGTATCGGCGATCACAACCTTCGCGCCCCGGGAAGCGAGCGACAGCGCATGCGCACGACCCACGCCGCGTCCCGCGCCCGTGACAAGGGCAACCTGGCCATCGAACCTTAGCTCTTTCATAGTCCCTCTCCAGTGCGGCTCGCAGTGATCGATCTCAAACACTGGCAGCCATCGGCCGCCGTCATCCATTCTCCAGATTTCGCGGTGCCGCCGTAATGAAAAGACTTTTCAACGCCACGCCGGACTCGATAGGGACAAAATACGGCCGCACATGAAGAGCGATTGCGATGCCGATGCAGCAATCGACTGGATCCGATGCCCAACTGCAATTTCACACGATGAACAACACTTTCGCACTTCAGAACAAGGTTGCCCTGGTCACCGGCAGCGGCCGTGGAATCGGTGCCGCGATCGCGCGGGTCTTCGCCGAGGCCGGAGCGGCAGTGGTGGTTAACGGGCGGACGGCTGCCCAAGTCGAAGCAGTCGCTGCCGGCATCCGCGCAGCGGGCGGCCGGGCCGTCGGCATCACGACGGATCTGAGCGATGCCCGCCAGTTGCCGGGACTGATCGAACGGACGGTCGCGGCTTTCGGCGGGCTCGACATCCTCGTCAACAATGCGGGCGGCGGCTTGTCGCCACCGTTCGTCGACACGCGCATCGAACACCTCGAGTCCATGTTCCATCTCGGGGTTGCCGTGCCGTTCGAGCTGTCGCGCCTTGCGCTCCCGCATCTGCTGAATCGGCCCGGCGCTTCCATCATCAATACGTGCTCGCCCGCCGTGCGCAAATCGCCTCGCGGCTTTCTCGCTCACTACGTCTCGAAGTCGGCGCTCGGTGCGCTGACCAAGTTGATGGCCGCCGACCTCGGGCCGCGCGTCCGGGTCAACGCCCTGGTTCCCGGACCTGTGAAAACAGAACAGCTGCAGAGTGCGCTCGAAAAGATGCCCGACGCCGTGCGCGAGGCCATCCTCGGCCATATCCGCATGCGCCGCCTGGCCGCTCCGGAAGAAATTGCTTATGCGGCGGTGTACCTGGCCTCACCCGCCGCGGCATTCATCACCGGAACATTGCTCGACGTCGGCGGCGGCGACGTCGACGAAATCATGCCGATGTCACCGGACCTCTGAAGTCGCTCAGAAACGCTCGCCCACCATCTCCTCGCTCTTGGCCCAAAGCGCCTTGGCGCGCTGCGCATCCATCGCATAGGCACGAACACCACTGTGTTTGGTCGGGTCATCCTGTCCGACGGCGACGTGGCAATCCTCGCAATACTGTCCCCCAACGGCATCGGCAGGCGCCACGAAGCCGGCCCACACGGTGGTCGCCGCACCCTGCGGCACGGTCTTGGACCAGAACTTCGAAAAATCCTGGCCCGGCCCCATCAGTCTGGTTACGACATCAGACGTCAGGTGCCGACTGAGTTCGGTCGGTATGGCGCCCGGGTGGACCGCGACCGCGCGCACGCCGCGCGACTTGTGGCGCCGATCGAATTCGATTGCAAAGAGAATGTTGGCCGTCTTGGAACGGCCATAGGCGCCGAATTCGGTGTATGGCGTGCGCTCGAAGTTGGGATCGTCGAGATCGACATCCGTCATGCGATGGCCCGAGGACGCGAGGCTCACGAATCGCTGTTTGATGAGCGGCGCGATGCGACTGACCAGCAGGAAATGGCCGAGATGATTGGTGCCGAACTGCATTTCGAAGCCGTCCGCGGTCGTGCTCTGCGGACAAGCCATGACGCCCGCATTGGCGATGACGACATCAAACGGCCGACCGGCCGTGTTCAGTTTGTCCGCGCATGCGCGCACGCTCTTCAGCGAGGCGAGATCCAGTTCGATGAGTTGGATGCCGCCGGTCTTGGCAGTCGCCTCCCGCACGACCTTGGTCGCACTCTCGGCCTTGGCGAGATCCCGCGCCGCTCCGACCACGAAGGCGCCATGTGCGGCTAACACGCGCGCCGTCTCGACGCCGAGTCCCGCCGAGACACCCGTCACCAGCACGCGCTTGCCGGAAAGATCGATGCCTTCCAGCACTTCATCGGTGGTAGACGCTGCACCCAATGTCTTGGTCATAAGGCACTTCCGATATCAGGGGCTGTTGATATTTGCAGTAAAGCTGCCACGAGGCAGCCGGCAAAAGTCACGCCTTTTGTCGGCGGCAGCAAAGCCACTGTCTGAAAAAAGCGCCTCGGCGACTTTTTTCCAATGTACTAGAAAGAGAATTCCCCGCGCACCCCGTACGTCCGCGGCGCAGCCCAGGACACGACATCGCCAAGCGGACTTTCCAGAACGCTCTGCAGATAGTCGCGGTCGGTCAGATTCCTGCCCCACAGGACCAGGCGAAGATCCGGCAGCGATGCGGGCGCAAACGAGACCTCGCTGCTCAGCAAAGCGTAGGGCCGCTGCTCGATGCGATTGTTCGCGTCGTGAAAAATCCCGGCGTCATAATTGCCGCTCACGTTCAGTCCGAGGCGGCCGGCGGACAATTGGCGGTTGTAGTCGATCGACGCGTTGGCGGTCAGCTTCGGCGCATGAACCAGCCGGTTGCCGGTGGCGGACTGCGATAGTTGAGTGTTGCCGCAAGGGAACGGCAGGAAGCTGGCGGCACAACCGGCCGCGGACGTCGGTTCGTACACCGCAGCCGCGGGGAAGTCGGTGTATTCCGTGTCGAGGTAAGACACACCCAGATTGAAAGTGAGATCCGTGGCGGCTCTGAACGAGCTCTCCAGCTCAACGCCGTTGATGCGTCCGGCGGCAGCATTCTGCGGAACGCCGGTGGGCGGAATGTAGATGTAGACCTGGATGTCTTCGTACTTGTAGTGAAACGCAGCGAGACCGAAGGTCAGCCTGTCAAACAAGCGCGTCTTGTAGCCGACTTCGTAAGCATCGATGGTCTCAGGCTTCACTGGAGGCGAGAGGCATGAGGTATCCGCAGGTCCACCGCCGCACGCCGCAACGCCGGTGTTGTCGACCAGGCCGCTCTTGAAACCCTGCGAGTAGCTCGCGTAGAACATGTTGTTTTCGTCAGGCTTCCACCGCAGCACGACACGAGGAGTGAACTTGCTGAAGTGGAACGCGCCGCGCGGATCGGGATAGCGGCTGGCGTCCGGGAAAGCCGAATTGAACACCCGCTGCTTTTCATAGCTGTAGCGGCCGGCAGCCGTCAGCGTGAGTGTGTCGGTGAGGTCATAGCTCAGATCCAGATATCCCGCGTAGCTGCGCTTTTCGTTCCTGGAATAAGAGCCGAAGACAAGGTCGGGCGCAGGTCGCGCGGGAAACGGCAGGGCATTGCCGATATAGGCGTTGAACGTCTGCCCGTCATAGGTTTCCTGCCGGTCCATGAAAAACAAACCTGAGGAAACAGCCAGCGCGCCGAATTTCTCGGATACGAAGTTCACTTCCTGTATGAACGCATGCATGCCGATCGGCAGGTAGACATCGCCGACATTGATCGGGCTCTGATCGACATCCGTGATATCGAGCACTGCCACGTTTTGATATGCCGTGACCGTGTTCAGCGTGCCGATAGCGCCCAACCCGAATTTGCCGAGCACGCTGGCACCGTATGACTTGATCCGTGTGTCGGGCTCAACGTTGGTCGCGAAAGTGTGTGGCTCGGAGGTGATGGTTGTGCCTGGATAGAAAGAAGCAATGGCGTTGCCGACTGAATTGCCTTTCAGCGGCGCGCCGGTATAAACCGACGTGTCTTTGCGGTTGGAGTAATAGCCGGAGAGCGTCAAGGACATGTCCTCGGCGGGTGCCCACAATATCTTGCCGCGCACTTGGCGGGAGCGAAGACCGTCGTCGTGCCCGCCCCGCAGCAGGTCGCGGTTGTAACCGTCGCGATCCTGGTAGGAAGCCGAAAACGCTGCGGCGAGCGTCGAACTGAGCGGTCCGGTCGCGTAGCCGCGAACTACCCTGTCCTCGTAGTTGCCATAGCTCGCACTGAGCAGGCCCGACGGCGAAAAACTTGGCGTGATCGTGTCGATGATCACTGCGCCGCCGACGGCATTCTGGCCATAGAGCGAGCCTTGCGGGCCCTTCACGATTTGCACCGACTGCACATCCGGCAAGTCGGCGAGTTGACCGGACGCCGAAGGCTGATAAACCCCGTCGACGTACAGCGCCACATTGCTGCTGTCGCCAAGATTGGAAAGGCCAGTCACGATGCCGCGGATCGACGGGCGCAAATAGCCGCCGTACATCGGCATTTCGACACCCGCTGCCAGGCGCGGCAGATCGATAGTGCTAGTCACTCCCGCCTTCGTCAGCATGTCGGCGCTCAACGCGACGATGGAGATAGGCACGTCCCGCAGAACCTCCGATCGGCGCTGCGCAGTGACAAGGACTTCCTCCAGATTTGCGCCGGCTTGCTCGGCCGGCGGCGCTGCTGTCGCTTCCGATGCTGCAGCTTGAATGCACGCAAGCCCGGCAGTGCCGAGCACTGAAATACAGAACATCGCACGCTTGTGCCGCATCACGAGTCTCCCCCTTGATCTTGTTGTGAAGACATTCGCCAGCCAGGCATTCAGCATGGACGATGGCGACGCGCACGAGTTGAGACCATCGACTGCCCGATGGTCTCAACTCAGGGTGACGCTCCGTGTCTTATCGAGAGCCGAAGGAGTAACGCGCAGTAATGCCGAACTCACGCTGCGGCGTAAATCCGGTCTCGAAATAACCCGTCGGTCCGAAGTTCAGAGCGATCGGCGACACGCTCGAGCGTTCCATGTTCGGGTTGAGCGACAGCGTCTTCTTGGTGTTGGTCACGTTTCGAGCGAACAGCTGGACGTCCCAGGCACCGTCTGCATTGCGCACACCTACGAAGAGATTCAGAAGGCCGTAGGCGTCGGCGGTAAAGCCCGACCCTTCGCCATTCGCCCGATCGTTCTCCGGGTAATAGTTGAACAGGCCGCGCACATAGCCGTCCAAGGCTGCCGTAAGGGATCTGGAGTACTCGGACGAGAGGTTCGCACTCCACTCCGGTGCGGTGGAGATGGCAATATCAGAACCCGTACACAATGCAATCGCTTGACCCGGGGGAATGGGAGCATTGCAGGGGATGGTGGCGTTTTCCATGTGGCCGTCGGCATAGCTCGCCGCCAGACCCACGCTCCAGCCTTCGCTGATCTGAAACGCCGCATCCATATCGACACCATCGACGACGGCCGGCACATTCGCCGTGAACCGGAACTGCTGTGGTACAGGCACGCCGGTACCCGAGTCGCCCAAGTACGTCACCAACGGCGTCTGATAGAAGTATCCATCGAATTTCTGGTGAAAGAACGCGACGTTCACCTTGCCGCGGCCATCCAGGAATTTAGACTTGAGGCCGACCTCCCAGCCCTTCGATTTCTCCGGAGTGCTGTGCGACGCTGCCGTCAGGAGCGGATCGTTGCTGGCGTTCTGAATGCCAATGACTCCGGAGGCACGACGCCATGCCGTGCCGTAGTTCACGTAGGCACGCAAGTCCTCGCTGAAAGCGTGAGACAGCGATGCGTTCCAGACCGTTGGGTTCCAGCTCTCATCGAACAGATTGCTGAGCACTTGAGCATTCTGCAATTGCGGAATGAACGTCGATGGCACATCGCAGGTGTTTGCGTAGGTCTGCCCAAAGCCTGCGGCTGAGCAGGGAACGCCCGGAGGCAGACCCAGGCTAGCCGCCGGAAGCGCAATGAGCCCATCCGATACCAGGTTGATGACGGTCCCGTCGGCCGTCTTGTAATCGATGTAGCGTCCACCGACGGTCAGCTCCGTCTGCTCGCTGGCGTGCCACGTCAAGCTTACGAACGCCGACTTCTCATCGTTGTGGTGAGTGCCATCGAGATAGGTGTGGACAAGATACCGATTGTCCAGAATGGACGTGCTGGGCAGAGCAAGGGGACTTCCGAAAGCGCCCGGCAAGTATGCCGCGGGCCAGCGCAGGTTGTACCCGCCCCTCTCCTTGTCGTAATAGAGGCCCACGGTGTAGTCGAACGCACCGGCAATGCGCTCCTCGGAAGCGAGACGCAATTCGTGGGTGTTCTTGTGCAGAAAGGCAGGGGAAAACTCCCGCTGCACCAACCCGCCCTGAACCATATTGGACGAGTCGGGATTCAGGCCCGAGGTGTCGAAGTTCAGGCCATAGTATCCGCCTACATAACTCAGCTTTTGGCCGCCAAAGCGATATTCCACCTGAGCCGTGTAGCGGTCATCCTCCAGGTGGAAGTTCTGCGGCTGATTCGAAACGCCCAGACCATCGCCCGACTCGAGGGCGGGGCCGTTGTAGCCGGCGGGCGGGCAAGGTATCTGGATCAGACCCGTACTGCCCTGGATATTGCAGGCGCCACTGCCGAATGGCAGGCCGGGAGCTCCCGTGCCTGTCAGTCGCCGGAAAAATTGCCGGGACTCTTTGAGATGCTGATAAGTCAACGCCACACTCAGCGCGTCGTTCGGCTCGAACGAGAGGCTGATGCGGCCGGCATCCGTGTTGTCGCTCGGTTTCACTGAGCTGTTGATGCTCTTAACGTGATCGTAGCGGGTGTCCTCGGACACACCGGCGATGCGGACCGCCAGCACGTCCTGAATGAGCGGCATATTGAATGCGCCATTCGCTTTGTACGAATCGCGATCCGATGCCACGACCTCCGCATATCCACCCATTTCGGACGTATCCGCTTTGCGCGTCGTGATCGTAATCGCGCCCGAAGGCGCCGATCGGCCGCGCAGCGTGCCCTGCGGCCCCCGCAGCACTTCGATCTGTCCCAGATCGAACATGGTATGGAACAAGGCCTGGCCCTCTGCGGTCACGTCGTTCACATAGAACGACACCGTGGAGGAAGTCGAGGTCGAAACATTGAAATCCACACCGCGTATGGATGCGGTCACCCCGGTGCCATCCCCCGAACTGGAGAGCGTGAGACCCGGCACCAGCGCCTGAACATCCTTGAACTGCTGGACGTTGTATTTGGCAAGATCCTCGGCCGTCACAGCGTTCACGACCTGGGGCACATCCTCGATGCTTTCCTCCCTGCGTCGCGCCGTAACCACAACCTCCTCCAACGACACAGCTCCGCTGCGCTCCGGCGCTAGCTGCGCGCCGGCTGTCGAAGCAAGCGCCATGAAGCTCGATCCCGCCAGCATATTTAGCGTGCGCAATTTCATTTTTTCCCCCGCAAGAGTTTTCGAGTTCTCAATTGACCCGCATATGATCGTCGCCGCTTGCACACCACAAGAGTCGGCAACGCGAGTGTGCTCTCGACCGTAATGCCGCAAGACGTGGTGGATCAAGCAGCCTGGTTCGAATTCATTGTTGAATTTGGCTGACAACTGGCGTCCGCTTAGAGCTTGCGACCGGCGCCGCAACAAACGGCTCGGACCAAGCAGGCATGATGCCGGTGCCGATCGACGGCCGGATTAAGCAGATACACCTAAGCGGATACACGGTGCTAAACAGATAAATGGTGCACGCGTGGGCATTCGTTACTCGACCTGAATTCTGAATTTCATCCCATGACCCTGAAATCGCGTGCCGGTGCGGTTGCCGGGGAGATTCGTTCGGTTGTTACCTCCGAAGTCGTCAACAGCGAATTGTTTTCCAGCGTCAAGCCCCGGCGAGCAACGTGGCAACTGATGATGGATTACGTTCGGCAGCCGGCCGAGGGCGGCAAGCGGCCGCCTGAAATCGATGTCATGTTTCGGGAGAATCTGTGGCGCACTGGCGTGAGCGCCTGAACGAAAGACTATTTGGACTGTGCCGGGCCCGTCGTGGGTAAGGACTGCGCTTGGATCCCGGCACACACTTCGATCAGAACCTCGAATGCCTGGTCGATCGCCGTGCCCAGGTCGCCCTGGCGACCTTCGAACATCCAATACTTGGTCGCATTGCTGAACATGGCGAGCGCCATTCCAGCCACGAGCCAGCAGTGCTGATCCGGCACCTCAATCCCCCTTCGATGGGCCAACGCGCCTGCGATCACGGTCTGCCACCTGACGGCGAGATCGAGACTCAACCCACGCAAGACAGGAGAAGTCGCGGCGGCACGCCACTGGCGCGCCACGCGTTGCGGATCGAGCAGCGGAACCCAGTCGCGCAGTACGGCGCTGCGAATCGCCGTCAGTTCGTCTTCGGACCCGGGGCGATCCATGATGGCCCGATGCAATACCTCGAGCTGGTAGGTCTCGAACGCGAAGATGACGTCGGCCTTGGCGCCGAAATACCTGAAGAAGGTGGCCTTCGAGACTTCAGCCCGCTCGGCAATCTCATCCACCGTGGTTGCTTCGTACCCCTTCTCGGCGAACAGATCGAGTGCCGCATTCTCGATGGCGAGACGCATCTTGCCCTTCTTGCGCGATCGCAATCCGGCATCCGATCGGTCTTGCTCAGTTGAGGCTTGCGTCAAAGTCAGCATGGAGTTAGCCTGTCGGTCTCATTTGAAACTGAAGTCTCAAAAAGTATCTGAGACTCAGAATAGCACAGGGCTACTGCATTCGGGGGACCGATGATTAGTACTCAGAACAACGCGCTGCACATGCCGTTCCCACGCCGCGACGTACTCAATGTCGCACCTTTATATGCGCAACTCCGCAAGGATACGCCCATCGTTGCGGTGATCTGCCCGACAGGCGACCCCGCGTGGGTCGTGGTGGCTTACGAGGAAGCCAAGCAAGCCTTTTCTGATCGGCGCTTCGGTTACTACACCCACGAGAACCCCGCAAAGGCATCGCGCATGTCGGAAGCCGCGATGCACTCCGCTCCCATGGGCGGAATCGACTTCGAGCTGGAGATGGGCCGCCTGCGCAAGCTGCTGGTGCCCGGTTTTTCTCCCAAGCGCCTGCGCGTGCTGGCTGGCTGGATTCAGGAACTGACCGATGGCTGCCTCGACGAGATGGAGGCGCAGCATGAGCGCAATCCGGGTCAGCCGGTCAATTTCCACGAGAAGCTCGGCTTCCGGCTGCCGGTGCAGGTGATCGGAGCGCTGCTCGGCCTGCCGCCGCAAGACAGCGATTATGTGATCGGACTGTCGCATCGCATGGGCAGCATCATCAACGGCACGGACGCGTTCGCGGCTGCGGCCGAGTTGCAGCAGTACATGGGGCGGCTCGTGGAGGCGAAGCGCAACGACCTGGCCCAGGACGTGATCTCCGACATGATTCGCGCGCAACAGGAAGATCCGGGCTTCTTCACCACCTTTCCGGTGGAGTATTACGCTGCGGGCCTGGTATTTCCCGGGCACGAAACCACCGTGGTGCGGATGGACTTCGGCGTGCTGTATCTGCTCAACAACCCGAGCTATCGGGATTGGCTGATGGAAGATCCCGAGGGCCGGATCGACCAGGCGGTCGAGGAAATCGTGCGCATGACCTCGGCGCACAACTTCGGACTCATGCGCTACGCGATGGAAGACATCGAGATCGGTGGCGTCACGATCGGCCGCGGCGACTTGGTGATCATTGCGGAATCCGCCGCCAACCGGGATCCGGCGGTGTTCGATCGAGCCGAGGAGTTCGATCCAACTCGCAAGACTACACACCACCTCTCGTTCGGGCACGGAGCACACACCTGCATTGGTCAGGCGCTGGCGCGAATGGAGCTCAAAACCGTATTTCTGTCGTTGCTGCGGCGTTTCCCGAAAGCGCGCCTGGCGATCGATGTCAGCGCGCTCCAGATCGACAACACCCGGCTCGGCGGCGGTGTGGACGACGTTCCGTTGATCTGGTGAACGCGGCTTGGTTCGCGGCACCGCTACGGCATCGCTAGAGAAGCGCCTGACACGAGGAATTTAGTCAAATGGCAAGACTGCTAGTCCGAGACCTGACGCCGGTCATCGGCGCCGAGATCAGCGGATTGGATCTGACGCATCGGCTTGATGAGGCGACGTGCCGCATGCTGCGGCGGACGTTCGACGAGAAGGGAGCTGTGCTGTTCCGCGGCGTCGACATCGACCGCAACTGTCAGATGTACCTGGCGCAGATTCTGATGGGTCAAGATCCGCCGCCGGACGAGGAGATCGCCAAGGCCGCCGGCATGCAGGACAGATTCTGGATCTCCAACAAAGAACCCAACGCCGCGGCGCCGTTCGGCCGCCTGCTGTTCCATTGCGACGGCATATGGTCGAAGGATCCCTTCGAGGTGCTGTCGCTCTACGGTGTGGAGATCCAGCCGCCCGTCATCCCGACCAACTTCGCGAGCAGCGCGAATGGTTGGAAGACCTTGCCGGCAAAGCTGCGCGCCAAGGTTGAAGGCAAGCGCGTGGTCCACGTGACGGGGCCCGAGTACCTCCCCGAACGCCGCCGGGCTGATGTGCAGGACGAACTCATCCAGCCTCAGCGAAGTCATGCGCCGTCGTACACCACGCCGATTGCACATCGCCATCCACGCACTGGCCAGACCCTACTGTTCGTCACGCAGGGCATGACCAGGGAGATCGTCGGCCTCTCGGCCGATGAGAGCGAGGATCTGCTCGAGGAGCTGTTCGCCCATGTGTACCATCCCGACAACCTGTGGGAGCACGAGTGGCGTAACGGCGACCTGCTTTATTGGGACAATCTCTCTATGCAACACGCACGGCAGAACGTACTTACCAGCGGACCGGTGCGAACCCTCCGCAAAGTCGGTCTGCCGGTCGTCCTCTCCGACATCGCGATGCAGCAGGTCCGGTCCTATAAATCGGTCAACGCCTGACGCATCTCGCCGTTCCAACGTCTTTTACACTCCGTACACCGCTCAACAAAGGTTGTCCCCATGAAAGCACTTGCCATCACCGAGTTCAACGCCGCTCCCGGCTTTCACGAGGTCGCCGATCCGAAACCCGGCGACGGCGAGGTGCTCGTCAACGTGGAGTACGCCTCGATCAACGGCATGGATTTGATGACGTGGTTAGGATGGATCCAGGGGGCGATGCCTTACACCTTCCCCATCACTTTGGGTCGTGACTTCTCGGGAACCGTAGCGTCCGTCGGAGCAGGCGTCACTGACCTGAAGGCCGGCGATCCGGTCTTCGGCTTGTTGCTGTCGATGCCGCTGCACGACGGAACCTTCGCACCGCAAGTCAAGGTGCCCGCAATGTCTGTCGCGAAGCGCGCCAAGGGGCTCGATGCCAAAACAGCAGGGGCGCTGGCCCTGGCTGGAGCCGCTGCCAAGATTGCCATTGACTCCGTAGCACCAGTCGCTGGTGAAACCGTACTCGTGTGTGGTGCAACGGGCGGCGTCGGCGCGCTGGCATTGCAGATGGCAAAATTGCGCGGCGCGAAAGTCATCGCCACCGCCACTGCGGCGCAGGCTGCCTTCGTGACCGATCTCGGCGCCGATCAGACCGTCGACTACTCCGGCGATCTCGCCGCTGCCGTGCGCTCGCTTCATCCCAAGGGTGTCGACATCGTCCTGCACTTCGCCGGCGACGGTGTGGCGCTGGCCGCGCTGCTCAAGTCCGGTGGACGTCTTGCGTCAACGCTCGGCGTGACCGGCGAAAAGTTGAACCGTAAGGACGTCAAGGCAACGCCGGTCATGACCATCCCCTCGCCCGCGTTGCTCGGCGAGTTGGGAGCTGCCGTAGCGAGCGGTAAGCTGCGTGTGCCCATCACCAAGACCTACGCACTGGATCAGGTTGGGCAGGCGCTCAAGGACTTCAGCGCCGGAGCACTCGGCAAACTCGCTGTCACCGTGCGCTGAACGAGACTCTTCCCGTCGCTGCCGGCGCAACTACAAGTGGCCGGCAGCGTCGTCCGGCGCGGCTTCTTCATTCGCTATCGCTCACCCAATGAACGAAACGATTCAGCGGATACATGCCGTCTTGCGGACCGCCGAGAACGTGCTTGTAGGCGCCTCCGAGCCGGCACAAGCGCTGGCCGCCCGCGCTTGAAATTCTGTCGCGCAGGGCCGCCTTCCGCGCCGAAGGCCAGACTCCGATCGTTTGCGTGGCGACGTTCACATAGCGCACCGCGTCATCCAGCGAAGGCACCGTTACGACATTGACGACCTTGCCGGTGGGGTGGAAATCGACCGGCTTGTCGGACAGGATCACAAGTCCGCGCCCATCGAAACGGCCGAAGACCTGGAAGCCCTCGCCCATGGCCTGCATGACTTCGATTTCTTCACAGACATCGGTTGGCGGGCGCGGCGATACCGCTGAGCCGAAGTCCCGATCCACGCCGAGGCGCTCGTGCAGCTTGCTGCAGAACTTCTCGATTTGCGGACCCTTGCCCTCCACGTAAATGAAGCGGCTCGCGACACAGGCATCCTGATTGAAGACAGTTACGTCTTCCGCCGCGAGATCGGCAACTTCCGCGATGGTCGCGTCCGCAGCGAATGCTTCCGCGCCGATCATCGAGATCGATGTTTTCGGGTCGAACGAGACCAGCTGCAGGCCCGGCCCGAGATACTTGATGACATTGTTGATCGCCTCGCCGCCGCCCCAGGCGACGATGCGGTCGAAATACTGCGGCCGATAGAGCATGCGCTCGATTTTCTCGTCGCCGCCGCGCCAATAGACCGCGGACATCGAGCGAACCACGGGATGGTCGGGATCGATCTGCGCCATCGTGCGCAGGATCGCGATGCAGGTGAAGGGATCGGCCGACGGCATCTTGAAGAGATTGACCGCCTTGACCAAAGTGCCCTGCACGATGGAGGCGAGGCAGCCGGTGGGTGCATTGCCCGCCATCATATGGATCATGCGTGGCGGAAAGGCGCGGACCGACAGTTTCCTGCCGTAGGGGTCGGTCCTGGACACCCAGCCGTCGAGATGATCGGGATTGTGGAAACCCGATTTCACCATGGTCCAGAGAATTTCCTTTTTCAAAAACTGCTTGGCTTCATCGTAGAGACCTTCGATGATGCGTCGGGGCAATGAGCTGGTGGCGACCACCAGCTCCAAGCATTCCTGCAAATAGGGATTGCGCTTGACGTCCAGCTGCGCGCCGGTCGCAAGCAGAAAGTCGATGATTTCGGCGATCTTCACATCCACGAGCGGCGGCATTTCCGAGCGCGGCGTGATCAGCGCATTCAGATCGATGGCGGGCGTGGTGAAATCGGTGCCCAGATCGCGCGAGCGGTAGCGAACTTGATCGCCTTCGACGAGCTTGCCGCGAACGAAGTGATGCGCTTTCAGAATCGGTGTTTCCGCTTTGGCTATGACGTTCACACCGCACCTCTGATGTAAGCATCGATCGTGCCGGAGCAGGCAAGTTTGTCGCCGGAGGCCGTATCGGCGTAGCGCAGGATCTCCGGCGCGACGGTGGGGCCCGCATGGCCGCAGACGCATTTTCCAAAGTTCGCCTTGATCTTGTCTCCGGAGATGACGCCGCCCCATCGAGCGTCCACCGACAAGTCCATGAAAGCCGCCCGGCCTTCGATTTCGCCGCCACCGGTGTCGAGCAATTCCTCGCCGCTCTCGTTCAACAACAGCAGCATTACCCAGGCCGGAATGTGGTAGCGCCCGGCGCTGCACATCGGGAACTGGGTATTGATCTCCTGCATGCTATAGGCGTGATAGACCCTCTTCGGTTCGAGGTTCAGGGTTGAGTAGATGATGTCCTTGTAATCCGGCGGCAGTACCGCGCCCTTCAAACCGCCGGCGGTAATCAGGCAATTGCCGGGATTGAAGTCCTTGGCGCTATAGCCCTTTGCTCTGATCCCCTCAGCCAGCGGAAAAAGAGTTGGCCATTGCCCGCCGATAAACAACTTCTTCCCGCGGCTGGCGATGAATTCGGCGACGAGCGCTTCGTGGCCGTGTTCGACGGCGGCTTTGCGGGACGCGGAGATCTGCTCGATGGCAGCCACCTCGCTTGGCGTGGCGGTGCCGTCGGCGATCTTGCGGCGCAGGAGAATCATCTGCGCGACTTGCCCCACCGTGATGACCGGACCTTCCGGCTGATATTCGTTGTCCGGGGAGCAGAACGCATTCAACACCGCATGCCGGGTCGCTTCGATGCGGGCGGCTTTCATCGCACCGCCGATCCCCATCATTCTGAAGCCGCCTTTGGGCTCGATGCCCAAGGCCCAGGAAATCGCCGCAACCATCAGTCGGCCGGTCACATCGAGTTCGTCCCGGGAGCAGGTCAGCATGGCGGGCTTGCCCGTCGTGCCGCTCGAGCAGGTCACGTAATGGCCGACGCTCTGGAGCTTCTCGATCCATTGATCGACGGTGGTGACACCGTCCAGATTCAAACCCTGAACAGGATAGGCCGAAACCGTTTCGAGCCATTTGCCCATCCGGTCCCATTTGCTTTCGGCAAGCCAGCTCTCCGGATAGCTTTTATAAGCTGTATGAGCGAACAGCAGCGGCACCAGATCCTGGGGTTTGCGAATTCGCGAGATGTCGCCCGTATTGGCACGATTGGCAAGCAGCTTGATCTTGCCCACACGATCCTCGAACCGCTCGTTGGCCGCTGCGATCTGCAGCGGCCAACGCTCCGACTGAGGCGTATCGAACGCGGTCGGCGTCCCAGATAATTTCAGTAGAGCGGAAACTGCTGAGACCACCTCAATTCTCCCGTGTTACCGAGACTATGGTCCTTCGACGCAATGAGCATAGCGTGATGCCGCCTTATAGCAACGGCGGCACGCCACCCGATATCTGGCAACCGAGCTGTATTCAGAATTCCACGTGGGTCAGGTAGTCCCACCTCGAGGAGAGGAGCGCCGAACATAGTCCGTGCGCAAGCAAGATCTCGCGGCTCGATCCGCTAACACAGTGTGTTGTGTAAGCACCCGCCGGGGCTGCCGCTGCCGGCGCAATTACAAGTGGCCGGCAGCGTCGTCCGGAATACTCGAAGGTTTTCGGGTGCCAAGCGTTTCGCGCGTCTTGGCGCGAATGAAGGCATGCAACTGACGGATCTGAGCCGGCGTGAACATCTCGTAGCGCGGCATTCCGCGTGACTGCAACACGCCGTCGTGCACCACGCTCGTCAGGCTCTGCAGATTCATCGCGATGGTCGACTCGCGCAGATCGGGCCCCGGCGCCCCCACTGCGAGCAAATTGATTCCATGACATCCGCCGCACACATAGTTGAACTGCGGGCGACCCGCTTCGACGTCGGCCTCGTCGATCTGTATCGACGGATCATCCACGGCACGCACTGCGAAGTCCGGCGGATAGAACGCTGGCGACGTGGCTTTGCCGTCAAGTGCGAACGTGAGCAGCCGGCGTTGATGCTTGCCCCACTTCCAGCCCACGTGCATGTACTTGCCGAACACCGAGGTCACCCCGCCGTAGCCGACGAGAATGGAGACGTATTGCTTGCCGCCGCGCGAGTAACTGACGGGCGGTGCGACGATGCCGAGACCCGCGTAGTAGCGCCATAAGCGCTGTCCCGTCGCGGCATTGTACGAAGAGAGATAGCCGTCGGCCGTGCCCTGGAACACCAGGTTGCCCGCGGTCGTGAGGGTGCCGCCGTTCCATAGCGTCTCATGCTGCACGCGCCAGCGCGGCTTCTGCTGCACCGGATCCCAGGCGATGAGCGCACCCTTGGCGTCGTCGTCATCTTCCTTCACGGGACTGACCGTCAGCCCCATGACGGTGGAACCCTCCGGAGTTTCGTGGAATCCCTTGCGGAAGCGCATCCCGAGCTGCATATACGGCACGTAGACCAGTCCGGTGTTCGGATTGAAGGACATGTCCTGCCAGTTGTGCGCGCCGATGCCGCTCGGGAAAGTCACCTGATCGCCGCTCTCATGCCGGATGTTCGGATACTCGATGGGCCGGCCGGTGGCGAGGTCGATGGCTTTGGCCCAGTTCACCTTACCGAGTTTTTCCGCGGAAATGAGCTTGCCGGTGTCGCGGTCCAAAACGTAGAAGAACCCATTGCTCGGCGCCTGCATCAGCACCTTGCGCGGTTTGCCCTCGATGCTCAGCGTAGCCGCGATCATGTTCGGCGTGCACTTGAAATCCCATGCTTCGCGCGGATTCACCTGGTAGTGCCAGGCGTATTTTCCCGTGTCCGCGTCCAGCGCGACGATGGACGCAAGGTAGAGATTGTCGCCGTCGCCGGGGCTGCGCGTGTTCACATCGTAAGGACCGCCGTTGCCCGTGCCGATGTAGATGCGATTGAATTCCGGATCGAACGTCATGCCGTTCCACACGGTGCCGCCGGTACCCGTCTTCCAGTACTCACCGCTCCACGTCGCGGCGGCGCGCTCCATGACCGGATCGCCCTTGTTCTCCTGCGGCGTGCCCGGCACGGTGAAGAAGCGCCACAGCTGCTTGCCTGTCGCCGCGTCATACGCAGTCACGAATCCACGCGCGCCGAAGTCCGCTCCGCCGTTGCCGATGATGACTTTGCCGTTGAAGGTCCGCGGCGCACCGGTGCTGATGTTCAAGTAATTGGGTGGAATCGTATCGGCCGTCCACAGCGGCGCACCGCTCTTCGCATCGAGGGCGATGAGGCGTCCATCGAGCGCCGCAACGAAGACGCGACCGTTCTCGTAGGCGGCGCCGCGATTCACCGCGAACGAATACGGCATCTTGCCCGGATTGTGCTTCCACGTTTCCGGATCGTATTTCCACAAGAGCTTGCCCGTGGCGACGTCCACCGCGTACACCGCAGCATAGCTGCCCGTGAAATACAGCACGCCGTTGGCCTCGAGCGGCGTGGCTTCCAGCGTCGCCTCTCCTGGCAGGTCGAGCGACCACTCCAGCGCCAGCTTGCCGACGTTTTGCGCGTTGATGCTGGCAAGCTCGGTGTAACCGGATTCGTGCCGTGTTGCGCCATGGACGGTCCAATCCACATCGGGTACGGCCGCCGTCTGCCGCTGCGCATTGGAATTTGTAGACGCGGCCAACACCAGCAGGGCTACGCCCGCGATTGCCACAGCACGTTTCATCTGTTCGCCTCGGTTGAATCGAGTGCGCGTCGTTCGGAGCGCCGCGACACGCATCATGCATTCACTGCTTGTTATCGGAGGTGCGCAACCCGCCCTGCGCATCGTAGAAATCAATTTAGCCTACCTCGTGCGGTCCTTTGTTCAAGAAGGCTTAGGTGACAATTCAATGCACCCCCACATCATCGGCGAGCGGTCGTATCCGATGGGAGCACAGCGACCCTGCCCCATCGACGAGCACATCACTGCCGGTCATATACGAGGCTTGCGCGGAGGTCAGGAAGGCGACGACGCACGCGACGGAATGGTTGGTTCCGTGGTGTGTGACGACGACTGCAGGAACGGACGGCGTTGTCGATTTCACGGCGCAATGCGCCGCGACCTTTCAATCGAGCTTCATTCACAAATTCGGTGGGCTCGGTTGACAGGTCGAACGCGCCCTCAGTAACTTGATAATCGAGTCCCAAGTTTTCCAGGACGAAGCATGACAACGACAGCAGATGTGACAAGCGTCAGCACCGGCCCGGTCCATTGGGATCCGTACGATCCGCGCTATTTCGCCGATCCTTATCCGATGTTCCGCAGGCTGCGCGAAGAAGCGCCGCTGTACTACAACGAACAATACGATTTCTACGCCGTCAGCCGCTATGAAGACGTGGTGCGTGTGCTGGGCGATCGTGACGTTTTCATTTCGGGACGCGGCGGCATCCTCGAGTTCATCAAGGCCAACGTGCCGATCCCGAGAGGTTTGTTCATCTTCGAAGATCCGCCGCTGCACACCATGTATCGCGGCATTCTCACTCGCGTCTTCACGCCGAAGCGGATGGCGGCGCTGGAGCCGCAGATTCGCGCGTTCTGCGCGCGCGCACTGGATCCTCTGGTCGAGGGCGGCGAATTCGATTTCATCGCGGACCTCGGCTCCGAGATGCCGATGCGCATCATCGGGATGATGTTGGGCATCCCCGAGGAAGACCTCAAGAAGGTGCAGCACCATGTCGATGAAACCTTGCGCACCGAGCCCGGCAAGCCCATGGAGACGGAAAACAGAACCTTCAACGGTCCGTTCGACGAATACATCGAGTGGCGCTCGAAACATCCGTCCAACGACCTCATGACGGAGCTGCTCAGCGCCGAGTTCGTGGACGAAACCAAGCAGACCCGCAAGCTGCACCGCGACGAAGTGCAGATTTTGATCAACCTGCTTGCAGGGGCGGGCAATGAAACGACCAATCGCCTGATCGGCTGGACTGGCAAGGTGCTGGCCCAGCACCCGGATCAACGCCGGCAAATCAATGAAAATCGGACGCTGATCCCGCAAGCCATCGAGGAGGTGCTGCGCCTGGAGTCGCCGGGCCCCTCCGTGGGTCGCTGTGTGGCGCAGGATACGGAATTCCATGGCAAGAAGGTGCCGGCGGGCAGCATCATGCTTGCGCTCACCGCCTCCGCCAATCACGACGACCGCAAGTTCGTGAACGGGGATTCGTTCGACATCCACCGCGAGCGCCTGCCGCACTTGACGTTCGGCTACGGGTTCCACAACTGCCTGGGCAATGCGCTGGCGCGTATCGAGGGTCGAGTCGCGCTGGACGAGGTTCTGAACCGCTTTCCCGAGTGGGAAGTGGATTTTGACAACGCAAAACTGTCGTCCACCTCGACGGTGCGCGGTTGGGAAACCCTGCCTGCCTACTCACCGAAAGCGAAGCGGCGGCCGCGTCCCTCGGCAGCGGCTGCTGCTGCGGCGCCCTCCGCGGCGCCGGCCGGCGCTGAAACCTGGAAGATCACTCTGAAAACCCCCATGGGTCCGCAGGAAATGACGGCTCAGTGGGTTCGCGCAGGCGATGCGTTCACCGGAAAAATCGAAAGCCCCATGGGTTCCGAGCCCATCGCCGACGGAAAAATCGCCGGCGAGACGCTGAGCTGGACGCTGAGCGTGAAAAAGCCCATGCCCATCAAGCTGAAGTTCGAAGCGCAACTGCAAGGCGACAGCATGACCGGCAGCGCCACCCTGGGCATGTTCGGTAAAGCGGAGCTTTCCGGGAAACGCGTTCGCGCATGACAGCACGTTGCCGCTCTGTGCTGGCGAACGTTCAATCAAATAAGTGCAGTGGGGCTTGAGCGGCAATGCCGAAAGTTACGTTCATCGAAGAAGCCAACGGCGTGGAGCGAGTGGTCGAGGTTGCGACCGGCACGTCGCTCATGGAGGCGGCCCGCAGCAAGGGCGTCCCAGGCATTCTCGGAGACTGCGGCGGCTGCTGCATCTGCGGTACATGCCACGTCTATGTGGAGCCGCAATGGCGGGAGCGCGTGGGCGCGCGCAACGAGATTGAAAACGCGACCATGGATTTCGCGGAGAACGTCAAGGACAGCAGCCGCCTCGGTTGCCAGATCCGATTGACGGAAGCGCTGGACGGTCTGGTCGTTCGCGTTCCCGATCCCGATCGATGACCGATAGCCAGGGTTGACCGAGGCGACGCATCACGCGGCGGCCTCGGTCTTGCGCCATCCGCAGCTATCAAGAGCCCGCTGTCGAGCCTCCGTCCACTGGAATGAGGACACCCGTAATGAAGCGCCCATCCGGGCCTGCGAGGAATACCGTCGCGCGTGCGATGTCCCAGGCGTCCCCTACATAGCCCAGCGAAGTGCGCACGCTCAGATCGAGCTTAGCCGGATCGAGTCCGGCCTGCCGTATCGACTGCTGCTGCATCGGTGTGCTGACGATGCCGGGAGCGATGGTGTTTACGCGAATGCCTTCCTTGCCCCAGGCGCCGGCGAGATCGACCATCAGTCCAAACAAGCCCGCTTTGGATGAGGCATAGACGGTCGAACCTTTACCGCCTTGCGCCCGCAAGGCGGTGGTCGAGCTGATGTTGACGATGGAGCCGCCGCCGCGTTTGATCATGACCGGGATCGCCGCCTTGCACAGCATGATCGGCGTCATGAGGTTGATCGCCAGGATCTGCTGGCAGACATCGGGCGGTGTTTCGTGGATTCCCTTGGACCATGCCATCGCCGCATTGTTGACGAGGATATCGACGCCGCCGTAGCGGGCGACCGCCGCATCGACCACGCGCTGGCCCGAGGCAATGTCGGCAAGGTCGTCAGTGACGATGGTGGCGGTGCCGCCCTCGCCTTCGATCATGCTGAGCGTCTCCTTCGCCCGGTCCTCGAACTTGTCCACCAGCACGACCTTCGCGCCTTCGCGGGCGCACAGGACGGAGATGGCTTTGCCGATGCCCATTCCCGGGCCACTCGAACCGGCGCCAGTGACGATCGCCACTTTGCCGGCGAGCTTCTTCTGACTGCTTTCCACGATTTCTTGCCCCCAATTTGTGTGTGTTTATCAGTACCAATCGGCCGCTCGCGCCCGCGGCGGCATTCATCCCAACGAGATGCCGCGCCGCGCGCAGGTTTCCGCGATTTCATCGTAGAGCGACCCTGGCACGGTGAAGGGCTCGCTCGCAGCGATCTCGGGCAGATGGGCCGCGATGTCGTCCACCGACGGCTTGACGCCGCTTTCGGCGAGCCAGCCATTGCCGAGGCCGACGAAGACCCGGGAATAGCGCCCGGCACAGGACGCGAAATTGTGATGCGTCAACGTGCACGCGCGGCTGGCGAGGAAGACCACGAGCGGCATGACGAGATCCGGATCGATGGCGTCGAAGAACGGCGAGTGATGCTGTTGAATGTCGCGGCCGGTCGAATCGGTGACCATGCGCGAGAAGCCCGTGGGCAGCACGCTGTTCGACACGATGCCGTGCTCCGCGCCCTCGATGGCGAGAACATTCGAGAGGCCGACGAGGCCGGCCTTGGCGGTGCCGTAGTGCGCATTGGCCGGCTGTCCGAACATGCCGGCCGATGAAGAGATGAAGACGAAGCGGCCATAGCCCTGAGCCTTCATGGCGCGAAACGCCGGCTGGCTCACGTGGAAGCTGCCGTCGAGGTGCACGCCCAGCATGCGCCGCCACGCTTCGACGCTGAGATCTTCGAAAGGCGTGAACTCGAAGATGCCTGCGTTGTTGATGACGATGTCGATGCGGCCGAAGCGATCGAGCGCCTTGCTCACAATGGCTGCGCCGCCTTCCGGCGTGGAGACGCTGTCATGCGACGCTACGGCGCTGCCGCCGGCGCGCTCGATCTCCTGGACGACCTGCCCGGCGACGCTCGTATCGGCGCCTTGCCCACGACTGGTGCCGCCGAGATCGTTGACCACGACGGATGCTCCGCGGCGCGCAAGCTCCATTGCGTAGAGCCGACCGAGGCCGCGGCCGCCGCCCGTCACAATCGCAACCTGCCCCTTGAAATCGATCATAGGTTTACTTCTCTGTGTCTGGTTGAAACCGCAGCGTGCGCCAGCATAACGTGAGGCACCGTCGAGGCGGCGGCCGCGCAGCGCTGGAGCCTTTCAATCGAGCTGCATTCACAATTCTGCGGCCTTGAGTGACGCCTGGACGCTCCCTCAGCGCCACGCTAGTAAACTGCGCAAGCCGGCTCGAATTCACCATGCGCGCAGCGCATCGAACAGCGCTGCGACATCCTCCATGGAGCGCAATTGGCAACCGCACCGCTCACACAGACGGAACATCCAGGCTCATAGCGAATGCCGTGCACCGATGCACGCTGGCAGTTGCTGGCGACAGAGCAGATCAAGCGTCTCAAGGCGCGCTATTTCGAAACGCTTGATGCCAAGCGCTGGAATGAATTCGCTGCGTTGTTCACGCCGGATTGTGAATTCATCACCTACCGCGCTGCCGACAACACCCAACCCAAGCGACGCTGCGGCCCGGAGGAAATCGTCGCCTCAGTGCGCCGCACCGTCGGCACAGCCGTGACTGTTCATCGGGGCCATCTTCTGGAAATCGAATTCCAGGCGCTTCCGGAATTGCCGCAGCACCCTGCCGTCGGCGGTTGCACGGGTGCGGCAATCTGGGAAATGACCGACTACGCCGAGATCGGCGGCGGCGAATCGCCGCGAATCTTTCAGGGCGCGGGCCGTTATTACGAGCAGTATCGGTTGCTCGACGAACGCTGGATGATTTCACGACTCGAGCTGCGGCGAAACTGACCGCGGCGGCTAGTTGATTGGAAAAAAGTCGCCGAGGCGCTTTTTTCGGACAGTAGCTTCGTTGCCGTCGGCAAAAGGCGTGGCTTTTGCCGGCTGCCTCGCACCAGCATTTCTGTCGCAAGTCCGACAGGCTGGAGCATTCAGCGCGGCGCGCGGCCCTGCTGCTCCCAGAATCGCGCCCAGCTTGGCCATGCATCCGGCAGCTGCCCTATCTGCAGGGATTCTCTATCCATCTCAAGGCCCGCGCCATGCTTTGGACGCGTGAGCGCGTCCACCATGTACCAGCGGTGCAGGCGTCGCCGGCTGAAGTACCAGCGACCCTCACGCCGCACGTATTTGTCCCAGTACTGGACAAACCCAACGCGCCATTCGCCGCCCGTTTCCACCTCGTCACGACAAGTGACCACGCCGCGGGCCACATCGGCGGTATCCATGTCGATCACATGGTTGCCGACAAAATGAATGCTGTCGCCGAAGCGCGCCAGGGACTCGCCGAACCACGCCTTCATCGCCTCGCGCCCGCGCTGCTCCCGACCCACCTGCACATCCTCGGGGAAGAGTTCGACGAGGTCGTCGAGATTGCGCGTATCCACCGCGAGCGCATAGCGATGCACGAGCTGGCGGATCTGGTCGAGCGATTCCAGCCGGTCAAGCCGTTCTTCGATGGTTTGCGGTTGCCAGCCCGTTGCGGATTTCATCCCCTCGCAATTCCTCGTGCTTGCATGCGATCGCCCGCGCCATGCGGGCTGCACTGTCGCAAGATACCATGTGAAAACGCCGTGGCAGGTTGCGACCGGCAAGCAGCGGTTAATAGTGTCTTCAACGCGCCGCCCCGGCGAATTGAGCTTGGATTTCGACTTGGCGCGCTAGACTTTCCTGAAGTTTCGCAGTCAGTGTCTGGAGAGGCGAATGAACGACAGTGCGGCCATCGATGCCGAGGCGCTGCTGCGGCAAGCTGAGATCATGGCGGGGGCCGGCAAGACGGACGCTGCTCTGGCGACACGCGTGCACGCACTGGTCGATAACATCAACCGTCTTGGCCCGCTGACAACGGCGGACGCGGCCGCCGGCTCGGCACAGCTCAGGCAGCTGCTCTTCAACAGACTGCGCATTGCCGAAGACCGCAGGCGCTTGCCGGGAATCGCGGCCGCACGCATCGAGCGGCCTATCTTTGTCGTCGGGATGGCGCGGACCGGTACTTCCCTGCTGCATTCGCTGCTCGCACTGGACACGGGTGCTGCAGCGCCTGTGTGGTGGCAAACCGTCACACCTTCGCCGCCGCCCGGCGAAGTGCCGGTGTTGCCGGCGCGATTTCATTACGCCGCTCAGGAGCTGGATGCGATCCTGATGCGCGCCACGGGGCTGCTCGCACTGCATCCTTATTGGGACAAGCGCGAGCAGGCGATCGTCGAAGACGAGGAGATATTCACGCTCGACTTTCGCGGCGCCTATCCCACCAAGCTGTTCAACATACCGACGTTGAGCATCGATATCACGCCGGCCGAACCGGCCGGCGCCTATGCTTTTCTGCGCGAATTTCTCCAGCATTTCCAGTGGAACCAGCCGGTAAAGCGCTGGGTGTGCAAAGGCGTGATGCATCAGTTCCAACTGGCGCGGCTGTTCGAGGCGTTTCCCGATGCCGTCTGCATCTGGCCGCATCGCGATCCGGCCGAAATCATGCCTTCGGTCCTGGCCATCATCATGACGCTGTACGGGACAATCAATCACTGGCGCATCGATCCGCGCAAGATTGCAGCCGCCCAGGTGGAAGGTTACCGGCTGGCATTGAACCGGATCGTCGACGATCCCATCGCCAACGACCCGCGCGTGCATCATGTGACCTTCAAGCAATTGAGTGCCGATCCCGTCGCGGCCGTGCGCGACTTCTACTCCGCCGCTGCAATGGAATTCAGCACCGACTTCGCCGGCACGATGCGCGCGTGGCTGGACGACCCGGCCAACAGCTCCAATCGCTATGGACGGTATCGCTACTCTCTGGAGCCCTATGGCCTTGACGCCGCCTATGTGAAGGAAGCCTTCGCACCATACCGAAAGCGCTTCGGCATTGCGTAACCCGGAGCGTTCACATCTGCCTGGAGGGTTCGTATGCAGGACACGATGACGCTCGCCGCGGTGCCGGACATTGTGAGTGCAAAAGCGCAGGCTGCTTGGCGCGACTATCTTGCGGTGATCGATGCCGCGCGTGCGCAGCTACTCAACTCACGCTGGTCCCGCTCACCCGGCTTCCAGACGCAGGCAATGCAGTTCATCTCGCTGTTGCAGCAGTTCGGCTTCAACACCTATCTCGGCCCCCGCCCTGCCTTTCCCAGTTTCTACCAGCACCTGATGTTCACTCCCGTCGAACATGCGTGGGGCGCGCCGTGTCCGGACTTCCGCTACCACTGGACGGTGGTCGACGGCGCCCGCACCTATCGTATCTGGGGACGGCGCGGGAACACGCTGTGGCTGAATATCCAGGCCCAGCGCGGCTGGTACGGCGATGAGAACTCCAACGTCGGCAGCTGGGACGTCGACGACTTCGAACTCGCCGCCGACGGCAGCTTCGAGATCATTGCTTCGCCCAACCCACAACCTGGCAACTGGATCAAGCTCGATCCCACGGCGCCGTACACGTGCATGCTCGTGCGCGACATCTGGGACGACTGGGACGATCCGCGCGGCGCCACGATTCATATCGAATGCCTCGATCCGCCACCCGCCGGCGGCCTGTTTCACGACGAGGACGAGTTCTGCCGGCGCCTCGGCAAGATCGGCCGGCAGACGCAGGTGAGCGTCGATTTCTTCCTCGGCACGCTGGACGCCATCTTCGAGGAGGTGGGGTTCAACCGCTTCAGGCCGCTGCTGACGCGCGGCGGCGAGCATGCCGGTAGTCCGAGCGCCACGTATATCCATCTGTGCTACGACATTCGACCGGACGAAGCACTCATCGTCGAATGCGCGCTGCCGCAGACTCCATACTGGAGTCTGCATATGTGCGACTGGCTGCAACAGACCACCGACTATCGGTTTCACCACACCTCTCTCAATGGACGCCAGGCACACGTCGGGCCGGACAAAGTCGCGCGACTCGTGATCTGCGCGCAGGATCCCGGGGTCAGGAACTGGCTGGATACCTGCGGTCAGCAGCAAGGCATCGCGTTATGGCGCTATTACCTCGCCGACCAACTGATCGTGCCCACTACACGCAAAGTACCGCTGGCGCAGTTGCGATCCCACCTGCCTGCCGACACAGCGCTGACCACTGCCGATCAGCGGCGCGCCCTGCTCACGTGGCGGCAGCGAAGAATCGGCGAACGCTTCAACGTCTAGGAGACTCAGCATGGACATCGAACTCGCCGATCGGCTGGCCATCCGCGATCTGGTCGATCGCTTCTCGCTGGCCGTGACCACTCGCGACCAGGCGGCCATCTGCGCCGCGTTCGTGCAGTCCGCGCAATGGAGCGTGGGCAAGCCTGCGGAGATGGCATTCAGCGGCGCCGAGCAGATCGGCGCGGGAATCGTGGCCGGACTGAACCACTTCGAATTCCTGGTGCAGATGGTGCACTCGGTGGTCATCGATCTGGCGGGCGATCGTGCGCAGGCGCGCTGTGTCGTTCAGGAGGTGGGCCGGTTCGGCGGGGGCGCAAGCGGCGGCATCCAGATGATGGGTATCTATCACGACGAGTTGCAGCGAGGCGCGCAGGGATGGCGCTTCACGCGGCGGTTCTTTCAACCGATCTGCATGGATATGGCGGCGCCGGCAGGTGTGTTTGCCGGCGCGGCCGCTGCTCTTTGATCGACTGAACTGTAACGGAGACCGAAAGTGGACTTGTCACACGCGCAACATGCATTCATCACCGGCGGCGCAAGCGGGATTGGCCTGGGCATCGCCCAGGCCCTGGCCGGGCGCGGCATCGCCGTTACCCTTGCCGATATCGACCGCGAAGTGCTCGAAGAAGTCGTGGCGGCCAGCAAGGGCCAGTTTCGCGGACAACTCATGGATACACGCCAGCGTCAGCACTGGGCCGCGGCCAAGGCCGAAGCGGAGCGTGCCGCCGGTCCCGTCGACATCCTGGTGAACAATGCCGGCATCGCTCCGGATGGCCGGGAGTTGGCCGATATGGATCCGCAGTCCTTCGACCGGATCGTTGCCATCAATTTGAGCGGTGTATTCAACGGCGTGTCGGCGTTCGCGGCCGGCATGCGGGCGCGCCGCAAGGGACACATAGTCAACACTTCGTCGATGGCCGGGCTCGCCGCCCAGATGGTGTCGCGCATCGGCGCTTATGCCGCGACCAAATATGCGGTCGTGGCGTTGAGCGAGGTCTTGCGGATCGAGATGGCGCCTCACGAGGTCGGCGTTTCCGTGCTGTGTCCCGGCATGGTGGCCACGAACCTGATGAGCACGACGCTCAAACTGGGCGGCGATTTCCCGCCACCAGGCAACGCCGCCGCCGCCATGATCCCGGCGGCCTCGATTCTGGATTCAGGCACCAGCGCCGCCAACGTCGGCGAGAAGGTTGTGCAGGGAATTGCCAGTAACCTGCCCTACATCATCACGCATCCCGAGACCTGGCCCGGTGTTGAACAGCGCATGCAGGCGCTCGCCGCCGCGTTCGCCACGGCCTGAGCGGTTGGCGCCGGCGGCGCCCTCAAGCCAGCTTGCAGCTCCATCCGCCGTCGAGCGGAATCATGACGCCGTTCAGATAGGAGGCGCGGTCGGACGCGAGGAAGGCAGCCAATTCACCCGCGTCCTCGGGAGCGCCCGGACGGCCGAGTGGATTGCGCGCCGCCTTGCTCGGATCATTCTGCAGTGAGCGGGAGCCCATGGCGGTAATGATCATGCCTGGACACAACGCGTTCGCACGGATGTTGGCAGCGCCGTACTCCACGACAATCGACTTCGTGAGCTGCATGACCGCCGCCTTCGATGCCGAATAAATGCTGCCGCCCGGCGAGGGAATCATGCCGGCCAGCGAAGCCCAGTTGATGATGGAGCCGCCGCCGTTGTTCTTCATGGCGCGAATGGCATGCTTGCTGCCGAAGAACACGCCTTTAAGATTGATGCCGATGATCCGGTCGAAATGCGCCTCATCGAGCGAATCCAACATGCCGCCATCGGCAATCCCCGCCACGTTCAACATGGCATCCAGTCGCCCATAGGTCGATACCGCCGCTGCGACCAGCGCAGCCACCTGGCTCTCATCGCCCACGTTGCAGGAGCGGACGACCACCTCACCATCGATTTCCGCAGCCGTTTGTTGTTCGGCGCCGCTGATATCGGAAATCACCAGCCGCGCGCCCTCGCGGGCGAAGATTTTTGCCGTGGCCTTGCCCATTCCTGAGCCCGCCCCGGTAATTACCGCAACCTTCCCCTCAAGCGTTCCCATGTTCTTTTCCCCGCTGCTGCCGCCAGAATTTCAAAACGCAAAGACCGCGGTCTTCTCGCGGGTGAACTCCAGTATCTCGTCGAGGCCGTAACCGCTGTCCTTGATGCCGCCGAACGGCAGTTCGTAGCGCACCTGCTGATAGGTGTTGACCCATACGTTGCCCGACTGGATGTCGCGCACGAAGCGCTGCGCGCGCGCCAGGTCGCGCGTCCAGACGCCGGAGGCCAGGCCATAGCAACTGTCGTTGGCGATCGCCACCGCCTCATCGTCGGTGTCGAAGGGGATGACGACGGCGACCGGACCGAAGATCTCCTCCTGGCAAATCCGTTTCGAATTGTCGGCGGCCATGAACAGCGTCGGCTCCACCCAATATCCCCCAGGGCGCGCCGGCACCAGCTTGCCGCCATACCGGCCGCCGAACACCAGTTCGGCTTCCTTGGCGCCCAGGCTGAGGTAGCCGGCGACTCGGTCGAGCTGTGTTTTCGAAACGATGGGGCCCATGGTGGTCGCGGGGGCGCAGGGATCGCCGATCACGACTTGCCCGGCGATGGCGCGTATGCGCTCGAGCATCTCCTTGAGCACCGGGCGCTGTATCAGGATGCGCGAGCCGACCGTGCAACCCTGTCCTGCATTGCTGGTGAAAACCGCTCCCGCGACACCCGGCGCCGCTTTGTCGAGATCGGCGTCGGCCAGCACGATGTTGGGTGATTTGCCGCCAAGCTCGAACACCGCAGAGGTCAGCGTATCGGCCGCAGCGCGCTGGATGCGCCTGGCCGTTGCCGGCGATCCTGTCATGGTGATCTTGCGTACGCGACGGTCGCTCACTAGCGGTTCGCCAGCTTCCAGCCCTAGCCCGGAAACGATGTTCAGCACACCGGGCGGAAGCATCTTGGCGATGAGCTCGCCCACGCGCAGGATGGCCGCGCTCGCCAACTCCGGCGGTTTGACCACCACCGTGTTGCCCGCCGCCAGTGCGAGCGACGCCTTGTTGGACATGATCCCGATGGGTGCATTCCATGGAATGATGGCCGCGACCACGCCGTACGGCTCGCGCAGCGTGTAGCCCATCAGCTTGGGATCGAGGATGGCGCTGTGGCCGGTGATGGCGTCGAGCGTCGACGCAGCCGACCGCTCCCACAGGAATTTCATGCCCATGCCGAGCCGCTGCGCGTTGTCGCGCAGGGGCCAGCCGTTGTCGAGCGTCTCCAGCCGCGCCAGTTCCTCTCCGTGTTGCACGAAGATCTGGGCTATCTGCTTCAGGTAGTGAGCGCGTGCGGCTGCGGGGAGCGCCGACCAGGCCGGGAACGCCGCTGCGGCGGCCGTGACGGCTGCGTCCACATCGGCTTTGTCGCTGGCCGGAATCCGCGCCCACGCTTCGCCCGTGGCGGGGTTGATCGTGTCGAGGAGCTTTCCGGACAAGGCGGGGCGCAGTTCTCCGCCTACGAGATTGCGATATTCAGCTAACGCCACTACTTCTTCCTCAGCTCGCAGGCCGCGATCAAGCGGCTTCCGAGTGGTTGGCGAACATCTTGGCAATATCGCCCGAGGTGACGACACGATGTGCCTCACCGGCGTCGAGCGGCGCAGCGCCGCCACAGGAGGTAGGTGTGATATCGACCTTGTCGGCAGCCGCCTTGGCGCGCAAGCCGCCGACTGTCAGCGTCTCACGGCCGTGGTGCCGGAACGGATCGAAGTTGAAGAAGCGCATCGCGTTGCGATGTGTGATTTTCTCGATCTGCGCCTCGGTGAGCTTCTGGATGGTCTGCCAGAGCCGCTCCGGCGCGTGCGGCCACAGGCAGTCCGAGTGCGGATAATCGCATTCGTAGGCGACCATGTCCTCGCCGATGTCCTCGAGATTCTTCAAGCCGAAGGCATCGTCGATGAAGCAGTTCATGAAATGTTGGCGAAAGACTTCGCTCGGCTTCGTGCCCTTGAAGCGCGAATGCGTCCACGCCTGGTGGCGCTCATGGCTGAAATCCGAGCGCTCGAGAAAATAAGGTACCCAGCCGATGCTGCCTTCGGAGAGCGCGATCTTCAGTCGCGGATAGCGCTCCAGCGCCTCCAGGTGCAGCCAGTCGGCCGCGCCCACCACGATGGAGATAGGCATGGTGCTGATCCACGCCTCGATAGGAGTCTCCATCGAGGCGTGCGGTGCGGGATTCCCGGCGCCGATGTGCAGGCACATGACCATGTCCGCGTCCGCAATCGCCCGCCACATCGGTTCCCAATACGCGTTGTGGACGCTGGGCAAGCCGAGAATCGTGGGGTTCTCGTTCAGCGTGACCGCGCTGCAGCCCTTCTTCGCGATGCGCTTGATCTCCGCAACCGTGGCGGGCATGTCCCAGGTCGGCAGCAGCGCGCACGGGATGAAGCGGCCGGGATGGGCGCCGCACCATTCGTCTATGTGCCAGTCGTTGTAGGCGCGCAGATGCAGCAGCGCCTGCTGCCGGTCGGGCACCTTGTGGAACAGGTTGCCGTCGAAGCCGACGAAGCTGCCGAAGTTGAGCGAGGCGGCGATGCCGTTGACGTTCATGTCATCGACGCGCGCATGCACGTCATAGACGCCCTTGCGCAGTTGTTGCAGCGAGGTGGGCTCCATGCCGTATTCCTCGGGCACACGCCCGGCGACGGCGTTCAGGCCGATGGAAGGCATCTTCTTGCCCTGGTATTCCCAGTAGTCGGTGCCCTGCTCATTGGTCTTGAACTGCGGCGCGCTCGCGAGCGCCGCGCCGGAGAGGTGCTTGTCGAACATGCCGGGAGGTTCGCTGATGTGATCGTCGACGCTGACGATCACCATGTCATTCATTTTCACGATACTGCTCCTCGCACACTCTTGTACTGCAAACCCGCGGGCCTTCAGTCGGCCATCAGTCGGCCATCAGTTGATGGCCGTTTTCCCACATCACTGCCTTAAGTTCGGCGGGCGATAATCCCTGTCCGGCGCGCTCGTTGATGAAGTCGCGCGGCTCGGGCACACCCTCCGAATGCGGATAGTCCGAGCCCATCAGCAGCCATTCCGTCGAACCGGTCTGGTCGATGGCCGAGCGCAGATCGTCCTCCGGATAGGCGACGACGCGGATATAGCGCTTGAAGATGCTGCTCGGGCGCTCCTTGAGCTGGCCGCCAGGCCAGTAGCCATTCTTGGCCATGCCGCGCACCTTGTCCATTTTCGTCAGCATGGCCGGCACCCATTCCGAACCATTTTCCGTGGACATAAGGCGGATGTTCGGAAAGCGCTCGAAAAAGTTCCAGAACACGAAGCTGGACAGGGTTTCGACCACCGGGCGTTCGGAATAACCGTGCATCCAGATGAACGCGGTTTGCCGCAGGCGCGACTGCTGCACCTTCTCGCCCCATTGCGCCATGTGATGCTTCATGTACAGCGCTTCGCCTACGTGATAGGCGACTTTCACCTTGGCCTCGTTGAGGATGGCCCAGAAGGGGTCGTGATCGGGATGCGCCGGCGGCTTGCAGTTGACCGGCCCCATGGGCATCACCACCACCCGCGCACCATTCTTGACGAGGAAGCGCGCCTCCGCACAGGCCTTGTCGAGATCGTCCAGCATCAGGATGGGTGTGGAGAAAATTTTTCCCTGGTAGTCGTAGCGCCATTGGTCGAGCATCCAGCGGTTGTAGCCGCCGACGATCTCGTAAGCTTCCTTGATGCCGTCGAGGTAGCTCAGCGCGGCCACCATGTGGCCGATGAACAGCACGCTCTGCTTCACGTCCCAGGCGTCGAGCAGCTTGACGCGCTCGGCGGGTGCCATCATCGCCGCCGTGATGGGCACGCGCATTTCGACTTCAGACTTGCCTTCCTTGATCGCGCGCAGCCATTCATGGAGCTTGCCGGGAGGCGGAATGCGCCGATCCTCGGTCATGTAGTCGGCGGAGACCTGCACTTTGCGATCGCCCACATGCAGGGCGAATTCGCCGTCCACGCCGCGGCGGAACAGGAACGGCCAGCGCTTCTGCAGATCCGGCGGCATGCAGCGGATCCACGCATCTTCGGTCTCGTAAAGATGCGTATCACCGTCGAAAATCGGTCCGGTGTAGACGTAACGCTTGCCGTCGATAGTGGGCTCGCTTGGTGTGGCCATCCGAATACTCCTGACGCGGGGGCTGCTGCGGCCGAGGAACGCGCCGCTGCATAAAGATGGGCGCCCCGCAAAAAACTTAGGTCTTGCTCTGCGTTGGCAGGCTAACTGGGACCGCCGGGGGTCGCCACCCGCCGACGTATAAATCAGTTTTCGCTTGGATTGCGTAATCCCCTGCCTTCGCGCGACGCTCAGCGCCGCAGCACGAAGCTGTCCAGTTCGAGATTGCGCGGCTTGCCCGCCGCGGCCACGGTTCCGATATACACGAACGCCACCACTTCGTCGGTGGGCTCGAAACCCAGGTCGGCTTTGACCTGCGGGTCGTAGGCGCCCTCGCCCGTCTTCCACATCGCGCCGTAGCCCAGTGCATGCGCGGTCAACAGCATGTTCTGTACCGCTGCTGCGGCGGCGAGCTGCTGTTCGAACACTGGCACCTTGTGTGTGCGGTTTACCCGCGCCGCCACTGCAACGATCACCGGCGCGCGCTGCGCCTTGTTGCGTTCGGATTCAAGTGTTGCCTCGGGTGTGTCCGGCGACTTGCGCTTCACAAAAGCCGCGAGTGCGTTACCCAGCAGCGCGCGTGACTCGTCCTGGAGCACCACGAAACGCCACGGCGAGAGCTTGCCGTGATCGGGCGCGCGCAATCCGGCGCTGAGAATTCGATCAAGATGCTCGCGCGTGGGCGCAGGAGCGGCGAGCCGCAAGGCAGAGGCACGGGTGTCGAGAGCGGTGAAAAAATCCATGGGCGAGATCCTGGGGCAAAGTTCTGGTGACGGTTCAGGTATGTATCGAGGTCATGCACGCAGCAAGCGGCCGGGAACCGCGCCGGTGGGCTTGCCATTCTCCACGATTGGCACGCCATTGACGATGACCCAGGGTATACCGTGCGCGCGCTTGGCGAGACGAATACCGCCGCCGGGGAAATCGAGCGCCTCCAGCTTGGCCGGCTCGACGCGATCGGGATCGAAGATCACCAAGTCCGCCACCTTGCCCACTTCGAGCGTGCCGCGATCGGTCAGGCCGATGAACTTCGCCGCCACGGACGACAGCGCGGCGACACCTTCCTCCAGGCTGAAGGCGCCCTTTTCCCGCACCCAGTGCTTCAGGAAGTAGGTGGGGAAGTCGGCGCCGGCGAAGGTCTGCAGATGCGCCCCGCCGTCGGAAATGCCGATCAGCGCGGCCGGACTCTTCAGAATGCGGATGGCCTCGGACTCGTCTTCCTTCAACGCCTCGGAAAGCAGGAATATGGTTTCGAGCTTGTCGGCCAGCGCGATGTCGAACATCAGGTCGACCGGCGTGACGCCGCGCTCCGCGGCGACCTCGATCAGGTTGCGGCCCTCCAGCGACTTGTTTGCGGCGGCAAACGCCTTCTCGACGGAAGCGAGTTTCAGATACGGGAACTTGTTCCAGTACTCCGCCAGCCGCTTGCGCCAGGCCGGGTCGGCCATGGCGGCCAGCATCCCGGCCTCGTCCTGCTTACAGAATTCCAGCCAGGCCGCGGACCCGGAGTACAGCGGCGAAATCTTGTTGAGCTGGAAACGCGTTTCGGCCGGCTGGCAGCGGGCGACTACATAGATCTTGTTGCCGCGCTTGAGTTCGCCTTCCATGTACTCGATCACGCTGAGCGCGTTGGGCGAGCCGGCGCCGAGGTCGTTCCACGTCACCACCGCCCCGGAAATCTCCGCCAGCCGCGTCAGGAACGCGCGGTCCTTCTCGGTCACGCCCTCGCGCTTGCTGTGGGGATTGATGGACACCAGCTGCTTGCCCTTGCGGCGCACTGCAGCGGCCAGCGCTTCCATTTCGGACTCGGCCGCGAAGTAAGACGGAATGTGCGCGCCGAATTCGTCGACATGGTGCGGCGAATAACTCGTGCTCACGCCCGCGGCGCCCGCGTCCATGGCGCCCTCCGCCAGCTGCGCCATCTCAGCCACTTCCGCTTCGGTCGCTTCACGCTTCAGCGCATCTTCACCCATGACGTAGCAGCGGATAGCGCTGTGCCCCACCTGGGTAAGCACATTCACGCCGAGCGCGCTCTTTTCGATGAAAGACAGGTACTCCGCGAAAGTCTCCCACTGCAGCGGCGCATGCTGCAGCAGCACGGCCTTCGGCACTTCCTCCGTGGCGCTGAACAGGCCGAGCAGATAGTCCTGGCCCTTGGGCCGCACGGGAGCCAGCGTGAAACCACAGTTACCGATCAGCACCGTGGTGACGCCGTGCATCGTGGCCGGATCGATACTCGGATCCCACAGCAGTTGGGCATCGTAGTGCGTGTGTGCGTCGATGAAGCCCGGCGCCACCACCTGGCCGCCTGCGTCGATGGTGCGCTTGGCTGTACCGGTTACATCGCCGACAGCGGCGATGCGGCCGTCCTGAATCGCGACTGAGCCGCGATAGCCTTTCTTGCGACCCGTTCCGTCGACCACCAGGGCATTCTTCACTATGAGATCGAAACTCATCTGCCTATCTCCCATCGAAACTGTTGCAAGCTCATCCGGGTTAGCGGCACGGCGGCAGCGCGCTTGCCCGGACTCCAATACCTGTCACGCCGCGGCGACGTTCACCGCGTTGGCGATCTCACGAATATCACTTACCTGCTCGAGCCGCGCGCACAGCTCGATCACCTGGTCGCGCTGCGCCTGCGGCACGATTGTCGCGGCGCACTCATGAAACTTGCCGATGATCTCCTGCCACGAGAGTGGATTCGCCGGCGTGCCATGCACACGCTCGACGGTTTCCTCCAGCACCTCACCGCTTCTGAGCTTCAGCACCACGCGACTCTCCAGCTTGACCGCGCCGAGATTGCCTGCTCGCGGATGACACACGACACGCTTCATCAGCGCCTGTGCAGCCGGCCGCTGCACCATAGCATCCGTGTACTGGTGCATGCCCGCGCGCCCGTCGAGTGCGATGGTCGCAAGGTCGTATTCGAGGCTGTACTTGGCCTCCAGCCCGGATTGCGGGGCGTGGTAGGGCAGCATGGGCAGCAGAAAGTCGTTGATGTGGACTTCGATGGCCTCGATCTGCTCGGCTGATACGGGCGTGCGCCGCAGAATGTTCTGCAACGCGTCCTGGCTCCAGTGCCCTGCCGCGCACGAAGCGTGGGTCTTGATCGACGAGCCGTGCGTGGCCAAGTCCCACGACCCCAATCCGTTCAGCACTTTCTGCGGGTCGCCGTTCTCCAGGGCCAGCAGGCGCGCTACACCGCTGTCGCCGTCGAGAATGTCCTCGTTGGCGGTGAAGCCGAGGGCCACCAGTTCGGCGGCCATGATCCCGTGCATGGCGGCGTTGCCGGCGACGAAGGATTTGGTGTCGCTGCCCCGGTTCTTGAGCACACCGGCCATGGTCGATGCGGCATGTCCCAGCGTCATGCGCGTCTGCTGGACGTCGAACTTCATCAGCTTGGCCGCGAGCGCGGCCACACCCAGCGCCGGTTGAAAGCCCTGGTTGAACCAGCCGCGGTTGAGCAGTTCGTTGCCGCGCGGTCCAAGACAAATCCTGGAGGTTTGCGCGATGACTTCCCAACCGACCAGCCACGCCACGATGACGTCGCGGCCAGAAGAGCCGAGCTTCTCGCCCAATGCCAGCGCCGCCGCGGTGAGGGGATTGGCGTTGTGGCCGCCGAAGGTCGCCACGTCGTCGAACTCCAACGCATGCCCGGCTGCGGCGTTGGCAAGCGCAGCCAGGGCAGCGGTGGTCTTGAAGCCCGCGCCGACAATGGTGCTGTCAGCTACAGCACCCTGCTGCTTGATCCACTTCACCAGTATCTGGCCGGCGGGCGCGGACATGCCGCCGAACTGCACGCCCAGCGAATCCACGAACAGCATGCGCACCTTCGCGATCCCGGGCAGCGGGATGTCGGCGTAGCGTGTCCCGGCGATCCACTCGGCGAGCTGCTGCGTAACGGATGCGGCCATTCTTGATCTCCTGTGCTGCGCCTAGCGAGGAGCCAGGAAGCCTTCGTTGCGCAACACCACCTCGACGCCACCGGCCTGCACGATGTCCTGCAGCGGCTGAGGAATCGGCTGTCCCTGCAGTTTGGTGGCGCGCGTTACGTTGCGTACCGCGCCGGTTGTCCAATCGAATTCGGCGACATCGCCCTCGACGAACGCCGCGACGATTCCCTTGCACGGCAGCACCGGCAAACCCACGTTGATGCAGTTGCGCAGCCCCAAGCCGTTGAAGGATTCGGCCACGATGCCGGCGATGCCCAACTGCAGGAATACATCGCCGATCGCGCGCCCGGAGCCGACACCGAAATTGGTTCCGGCGATGAGCACGTCGCCGGGCTGGACTTCCTTTACCCAGCCGGGGCGATTGGCCGAGAAACAGTGCGCCGGCTGTTCCTCCCGCGGCAGCATGATTGCGAAGTTGGGGATGACCAGGTCGGTGTTGATGTCGTCACCGAACTTCCAGACCTTGCCTTTGAAAATATTCGCCATGTTGCTTGTTGCTCCGGACCTGTTGCCCTGGTGATCGCGCCTAGAGGTCGCGGGGATCGGTGATCACGCCGCTGATCGCGGAGGCAGCCACGGTTGCCGGCGAGCCCATGAAGACATCGGCATTCGGGCTGCCCATGCGGCCCTTGAAGTTGCGCGTGGACGCGGTGATGCAGACTTCGCCATCCGCCAGCAGGCCCATGTGGCCGCCGAAGCACGCCCCGCAGGTGGAACTCGTCACCACGGCGCCCGCGTCCATCAAGGTTTCGACATAGCCGGCCCTGATGGCTTGCTTGAGAATCTCCTGGCTGCCCGGAGTGACGATGAAACGAGTGCCCGGCGCCACGTGCCGGCCCTTGACGATGTCCGCCGCGATGGCGAAGTCGCTCAGGCGGCCGTTGGCGCAGGAGCCGATGAAAGCCTGGTCGACTTTCTGGCCTTTCACTGCGCGAACCGGCTTGACGTTCCACGCCACCTTGCCCGGCAGCACGAGCTGCGGCTCCAGCGATGACAGGTCGATGTCGATGACCTGATCATAGTTGGCATCGGCGTCGGGATGCACGGGCTCGAACGGCCACTTGGCCCGGCCCTCCAGATACTTCTCGAGCACCGCGTCGTACGGGAACAGCGAGAACTCCGCCGACAGCTCGGCCGAGATCGTCGCCATGGTCAGGCGGCCGTCCATGCCGATGCCGGCCAGGCCGTCGCCGTGCCATTCGAGGTTGCGGCCGGCGAAGTCGCCGTACTGGCCGGGAATGTAGTGGATGATATCTCTGGCGTAGACGCGCTCGGGAAGTTCGCCGTGCAAGTTGACACGCGTGGTCGCACCCACCTGGAACCAGGTCTGTCCCTTGCACAGGATGTAGGTCATCTCCGAAGGACCCATGCCGCGCGCCAGGCAGTTGAGCGCGCCGGAGGAGCAGGTATGCGAATCGGCATTCGCCAGTATCTTGCCCGGCAGCGCGAAGCCCTCCTGCGCCACCAGCACATGCGAGATGCCGTGCACGCCGACCGGAAAATAATTCTTGATCCCGAAGCGCTGCACGAACTCGCGCATCTGCTTGGCATGGTTCGCCGCCTGCAGGGTCGGGGCCGGCACCACATGATCGTGGAGCAGGACGACCTTTTCCGGATCGTGGATGCGCACCACATCCGGCCGCATCCAGTCGAAGTAGACGCCGACGTCGACATCGACCATCACCACGTCGCCCGGCCGCACCTGCCGGTGGCCCGAGTGGCTGGAGAGAATTTTTTCGACTGATGTCATTCCCATCGAGTGATGCTCCGCTGTTTCCGTTATCGGGGACTGAAAAGCGGCGCCAGCGCCGACACGTCGTGCAACTCCGTCAGCGCCAGTGCCCGCTGATAGAGTTCTTCGCTCTGCGCCGCGCCCAGCACGCGCACCACCATGTTCATGAACTTCGCCTTGAATTCCTCGGCGCTCATCGGATTGCTGGGATTACCCTTGGGATAGAGCACCTCGGCCGTGAACGTCCTGCCGTCCTTGGTGCGCACCGTGACTTTTCCGGGCATGGTGTTCTTGGCTTGCTGGTAAAGCTGCGTGTCCTGATGCACGACGATGCGCGGAATCAGCGCCTGGATGACTGGATCGGCCACGGTTGCGTCGGTGAATTCATCGACGGTGACCCGGCGCTTGACCGCGGCCATCGCCAGCGCGAAAGGTAGACTGGCTTGCGCCGCAACCACCGTGGCGACTTTCTGTTTCGCCAGGAACGGTTCGACCTTCTGCCACGCCGCATCAATCTGCTCGATGTCGGTGTGCACCAAGTCGTGAGCGCGCATGATTTGGAGCAGCGCCTCCACCGGGGCGTGCAGCGTCGTGTTCATCGGATAGCACTTGACCCACCGCTGGGTGATGACGAACGACTTGCCGATGCCGTCGAACAGCGACTGCGGATCAAGGCGCTTGTTGGTGAACATGGAGGCGAACCCCTGCACGCCCTCCAGCCCCAGCTGCGTTCCCTGGAATCCCGACTCGGCCAGCAGCGCGGCGGTGACGCCGCGTTCGCCGGCCATGCCGCCGTTGAGACAACGCTGCCACGCGCCTTCCTCGTGGCCCTGAAATGTACCGCCGGTAAATGCAGCCGCCAAGCCGAGCGCATGGTTGGTCGATTCCGGCGACAGCCCGAGCAAGCGCGCACAACCGGCCGCCGATCCGAGCGTGCCGTACAGCGACGGGACATAGAAAGGGATCAGGTGCGTCGTCGGCAGCGTCGCGCGCGTGACCCTCGCCATTACTTCGTAGCCGATGACGATTGCCAGCGCGAGTTCCTTCCCCGACTTCTTGCGAGCCTCCGCCAGCACCAGCGGACCGGTGACCGCAAACGGATAGGGGCGGCTGCCCGCGCCGAAGTCGGCATATTCGAAACCCAGCGCCATCGTGCCGTTGGCCAACGCGGCGCGCGATGCGAGCGTCTTTTTACCGAGCGCGATGATGGTCGACTCGGGCTCGCAACCGCCGGCGGCGCAAAACTTCGCGATGGATTGTCCCCACGGCTTGGTCGCGCCCACGAACAAGCACTCGCCGAGAAAGTCGACCAGGACGCGACCCGCCTCCGCCGCGACGGCCTCAGGCAGGTCTTCGAATCTCAAGCCGGCAATCCACTCGGCCAGCTCCCTCGTTACCAGGCGCCCCTCGGTGACTGTCTCTGCGCGAGTGTCGGCCGCTGCGGTCACGAGCCTTTTCTCCGCTCTTCCATGATGGTCCGAATCTGCGGCAGGATCGACAGCGCCGTAAGCCGCATCGTGCCGCCATCCACCGGCAACGTGGTTCCGGTGATCCAGCGCGCCTCGTCACTGGCGAGAAACACCACCGCCCAGGCGATGTCCCACGCATCGCCGGGTGTGCCCAGCATGCTGCTCTGCCGACGCAACTCTTCGAGTTCCTCCGAGTCGGGCAGCGTCGAGATGATGTTCTGCGCCACCGGGGTCATGATGCTTCCGGGCAGCACGCAATTCACGCGAACGCCCTGCCGCCCATGCGCGAACGCCATATCGAAGGTGATCGCTTGTACTGCGGCCTTCGCGCCCGTGTACGCAATGGTCCTGCCGGGCCGCTCCGCGGACAGCGAGGAAAGATTGATGATGGAGCCGGACCCTTGGGCGGCCATGATGGGGATGGCGTACTTGGAAGCCAGGAACACGGAGCGCAGGTTGATGTCGAAGGTGCGGTCCCAGTCGCGCTCATGCATGTCGACGGCGGTGCCGAACGAAGCCAGGCCCAGATTGTTGACCAGGATGTCCAGCGTTCCGAAAGTGTCCACCGCGGCCATGACCATCGCCGCGCACTCATTCCACTTGGTGCAGTCGGCTTTGAACACCACGGCCTCGCCGCCCTCTTCGGCGATCATCCGGCGCGTCTCCTCGGCGCGCTCTGGAAAAAGATCGACGAGCAGCACCTTGGCCCCTTCCCGCGCCAGCGCAATGGCAGTCGCCTTGCCCGTGCCCACGCCAGGCCCCGGCATGGAACCGGCTCCCGTGACGATGGCCACCTTCCCCGCGACACGACCGGCACGCTCTCCCATTGCTCATTCCCCCCAGTGTGGTTTCTACAGGCCGTGGTTTCGATAGGCCGCACGCAATACACGAATCGTGCGCGCTTGCTAGTGAGTTACGCCGGATCGGTCCCGTGTCCGATGCGCACGATGAAGCGGCCATCATTCGCCGGTACGAAAAATTCGGCGGTGTGCACGGCCACCACGCCGCCCACGCCATCGCGACGGCGCAGGGTCAGCCGCAATTCGGCGAAGACATACCATTCCTGCACCACGCGATCGAGCAGTCCGACGGATTCCACGGCGTACTTCGCGAAGAGCGACTGGTAGTGCGCGCGGTGCGCTTCCTTGCCGTCCAGGCTGACGAGCGCGCCGGTGTCGTCAACGTAATTACGCACCGCCGACTGAACGCCGTCATTGAAGGTATCGAGCACGGCTTCGACATCCGCCGCCCGCAGCGCGGCCACGAACCGATCGTGCAGAACCCGAAGCTGGCGACGCAGCGACAGCGTATCGGTCTTCGCGTTGGCGGGTGGTGCAGCTTGGCCAAGCGCCGTGCGCGGCACACGCACCCAGACGAGTTCGCCGGTGATGCCCGTGCCCCGCGTCGACGGGAACAGCGCAAGCGTTTCGGCCTCGCGCACCAGCTCGTTGCCCTTCACGCGGCCGCGGTTCAATGCCTCCTGAAACGAATACCAAGCGCCGCGCAGTTCGACGATGGCCTCGGAGCTGAGCAGGTCGCTCGCTCCGCGGATCATGGTGTACGCCTTGTTGATGTCCTCACGGGTCGTGATGATGGGCAGCTTGACGCTGCCGTCCGCACGCACCTCGGGCATGATCGTGTAGCCGTACGGCCCTTGCGGCGTGAGTGTCTGCATGAGCTCCGGCACGCGACCGGCGAACTCCGCCTCCATGTGAGTCCACGCCTGCTCGGAAGCGTGCAGCGCTGCCTCAGCGCTGTGCTGCAGAAGACCGCGGTCGACGTCGATCACACCCATGGCGAATTCTTCACTCCTAAAGATGGACGAGCGGTGCAAAGTCCTTGATCGCTGCGGCTGAAAAACCGTCCTCGTAGCCGGCCAGCCGATACAGACGCGCCACGTTGTCCACCATCAAGGCACCGCGTGCCTCGGCGGACGCCTGAGCCGTCACGCGCATTGCATGCTGGCGGTCGTCCGGCCAGTTGCAGTCGTCATAGGGAAAATGACTGGCCCACATCAGGTGCGCAGGCCCGATGTTGTGGCGGTTCTTCACCGCCGTGCTGTCGTGATGGAACGTGAACCACACATGCCTGCGGATGTATTCGCTGGGCAGCGCATCCGGATCCTTGAGCGCGTACTCGCCAAGGTGGCGGTGGCGCAGATAGTTGATGTCCGTGAACTCCAGCCAATGCAATGCCCAGCTGGCATCTCCATGGGCGAATACGATCTGCACCTTGGGGAAGCGGTCGAAGACACCGGCTGCGACCATCGGCAGCACCACGTCCGCCATCGGCGGCTTCAGTCCGGGGCCGATTTCGGCAGACGGCATGCTCTCGCTCTCGTTGCCGACCGCGAAGTGCAGGCTCACCGGCACGCCGATCTCATTGACCAGCGCCCAGAAAGGATCATCGGCGGGATTGCCGCCGACAGCAGCGCCGCTCGGCCACGCATCGAGAATGACACCGCGCAGCTTGAGATCCTTCACGCAGCGCTGCAGCTCGGCGCAGGCATCCGCCACCGAAGTCGTCGGAATCTTGGCGAGCCCGATCAGCCGCCGCGGATCATACGAACAGAATTTCGCAATCCAATCGTTGTACACGCGCACGCACGCGAGTTTCAGCTCGGCATCGGCAAGCTGCTTGATCGCATCCCACAATCCCGGCGAGGGATACAGGATTTCCGCATCGACGCTGTCCGCCCCCTGGGCCTTGATGCGTTCGGCCGGATCGGTGAGCGCGGGCAGCACCTCGTCGTAGGAGATGGGCTTGCCATCCGTGCGATTACCGGGCCGGTACGCCGAACCCGTCTTGGCGGTGGGCGGCAGCGGCACGGGCTCGCAGCCTTCGACCTGCCACGCGCTGCCACCGTTCCACGGCACCAGCTTGGGTGCGCGAGCCTGCAAATGCGCCGGCAGGCGTGTCGTGAAAAGATCGGGCGGTTCGAGAATATGCGAGTCCGCCGAAATGAGGTTGTGCTTGCTGCTATTTGCCATGCTTTATACCTTTCAATGCCGCGGCGTCGAGCCGCGAGCGTCCCAACGCGCGCAGGTCATAGCGTGCGTTCCAATTGATCGTGATTCACAGCCAGTTGCCATCGCGGCGTGCTCGCAGGCCAGGCGACCACCCCATCTTCCTTGAGCTGCATCATGGCCGCTCTGTCGTACCCAAGCTCGGTGAGCACGGCTTTCGTATGCTCGCCCGCCTCACAAAACGCTCCACCGCTACCCGGCGTCTGCGAGAAATTGATCAGCGGAGCGTGCCGCCAATACCCGCCGCCGAAACTGCGATGCTGGGCCTGCGTCATCATCTGGATGGCCTGGGCCTGCGGATCGCGATACAGGAAAGCGAAATGCGACATCTCGTCGGCCATGACGCAGCCGACATTGGCGGCGAGCATGCTTGTCTCCCATGCGTGCGCCGTCTTCGTGAGAAAGAGATCCGCCAGCAGCGCTGCGAGGATTTTTTCGTTCTGCTCACGCGCGCTGCGCGTCGCGAACCGAGGATCGCGCGCAATATCGCCGCGGCCCGCAGCCGCGCAGAACCGGACGAATTCTGCATCTTCCTGCGCAGCCAGAAATACCCAGCGAGGATCCTGGTTCTTGTATGGTTCGATGCTCGCGCCTTTGTCCACCGGCGCGGTTTCGTACAGGCGATACGTCGCACCGATCCCGAACTGCCGCTGATCGACGGGCCGGCGCGCCGGCTTGCCCGCGTAGCTGAACGCATCGTCGCAATTCAGATAGAGGTTCGAAATGATCATGGCCGACTCGACATACTGGCCGAGACCTGTGCGCTGCTGCGCGAACAGGCCCAGCATCATGGCCGTGGCGTGCCCGGCGGCGGCGACCGGATCGGCGCCGGTCTCGGTGAGCGGCGCGTTGCCCTCGCCTGATTGATACGCGGTCGTGCCGGCGAACGCGGCGATCACCGGATCGATGGCCGGCTGGCGCGAATAGGGACCCACGCTGCCATAGGAAGCACCGTACTGATAAACCAGTTGCGGATTGATTTTCCGCAGGCTCTCGAAGTCGATGCCAAGCGACTCGGGCACACCCTTGCGGAAACAGTGAACGAAGACATCCGCCTTCTTCACCAGGCGATAAAGGATGTCGCGGCCGCGCGGATCTTTCAGATTGAGCTGGATGCTCTCCTTGCCCTGCATGGCGCGAACCATGTTGTTGTGGCCCAGGTTCAACACCGGGTCGCCCGCGCCAGCGCTCGCAAGTGCGCGGTACGGATCGCCGCGCAGCGGCTCGACTCTGATTACGCGCGCGCCCAACTCGGAGAGCAACGATGTCGCGAAAGGCGTGGCGTAGTAGTAAGCCGCTTCCACAATCGTGATCCCTTCCAGAGGCCGTCGCAGCACTGCTTTGCCCTGCGCTGTCGCGACGCACGGAGTCAACGATGCCTGCAGGATCTCCTTGGTATGCTGACCCGGGATCGGTGCGGGTGCGCCAACCACCGCCGGCGCCGCAGGAATCTTCGCCAGTGCTCCAATCGCGACGATGGGCCCGACTCTGGGATCCGCAATCTCGACAAGGTTGTCGCCCGCGATAACCTGGGGGTGTTGGAGCGCCTCCTGCGTGGTCTGCACGACATCGCCGCAGACATTGCCGTTCACTACGTAGTCGGCCATCCACTGCGCGGCAGTGCGCTCTTTCATCCGCTGCTGCAGCAGCTCGATCAGCTCCAGCTTGGTCGCCACATCCGCAAACTGGTACGGCGCGCCCTTGAATTTTTCGTCCTGCCAGATCCAGTCCATTCCGATCACCTTGATCCAGGCCGGAAAGAAGTGCGGCTCGGTGTGCGAATGGACCATCCAGCGTCCGTCCTTGCACTGCACGCGCATGCCGATCAGGTTGGCCTGGCGAGGATCGAGGTGATGAGGCAGCGCATGCTTGCCGGCCTGCACTTCGGCCTTGACCGCACCGGTCTCGGCGGGCAACTCCTCGCCCTCACGCAACAGCCAGCGCACCTTGGGGTTCTGTCGGCACGTCAACGACTGCAACAGACTCGTATCGACGCGCTGCCCGCGTCCGGTGATGCCGCGCACCCGCAGCGCCGCGAGAATGCCCTGCACGGCGAGCATCGCTGTGAAGTGCGAGGCTTCCTTGCTCGCACGGAACACCGGGCGGCCGTTATCGTGAAACCAGCCCGGGTTGTCGCGGAAGATGCCCGCCTTTGCCATGACGAGCGCGTCATCAGCCTTCACCTGAGCCAGCGGACCTGCACGCCCGAAGCCCGTGATAGAGCAATACACCAGCCCGCCGTTGAGCTGCGCCAGTTCTTCATAGCCTATGCCCGCCGCTTCCGCCTCGCCCGGCCGCATCGTTTCGATGATGACGTCGACCGACGGCACGAGGCGTTGCAGTTCGGTGCGGCCTGACGGCGCAAGCAGATCCAGATTCAGGCTCTTCTTGCCACGGTTCAGCAGCAGGTAGAGAGGCGCATCGTTGTTCGCATCGGTTTGCGCAGGTTCGACGCGAATGACCTCGGCGCCATAATCCGCAAGAATCATCGCCGCCATGGAGCCGGCCCGACCTGTACCCAGGTCGAGCACTCGCAAACCGGCGCACACTGCTGACATCGCTCGTGGTCCCTGCGTTGCGCTTGTTACGCGGCCACGCTGATCGATGCTGGCGCGTCGTACGGCACCTTGTAGAGATCGGCCGCGGTCTTCCACATGATCCGCTCGATCTCGCTGTTGGTTGCGCCGGAACGTTCGAGAACCTCGCGGCCCAGCTGATAGTCCAGCGGCCAGTTGCTCGATGAGTGCGGGAAATCCGGTCCCCACATGATCCGGTCGACGCCGATCTCGTAGCGGTTCTCCGCGCCCATCTCATCGACGATGTAGACCACCCACACGTTGCGGCGGAAATATTCGCTCGGCAACAACGGCAGCCGCCACTGGCGGCGGTTGCGCAGCACCGACTCGTCGAACTTCTCCAGGTAATAAGGCACCCAGCCGGTGTGCACTTCCGAGCCGACGAACTTCAGGTCGGGGAAACGTTCGAAAACACCCGAGCAGATCATCCTGCTGAGGATGACGGGGAAGCTGCCGGCCGCGACGTCGATGCCGCGCTTGGTGGCGCGCAGCTTCTGGTCCGGCACGCCTTCGGCGCTCAATCTCGAACCCAGGTCGCCCGCGGGAAAGAAGAACTGCGTGTGCACGTTGATGGGCATGTCCAGTGCGACTGCAGCTGCCCAGAACTTGTCATCTTCCGGCGAGGGGTTGATGAACGAGCCGCTGGGATACGATTCGAGCTGCACCGTGCGCAGACCGAGCTTGACGCAGCGATGCAGTTCATCGAGCGCGTCCTGCAATCCCGTCGTCGGAATGGTGCCGTTGCAGATGAAGCGTTCCGGCGCGTGCGCCTGGAACTCGGCGATCCAGTCGTTGTAGACCTTGTAGCAGGCCAGGCTCAGATCCTTGTCGGGACACAGCTTGATGCCGTTCCACACCGTCGAGACACCGTTGAAGATGACTTCGGCGTCGGTCTCGTCCTCGGCGATCTCCTTCACGCGCGCGGCCGGATCGTAAGAGCCGGGAAACACGTCGTCGTAACGCACGCCGCGATCCTTGATCTGTTTGAAGCTGTCGACCAGCGAGGCGCGGTCGAAGCGCTTCGAGCCGCGCGAATACATGGAACTGAACCCCATGGGCGAAGGCCGCTGCTGGCCTTCCATGATCCAGGCGTGGCCCTTGGTCTTCGGCGTCTCGATGATGCGCGGACCGCGATCCTTGAACTTGGCGGGCAGGCGATCCGTCCACAGCGTCGGCGGTTCGTTGACATGTCCGTCGGCGGAAATCGATCGATACAACATGCTACTTCTCCTGAAACCTGAATTTGGATCGCGCGCGCGGCGGCCTGAGCGCCGCCGGATATTCCTCAGCGCGCCTGCAGGTGGGTTTGCAACCATTCGAGAGTGCGCCGCCAGGCATCCTTGGCGGAGGCTTCGTGGTACGAGCCGCGAGCATCACAGTGGAAGCCATGATCGGCGTCCGGATAGCGCACGATCTCCGTAGGCACGGCCGCCTTCCGGGCAGCCTTGCGCAACACTTCAACCTCGGTGAGCGGAATCGTCTGGTCGCGATCCCCATAGAGCCCCAGCCATGGCGCCTTCAGCTGCGGAGCCAGTTCCGTCAACGGCGGCATGCCGAATCGGCCCTGCGTAACTCCGCCGCCGTAGAAGGTGACCGCGGCGCCGAGCGGCCGGCGCGCCGCCGCCAGAAACGCCACACTGCCGCCCATGCAGAAGCCCACGATGGCAACTTGCTGCGGCTGGAACCCGGCGCTCGCGAGATGTGCGAGCGATGCATCTATATCCGCTTCCAGCCCTTCGAGATTGAGGCGCATCACATGCGGAATGACTTCCTGCATCTTGTCATAAGCAATCACGGGGTCGCCGCTGCGATGAAACAAGTGCGGCGCCACCGCCAGGTAACCCGCGGCAGAAAACCGCCGGCATACATCCTGGATGTGGTCGGTGATGCCGAACGCCTCCTGCACCACGATGACGGCGCCTCGCGCCGTGCCTTGCGACCGGGACTCGTAAAAATCCATCTTGCTGCCGCTCGCCGTCGTGGTCTGTGTCATGCGCCGTCCCCCAGAAACTGTCATTGAACTGCCACTTTAGGAGTGGGGGGTGGTACTGTCAATCCAGCCCGCAGATATTGTGAATGCAGCACAATTGAAAGGCGGCGGGAACTGCACTGCGCTTACCTGCCGTAGTCTGTCACGCTATGCTTGCCGCCAACCGCGTTGACGGCATGGGAGTTCATTCTTGTCCAAGATGGTCATAGAAGGTCTGCGCGACGCGCACAAGAACCGCACCAGGCGCGCCCTGCGCGAGGCGGCGCTGAAGCTGTTCGCCGAACGCGGCTTCGATGCGATCACAACGGAAGAAATTGCCGCGAAGGCCGAGGTGTCCGTGCGCACCTTCTTCCGCTACTTCCCCATCAAGGAAGCCGTGCTGTTCCTCGGCGGACGCAGCTGGGCCGAGTCGTTCGCCGATCTGTACTGCAAGCAGCCGGATTCCAGCTCCGATGTCGACGCGATGCGCGCAGCGTTGGTCGAACTCGCGTCCGACTTGCCTCGCAGCCGCCAGTCGCTGCGGATGTACAAGCGTATCGTCGCAACATCCGCGACGCTGCGTGGGCGGGAACAGGACGAGCACAACGCAAGCGTCGGGCACGTGGCTGCTGCAATTGCCGCCCGGCGCGGGCTGTCGCGGGCGGACGAAGCCTGCCATCTTCTCGCCAACATCGGTGTGCTGATCTACCGCCTGTCCCTCGACACCTGGCTGGCCGGACCCGCCAACGTTGCGCTTGGCAACATCATCGTCGACAAGTTCGGGCTGCTGACGGCGGATCAATTCACTCGATCCCCGGCCTCATCGCAGAAAATCCCCACGGCGGTCGCCCGCCGACGCGCGGTGGGCCGCCGTTGAGAGTGGATGTTGCGCAGGCGGCGCGCCGCGCGGGTTCAATGCGTGTCTTTGGGAATCGAAGCTGGCAGCCCGCCAGACCTACGCTTTCCGTCGAGCCGGCACGAAGCAGCCGGCAAAAGTCACGCTGCTGCACAGGGATGTGCGAATGCTGCGAGCGCAGGATGCGCAGAAGCAGCCTTTTGCCGGCTGCAATAAAACTGCTGTCTGAAAAAGGGCCGTAGGCTGCCTTTTTCCCATTTGCTAGGGCTTGGGGATGTGGACCACTAGGCCGTCGAGCGCTTCGGTGATGATGACTTGGCACGCAAGACGGCTGTTGTCCTGGACATTCTCCGCGATTTCGATGGTCGCTTCTTCCATCTCGCTGCGTGCGCCGACACGCTCCTGCCACTGCGGATCCACATAGATATGGCAGGTGCCGCACACACAGCTGCCGCCACAATCCCCGTCAATGCCCGGAACGCCGCTACGCTTGGCCGCATCCATCACAGAGACGCCGGGCGCAGTCTCCACTAGGTACTCCTTGCCGCTGCTCTGTTCGATATACGTGATTTTCGGCACCCATCCCCCATAAACTGTCAGTTCAATGCCACTTTAAAGATCAGCGAGTCACGCTGTCAATTGCACCGGCAGAATTATTGAATGCAGCACGATTGAAAGCTTCCGCACGCTGCATAGTGCCAGTGGCGATGCGCTGCGCACTGTGCTAGATGTCGCATCAGACATAAAACCAGCGCTACCGCCCTTGGCCGCAGCTTCTTCGTCCGGGCGGGCGCAACCAGTGGAGCGTTGCATGGACATAGTGGATGCGCAGTTGCATATCGGCCCGGGAATGATCGATACCATCCTGGAAGCCATGAACTCGCTCGGCATCGGCTCCGTCCTGATCGATGAATTCTGGGTCAACCGGCTGACCCAGGCCCCCACACAAATCGATCCCGGCTACAGGCTGCCGAATGGCGCCTGGCGCGCCGTTTATCCCGTGGCCCAGCTCGCCAGCTTTCTTCATCCTGATCGCTTCTCGTATCTGGTTCGCGTCGAACGCAAGGATCCGGATCTCGCGAGCGTCATGCGCAACATCGCCTCGCAACCGCATAGCCGGGCGTTTCGCGTGCTGGCAACGTGGTCGCTGGAGGAAGCGGAAGCGTTCGCGACCGGCGGCTATGATCCGCTGCTGGAGATCGCGCAGGACATTGGACTGCCGGTGTGCCTGTTCATTCCCGGCCACGTCGAGCACCTGGCCCAGTATCTGAAGAAGTTTCCCAAGCTGACATTCGTGCTCGACCACTGCGGGATGGGCATGCCGCACCATCCACCGGGCCGGTCGGACGCGGATGAACGCCGGACCATGAGCCTCGAGTATTTCGATGAAGTGTTGAAGCTTGCCGAGCATCCGAACGTTGCGATGAAGCTGAGCCATGCGCCGTACCTGTTCCGCGCAACTGGTACTCAGTACGGTGCCACGGAGTTTCCGTTCGACCTGGCGCGCAAACAGCTGCGACGCGCCATTCAGGCCTTTGGCGCCGAACGCCTGATGTGGGCCAGCGACAAGACCGTGGTTCGCGGCCACACATGGTCGGACCTGTTGAACTGGCTCAAGGACGATCCGGAGCTCTCGCGCGAGGAGAAGGAATGGATGCTCGGCGGTACCGCACGCCGCATTCTGAAGTGGCCTGCGACCTGAATCGAGTTACGCCGCTCGGTATCGTGCCCGCTATCGCGTGCCCGTTGCCGCAGCCGGCGCCGGCTTCGCGCTCTGATCGATGACCCAACGCACCATGCGGCGCTCCGGCTCGATGCCATCGTGCGGCAAGCCGGTGACGTCGTAGGCCTCGTCCATCCAACTCTCGCCGCCCGAATGCCCGACCATCGGCAACGTACGCTGCACGCCGCACACGGCCAGCGCATTCCGCAGTCTCTCGCGCAGGCTTTCCGGATAAATGGGCACGCTCTGCGTTGCGTCGTCGCATTGGTCGAGCACCGCATCGAAGCTCGATACCGGCACGAGATTGACGATGCGATTGTTGAGCTGATCGGAAAAATCCACCTTGCCCTCGAAACGCGAGACGATGACGCCGCCCGTCACGATGGAGCCGGGCGCAAACTCGCATTTCAGGCCTTTGGTCATTCTATGGCTCCCGGTTATTGGAGCTGCAGGCTAACGACCTTGCGCCGCGCTACCGGCGCAAGAGTTGGATGCGGTTTGCGTTCACCACTTCAGGGGCAGTGATTGCACGCTGCGCATGAACGATGTCTTCTCGAACACGACCTCACTGGCCGGAATGGCGAGCGCCAGTTTCGGGAAGCGACGCAGCAGCGTTTCCACCGTCAAGCGAACCTGCATGCGCGCAAGATGCTGTCCCAAGCACAAATGCGGCCCCACGGTGAACGACAGGTGCGGTTGCGGATTCTCGCGGTGAAAATCCAGCTGCCAAGCGTTGGGATACACGGACTCGTCGCGATTCGCCACCGCGAACTCGGGCAGCACCGCTTCGCCCGCGCGCACCACCGTGCCGTCGCTGAACTCGACGTCTTCTTTCGCCCAGCGCACGAACGGCACGCCGTACTTGAAGCTGGGAATCCACCGCCATAATTCAGTCAGTGCGGCGGGCAGCAGGGCTGGCTTCTCGAGCAGTTCCTGCCAGTGCTGCGGATGCGTCATCAGCGTGTACGCGGTCGTGCTCAGTTGCCACACAGTCGTCTTGAAGCCGCCGTGCCATAGCGCCATCGCCAGGTTCACCAGTTCCGGCTCGGTCAGCCGGTCATTCTGATCGCGCGCGTTGACCAATTCGCTCAACAGGTCGTCTTTCGTCTGGTCGCGCCGTTCGGCAATGAGCCGCCGGATGAATGCGAACGTGTGCCCGGCAGCTTCCGAACGCTCCGCCTCATTGGAGGCGAGCGAGGAAGAGATGTCCACGTACGAGCGGAACTTGCCGGCTTCGGCTTCAGGTATGCCGAGAATCTTCACCAGCACTCGCAGCGGCAGGTTCAGAGAGAAGATGGAGATGAAGTCCGCAGGCGATCCGGCGGCGACCATCTGGTCGAGCAATTCATCCACGAAGCCCTGGATCCAGCCCTCGAATTCCTGGATGCGCTTGGGCGCGAAGGCGCCGGCGGCCAGCGTACGGATACGCGTGTGTTCGGGCGGATCCATGTTCAGCAACAGCGCCGGATCCTTGATGCGGCTGCTCGGGAACATCCCCGGCGCGTCCTTGGTCAGACCCAGCGCGCGGCTGAAGCGGCGATGATCGTAGAAGATCATGCGCACGTCGGCGTAACGCGTCGCCAGCCAGCACAGATCGCCGTGAGGGAGTTTGATCCTCATCAATCCCTGCTTCTGGATATCCCTGTAGCGCGCATCCACGTCGATGCCCTCGGCCTCGAACATTGGATACTTGACGGTCTCGCTCTGCATGATCGACTCCAGTCTCTAAGTGTAAAGGCACGAACACAACACGGTGTCCGCCGGCTAGCTGACTTTGGCGTAACGCGGCATCTGCGCGGCCATGTTGGGAATGGGCGCAATTGCCTTGCGCAGAGTCCGCGTCGGGCCGTTCGCGTCCACATAACCTCGGGCGTGCTGCGTGGCTGTGTTGTCGAAGATCACGAGGTCGCCGTTACGCCGGCGATGCTCGTAAATCATGCCCGGATTGTACAGGTGCGCAAACAGCTCCTGCAGCAAGTTCTCGCTCTCCTCGGGAGCCAGCCCGACAATCTCATGTGTCATCTGCTGCCTGACATAAAGGATGGGGCCGGTGGTCTCGGTGCCGAATCCCTCCGGAATGATTCGAACTTGCAGTGAGGCCATGACTTTGTTCCTGTTGCCAGCGATCGCACGCGCGTGCGTCGGCAACGACTATCAGGATTGCTCGACGCCCATCCAACTCAACGCGCCGATGTCATCGGTCAGGCGCTCAGACACGGCGCGAACCGGCAAACCCTGGCGCACCGGCGCGTCGGCGAGCAGGCGGCCTGGAATGAGAATGTCATTCTGTTCATCAATGCGGACCAGGGCGATGACGTAGGGCACTTGCGCAGCCAGGTCCGGCGTGTAGGCCCGGTGAGCGATCACCCAGCTATACACCACACCCGTCCCCCGCACCTGCTTCCATTCGAAGTTCTCCCCTTGGCAACCGGAGCAGATGGGTCGCGGCGGCCACGTCCAGTGGCCGCAGTCCAGGCAATGCTGCAGTGACAGCATGCCGTTGGCCAACGCGGACCAATAAGGCGCCGAATCCCGGTCCGCGATCGGCATCATGCGACGCTGTTCCATCAGCCACCCGCCAGCACGACGGCGGAGGAATAACCGCTGACGTAGCCAAGTTGCCCGGTGACCAGCGCGACGTCGTGCTTCGCGACCTGCCGGTGCTGCGCTTCGCCGCGGATCTGTTGCACGGCTTCGTAAACATGATTCATGCCGTGCAGATACCCTTCGGAAAGCAGGCCGCCGTGAGTATTGATGGGCAGCGAACCGGTGGCGCGGTCGAACGCTCCGTCCGCGAGCATCGCCGGTACGCCGCCGGCCTCGCAAAATCCGTAACCCTCGATCTGCGACAGCACGGAGTAGGTGAAGCAGTCGTAGAACTCAGCGAAGTCGATGTCGGACGGGCCGACGCCGGCCGCGTCGTACAGCCGCTGCGCTATGAGCTTCGCCGGAGACTCCGCCAGGTCAACGTGGCCGTTGTTCGCCAGGTTGATGCCGCCACCCCACGCCGCGCCTTGCACCAGCACGGGACGATGCGGCAGATCCTTGGCGCGGTCGGTATTCACCACGACCACCGCCACGGCGCCGTCTGTCTCGAGGCAGCAGTCGAACATGCGGAACGGGTCTGCGATCCAGCGGCTCGCCATGTAGTCCTGCAACGTCATCGGCTGGCGCATCATCGCCCGCTCGTTGTCGACTGCGTTGCTGCGGCTGAGCACGGCGATGCGACCGAGATCCTCGCTGGTGGTGCCGTAGCGAAGCATGTGCGCGCGTGCGGCCATGGCAATTTCCTGGGCCGGCGCGAGATATCCGGAGGCGATGCGGAATTGCACGTCCCAGGGCGGCCGCCCCGCTGAGAACGAAGAACCGTTCATGCGCATCTCCGAGCGGCCGTTCAGCGCCCGGTAGCACACCACGCAGTCAGCGACTCCCGCGCTCACCGCCAGCGCCGCCTGGCCGATCACCGACAGCGAAACGCTGCCGCCCAGCCACTGATCGACGTAGTAATGCAGACTCTTGATGCCGAGCGACTGCGCCAGCACGTTCGGCGAAATGGAATCGTTGACGCCGAAAGTGGCCAATCCATCGATGTCGCACACCTGCAGGCCGGCGTCGGCGATCGCGGCCTTCACCGCTCTTGCCGCCAGCTTGAACGTGCTCATCTGCGAGTCGCGCGAAAACTCCGTGGCGCCGATGCCCACGATGGCCGCGCGCCCGCGAGGAAAATGCAGCTGCGTCGCGCTCACTGTGCGAGCACTGCGTTGCCACCAAACTGCGGCCACGCTTGCGCCAATGCGTGTGCATGCAGTGCGGCGATGATCAACCTTTCCACGATGTTCCTCCGTTACCTGTGCGTATTTATAGCCGCATGAAATCTTGCGAGGAACTGCGCGGGCAGGCGATTTGCGCTTTCGGAAAGCAAATTGAGAATTCAGGGCGAATGATGAATGGCAACACGCAGTCGCGATCCACGGATCGTTGCGGCGCCTCGCTGCCGCTCCCGGATTGCCCTCCTCTCAACGTCGCACGCAGTTCCGCCTTGCGCACCTTGCCGCGCGCCGGCGGGGTCTTATTCTATTTCGCACAGTACCGTGCCCACTTTGTACGATTCGCCGGGCGTTGCGATGATCTTGAGCGTGCCGCTCGCGGGCGACTCGATCTCCTGAACCGATTTTTCGCTCTCCAGCAAATACAGCGGCTGGCCTTCCCGCACGTCGGCGCCATTGGGCACCAGCCATTCGGTCAAGGTGCCTTCGTCCATCGAAAAACCGATCTTCGGCAACAGAACTTCTGTGGACATACGAGTCATGGTCACTTCAGCATGCTGCGGATTGCAGCTTCGATCTGTGCCTGGCCAGGCTTGAACGCCATTTCCAGGGGCTTGGCGAACGGCACCGGGCAATCGGGCGCGCCGATGCGCACCACGGGCGCGCGCAACTGTGCAAACAGACTTTCGTAGATGCGCGCAGCAATCTCCGCGCCCACTCCGAAACTTCTGACTGCTTCGTGCGCGATAACCGCGCGCCGCGTCTTGGCAACCGATGCCAGGACGGTTTCGGTATCCAGCGGCGAGATGGTGCGCAGGTCGACGACTTCGACATCCATACCCTCCTTGGCCAAGTTGTCCGCCACGGCCATGCAATCGGCCACCAAGGCGCTGTAGCTGATGACCGTGACGTCCTTGCCGCTGCGCTTTACCTGTGCCTTGCCGAGCGGAATACGCACGCCCTGCTCCGGCGCGGAACCCTGCGTCCAATAGCCGGGCATGTTCTCGATGAACAGGCACGGATCGTCATCGAAAATGCACGACAACATCAATCCGTAGGCATCCGCAGGGCACGACGGTGCAACCACCTTGATGCCCGCAGTGTGCGCAAACCAGGCTTCGAGATAATCCGCATGCTGGCCGCCGGTGCCGAAGCCCGCACCCGTCATGGTGCGAATGGTGAGGGGCACATGGGTCTGTCCGCCGGACATGAAGCGCAGCTTCGCCGCATGATTCACGATCATGTCCATGGCCACCGCGGTGAAATTCATCAGCATGATCTCGGCCACCGGGCGCATGCCCACGATGGCGGCGCCGATGGCGGCGCCGATGATGGCTTGCTCGGAAATCGGCGTGGAACGCACACGCGAGTCGCCGTACTTCGATGACAGCCCCTGCGTCACGCCGACGATGCCGCCCTCCTGCCGGTCGGCGACGTCCTCGCCGAAGACGATCACGTTGGGATCGCACTGCATCGCTTCGTGCAAGGCCAGGTTGATCGCCTGGATGAAATTCATCTGCTTGGGTTTGACCGCGGCATTCATGCGGCCTCCCCCCGTGCGAAAACGTCGAGCTGCAGCTCGCCGACGTCGGGACTGGGACTGGACAGCGCAAACTCCACCGCGGCGTCGATCTCCTTCTCTATCGCGGCTTCCATGTCGGCCAGCTGCGCTGCGTTCGCATGGCCCTGCTCGATCAGCCAGGCGCGAAAGCGCGGCACGGGATCGCGCGCCATGGCGGCTTCTTTCTCCCCCGGTTGCATGTACTTGTCCGCATCGCCGAAAACATGGCCGAAGAAACGGAACGTCGTCGCCTCGATCAGCGTCGGCCCCTGCCCGGCCCGAGCCCGCTCGATGGCCTCGCGCGCCACGGCGTACATCGCCACAGGATCATTGCCGTCCACGGTGACGCCCGGCATCCGATAGCCAGCGGCGCGATCGGAGATCTTCGCCGCCGAGGTGGCGATCTCGTAGCGCGTGTGCTCGCCATAGCCGTTGTTCTGGCACACGAACACGACAGGGAGCTTCCAGACCGCCGCCATGTTGAGCGCTTCATGGAACGCGCCGATGTTGCTCGCGCCGTCGCCGAAATACGCAACGGCGACACGCTGCTCGCCGCGGATCTGCGCGGCCAGCGCGAGACCATTGGCGATCGGCATGCTGGCGCCCACTATGCCCGTCGTCACCATGACTCCGCTCTGCGGATGCGTGACATGCATGGGGCCACCCTTGCCCTTGCAAGTGCCCGTGGCCTTGCCGGCGATCTCCGCCCACAGCAGGTTCAGCGGCACGCCCTTCGCGATCATGTCGTGAATGCCGCGATAGATAGTGCAGATGTAGTCGCTGTCGCCGAGATTCACCGACACCGCGGCGGGGATGGCCTCCTGGCCGCGCGGTGAATAGTAGGGAGCGATGATCTTGCCGGCTTTGATCACTGCGCGAAATCGCTCATCGTTCTGCTTGATGAGCGTCATGCGCCGATAGATGTCGAGCAGTATCTGCCGGCTGGGCAGCTGAGTAGCTGTTGTCATGCAGTCATCCTGGAGTTCGTCCTGGCATTCATCCTGAAATTCCTGTGCGCCTGGCGCACGGTTTTATTTAATCACAACGGGCCGCAGGCGGAATCGCGGCGCCGGAGCGTTTGCCGTGCATTCGCTGCACGGCGGATGAAATTGAGAATTCAGGTCGCTTGACGAATGGCGGCATCGCGGGCGGTTGCAAATAGTTTTCAGTCGTCCACCCTTCCTTCGCCGCGGCCGGCTCGACAAGATGCCGGACCGACGGCCTGTTACTGTATCGGGCGGCACCAGAGAGCTATACGTCTGTCATGAATTTCGCGATCAGCGATGACCAGCAAATGTTGCGCGAGAGCTTTGCGCGCTTCCTCGGCAGCGAAAGCAGCATTGCGCGTGTGCGCAGCGCCGCCCAGGCGGGCGGATTCGACCCCGCGTTGTGGCGGGGGCTGGCCGAGTTAGGCACCTTTGGGATGCGCGTGCCGCAAGAGGCCGGCGGACTGGGCATGGGGACGCTGGATGCCGCGCTGGTGATGGAAGAGGTTGGCCGGACGCTGGCGACCGGGCCCATCGCCGAGACACTGCTGGCGGCGCGCGTGCTCGGGCTGCTGCAAGGCAGCGCGGACCTGCTCGAGCAAGTCATCGCGGGTAAGAAGGTCGCGACTCTCGCTTTCCATGACATCGGCAAGCAGCCGCTGCAATGGCTGGCAGGTGGCGCGCACGCCGATGTCGTGATCGCGCGCCGCGGCGATTCCATCGTTGTTGTTTCTCTCACAGAAGCCGATCGCCGTCCGGAACAGAATCTCGCCTCGAACGGCATCGGCGAGGTCGATCTCGGCCACACCGGGCACAGCGAACTGGCCCGCGGCAAGGCGGCGCTGGATCATTTCATGGCGGCACTGGAGGAATGGAAGCTGCTCTGCGCCGCGGCGCTTTCAGGCTTGACGCGCGAAGCACTGCGGCTGGCCGCAATCTATGCGTGCGAACGCCATGCATTTGGCGTCGCTATCGGCACCTTTCAAGCCATCTCGCACCCGCTCGCCAACTTGATCACCGAGGTCGAGGGCGGCAAGTATTTTCTCTGGAAGGTCATTCACGAAATCGCCACGGGCGAGCCAGGCGCAAGTGCGCGCATTTCGCTGGCGCTGTGGTGGAATGCTAAGACCGCGTCGACGGCCGCCGTGCAGACGGTGCGCACCTTCGGTGGCTACGGGCTTGCCACCGAGTACGACATCCACCTCTACAACCTGCGCGCCAAAGCTTGGCCGCTGATCCACGGCGATCCGCAGTGGCTGCTCGCTGAAGCGGGCCGGCGCCTGTACGCGGGCGAGGCAAGCGTGCTCCCGGATGTCGGCGCGGTCTCGCTGAATTTCGACCTCGGCGAGGAAGCGCATCAACTCGCACGCGAAGTCGACGACTTCTTCCACCGCACGCTCACGCCCGAACTCAAAGCGCACGCCCACCATTCCTGGGATGGCCATCATCCACAGGTTCACAAGAAACTGGCCGAGGCGAATCTGCTGTTTCCCGCCTGGCCCAAGGCAAAAGGCGGCCGCGGTGCAACTCCGTACGCACAGCACGCGGTCACCGAAGTGTGGGAAGAGCACGGATGGTCCATCCATGCGGCGGCGACCACTCAGATGATCGCGGCCATCGTCGAGCGCTTCGGCAGTCCGCAGGCGAAGCGGGAAGTGCTCGAACCCATCCTGGCGGGCGACATCATCTGCAGCATCGGCTATTCCGAGCCGGGATCGGGCTCCGACGTCTTCGCCGCGCAGACCAAGGCCACGCGCGACGGCGAGGGCTGGCGGATCGACGGCACGAAAATGTTCACCAGCGGCGCCAACCTCGCCAGCCATGTGCTGATGCTCTGCCGCACCAATCCCGACGTGCCCAAGCACAAGGGACTCACCATGTTCATCGTGCCGCTCGACGCGCCGGGCGTGAGCGTGCAGCCGGTGCACACCTTCCAGGACGAGCGCACCAACGTCACCTTCTACGACGGCGTGCGGATACCCGACAGCTACCGGCTCGGCGAGGTCGACGGCGGCGTCAAGGTGATGAGCGCGAGCCTGGCTATCGAACATGGCGGCGGCTTCTCGCAGTCGCAGCTCGGCCTGGTGAAGTCCGCCGAAGACCTCTGCCGCGAGATCCAACATGACGGCCGGCCGCTGCTCGACGCACCGCTCGCACAGATGCGGCTGGCCCGTGCCTGGACACACGCCCTGCTCGCCAAGATGCTCGGCCTGCGTGCACTGTGGGCGGCGCAGAACGGCCTGGACGTTCCCGCCGCCGGCTCCATGGCGAAACTGTTTTCCTCGGAGAAATTTCTCGAGGACGGCAGCGACCTGCTCGACCTGACGGCGCCTTTGTCGCTATCCAAGCGGCCGACGGCGGCCAAGAGCATCAACCTGGCGTATCGCTATGCGCATGCCACGACGATCTGGGCCGGCACCAGCGAAGTGCACCGTTCGGTGATCGCCGAGCGGGCGCTGGGCTTGCCGCGCAGCCGAAGTTGACTGCACGGGCGCTGCGCAAAGGAAGGAGCAGGTTTTGACATGCCTCAGCGAATGCACCGTCCCGGCACGCGGCGCATTCCGCGACCTCTATCAGTTCACCCTGTCCTTCACCGAACTTCGGGCGGCAAGGAAATAGTGAATGGTGGCCCAAATCAGCATCGAGGCGGCGATGAGGAACGCGTACCTGAGGCTTTCCTTGCCGAAGGCCGGCTCCAGAAGATCGCTCGCCAGGCCGATCAGATAAGGCCCGGCTCCGCCGCCGAGGATTGCCGCCAGGAACAGCACCAGCGACACCGCGGTAGCCCGCCGGCTGGGTTCGGCAAAGGACTGCACCGCCGCGATGGCGACGCCTGATCCAATGGCGCCGAAGAATGCGATGCAGGCTTTCATCAGCAGCACCAGCCACGCGTAGGGACTCATGACCATGATCAGGAACATGGGGATGCAAATCGAGAAGGCGAACCCCGGAATCCATAACTCCCAGCGCGTATCGCGCGGTATCAGCTTCGCGGCCAGCACACCGCCGATCACCACGCCTAGCACACCGCCGGCGGCGCTGATGGCACCGATCCATGCACCGATCTCGGCCATGCCCATGTTGAAGCTGCGGATCAGGAACGTGGGCGCCCACTGCGAAAAGCCGTGGGTGGCGACTTGACCGAGCGAGAACGCCAGGGCCAGATGTACGAAAGCGGGGCGGCGCAGAAGAGAGCCGATGGACTGGATCGCCGATTCCTGCTGGGATTTCTCCAGCGTCGGGCGCGGCGGATCGCGCAGGGTCAGGTATGTCAGCGCCGCCAGCGGCAAGCCCATCAGGCCGACGATCTGTAGCGACGCCCGCCAGCCCAGCGTCTCGCCCAGCGAGCCGATCATGAACATCCCGCCGCTGACGCCGACGGCCGCGCCGGCGTTGAACAGGCTGATGCCGAGCGCGCGTTTTGCGCGGGGGAAGTAGTCGCCGATCAGCGAATGCGCGGGCGGCACGCACCCCGCCTCGCCGACGCCGACGCCGATGCGCGCCAGGAAGAGCTGGGTATAGTTTTGCGCGAGGCCGCTGAGTGCGGTCATCCCGCTCCAGAGCGCCAGGCAGATCGAGATCAGCCTCACCCGCGGGGAGCGATCGGCAAGCCGCGCGAGCGGCACGCCGAGAATGGCGTAGAACAGCGCGAACGCGATGCCCGAGAGCAAGCCGAGCTGCTGATCGGAGAGATGCAGGTCGAGCTTGATTGGCTGCATCAGGATCGACAGTGCGATCCGGTCCATGTAGCCGAAGATATTGATGAAGGTGAGGACGGCTAGCGCATACCAGCTCGCCGCCGCGACTTTCGCCGAGGCCTCGCTTCCCGCTGCCAACGCCACTGTGTCCAGTTCGTCATCCGATCGCGCCTTATTCAACATCACGCTCCAAATGAATCTTTGCGAGCCGGCAGAGCCGAACATCCGGCAATGACATGGGTGCACCGCCACGGGGCCGTGGATCGCCACAGCGCGGGCATTGCGCAATGAAGAGTCCGTCCGCTTTCGGTAAAAAGCGGGGCATGATCTCCTCCACCTGCCGGAACTCGGTTCACAGGCGGAAGGTGCGCGTGAGGATACCCGACGGAGCCGGCTTCGTCTCGACGAACGGGCTGTCATCGACGCCGGGCTGGAAAGTTCCCGCGCCAACATCGGGACAGATCAGGTAAAGGCTCGTCACCGGCCAGCATGCACTGATGCATCAGCTGCCAGTCGTCCGGCGCATAGGGCCGGTCGTGGTGGTGCAGTGTGCCGGAAATTTCTCTCCGCCTATTGGTTTGACAACTCGCACACGTGAATGTGAAATTCCAGCGTCTACCCAGCGTCTACTAAGTGCCGAAACTCTGCTGATACGTTCGCGTTCACCTCAAAAATAATCTGCAATGGGAGAGTCTCGGATGCCGCTGTTTGGCGCGGCGTATTCGGCCGCACTTGAACCCTTCGCAGGCGTTTTTGATGGACGCGTGCTTATGGCCGCGGCCGAGCAGGCCACCGGACTTGCCGATTGGGGCGGTGAACGCTGGGCCGAATCGCGGTTTCGCGAGCGGCTCGATACCCTGTGCCGCGGGCTGGAGGAGAATGCCCAGCTTCATGCCACGGGCCGGTCGCGCGCCCACGCGCGGATTCACATTCTGCTGTGCTCGCGGCTGCGCCAGGTCGATCACTATCGGCGTTTGGATCAGGTTCCGGAGATAGTGGCACCCCTGATCGGAACCGGGATGCCGCGCGCGGGCACTACCTTTCTGCATGGCCTCCTGGCCAGCGACCCGGACAATCGCTCGGCCACGGCCGCGCAGGCGGCGATCCCCATCCCGGTACCGGGGCAGGATGGTGTGGCGGAGGCGGAGCGGATTGCCTTCTACGACCGGGCGCTCGCATTCCAGGGTTTCCTGGCACCCGATGTTACCGCGATCCATCCCTATGCTGCCGGTGCGCCGGAGGAATGTGTGTTCCTTCAGGAAGCAGCCTGCGCAAAGCCGCTGGGTGCGTTTTACAACGTCCCGGGGTTCGCCGCTCTGAGCGATACCGGCGATGCCGTTGCCGATGGTTACGCCTGGCAGAAGGGTGTGATGCAAAGTTTTCAGGATGCTTCGCCAGACGGGCGCTGGCTGCTCAAGGCGCCGGTCCACATCGTTCATATCGGTGCGCTGTTCACGGCCTTTCCCGATGCGCGGGTGTTCCTCAATCACCGCGATCCCGGCAAGGTCATCCCTTCCGTGGCAAGCCTGTACATGAAGCTCTACAGCCTTTCGACCGACGGTGCCGTCGACCCCAAGGCGCTGGGGCCCCGGTTGATCGAGAACTGGTCAGGCATCCTGAACCGGCTCGATGACTGGCGCGCAGCGCACCCAGAGGTGCGCATGGTCGATGTCCACTACACCGATCTCATCGCCGATCCGATCGGCAACGCAAGGCGGCTTTACGAGGCCTTCGGACTTACGCTGTCGGACACTACGGAACAGGCTATGGCGGCCCATCTCGAAACGGACCATCACGGCAAGGGCACGGCCCGTCGCTATGGCCTGTCCGATTTTGGCCTGACCGAAGACGATATCGAGCTGGCCTTCGGGCCATATATCGAGCGACATGAGGTGGCGAGGGAGGTGCGGACGTGATCAACCCGATCGACAACGAAGGCCAGGCCGCCGCCGAAGCCGATGTCATCGCACTGTGGCAGGACGCATGGATCAAGGCGGCGCGCGAACATGTCGGCAGTCTCTGGCGTCATGCGTGGGCGGACACGATTCCTGACGAAGTGGCTTCCGAAGTCGACGTCATGATCGATGAATACATGGTCAACTGGATGTTCAAGGCCGCCGCCAGCGATAGCCAACACCCGTGCTTCGTGCGCACATTCATGCCGGCGCACAGATGGCATGGACATGACGTGCCGGGTTCACGGACCGGCGGCGACAATCCAGACAATGTCTATCGGCTTGCGGGAATTTCCCACGGCACGCGCTATCGGGTTACCGGGCGGGCGGTGGGCAAGGAGCCCGCCAATGCCTCATTCACGCTGGTCGGCGATTACGGAACTTCGGTGACGATCCAGACGAGCGAGAGCAGCAACTTCGAACGGCTGCCCGATGGTTCGTTCGTCCTGACGATCGACGCTGAGCCAGCGGCGGGCCGCGCCAATCACCTGACCACCGCTCGTCACGTCAAGTTCCTCTATGTCCGCGATTCGATGTCCGACTGGGCGAAGGAGACGCCCTATGCGCTCGAGATAGAGCGCCTGGGTCCGGCGTGCGCCGCTCCGCTGTCGCGCGACGAGATGGCGCATCGGGCCATGTTCAGGGCCAAGGAAGGCGTTGCGCTGTATTTCTGGTTCCAGTCGACCTTTACCAACATGCGGCCGAACACCCACCGGCTGCTGCCGCCCAACCGGGGTACGGGCGGGCTGGTCACCCAGGCGGTCGGCCGCGGGTGGTTCCACGTCGGGCCCGACGATGCGGTGATCATGGACATTGAGCCTGGCGGGGCGGCCTATGCGGCTGTCCAGCTGAGCAACTGGATGTTCCAGTCGCTCGACGCGGACCGGACGACCTCCAGCCTCAACAGCAGCCAGTGCGTGCCGGACGCCGACGGCCGCATTCGCGCGGTGATTTCCCGCCAGGATCCCGGCGTCGCGAACTGGCTGGATTGCGGCAAATATGCAGGCATCATGACGATGCTGCGCTGGCAGGGGTTGTCAGCTCAACCGGCCAATGGCGGACCCGACTTCAAGGCCAAGGTTGTCAGACTTGATAACCTGCGCGGGGAGCTGCCCGACGACACTTGTTGGTACACGCCGTCGCAGAGAAGCGAGCAGCTTGTCGCGCGCCACGCCGCCTATATGCGGCGCTATGCTTTGAACACTTGACCCCGCTGGTGCCAAACCGCGATAACCGGGCAGAACAGGATCGAACCGATGGCAAAATTCCACCTGATATTCAATACCGCTTCGAGACCGGGGCGAGGTGAAGAATACAGCGAGTGGTGTCGCACCCAGCACTTCCCTGACCTCATGCGGATACCCGGTGTGGTCTCGGCGAAACGCTTCAAGGTTCTGTCGAAGGATGCCGACGATCGCACCCACTTCGTGGCCATTGTCGAGGTGGAGTGCGACGATCCCAAGGACGTGATGCGCGAAATCGGGCGCCGCAATGGCACGCCCGAGATGCCGAGGCACGATTCCTATGACCCTGCGACCGTCTCGATATCGTTCACCGAACTGGAGCGGGAGTGGGTCTCGGCCGACTGAGCCTGCCACTTTCAGCTGGAAATCGCGAAGACCGGGTTAGCGCAATAAGCCCGCAATCCGCGACCTCTATTTATTTGGCGTCAACGCCCTTCCCCACCAGCGACATCGCCTCGCCGCGCGGCATTCCGCGCAGTTGCCGCCACTGTTCGGTCCATCCGCCGATCACGCGGATCGGTTCGCGTCCGAGGTAATCGAGGCCTTCCTGGGCGACGTCGTCGGGCTCGGCGGCCACATGGCCTTCGATCCTGAAGCCCATCCGGGCGATGTTCGGCGTGTTGGTGAGCCCGAGGATCAGCCCCAGGACATGGACGTTGTGAGGCTTGAGCTCGGCCCACAGCCCTTCGGCGAAATTAAACTCGTAGGCCTTGGCTGCCGAATAGACCACCTGCCGGGGCGCTCCAGCGTGGCAGGAGTTCGAACCGACGACGATGATGCCGCCCCGGCCGCGCTCGCGCATGCCCGCGCCGAACAGATAAGACAGCTGTGTCGGAGCGACGACGTTCAGCGCGATCATCATCTCCGCCCTGCCGGGCTTCCTGTCGAGGAACGGGCTGAGCGAGGTCTCGCCGCCGGCGTTGTAGATCAACATCCCGACTTCGATGTCGTCGGTGGTGGCTTTCACTTGCTGAAGCATATCGGGCGCGGTCAGGTTCAACGGCAACTCGCGGACCTCGACGCCGAAGCCGCCGCGCAGCTCCGCCGCCAGCGCCTGGATCGACGCGGGCTTGCGTGCCGCGATGATCAGATTGATCCCCTGCGCCGCGAGCTTCCGCGCGAAGGACGCTCCTACCCCTTCCGATCCGCCGGCGAGAAATGCCCAGGGTCCATATTGCGCGTAGTCCACATTATTTCCCTCTTCGCAGTGAGGGTCGCCCGGCCGGCTGCGCACCTGTATGCCTGCGGACACGTCCGGTCAGACCGAGCAGCATCGCGCCGAGCAGAGTGCCCCCCATGGCGATCAGCATGAAGCCCCGATAGCTTCCCGAATTCTTGAGCATGGCGCTCAGGGCGAGCGATCCCACGGCGGCGCCGGCCCCGAGCGCAACGTCCATCGTCGCGTAGAGCTTGCTGAAATCCCGGACCGGGAAATTCCTGGAGATCAGGTACGCGCCAATGTCGAATTCGCAGCCGAACGCGATGCCCATGACGAAAACCGCCGACATCAGCAATGCCGCGTTGAGCAGCGGGTACAGGAAGTAGAGATAGCCTGCCGCCGCTATCGACAACATCGTCATGGCGACGATGTGCGTCGGCAGCCGGTCGAGCGCCAGCCCCGAAACGCAGCGCCCGAAGATCGTGCCTATGGCGTAGACCGAAACCACCGAAGTGCCGATCGAGTCGGCAAAACCGTAATCCAGCACCACGATCTTGAGCTGGCTGGTGGTGAAGGTTCTGGGCATGTTGACGAGAAACATGCCGATCATCAGCAGGATGAAAATCGGGTCGCGCACGATGGTCTTCAATCTCGCCAGCGTGCTTTCGGACGTGGCCGCTGCGGGTTGGGCCGGATCCGGCTCCGCCTTTTTCGTCGGACCGACCAGCGAGATCGCGATCGTTCCCCCGATCGCCGAAACCAGCGCGAGGACCAGGTAGGCGCTGCGCCATCCTTGCGCGTCGATGACGCGGGATATCCAGATCGGCACGATCGCACCCGCCAGCGGTGAAGCGCTCATTATCAGCGCGAGCGCGATTCCCCGCGACTTGTCGAAGCGGTCGACGATCACACGGCAGAACACCAGGCCGGAGGTCAGCAGGCCGAGCCAGCTCATCACCAGATTGATCGCGAGGAATTGGTAGATGCTGCCGCTCATCATCGACAGTGCGATGAAGCCCAGCGGCACGGCGGTGAAGCCCGCGGCGGCGGTGCGACGCGTGCCGAAGCGATCGACGAGCGTCCCCGCGATCGGCAACACGAAAACCGAGAAGATCGACAGCGAACCAATCAACGCGAATTGCGCCTTCGTCCAATGCAGATCCGCGATCAGCCGGGGGCCGAAGATGCTGAGGGTGAAGAAATTGAGCGATATGCCGGTCGAAACCGCGACGCCCGCCCCCAGCAGCTGCCTCCAGTACAAGCGGAATTCGTTGCTATGCGACACACGACCCCCTGACGATTTTATGGTTTGCATGTTCAAAGTCGCACTCCAGGCGCCGCCGCAAGAATAATGTTTGCTGTCCCAAGGGCCGGGGCGGACAGTACGCGTCAGGCATGCAAGCCATCGAGCCTGTAAGTCTGGATAGCCGTCCCCGCAAACATCGCATCCTGCTCGCTGTCCGAATAGGACGCCGCGATCTTCTGGAACGCGTTCCACAGCACGGTGTAGCCGATGCCTTCGCTGTCCACCGGATAGTTCGATTCGAACATGCAGCGCAGTGGGCCGAAGGTATCGATGCAGAAACGGATGTCGTCGCTCCACGTTGCCACGACTTCGTCCGACGTGGGAGGCCGCTCGCGCTTCGACCAGTCGGTGTCGTACAGGCTGTCCATGCCGATGCCGCCAAGTTTCAGGACGATGTTCGGGCAGCTGGCGGCCGCGACCATGCCACGCCGCCAGATGCGCATCACCTCGTCGCGCGGGCCGTATTCGCCGTTCGTAAGCGGGACGCCGATATGGAGGAGGACGAACGCCGTATCGGGCACCGCCCGCGCCAGGCTGGCGAGGTTGCCCAACCTCGAGAAAATCGCAAAGGCGTCGAAACTGTAATCACGCTTCCCCAGCAACCTCAGAGCGGGCCGCACGGCGGGGTCGACCAGCAGATTGTAGCCCGCATCCTGGCCGAGTCTGTCGTGGCGCTGGCGGATGCCGCGCAACAAGCCCTGCCCCGCCACAGCATGGGCATCGAGCACATCGTTCAGCCGTTCGCCAAGCCGCAGATCCGCGCCCGCGATAATGCCGGCGATTGGCGCGCGCGTGGCTGCCGAGCGCAGCGCCTCGGCAGCGGCGAACTCGGTTTCTGCGACGCCGCGCAACTCCTGCGGCCCATCGCGGCGCATCCCCGCACCGCTTTCCATGTAGACGGTGCCGACGACATTGTGCCCGGCGATGTCCGCCAGGAGCTGATCGTGGCGATAGGCCGCGCGAGGATGCGGCCCCCCTTTTTCACGCCACAGATGATGCTGCGCGTCGACGATCCGCCGCCGTGGATCGACAGGCACCTCGTGGACGAGCCGATGCCATGTGCCGCCCGGCACCACCGCTCAGGCCGTCGCATCAGGCCGTCGCATCAGGCCCCGAAGTTGTAGCGCAGCCGGAAGCCCCAGACGCGCGGCTGACCGAAGAGGACATTGTCGTACCCGGAGCCGGCGGTGGTGGCGACCGGGTAGATCTCATTGGTCACGTTGGTCATGAAGAAAGCGGCGTCGAGCGCAGTTCTCATGATGCCGGTCCACGTGGCGTTGAGGTTCAGCAAGTCCGTCGCCGGCAGAATGCCGAAACGCGCACTCGCATTGGCGACCTGCTTGTCGGTGTGGACGAAGGTCGCGCCGAGCGAGACGTCCTGCGGCAGCGGCAGCGTGTAAGTCGCCGTCACGGTTACGCGGTTCTCAGGCGAATACGTGAGCGACGAACCGTCGAGCACCGTCGGCCTGACTTCGAAGAAGGGCCCATTGGTCACCGGCACCGCAACCGGAATCCCGTTCACCTCGGTATCGAGGAAGAGATAGCCCACATCCAGCCGCAGACTATCGAACAGCAGCGCCGAAGCGTCCACTTCGACGCCCTGGATCGTCGCCTTGCCGACGTTGAGAATGGTATTGCCCTGGCTCAGACCGGACTCGGGCCGCGGGACAGTGCTGGCGCCGACCTGCTGGTTGCGCAGCTGGTTGTAGAAGCCGGCAATGTTGAAATAGCCGCTCACCGCGCCGCTGAAGCTCGCCTTCGCACCGATTTCATAGGCGTCGGCCGTTTCCGGCTTCCAGCTCTCAATGCCGACCGCGGTTACGTTGATGCCGCCCTGGCGATAGCCGCGGGAATATTTGCCGTAGGCCATGAAATCGTCGATCGGCTTGTAGGTCAGGTTGATGTTCCAGGTGGGTTCGTCCGACTTGGCCTCGAAGTCGGTATGGCACTCGGCGGGCGAGGTGACCGTCTTGGCGATCGGCCGGCCGGCCGAATTCAGTCCCAAATTGAAACGCAGCGTATCTGTGCAGACGCGCGCCTGGTTCGCGGTTCCCACGCGGACGATGCGGCTGTTCTCCGCTTCGGCGCTGGTCTTGTCGAAGGTGTAGCGAGCGCCCATCGTCAGCGCGAATTTATCGGTCAGATCGTACGTACCTTCGCCGAAGAAGCCGTAGCTGTCGTAGTCGTAGACGTTGCGCGATTCCGACGCCGAACCCAGGCCGAAGGGGTCGGTGCACTGGAACGCGCCTGGCGAAGTGCAGCTCAGCAGGATGAGATTGCGGCGAACGCTCTGTCCAATCTGGTGGTTGATTTCGGTGTAGCCGCCGACCACCCAGTTGAAGCCGTCCATCTTGCCCTGGATCTGCAGTTCCTCGGTGGCGGCGAACCGTTTCAGCGCGGGGTTGCCCGGCACCAGATCGACCATGACGTTGTAGAACGGCGTGCCCGCCACCAGCGGCGTGATCGCGCCACCGGGAACCAGCTGCAGGCCCGGCGTGCGGCTGGATACCCTGAAATTCTCGCTGAACGTGCTGATCCGCGAATTCTCCAGGTACTCACCGTAGCTCGCGATATTCTTGACCAGGATGGTGTCGCTGGCATCCCAGGCCGTGGTGTTGATGGCCTGCCACTGCTTGATGTCGAGGAAGCCGCCGGGCGCGACGACGTCGACATCGAGAAGGCCGTCGCCGCGCGCCGCCTGGCGATCGATCTGATCGCATGCCGCCGCGGCGGTGAGGCCGGTGGCGGTGGTCGGGTTGAGCGGCAGGTTGCGGTTGCACGAGAGTATCCGTCCCGCATAGCCGTTGGTTTCGCTGTTGCTGTACTGCACGACCAGATTGTTTTCGAGACTCGGCGTCAGATTGGCGAGCGCGCTGCCGCGGATCGCCAGGTAGTTGGCATCGTTGAAATCATCCGGACCGTTGCCGGAGTGATTGCGCATGTAGCCGTCGCGCTCGTTGCGGTCGACGGCGAAGCGGACTTTGAACGTATCCGCCAGCGGAACGTTGAGGACCGCCTGCGCGCGCTTCATGTCGTAATTGCCGAGCTGTCCTTCGGCCCAGCCTTCCAGCCGGTCGGTCGGCTTGTTGGGAACGAGCAGCACCGCGCCACCCGTCGTGTTGCGTCCGAAGAGCGTGCCCTGCGGCCCCTTGAGCACCTGGACGTTCTGCAGATCCATGAAGACGCCCGGACCGAGCGTGTTGCCGGCAAGGCCGCCGCCCTGGACGCGGATTCCAGGAACCTCGGCGAAATAGACGCCCACCGTCGGCGAAGTCGAAGTGTCCTGGACGAAGCCGCGGAGCGAGAAGGTCGCGCGCTCCGGCCCGAATTTCTGCGTCACCGTGAGGCCAGGTGTATAAGTCGCGAGGTCACTCGGCGACACGACATTGCGGTCGGTCAGCGCTGCTTGCGTGATGACCGAGATCGAAATGGGAACGTCCTGCAGGCGTTCCTCGGTACGGCGCGCGGTAACGATGACGTCGCTCACCACAGCGTCCCTTGCGTCAGCCTCCTCGGCCAGGGCCGGCGCCGGGCCAGCCATGCTCAACGCCGCCAGTCCAAGCGACAGGCCTGCCTTTATAGAACAATGATTCATGGCTCCCCCCAACGGTTGCGACACCGCGCCGTTCGCCTTTCGTAGACGATATGGCCCGTGACCGTTGTACATAGGAGCCTGCTGAATATGCAAGTGCAGATGGAGGCGGCGGTACTAAGTCGCAGTGATAGCACTCGGGCTGCCGGCGGTGAGATATGATTTTTGCTTCGCACCTGACCGCAGCACCTCTCTATGCTGTGCGCAGCGAGTCACGCTGCTGCACATGGATGTGTCCCGCGGGATTTCCGTTGGTCACGAATGCTGCGAGCGCAGCATGCGCAGGAGCAGCCTTTTGCCGGCGGCAACAAACCGCTCTCTGAAAAAAGCGCCTCGGCGATTTTTTCCAATGAACCAGAGGAGATTCAGCGATGGCCGAAGCCTACATCATCGACGCCGTCCGCACGCCGCGCAGCATCGGCAAGAAGGGCAAAGGCGCCCTCTCCGCGATGCTGCCGCAGCATCTTGCCGCCATCGTGCTGACGGCGATCAAGAGCCGCAACCGGCTCAAGCCCGACACAGTGGATGACGTGATCTGGGGCTGCTCCGCGCAATTCGGCTTGCAGGGCGCGGACATGGGGCGCATGGCTGCTCTCGACGCCGGCCTGGGTGTGAAAACCAGCGGCGTCACGCTGGACCGCTTCTGTGGCAGCGGCCTGACGGCAACCAACCTCGCGGCCGCCTCGCTCATGTCCGGCATGGAAAATCTCGTCATCTCCGGCGGCGCCGAGATGATGTCCTTCGTCAACGATTACTCGCTGAAGCTGCACGAAGCCAACCTGGGAGTGAGCCTGAGCAGCGCCAATCCGCGCCTGCAGGCCAAGCATCCGCAGTCCCATCAGGGAGTGTGCGCGGATGCAATCGCCGCCAAAGAACGCATCGGCCGCGCCGAGCTGGAACAGTTCGGCGTGGAGAGCCAGCGCCGCGCCGGCACCGCTCTCAAAGAAGGACGCTTCGCCCGCTCCACCGTGCCGGTGCTCGACGAGCAAGGCAATGTCATCCTGGATCACGAGGAGTATCCGCGTCCCGGCACCACGGCCGAACAGTTGGCGCAGCTCAAGCCGTCTTTCGAAATGTTCCTCAACATGGCCAGCGCACCCGGCGCACCGACCTTCGGCGAGCTGATCAGGCAGGTCTATCCGGACCTGGACATCAGGCCGCTGCACCATGCCGGCACTTCCTCGGGCGTAGTCGATGGCGCAGCGGCGCTCCTGCTGGCTTCGCCGCGGGGCGTCGAGCAGCATGGCCTCAAGCCGCGCGCACGGATCGTCGCGATGGCCAATGTCGGAGACTGCCCGACGCTCATGCTCAACGCTCCCGTGCCGGCAGCGAAGAAGGTGCTGGCGAAAGCGGGGCTGCGCAAAGAGGACATCGACGTGTGGGAAGTGAACGAAGCCTTCGCCGTGGTCGCCGAGAAATTCATCCGCGATCTGGATCTCGACCGCGCCAAGGTGAACCCCAACGGCGGCGCCATTGCGCTGGGCCATCCCATCGGCGCGACCGGCGCAGTGCTGATCGGCACGGCACTCGACGAACTGGAGCGCACGCAAGGCCGCTATGGACTGATCACCATGTGCGCGGCCGGCGGCATGGCGCCGGCCATCGTCATCGAGCGTGTCTGAGCCATGGCGCGGTGCTGAACGGCGTCACTCGCTTGACGGCTAAATTGTGGCAGTACAATGTCGCGTGCAAATCTACCTAGCAGGAGCGCGCCTCGCCATGGGCATCAAGACAATGCAGGGCTTTCGGATTCTCGAAGTCGCCCAGTTCACTTTCGTCCCCGCCGCCGGGGCCATCCTCGCGGACTGGGGCGCGGACGTCATCAAGGTCGAGCATCCGCTGCGCGGCGACACGCAGCGCGGCTTCCTCAACATGGGCGGTGTCAAACTCGATCCGCTGCGCCACACGTTGATCGAGCATCCCAATCGCGGCAAACGCAGCGTCGGCATAGACATCTCCACGCCCGAGGGACAGGAGGTGCTGCATGAACTGGCCAGGACCGCCGATGTTTTTCTGACGAACTACCTGCCGCACGCGCGCCGCAAGAACAAGTTCGATGTCGAGCACATCCGCGCCGTCAATCCGAAAATCATCTACGCGCGCGGCAGCGCGCTTGGCGACAAGGGACCGGAGCGCGAAGTCGGCGGCTTCGACGGCACCTGCTTCTGGTCGCGCAGCGGCGTCGCGCATGCGTTGACGCCGGCCGAACTGGGCGGACCGCTGGCGCAGAGCATCCCGGCCTTCGGCGATTCCATCGGCGGCATGTTCATCGCCGGCGGGATCGCCGCGGCACTGTTGCATCGTGAGCGGACCGGCGAAGCGCTGGAAGTGGATGTGTCCCTGTTGAGCACGGCGTGGTGGGCCTCGGGTGCGATGATCTCGCAGGTCATGGAAACCGACATCCTCACCCGCAATTCCATGCCGACTTCGGGCGGACTGCCGCAGAATCCGTTTCTGGGCAACTTCCGCACCAGCGACGGCGGCACCATCAACCTGTGCATGGTCAGTCCGACCGGACTCATCCGCGACACCTTCGAGCATGTCGGCGTGCCGCAAGCGGCCGACGACCCGCGCTTCAAGGACGTACCGGCGCTGCTGGCGAATTCGGCCGCCGCCAGTGACATCCTGGTCAAAGCTTTCGCCGCCAAGCCGTTCACCTACTGGCGCGAGCACCTGCGCACATTGAAAGGTCAATGGGCGCCGGTGCAGAGCTTCGTGGATTTGTTGAGCGACCCGCAGACGCTCACCAACGACATGATTTTCGAAGTCGAAGGCGCCGACGGCGGCAAGCCGCTGAAGCTGGTGCGCGGCCCAGTGCAGTTCAATGGCGAGCCCACCGAAACCACGCGCGCGCCGCAGGCTTCCGAACACACCGAAGTCGTGCTCATGGAAATGGGCATGGACTGGGAGCGCATCGAAGCGCTCAAGACCAGGGGCGCCATCGCTTGAGCGAAACCACCATAGGCTTCATCGGCCTGGGCAACCAGGGCGGCCCGATTGCGCACCGTATTGTCGATAGCGGCCGGCCGCTGATGGTTTGGGCACGCCGTCCGCAAGTGCTCGAAGCCTATGTCGCCAAAGGCGCGCGCGCTGCCGCAAGCATCGCGGAAGTGGGCGCTCACTGCGACCATGTCGGCATCTGCGTGGTCAATGACGCCGACGTGGCCGATGTCTGTCGCCAGCTCATCCCCACCATGCGTCCCGGCGGCCGGATTGCCATTCATTCGACGGTGCTGCCGGAAACCTGCATCGCGCTCGATAAACAGTGCGCCGAGCACGGCATCGCGCTGATTGACGCGCCCGTCAGCGGTGGAGCGGCGGGCGCGCAAGCCGGCACACTGACCGTCATGTGCGGCGGGACGCAGGCAGTCTTCGACGCCTGCCGCCCGGTGTTCGCGACGTTCGGCAAACTCATCGTACTAGCTGGGCCCCCGGGCGCAGGACAGCGCGCCAAGATCATCAATAATTCTTTGCTGGCCGCGAATATCGCGCTCGCCCATGCCGCCTTGTCGGCAGGGGTGACGCTGGGACTCGATCGCGACACGCTGGCCGGATTGATCCGCGGCAGCAGCGGTTTCAGTTTTGGCCTGGAAGTGAGCGCGCGGTTCGCTTCGCCCAGCGCTTTTGCAGGCGCCCGGCTCCTGGTGAAAGACGTCGGGTTGCTGCAGTCGATTCTTCCCGGCCACGCCGGCGCCGGCGCGCTGCATCGCGCTGCCGAACCTTATCTGACCGAAGCCACGCACGGCGCGGCCGGTGCTCAAACCGCGAAGCTGTAGCCGCCGTTCAAATGAACCCGGGTCAGAGCATCATCTGTCCGCCATCGACATTGAGCGTCTGCCCCGTTACGTAACGACTCTCGTCGCTGGCGAGAAACAGGGCTGCAGGCCCGATATCCATTTCGGGATCGCCGAAATAGCCGAGGGCAATTTCCTTGCGATACATTGCAGCCTGCTCGGGATAGTCCGCCAGGAACTTGACCGCGGCCGGACTGAGTGCCGCCGGGCAGATGACGTTGACGCGGATCTTGTACTTGCCCCATTCCCGCGCCGCCACGCGCGAAAGGCCGCGAATGCCCTCCTTGGTGGCGGCGTAAATACCGAACCCAAGCCCGCCGAAAATGCCTTCCCGGGAGCCGAGGTTGATGATCGAGCCGCCTTGACCCTTCATGTGGGGAAACGCCGCCTGCATGTGGAAGAGAGTGCCGTAGAGCCCCGACTCGACTGTGGACTGTATGGTTGCGTCGTCGATATCCTCGAGCAGCGTGCCGGGAACCAGCGTCTGCGCGTTGTTGACGAGGATATCCAGCCGCCCAAATCGATCGATCGCCGTCCGAATGACACGCTCGGCATCGGACCGGCTCCGTGCGTCGCCGACGCAAACGGCAACCGTGGCGCCCAGCTCTTTCAGCTCCGGCTCGACATCCTTCAGCTTTTGCTCGGTGCGCCCCGAGATCACCAGGGCGGCTCCCTGCCGCGCAAACATGCGAGCGATGCCCAGGCCGACACCCTGGCCGGCGCCCGTGACAACGGCTGTCTTCCCCGATAGTTTTTTCATTTGAGCCTTCCAACATCGGGGGCGCAGATCGGCTGGGTCCGTCGGCGCCTGGCGGACTGAGGGATCATGTCAGCTGGGATCGTGTCAGCTGGCCGAAGCACGCGGGAAGGTATGAAATACATATTTCAGCGCGGACGCTGGTCGCCGCTAGGTAGTGGGGGTTATAGTTTTGGCTTCGTTCACGATCTGACAGAGCGGTTGGAGGATGGAACATGGGTGAGCTGAAGATCCGGAATCTGCGTCCGGAATTTGGTGCGGAAGTCTCCGGCTTGGTGCCACACATCCCGCTTGACACACAGACCGCAGAGACGCTCAAGAATCTGTTCGACGAGCGCAGCCTTCTGGTGTTCAGGGACATCGACCTCGACCTCAAATTCCAGACCTATCTTTCGGAACTGTTGATCGGCAACGACGCGCTGGCGCCCGGCGCACCTCCGCCCGTGGAGAACTTCTACGTCTCCAATGAAAAAGAAACCGCCGCCGCGCCCTTCGGCCGCCTGATGTATCACTCGGACGGCCAATGGTCGAAGGAAAGAAGCGAACTGCTGTCTCTTTATGGCGAGAAAGTGGAACAACCCTCCGTGCCGACCATGTTCATCAGTTCCGCCGTCGGCTGGGATACGCTGCCAGGAAACCTGCACGCCCGCATCAAGGGTCGCTTCGCGGTGCATATGCATGATGAGGAAACCTATCTGAAGCGCGCGAAAGGCGACACCGAGGTGCTGGTCAATTCCTATACGGGCAATGACAAGTCGAACCGGATGCCCATCGCTTATAAGCATCCGCGAACCGGCCGCATGCTTCTCTATGTCTCGCAGCAGATGACCCACCATATCGACGGCCTGTCACCGCAGGAGAGCGAGGAATTGCTCGAAGCCTTGTTCAAGCATCTCTATGCTCCAGGAAAGGAGCTGTCGCATCATTGGCGCGAACGCGACCTCGTGATGTGGGACAACTTAGCCCTGCAGCACGCGCGACCCAATGTGGAATCCAAAGGCCCGAAACGTACGCTGCGCAAGACGATTGCGCCTGTTCCGCGCTTTCAGTCGGCCGGCATGGCATATTCCCAGCTCGGCAAGCTACCGGCTCAATCGCAGAGTTGATTCGATCCAGCCGCCGCAGAAACAGGCCGCCCTGGCCTTCTTTTATTGGGCAACGACCCGCCATGCGTTGGCGATCGCCTGGTAACTGGCAATCCGCCGAGCCCGACCGAGGCTGGGACTGACGATCACCAACTCGTCCGCTTGAGCCTTGGCCTTGATCTCCAGCAAACGCCCCACCACCGACTGCGGTGTGCCGGCGACCAAGTAATCCCGGGCAAAGCCAGCGTCGCGAAACTCCGGCGAGCGCGCCGCCGCCGCAATCTCGTCGGGTCGCAACTGAATCTGTATGCCGCGGCGGATGTTGGCCATCGACAAAGCCCATGCGGCTCGAAATTGCGCTACCGCATCCGGATCCTCGCTGGCGAATGCCAGCAGCGACAGCACCGCGTACGGCGCGTCGGATGCACGCCGCGGCCTGAACGAACGGCGGTACTCGCTCAGCATGTCGAATGCCATCAGCGGATTCATGTGGTGCGCGAAGGCTGCGCTCATGCCGTTCGCCGCAGCGAAGCGCGGGCCGTACTCGCTTGAGCCCAGCATGAACATCTGCGGCCGTTCCTCCACCGCCGGTGCCGCGACCAGTCGCCGGTACGGATGGCCTTCCGGGAAGCCCTCGCCCAGAAAGGCCATCAGCTCTGCGACCTGCTGCGGAAACTCGGCCGCCGGGTCGCCGCCCAGTCCACGGCGCAGCACCTGCGCCGCCAGCGGATCGGTGCCCGAGGCGCGGCCGAGGGCGAGATCGATTCGCCCCGGATACAGCGCAAGCAGCGTGCGGAAAGCCTCGGCGACCTTCAGCGCCGAGTGATTGGGCAGCATGATGCCGGCGGCGCCTACGCGAATACGCTCGGTCATCGCCGCGACATGGGCGATCAGAATTTCCGGCGAGCTACACGCGAGAGTGAGCATGTTGTGATGCTCGGACACCCAGTAGCGGCGGTAACCGGCGGCTTCGACGGCTTGTGCGACTTGCACGCCGCCGGCCATGCACGCCGCTGCGGTTTCGCCGTATTCGATAGTCAGGAAATCGAGTATGGAGAGCGGCAGGGGCAATACGGATTGGTTCATGAAATTCCTCGCCGAACGCGCTCAGGTGGAGCAGGTGCTCGGCATCGACTGCGCGGACGTTTTTGTCAGGCTCGTCACGCGAAGGCTTCTTCGCCTTGGAGGATGGTCCGGTGCAGCAGACGGCCGCTGTCCGCTGAATACGGGATCGCGCGGTGCAGCGTGCCAGTGTTGTCCCACATGACCGTGTCGCCGTTCGTCCACTCATGCCGGTAAACAAACTGTGGCTGAGTCGCCCAATCGCGCAGCCGCACCAGCAGATCCCAGCTCTCCGACGGGTTCATGTCAACCACGTAAGCGGCAGTCGCGCCCAACACGAGCGACTTGCGGCCGGAGCGATGCTTCCAGACCAGCGGCTGTGTTCTCTCGGGAACGACATCCTTCATCCTGCGGAACTGTGCGTATGAGGGCTCCGCACTGACGTAACGCTGCAGTGCCCAATTGGCATGCACGACCTTGAGGTTTTCAATGGCCTTCTTGTCGGCATCGGACAGGGCGTCGTAGGCCGCGTAGGTGTTGCAGAACTCGGTCGACGCACCGGTCGACGGAATGTGCTTGGCACTGAGAATGGACGCCAGGATTGGAACCTCGTGCATCGGGCCGTCGAGGTGCCAGAAGAAGGAGACCTTGAAATACTCGCCAATGGGATTGACCTTCGCGTCCAGGCTGACCTTGAAGATGGTCTGCTTGTTGCCTTGCTCATCGGCCACGCCGTTGTTCTCGTACGCCTGGGTGCCGAGCGTCTGGGTGAAAGCATTCTGCTGTTCGTCGTCGAGGTTGATCTTTGGGAAGACCAGCACGCCGCGTTGATCGAGCAGCGCGCGGATCTGTTTCGCAACCGTGCCGCTGAGCAGCGTTGCGACGTCGGTTTTGACCGCCGTGCCGATCACGGGGGTCAAATCGGTCGTGGTGAATTTGGCGTCTTGGGCGAGCATATTTGTCTTCCTCCGAGCACCGTCTACTGAATTGGCGCTGAGTTCATAGTGGATCGGAGCCCGCCCTCGTCATCTGGTCGTCGGGCGCTTGGCGCTGCTCTGGAAACTGCTCGCCGTTGCGGGGCTGCCTACAACCATGCCGCCGTCGACGGGCAGCACCGTTCCGGTCACGAAGCTGGCGCGATCCCTGGCAAAGTACATGACGGCATCCGCGAGATCTTCCGGCGTCCCCTGCCGCTGCAGCGGCTGCCGTGCAATGAGGAATGCGCGAATCGACTTCATGAGTTCGGCGCGCTCCTGCTCCGACAGATTGGCACCCATCATCGCACCCATGATCGGCGTCTCGATGTTGCCGGGCGCAATGCAGTTGACGCGGATTGCGTATTCGCCGAGATCGACCGCCGCGCTCTTGGTGAAGTGAATGACCGCCGCCTTCGAGGTGCCATACGCCCACAGGCCCGGGCCGGGTTGCAGCGCGCCGGTCGACGAGATGTTGATGATGGAGCCGCCGCCGTTTTTCGCCATCTGCCGTGCCGCCTCCTGGGTGCCGATCATCACCCCGAGCAGGTTGATCCCCAGCACGCGCTGAAAATCCTTGAAGTCCTCGTCCAGCAGCCTGGCATGCCGAACGCCGGAGATACCGGCATTGTTCACCATGACGTGCAGGCCGCCAAAGGTCTTGACCGCGAAGTCGACCACTTCCCGGATCTGTTCGGATTCGCCGACGTCGGTGCGCTTGAAGGCGGCGTTCGGACCCAAGCTCGCCGCGAGAGCTTCGCCGCGCTCCCGCTCCACATCGGCGATGACGACCCGTGCGCCTTCCGCCACAAACCGCTCCACCGTACCTCGACCTATTCCGGAGGAACCGCCGGTGACGATGGCGACTTTTCCTGCAAGCTCATTGGCCATTTTCTGGTTTTCCTCTGCTCGAATCTGGTGGACAGGTAACCGGCAACGAATCACTGATCCGTGCCCATGGAGCGAATCTCGTCGACGGCACCGCCGTCGATGCCGAAGCGCCGGGGCGTTCGTGCAGCTGCGCGCAATGGCGATGCGGGACAGCTCGAAGGACACCGACACGTTAGAAGTGGAAGGTCGTCTGCAGGTGATCGAGGCGCGTGTCCATGAAGAACGGCGTGATCTCGCCACCGGCAGTGTCGACCAGAATATCTATGTGTCTGAAGTGTACGTTGATCTCCGGCACCGATTGAAGTTTCGAAAAGTGTTTTCAGTGGAACAGGCCGTGCCGGCCACGAGGCGCAGCGCAGCGTCGCGTCTCGATGTGCGCCTATCCCTCCAGGTTGCGCAGGCGGACCGGGAACATGTGTCGTATAGCAAGACTGGCCCCGAGACTGCGTGTGCGTGCATTGGATTCTTCGACTGAATTCACTTGTGTCCCCAGTGGGAGTAGCGGATAGCAGGCCCCCAATGAAAGAAAACGCGTTTTAAATTTCTTGGAGTTGAATGAAGGGGTAGCGCCACTCAACGTGCGCTCGTTGACATGATCTGGAAGCTACTCACGGCAGGATCCGGGCCGGGGCGACGTACTCTTCGATGCGGGTGATCTTGCCGTCGCGGATGCGGAAAAACTTGGCCTGGTGGGAGGCGAAAGCCTGGCCTGTGGCGCGCAGCGTGCCGCGTAGAACCAGGCGGACACCGATGCCTCCGGTGACGGCGAATCGTTCGACGATATCAAAGCGTATGTCGTCGAGGGATTCCTTCATTTTCTGCATCTCGCCCAGCGACGCAGCGATGTCGCGGTTGCGGTCGTCGAAGTTGTGCCAGAAATCGGCGCCAGGGGCGACGAGCTCAAGAATAGCGCCGGGGTCCGAATTCTCGATTGCGCCGGTGTAGGCCTCGACAATCTCGTCGTGGGTCATGATGCTGCCCATTTGATCATGAATGATGAAGATCGCTGGAGCGTCACTCAGCGCTCAAGGTGCTGGCGTTCCCAGCATCACTCCGGAGATGGTGCACGACTCTCCACCAGTACGCCAACCATGATCGACCCCTTTCACCAGGAGGCTGTCACCGGCGCGCAGCTCGTGCGGACCGTCATCGAGAACGAACTCGATGCGGCCGGCCAGCACATTCACGAAGTCGAGTGTATCGGTGTGATGGACAGGCACAGCATGGTTAGGCGGAAAATATGCACCCAGCCAGCGGATCGAGCCGGGCGGCAGATGCATGTCCATCACCGGCGCCTTGCCATCCGGCCGCGGCCGCGCGTCCGCGGGAGAAATTTCGAAAAGCACCTTGCCCGCCGCTTGCTCGCCCCCCATCGCACAGTCGATGGTCTCTACGATGCAGGACCGGTCGGCCCTGACACCGGCGATCAGAAGACGCATGGCTTTTCCTCCTTCCTCACGGCGCACGACACCATCGTCGCATGGCCATCACAACGTGTTCCAGTGAAGACAGTTTTCTCAACGTCGAACGCGGCGGGAGATCGACGTAAACTTCCGGCACGTAGCTCTCGCGCAGCGACAAACCGCTGCCATCAACTCTCCTCAACACCGGATGGTGATGCGATGAAAGCTTCCAAGGCATTTACTCTGGCTGGGCGGGTCGCCCTCATCACCGGCGCCGGCAGAGGTATCGGCGAGGCGATAGCGCGTGCTTTCGCGGATGTGGGAGCTGCGGTCGCCCTGGTCGCTCGCACCGAGAGTGCGGTCGCGGCGGTCGCGAGCGACATCCGCGCCGCCGGAGGCCGGGCCATCGCCCTTCAAGCCGACGTGACCGATCTCACGCAGCTTCCTGGACTGGTCAAGCGCACCGTCGCAGAATTCGGCGGCCTCGATATTCTGGTCAACAACGCCGGTGGCGAGATCACGCCGTCCTTCATGGACACGCGCGTCGAGCACTTGCAGACGGCCTTCCACTTCAATGTGTCGGTTCCCTTCGAGCTGTCGCGCATCGCGGTGCCGCATCTGCTCGAACGCCCCGGCGCCTGCATCATCAACATGGGTTCCATCGTCGTCGGCAAGCAGGTGCGCGGCCATCTTGCCCACCATGTCGGCAAGGCTGCCGAAGCGCAATTGACGCTGTCGATGGCCGCCGACCTCGGCCCGCGCATCCGGGTGAACGCCCTGCTTCCCGCCCAGGTGGAGACTGCCAAGTTCCGCGATTACCTTCAGACCAAGGATCCGGACCTGCTCAAAACCTTGATCGAACGGACGCGCATGCGTCGCAACGCCACGCCGGACGACATCGCCTTTGCCGCGGTCTACCTGGCTTCGCCGGCAGCCTCGTGGGTGACCGGCACTCTGCTCAATATCGACGGCGGTGCAGTCGACGAGATTCGCTCCATTAGCCCGGATCTTTGAGCCGCTGTCGGTTGTTCACTAGATCAGGCGCAAGCGCGCGACATCCGGAGTGGTTCACGTCGCGCCGGCGTAAATCCTTTTAGCAGCATCATCGTCGCTGCCCAACTCCGCGGCCGGTTGCGGCAGGCTCGCCAGCGACAGGCTGCTCACCACCATGAATGCAACGGTCAACCACAGGAACGGCGTGTAGTTGCCATAGACATCGAAGACTCGCGAAGCGACCAGCGGTCCGATGGCCGTGCCGAACGAAAGCGCGATGAGCAGGCCGCCGTAAAGCGCGCCGAAGTTGCGCAGGCCGAAGTGCCGCGTCGTCAAGTACACGATGACGTCGATTTCGGCGCCGAGCGCCAGCCCGATCAGTGTCGCGGCACACGCCGCGCCGGCCACGCTCGTCCCCGTTGCCACCAGCACCACGCAACCGGCGGCAGGCAGCAGAAGTGCACCTGCGCCGACCAGCGAGCCGCGGAAGTGATCGAGCAGCAGCCCGGTGCCGATACGACCGACGATGGAAAAGATGCCGATCAGTACAGCCATCTGCGCCGCTTGCATCTTGCTCATGCCGCCATCGGTCAGGATGGGGATGAAATGCACGACCAGCGCGAGCACGCCGAAGGTGAAGAGCAGGCTGGTCAACAGCAGCCGCACATAGATCGAGGAGCGCAGCCCTTCGACAAACCCGACACCGGACGCCCGCACAGGCTCCGCGCTCGCCGCGACGCCGGCTCCTTTGCGGACATCCATCTCGCCGCGGAAGAAAAAGAAGATGACGGGGAAGGCCATGACGACCCAGATCAGGGCGTGCATCGGGAGCGCGCGCTGCCAGCCGTGAGCGGCAATCAGTTTCGTGGCCAGCCACGGAAACAACGCAGCTGCGAACGATGCGCCGCACAATCCCACCGCGAGGGCCAGGCCGCGCGAAGCGACAAAGCGCGAGGCGATGGCACTCGACCAGATTGTCGACTGCACCGGCAACGCCGCCAGCGCCATGAGCACCCAGAGCAGGTACCAGTTGCTCTGGCTGCCGGTTGCAGAGCCGAGCATGGCGAAGCCTGCCGGAGCGACCAGCGCGCCGATCAAGCCGAGTGGCCGCGAACCAAACCGGTCGACCGCCATGCCGATGGGGATGGCGGCCAGAGCCTGCAGCAGTGTCGCGATGGTGATCCCTGCCGTCGTTTGCGTGCGCGACCAGCCGAACTCCTGGCTGATGGGCTCGATGTACGGCCCCAGCCCGTAGACATGAATCACACTGGTCGCATAACCCAGCGCCGCGGCAATCGGCAGCATGGGATAGCGCCGCCATTCCGCCAATGCAGTCTCCGCCATTTTTCCCCCGTCATGCAGCATCCGGCCTGCAAGGCGCTGCACGCCCAGGTCGGCCAGCCCCGCACCCGTCAGCGATTATTGAATTTCGGCGCGCGCCGCTCAGCCATTGCCGTTCTTTTTTCCTTGGCGTCGTCCGAATTTCCCGCCAGCGAAATGGCCCTGAGCTCCATTTCCATGGCGGCGCCGAAACTCGCCACGCTGAGATTGGCCCACACTGATTGCTTCGCGAGCGTGACCGCGCGAGGCACGTTGGCGCGGATTTGTTTGGCCATTTCCAGCGCCGCGAGGTTCAGTGCTTCGGCGTCGTCGTAAGCGCGCAAGCACAGGCCGATTTGAGTCGCCTCCTCGCCCAGCATCAGTCGCCCGGTGAGCAGGATCTCCATTGCGCGCTGCAATCCGACGAGCTTGGGCAGCAGCCAACTGGCGCCGAACTCCGAGCCGGTTCCGGTATTGTGGAAAGCGGGTAGGAATTTCGCGCTCCTCAAGGTGAGGCAAACGTCGCAGGACAACGCGAGTGCGTAGCCGACGCCGGCGGCAGCCCCATTGATGGCGCCGATCACCGGCTGAGGCAGGCTGTGCAGCGCAGCGGGCAAGCGCCCAAGTACATCCAGGATGGCCCGGTTGCGTTCGACGGGCGCCAGGGAGTCCGGCACCCAATCGGGCTTACCGGCCGCGCCGCTGATATCTGCGCCCGAGCAAAATGCCGTGCCGGCGCCGGTCAGGATCACCACGCGAATCGCCGGATCGTAGCGAATGCCGTCCAGTGTCTGCAGCAATTCACCATACATCGAGTAGGTGAATGCATTGAGCGAACTCGGGCGGTTCATTACGATCCGCACGACGCCCTCTTCGACCACTTCCCGGATAATCTGCGACATCCACTCCCCTCAGCCCCAACAGGAACCTCTTAACTGGCACGTTTGCATAATCGGGCTGGCGACGACAGGCCACCGATAGTGAATTGTGTCTTCAGCCGCGCCGCCTGGATGATTGACGATTCCGCAGGCAAAACGCTAGGGCACCAACGATGCGTGAGGTTTAGCGACGTTATGGATACTGATCTGGTCGACGCCATAAGAGAGAATGCGCGGCGAGTCCTGCGCGAGCACTGCACTAGCGAGCGACTGCATCGAGTCATCGAGCAAAGCCCTTACGATGAGGAGCTGTGGCGCATGGCTGGGGAGTTGGGTTGGCTTACGCTAGCCGTGCCCGAGGAGCACGGCGGCCTGGGCGCGGGAATCGTCGCGGTGGCGGCCCTGCAGGAAGAACTGGGCCGATCCCTTGCACCCATCCCGTTTCTTTCCAGTGCGCTGGTCGCAAGGGCGCTGGCACTTTGGCCGCACGAGGCCGTGCGCGCGCAATGGCTTCCACAGTTGGCAGCCGGGGAAACGATAGGTGCGGTGGGGTCTTTCGCCGCAAACGCTTCCAGCCTTACCGCAACACGCCGGGACGGTTCCTGCCAACTCGACGGCGAGTGCGAGCCGGTGCTCGACGGCGCTGTAGCCAGTCTCTTCCTTCTGCCGGTCGCGACCGCAACCGGGCCGGGCCTGGCATTGGTCGCGCGCTCGACGCAGCTGGAGACGCAAACGTTGCCGGTCGCGGATCGCACCCGCAACATCGCAAGCCTGCGCTGCCGCAACGTCGAGGTGCCCCTGGATCAGGTTCTCAGCGGTGCAGACGCAGCAACAGTGTCTCAAACGCTTGCCGACGAAGCCCGGCTGCTCATCGCCAGCGACTGCGTGGGCGGCGCTCAAGCCATTCTGGATGCCACCGTGGACTATCTGAAGATCCGCGTGCAATTCGGCAAGCCCATCGGCTCGTTCCAGGCGCTCAAGCACCGCTGCGCCGACCACAAAGTTTCACTTGAAGCCAGCAAGCGGCTGCTCAAGCGCGCCACCCGGGAATCCGACGCAGGCCAACGCAGCATTTGGGCGGGCCTCGTGAAATTCTCCGCTTGCGACTGCTACGCCGCGCTCGCGGGCGACGGCGTGCAATTGCATGGCGGCATCGGCTTTACGTGGCAACACAGCGCCCATCTCTTCTTGAAACGCGCCATGCTGAATCAATTTCTCCACGGCGATTCGGCGCAGCAGCAGGATCGAGTGGCCGAATTGCTGCTGGCGGCGGAGCAGCGTCCATGAGTGCGTCAATGAATTCTCCCACTGTCACGGCGTCGATCGATCGCACCATCCTGGACGCACGCGAAGACGCGCCGCGGTTTCGTGCGCTGGTGCGCGCCTGGCTCGAACGGACGGTTCCGCCGAATTGGCGCGAGCAACAGGCTGCCGCCAGCGAGGCGCAGCAGTTCGCGTTCCAGCGCTGGTGGTTCGGCGAGCTGAGCAAGATAGGCATGGCCACCGCGCATTGGGCTGGCGATTGGGGAGGCGAAGCGCTGGGCGTCGCTTCACAGATCATCTTCTTCGAAGAGCTGGCGCGCGCACGCGCGCCGAGCAACAGCATGTTCGTATCGACGCTTTACCAGCTGCCGGCCACGCTGTTCGCGGCCGGAACGCCGCAGCAACGCGAGCGCTACATCGCCGGCGCACAGGCTGGCGTTCTGTGGTGCCAGGGATTCTCGGAACCTGGCGCGGGTTCGGACCTCGCCTCGCTGCGCACCGCGGCCGTGCGCGACGGCGATGTCTATGTCATCAACGGCCAGAAAGTCTGGACGTCCTACGGCCACTTCGCCAAACATTGCCTGCTGCTGGCGCGTACCGATCCCTCGCAGCCCAAGCATCGCGGCATCTCGATGTTCGTCATGGACATGGACAGTCCGGGCATCGACCTGCGGCCCATCCGCCAGATGACGGGCCAGGCCGAATTCAACGAAATGTTCCTGCAGGATGTGCGCATCCCGGCGGCCAACCTGATCGGCGAGGAGAATGCCGGTTGGGGCATTGCGCAGTCGACGCTGTCCGCCGAACGCGGCCTGATCATCTTCGAGCAGTCGGAGCGATTGCGCCATTTCCTGGCGGAACTGCTCAACTCTGCCAGGGCTGGAAACTCGTGGCTGCGCGACGATGAGTCGCGCCGCACGTTCGTACGCCTCTACGCCGACGCTGTCTCACTCACGCTGATGATCCGCGAAATGCTCGAACAAAACGATGCGCACGGGGAGATGGCCGCCCAGGAATTGCCCGTTTACATCAAACTGCACTATGCTGTGCTGCTGCAGAAGCTCGGCGCACTGCTGGTCCGCGTGAACGGGCTGGCGGGCCAATTGCTGCGGCCGGACATTGCAACCAGCGGCGTGCCCAGCGGCAACTGGATGTTCGACTATCTGTCCTCCTGGAACTGGACCATCGCCGGCGGCACGAACGAAATCATGCGCAACATCATCGCCGAGCGCGTTCTCGGGCTGCCGCGCTGACCGCGCACGACAAAGGTATTGCAATGGCGTTTGTGAAAGTCTGCGATGTCGCTCAGCTGGGGGCGAGTGGAATCGCCGCGTTCTATATCGAAGGTGTGGAAGTACTGGTGGTGCGGGATCGCTACGGCGCGCTGCACGCCTTCTACGGGCTGTGCCCGCATGAGGACTATCCTCTCGTCGAGGGTTACTTCGACGGAGCCACCATCACCTGTGCGGCGCATGGATGGATGATCGACGCCACCAACGGCCGGGGCGTCAACCCTCCTTCGTGCCGCATCACCGCCTATCCCCTCAAGCTCGAAGGCGACGAGATCTACGTCGATCTCGACGACGAACTGCCGCGGCAATGACACAGCGCGCAGCGTGGCGGGAATCCGGCCGGACCGCCGGCGCGAGGCAGCCGGCAAAAGTCACGCCTTTTGCCGGCGGCAGCAAAGCCGCTGTCTGAAAAAAGCGCCTCGGCGACTTTTTTCCAATGTACTAGAAGCTGTAACGCACGCGGACACCGTAAGTGCGCGGCGGAGCGAAGCGCGTGGTGACGATGGTGCCGTTGTCGCTCAGCGGCGCGGTGCCGCTGAACACCGAGATGGCGTCCTGCCAGGTCCGCACCAGCTCATCCGTCAGGTTCTGTCCATACAGGTCCACCGTCCAGTTCGACTGCCCGTAGCTCAGCTGGGCGTTGAGATTCACATACGACGGCTGGGAGATCTCGGTGCCGTTGGCCAACTCGGCAATGCCGAAGTACGAGAAGTACGCGCGTGAGCGATAAGCCGCGTCGACATGCGCCTGCACTTTGCCGGTCGCCAGCGGGATCTCGTAGTCGACGCCTGTCGTGAGCGAAAACTTCGGCGCATTCGGCAACGGATTGCCGCTAGGGTTCTGAATGCCCGCGTTGAACGGCGGCACGGCTCCTGAGCAAGGCGCGATCGGACTGCAAAGGGATGCATCGCCCATCCGCGTGTGCAGATATTCGCCGGCCAGGCTGAGCGTCAGGCTATCGAGCGGCCGCACCGTAGCTTCGAAATCCACTCCATAGATGCGCGCCTTGTCGGCATTCGATATGCGGCGGATGTTCGTCACGGCCTCAATCTGCTGTGTCTGCAGATTGCGATAGTCGGCGTAGAACAACGCGGCGTTCAGACGAGCGCGCCCGTCCCACAAAGTGTGCTTGGCGCCGGTTTCGTAAGACCACACTTCTTCGGGGCGGAAGCTGTTGCGCGGATCGTTCTCGGCGAAGCCGCCCGATTTGAAGCCGCTCGTAGCCGAGACGTAGAGCAGCAGGTCCGGGTTCACCTGGTATTCCACGCCGAAGCGCGGCGAGACGGAATCGTCGGTGCGCTCGCCGGTCAGCACGCCGGCGGGAACGCCGGAATACGTAAACGAATTGAGCTGGCCGTAGGTCTTCTTGTCGTGCGAATAGCGCACGCCGGCCGTCGCCTTGAGGTTCTCGACGATATTCACGCCGGCATCGACGAAGACGCTGTATGTCGCGTCGCGCAGGCTGCGGTTGTAAGTCTGGGCCACCGAACCGGTGCCCGAATACAGCGCCGTCACCGGCCGGAACACGAACTGGTCGCCTGATTCGCTGTGATAGTTGGCGCCGAACGTTGCGAACAGACGCCGCGTGTTGTCCGTCGCGATGTAGGTCTCGTGATAGAACTGGCGCGAGCGCAGCGTGTCGCCGGCAATTGCGGAAATGGAGTTGAAGGCCGGCAGGTACGGTCCGTCGTTGGAATCCAGGTCGGTGAAGTGCGGGCCGGAATTGTATTGGCGCAGGCTGGTGACCGAGGTGAGGTCGCCGAAACCAAGGTCGGCGTTGACCGTCGCCGAAACGCCGCGGTCGCGTGACTCGCTGCGGTTCGCGATGTCGTTACGAATCTTCCAGGGGTCGGCGATGAAGTCCCCCGTCTGGCGGTACAGGAAACTGCCCGGGTTGACATCCTTGATGTAGTCGCTGGCCTGGCTTTCAGCGTAGTCGGCGCGCAGCGTGACGGCGAGATTGTCCGCAGGCTCGATGCGCAAAGCCGTGCGCACGCCGACCTGCTTGTTGAGGCCGCTGGGGTGGTTGCCGAGAGTCACATTCTCCGCGTATCCGCTATGCGTATCGTAGAGCGCGGAAACGAGCGCGCTCACATTCTCCGACAGGGGTCCGGTGACGGTGGTCCGCAGCGTCATGGCATCGAAGTTGCCGTAGGACGCATCCGCATCCATTGCGAAAGTGCGACTCGGACTGCGCGTGATGATGTTGATCGCACCGGCCGTCGCATTGCGGCCGTACAACGTCGCCTGCGGCCCTTTCAGAACCTCGACGCGCTCGATATTGCTGAACTTCTGCAGGCCCTGTTGCTGGTTCGATAGATAGACCCCGTCGACGTACGTCGCGACGCTGGTGCCAGCGGCCATGCCCAGGATGCTCGTGCCGGTGCCGCGCAGATAGACCAGCGTCTGGCCCACGTTGCCGCTCGTGAAGGTCAAGCCCGGAACCTGGCTCTGCAGCGCGCGCGTGTCGATCGCTCCCGACTTGAGCAAAGCGTCCGAGCTGAAGGCCGCTATGGTCATCGGCGTGCGCTGGATGCTTTCACTGCGGCGCGTGGCTGTGACGACGACCTCGGCAATGGAACTGTTGGCGCTCGGCTCCGCATCCTGCGCGTAGGCGTGGGTCGTGCCCAGGCCCATGGCGAACGTACAGCACAACGCAATCTGGTTCTTGAGTGGCGACATTTTCTTCTCCGGATCGTCCGAGTTGTTGTAATGGATCGCGAGATCCCGGCGATATTCACCTCCTGTCCGCCTCCGCTGCGCTTCCTGTTCGTCTCCTGTTCGCTCCCATCCAAGGAAGCGAACCCAGAAAAATTACTGCCGCGAACTCAGGCCGGCCCCTGCGCACCGCCGATACCGGCAATATGCTGGCGATAGGCTTCCTGATACGCGGGCAGCAGCATCAACGCACTGTTGGCCATGCGCTCCACCACGGCGGATTGATGCGCGCCCAAGTCGCCAGCCAGCTCGATGGTGATTTTCGCCGTGCCCATCTGCTCGCCATGCTGCCGCGTCAGATGTCGGCAGAAACGCATGACGTCTGCCTCGAAGGTTTCGTCCGCAAAGACCTTGTGCACCAGGCCCATGATGCGGGCTTCATCGGCATCCGCCTCCATGTTCGCCATGACCAGATAGCGCGCCCAGTGCACGCCCACGATGCGAGTCAGCCGGCTGACGCCATTCGTGGCCGGCAACACACCGAACTTGCCTTCCGGAAATGCATAGCGCGCGCTCTTGGCAGCCAGCCGGAAGTCGCACGACAGGGACATTTCCAGACCGCCGCCGACGCACGGCCCCTGGTGCGCGACCACGAATGGTTTTTCGATGGCCTCCATTTCATCCCAGATGCGGCGCATGTCGCTGGGCATGCGCCGATGCATTTCACGCAGGCCCGAGCCGGTCCACGCAGGCGGTTGCGCGGCGCCTTCCTTCAGATCGGCGCCGGCGGAGAAGTAACGTCCCGTGGAACGGATCAGCATCACCTTGAGCGACGCCGTGTCGCGGAAGTGGTCCAGCGCGGCGCTGAAGCTGCGCATCATCTCGATGCTGATGGCGTTGAGTTTGTCGGGCCGGTTCAGCGTCACCACCAGGATACCGTCCTGCTCGCCGACCAACAGATGCGGGTTCTCGTTCATGCGTACTTCCTCATCCCCATGGACCCGATCGAATCAGCGCAGCACCCACTTGGTTTTCGGCGGCTGGATTCGCGCGACTATCCCATCCGCGATGGGATTGCCTATCTGTGTGTAGCCCGCCGCGCGCGCAACGGCCGCGGAGCGCGGCACATCGAGTGCTTCCCAGATCGCTTTCACGGTGCCTTGAATGGCGTTGGCAGGTTTCGCCGCAATGCTGGCGGCAATCTCCTGTGCACGAGCCCACAACCGGTCGCGCGCCACGACTTCAGTGACCAGGCTGATGCGCAGGGCCGTTTGCGCACCGATCCGCTCGTCATTGCCCATCAGCGACATCCGCATGATTTCCTGGTACGGCACGGCATGCAGCGCACCGACGGGCTCCACGGCCGCAACCATCCCGAACGTCACATGCGGATCGAAAAACTGCGCATCGTCCGAACAGATGGCGATGTCGCACTCGTTGAAAAAATAAAACGCGCCGCCCGCCGCCAGGCCGTGCACGGCGACAATGACGGGCTTCCAGAATTTGTTGGACTTCGGGCCCAGATACTCGCCGGGATCTTCGAAATCGAACGGGCGCTCCAAGGGCTGCGGCCACATCTCCGCCACGTCGACGCCGGTACAGAACGCACGCCCCTCCGCGGCGCGCAAGACCACCGCCCGCACCGACGAATCATCGCGCATCGACAGCCACGCGGAGCGGATCTCCCGGGCCATCTGGACAGTGAAGGCATTCATCCGTTCCGGACGATTCAGCGTGAGGGTGGCGACACCGTTCTCGGCGCGGTCCAGCAAGATGGTTTCGAATGCCATGGCAAACCCCAGCGTTGGTAGTACATTCCAATATCCCATTGCGAAAATACAATGTCTAATGATTGGGAATGACTTCTGTTTTTAATTCGTGTGTGCAACGCACGCGGGAGCGCCCAAATCAGGCACAATCCCACATCGGCCCGGTTGCACCGGCGAATCATCGGCAGGAGTCCCGCGTGGCTGTCTACTACACGACCATTCATCTGCACAATGTGGCTGCGGGCCGAGAGGCCGAATATGCCGCCTGGTTCGATGGCGCACATCGCTCCGCTCTCGCCAGCCTCAGGGGCTTCATGGCTGCGGACCGATACGAAGTCGCCGCGCAACAAGTCATGCCCGACATTCCGCAGCCCTGGCGCTTCGTGAGCGTCTACGATTCGGCTCCGCCGGATCCGGCCATTGACATTCCGGCGCTCGGGCCGCTGCTCGCCGATGCGCGCGATGCCGGCATGATCGCGGACGACGAGACCGAGCGGCTGTACACCTATCGCCTGTATTCCGACTGGAAGGGCAGCGCCAACTGGCAACGCGCCGAGCCCCTCTCGGGTCTCAGCATCATCCTCGGCAATTACGTGCCCGGCCGTTTCGCCGAATATCAGAAGTGGTATGACGAGGTGCACAGCGTCGAGGTGACGAATGTTCCCGGCCACGTCGCCATGAAGCGCGGCGCGCTGTCGCCGCTGCAGATCGAGCCGCGCCATTACTGTCCCGGCGATCAACTTGTCATGTGTGCGCAGCAGACCGACGATCTGCAATTCACCCTGAAGGATTTCGTGGCGCGCGCGGTCGGCAACAGTCCCAGCGGCATCGCGATGCAGCCGCGTTCGTCGTCCGGGTCCACGGCGCGTACCGTGCACTACTTCAAGAAGGTGAGCGGCAGCAGATTCTGGCGCAATGGCGTTGCCTATGCGGGAGATCTTTCCGCGTACGATGCAAGCCGCGTCACGCGCGGCGGGTGACCGGAATCGAAGTGCTGCTCAGCTGCGCGGCCAGAGCGCAGTTGAAGCACGCCTTGCGCCCTCCACCAGCACTTTCAACTTTGCCCATGCGATCTCGGGATGACACCGCAAGCCGAGGCCGCAATCGGTGGATGCGACGACGCGCTCGCGCCCGACGAGTCGCGCGAAGCGCTGGATGCGGGTGGACACCAGCTCAGGATGTTCGAGCAACGGCGTCGAATGGGTCACCACGCCGGGCGCCAGGATCTTGTCGTCCGGCAGCTTGACGTTTTCCCATACCGTGAATTCGTGTTCGTGGCGCACGTTCGCCGCCTCGAACAGGTACGTCTGAGCGTTCACCGCCAACATCACGTCGACGATGTCCGCAAGCGGAATGTCGTGTGCATGAGGTCCGTGCCAACTTCCCCAGCACAGGTGGTATCGCACACGGTCGGCGGGGATGTTGCGCAACGCATGATTCAATGCCTCCACTCGCATCATGCAGTAGCGCTTGTAAGCGGGAAGGCCCATGCCTACACCGATCCGGTCCCACAGCGCGGCCAGCCATGCATCATCGACCTGGACGCTGAATCCGGCGTCGACGATAGTTTCGTACTCGGTTCGGAGCGCCTCGGCGAGCGCAAACACGTATTGCTCGTCGCTCGCGTAGTATTCGTTCGGCCGGCCCGGTTCCAGGCTCGCGGGCGCCGTGCTCGTGAGGAATGCCGTCGACGGATCGGCGTCGCCCAACGCCGAGCGCAGCAGATCGATCTCCTGTGCCAGCGCCGACTGCCCCGAGTAGCGCAACGGGCCGCAGCACACATTATCCATCGAGCGAATGTTGCTCGGTGCCTCCCGAGTGGTGGTGAACAATGTGCCGCCGCCGAGCGCTTCTCGATAGAAACCTGGAAACTCCTTCCAGTCCGCGCTTTGCTTGAGCAGCACTGCGGCCGAGTTGCCTGCTCGCGGGACGAAGCCCTCCAGACGGCCCGTCACGTAGTTCACCCAATTCCCGGCCTTGGTCAATTCCCCTTCGTTGACGAAATCTATCCCCACCTGTCGTTGCAGGCGGACGATCGATCGCACCGATTCAAGCAATTGTTCCTCCGCAGCGCCGTCGCTGCGAGGCTCTTGCTGTATCGGCGCGAGCGCACCGACATGCGTCGTTCTGATCCTATCGGCATTGCTTTGCATTGATCCGCGCTCCTACGCACTGGCCGGTGCGATATGACGATCGACGAGTTTTCGAGTGTCCGGCTGTACTGCCGATAAGTTGTGCATCGAGTGGTTCCAGCTAGCCGAACAAGACGCGCTCGTCGGCTGCGCCGTACAAAGCATCCACAAGCCATGGCCTGTTTTTCAGCAAACGGCGGCCGTTGATGGTCCCTTTCTCGGTGAGCTCGCCGGCAACGGCGGACGGCAAGATGTCTACCAGCATCGCAGCGACGATCCGATTCGAGCTGCCGGTGCCTTGCGCCGCAATCTGGCGGACACGGGTCTGGAAGAAGCTGCGCAGCGACGGCGCAGCGGCGAGTTGCGCCTGGGTGAGCGCAGGATCAAGGCCGAACTCGCGCGCGCACTCGGGCCAGTCCGGGAAGATGAACATGCGCACATCGTTGCGCCCCTCCCCTGCGATGACGACATCCCGGACCAGAGGCCCGAGGACGAAGAGTGCGCTCAAGCGCAGCGCACCCGCCGCCACCTTGGTTCCCGAAGAGATCTTGAAGTCTTCGCTGAGCCGCCCTGCGAAGATCACGCCGAGTTCGGGCCGGCTCTCATCGACGAATGCAACCAGGTCGCCCGAGCGAAAGAAGCCTTCCTCGTCGAATGCAGCGGCGGTGGCGCTGGCGTCGCGCCAGTATCCGGGAGTCACATTGGGTCCGCGGTAGCCAGTTTCGAACTGGTCGCCGTGCGGCACCAGCTTGAGCTGCAGACCCGGCGCCGGAACGCCCACTACGCCCGGGCCATTGGCGCATTTGTTTCCGAACAGCGCGAGCGGACTGGTCTCGGTCATGCCCAAGCCGGTAACGATCAGAACGCGCATGCCCACGGCGGCAACCGCCAAGCGTTCCAACGCAGCCCAGGTCGCAGGCTGCATGGAAGCCGCCGCATACCACAGGAATTTCAGGTTCCGGAAGAAAGTGGCGTTGAGCTGCGCGTCAGCCTCCAGGTACGGCACCAGCGTGTCGAATCCCATCGGCACATTGAAGTAGATGGTCGGTGAGACTCGCCGCAACAGCTCGATGCTTTTTCCGATCAGGTCCAGCGTCGGCTTGCCGGGGTCGATGTACAACGTGCCGCCGTTGTACAGGATGATATTGAAGTTGCTGTTCCCGCCCGCCGTATGATTCCACGGCAGCCAATCGATCATCGTCGGCGGCTCGTGCGCCAGAAAGGGCGCGATCTGCTGCTGCATTTTCGCGGCCGCGCATAGCATCCGATGCGTATTCACGACCGCTTTGGGCACACCCGACGAGCCGGAAGTGAACAGGAATTTCGCGATCGTCGACCCCTGCACGGCTTGCGCCGCGAGAGCGACGTCGCTTTGCCTCGACCCATCGCCGTACAGGCTCTGCAGGCTTCGCATGCCATGTTGCGGATTGCGCAGCGCCATCACAGGGGCACCTGTCCCACTGACCGCCATTACCGCCGCACTGTATTGCTCGGCGTCCTCCACCACGATCAAGCCTGGCGTCAGCAGTTCGATACTGCGAATCAGTTTCGAATAATCCGTTGCCTGCAGCGCGTAGGCCGGCGCGACAGGCGCGATGGGAATGCCCACGTGCAGCGCCGCCAGCATCAACACTGCGTGATCGATGCAATTCGAAGCGAGCACGACGATGGGGCGCTGCTCGCTCAACTGCAGCTGGACCAGACCCTCCGCGAGAAGCAGGACTCGCCGCTGCATCTCGCCGTAGTCGATGGCGACCTCGCCTGCGTCGTGCTGTTCGACGATGAATTTTCGCTCAGGCGTCGCCAGCGCCCAGCGTTCCAGCCATTGACCGACGGATCTGTCGTAGCGCCCGAGGGGTTCGGTCGATGTGAGGATGTAGCCGCCATCGCGGAGACGAACGCGCGCTACGTCGGGCGAGAAGAATTCGACATCGCGATACGCGATATGCGCAAGCGAGTCTTCGTGTCCTGCAGGCTGAGTGGTGCCTGCTTCGTTTTGCGACATGCTGCCGCAGCCTAGATCGGTGTGAACATGGGAACCAAGGTTCCATCGCCGGCTGCGCGAAAGATCACCTTGACCCGCTGTCCGATGGCCACCGATGCCAATTGCCCCGCGACGACGTTGGTGAGAATGAGCGGGCCTTCGTCGAGGCGGACGTAAGCGATGCAATACGGCGGATCGGCTCGATAGGCCAGGCTGCATGAATAGATTTCGCCGTTGCCGGAACTCTCGATCCATTGCGTGGGGCCCAAGGTGAACGGACTGGCGTCACGCGGATAGTGAAAGACTTTCCCTGTTTGCATGCACCGCTTCAGAAGCAGCACACCGCTCTGCGCAGCGCGCCAGAAGCGCTCCTGCTCCTCATTGAGCGCCGCGGCTAGCCCATTTTCAGACCGAGCCATCATGATTCCCGTTCCAGAATCAGAGTCGCACTGCCATGTCGACCGCCCAGCTGCCCGCCGGTGGCGTGAGCGAGCGCGATGTGACAATCAGGAACCTGCACAGCTGGATGCGCTTCTGCTCTGAGCTGGCGGACCGCTTCGATCACCTTCGTCATGCCACCGCGGCTTGCCGGATGGTTGTTGCAGAGTCCGCCGCCGTCCGTATTCACCGGGAGCTTTCCCACTCCTGAAATGAGCCCGCCCTCGGCAACGAAGCGGCCACCCTCGCCGGGAGCACAGAACCCGAGGTTCTCCAGCTGGACGATCACGGTGATCGTGAAACTGTCGTACAGAGATGCATAACTTACGTCGGCGGGTGACACGCCGGCCTGCGCGAACGCCGTCGCGCCCGACTGCACGCCAGCGGACTGCAGAATGTCGAAGTAGCCGCCGTTCAAATGCCGGACGGAGTAGCCCGCACCGATCGGTGTGACGAGCGGACGCTTGAGCGCGCGAGCGATGTCCGGATGGACCACGACGAGCGCTCCGCCGCCGTCGGACACGACGCAGCAGTCGAGCTTATGCAGTGGGTCGACGATCAACGGTGAGCGCAGCACGTCGTCGACGGAAACGACTTCTCGCAGCATCGCATTGGGGTTGTGCTGCGCATGGTGTGAGGCGGCCACTTTCACCCACGCCAGCTGCTCGGACGTGGTGCCGAACTCGTACATATGCCGCTTCGCGACCATGCCGTACATGTTCGTGACAACCGGACGGTACGGCGCCTCGAAGCCGAACTCGACGGCATCGGCGCCCTCGCGATACAGCGCATCGGGCCGCTTGGCCTCGGCACGAGGACGCCCGGCGAGAGTGATCAGTGCAACCCGGCATTCGCCCGCCTCTATCGCGCGAACTGCGTGAGCAACGTGATTGACGTACGCCGAACCCCAACTCTCCGTCGTATCGAGATAGCGCAATCGCAGGCCCAGGTACTCCACGATGGAGAACGGGCCTACACCAGGGGCTGACCACCCCGGAATGTCCCCGGCACAGAAGTATCCGTCGACATCCTGCAAGCTCAGGCCCGCATCCTCCAGCGCACCGCGCGCCACATCGGCATGAAGTTGCGCTACGGTCTTGTCGGTGGCCTTGCGAGTCGGGTGCTCATAGGCGCCGACGATGTATGCCTTGCCTTTCATTGACGAGTTGCCCGCTCTCTGTCCCACTGCCGGAACGAGCTTTTTGCATCCGCCAGCCGCTCGATCAAGGCCGCCGGTTTCCAGTAGTGGCCGAGCAGGTAGTGGTAGTGCCGAATGCGATCTGCAACGTGGGGAAGACCGAGACTGTCCGCATAGAACATCGGCCCGCCGAAATGGCGAGGGAAGCCGTAGCCGCTCGTCCATACGACATCGACGTCCGCACTCAATTGCGCCACGCCCTCATCGAGCACCGCTGCGCCGACATTGATGAGCGACAACAGGCAGCGCTCGACGATCTCCAGGTCGGAAACATCACGACGGACAATATGCAGCTTCGCGGCGAGGGACTCGATGATGCGACTCACCTCCGGGTCGGGCACGCCCGCACGCGACCCTTTTGGGTAGCCGTAGAAACCGGAGCCCGTCTTCTGACCGAGCCTGCCGAGCGCCGTCAGCCGGTCGGCGATGACGAAATACGGCTCCGGCCGATATTCGGTGCGATACAGCTCCTCGCGCGCCTTCGTGCCCACGTCGGTGCCGCCGAGGTCCGACACTTTCTGCGGTCCCATCGCGAATCCGAAGGATTCCAGCGCCGCATCGAGCTGCGCCGGCGAGGCCCCTTCCAGGAGCAGCTGCTCCGCCTCGCGGCAGTAGCCGTCGAGCATCATCCGGTTGCCGATGAATCCGAAGCCGGCATTCGCGACGACGGCGGCAGGCACATAGCTTCGCTTGTCGGCCACGGCTGCATCGGACTTGACCTTCCTCGCCGAGCGTTCGGCAAAGAACAGGTGCCGAAGGGCGCGGCTCTCCAGCGATTCCAAGGACCGGTGCGCGAGCTGTGCCTCGATCTTTAGCCCTGCGCTGAAAGAACCTTCGACGGCCGCGGTGACCGCACTCACAACCAGCATTTGCGTAGTGCGGCCCTTGAGCGCACGTGCATGCGCCTGCAGCTCTTGCTTGATGCCTTCGGCATCGAACCCGGCGCGATCCGCGACCAGATCGCAGGTGCGGCGGATAGCGGCCGCCGTCCCGATCAGTGCGCGACAATAAGTCAGGGCCTCGGCTCTCACATCGACTAGCGCTTCGGCGTCGATCAAACCGCAAGCCTTGGCCTGCGCTGCACTGAGCGGCGCGCCTGCCAGGATGATCGCGAGTGCTTTGCGAGCCCCAACGAGTCTCGGCAGTCGCTGAGTGCCGCCGGCTCCGGGAATGACGCCCAGAGTGATCTCAGGGAGGCCGAGCTTCGCTGCGCAATCGGCCACTCGATAGTGGCATGCCATCGCCAGTTCCAGCCCGCCTCCGAGGGCCATTCCCTGGATCGCGGCGACAATCGGCTTCGGCGCGGATTCTATGGTCGCCTGTATGTCCTGCAGCGAAGGGCCGCCTCGCGCACCGTCAAACTCGCTGATATCCACGCCAGCCATGAAGTGCGCGCCTGCCGAACAAAGCAGCACCGCGTCCAACGACGCGTCGCTCAACACCGTCGCCAGAGCAGCGGCGAGGCCCTCGCGAATCTCGGCATCGATGAGATTGAGCGGCGGCTTGTCGATGACGACAAGCCCCACACGCCCCTCTCTCTGCAACGATACCGATGCCTGCTTCAGCTCCATGCCTGCACCGGATCAGAAATTCCGGCGCAATGTGAAAAACACTTCGCGAGGCCAGCCCGGGCGCTTCGTCCCGGCGAAGTACGGCGCGCTCTGGCGCAGCTGCGTGGACTCGAAATAGAACTCATCGAGCAGGTTGGTGCCCGCAATCGATGCATCCCAGTGCTCCTCGGCATCGCTCCAGCCGATCCGCGCGTTCACGAGCCGCCGCGCCGGGAGCCGATTGATCGGCGCGTTCACTGCCGCGCCGAATACTTCGGAACGGTAGGTGTAGTCGATGCGAGGCGTCAGCGTGCCCCGCGTCCCCAGATCGATTGCGTACTGCACGCCAAATGCACCGGACAATTCGGGTGTGTAGACGTTCGTCATATCCAGCGTAATGCCGGTGAAGGACGCTACGTTCTGGTATTCGAAATCGAGATAGCCTACGGAGGCTTCGATTCGCAAGCCGTCAAAAGCCAGCAGCTGCGCTTCCAGCTCGACACCGCGAATCTCCGCATCGCCGGCGTTCGTCGACATGGTGCACGGGGCGCCCGGAAACGGCGAGAATGCGTCGCATCGCAGCAGCGTTGCCTGGAAATCGCTGTACTTGTTCAAGAACGCGGCGAGGTTCAGCCGCAGGTGCTGGTCGAAGAAATCGCCTTTGACGCCCACTTCGGTACCCTTGAGCTCTTCGGGTTCGTAGGGAACCACCTGCGATGCGAAGAAGGGACGCGGATTGACGCCGCCGCCTTTGTAGCCGGTGGCCCATTGGGCATACATCAGGAAGTTGTCGGTCCACTGGTAGTCGACGGCAACTCGATAGTCGAGCCGGTCTCCGGAGAATTCCCGCGTCAGGTTCAGCAGCGCTCCCAACAATGGATGCGGACGGCCTTGCGAGTCGTACCGATTGAACGTGAATCGCTTCAGATCCTCGGTGTAGCGGATGGCCGTCGTGACGTTGAGCTTGTCGAAGGGGTGAAGGACGACGTGGGCGAAGGCCGACTTCGAACGCGTGGTGACGGGATCACGGAAAATCGTATCGAGGTTGACGCCACCGCCGCCGGGCGCAACTCCTCCGGCGATGTCGACCCGCCCCTGCGAAGTGCCGTCGGCATCGTAGTAGAAGCCGCCTAACGTCCAGTCCGCGAACGACCCGAAGGCACCCGACAGGCGCACCTCTTGAGTGAACTGTTTGTGTTCGAGCGTCCAGGCCTGGTCGATGATCGACGCAGGAGTGCCATCCAGCTGCGCGGACAACGACACCGTCGATTTGCGGAATCCGGTGATCGAGGTCAGGTTCATCGAATCGGATAGGTCGACGGTCAACTTGTTCGAAACGCCCCAACCATCCAGCGGCGTATTCGCCGGCATGGAAAAGGGGGCTGCCGTCGGATTCGTTGAGGTGGGGCGCGAAACGTACGTTTCGTAGTTCGTGTAGCTTTCCGGGCCGGTAATGTAGTTGGCACCACCCGCCCAGGCGGGAGACTGGACAACCGTCTTGGCCGCTGGATTCTCGGACGTATCCTGAACGACGTCGAAAATCGTGGTGTTCTCAATCCCGTCCGCGGGCAGCCAGCGAATCGATCCGCGCGCTGTCCACACGGACTCGCCGCCTTGCGTACCGATCTTGCAATCCGGGCCGGTTGCCGCGGTGCCCCTGGAATAGTCGCCGGTAGCGCATGCATAGTCGAGGCGGTCCATGTATCCGTCCCGATGCCGCGTAGCCGCGGAGAAACGCGCGTAGAGCTTGTCGGGAACGAGCGTGACGTTGGTGGCGGCACGCGCCATGACGCGGTTGTAGCTGCCGTATGAAACTTCCGCATACGCGTCCGGGTCCGGGCCCGGCTGCTTGGAGAAGAGTTTGAGCGCACCGCCAATCGAGTTCTTGCCGGCCAACGTTCCCTGCGGACCGCGCAATATTTCCACGCGCTCGGTATCAAGCAGGTCGAACATCGCACCGCTCAACACCCCGTAGTACACGTCGTCGACGTAGATACCGACGCCCGGCTCCAGCGCGAAATGAGGATCGGATTGGCCGACGCCTCTGATGAATACACCAGCTACCTGCCCGAATCCTTCCGTGCCCCGCGCCAGATTGACGTTGGGCGACCAGCCGGCCGCGGCCCCCAGGTCGGTGGCGCTGCGCTGGTTCAGTGTCTCGGCGCTGATTGCCGTAATCGCGAGCGGCGTCTCTTGAACGCTCTCACTCCTGAATTGCGCGGTTACCGTAACTTCCTCAAGCACACCCGAGGCGGATGACGCACTTTGCTGTGCCAGAGTGCTCTGCGCACCCAGCGCGAGTCCCCCGGCGATGAGCAAGCCTACAGCGTCGATCGAACGAATATTTCTCACAGCAACGCTCCCCTGATTCGGTAATTTCTATTCTGTAATTTCTGTCGCGTGATGACTTCATTGCACGTGCGCCAAGAGGTTTTCTTGCCTCGGTCGTACGTCGATACGCGCGTGAAAAAACCGCAGCCACGACCCCATACCTTTTCGGCAGATGCCGAAGATACTGGGAGGTCAGAGGTCAGGCTTGCCTGTGGGATTCAGAACGTTGCCCCACTGTCAACTCGCTCGCAGGGAGCCATCCCCGCGCGAGGCAATTTCTGTCAGGCGCGCCGGAAATCGCTCGGGCTTTGCCCGTAGCGTTCTTTGAAGACCCGGCAGAAATGCGGCAGGCTGTTGAAGCCGAATGAAAAGGCGATATCCGTAACGCTGCGGCCGGCTTGCACAGCATTCTTCAGCGCGCGTGCGCACTCCTGAAGTCGGCGGCGCAGGATGTAACGGGACACGGTTTCGGAGTCCCCGGAGAATATCTTGTGCAGATAGGCTGGCGTCACGCGCAATGCCGCGGCAATGACCGGCGGCGCGAGGTCGGGATCCTGGAGATGACGCTCGATGAACTCGATGATCTGCGCTCGATGGCCTGCCACCAGACACGAACGCTCCGCTTCGGCCTGCGGCAACAGGCTGTAGGCGCTTGCAAGCAGTTGCATCGTGAGCTCCGTCATCCGAGTACACGCCCCGTGGTCGATAAACTCTTGTGAGGATCTCCACAGATCGCGCAAGTGGCGTGACGCCAGGCCACTGAGCCCGGAATCCCCGCGCATAGGTATGCCGAGCAGCTCTTCCGGCTTGCCTATGTATTGCAGCAGCCGCGAGCGGGCAATGCGCAGTACCAGAACGTCGGTGCGATTGCGGAAAGACAACTGGTACGGATGACTCGTATCGCAAAGCGTGAAATCGCCGGGCCGCAGGCGACTTTCCCGTCCCGCCTGCACGCTGGTGATTTCACAATCGATGGCCATGCGCACGAGAAAGAAGGGCTCCGTCGACAGCGACGCCGGGTTGGAGCAGGTCACCGTCGAGCCGCTCGCATTGAGCTCGACGACCCGGATGTCGCCCAGATCAAGACAGGTCATTCGACCGCAGAACGCCGCACGATCGACCGGCCGCGCGACTTGCGGGGCCAGCATGGAGCGCGTGACGTCGTGCCAATACGAAAGCCGCTTGTGCGGCGGCAGCCCGTCAGTCGAGAACTTCTGCAGATGAAGCATGCTGGGCCCCGGGGATTCCGCGGCACTCCTTGCGCAGAACCCGACACAATTATGCTGGCGCGACAATCAGGTGCCGCATGCCCTTAATGGGCTTCCAGTAATCACGATTCGCATCGTACACGATACGTCGATCCGGCTACGAGCAAATGTGGGCGGGCCCGTCATTCCCGTGCCGCCGCTGGATACTCACGGGCAACCCGGTTTCCCGTCAGGCAAGTTCTTGCATTGCCGCACGGCGTAATCTTCAGGTGAAAGGTCGACATGCGAACCGGCGCGTCGAACGCGGATCAAGCAAGAGGTAGTACTGCAGCCATGGCTTATCGAAATCTGGAAGAGAAGATCAAAGCGTCGGGCAGCGCGGCCGAGATGATGCGCAACTCGCAGGTCGGACCGTACGTCTACCCCATCCCCGCTGAGTTCTCGAATTGGCGCGATGAACAGGAAGCCTGGCGCAAGACAGCGGTGCTGTTCGATCAATCATTCCATATGACCGATCTGTATGTGGAAGGGCCTGATGTAATTCCGCTGCTGTCGAACCTCGGCGTCAACAGCTTCAATGGCTTTGGACGCAACAAGGCCAAGCAGTTCGTGCCCTGCAACTACGACGGCCATGTGATCGGCGACGCCGTGCTGTTCGGGCTGGGCAACGATCGGATCAACGTGGTCGGACGTCCGCCGGTGGCGAACTGGGTCGAGTTTCATGCACGGACCGGCGGCTACGACGTGGTCGTGGAGCGCGACGAGCGCACCCTCAACAATCCTCAGCCGCGCAAGACCTACCGCTACCAGGTTCAAGGGCCCAACGCGATGAAGATTCTGGAGCAGCTCAACGGCGGCCCGCTGCCGCAAATCAAGTTCTTCAACATGGGCGAGATCTGCATCGCCGGACGCAGGATTCGGGCTTTGAAACACGGCATGTCGGGCGCACCTGGGCTCGAGATCTGGGGGCCGTCGCAAGAGGGTGCGCAGGTCAAGGCAGCGATACTCGAGGCGGGCAAGGAGTTCGGCCTGGTGCAGTCCGGAGCTCGCGCCTATGCGACGGCGGCTACCGAGTCCGGCTGGCTGCCCTCGCCCATGCCGGCGATCTACACGGGCGAGAAGTTGCGGCCCTACCGCGAATGGCTCAAGGCGGACAGCTTTGAGGCGACGGCATCGCTCGGTGGCAGCTTCTATTCCGACCGCATCGAAGATTACTACCTGACGCCGTGGGACATCGGCTACGGCGGGCTCGTCAAGTTCGACCATGACTTCATCGGTCGCGCGGCGCTGGAGCAGATGGTGAACAAGCCCCACCGCCGCAAGGTCACTCTCTCCTGGAACAGCGACGACGTCATAGGCATCTTCGCATCCCTGTTCCAGAAGGATCGCGTGAAGTATCTGGAAATTCCGGCCTCCAACTATGCCACCCATCCGTACGATTCAGTGCTCGTGGGTGGCAACCTCGTGGGCTTCTCCACTTATCCGGCCTACTCTTCCAACGGCCGCGAATGGATTTCACTCGCCCTGCTCGATGAGCAGCACAGCGCGGCGGGAAGTGAAGTGCGGGTCGTGTGGGGCGAACAGGACGGGGGCTCGAAGAAGCCCGTCGTGGAACGCCACATCCAGACCGAACTTCGCGCGACGGTCGGGCCGTGGCCGTATTCGAAGGTCGCGCGGGAGTCGTATCGCCCGCAGGTGCTCCGGAAATAGGCGGCGTTTTCCAATGAACTAGAAGCGCTCCTGTTGTTTGAGCGCGGCGCGCAGTTCAGCCTTACGCACTTTGCCGCTCGGCGTGCGCGGGAAGTCGCTCAGGAGCACGAGCTTCTCCGGCGTCTTCTGTTTCGCGCAACCTGACGCTGCGAAGTGCGCAATGACCTCTTCGAGCGTCAGTCCCGCGCCGGGTTTCGTGATGACGCAGGCACACACTCTCTCGCCGTATCTTGCATCCGGCGCGGCAACCACGGTCGCCTCCAGCACGGCCGGATGGCGCAAGAGAATGCCCTCCACTTCCATGGATGAGATGTTCTCGCCGCCGCGAATGATCAGATCCTTCTTGCGATCCGTGATGCTCAGGTAGCCCTGCGCATCCAGCCGTCCGATATCGCCGGTGCGGAACCAGCCATCGACGGTGAATGCCTCGGCGTTGTGCCGGGCATCGAGATAGCCGAGGAACTGCTCGGGGCCCTGCAGCAGGATCTCCCCTTCCAATCCCAACGCAACTTCGCGTTCTTGTTCATCGACGATGCGCACCGCCGTGCCCGGCAACAAGCGGCCATCGGTGGTGGCACGCACGTCGAGGGGATCGTCGAGACGATAACTGGACACGGTGGAATGTTCGGTCGAGCCGTACGCACGTCCCGATGTGATGCCGTGCCTCGCGGCGAACTGTACGTGCTCGGGTGTGACGGTGGCGCCGCCCAGGCCGAAGAGCTTGAGCGACGAGATGTCATGGCCGCCACGCTGCGCCGCTTCCAGCAGGCTCATCAGGAAGAACGGCGGCGCGCCGGATTGTTCGATGCGCAGCTGCTGTACGAGCGCCGCGGCAATGGCTGCGTCCCAGCGCTCCATCATCACCATGGGCACGCTCCAGAACATGGGACGCAGCAGGAAGTTGAAGCCCTGGATATGGCCCGCCGGCGTGGGATTGAGAAAGGGTCCGTGCCGCTGAAACAAGGGAATCGACCATTCGCACACGATCGTGTTGTGCGACTGTCGCACGCCCTTGGGCTCGCCCGTCGTGCCCGATGTAAACAACAACAGCGCCACGTCGTCTGCCGACTGCTTCGGTGCGGGCGGCGGCTGCGTCGCAAGCTGCTGGAACTCGCTGTAGAGGCGTGCGCCGCGTACGGCACGCTCGCCGACGATGATCACGTGCTCCAGGTCGGGCGTGGCGCCGAACGCGCTCAAGCGCTCCAGATAATCGATGTTGCGCCAACGGTCGGGAACGATCAGCACGCGCGCCCGTGCCTTGCGCAGAATGAAACCGGTTTCCTGCGGGCCGTAGCTGTGCACGATGGGCAGGAGTGTCGCACCGGCTTGCAGCGCGGCGACATACAGAATCGCCGTTTCGAAGCGCGTCGGCAGCTGCAAGGCAACCACATCTGCGGGCCCCACCCCGATCGCCGCGAAAGCCGCTGCAAGCTGCTGACCGCGTGCGACGATTTCAGCCGTCGTGCTGTGACTGAGTCCCGTTTCGGTGTGAAACCAGAACGGTGTATCCGGCGCCGTGCGTGCAGCTCGGTCGAGCGCCTGTGCGATCGTTTCGTCCCGATACCAGCCCTCGCGGCGCCAGCGCTCTCGCAACAGCGCCCGTCCAGGCGGAATGAGGTCCGCAGCATCGGATGTCATAGTGCGCTCGATTCTCGAGTTTCCAGATTGGGTGAGCCGATGCCCTTTGCACCGCTGTCATGAGCATGGTGCGCCAGCACAGCCGCGCCTGCACTCAGTGCGCTTGCCGTCGCGCCAAGCACGCGCCACAGGGCAAGTCCCGCAACCACGAGCGAGCTGCCGATAACGATCACCATGGACAAGCCCAGGCCGGTCGAACCCGGAAACACGCGCTCGCTCAGATAGCCGACGAGCAGCGGCCCGACACCCATCGCGAGCACATTGAGGCAGAACAGAAACAGCGCGGACACGCGAGCGCGCAGGTGCGCCGGCGTGAGCAGCTGCACGAATGCCGCGCCATAACCCATGTTCGAGTATGGCAGCAGATAGTACGCGCTGACCAGAATGAGGAAGGGTACGACGGTCGGCATGAAGAACGCGGCGCCGGTCAGCGGCGCCGCGACCAGGGTGGCAATGAGCAGGTAGCGCAGGTGCGCATCGTAGCAGCCGCCCGCAAACCAGCGATCCACGATCACCCCTGAACCGATCTTGCCGCCCGAGGCCAGCGTCACCACCATCAGCGCGTTCACGCCGCCAGCCTGCGCCGTCGTCCAGCCGTAGGCACGCGTGAGATACGTCGGCATCCAGGCAGTCAGTGCGCTGCTGGCCAGCGACACGAGACCGAAGCCGAGCATGGCCGAGAGCGCGATGCGGCGATGCTGCGCGAGGAACGCGCGCAGCGACTCGTCTCTCACTGGCTCTTTTGCGACCTCTGCTGCAGATCGGCCGCGATCCGGTACCGTAAAAACCAGGAGCGCCAGCAAGAAGCACGGCGCGCCGGTTACGATGAAGATCAGCCGCCAGGGCTCCAGCGTTCCGATCAACGGCCAGTGGGTGGCCTGGATCGCCAATGTGCTGAACCACCCGCCCAGTCCCAACGCCAGCGCGATGCCGCCGACCGAGCCCATCGACAGCACGGACAGCGCCGTGGCCAGGCGCGCGCGCGCAAAGAGCTGGCTCACCAGTACATAAGCGGTCGGAAGCAACGCCGCCTCGCCCACGCCGACGGCCATCCGCGCGATGAACAATTGCTCATACGTGCGGGCGAGACCGGAAGCGCAGGCTGCGCAAGCCCAGAAGATCACGGCAAAGAACACCACGGCACGGCGCGACGTGCGATCGGCGAGCCACGCCAGGGGAAGGGCGGCGAACGCGTAGCACAGGCCGAACGCCGGCCCCATCAGCATTCCCATGCCCAGATCGCCGACGCCCATTTCGGCCTGGATGGGTTCCACCAGCAGGTTGATGATGGTGCGATCGACTTGCGAGAACAGATACAGCAGCAGAAAGACGGCGACCGTATACCACGCGATCGCCGTCGAATGCGCCGGCTGCTGCGCCACATGGATTTTCACGTCCGCCTTGGATGCCGGAGCCGCGGTCCTGCTATGCACGTTCGTCGCGCTCGCGCGGCTTGCCGGAAAATGTCCGTGACAGCAGCGCGTGCCCACACCCGCATCTCACTGCCACGAATCAGAACTCCGCAATCAACGAGATCGAGTAATTGCGCGGTTTCAAGTACGTGGCGTAGTCCGCGAGCGTGGATGTGACTACGTTCTGGCGCACCTCTTCGTCGGTGAGATTGTCGCCCGCGAGCACGATGCGCCAGCGATCATTGGGGAGTGTCCAGCCGAGCTGCGCAGCCACGAGTGTGTACGCCGGCTGCGACAGGCGGTTCAGATAGTCCCAGTACATCTTGTCGCTGCGATACACATTCGTGCTCGCGGTCAGTCGGCCGGCGCTGAAATCGCGGTTGTACGCGAGCCCAAGGCTCACGGTATACGATGGGGCGCGAATCACGTCTTTTCCGGAGGCATCGATGAAGATCTGCCGATTGCCGCCGGTCGGCAGCGGCTCAGTGACGGCCGCGCCCGCGAACTCATCGAAGCTGCCGTCCAGAAGAGCGATGCCCATCCGGACATCCAAGCTCGGCATGAGCGCTGCCGTGACTTCAAGCTCGCCGCCTTTCATGGTGGCCTTGCCCGCGTTCTGCAGGATCGACGCGCCGTTCGGATCGCGCTGCGACAGCTGAATGTCCTCGTACTGGTAATAAAACACCGCCGCGTTGGTGCGCAGCCAGCTCAGTACATCGGACTTGAAGCCGATCTCGTACGCATCGACGACCTCCGGCTTCACCGGCACGGGGCTCACGCTGGCCGTATTGAAGACGCCGCTCTTGAAGCCTCTGCTGTAGCTCACGTACGCGTTCGAGCGCTCGTTCAATCGATATTGCAGCGAGACACGCGGCGTGAACTGATTGAAGGACGTATCGGCGTCGACTCCCCCATTGATCACACCCGCAGCATTACGGCGCGTGCTTTCCAGCTCGCGCTGCTCGTCCGTGTAACGCGCCCCGGCCGTCAGCTTGAACGCCTCCGTGATCGAGTAAGCGCCCTCGGCAAATGCCGCCAGCGACTGCGTGCGGTTACGCATCCGGATGGATGAGGAGATCGCCCCGCCGGTTGTCATGACGGTGAATGGCTCGTACCGGCTCGTGTTCATGAAGCCGAAGACGCCCGCCTGCCACTTGAACTGCTCATTGCCATCCGCGATCACGCGGAACTCTTGCGAATAGTTCTCGGAGGACTGCGTGTTGCTCACCGAACCGCGCTGCGCCGGGGAGGCATCGCTGTCCGTGAGCAGATGCAGCTGGTTTTTCTGAAAGCTGCTGGTCGATTCGAAATCCAAAGCACCGAGGTCGAATTGCAGCCGCAGCGAGGCGCCGCGCTGCTGCACGTTGAAAAAAGGATCGAACGATAGCGCCGCTTCCCACGGTTCGTCTGCGATCACCGCGCCGGGTACCGAGGCGCCGACGGTATTGCGATCGATCGGCGCGACGGCGACCGGCGATTGATCCTCCTGATCCGCGTAGTTGACGGACAGGATGGCGCGCACTGTGTCGCTCGCCTCGAACAAGAGCTTGCCGCGCGCAGCGATGGACTGACGGTCGCCGAGCCGCCTGTCGCTGAACAAATCGTCGACGAAGCCTCCGTCCTCGGCATACAGCGCGGCGAGATTGCCGGCGAGACGATCCGTGAGCCCGCCCGTGACGTACGCTCGCGCGGATCGCTCATCGAAGCTGCCCGCGCGCACGGTGGCATTGCCCGCGAAGTCGTATTTCGGGTCGGCGGTGATGACGTTGATCAGCCCGCCCGTGGAATTGCGGCCGAAGAGTGTGCCCTGCGGACCGCGCAATACTTCGATGCGATCGATCTCCAATAGATCGAAGGCGCCGGTGAACGTTTCCGGCTGATAGACGCCGTCGATGTACATGGCGATGTTCGATTCGTCGCCGGCCGTCGATGCACGCGAGCCGACGCCGCGGATCGTCGGCTGAAACACGGACGTATTGCGGGCGAGAAAGAGCCCCGGCGTGACGGTGCCCAGCTGCGCGCTCTGGTCGATGCCGGCTTGCGCGAGCGCCTGCGCCGTCAGCGCCGTGACCGAAATGGGCACTTGCTGCAGACTTTCCTCGCGGCGCGAGGCGGTAACGATGATTTCGGTCAGGCCGGATTCCGCGCCGACCGCGTCGCCAGCCCGCGCAGCATTGGGAGTGCCGGCCGCAGCGCCGGCGATACGCAGCACGCGTGCACCTCCGCTCACATCCGTCGCGCCCAAGCGCTGCGTGTCGGAGTCCGCATAGCGGCGCGCGCCTGCGGGCGCCACCGCCAGGGTGCGTTCGTTGACGAATTCGAAGGTCAAGCCTGTGTCGCGCAGCAGCTCGCCCAGGGTCTCGACGTCGCTCAAGTGGGCCGGTGCGCCCTTCGTCATCACGTTCCGGGCGTCGTCCGTGCTGTAGACGATTTGCAGCAGCGAGGATCTCGAAAAGGCCGCGAGTGCACTCTCCAGCGGCTGCGGCGGCAGCGGCTGGGCCAGCCCCTCGGAATAGGCACTGCCGAAAGGCAACGTTGCGACGAGCGCGGTGGCGAACACCCGGCTCGTGCGGCGAGAGCGATGCTGTGCTGACATGAATTCCCCCGATTGGGCGATGCCCTGTTTTTGGATCGAACGTTACTGAAGAGTGGCAAACGTGAACAATCGGGCACCCGGCATGGCGTTGCTACAGGACGCGCGGCGCAGGCGCGTCCGGGCGGCGCATGAGCAGCCGACTACCGTCTGGGTTCTGTTCGATCCGCACACCCTGATACTGCTCGAGGAACTGAAGCAGCGAATTCACATCGCCAACGCCGAAACTGCCGCTGACGCGATGACGCGCCAGCAACCTGTCGCCGATGTACACCGGATGCGCGCTGTAGCGGTTGAAATCTGCGATCACGGTAGCGAGAGGCTCGTCGCGAAAGTCGACTCGGCGCTGCGTCCACGCCAGAACCCGCTCGAGCGACGGTCCCACGCGCGGTACGATGTCGCCGGCGTAGGTCACTGCAGCGCGTTCGCCGGCCGCGAGCTGCATTCGCGTCAAACTCGCCGCGCGGCGCTCCACGCCGCCATGGCTTGCCATGGCCGGATGCAGTGTCGCGTCGTCTCCAGGCGACCTCTTGCTCGTCAGCTCCACGCGTCCTTCGATCACCGCGACAGCGGTGCGCTTGAATACCGCCTGGACGTTGAACGAAGTGCCGACGGCGCGCACGCTGGCCTGCGGCGTGGTGACGATGAAGGGATGCGACGGATCCTTGGCGACGTCGAAGCGCGCTTCGCCGCGCAGCAGTTCGATGCTGCGCCTGTGCTTGCTCACATCGATGACCAGCTCCGAATCGGTATTGACGTACACGACGCTACCGTCCTTGAGCACGAACGTGCGCTGCTCACCGATAGCGGTTTCGATATGGTCGCGCCGCAATTGCACCCAGAGCGTCGCGAACGCGACGCCGACGAGCAGCATCGCGGCCGCAGCCCAGCGCGTGCGCGCGGCAGAGCTCGCGCGCCGCAGCATGGACTTCTCCAGGGCGCCGACCGGCGCGCGCCGCGGCAGCTCGACGACCTTCTGCAGCTCGTCTTCCGCGCGTGCCTCATCGACGAGCCGCTCGATCGAGAACTCATCCGCCGCGATGCGCAGGCTGCTCCACGCGCGACTGCAAACGAGAAACTCCTGCACATGCTCGGGAGAGCGCAACAGCCATTCCGCGAAGTCCCTGCGTGTAGCGTCGTGAGCTGCGTCGTGCAGCAGCACGAGCCATTCCGCGGCCTCGGCTGCGATCTGGCCGCGCAGAACAACACCGGCGTCCGTCGATTCGCGCTTCATAGTAGGTGGCGCAGTCGCTCGCGGCAGTGGCGCAATCCCGCAGCCAGGTATTTCTTGACCATACTGCTGGAGATGCCGAGCTGCGCGGCGATCTCGTCATACGTCATGCCATCGCGTCGATGCAGCAACAATGCGGCGCGGCATTTCGGCGACAGCTCGTGCAGCACTCGCATCAGCACCTCACGGATGGCGCGAGCCTCGGCTTGCACATCCGTGACCGGCACGGCCTCGTGTACGGAGTATTCCTGCACCCAACGGTGCAGTCCCTCGCTGTCGTTGCGGCGTTTGAGATCGAACTCGTACAGCAGGTTGCTCGCGATGCGATAGAGATACGCCTGCGGATCGCGGATCAGATCCTTGCGCTCGACCCGCAGCAGGCGCACGAATGCTTCCTGCGCCAGATCGCGTGCGTCCGCCGCCGTGCGCGTACGGCGCGAGAGGAAGCGCACGAGGTCTTCACCTGACTCGGCGGCAACGCGTTCGACAAACGGATCGGCAGCTTTTCTGTTCACAGTCGGCAGGGATGTCGGCAACCTTTCAGGCAGGGCGCCAGCTGACGCAGTGACGCTGGCACACCGGTTCCTAAGAGGGGAGATCGCCGCAAATCGGGTACCCAGATACGGCAGTTTCGCTTACAGGCGTCTGCTGGTGCGCCTTAGATGCTTCTGTCGATGCATCCTACTCGATGGCCTGCGGGCCACCGGGTTGCGGCCGGCTGAATTCAATTTTCAGTGCATCGTGGCTACACGGGCCATGGCGGATCGCCATGGAACCGCGGGGATTACGCTAGTATCGTCCCGCGTTTCCGCCGCAGGCACTGCAAACATGAAGATGAAGATCAACATCACACTGCCCTTCGACCAGATCGAGAACCCGGCAGAGTTTCTGCGCCCCGAAGCCGTCACCGAAATTGCGGCGCTGGTGGAACGCGCGGGCTTCGACGGCGTCAACGTGACGGATCATCCTTGCCCTTCGGGCCGGTGGCTGGATGCCGGCGGCCACTATGCGCAGGATCCATTCGTGATGCTGGCGCTCGTCGCCGCCACCACGAGCAGGGTGCGGCTGCAAACCGGGATTCTCGTCCTGCCCTATCGCAACCCGTTCATCGCAGCGCGGGCGGTGGCCACGCTCGATGTGTTCTCCGGCGGCCGCGTCACGCTCGGCGTCGGCACCGGCTATCTCAAGAGCGAGTATTACGCGCTAGGCAGTGACTTCGAACGCCGCAACGAGATCGTCGACGAATACATCGTCGCATTGAAAACGGCGTGGGGCGCCGACGAATTTTCTTTCAAGGGCACGGGCTACGAGGCGCGCGGCAGCCGCATGCTTCCGCGGCCGCTGCAGCAACCGCATCCGCCGCTGCTCATCGGCGGCAACTCGAATCGCGCCATCCGCCGCGCGGTGGAGCTGGGCGACGCGTGGTATCCCTTCTTCACTCCGGCAACCGTGGCGGGCACTTCCCGCACGGCGGCCCTGACCGATGAGAACGAACTGGCCACTGCAATCCAGTACATGAAGGATCATTGCGAGAAGGTGGGGCGTCAGCAAGCGCCTGCCGTCATCCTTGGCGGCATGCCTTGGTACGTGGACAGGCATTTCAATGCCGAGGCCATGCTGCAAAGTCTCGGCACGCTGCGCGAGGTGGGTGTGAGCGGCGCAGGCTTGCACATCACGGCCGGCACACGTGCCGAATGGTGCGACCTTGCCGAGCGCTTCTGTGCGGAAGTACTGGCGAAACTTCCCGCGTAGCACAGATCCACCAGATGCCGCGCGATCCGGGATCTGGGCAACAGCAAACTCAATAGCATGAATCTGGTCGGGTTCCGAGCAGATGGTTGTTCCAATGAATCTGATATCAATGAATCTGATGGGTGGATGTCATTGATCTGATGTATGGAATGAACCTGCGTGCGGCTCGATGAATCCCGGGTCGCGCACTCGCATTTTAGGCAGTGGCCTGCTCTGCGCAACACTTTCTGTCATTCGCCAAACGCTTGATCTTTGGTTGTAACGAATCACCGGTCGAGCGTTTCCCGGCGGGTGCGCAGATTGCATAGCCGAGTGCGTCTGTGTTTGGAAAAAGCGATCGACAACAAAGGAGAAATACTCAAGCGGTCCGTCCGACAGCCTGCCTGGAATTCACGATAACCCTATTTCATCAAGACGCGTTCTACTGAGGGGGAGTTCACATGATCAACCAGCGATCAGCATCGATGAATAGTTGGATTTTCACCTGGCGATTGTCATGGTCGTTCGCATGCCTCGTGGCAATCTCGTTTTTGACGTCCGTCGGTGGCGCGGTCGCGGCGACAGTCGTGACACCGCTCGCCGGTCCGCCGCCGTTAGGGCCGCTAGCCGGCAATGGCGCATTCGTACCCACCACCGACTTAGGTCGCCTGGGATATGCGCTCTCGGAGTTCTTCGTCGATGGCGTCGCGGATTCGTACCACAACGTCGGACCGCTCACGAACGACCAAAAATGGGTGGTCGCTGCCGATGGCGCACCCCAACCGTTCAAGACGCGCATCCAGGTCATCAAGCCGATCAAGCCTCGAGCCTGCAAGGGAACGGTGTTCGTGGAATGGTTCAACGTCTCCGCACAGTCCGATTACGCGCCCGACTGGTACTTGACTTACGCCGAGCAGGCGCATGAGGGCGCCGTGTACGTCGGAGTCAGTGCGCAACGGATCGGTGTCGCCACACTGCAAGGCCTGTTCCCCGATCGCTATGGCTCGCTCGTGCATCCCGGCGACAGCTATTCATACGATGTCTTCTCGCAGGTGGGTCAGGCGCTTCTCGATCACGCCGACACTCTCTTCGGGCACGGGTGTGCACCGGAGCGTTTGATCGCGACGGGTCACTCGCAGTCGGGCGGACGGTTGGTCACCTACGTCAACGCGTTCAGCAGCAAGAGCCCTTTTAGCGGCTTCATCCCCCGGGGTGCCGGCGCCAATCCGAGCGCGGCGCTGCGTCAGGCCCCACTTGCGCCGATCGCCGTGCCGGCACCGACGTACATCACCAACCGGGACAAACCGGTACTGCGCTGGCAGAGCCAGTCGGAAAGCATGGCGGCTCGCCAGCCCGACTCCAAGAACTTTCGCTGGTGGGAGGTCGCCGGCACCGCCCACCAAGATGTCTATCCGAGGGCTAACGACTACTACGATAGCGCCGAAGGGGCGCTGCAAATGTTCGACTTCATGATCGACCCGGCCGCTGACCTCGGCGGTCTAAGCTGTACGTCCGGAGTCAACGCGGGCCCAGCTGCCTGGGTGCTTCATTCTGCGTACCGCCACATGAGCCGGTGGGTCAAGTACGGCACGCCGCCACCGAGTGCTCCTCGCTTCAAGACGGCGGACGGAACTGCGACGGGCGCGCTCGTGCTCGATCAATACGGCAACGTCGTCGGCGGCGTCCGCACGCCCAACGTCGACGCGCGCATCGCGACTCTCACCGGGAGTGGCAACACTCCCGCCGGCTTCTGTGGATTGTTCGGGATGACAATTCCGCTCAGCGACGAGACCCTGGACGCGCTCTACCCGACCCACGGGGTATTCGTGTCGAAGTGGGCCGAGTCACTCTTCAGGAGCGTGAAAAGCGGCTACATCGTGCCGGAAGACGCATGGCGCATCCTGTTGTCCGGGGTCTTCTCGGACATCGGGAAATAAGCAGCAGCAGTTGAGCCGGATGTCGCATGCACAGCGCGACATCCGGCTTGCGTCATTCAATTCTGAGCGGTCGACAAACCAGCTCGTAAGAAATCGCTCTGACTTAATTGAAGGCGACGCCGGTTAGCTGGAGGACTTCTTCATCTCTTGCTGATGATAGAGAGACGCAGTCACATTGGCGGCGAGCTTGTCCAGCAAGACATCCAGCTGCACCAGTTCTGCTTTGGTGAAACCCGCGAATGTCTCCACCTCCATGCGCTTGGCGATTTCGGCGAGCCTGACCAGCAGCGGCTGAGCCGCGGGTGTCACGTACAGACGATAGGCGCGGCGATCAGTCGGATGCTCGCGCCGCTCCAGATAGCCGTCTTCGCACAGCCGGTTGATCATCTGGCCCGCCGCCACCTCGGTGACCTCCAGCATCGCGGCGATCGAGCGTTGTGTCGCTCCGGGATTGCGCGAGATCGCCACGACCGTGCTCCACTTCGCCCGCGTGATGCCATCAAGCTCGACCGTCCGGTCGAAGTGCTTGCGCATTTGACGGGTGACAACCGAGAACTTGACTGCGATGGCCCGCGTGCGGCTGTAGGTCAGCGGTCCCCGCAACCCGAATTCGTCCATGCCCTGCTCGCTTCGGTCACCACCGCCCGATGATGATTTCTTGGATGACTTCTTGGATGACTTCTTGCCATGCCTCGACCCGCGCTTGGCGGGAGCTGCCTTGCCACGCATCCTAGATACGTTCCACATTCTCGGTTGCAATCGCGCGCGCGCGGCTTGAACCCATCATGACGAGCGTAACTGCGGCGGGCAGGGCCGCCGCGATGTCCGATGAATTGCCGGCATGGTGAACATGCCGGAGCTTCAGCGCCGGACCTCGCGAGGTTCCGCCGGCCATCATTAGCGCAGTTTAATAGCTTCGCTCTTGGAAAGACTGGTCACCAGCTTACCCTCCACCTGCGACAGCGTGCTGGCGGGAATGGTCACCATCTTGCCTTCGAGGACCACTTGAGCGGAACCATCGGCGGTCACGCGATACACGGCGCCCAGGCGCGCGCCATTCGAGGCGACCAGCATTTTTCCTTCGGAAGCAACCGCAGCTTCCTGCGCAACGGCGGAAAAGCTGGCCAAGGCAACGATCGAGACAGCAATCCAGGATTTCATGACGCACTGCTCCTTACACGATAATTGAAAGGTTAAATACCAAGGTACCTAATACATAGGTACTTTAGTATCTACCCGCGACCAGTGTCAACGGAAGTAGCGTGAACTTGGTCGCAGTTCGTGCATCAACAGCGTCGATAGCTGGTGCGCTGCCAACCGAAAGCGACACCAGCCGAATGAGTCAAAAACGGTAGCCGCAGAACAATGCATACACATTCTGGTTCTTGTCCAGTATGAGCGGGCTGTCCGCTGCATCGCCCTGTAGCTGCGCGGCGGTGATATGCGCGCCGAGGAACCAGCGAGACGCAAAGAAGTATTGCGCAGCGGCAGAGACGCGTACGACGCTCACACCGGCCTCAGGTGTGTAAGGCAGAAAAGCAGAGTGCATCGCCTGCTCGCCAGTGATGCCAAAGAACGTCTGCGTGAACTCCGCGTCCGCCCACGTGGCCCCTGGCCCCGCTGAGAGTCTGAGCTTCGGAGTCGAGCTGTACGTAATCTCCGCGTCAAAATTCGCGATCGTTCCTTGCTGTTTGTCGGCAACGTCGGTCATCGCATTCGCACTCAGCGTGAGCCAGCCGATGCGGTAGCTCGAGAACAGTCCGGCGCGCACGGTTGGATCAATGTCGCCGAGCCCGCGAAGGCGCACGTCATCCGATTCCTCGCGTGGGGCAGTGGCATCTCGGGACAGAACGGCGCCCAGAGTCCACGAGTCGCCTTCATACAAATAGGTACCGAGTCCGCCCGGCGAGCCCGACCCAGGAGCGCCTCCGAGAAAGAAGCGCTTGTACCGCACGCTGATGAGCGGCAATGCACGGGCTTCGTATTCATCGCTGCCCGGATACTCTGGCGCGTACACGACTCCTGCTCCCAGTGTGATCTGCCAGGGACTTTTTGCCTGCGTCGGCTCGTCCGCCAGCGCTGCGGACGTCGAGCACATCAGCACCATCGCCAACGCTGCGCGAATGCGGCGTCGATCACTTCGAATCTTGAATGTCACAGAGCCATCTCCGAATGTTGAAATACGACTTGCCGGCCGGGCAGCATTCGCGGTGCGCACCCGGATGTAGCTGTCGCGTATCGAGGTTGAAATGTGGCGAATTCATCCGGCGTGGATGGATGGCGCCGATGACAGCGACATCGAATTGATTCAGCGCTATGTCGGGTGATTTCGGCGGCTGGCGGTCAGAATCGCCAGCACAAGCGAACTCAACGATGATTGCCGGTTCGAATCTGGCTGTTCGCGCTGCCCACAGGATTCAGCACTGGATTCGGCATCGCAAAGCGGGCTAAACGATCTAGCCCATTGAAATTATCAAGGAAGAAATGGCGGAGCGGACGGGACTCGACTTCGATTGTATCAATCTGATTTTAAGTAGTTTTTTCGACAAGCGGTCCAGAGTTACCGTAAAAGTTACCGTTAGAAATTGGAGGTCCCAGCACCTTTAGGCACCTCTTAGGTTCGAGGGCGGCTGCAGGGATTTAACTGCCGGAGTAAGCATCTGAAACAGCTTCAACAATTTATTTCTCTCACACGCTGCTACCCCGATCCTGAAGTTACAGCTCGATGGATGTGTGCGGTCGGCTGTGGACGTTGGCGGAAGGGGATCCAAATTGCGATTCGAAGCATGCGAGAGTCATGCGTCGGTCGTCGCCAGCTCATCGGACGAAGCCACTAGTGGCCATTTTGGATCGCAGCATCCACCTCCAGCATCTCCAGCATCTCAAACACATTCCCATCGGGATCCCGGCCATACGTCGCAATGGCAGTCCCAAAAAAATCTTGGGGGGCACAATGAAACGTCACTCCCGCCGCCTTGAGCCGGGAGTATTCACCGTGGATGTCTTTAACCTCCAGACAGAAATGCGTAATCCCGTGATCGCATACCGGGCGACAAGGATCATTTGGCTTCGGCCGTGGGTGGTCAAACTCGAAGAGCTCGATTTGCATCTCGCCCAAGCGGAGCAACGCCACCTTGCCCCGCGCGCCCTTCAAACCGAGAATCATCTCGTATTTCTCGCCCTCGAAAGTATCCAGGACCACAACCTCCATGCGGAGCAAGTCGCGATAGAAGCCAAGCGATTTCTCGAGATTGGAAACTGATGCAGCGACGTGATTCATTCCCTTGATCATGTGCCCTCCGTGCTCCCTACCGGGCGGTCATGCGGTATGTGTCGCAGTGGATGATACCGCCATCGACCACAAGTTTCTCGCCGGTCACGTGGCGCGCGTCGTCGGAGGCGAGAAAGGCAACTGCCGAGGCGATATCCCTTGGCTCAGTGAACTCACCCATCGGAATGGCGGCCTCGCCTTCCTTCACGACGGTCTCCAGGGACACACCACGCTGGCGCGCTACTTCCGCCGCCTGACCATCCCACATCGCAGTGCGCACGTTGCCAGGGTGCAGGGAATTGCAGCGAATCTTCATTTTCTTCTCTGCGCAATGCTGAGCAACTGATTTGGTAAGCTGACGCACTGCTGCCTTGCTCGCACCATAGGCGGCCGCATACGGCGTCGCCAACAATCCCGCCACCGACGACATATTAATTATCGAGCCCCCGCCGGAGGCGTGGATCGCCGGAATGGCTGCACGGCAGCCAAGGAACACCCCTTCGACATTCACTGTAAAGACTCGTCGCCAATCCGCCAAGCGGGTATCTTCAGGAGTCACCGCGTCTCGCGGCCCGAGAATGCCTGCGTTGTTGACTAGGATGTGCAAGCCACCGTGGCGCCGCTGAATTGCACTCATTACTTCTTCCCACGCGGGCTCGCTGGCGACATCGTGGACTAGAAAATCAAAACCGCACTCAGCCGCTGTCGCTGCGCCGAGAGGCGCTTGGACGTCGGTGATTACAACGCGCGCACCTTCGAGCTGCAGACGTTGGGCAATAGCATGACCCAGGCCCGAGGCTCCGCCTGTCACAAGCGCCACTTTTCCGGCGAGCCTTTCCATGTTGGATTCCTAGCCTCCCAGTACTTCGCGCGGCTGTTCCAACAGCGTACGCAATGTGGATAGAACGGTTGCTGCGGTCGCGCCATCGATGGCGCGGTGATCTACCGAGAGTGTTGCCTTCAGGATAGTCGCAACACGGGTTGCGCCACTCTCGGAAACCGTCATTTGAGGCTTGGCGCGGCCGACAGCAAGAATGGCACATTGCGGCGAGTTGATAATCGCGTCGAACTGGTCCACGCCGTAGCCGCCTAGATTCGAGATGCTGAAGGAACCACCAAGGATTTCATCCATCCTGAGCTTTCCTGCCGCCGCTCGGGTTGCCAGTGCCCTTATCTCGGCGGCGATTTCCCGCACGCCTTTCTCATTTGCACCTCGAACCACCGGCGTCGATAGTCCATCCTTTAGGGCGATGACCACCGAGATATCGGCTCGACGGTACTGATGAAGCTGCGAATCGAGTAGCTGGCTATTGACCTGCGGGTGCTCCATGAGGGCCGCCGCACATACCTTGACGACGCAATCGGTGACCGAGACTTTCTCCTCCGGATGCGCCGCGCTCGCCTGTTCACGCCAAGCGAGAAGTCCGTCCATCTCGACGTCCATGACCAGGCGAAAGTGCGGGATGGTCTGCTTGGCCTCCGTCATGCGCGCGGCAATGATCTTGCGTAGCGGCGACAACGGTACCGCTGTATAGAAATCAGCCATTGCCTTCCTCGATCAAACCGATCTCCGTGTTGACGGCGGTCGTTGTGCCGGCGGCGAGCAGGATCTTGCTCAAGCGGCCGCTCACGGGGGCTTCAACCGCCTGAGTCGCTTTCGCGGTTTCTATCTCCACGATAGGTTCGCCTTGCGACACAAGATCCCCTTCGGCCTTCAACCACTGGGTAATGGTTCCTTCGTCGATCCCCATTCCCCACTTGGGCAGCACCACTGGTGTCGTCATGTTCTTCCTGCGCAGATTGTTTAAGGCCGGTGTCCTACAGAATTTTCTTTACCGCCGCGATGATCTTGTCTTTGTTCGGAAACAATTTCTCTTCCAGCACCGGACTGAACGGCACATGGACGTCGGGTGCGGTGAGGCGCTGGATCGGCGCTTTCAGCAGATCGAAGGCTTCCTCGGCGACGATTGCGGCAATCTCGCTAGTCACGCTGCAGATACGATGGGCATTCTCGACGAGCACGAGGCGACGCGTCTTGGCAAGGGATTCAATGATCGTCCCGGTATCCAGCGGCTTGAGCGTGCGAGGATCGATCAGCTCCACGGAGACGCCCTGCTCCGCCAGCGCTTGCGCCGCCTCCACGGCGGGACGCATCGCGCCCGCAATGGCGACGAGAGTGACGTCAGTACCCGCGCGTTTGATATCTGCCTTGCCGATCGGCACCAGGTGGTCAGTGTCCGTCAGCACGTCGCCTTTAGTGGGCCACAACTTCGTGTCCTCGAATATCAAAACGGGATCGTCGTCGCGAACGGCGGATTTGAGCAGGCCCTTCATATCGGCCGGAGTCGTCGGACTGATGATCTTCAGCCCCGGAACATTCATGAACACCGGATAAGGACGATCGGAATGTTGTGCCGCGATCGACGCGCCGTAGTACATGCAGCAGCGGAAGACGATAGGCACCTTGATCTGCCCGCCCGTCATGTAACGCAGCTTGCTGGCCTGATTGATGATCTGGTCGGAGGCGAGATACATGAAGCTTGCGATACTCAGATCGACGATCGGACGCAGGCCGTTGATCGCCGCACCGATGCCGACGCCGGTGAAGCTCGTCTCGGAAATTGGCATGCTCCAGATTCGCGTCGCATCGAAGCGCTGCGTCAACTTGCCACCACCGTAGATGGCGACGTCTTCACCCATCAGGATCACTCGCTCGTCGCGCTCCATTTCTTCGATCTGGGCCTGAACGAGTGCATCCAGATAACTCATGCGCACGGATGTGCCGACGTCGGTTCGGCTCGTTTCGAGGGCGCTGGACATGGCTATGCTCCCGGAAAGGTTAGGCGCCGCGCGGTCGCGGCAATCGGCATGCTGTACATGTAGTCGTACAGCGTGGCGGGGTCCGGAGTGGGACTCTCTTCGGCAAATTTGATCGCCGTAGCGACAGCATCGACGACTTCGGATTCGATCGCTTTCAGCGCGGCCTCATCGACGCCTTCGGCAAGCAGCGCCTTGCGATACAGCACGATCGGGTCGCGGTGCGTCTTGTGCTGCGTGATTTCGTCCGGCGTTCGATAAGGCGTGCCGGGTACGAACAAACCTACGTTGTGCTCATCGAAGCGATACGTCTTTGCTTCGATCAGCGTCGGTCCTTCGCCACGGCGAGCATGTGTTACTGCGGCACTCGTTGCCTCCAGAACCGCGCGCACATCCTGGCCATCGACTACGATGCCGGGCATGCCATACCCGGCAGCGCGCTTGGCGATCTCCGGCTGGCCGTGGCTGCTGAGCAGCGATGTCGTTATGGCGTAGCCATTGTTCTCGCACAGGTAAATGACGGGCAGCTTCCAGATCGAGGCCATGTTGAGCGACTCGTGAAAGGTTCCTTGGTTGACGGCGCCGTCACCGAAAAAGCACAACGTCACCTGGTCTACGCCCCTGACCTTCGCGCTCAATGCGCAGCCTGTCGCCAACGGAATGCCGCCGCCGACAATGGCCGACTCGCCGATGATGCCTACGCTGTTGTCCGCCAGGTGCATTGAACCGCCCCGCCCCTTGCAGATGCCGGTCGCCTTTCCCATCAGTTCTGCCATCAGCGCTTGCAAGTCAGCGCCCTTACCGATCGGGTGACCGTGCGAGCGATGCGTACCGGTCATCGCGTCTCCGTCGCGCAATGCCATGCAAGCACCTACGATCGCCGCCTCCTGGCCGATGCTCGCGTGAAACGCGCCGGGAATGCGGCCTGCCTTGAACAGCCGGGTGCCTTCCTCCTCGAATCTGCGTATCCGCAACATGCGCCGGAAGGCTTCTTGCTGCTGCTGTGTGTCTGCCATGAATCGCTCCTGATTGCGGGCGTCGATGAAGAGATCGACGCCTCAGGCGCCGCTCAAGCTCACCGACTTCAAGGTGGAGTACGCTTGCAATCCTCTCAGGCCAAGCTCGGACCCGAAGCCGGAAGCTTTCTGCGGCTCGCAGCTCAGCATGACGCCGGAGGCCGGCCCCTCTTGACCGGACGTGCGAATCGAGATCCCGCCGGCGTTGATCGCATGTGCGAGCCGCTTGCCACGCCCCATGTCGCGCGTCCACACGGTGGCCGCGAGACCGTAGTCTGTTCCGTTCGCCAGCGCGATCGCCTCTTCGTCCGTTTTGAAGCGTTGTACGCAAAGGACCGGACCGAAGATCTCCTCCCGCACGATCGACATGCGACTGTCGACGCGGTCGAATATGGTCGGCGAAACGTAGCAGCCGCCAGTTTCGGTGATAGCACCCTTCAGTACCGGCTCGGCACCCGCCTTTATGCCTTGATCGATATAGCTCTTCACGCGGTCACGTTGGGCAGGGCTCGCCATCGGTCCGAACGTCGTGGCCTCGTCGAGCGGATTGCCCGGCTGGGACTGGGCGGCGCGCTTGATGATTTTCTCTAACAGCGCTTCTTTGACATCCTCATGCACGATCAGGCGCGTGTGTGCGCTGCACACCTGGCCTTGGTTCCACACCACTCCCCGCACCGTCGCCTCGGCGACGCTGTCCAGATCGTCGACGTCATTGAAAACGATCTGCGGCGATTTGCCGCCGCACTCCAGCAGCAAAGGCTTGCCGTTCGAACGGCCCGAGAGCTCCATGATCTTCCGGCCGGTCACCGTCGAACCGGTGAAGGAGATCAGGTTCACATCCGGGTGGAGCGCCAACGCCGCGCCGACAGTCGATCCGAGCCCCGGCACTACGTTCAGCACGCCCGGCGGCACACCGGCTTCCAAGGCCAGTTCGGCAAGGTAGAGGGCCGAACTCGAAGACAGCTCGGAAGGCTTGAGCACGACAGTATTGCCGGCGGCCAGGGCAGCGGCGAACTTGATGACGGCATTCACCGATGGAAAATTCCAAGGTGTAATGGCGCCGATGACGCCACGCGGCTCGTAGGTGTTGAAGGACAGGGTGCGGGAACTCAGCGGAGCGCTCGCACCAAGCAGTTGATCGGCAAATCCTGCGCACGAGCGCAGCAAAGCCGGAGCGAACACTTCCGCATCGTAGAGAGCGGCTTGGATCGGCTTGCCCATCTCCAGGCTATCCAGCAAGGCAAGCTGCGCTTTGTGCTTGACGATGAGGTCAGCCAGCTTCATGAGAATGTGGGCACGGCTCGCCGACGGCAATTCCGACCAGCACCCGTCGTTGAAGCGCTGTCGCGCGACGCGCACCGCTTCATCGACGTCAGCCGCGCTGCCCACTGGAACCCGGCACAGAATCTCTTCCGTGGCGGGGTTGACGTTAGCGAAGAGATCCGTTGAGGCGGATCCCAGGTAGCGGCCGTCGATAAAGGGTTGAATGTTCCAGTGGATGGCGCTCGCCGATTCTTTCCAGTTCATTACGTTCTTACGTGCCGGTGCGCGATTGCGATCGTCGGATTTCCGTTTTAGTTGTGGGCGCAAAGTGGAATTCGGCCACTCATGTGTAACCTTATGTCTGCTTTTCCGGGCAATAGTCGCCATACCCATTGGTGCGCCGAATAGGGGAACGCGACGAGGAGTTGGCGAGAAGCAACGACGGACGACGTGCGGCGACCCTTGTATGCAATTCTTTGGATTGCGTGCGGTCTCGGGAGCGTGGATCTTCGCTCACCCGCCCTGTCTTTTATTGTAGAAGGAGAGCGCTGGGGAGCCGGCAGGCGCGATGATCGAATCGTCAGCCCTGTCTCGAACGCGAGTGCGAGAGCGCTTCATCGAGCAACCCGATGAGCGCCTCACGTCCGTAAGTGTGAGGGTGATCCTCATTCAACTGCACGAGTTGGGCGATCTGCTTTGCGATCGTTCTTCGCGCCAACGCTTCACTCGTAACGATCAAGTAGCGGCGCTTCGGGCTTGGCCCGAAGAGCGCGTGCGCAGCCGCAGCAACGATGTCGTCGGGCTCACCATACTGTGAGAAGTCCGGCACCAATGGATCCGCGCCGATGCGCTTGAAAACATTTCTGGAGATGCCCGTGCTCACACTGCTCGCCTCGACGACGCTGACTTGCACGCCAACCCGCCCCATTTCCAGGGCAAGCGAATCGGTCAACGCCTCGAGCGCGTGCTTGCTCATGCTGTAAATGCTTACGTTCTCATCGGCGAGAATACCTGCCACCGAGCCGATCATTACGATCCGCCCTCGCGCCTTGACTACCAGTGGCGCGAATGCGCTGGTGATACGGTAGGGACCCAGCGCGTTGACGGCCATTACGAGATCCAACTCTGTTGCGTTTCCGCCGACGACCGGACCAACCGTGAGGACGCCGGCATTGTTAACGAGGCCGTAAAGACCGCGACGGGCGTTGGACACCACTTCAACTGCAGCGGCAATATCCGCTGCACTGGTCACGTCGAGACGCAGCGCCTGGACGTTCTCAATGTCGTCAAGCGCAGCGAGGTCATACTGTTTGCGCGCGCCCGCATACACGAAGTGCCCCCGCGCCGCGAGGTATTCGGTGAGCCTGCGGCCAATGCCGGTACTCGCCCCAGTAACCAGCACCGCTTCGCTTCTGGTCACCTCCATGATCGTCGAGCCCGTCCCAGGCTGTTCACGCCGCACAGGTTCCGGGCCGCCGTGATGATACCTTCCGCTGTCGGATACATGAGCCGTTCGAGCTCTGGACTGAATGGCACCGGCACGTCGGGCGCCGTGAGCCTCACGATCGGAGCTTTCAGGTGTTCGAAAGCATGTTCGGCAACGGTGGCCGACACTTCGGAGGCAACGCTGCACGTCCCGGGCGCGGCATCCACTGCGATCAGACGTCCCGTCTTCGCAACCGACGCGAGAATGGTTCGCCGATCCAGGGGAGCGACCGAGCGTATATCCACGACCTCAACCGAAATACCCTCGGCCTCCAGCGTCTTCGCGGCCGCCAGGGCATGATGCACGGCCGCGGCCAGAGTGACCACGGTCACGTCGGTGCCGGTGCGCTTGATGTCCGCGACACCCAGCGGGATCGTGTAGTCGCCGTCCGGAACTTCTCCTAGTGTTCCCAATAAGCTCATGTCATCGAAGAACAGCACAGGATTGCCGTCGCGCATCGCGGACCGCAGCAGACCCTTCGCGTCATACGGCGTCGACGGAACGACGATCTTGAGGCCCGGCACTTGCGCAAACAGTCCCCAAGGGCGATCGGAGTGATGCGCAGCGATGGAGATGCCGTATGCGACGAACGCACGGATGACCAAGGGGACGCTTGCCTGGCCGCCGAACATGTAGCGGCTCTTCGCCGCCTGGTTGGCGATTTGATCCATGGCTGAATAGAAAAACGTGGAGAATGCCGCCTCGATGACCGGCCGCATTCCCGTCAACGCGGCGCCGATGCCGGCGCCATAGAACCCGGCCTCGCAAATCGGCGTGTTGCGAATTCTCTCCGCGCCGAATTCACTCAGTACGTCGGCGTACCCGCCTGTCTGCAGATCCTGCCCCATGACGAACACACGAGGATTGCCCCGCATTTCTTCGACGATGGCCTGCTTGGCCGCTTCGCTGTACGTAATCTGAGACACGCGTTCAGCACTCCTTGTTCGTTCAGGCAAATACGTCTTCGAGGAGCTGGTGCGGCTCGGGAGCCGGACTCTGCTCGGCAAACAACACGGCTGCGTCCACTTCTGCGTGCACCGACAACCGGATCGAGTCGAACTCCTCCCCACTCAGAACCTCACGGTCGCGCAAGAGCGTGGAGAAGATCTCTATCGGGTCTTTTGTACGCCAAGCGGCGATCTCCGCCTCGGTGCGGTACGCCGGCGGTTCCTCGGCTGCACCAAATTCGGAATGCTCGCAGTACCGGTATGTCTTCGCCTCCACCAATGACGGCCCCTCGCCGGCGCGTGCACGAGCCACGGCGGCCGCAACGCCGTCATGGACCGCCAGCACATCCTGTCCGTCGACGATCACTCCGGGGATGTTGTATGCGTGTGCACGCTGGGCAATGTGCTCGACAGAAGTCATTTTCGAGTGCGCAGAGTGGATGGCGTAGCCGTTGTTCTCGCAGAGAAACACCACTGGCAATTTCCAAACGGCTGCCAGGTTCAACGACTCGTGGAAGGGCCCGCAGTTGGCGGCGCCGTCTCCGAAAAAGCATAGACACACTTGATCGGTCCCGCGCAGCCGCGCACTCAGCCCGGCGCCGACCGCCACGGGCATCAAAGACCCCACGATGCCGGACTCGCCGAGACTGCCGGCAGAGAACACGGCCAGGTGCATGGAGCCTCCCTTGCCGCGGCAAACGCCGGTGCTCTTGCCGAAGAGTTCCGCCATCAAGGGAGCGAGCGCTACGCCTTTGCCTATGGGATGACCGTGCGACCGGTGATTGCCGGTCATGTAATCGTCGTCGCGCAGCGCCATGCAGGCGCCGACGATCTCCGCTTCCTGACCAATCGAGTTGTGCAGCACGCCGGGCAAGTTAGCCTGCACCCTGACCAAGGAAGCGCGTTCATCGAAAAGTCGGATCCTGAGCATGCGCCTCAGCATTTCGTGCATTCGCATCTTGTCTGGCAAATTCTCGTGCATGTTCCCTCACGCTGTTCGATGTACCTTGAACGTTCCTGGAAGCGCGACTCGAAAACGCCCTCAGCTTGCCGACCCACCAAGGCCATCGTGAGCGGCAACGTGCCGCGCGCGAGTGAATCGCAGGCGCGGGTTGGAATCGATCATTTCCAGCAAATCATCGTCCCAGGCGATCATGCCTGCAAGGCACGTTCGCAGCAGATCGTCGTCCAATACCGGCGCGACGATGCCGGCACTCTCCAATTCGCGGTGGGTCCTTGAACAGTCGAATTGCACGCGCGTCGATTGCGCTCGCCGCTCATTCTCATGGAACGACCCTTCATCCATCGCGAAGGCGTACTCGATGAGCGGGGTTGCAGGCAACGACCTCCCCTCGTGGTGGAGTCGCTTCATCTCTCCAATCCATTCATAGGCAGGCAGCAATTCCAACGACGGTTCCTCCATGTCGTTGCAACGCTCGAATATGCCTTCTGCCCGTGGGCCGGACGCTGCGGAGATATGAAATATTCCCTGCCCGTCACGATGCCGTTCGCCGAGAAGAACCACCGCACGCGCAGCGTAGTCGACGGGTGTCGGCGCCATATCGTAGTGATAGTTCTCGATACCGTAGCCCGACAGCAAGCAGCTCTTCAGTATCCGGTGACCATGCTGCAACTCGTCGTAGCGGCCCTGCTGCGTGTCCGCCCATATGAATCCAAGGCGGAAGATGTTGCAGGCGATGCCGCGTGCGCTGGCGGCCATGAATATCTTCTCGCCCACCCATTTGCTGGCCACATAGCCGCTCGCAGTCAGATGCTTCTCGGAATCGATCGGAGTTGCTTCGTTCACTATGCGGCCGGGATCGCTCGTGGCCGCGCTGAACACCCCGAGGGTCGAGATGTAGTTGACCAGCTTCGGCTTGTGGTGCGTTGCAAGCCTCAGCAGCTCACGCGCGGCCCCGACGTTGGCCGGCTTGGCCATGGCGTAGGTTTCCAGGTGGTTCATGCTGGTGGCGCAGTGATAAATGCTGTCGATGGTCCGGCACAGCATCTGATACGTGTCTGCGGCGATCCCCAGGCGTGGCAGGCGCAAGTCGCCAGGAACGGCAACGATCCGATCTTCGAATTCGTCCCGCCACAAATCCCACTTGGAGAGGGTTGCCCTGAGCCGCAACGATGCTTGGTGCGCCGATTTCGCGCGGACCAGGCAGTAGACGGTTGCTTGAGTGTCGTTGAGCAGCTGTGCCAGCAGGAACCTGCCGACAAAGCCGGTGCCCCCGGTCAACATCACCGCCTTGGCATGAGTGCGGCGCAGTGGCGGTCCCGGTACGATGTCCTCGTCCAGCGTCGCTTCCTGCCCGAGATCCACGAGTTCGTCTTCGGTGGAACCTGCTCCAACCCGCATCGCCAGATCATGCACGGTCGGGTTCTTGTAGATGTCCGTCACCCGCAGGCCGCAACCGAAGGACTGGTTGATATTGAACAGCGACTTGAGGGCAAGCAGTGAGTGTCCGCCGAGATCGAAGAAGTTGTCGCGGCGGCCGACCCGCTCCACCTGCAGTAGCTCTTGCCAAATTGCAGCCAGAATCTGCTCCGCTTCTCCTTCGGGCGCTTCGTAGGCGCCACTTGCATACGCACCGGCGTCCGGCGCCGGCAGCGCACGACGATCGAGCTTGCCGTGCGCCGTCAGCGGCAAGCTGTCCAGGGTGACGAACGCGCTCGGAACCATGTACTCGGGAAGCACGGCTTTCAGGTACGAACGGAACTCGTCGGCGTCCGAGACTTGCGAATCGCGGCGTACGATGTACGCCACCAGGCGCTTCTCGCCCGAAGCCTGCTCGCACGCGACGACCGCAACTTCCCTGACCTGCTCGTGTCGCCCGAGTTGAGCTTCGATCTCGCCAAGTTCGATGCGGTAGCCGCGGATCTTCACCTGTTCGTCGTTGCGTCCCAGGAATTCAATCGTTCCGTCCGACCGCCACCTCACGAGATCGCCGGTGCGGTACATGCGGGCATGCAGATTGGAGGAGAACGGATCGTCCAGGAATCGCTGCGCTTCCAGGTCGGGGCGATTCAGGTAGCCGCGCGCCACGCCGGCGCCACCGATGTAAAGTTCGCCGGAAACTCCGAGCGGCAATGGCTGCAGATTCCGATCGAGGATGTAGATCCGCGTGTTCGCGATGGGGCGGCCGATGTGAAGCACCTCATCCCCATCGCAGATGCGACCCGATGTCGCCACCACGGTGGACTCCGTGGGTCCGTAATTGTTGACCACCGAAAAGCGCTGCGGCCCAGGATGCTGGCTCAATCGATCGCCGCCGACGAGCAGCGTGCGCAGAGTTGCATTGCGAATATTGCGACTGAAGGCGAGCTCGGCCATCGGGGTCGGCAAGAAACTGACATCGAGCGGCTCGTTGGCCCACCATGAAAGAAACGCCTCTGCGTCGCCGATCAGATCGGCCGATGCGATGACCAGCGTCGCGCCGACGGCAAGCGGGGGCAAGATTTCCCAACTGGCCGCGTCGAATCCCACCGCGGCGACGCAGGAACTGCGACAGCCGGCACTCAAATCGAATGCGTCGCAGTGCCAATGAATGAGATTGACGACGCTGCGATGCTCGACCATCACGCCCTTAGGCGTGCCGGTCGATCCCGAGGTATAGATCACGTACGCCAGATGGCGGGACTGCAGTCCTATCGCCGCGGGCTCTGGATTGTGAGCCGGCCGGCAGTTCATCAGCTCACAGTCCGCATCCAGCCTCAACGTCTGCAGGTTATTGGCCGGCAGATTCTTGCAGAGCCGCGCCTGCGTCAGCAACAACACCGGCGAGCTGTCTCCAAGCATGTACGCGATGCGTTCCAAGGGGTAATTGGTATCCAACGGCACGTAGCCACCACCCGCCTTCAGTATCCCGAGCACTCCGATCGCCATGGCCACGCCGCGATCGACGTACAGGGCGACTCGTTCGTTCGGAAGAACGCCTCGCGCCCGAAGTTCGTGTGCGACCCTGTTTGCTTGGGAGTTCAGCTGCGAGTAGGTCAGTTGCCAGTCTCCACAGACGACCGCCACCGCCTCCGGCGTACGCTCGACTTGTTCCTCGAACAGCTCGTGGATCAGCTTCTCCTGCGGATACGCTGCCTGCGTCGCGTTGAAGGTCTCGATCAGTTGCCGCCGCTCCTTGGGCGACAGGATCGACAGGCTCAACGCAGGCACCTGCGGCGACTGCGCCAGCGCCTCGACCAGCGAGTGCATGGCCGTGTACACGTACTCGGTGACGCGGTGCGGATCGATGCGTCGATCGGTCTGGGCGTGCAGCGTAAAGCCCTCGCCGCCCTGATCCTCCACCGACAGCGTGAGCGGATAGTTCGTCCGGTCCTGCGTGGCCAGCACCCGCACGCCCTGCGCACTGCCCCAACTCGCCGCAGGACTCGCAACGCTGTGCCGGTAGTTCAACAGCGAGCTGAACAACGGCGCCGAGCCCGTGATACCGCTGCTGCGCTGTGCCACTGCGAGCGAGGCCTGCTCGTGACTCAACAGCTCCACCAGCTCACGCTGCGTCTGCTGGATCAGCTCGACCGCGCTCACCTCGCCCAGCCGCAGCCGCAGCGGCAACGTGTTGATGAACATGCCCAGGATGCGCTGCGCGCCTGCATCTCCATGCATGCGCCCCAGCAGCACGCTGCCGAAGACCACCGTCTCGCGCCCGCTGGTGCGCGCCACCACCAACGCCCATGCCGCGTGGAACAGTGTCGCTGCGCTCACCCCCAACCGCCGCGCCTGCAGCCGCACTTTGTGCGCCAGCGCCACATCGAACACGCGATGCGCCTCCTCCAGACGGCTGCCGTCGCCATGCACGTCCAGCAACCCAAAGGGCGCCGTGGGTTCATCGATTTCGGCCAGCTTGCTGCGGAAGAACGCCCCCGCATCGTGCGTCCTCGCATAGGCCAGCGCCTGCGCCACATGATTACGATACGGCACCGACTGCGGCAGGTGCTGGGCCCGGTGCTCCAGGTGCGCCAGCACTTCGGCCACCACGATCTCCTGCGAGGTGTTGTCGCCGATGATGTGGTGAAGCTGCAGCACCACGTACCATTGCGCACTATAGGGGTCGGGCGTCACCTGCAGGCGCAGCAGCGGTGCCTGACGCACGTCCAGCCTCTGATACTCGGCGTTGAGTCGCTCGCGCATCTGCTGTGATGCATCGCGTCCGCGTTCCAACTGGATCTGCTCCACCGGCAGCGTCGCGTGGCGATAGACCACCTGCACCGGTTGCGGCAGCTGCTCCCACAGCACCGCCGTTCGCAGGATGTCGTGGCGGTCGATGACTGACTGCAGCGCCTGGATCAACTCATCCAGCCGCTCGCGCGAAGACACCGACAGCAGCATCGGCACCACGTAGGCATCCCCGCCGCTGTCGCTCATCAGGTGATGGAACAGGATGCCTTCCTGCAACGGCGCCAGCGGATAGATATCCTGGATGTTCGCCACACCCCCGCCGACCGACTGCACGATCCGCTCGATCTGCTCAGCCGTGAGCTCCACCAGCGGCAGCATCTGCGGCGTGATCGCTGCGCACTGCGCCGGGATCAGGTTCGGCGGCGGCGCCACCTGTTCCGCGGCTTGCTCACCCAGCGTGCGCGCCAGGTCGGCCAACGTCGGCGTTTCGAACACGCGCCGCAGCTCCGCTGACAGCCCCGCACGCCGCAGCCGCTCCAGCATCTGCACGATCAGCAGCGAGTGGCCACCGAGCTCGAAGAAGTTGTCTTGCCGCCCGACACGCTCGACATGCAGCAACGACTGCCAGATCTGCGCCAGCGTCGCCTCCACCGCGCTTTGCGGCGGCTCGTACTCGCGGCTCGCGCAAGCACCCGCTTCCGGTGCCGGCAACGCACTTCGGTCCAGCTTGCCGTTCGCGGTGAGCGGCAGGCGTTCGAGCATCACGAACGCGCCCGGCACCATGTGCTCGGGCAGCGCCGACTTCAGGTGCGCGCGCAGATCCTCGACACTGGGCGCCGCATCGGCAGCGCCGGGATCATGCGCCACGATATAGCCCACCAGGCGTTTCTCCCCCGGTACATCCTCGCGCGCGATAACGACGGCTTGCTTCACCTGGGCATGGCGCGTCAACTGCGCTTCGATCTCGCCCAGCTCGACCCGGAAGCCGCGGATCTTCACTTGATGGTCATCGCGTCCCAGATACTCGATCGTGCCATCTGCTCGCCAGCGCCCCACATCGCCGGTCTTGTACATGCGCGCTTGCGCATCGGTGCTGAAGGGGTCCGCCACGAAGCGCTGCGCCGTCAGCTCCGGCCGGTTCAGATAGCCGCGGGCCACCCCCGTGCCACCGATGTAGATTTCCCCTGCCACGCCCACCGGCACGACTTGTCGGTGTCGATCCAGTATGTAGAACTGCGTGTTCGCGATCGGACGGCCGATCGAGGCGACGAACCCCTGCTCGCGCGGCATCGACACCCAGCTGGAGTATGTCGTCGTCTCAGACGGTCCGTACAGGTTGCACACCTGCTCCACCTCGCTGTGCGCGAAGATCCGCTCGACCAGCGCCTTGTCTAACGCTTCACCCGCCAGGTTCACCACCTGTATCGTCGAGGACAGGCGGCCCGAGTCCAGCACCGCTCTGATCGCCGAAGGCACCGTATTAATAAGAGTCACCCCCTGCGGCTCGTTCGCCAGCGCGAGGGCATTGCTGACCACCCGGAGGCTGCCGCCCGTCGCCAGCGGAACGAAGCACTCGTATGCGGACAAGTCGAAGTTCAGCGACGTCGAGTGCAGCGTCTGCTCGAACACCTGCACCGCCATCGCCTCGCGGCCCCAATAAATGAGGTTGACCGTATTACGATGCTCGATCGCAACGCCCTTGGGCTGCCCCGTGGATCCCGAGGTGTAGATCACATACGCCAGGTGATGGCTGTTCAAGCCCACCGCAGCGCGTGACAAGTCATGCTCGGGTTGCTGCGCGATCTCATCCGCCTGTCCATCCAGCGCGATCACCACGCCGGCATGGGGCACATGCTGCTTCAACCGATCCTGCGTCAGCACCAACTTCGGCGACGTATCGTTGAGCATGTACTCCAGGCGCTGGCGCGGATACGCCGGATCCAGCGGCACATAGGCACCGCCCGCCTTGAGGATGCCCAGTATCCCGACCACCATCTCCACGCCGCGCTCCACGCACAGGCCCACGAAGTCATCCGGACCCACGCCGCGATCCCTCAAGTAGCGCGCCAACTGATTGGCGCGGCGGTTGAGCGCCCGATAACTTAGCTGTTGCGACCCGTGCGTCACCGCCACCGCCTCCGGCGTACGCTCGACCTGTTCCTCGAACAGCTCGTGGATCAGCTTCTCCTGCGGATACGCCACTTGCGTCGCGTTGAAGGTACGAATCACCCTTTCGAGATCGCTGACGCTCATCATCGGCAGGGCGCTCACTCTTGAGTGGGGCTGTCGTACCATTTCATTCAGCACGATCGTCAGACAATCGACCCAGCGCTCGATCGTCGCGCCGTCGAAAAGATCGCTGGCGTAGTTGAGGCTCCCTGACACTCCTTGCGCCGATTCCTGCAGCGACAGCGTGAGATCGAACTGCGCCGTGTGCAACGGCACCTCCTCCTCGACCAGGGACAATCCCGGCAGGTGCATCGCATCGCGCGGTGCGTTCTGCAACACGAACAGCACTTGGTAGATGGGACTGTGGCTCAGGCTGCGCGCCGGCTGCAGCGCCTCTACGACCTGCTCGAACGGCACATCCTGGTTCGCATACGCCGCCAGCATGCTTCCCTTCACTTGCTGCAGGAAGTCCTCGACCGACGGGTCATCGTCCAACCGCGCGCGTACCGCGACTGTGTTGACGAAGAACCCTATCAATCCTTCCAGTTCGGTCCGGCGCCGATTGGCCACGGGCATGCCGACGACGATGTCTTCCTGCCCGCTGAGCCTTGCAAGCAAGATCGACCATGCGCCGTAAAGCGTCATGGCCAATGTAAGCTTGAGACGGCGAGAGAGCGCCTTCATCTCTGCGGTGAGGTCGACGCCGAGCGTTACGGGCACGGAGGCGCCGCGATAACTCTGCACCGGCGGCCGCGGACGGTCCGTGGGCAGCTCCAACATTTCTGGAGCTCCCCGCAGATGACTTGTCCAATGGGCTAACTGGCGCTGCAGCTCCTTGCCGCTCAGCCACTGACGCTGCCATTGCGCATAGTCCGCGTACTGGATGGGCATTGCCTGCAAGGGATTCGGCTGCCCTTCGCGATAAGCCCCATACAGAGTACCCAGCTCCCGAAGCATCACGCCGATCGACCACCCATCCGAAATCATGTGATGCATGGTGAGCAGCAAGACATGATCCCGCTCCGCCAGCCGGAGCAACCTGCCGCGGATCAAGGGTCCGACACCCAGGTCGAAGGGCATGATCAGCTCTTCGTGCGCGTGCTTGCGCACCTCGGAATCCACCTGCTCCGCGTCTGCAGCGAGTTCTACAGTCCGCAGCACAAAGCGTGCCGAAAGCGCGATCTCTTGCACGACTTCGCCATCCTTCTTGACGAAAGTGGTTCGCAGTGCCTCATGTCGCTCCAACAACGAGTCCAGCGCCTCCTGCAACGCGGGGCGATTCAACTCGCCGCGTAAGCGGGCTGCCAGCGGGATGTGGTATGCCGCACTCCCGCCTTCAAGCTGATCGATGAACCAGAGTCGCTGCTGAGCCCAGGAAAGAGGCAACGCGTCCTCCCTGGATGCGCGCTGTATGAGCGGCGCCGACTGCACCGCGTGCGCTAGGTGGCCGGCAATCCTCTCCACCGTCGGGTTCGCGAAGAATTCGTAGAGCGGCAGATCTAGGCCCAGCACGGAACCGACTCTGGAGATTGCCTGCACTGCCAGCAACGAATCACCGCCGAGGTCGAAGAAATCGGCGCGAGTACTCACTTCCGCCAAACCCAGTACATCCGCCCAGATCCCGGCCAATGCCTCTTCCATCGGGGACTGCGGAGCCACGTACTCGCCATCGACTGCCTGCCTGATGGGCAAGCAGCGACTGATTTCTCGCAAGACGTCGCCGGGCCGGCTCAAGCGGTACGCTGTCTCGTGCCATTCCATGCGGCCAGCGGCGGCGGTTTGGCCAGCGGGGCTGCGTGCACCATCTCCCTCATCGGCGACCGGCAGAGGAGCAGGGGCACATCCAAGTGTCTTCGCATACACCGCCGGAACCGTGAATATGCTGTCAGCGGGACCGCCGGTGCCCGACGATCTGAACTGCATGAAGGAAGTTTGCAGAAAGGTCCACGCCGGCGCGTTACGTTCCGTGCGCTTGTATCGCAACGCAATATCCGGCCGTCCTTCGCGTTCCGCGATCAGCCCCAGCTCGTTGACAAGGCGATGCTCCACGCCACGTCCCAACGCACGGCAACTTAGAACGAATGTGTCTACGTCGAGCGACTGCGGACTGCGACGCAACAGCAGCGCACCGACCAGCCCGTAGTCCCCGAATCGATCGTGCACGGTGACGACGAGAATCTCGATCTCCCCGGACTCAACCAACAGATCGATCTCCCCGACGCTGCGACGCTGCGCGGTCAGGTTGAACTGATTGGTTCGATGGATGAGCTCCGCGACGCGAGCGAGCTGCCCGCCCTGCATCGGTGCGATGTCGACTTTCAAATCGAGCGAGGCCAGGAATTTATCGAGATCTCCCGCCTCCTCGAGTGCGGCGGTCCTGGCGCGGTTCTCCTTGTACTGCGCGGTCCGCCGTTTCGCCTCCTGCGTGACTCCTATGCGATCGAATGCCCATACATGCTCCACGAAATGTTCGATCTGCACATCCGTTGCCGGCAACTGCAGCGTCAGCACGGCAGGGCAATGGGCTTGCACTTCCGCACATTCGAGCGCGCTGTCGTCGACGAAGATGAAACTGTCCAGCGACAAATTCAACTCGTCCGCGATGGACTGCAGATTCGATGACTTTGCGCTCCAGTTGACACGGGAGCAGACCAGATGCTCCTGGCGCAGCGGCATCTCCGGCCTGGCCATGAACACCGCATCCACGTCGCCGGGATTATTCTTGCTGCACAGGCACAACAGCATCCCTGCATCGTGCTGACGGACCATCATTCTCTGCAGTTCGATATGAGCGGGCGTCAACTCCACGCCGGCAGCGCCGTCCTCACCGCAAACGCCTTTCCACAGCGTGTTGTCGCAATCGATCGCGATCACCTTGTATTGCGGCTTCGACAGCGCCGCAATACGCCGCGCGAGCAAGGTCGCCATGGCCGCGAAGTATTCGATCGTATAGGGAATGTGCGCTATGCGGTCGGTCCGTGCGTCCTCATGGCCGGCTGTCGGATAAAGTCGCGCAAGCTCATCCTGGGTCCAGGCGTGGACGTGCGGCAGATTCTTCAGCCGCATCATCAGATCTTTTTCGATCGCCCTGAACGGATTCGCGTACTCGGCCGGCAACGATGCCGGCTGCGGACAGATGAGAACCAGCAGCGGTGCGTTCGTTCTGGTTTTGAGTACCTCAATCGCGGCGATGAGATCGCTTGCGCTCTCATGCACGTGATCGATGTTGCGCTCAACGCTCTCGTCTGCCCGATCCCTGATCCAATCTTCGAGCCGAAGCAGCAGGACGTTGAATCCCGCCTTGTTCTGGGCCAGCAGGCTTTGCGGGGCCAGCAGTTCCTGCATCACCTGCGCATATGGCGCCAGTTTGACGGCGAAGTGTCCCAACACGTCCATCCAGAACTTCAGTGGGCGCGCGATCGGATCCGCGGTGAACGTGGCGGCAATCACGACGGGCCGCGCGCCGAGTCCAGCTGCCGCGCTGCCCTGCGCAAGCGCTGGCTGCGGCATGCTCGCTCCATGTTGCTTAGCGCGATCGCTGCGCTGCTGCGTCCGTTCCAGAACGTCGCTGTCCTGTCGATCCATCGACTACACCTCTCATTTGCATTCACGCTCGAAGCAGTTGGTCACGCGCAGTCCATGATCGACCGTCACAAAAGCCTCTACAGAAGTTGATCTGCAGTTGGCCGGATATCGGCGGCTGCATGTCAGGCCGACCACGTGGATGGGTAGATGCCTCTTGCGACTTCGACGTGTCAAGAACGAACTGGTCGGCCGCAGCATCAATCGGTGCGAACCCTATGGTTCTCGTGTGGAAGCAGTGGAAGCGTCGCGGTCAGGTTCTTGGCCTGACAATGTTTATTGGTCTAAATCGCACGCCATTTCGGCGCTGCGCTGCAGCTACTCGCTGCTACATACGACAATGCATTTCCCTAAAGCGCGTGCACTGCCCCTATGCAGTGGGCGTGTTCGGTTCAACTCCGGCAACCTTGTCCAACGCTTCCCAAGCGGAGGTGTAAGCGGCATCCCGCGAAAGTCTTCGCGGAGCAACGCGCTCGTTCCAGCGCGTCTCCATGCAGATCGCCTCGTTCCAGCACCCGGCAACGACCCGCGTGCGCTCCTCAACGCTGGCGTCCGACACGGCCTCGACGCGCGCACGAAAATCTGCTTCGAGGGCGTCGCGCTCCTCGCGGATGTCGTCGAGGAACCTGCCGAAATCGCCATGTATTGCCGCCCGATGCAGCTGCTCATGCCGCCACCACAGTGCGCCGGCGTCGAAGCGACCCGTTGGCCGCGGGCCGTGCAACGGGACCGGCGCGTCGATGAACAGAGGTTTGAAAATGGACGTGCAGCACGCCGAGGTGCCGGTCACCCAATGCACGGCACCCTTCCGACCCAACTCCGACACCATCGAACCGACGGTTTGCGAGGGCCGCTCGTCCGACCCCGCGTGCAGGCACAGCGTCCGCTCGACAGTGCATTCGGATCGCCACTCAGGATGAAAGCGGGCGCCGGTCCCATGATCACGCAATATGCTCATCATGTCGGCGACCGTTACTTGACCAGCGCGAGAACTGAGCAATGCCTTGCTGCAGGCGTGGCGGGCCTCTGCGCCGCCGACGTGCTGCCTTTTCGTATCTGCGATCGCCTCTGCGAAGTTCGGGTCGACCTCAGCACTCCAGCCGGAGCTGCTGACGAGTGCGCGCAGTCCTTCGCTGATGGCGTCCGGTGCGCAGCCAATGCTATAGGTATTGGAAATCGCGCGGGCGCCGCGCACGCGTTCGACGAGCCAGTCCCTGCCGACCGTCTCCAGGACGAACGCTTCGACCGGATCCGCAATCATGAAACCGTTGTTGTAATAGTTCGGCGTCAGATGTCCGCAGTTGCCGCCCTGGCCGTATTCCTTCAAGAGGGCGGTAATCATTTCAACCGCCTCCGCAGCCGTACTCGCTCGCTCCAGACCGAGTCGCAACAAATCCATTCCGATAAGCGATTCTTGCTCTTGGGCCGGGCTGCGCGCATAGAGCCCTTCGTTGCCTATGACCACGCCATGCTCATTCGCGCCCATCTCCGCACCCCAGATCCAGAAAGGGCGACATAGGATGGCCGCGTGGGTATGCCGCACCTGGGGAATGGTCAGGTAAGTGCAGGCGATCTGCGCGTCCCGCGCATGGTCCGCACTTGCAAAGCGCTCGACGACCTGCGCTTCATTGCGTTGTCGATCGCTGTTCTTGCCGAACAACATGACGTGCCCGGCAGTACTCTGCGGTGAGGCAAGGATCGTGTCACACATTCGCAGCCTGCTGCACTTCGAACCGATTCATTGATTCAGCGCTCCTACGGAAGCGGGAGTGAAATTGCCTATCTCGACGGCTGCTCGACGCTTCTCAGCAGCCGCGACTCTATACGTCGCTGAATGATCCGGTGCCGCCGCTGGTTGATCGGCGTGCGCAGGATGAATGCCAGCGCCACGCACGCCAGGCAGACTGGCAGCAAGATGAATCCGAGCTTCAGTCCCAGTATCGACGCGTCGCTGTGACTTGATTGCGATGGGTCGAACCCGAACAGCCCGGCGATCCCCAGCGACAGGCCGCCGCCGATGCCCAGGCCGATCTTGAAGACCAATGTGTTGAATCCGAAGTAGGTCGCGCCGCGATCCTTGTGAAATTTAAGCTTGCCGTAGTCGACGATGTCTCCAAGGATCGACAGGGCGGCCACGTCATGGCAACTGAAGCAGAGATTGGCGACTATGACGAGCGCGAACGCAATCCACCACGCATCGCCGGGAACCAGGAACCAGGAACCCACGAGCTGAACGATGAATAGTGCGGCGCCAATGGCCCATGCGGTCGACTTGCTGGTCATGCGAATCAGTTTCAGCCACAACGGGGTCGCCAGCATGGCAACGACTGTTGCGACCAGGAACATGAGCGCGACCTTCTGCCCCAGGCCCAGATAGCTGTCCAGGTAGAAATAGAGCAGTCCGAACCACATTCCGTAACATATCCCGCCACTGCCGAAGGCCGCGAAGTAGAGCAGCAGGGGTTTGTTGCGAACGAGCGATTGCATGAAGAGGCGTGGGCTGTCTTCGCCCGTCGTCCTTCCGGCAATTCCTTGTGGCGCCGCAGCGATCGCCCAAACCAAGCCCATGATCGTCATCACCGCACCCGCATACACCGCGTCGTGAAGAATCTCCGGCGTGTACTCGGTCGTGGCATAGATCGGTATCAGCGGTAGCGCATAGAATGCGACGATTCCCAGGCGCGACATCATATTGCGCACGCCGTACACGTGTGCACGCCTTTGATAGTCCATCGTGAGTTCGCTGCCCCAAGTCAGGTGCGGTATCTCGCCGATGGTGAACGCAAGAAAATAGACTAGTGACCAAATCAGGTAGTAGGCGGTGGTCGCTGGCTGCGGCGGTATGAACAGGAAGTAGCAAGCAACGATCGACCCCAGGCCACCAACCACTACCCACGGCTTGCGCGATCCCCCGGCGGATCGATGGCGATCGGACACATAGCCAATAGTGGTGTCGATAATGCCGTCGAACACCCGCATGAAGAGCACGGCCGCCGCGATGGAGGTCAACGTGAGCCCGAAGTATTTGGCGTAAATGCCGGGCAAGATGCTCCACATCGGAATGTAGTAGAAATACGCGCCGGTCACGGGCGCGGCGTAGGTCGCTGCGGCGAGCAACGAGATATCTTTCGGACTTCGTCTCTGGTCTGCGGCGCTGAATGGTGAGCCGGCAAGCGGCAACGGCGCGCTGGACAATGTCTTATTCGCCATACGCACCGGTGGCGGGTGAACGGAGATCATCGGGAAGGATGGATGTTCCCGAGCCCCTGATTGAAGTGCGTGTCATCGAAAGCTGTATTCGAGCTGAAAGCCCATAGTCCGAGGCCGATCGTGCTGCGTCCAATCTGGAACCCCCAGCGTGCTTGGCCGGGCGCTGCTCTCATTGGTGAAATTATCGACGAACAGGGTAGCCGCCCAATTGTTAGGCGCATTGAGGGAGAAGCTCGCACGCGCGATCAGAACGGATTCTCCTTCATCATTGATCAACACGGGACCGGAGACAGCACGAACCACCTGCTCCGAACTGTAGTTGGCAGAAGTGGAAAAATGCGCTTCATACCCACCGCCGCCCAGAGCAAAAAAGTAGTCCACCGACGCGCCCACGGTGTACTCCGCGGACAAATTGAGCCGATCGCCCTTCCGAAACAACGGTACACCGGCAGTCGTGAGCGCGGTGTCCCCGGTCAGTTTGAGGTCGTTCCAGCTAAAGTTGACGCCAAGGGCCAATGCTTCTACCGGGCGCGCCGATAGTCCGAACTCGAATCCGATGCCGTCTGCGGCCTCACCGTTGACCAATGCAGTAACAGGAATTCCACCGACGACCACACTGAGCGTCTGCTGCACGTCCTGCCAATCGATGTAGTAGACCGCGGTGTCGTAGGTCAATCGACCGCCTGCAAGACTGCCCTTCGCACCCACCTCGTAGTTTTTCAGATTATCCGCCTTGAGCGGCGGAAACGTCGGTGCGTTCGCATTCTGTTCGAAACCGCTGCGGAAACCTTCCGCGTAGGACGCATAGATCGTCGACCGGTCCCTCGGATGCCAAGTCAACACGACGCGAGGCGAATCGGCGTCGAAGTCATTGCTCGCCCGGTAAAGCGGTTCGCCCGGCACGCCCGTATTGCGAATGTTTTCGAACTGCTCCACTTCGTCTTCGAAGTGCCGCAGCCCGACCGTCAGTCCGAATCGCCCGTCGAGAGAGAGCCTGGTCACTTCACCGAAGATGGCAAAGGATTTGGAGGTGTCGCCAAAATCAATGGTTGCCGGCAGAAAGACGCCGGCCTGGATCAGCCGGTCTTCGGCATCGCGATACATGCCGCCGACCGACCATCGCCACAATCCCTCTTGCGTCGAGTTCAGAATAAGCTCCTGCGCGACAACTTTGGATTTGAGCGCCGTCGACAGAGTCAACGAGACACTAGCCAGCGGCAGGATGTCCAACGCCCCCTCATTCGAGTAGTCCAGGTAGCTCGTCGCGCTCGTCACCGAGAATGCGGAAAAGTCGTAGCCGATCTTGAGACCGAAGGCGTCGTAGTCGATCTCCATCGACTCGTCGGCCGGAGACAGAACCTCAAAGTCCTCGTCGGACGTGGACGGTGCGCCGTAATCGTTGCGCGACAACCACGCCGACATACCGATCGCGAGCTGCTCGGTCGGTTGTGCATTTATCTTGAGGCGCATGTTGCGGAGTTGGGCATCGTTGGCATCTTCCTTGTTCGGCTTGTCGACCCAGCCGCTCAAGCCCTCGTAGCCGAAGACGGCGCGCGCCGCGAGCTTGTCCTTGATGAGCGGCACGTTCAGGGCCATGTCGCCGCGATAGTTCACGCCACCGTCCTTGGTAGTCGAGAGCGATGCCCGCGTCTTTACTTCAAGCTGCTGGAGGTCTGCGTCGTTGGTCAGGACTCGCACGACGCCGTTCTGTGCGCTCGCTCCATAGAGCGTGCCCTGCGGGCCGCGCAGCACCTCGATGCGCTCCATGTCATATGCATTGGAATCGGGAGCGATGGCAGACTTCACGAGGCCGAACGGCACTGAGTCGAGATAGTAGGCAATGGGACTAGAACCATTGAAGAGCGCACCACCCGCCGTCACGCCGCGCATCGCCACTTGGGTTCCGCCGCCCTGCGAGCTGACCGTGGTTACGACACCGGGAACACGGTTCAGGGCTTCGGTCACGCCAGACGCAGTGAATTTGTCAAGCTGGTCGCCGCTCAGCACGGAGATCGAGATCGGCACGTCCTGAATGCGCTCGTTGCGCTTCTGCGCGGTTACGATAACTTCTTCCAACTCGCGACCCCCGTCATCGGGTGACGCGGCTCTGGCCAGACTTGCCACGAAAGACGCGCAGAAAAATGACATCACCAGGCGCGTATGACGCGGGGTGCGCTGCAAGCTGGAATAGCAACCGTGCTTAAGTGCGCCCATTCGAGTTCCCTCAATTATTTATTCTAGGTGTATATCTGCGTCACCACCGAACTCGTGTCGCGCTGACGACCGGGAGCGGTCCCTTCTCGTTCTTTGAAGGTATGTGCACTGCTCCTTATCTCTTCCGATCTGTTGCTTGCGCATCACAGGGAGCCGATGTCCCCTTCACATGTCTGCTTTCTGATTGAATAGTCGCCATACGCACGGAGCACTGACTCCACGCCGGCATTTGCATATACAGCATCGTGGCGAAGACAGACGCAAGGAGGATCAGGAGGGAGCTATGAAGAT
>Ga0307509_10000029_pt1 | contig 215555 bp, 170 predicted proteins | sample 10_EM_MG_FD_202245 | JGI IMG/M metagenome (GOLD analysis project Ga0307509, IMG submission 202245) | Populus trichocarpa ectomycorrhiza microbial communities from riparian zone in the Pacific Northwest, United States - 10_EM | ecosystem: Host-associated > Plants > Roots > Unclassified... | reverse complement strand
CGCAGGTTGTAGACGTGCGGCGCCATGCGCAAGGTGACGTGGAGCGGCATCGGGCGGGTCCACTCGTCGCGTGAGCGATGAGCCACGCCGGCGCGCGCACCACGGGGCTTGCGGCCCGCGCCGGCGCGCTTGCCACCCCAGGTCCGGAACTCGAGCGCGAGCTGACGGGGGCGACGCCGGGGCGCGGGCTTGGGGGACGCCGACATCTTGATTGAGCACATATTATAACGAGCACCTAGAAACGCAAGGCTGCTCATCAATCAAGTTCTTGCACGGGCCGCCTCGCTACGATGGCCACAGCGCGGACCGGCGGATCCGCCTGCCCAGAAGGCGCCCGATCGCATCGACCTGGCGGGCGTGCTGCGCGCCGATCCCTCGGCCGCCGCGATGGTCTGGCTGCGCCGTCGCCGCGTGGTTCGCCGCGTGCGTCGCCGCCGCCGAGCTTACCGAACCCTACTTGGGACGTCTGTCGGGTCGAGCTACGGGCGGACCTCCAGGCAGCGCTGGACCGGGAGCGGTGCGGCGCGCGGATCTCGCGGGGGCAGCGCTGCCAGCTGCTCGGCATCGACCAGCAACGCCACACGCCGGCCGGGCCCGGGCCCGAGCTGGCTACCAGGGGGGCCCGCCGCTGGGTCCCCGGCAGGATCCCGGTCGCCATCCCGAGCCTTCGAGAGTCATCGGCGGCTCCGTCTTCAGCTCACGATCCTGGCACGCCGAATCGTGGCCAGGCTCTCAGCGGCGCAGGAGCCGCCGGCTCACGAGATCGCCGGCTCACAGGGTCGACCAGAATACGTCCAGACGCGCGCCGGGCGATCGAGCTTCGCGAGCTTGTGCGGTCGGCTCGCTTGTTCTGATCGATCCTCTCAAGACCTGTCGAACAAAGCCGACTCCGTCGGCTTGTCGCCACGTCTTCTGTCGATCGGTCTGTCGCCGTAACCGGCGACAACCTGCACGGAATCGTCGCTCGAAGACTCGCGACTTCCGAGGTATCGAACAATACCGCAAGGGCATTTTCGACACCTCTTCAGAGCGTCGACCAGAATACGTTCGGGCCGCACCGGGAGATCGCGATTCGCGAGCTTGCGCGGTCGGCTCGCTTGTTCTGATCGACCCTCTCAGCGCCCCGGCAGCGCCGCCTGGTATGCCTTGGCCAGCCGCGTCTGGTTCTCGCCGGGCAGAACGAAGCTCGACAGCAGCGCGAGATCGAGCTCGGGCAGTAGCTCGCTGCGGTCGCGACGCTCGTAGTTGCCACCGGCCAGCCGGTGAACCGTGATCGTGCACGTGCTCGGCCGCCACTCCCAGACTTCGGCGACGCCAAGCCCCGCGTACACCGCCATCTTGTCGACCAGGCCGCTCGACACGATCACTTCGATCGCCAGGTCGGGGACATCGCGATCCTCGAGTTTGCCGAGCTTGTAGCACTCGTCGGGCTCGAGCCCGCGTTCCTTGGCTTCCCGGCGAAACGTCGCGCCGCCGAAGCCGCGCAGATCGAGATCGCGCCCCATGGCCCAGACCCCGAGCAGACGCCTGATGATGGTCTTGGCCTCTTCATGGAATCGCGAAGGGCGCTCGAGCTCCAGGGTCCCGTCCAGATACGTCATCTTCAGGCCTGATTGATCATCCAGCGCGTCGCGCAGCGCCACGTCCGTCCACCACGGTACGCGGTACAGCACGAAGCGCTGCTCGGCGTGCGGACCGGCGACATCCTGGACCGCGGCGGCCATGAGCCGAGCAATACCACCGCGCGTATCGAGGGTGCGCAGCGTGTCCGGTGTCGTACGCAGCGTGGCGATCGCGTCGAAGCCAGAGCTCGGCGTGAGAGCAGCATCGGCTGCGAGATCCGCTCGCGGCTGCCTTGGTACGCGTCGCACGCCGAGTGTGCGGCGGCGCGTGCTGGCTCACCGGCCACGAGCGATTTGATCGAGCAGTTCACGCCGACCTCGGCGCCTTGCGAGGCAGCGGGGGAGGGCCGGCGCGCAGCTCGCGGCCCGGCGCAAGTCCGCCCCAGCTGGGTTGCAGGTCGGCGTCGCCGAGCCGCGCGGCGATCGTACGCGCGACCTCGGGCACGAACGGCGACAGCTCGCCGGCGGCGATCCGCGCGGCCTCGAGCGGTGCGTACAGCGCCGCGGCGGCCGCCGCTGGATCGGTGCGCGCGACCCGCCACGGGGCGGTGAGCTCGAGCGTGCGATTCGCCGCGTCGATCAGCTCGACGATCGCCGCGGCCGCGTCGTCGAGCACGAACGCATCGACCGCGGCGTCGACCCGTGCCGGCAGCGCCTCGGCCAGGCCGCGCAACGCGGCAGCGGCGGCGGTCTCGACGCCCGGATCTGGAACCCGCCCGGCGGTGAGCTTGACCGCGAGCGACGCCGTGCGCTGGACCAGGTTGCCGAGGCCGTCGGCGAGGTCGTGATCGTGCGCAGCGAGGATCGCGGCGATGCTGACGTCGGTATCGGTGCGCGTGCGGCAGCGCCGGACGAAGTACCAGCGCAGCGCATCGACGCCGACCTGGTCGACGATCGGGGCGACCTCGATGTTGCGTCCCGACTTGCGGATCTTCTCGCCGTCGACGGTCAGGTAGCCGTGGACGAGGATCCGATCGGGCAGCGGCAGGCCGGCCGAGAGCAAGAACGCCGGCCAGTAGGCGGCGTGGAACCGGGTGATGCCCTTGCCGATCACGTGCGTGCGCTCACCGCCGCTGCGCCAGTAGCGGTCGAGCAGCCCCGCGTCGTGGTCAGGTCCGCCGAGCCCGAGCGACGTGAGGTAGTTGACCAGGGCGTCGAACCACACATAGATGACCTGATCCGGATCGTCGGGGACCGGGATGCCCCAGCCGCCCGACCGGGTCGCGACGCGTGACACGCTGAGGTCGCGCACGTCGCCGTCGAGGAACGCCAGGGTTTCGGCGCGGGCAGCGTCGGGCAGGATCCGCAGCCGCCCCGAGCGGATCGCGTCGCGCACCGGCTCGCGCCAGCGCGACAGCCGGAAGAACCAGTTGAGCTCGCTGACCGGCTCGGGGGCGGTGCCGTGCTCGGCGCACACGGTGACGTCATCATCGACGAAGGCCTCACAGCCAGCGCAGTAGCGGCCCTGCCAGTGCCGCCGGCTCAGGTCGCCGTTCGCGGCGCACCGGCGCCACAGCCATTCGACCGCGGTGCGGTGGCGCGGGTCGGTCGACGTCTCGATGAAGTCGTCGGGGCAGGCGTCGAGCAGCGGCCCCAGCGCGCGAAACGCCGCCGCGTTGCGATCGACCAGCGCGCGCGTGGAGATCGCTTCGCGGGCCGCGGCGACCGCGTTCTTGAGGCTGTTGTCGTCGGTGCCGGCGACGAACCGAACGTCTCGCCCGCGGCGCCGGCGATGGCGCGCGAGCGCGTCGGCGAGCACGAGCTCGTAGGCGAACCCCACATGGGGGCGCGCGTTGACAAACGGGATCGCGGTCGTGATGAGAGACGTGGTCATGGTGATCCTCCAGCATTGCCGGAGGCCACCCTCGGACGGACCGATTGCCATGCAGCCGCCACGAGGGCAGCCGCTCGGCACGGTTCAGGTCAGGTGTGCGCGCACGGATACCCCAGGTTCCGGTCGGAACCGGTGGGCATCGGCATTCGAGTCGCGCGCGTCACCGGTTCACCGTAGCATCCTCGCCGCGGACGCCGTCGGTTTTGTCCCCCGCCGATCAGGGACCCGCGGAACGCGTGACGTTTCGCTGGGTTCGCGCCACGCTGGAGGCGTGGAAGACACCGTCCGCGTTCGCTGCCCGTACTGCCGAGAGTGGGTCGACTTCTACGTGGACCCGGACACCACCGGCGTGCTCGTCGAAGACTGCGCGGTGTGTTGCCGGCCGTGGACGGTCCAGATCGAGCGCGCCATGGGCAAGCTGCGGGTCCACGTGTCGCGCGCGCAGTGATCGCGGCCGAACCGGAAGGCAACGACCTCCGTCGATGTCCACGTCGAGGCACAGGTCTACGTCGACGACGTCGTCGTAGACTCGAGGACCTGCCGGGCTAGGCGACGAGGACCTGCCGGGCTAGGCGACGAGGACCTGCCGGGCTAGGCGACGAGGACCTGCCGGGCTAGGCGACGAGGACCTGCCGGGCTAGGCGACGAGGACCTGCCGGGCTAGGCGATGAGGACCTGCCGGGCTAGGCGACGAGGACCTGCCGGGCTAGGCGACGAGGACCTGCCGGAACAGGTGCGACGCCCGTCTCAGTGCGACGACAGGATCGCGCCGAGCTCGAGCATCCGGCGGATCTTCGGAATCAGCTCCTGGGTCATCCGGTCGAGGTCGTACGCCGGCTTCCAGCCCCAGTCGCGGCGCGCGGCCGAATCGTCGAGTGACCGCGGCCACGAATCGAGGATGCCCTGGCGCGCTGGGTCCGGCTTGAACGTGAACTTGGCGTCGGGGATCACGGTCTGCACGGACGCGGCGATCTCGTCGGCGCGCGGCGAGAACGCTGCGATGTTGTAGATCGCGCGGCTCAGGGCCTTGCGGTCGGCCATCGCGATCTCGAGCAGCGCGCGCACGGCGTCGGGCATGTACATCAGCGGGATCCGGGTATCGGCGCGGGCGAACGCCTCGTAGCCCAGCTTGCGCACGCCGTCGACGTACATGAACAGCGCGTAGTCCGAGGAGCCGCCGCCCGGCATCGCCGCGCTGATAAGGCCTGGGAACCGGACGCCGCGGCAATCGACGTCGAACTTGGCGCGGTAGTACTCGCACAAGAGCTCGCCCGAGACCTTGGTGACGCCGTACATCGTCGTCGGATGCAGCGCGACATCGTCGGGCGTCGGATCGGGCAGCGGGCCGCTGGGCGGCGGGCCGAACACCGCGATGCTCGACGTGAACACCAGGCGCTTGACCTTGGCGCGCCGGCACGCCTCGAGCACGTTCCAGGTCCCGGTCTGGTTGACGTCGTAGGCGAGCCGCGGGTCCTGCTCGCCGCGCGCCGACAGGATCGCCGCGAGGTGGAACACCAGGTCGGGCTTGAGCTCCATCATGAGCGCGACGGTGGCCGCCGCGTCGGTGACGTCGAGCCGCTGCCACGACTCGCCGCCCGCGTGGGCGTGGCTGGGCGGGCGGGGCGCCAGGTCGGTAGAAACAACATCGTGGCCGCTGGCGACGAGCGCGCCGATCAGGTCATGTCCGATCTGGCCGCCGGCACCGGTGAGGAGAATCTTCATGCGGCGCGCATCATCGATCGCGCGTCGTCGGGCGGCAAGCTGTGTGGAGCGCGATGCGGCACCGGTCGAGCGGACGTGTCCTACTTGGCAGCCGGAGAGGCCTTGGCGCCGAGCAAGCCCTCCGCCGTCATCGCAGCCACCACGGCGGGGCGCGCGGCCACGCGGGCCTGGAACGCCAGGAGGTTGGGGAACCCGGACAGATCGAGCTTCACATGCCCGGCCCAGTTGGTCACCGTGAACAGGTACGCGTCGGCCACGGTGAACTGCTCGCCGAGCAGGTACGGGCGATCGGCGAGCCGCTTGTCGATCAGCGTGTAGCGCTTGCGGAGATGCTCCAGGCGGTCCTGCCGGGTCTCGGCGGGGGTGTTGGGATAGAACAGGGGGCTATACGCCTTGTGGATCTCGGAGTTGATGAACCCGAGCATCTCCTGCAGGCGGTAGCGCTCGAGCGTGCCGTTCGCGGGCGCGAGCTTGGCGTCGGGCTTCGAGTCGGCGAGGTACTGGACGATCGCCGGGCCCTCGGTGAGCAGCTCGCCGTTGTCGAGCACCAGCGCCGGCACGTAGCCCTTGGGGTTGACCGCGAAGTAGTCGGAGCCGTCGACGAGCTTCTTGGTCTTGGTATCGACCCGCTCGAGCGCGAGCGCGATGCCGAGCTCCTCGGCGACGATATGGGGGGACAACGAACAGGCCCCGGGGGAGAAATAGAGCTTCATGCGCCCGAGCCTAGCGTGTGGCCTAACCAGTGGATACCAGATAACCATTGGTTACTAACGAATGTGATATCCTGCGGGTTACCGATGGCGTTGCGGATTCGACACAACAAGGTACCGTCGCCGCCGAACTGCCCGCTCACGGCGTGCATGGCGCTGCTGCGCGGCGCGTGGGCGCCGAACATCATCTGGTATCTGAGCGTCCAGGCGCGCCGGTTCGGCGAGCTGCGCGTCGACATGCCGAAGATCTCGGCGCGCGTGCTGAGCGCGCGGCTGCGCGAGCTCGAGGACAACGGCGTGGTGAGCCGCCGGGTGATGCCGACCTCGCCGCCGTCCGTCGAGTACGATCTGACCGAGCTCGGGCACGAGCTGGTCCCGGCGATCCAGGCGATCGTTCGGGTCGGCTTGAAGCTCAAGCTGCGTGGTTCCGAGCACGAGACCCCGCGCCGGCGTTCGAGCCCGCGCAGCGCCATCCGCGGCGCGGCGCCGGCGGCGATGGCGGACGACGCGTAGCCGTCATCGCGGGTTCGGCGCGGGCTCGCCGAGCCGAGCTCGGCGGTTGCGAGAGCCAGCGCGCGAACCGAAGTACAGCTCGGATGTAGAACCGCGCGCATGTCCCCTCCGGGCCCGACGGATCAGCCGATCTCGGCCGAGATCGGCTGCGGCGGGCGAGACATCGAACGTGCGCGGGTCAGATCCTCGCGTGCTACGCTCGACGTGCCATGACTGCGCCAGCCCGGCTCGCAGCGCTCGCGGCGAAGATCGAAGCGGACCCGTCGGCGCTTGCCGCGTCGCGGAGCCACGGCGATGTCCTGGCCGACAAGCTCGACGCGGGCGGCGACGGTGGTGCGGTCTCGGGGGATGCGGCGCTGCGCTGGCGGATCGCGGTGGTGCGCGCGGTGATCGCGGCACCCCCCGATGGCGATGCGGTGCGCGAGCTGTACGGCGAGCTGGTCGACCGCTACCGCGATCAGCCGGCCCGGCTGGCCGCGTTGCGCCCCCTGGGCGACGAGATCCGCCGGCTCGAGGCCGAGGGCACCTTGGCCCGGTCGCTGGTGGCGCGCAGCGATCGCCGGCCGCAGCGCCGCTGACATGTACGCGGCGCGCCCCGCAGGCGGGGTGATCGTGCTATCTACGCGCGGTTATGAGCTTGGTTGTGCTCGACGAAGTGACGCTGTTCTTCGCCGATCGGATGATCTTCGATGCGGCCTCGCTGCGGCTGGGCCACGGCGACCGGATCGGGTTGATCGGCCCGAACGGCTCGGGCAAGACCACGCTGCTCAAGGTGATCGCCGGCGAGCAGGAGATCGACGATGGCAAGGTCACGCGCGCCAACGGCGTCCGGATCGGCTGGTTGCCGCAGGAGATCTCGATCGCGGGCGGCCGCTCGCTGATCGACATGATCCTGTCGAGCGTCCCGGGACGCGCCGAGCTCGACGGCCGGCTGGCCGCCGCCGAGGCCGCGCTCGAGGACGCCTCCGCCAGCGGCGCCGAGGAGGCGGTGCTGCTCGACGCCGCGGCCGACATCGCCGAGCTGCACGACCGGATCGACCACTTCGAGCGGTTCTTCGGCGAGCACGAGGCGCTGACGATCCTCGCGGGCCTCGGGTTCGCCACCGGCGACGAGCGCCGCGACATCGGCGAGCTGTCCGGTGGCTGGAAGATGCGCGGCGTGCTCGCGGGCCTGTTGTTCCAGCGCCCGGACGTGCTGATGCTCGACGAGCCGACCAACCACCTCGACATGCCGTCGGTCGCGTGGTTCAGCGACTTCCTCAAGCGGTGGAACCGCTGCTTCATCCTGATCAGCCACGATCGCGAGTTCTTGAACGAGCAGATCACGCAGGTCGTCTCGCTCGAGCTCGAGGGCATCCGCAGCTACCCGGGCAACTACGAGAAGTACGTCGAGCAGCGCGCCGAGGAAGAGACCATCCTCGCGGGCAAGGCCAAGAACCTCGAGCGCGAGCGCGAGCGGCTGACCTCGTTCATCAATCGGTTCCGCGCCCAGGCCAACAAGGCCAAGGCGGTGCAGTCGCGGGTCAAGTGGCTCGAGAAGATGGAGTCGGTCGACACCTACCAGAAGCGCGGCGTGATGCGGTTCTCGTTCCCGCCGACCTCGCGCACGGTCAACGACGTGATCCGGGTCGAGGGGCTCAAGAAGGCGTACGGCGAGCACGTGGTGTTTCCGGGCATCGATCTGACGGTGCGGCGCGGCGAGAAGATCGGCATCATCGGGGTCAACGGCGCCGGCAAGACCACGCTGCTGCGGATGCTGGCCGGCGAGCTGCCGCACGACGCGGGCGCGATCAAGATCGGCAACGGCGTCGAGGTCGGCTACTACGCGCAGCACCACGCCGATACGCTCGACCTCGGGTCCACGGTCTACGAGGTGGTGCAGCGGGCGGCCCCGGACTCGCCGCCGGCGCGTGTGCGGTCGATCCTGGGTGCGTTCATGTTCTCGGGTGACGACACCGACAAGCCGGTCAAGGTGCTGTCGGGTGGTGAGAAGGCCCGCGTCGCGCTGGCCCGCCTGCTGGTCGCGCCGGGCAACTTGCTCCTGATGGACGAGCCCACCAACCACCTCGACCTGGCGTCGTCCGAGAGCCTGGCGGCCTCGCTCGGTACGTTCGACGGTACCCTGGTGTTCGTCAGCCACAACCGGAGCCTGATCCGCACCCTCGCGACGAAGATCTGGAACGTCGAGGACCAGCGCGTCGAGATCTATCCCGGCACGCTGGACGAGTACATGTACTCGATGACCCAGCGCCGGATCGCGATCGCGACCGCGGCCGATGCCCCGCGGCGCGACGCCCGCGGCGCGGTGCCCAAGCAGACCGCCAAGTCGCGCGACGACGACAAGCAGCGCAAGCGCCGGGAAGCCGAAGACCGCAACAAGCGCGGCGTCAAGCTCGGACCACTCGAGAAGACCGTCGCCCAGCTCGAGGAGCGGATCTCGGTCGCCGAGGCCGAGCAGAAGGCGCGGTCGGCCGAGCTGGCCGATCCGAGCGTCTACGACGAGGCGGCGCGCCGCAACAAGCTGTTGTCCGACTACCAGGCCGCCGCGGACAAGCTCGAGGAGCTGACCGCGCGGTGGGAAACGGCCATGGCCGAGCTAGAGGCTGCCAAGGCCAAGCTCGGTGACACCGCCTAACTTGGCGTAGCTCCCGCGACATCACCTCGGGTCCCCGCCGTGACGCCCGCAGGGCGACCGCCGAGATCCGGGGCCGACCGCTCGAACCGCGGGAAGTCGTTGTAAGCTCCGGCCGTGGACCATAGCGGCCGCTTGATCGACGGCAAGTACCAGCTGGTCTCGCTAGCCGGCGAAGGCGGCATGGCCTCGGTATACAAGGCCGTGGTCCGCGGCGCCGCGGGCTTCCAGCGCACGGTCGCGGTCAAGCACATCAAGCCCGAGTTCCGCGCGCTCAAGAACTACATCGACATGTTCATCGAGGAGGCGCGCGTCGGCAGCGAGCTCGCCCACCCCAACATCGTTCAGGTCCACGACTTCTGCAGCGAGGCCGGGTCCTACTACCTGATCATGGAGTGGGTCGAGGGTGTCGACCTCGGCGCGCTGATCAAGGTCTATCGCGACAACGTCCGCGATGTGCCGTGGCCGGTCGTGGTGACGATCGGCATCGGGACACTGCGCGGGCTGGGCGCCGCCCATGATCGGATCGCGCCCGACGGTACGGCCTCTCCGGTGATCCATCGCGACGTGTCGCCGCACAACGTCTTGCTCGGGCTGAACGGCGCCGTCAAGCTGTCCGACTTCGGCCTCGCGCGGGCGCGCGACCGCGCCGCCAGCTTGACCGCCCCGGGGACGGTCAAGGGCAAGCTGTCGTACCTCGCCCCCGAGGTGACGTTCGGCAAGCCGAACACCGTGCAATCCGATCTGTTCGGCGTCGGCAGCGTGCTGTGGGAGGCCCTGACCGGCGACCGGCTGTTCGACGGCAAGAACGACATCGAGATCTTCAAGAAGATCCGCGCCTGCAAGATCCCGTCGATCCAGACCCGGCGCAAGGACGTGCCAATCGCGCTCGCTACGGTCCTCGAGGTCGCCCTCGCCGCGGACCCCGCGAACCGCTACGCCACCGCTGACGAGTTCGCCCACGCGCTCGATCAAGTCGTCAAGCAAGCCGTCGGCGTCAACACCGCGTCGGCGCTCAACGCCGCGGTCACCGAGGCGCGCGCCCAGCTGAACCAGAGCGGCGGTGGCGGCGACAGTGACGACCAGTCGACCACCGAGCACCGCGCGCTCCTCGATCTCGACATCTCGCTCATCGGGGCCGAGGTCGATCCGCTCGACAGCGAGACGCCTACGGCGATCACGCTGACCGTGCCAGGGCGCAAGCTCCGGCCGCCGGCGCGTCCTGCCAAGGACAAGCCGTAGCCCGGCCAGCGGCGCGCTGCGTGCCAGTTACCGGGGCAGCGAGACGATCAAGAGCGGTACGATATCCGCATCTGGCGGCACCTCTTGGGCCCACGGGTGACCGCCCCATCTCCAGCCTGCGTTGATATCGTACGTGACCGATCGCTCGTGCGCATCGCCCAGATCTAGGAGCACACCGAGCCCCGGTGAGGTGCGCACAGGCGTGCCTGGCTCAAGCAACACGGTTGCGAACACGAGCAGCACACGCTCCATGGGGACGGCCACCTGAAGGCTCTTACCGTGCAGTGGAAACGATGCGATGGGCGCGGCGACGCCAGCTTGGTACTGGGAGATTCCACAGGTGAACAGCGTCGTCGTCTGGTTGTGGAACGAGATCGCACCGGGCGTACCTCCGAGGCGCACGACTCCCGTACCGGTCGGGTGCTGGACCTCCAGCACCTGCCCTGACGCGATGTCGTACGAAGCCATCGCGTCGATCGACGCCGACGAGCCTGTCGCGTGGGTCGCGGTGTAAGCCTGATACCTGCTGTGCCACGTCACGGCGGTGCTCAGCGAGTAGTGCGTCGCTCGAAACCATACGAGCGGGACGCCAGCCTTATCTGTGGCCCCTACCGCCTTAAAGCCCATCAGCGCGAAGCCCGACGCCGCGAGCGCCTCCGCGGTATCAGCGGTCATGGCGATGGTCACATGATAGGTCTCTGAGGCGACCGGTGGTGCGGCAGGCGGCGGCGCGAACCGCAGTTCTGACGCCTCCGCCTGCGGTTGCGCCTCCACGTGGGGGGCGATGATCACCCGGGCACATGCGCTGACCGCTGCTGTGACGGCAACCACCGCGCAGCCTGAGATAAGAGGCGACATCACATCGTGCCTTCCTCGGGGCTGCGCCAGCACGCCTGCTACGGCTTGAGCAACAGCGGCGCGAGGTTCGTTCCTGCCGGGAAGAACCTTACGCTCGGGGTACCGCCCGCGGACCAGCCTTGGTTGATATCGAAGGTCACCGGGATCTGCGATTGGCTGGTCAGATCGATCAGTGCCGCCTGGCTGAACGCCTGGTAGATCACGGTCCCCGTGTTGTGCGCCTCGGTCGCGAACTCCAGCATGACGAGCTCGATCGGCGCCAGGACATCCAGCGCCAGCCCGTACAGCGGGAACGCGCACAGCGGCTTCGCCACCTTGGTGACGCTATTCACCTGCGAAACACCGCAGGTGAATGGTGTGGTGTTCTTGTTGTTGATAGAGATCGCGTTCTCCGTGCCTCCCGTCACGACCTGGCCGGTGCCCGACACGTTCGTGACGTTGAGGGTCTGGCCGAGGCTGATATTGTACGCCGCGGACGCCTCGATCTGGCCGTTGGGGATGATCTGGCTGAGCGAGGTGTAGGCTTGGTACTGCTCCGTCCACGACACCTCCGTGGTCAGCGAGAACTTCTCCGTCTGGAACCAGATGAGCGGCGCGCCACCCTGGAGGGTCGTTTTGGCCCCCTTGAAGCCGTACAGTTTGAAGCCGCTAGCTACCAGCTTGTTGACCGTGTTCTGATCCATGGTGATAGTGATACTGTAAGGTGTAGCCATATCGATGATCTCCTTGTGTCCGCGCGCGACTGGATGTCGCCTGGGCGCTGCAGCGTTCAGCAAGGCTCGTGCCACGCTGCGCCCGCATGTCCTGCGAATTCGGGCGCTGGACTCGACGGCTTGCGAGTTTGTGCCGACGGTCATGTGCGCCACTCACGTCGTCGACGCGTCGACGGGCCGCGCGCCCCCCTCAGAAACTTCGGTAAGTGACTGCGGGGCCCTGGGCTGACCCGGGGCTGCCCGACTGGACTTCGCGGAGCAGGACGGTGGCGTCGGACGCGAAGACTTCGCGAGTTCAGCCGGCGCGCTCGAGGTGCATGCGCAGGTAGCTATTGGTGCGCCGAATCGGGGCGCTCTTGTGCGGACGACCGTTCTGGCCGTGCGAACATGTGCGGGAAATCGGGGCGCTGTTGTGCGGACGACCGCTGGCCGTGCGAACATGTGCGGGAGAATGGGACAGCTGTTCGAGGTGCGTACTGGCTGCGATGACCTGCATGGCATACAGGCCTGGTGTGTCGTCGAGTGTTCCTCGGGACATGACCGCCAGGGCGGATCTCCCGGCGGGAATGACCTGAGCGACGGACGCGAGCGGGAGCGGCTGGCGTGGTCTTTGCTGGGTGCCGGACCAAGTAGTCGCCGATAACGAGCCTCTCGCACGATTTTGATCCTCCCCTTGTAGATTGTGAGCACTGAACATGGACATCAACATGCCATTCCGCATCCAGCAGATCGATCCTTCCGACGGCGCTGCCATTTATTCGATCTCCGACGCCAACTCAACCACGCCTCTAGCGACGGTCATCGTCACCAACACTGTGGGGTCGGGCTTCGACGCAGGGCGGGAGTACTGGCGGATTTATGGCAACCGGCTCAATACATCTGAGGGCCTCAGCCCCAACAGCCTCTGTGTGACAGCAAAGAAGATGAAATCCGCGGAGTGGCACCACTGTCCTGACGTTCCATTCATCAAAGATGATGCGAGCTTCGTCCTTCGCAGAGATATCAAATGGACGGGTAGAATCGGCAAAACGGCGAAATTTCACAAGCCAGGCGCGCCGGACGACGATACGCATGGTGGCTTCGTCATTAACATCTCCTGCAAAAACAAAAAGTGGATTGGGAAAATGCACTTCTACCGCGCGTCCAATCGTCCGTTGTTCGAGACGATTGATTCGGGGTCGAGCAGGGATTTCCATTGCGCCGAACATTCCTTCACTGGCGACTGCAGTGTTAATCTCCCGAAGGACCAGATCCTTGGTGTGGGCCGAGCGATCTGATCCCGAGGGAGCGGGAGCTGGCGGAACGGGAGGGTAGGGCCACGCATCCGCGCTCACCCGGGGCTTCGAGCTGCCCTGGCCACTCGAAATCCGACCACCGGTCTGCAGACGCCGGGGCGGGCGCCGAACCGCGCAGCCGCAAGGCCGTTCACCGCCGCACTCGACCAGGCACCGCCCTTGATCACGCGGAAGTCCGGATCTTCCGGGATGACGGGCTCCATGCGAAGCCAGCTGTCGTCGACGCGCGGTCCGCTGTGTCTCCAAACGTTGACGCACCAGTCACGCGTGTTGCCTGCCAACCCACGCACGCCGTAGGGGCTTTCGTCAGTAGGGTGCCCGGTCACGCTCTCACGGCTTGGCTCGGCCGAACTGGCGTCCGCGACGCATGCATAGGTCGGCTCAGGATGATCGCCCCACGGAAACAGTCGCCCATCGACGCCACGCGCAGCCTTCTCGCGCTCGAGCTCGTCGAGCAACCGCCACGGTTGCCCGGTCCGGGCGGTGAGCCATCGCGTGTACGCAAGAGCGGCGTGCCAGTTCACGAGGACCATCGGCCAGTCGTGGCGCCAACGCAGGCCTTCGCGATCCGCCGGCACGTGATAGCGGCCCGATGGGTCGCAGTGAAACGCAGGCGCTTCACCGCCTTCGACGAGCGACACCTGCGCGCGCGGGCAGGCCGCGCGCGCTTCGGCGTCGCGCCCGTCCGCGACGAGCTCGTTGAGGAAGTCGAGGTACTCGCCCGTGGTAACCGGGAAGCGACGCACAATAAAACCGTCGATCCAGATCCGCCGGCGAGCCAGGCTTTCTGGCGTTGCAGCGTCGCCGCCGGTCCAGCACCAGCCGGCCGGGACGTAGACATCGTCAGGGCCCAGTTCGCTTGCCTCCGGTAAGACGATCGGATGTGACTCAGGATGGCCCGGCGCGTGGCCGTCCCAGCGGGCCGCACGCTCGATCAGCACCGGATAGCGGACCTCGGCGCGGCCCGGCGTTCGGAGCCGCAACAAATAGCTGCCGAGCTGGAGGGGCACGTCGCGAAGCGGCGTTACGCCGAGCACACCGTCGGGTCGGGCGATCAGGCGCCGATCATCAAGCTCGAACCGCTCGACGCACACCTCTGCCCCGGGTGGATCGGTGACCAGCGTGAATGAGCCGTCACCGCGCAGGAACGCCGCGTGCCGCCCGCGATCGTGGATCCGCAGCAACTCTTCCGCGCGCGCCGCGTCCTCGCCGCGCCGTCCGATCTCGGCGTCAATCAGCCGCGCGCGGTGGTAGTCGGCCAGGACGGCGTGCGCCTCGTCGAGCTCGGGGTCAATGCTCAGCGCGCCATGCACCGCCGCGATCCATCGCGCTTCGGTCAGCGCCGCCGTTCGCGCCCGCCTTGCCGCGTCGTCCTCGAGCCGCCACGCCGGACGCTTGCGATCGATCGGATCGAACGGCCGGAGCTCAGCCTGCAGGGTGCGCGCCCGCGCCTCCGCTTGCTCGGCGCTCGCGCGCAGCGCGGCGATCTCGGGATCCAGCGCTCGCGCCTGCTCGAGCGCAGCCAGCGCCTGCTCGCGGCGTCGCATGCCGTCGAGCCAGCCCACGATCTCCTCCGCGATCGCCCCGGCGCTCGGGTAGCGCTCCGCGGCGTCCCGGCGTAGCGCCCGCTCGCACACGGCGACCAGCTCCGCCGGCAGCGGCGGTCCGCCGCGCGCAGCGTCGGCGACGATCACCGGTGGCCCTGAGGTGAGCGAGACCAGGATTTGCTCAGGGGCGCCGCGGTACGGGGCTCGGCCCGTGAGCAGGCAGTAGAGCACGGCGCCGAGCGCGTAGACGTCTATGGACGGGCCGTGGCGAGCGGTCTCGCCGCTGGCCTGCTCGGGCGACATGTATGCGGGCGTGCCGAGGATGTCGCCGTGGTGGGTCTGTGTAGAGGAATCGCCGGACATGCCGCCGTCATCGTCGTCGTCAGTCGTGGTGAACCGGCGGGCCAGCCCCCAGTCCATGACCAGGACCTCGCCGAACTCACCGACCATGAGGTTGTCAGGCTTGAGATCGCGGTGAACGATGCCGCGGCTATGGGCATACGCCACGGCCTGGGCGATGCGAGCGAACGCGTCGACAAGGCGCCGAAACGTCCAACCCGATGGCGTCTGGGCGAAGGCCCGAGCTGTCTTGGCTGCGTGCAGCTCTTCGATCACGGCGCCGAGCGTCCGGCCGCGCACCTCCTTCATCGTGAACCACAAGCGGTGGTCGGCTAGCTCGCCGCGGTCGTGCAGCGCGACAATACCCGGGTGCTGGAGCTGCGCGGTGATGTGCGCCTCGACGAGAAACCGGCGGCGCACATGGACGAGATCGGAGTGCTCGACGCGAAGGATTTTCATCGCGACGATCCGATCGAGCAGCGTGTCGTGCACTCGGCGCACCTCCCCGAATGAGCCACCGCCGATCGTGCCAAGATCTTCGTAGCGACCCGGCAGGGACGAAGTCGCCGACGTCGCGCGTGGGGTAGAGTCGCTGCCCAGTGCCGCAATTGCCTCGGTGGACCCGACCAACGGGCGCGGGTTCTCGTGCTCGTTCTGCATGCGCGCGCTGCAGCGTATCAGAGGCGCTACTTGCGATTGCTAGACCCAGCACGCTGTCGGGGCGTAACGCTTGCTCGCGCTGCATGTCCGGCCTCGCTCCAACACTCGACTCCGGATCCTCTTTGGCCGGCCTCGTCAGTTGCACGCGCACGCCTTCGATCGTTCAGCTCGGTGACCGGAGCGCCCGCGAGCCGGTAGAGTCCGCGAGTCACCTGTAGCGTCTGCGCATACACACATCGTCGCCGTCCGCTCGGCGAGCCGTCACGTAGGGTCGGCACAGCGGTTGCGAACATGTGCGGGAGGTTCGCGATCTGTGCGCCCCGCCCGGCGTGCGAAGGTCCCGAGCAGACGTGGACACGCGACGTGACGCTCGCGCTCCGACGAGCAGCTCGGGCGGCGAGTGCTCGATCGGTGCGAATGCCGGCACCGTGTATGACCCGAATGGATGATCACGCCCAACTTGCCATCTGAACCACGCCGGGCGCCTCGACCCGACAAACCTTGTCTGCCGTCTTCAGGATCGCCAGCCGCTCTGCCGTCGTTACCGCAGCTCCACGCGTCGAGCAGGAATTCTCGTGGTCCTATCGAGCTGAGCAGCACGTCTGCGCGTGGCACGCCCATTGCTGAAGCTCCAACCACGACGTCACATCTCGAGTGGAGATGCGATGTCGGTTCACACCGTGCGCTCAACGGGGGCTCATCCGAGCTTCAGAGCGCGTGGAATATGCAGAGGAGACAGGATCATGAGTAACATCATCGGAACTTACGTCAACGCGGCTCTCGGCACCAAGCTCACCATCGCTACGGCGATCGACAGCAACGGGGCCATCACGGGTACGCTCAGCCTGGGCGCGACTCAGATACCCATCGTCGGTACCTGGAACGCGTCCACGGTGGCACCCAACGGGGTGTTCGTCTTCACCGGCGCCAGCCTGAACCCGACCAAGAACGTGGGCGGTGCCGGCCAGACCGCCGACTTCAACTTGTTCAGCTCGATCAGCCTCGGATTCGCCGTGTCCCAGAAGGACACCCAGACGATGATCGTCGCTGGGACCTTCACCCGAGCTTGAGCGGCGGGGCCGGGCCGCGGGATCGCTATGCGCCAAGGGCCAGATCCGCCCCACCAGCCACGCATTTCACATGAGGTTCTCGATCGAGCTCGTGGTCGACCGCTGTCGCTAGCTCGGCCCGCCGGCTGCGTGGCCGGCGTGACGTTGGCATCGGTGATCTCCTCGAGCCGCACGGGTGCTCTTGGGGAGATCGTCGCCGTTACCTCTGAACTGGCGCGGCGCGAACCGCGATTGCTAGACCAGCACGGTGCGCGGGCGTAACGTTTGCGCGCGCTGCATGTCTGGCCTCGCTCCAACAATCGACTCCGGATCCGCTCACAGCTCGAACGCCATCAGCGCCAGTGCCAACCAGCGCGACCCGGCGCACCCGGCGCTGATGATTGCATGGGCGGAGGCCGAGCCCGACCGGGTGGGAGAGGTGGCTTTGCTCGACCCCGATGGGGGCGCGCAGATCCTCGGCCGCGGCGAGGGCAGCAGCGGACGGCTGCGGTTTTGCCGTCAGCGCCCCGGCGTGATCGATCCATCCGAGCCCCTGGTGAGCCCCGGGATCTCGCGGGAGCAGCTCCGCGTGCGGCTGACCGGGGACCAGCTACACGTCGAGCGGATCGGCCGGTGCGCGATGGAGATCCATGGCGAACCGACGGATCGCGCGGTCGTTACACCCGGCGACACGATCCTGCTCAAGGGCCAGCTGCTGCTGTACTGCACCCAGCGCCCGCGGCGGCTCGCGCCGCTGGTCTGCGGCTCGCTCGGGGACGCGCCGCGGTTTGGCGAGCCGGATGCGCACGGCCTTGTCGGCGAGAGCCCGACCGCGTGGCGACTGCGCGACCAGCTCGCGTGGCTCGGCAAGGCCGGTCAGCACACCCTGATCCTCGGCGGCAGCGGTTCGGGCAAGGAGCTCTGCGCGCGCGCGATCCACGCGCGGTCGGCGCGCGTCGACGGACCGTTCGTGGCCAGGAACGCGGCGACGATCCCGAAGGACCTCGTCGACGCCGAGCTGTTCGGCAACGTTCGGGGCTACCCCAACCCCGGCATGCCGGAGCGGCCCGGCCTGATCGGGGCGGCCCATGGTGGGACGTTGTTCCTCGACGAGCTCGGCGAGCTGCCGCACAGTCTGCAAGCCAACCTCTTGCGCGTGCTCGACGAGGACGGCGAGTACCATCGGCTGGGGGCGGCCACCGCGAGCCGCTCGAGCTTCCGCCTGGTGGGCGCGACCAACCGGGACCTCTCTGCGCTAAAGCACGACCTGGGCGCGCGCTTGGTGCTGCGCCTCGAGGTGCCGGGCGTCGACGAGCGGCGCGACGACATCCCCTTGCTCGCCCGATACTTGCTCCGGCGCGCCGCCGCCCGCAGCCCCGAGGCAACGGTGCGGTTCTTGGTCGGTCGCGACGCCGGGAACCTGCGTGTCAAGGCAAGCCTCATTACCCACCTGTTACAGGTTCGCTACCCGATGAACGTCCGCGAGATGGACGCGATGCTCTGGCAGGCGATGGCGGCAAGCACCGGTGACGCGATCACATGGCGCCCCGAGGGGCACTCCGCCACCCCGAGCGTGCCGCCGCCAGAGCGAGATGCGCCGCCGGAGAGCTCGCCTGCGCCGGAGGTGGGTGGGCAACCGGAGCCTTCTGAGGCCCAGGTGCGAGTCACCCTCGCCGAGCACCGCGGCAACGTGGTGCGCACGGCCCATGCGCTGGGATTGACCAGCCGCTACGTCCTCTATCGCCTGATGCGCAAGCACGGAATCGAGGGCTGAGCGAGCATGCGCGTCGGGTGGCTCAGCGCGGTCATGGCGGCCGCGTGCGGATTGCCCGACGGTGAGTTTTTCGGGCGGGTGCCCGAGGTCACGGAGCCGCGCCGCCTGCGGTACTGCAACTCGAAGGAGCCCGAGGCGATCGATCCGGCGCTGGCGACGACGACGACCGCGATGAAGATCACGCACGTGCTGTTCGATGGCCTGACGATCTACGACCAGCACGGACTGCCCGAGGCCAGCCTGGCGACGGGGTGGGACGTGTCGGAGGACCTGCGGACGTACACGTTCCACCTGCGCGACGGGGCGCGGTGGTCGAACGGGCGAGCGATCACCGCGTGGGATGTCGCTTATCAGGTGATCCGGGTGGTGCACCCGCTGACGGCGTCGCCCAACGCCGACAACCTGGGAACGCTCAAGAATGCCCGGGGCTATCTGGCGCGGCGTGTGTTTGTGCTGCGCCGTCCGGTGGGGCCGTACCCGGCGGGCGAGCTCGTCGAGCAGGCGGACAAGGGCGAGGCGGTGCGGGTCGACCTGCGCGCGTCGTCGGGGCCGCTGGCGCTGCGCGACCTCGGGGCCGCGGCGGGGACGGCGTATGCGTGGGTGGCGGCGGGGCGCGAGGTGGCGCTGGTCATGACGACCGGCGGTCGAGCGTCGCTGCGCTCACCGGACGCAAGGGCGTGGGCCTACGTGTTCGACGCGACGGGGGACGGCGTGTACGGCTGGGTGCCGGCGGTGGAGCTGGATCGCGAGCCGCGCGGCGACGTTGCGATCGCGGTGCGGCGGGTGGCGGCGAACGCGCTGCCGGGTGATCGCACCGCCGAGGCGGCGCGGCCCGTGGTGACGGCGCGCGGCCGGGATCTGCTGGTCACGCCGGACGTGCTGGGGATCGCGGTGCCGGACGCGCGCACGATCGTGTTCGAGAACGCGGAGCCGACGCCGTACTTCGTGGGCCTGAGCAACAACCGGGCGCTGCGACCGACGCCGATCGAGGCGGTGTCGCGGTGGCCGCGGCGGTGGACCGAGCCCGGGCGGATCGTGACGTCGGGGCCGATGACGCTGACCGCGTGGCGGGAGCGCGACGCGATCGTCGTCGACCGATCGGCAACGTACTGGAACCCCGGCGACGTCCGGCTCGATCGGATCACGTTCTTCGCGATGGACGATCAGGCGGCGGCGGCGAACTTCTACTTCACCGGCGGCTGCGACGCGGTGGCCGCGAACAACATCCCCTCGACCTACCTGCCCGCGCTGCTCGGACCCGGCGGCAAGAGCCGGTATGCGGACTTCCGGACCGAGCCGTACCTCGGGATCTACTTCGCCTACCTCAACACCGAGAAGCTCGCGAACCGGCACCTGCGGCGGGCGCTCGCCTTCGCGGTCGATCGCGCACAAATTCCGCGATTCACGCAGGGCAACGAAATCCCGACAGCGCAGCTGACTCCGGGGACGCCGATCAGCTCGCTCGACGTGGCGGACCTGGCCGCGTGCGGAGTGGCGCACGAGACACGCGGCGTGGCGCTGATCATGACAAAGGGTGCGCTGTGCTACGTGCCGCCGCCCGGCCTGGACTACAACTTGGTGGCGGCCCAGGCGGAGCTGGCGCAGGCGCGCGTGGAGCTGGGGGCGGCGTTCCCGACGAGGCTGAGCTACCGCTATAACGCGGGGACCGAGGTCCACAAGCAGATCGCCGAATACCTGCAGGCAGCGTGGGCGCGGATCGGTCTGACGGTCGACCTCGAGGCGCAAGAGTGGAAGACGTTTGTCGCGGACACGCGCGCCGGGCGCTACGAGCTGGCGCGGTTCGGCAGCATCGGCAACTTGCCAGACACCGAGAGCGAGTTCTTGCCACTGTTCCGATGCGGCGCGCCGGATAACCGGTCGCGGTATTGTAACCCTGCATTCGAGCAGCTGCTCGAGCAGGCGCGGCCGGTCCGGGATCGGGTGGCGCGCAACGCGATCTTGCGGCGGGCCGAGCAGGTGATGATCGAGGACGCGCCCGTGATCCCGTTGTACGTCTACACCCAGAAGCACCTGCAGAAGCCGTACGTGCGGGATCTGGCGAGCAACCCGGTCGACCAGCCGCCCCTGTGGCGGGCGTGGCTCGATCCGGCGTGGCGGAGCCATCGGTGATCCAGTTTGTCGCGGCGCGGCTGTTCGGCGGGCTCGGTGTGATCGCCGCGGTCGCGACGGTGTGCTTCTTCCTGCTGCGCGCCGCGCCGGGCGGGCCGTTTGACAGCGAGGCGCGGATGTCGCCGGAGATCCAGCATAGCCTCGAGGAGCGCTACCACCTGCGCGATCCGCTGTGGCGACAGTACGCGGCGTACATGGCGGGCCTGGCGCACGGCGATCTCGGGCAGTCGATCAAGCGGCCACAGACGGTGAACGAGCTGATCGCGGCGCACTTCCCGGTCAGCGCGACGATCGGGCTGTGCGCGCTCGGGATGGCGATCGGGCTCGGGATGACGATGGGGGTGGAGGCGGCGCGGCGGCACAACCGCTGGCCGGACCACGGGCTGATGGCGCTGGCGCTGATCGGGATCTCGATACCGTCATTCGTGGTCGGGCCAATGCTGGTGTCGCTGGTGTCGGTCCGGTTGGGCTGGCTGCCGCCGGTGCGGATCGATGGGCCCAGCGGCTATGTGCTGCCAGCGATCACGCTGGGGCTGATCTATACAGGCGTGATCGCGCGACTCGCACGGGCGGGGCTGCTCGAGGTGCTGGGCCAGGACTTCGTCCGGACGGCGCGGGCCAAGGGGCTCGCGGAGCGAGTGGTGGTGTGGAAACACGCGCTGCGGCTCGGCGTGCTGCCGGTGGTGACCTACCTCGGGCCGGCCACGGCGGCGCTGATCAGCGGATCTCTCGTCGTCGAGAAGGTCTTCCAGGTCCCGGGGCTGGGGTTCTACTTCGTCAACAGCATCGCGGATCGCGACTATCCGGTGCTCACCGGCGTGTTCGTGTTCTACGTCGCGATCCTGGTGGCGCTGAACCTGGTCGTCGACCTGGTTCACAGCTGGCTGGATCCGCGGATCGCGCAGCGCAACCGATGAGCACGCAGTCGGCCGCGGCGTGGCGGCGGCTGCGCAGCCACCGCACCGCGGTGATCGCCTGTGCGGTGCTCATCTGCGTCGCGCTCGCGTGTGCAGTCGGGCCGTGGATCGCCGGGACGCTCGGGCTCGACGCGACGACGATCGATACGGGGTTCGGCGCGGCGCCTCCATCGCCGCGGCACTGGTTCGGCACCGATACGCTGGGCCGAGATCTGCTGATGCGCGTGCTGATCGGCGGGCGGATCGCGCTTGTCGTCGCGGTTGTCGCGACCGCGATCGCGCTGGTGATCGGCGTCGCGTACGGGGCGACCGCGGCGTATGCGGGCGGGTGGATCGACGAGGTGATGATGCGGGTAGTCGACGTGCTGTACGGCGTTCCAACGCTGGCGTTCCTCGTGGTCGTGATGGCGGTGATGGAGACGCGGTCGTTGGTCGTGCTGTTCGCGCTGATCGGGGCGATCTCGTGGCTGACGATGGCGCGCATCGTACGCGGCCAGGTGCTGGGGCTGCGGGGGCAGGCGTTCGTCGAGGCGGCGCGTGCGATCGGAGCACCGTCGGCGCGGATCCTGATCCGGCACGTCCTGCCGAACGCGGCAGGCCCGGTGATCGTGTACGCGACGCTGGCGCTGCCGGGCGTGATGCTGACCGAGGCATTCTTGAGCTACCTGGGGCTCGGGGTGCAGGCGCCGCTGGCGTCGTGGGGCACGCTGGTCACCGAGGGCAGCGCGCAGGTGCTGGTGTACCCGTGGATGCTGCTGTGCCCGGGGGGCGTGATGGCCGTAACCGTGGTCGCGCTGAACTTCCTTGGCGATGGGTTGCGCGATGCGCTGGAGCCGGTGACGCCGCCGGACTGAGCCTCGATCGATAGGGGGCTTTCCCGCGCGTCGCGTCGCGCGGATCTCCTGTCCACCAACTTGCGCGACTTTGTTAGATCGCGGCTCCGGGGCTCCGCACATGTTCGCGCACGGTCCGGGAATGCGCCGCACAGCGGCTCATGCACGGGTTCCTGTCCGAGTGGTCGGGGCCCGGAGCAACGCAGCGTGAGCCTACGGCAGACGATCCGACCGCGCGGAAACGCGAGAAAGGCGAGGGGAGTGGCTCTCGATGGGCCAGGCTCGGCAGGGCTGACAACCGCTGAGCGTGTCGGGATCGCCGCGGCGCCGAGCTCGAGCACCAGGCCGGTGGCGAACGGCGCGGCGGAACGCGCGGCTGCGCGTGGGAGAGCGCACGGTACCTATGAATTGTCACCGGGTCCTCGCAGTTGTCGACGCAGTCGCCGTGGCACATAGCTTGCTTTCGTCTCAACAGGCACCCGGTCACCAAGATCGGGAATGCACGACAGCGCAACCACAAGGAATGAAATACGACATGGCTTCGGCGGCGCGGAGCTCGGTGCGGTCTCGGCCGCGGCACTGACGTCCAAATTCTCCGAAGACAGCGCCCGCGTCTCAAGCTCGGCGCTGGGTGGGTCTCGCTCTCGAATATTCTTATCAGGATCGTTGTCATGCCGCGGCTTGTACTGCGGCGGCATGCTGGATTTGCGCGTAACTACTTTGATGAATGGAGAATTGTAGTGACTGTATATAAGACCGCAAGTGCCACGGATATTGAACAAAAGACACAGCCTCCCCAAGCGGGGGTTGGCGCGACGTCGGCCAAGGAGATCGTTTAGTATATGCCTGTCATCAAACGACATATCAAGATCTTGACCTACAACACGCATCTCTTCGGCGGATCCAACATGGAGATCCCGGCGCCGTTTCTCCCCGATCCGGTGATCTTCGAGGACGATCACCGAGCGTCGGAGATCGCCGCGAAGCTCGAGACGTGCGGCGCTGACATCGTCGCGCTGCAGGAGGTCTGGGCGTATGAGCGGCAGTCGTGGTTCGCTCACAGGCTGAGGAGCGCTTACCCGTTCAGCTATTTCCCGCGCTCCGTGCTGGAGCCGCTGGACCCTCGTTTGACATCCGGACTCGTCCTCCTGAGCAAGTGGCCGCTGACGGACCAGGGCTTCGTCGAGTTCCGCGATCTTCACGGCGATGACGCGTGGGCGAAGAAGGGGGTAGTGTCGGCCACGGCGGTGTTCGATCGCCTCCCGACGTTTCCTTGCTTCGCCAACTTTCGCGCCGGAACGAGCCACGCCGGCACGGACATGGGCGGCGAGACGCAGCCCAATATTCAGCAGATCGTCGAAGCGACCATCCACCATGACAGCCCGGCGATCATGATGGGGGACTTCAACGTGCATCGCAGCAAATACGCAGTCATGGATCGCATCTTCGCCGCCAGCGGAGCGCGGGATGTCTATCGTATGGTGCACGGCGAGAGCCTGCAGGGGTCCGAGACGATCGATCTGCTCAACAACAGGTTGGATCAGACGTTCTCTCCGCGGGCGGATCCACAGGATCGTTCCGAAGGCCACTTCGATCGCATCGACTACGTGTACATGAAGGGAGCGCCGCTCGGCCCGGTATTCTCCGCGCTGGCGCCAGACGGCGCATATGTGATCCGAGATTGGAAGTACTCGAGCCGCGCCAAAGGCGCAGGTATGGATCTATCCGATCACTACCCGGTCGTGGCTACGTTCTCGATCTCCGTGTCCGTGCCGGAGATGACAGCGCTCGCGGCCGGCAACCAGAACGGCGGGCTGCAGGTGTTCGCGGTCGGCACCGACGGCACCCTCCATCACAACTGGCTCGACCGCGACGGTTGGCACGGCTGGACGCCCGATTTCGATCTTGCACCGAAGCTGCAGTCCGTGTTCTCGGCCGGCAACCAGAACGGCGGATTGCAGGTGTTCGCGGTCGGCACCGACGGCACCCTCCATCACAATTGGCTCGACTCCAACGGCTGGCACCGGTGGACGCGCGACTTCAACGCCGCCCCGAAGGTGCGGTCGATCGGGGCGGGTAACCAGAACGGCGGATTGCAGGTGTTCGCGGTCGGCGTCGATGGGACCCTGTTCCACAACTGGCTCGACGGCGACGGCTGGCACGGATGGACGCGCAACTTCGATGGTGCCCCGATGGTGCAATCCGTTGCGACCGGCAATCAGAACGGCGGATTGCAGGTGTTCGCGATCGGCGCCGACGGGACCCTCCTCCACAACTGGCTCGACGACAAGGGCTGGCACAGATGGACACCCAACTTCGATGGTGCCCCGAAGGTGCAGTCGGTGCTGTGCGCGCGGAATCAGAATGGCGGCCTGCAGGTGTTCGCGGTCGGCAAGGACGGCACGCTGTTTCACAACTGGCTGGACAGTTCGGGTTGGCACGGCTGGACGGCCGACTTCGGGGGGGCCTCGAAGGTTCTGCCCATGCTCACCGCCGGCGTACAAAATGGCGGTCTCCAGGTGTTCGCGATCGGCACCGACGGGAGGCTCGGTCACAACTGGCTGGACAGCGCGGGCTGGCACGGCTGGACGAGTGACTTCAAGGGCGCTCCCAAGGTCAAGATCGCGTTCTGCGCCGGCAATCAAAACGGCGCTCTGCAGGTGTTCGCGATCGGGCAGGACGGCACGCTCCAGTTCAACTGGCTCGACGGTGACGGCTGGCACGATTGGACGTCATGAAGCCCGTGGCCGTTGCGATCGTGGGCTCGTGAGCGCGTGGCTATCGGCGCGCTGCGTGCCAGTCCGACAGGCGCGCCACGAGTGTCGAACGACTACGGCGTTGCCGCAACGACGGTGATCGGCTCGTCCGAGGCGATGATCGTCGTGTTGCTGGAGGCCGGCGAGACGTGAGGCAGCGCGACGCCGGGACCCCAGGTGTTTCCCATCACGAGTAGTGCGCTGGGAGTATCGTTGGTGGCGTCGAGCCCGACACCGTGGCTGCTGTTGATCGTGTTCCTGGCCACATCGAGCTCATCGATAATCCACGCCTTCGTCTTGTCACCGGACACGCCCACGCCGCGCGCGAATCCGTTGATCGTGTTGTCGGTCACCACGAAGCGCTCCGAGTGTCGGCCCGTGAGGGTGGCGCGCATGGTGGCCCCGGCATAGGTCTCGTCCGTGCCGCCGGTAGGCCCGGTGATGGTATTTCCGGTGACCGTCACGTCGATCGTGCCGGTGGCTCGAACCCCAAATGCGGTCGTATTCGCAACCGAGATATGATTACCGGTCACGAAGATCTTGGACGGCATGTTCACGGTCGAGGTTCCCACGATGTACACGCCGGAGACGTTACGCTCCGGACCGGTCTGCGCCAGTGTATTCCCCGAGATCGTGATGTCCGATGAGTTCCGATTGATCTCCACGGCGGACTTGTCGTCTGACAAGGTGATCGTGTTGTTGGCGATGGTGACATTGTTCATCCAGGTGAGCCGGAGGCTCCCCGTGATCGTGTTGTCATGGATGCTCCACCGGGTGCCTTGAGTCGCCGTGGTCGCCCCGCTGGTTCCGCCGACGGTCACCGCGTAGAGGCCGGCGGGTGCCTCGATCATGTTGTTGGCGACGGTCGCATCATTGATGATGTCGGTCCCCACCGGCTCGCTGTCGATCTGCTGGCCGGTGTTGCCAGACAGGTGGTTGCCCGAGATCACCGTCCCGGTCTGGGTAGCGCCCAGCGTGATGCCGTGCCGGATGTTGTTCTGTGACGTCGAGCTGGTCACCGTGGCGTTGGTCAGGCCGGTGGATAGGTAGATGCCGTCGCCGGTGAAGTTCTGGGCCGTGATGTTGGAGATCTGAATATTGGCACCGTCATGCGCGAACACCCCGTGCCGGTGCTCGCCGATGTCTTTGGTGACTACTTGATTGGCCTTGTTGCCGTCGAGCGTCAGATCCTGGAGACTCGATTCATTGCCCGTGAGATTGAAGATGCTCACCGACGCGGATGACTGTTCGGCCATCGTGAGGATCGTGGCGCCTTGTCCGGCGCCATGGACGTGGGTCCCCGCTGGTACGGTGAGGCAATAGCTGGTCGTGCCGACTTCGCCGACGACGAAGCTGCCCGCGGGGAGGAAAACCTCTCCGCCGACCTTGATCAAGGCCTGTAGCGTGTCCTGCTCGGGAGTGGTGACCGCGCTCGCAGTCTCGCCAAGCGAGGTCGCGCAGCTTGCCAGACAAAGTAAGAGTGGGACTTTGAGTTTATTCATCGGGTACTCCGTGCGTAGGGGTTCGAGAGCGTCGAGCGAGGCGCGGTTCTTGATATCGCATTTCGGCGAGCGCGACCTGGCAAACTCGTGCGAGATTTCGTTCCGTCCATCTCACCACATCGTACGACGTCGACGAGGATGGTCACTGGTGCTCGCCGTGACGTACGCGCACCATGATGGCCTGTTCCGATCAACGTTCCGCCAGTGTTCCGCTTGTTCCAGCGATGAATCGGAATGTGCGAAGGCTGACGATGGGATCACGTGTTGGCGATTGTGCGTAGTGGATAGTTAACGAAGAGTGAATGTTGTACGGTGTGACGAAAGCCGAGCCTGGTTCGGTGTATCCACGTCACCCAGTTGCGACCGTCGCGGCGACGTCGAGCGCGCGCCATGCCAGGTAGATCGGCAGGCTGAGCAGGCGATAGCTGACCGGATCGCGCTGCGTCGTGGTGACGTCGATCGTCGCGAGCGACGGCGGGTTCTCATCGATCCGGATCGCGAACCCGAGCTTCTTGTCGAACATGAACTGGTGCAAGCTCTTCATCGCGCCGGTTTCGCCAGCGGTGAGCTCCGCCTGAGATCGACGGGAAGGAGGCGTACACCAATGCCTTGTTTTTTCAATGAAACGTCCGGAACAACGCGTTGTTTTTCTAGGTTGCCTGCAGAAACAACGCGTTGTTTTTCTAGGTTGCCTACAGAACCAACGCGTTGATACGGCTGCCCCGGCTAGCTGGCGGTCTCGACGGCCTTGACCTGGAACACCATGCGGTCGTCGAGGCGGATCGCGGTGAGCGAGCGACCCCAGACGCAGCCGGTGTCGAGGCCGACGTGGTGCGGGCCGATGTCGAGGCCAAGCGCAGCCCAGTGACCGAACATGACGGTGTGGGTGGTCCAGGCGGCGTTGCGAAACGCAAACCACGGGACGCAGCCCGCGGGTGCGTCGGCGGGCTTGCCGTCGAAGTCGGGCTCGATGCGGCCGTCGGCGCGCAGGGTCCGGGCGCGGACCAGGTACGCCAGGCTCGCGCGCCACCGATCGCCACCGCCGAGGCGATCGTCCCAGCGCGGAGGCGGCCCGCCGAGCTGGGTCAGGAAGGCGCGCCAGCTCGGGGCTCGCAGCTCGTGCTCGATCTCGGCGGCGCGGGCCTGCGCGTCGGCGATCGTCCACCGGGGGTGGAGGCCGGCGTGCACGACCGCGTGGGTCTTGTCGACGTGGATCAGCGGCCGCGTGCGGAGCCAGTCGATCAGGCGATCGCAGTCGGGGGCGGCCAGGACGTCGTCGATCGTGTCGAGGCGCTTGGCGCTGGCGGCCCCCGCGGCGCGGGCCAGGAGGTGCAGGTCGTGGTTTCCGAGCACGGCGGTGACGCTGGTGCCGAGCTCGCGAGCCCAGCGCAGGACATCGAGCGAGCGGGGGCCGCGGTTGACCAGATCACCGACCAGCCACAGCTGATCGACGTGCTGCCGGAAATCGATCAAGCCGAGCAAGCGGTCCAGGCTCGCCATGCAGCCCTGGATATCGCCTATCGCGTAGCGCGCCACGCCTTGTACGTATCATGTGCCGCTGCAACCGGCGATGTGCACCGTTGCCAGGCCCGCGCGGGGCTACGTTGTGCGGCTCGGATCGATCGGCAGCTCGAGCAGCATCCGCGGTAGCTCGAGCAAGCTCGGGATCGAGGAACCCACGAGCATCGCGGGCCCCATGTTGGTCAGACCCCAGGATTCGATCGTACCGACCGTGACGGCGAACGCGCCGTTGTCGATCCGGCCCACGACGCCGAACCCCGACCGCATCGGCACGCGTGCGGTCTCGATGACCAGGTCGGGCAGGTGGCTGATGTCGATCTCGATCAGGCCGCGCTCGCAGGTCAGGACGATGCGGTAGTGCAGCACGCGGCGCTCGACGAGCAGGATGTTGCCGAGATCGCTGGCGAACACCTCGGTCCAGCCGGTGCTCGGGTTGCCCCGGTCGGCGAGCTGGGTGAACTCGAGGAGGAACAGCCGCGGGTCGTCGATCTTGCGGGCGAGGATGCCCTGCGAGGCGACCACGCAGTCGAGCAGGCCCAGGGTGTGGAGCTCGGCGACCGGCGAGCGGTCGTCCATCGTCCACCACGAGCCCGGGACGTGCGGCGTGCAGCCGAGGAACACGTTGCGCGCCGAGCTGCCTTTGAGCCAGGCGCTGACCGCGACCGCCACCTCGGCGGCGCTGCCGGTCTCCCCGAGCCGGCGGTCGCCGTTCCACAGCACGGTCGATCCGGGCAGCCGGTGGACGGCGTCGAAGTGAAAGTAGCGGCCCTCGAGCGGCGAGATCAGCGAGAGCTTGTCCCCGACCCGGATGCTCGTGACGGCATCGAGATCCTCGGGCACGACCACGTAGGTCTCGCCGCGCGGATCGATCGCGATGAACAGGATGCCGCGCGGGGTGAGGCCCTGTTTGCGCAGCTCCTTGAGCCCGAGGATGACCGCGGCGGGCTGCCGGTACTGGTAAACGCGCGTCGCAAACATCGCGCACGCTATAGCACAGCGCAACGAGCAAGCCCGCTTGGCTCGCTGCGCCCACTCGGCGTTGCCCGATCGGACCGAGCTAAAGCAGCACGCCGGCGAGCATTACGTGCGCGATCGTGAAGTAGATGATGATGCCGCTCACATCGACGAGCGTGGCGACCAGCGGCGCCGAGGCGCTCGCGGGGTCCGCGCCGGCGCGGCGCAACACGAACGGCAGCATCGAACCCATCAGCGTGCCCCACAGCACGCAGCCGACCAGGCTGCCGGCGACCGTGAACCCGATCAGCACGTAGTGCTCACCGCCGTGGATATGGTGGTACGCGCCGGCGGCGCCCCAGACCAGCACGCGGATCGAGGCGACGACGCCGAGGATCAGGCCGAGCACGATGCCGATCAGGATCTCGCGGCGGAACACGAGCCACCAGTCGGCGGCGCGGACCTCGCCGAGCGCCATCGCGCGGATCACGAGGGTGGAGGCCTGCGAGCCCGAGTTGCCACCGCTCGAGATGATGAGCGGCAGGAACAGCGCGAGGATGGTGACCTCGTCGAGCGCGTGCTGGAAGAACCCGAGCGCGGTCGCGGTCAGCATCTCGCCGATCAACAGGATCGTCAGCCAGCGCGCGCGCTTGCGGATCATCTGGCGGCGGCTCGACGCCAGGTACGGCATGTCGAGCGCTTCCATACCGCCGAACTTCTGGGCGTCCTCGGTCGCCTCTTCCTGGACGACGTCGACGATGTCGTCGACCGTCACGATGCCCTTCATCTTGCCGTCCTTGTCGACGACGGGGACCACCGTGAGGTCGTGCTCGGCGAACACCCGCGACACCCCCTCCTGGTCCATCTCGTCCGAGACCCGGACGACGTCGGTCTCCATGATCTCGGCGACGACCCGCTTGGGGTCCGAGGCGAACAGATCGCGAAACGACACCACGCCGAGCAAGTGCTGATCGGGATCCAGCACGTAGGCGTAGTAGATCGTCTCGATCTTGTCCTGGGCCTGCCGGCGCAGGTAGCTGATCGCCTCGTCGGCGGTCATCTGCGGGCGCAGCCGGGCGTAGCGGGTCGACATCAGACCACCGGCTTCGTCCTCGGCGTACGCGAGCAGGGCGGTGACCTCCTTGCGGGTCGGTGCGTCGAGCAGGTCGAGCAAGGTGACGCGATAGCCGTCGCCCGCTTCCTGGATCACGTCGGCGACGTCGTCGGGCTCGAGCAGCCGCATCCACTGCCGGCGCTGGCCGGCGCGGAAGTGCAAGAGCAGCGCGGCCTGGTCGGTGGCGCTCAGCGCGATGAAGAAGTCCTCGGCGTCCTCGCGCAGCAACACGCGGAGCCCGTCGCTGCGCTCCTCCAGATCGAGCAGCGGCCAGGCGTCGCGCAGCTCGTCGGCCGACAGCGCGTCGTCGTCGTCCGCGGGCAGCAGCAGCGGAATCGGGCCGGTCTTCTGGAGCTCGACGAGCTCGGCGATGTCGGAGTCCTCGCCGCGCTGCTCGGCGACCGCGCGGATCTCGGCAGCGACCTTGCTCGCTTCCTCGGGCGGTAGCGCGGAGACCTCGCCGGTCAGCTCGCTCGGCTTGTCGGCGATCGGCTCCGGCACACCCTCGTCACCCGGCTCGAAGCGGCCCTCTGGATCGCTGCCGTCGGGAGACATCGAGCACACCCTGCCCAATCAGGCGCGGTTCGTCCAGCGCGGTAGCGCGAGATCCGCGGATTTGCGAGCCGCGCGGGGCCCGTCGTGAGGGCGCTACACGTCGCGGGGCATGAACGCCGGCCATGCTCGAGGTCACGCACACCAGGCTGTCACGCGATCGTCGCCGGGCGCGATCAAGACCGTCGCTCCCGGCGGTGGCGCGTCGAACCCGAGGCGCTGGATGCCGAGCCGGCGTGCCAGCGCGCGCGCGATCCAGCCGAACGTGTGCCGCGCGTTGAGCTCGCACAGCGGATGTAGGTGCTGGGCGCCGCTGTCGCGATAGACAAAGGCATCGATCGCGAACGCGCCGCGGTACCCGGTCTGTTCAGCGAGCATCGCGGCCGCCGCCCGGGCCGTGTCGTGCAGCGGCTCGGCGAGCGCCGGGTCGACCACCGGCGCGAGCTCGATACCGAGGAAGCCGCCGCGCGGATCGGTGCGCAAGCGGTGCGGCGCCGCGATGGTGACCGCGCCGCTGGGCTCGATCTCGCCGCACACGCCGAGGTCGGCGACGCGGTCGAGCCACGGCTCGAACACCAGCGGGCCGAACCGCTCGAACATCCGTCCGAGCCGCACCCGCAGCTCGCCAGCGATGACGGCGCCGGTGCCGTGGGCGCGATCGCGGCCGGCCGCGGTCCATCGCGCCTTGCATACCCACGGGCGGTTCGCGAACCCGGCGACGTGCACGTCGAGCTCGGCGAGCGAGGCCACCACGCAGGCGCCTGGCAACGCGACCCCGAGCGCCTGCGCGATCGCCAGCGTCCGGCTGCGATCGTTGGCGGACCTGGCCGCCGGATCTGCCCACGCGAGCTCGAACGCGCGCGGTGGTGGCTCGGTGGTGCGCAGGATCGGGGGCGTCCATCGCGGATGGGCGAGCAGCCGGGCCGGGTCGACGCGCGCCGGCACCCACAGCTCGTGCGGCGCGCCGTCGCCGGCGCGATCGGGCGCGCACGCGACGAACAGCGCCGCGTACAGGCTGATCCGCCGCCGCACCGCCTCGGACAGCGCGATACCGGCCCAGCGTGCCTCGCAGTCGAGGTTGCCGAGCAGCGCCGGCACTACCGCGGCTGCCCGCTCGGCCGCGTCGGGGACACCGCCTCGAGCGCGGCGATGAACGCCTCGTCGAACCCGGCGCGGCGCCGCGCCTCGCGATCGAACCTGGCGCCGCGCGCCCGCGCCGGACCCAGCGGCGGGCGCACGTGGCCGAGGTACGCCTGCCACGGATCGGTGTCGCCGGTCAGCCGGCGCAGCCAGACCCAGCCGAAGTGGACATGCCCGATCTCGTCGCCGTGAACCTGGTCGAGCGCGACCGCGGTCGCCTCGTCACCGGCGGCGCGCGCGGCCACCGCGTAGTCGCCCGCGAAGTCGAGGTTGGCATTCTCGAACGTCAGGTTCATCGCGCACACGAACTCGCACGGGCCGGTGAGGTGATCGAGCTTGTTCCAGAAGTGGCCGGTGACCGGTTGATCGCCGAACCCGACGCCGTGGGCGGCGAGCCGCGCCAGGTACAGCCCGAGGTGGCGCTGCTCGTCGGCGAGGATCGCGACCAGGCCGCGGCGAAACGCGATCGGCGTGTCGGGGAACGCGAGCACGGCCCACGCGAACAGCTCGATCGCCTGCAGCTCGTGGTTGGCCAGCGCGTGCAGGATCCGCGCGCGCTGCTGCGGATCGCGCATCCCGGCCAGCGGCGGGACGCGGGCCTGGCGACCCGGCACGATCGTCAGGTTGGCCGGGCGTCCGGGCGCGGCGACCCGCTGCGCCGGTCCGGTCGGTTCGAACGCCGCGTCGCCGAGATCGGGGGGCGGCACGAGCTTGCCCGCGAGCGTGTCACTCGTGAGGATCTGGTGGGCGTAGTCGCGCGCGGTCATCGAGCACCCTGGGGGTCGCCCTGGCGGCGTAGCACGAACGCGGTCGCCGCGCCGAGGCTACCGGCAGGTTCACGACGCGCCGCGCATCGCCACCGCCACGGGGGCGCCGCGGGTCATGCGCATCGACGTGACGATCCGCTCGGCGATCCGGCGGTGTAGCTCGTAGAACCCGTCGTCGCAGAACCCCGCGCCGCTGCGGAAGATGCTCTCGTTGAGCGGGGGGCCGGTGACCAGCGCGTCCATGTTGTCGTAGTGGCCGATCACATCGACGTGGTCGGCCACGACGATCCCGCCGAGCGTCGTCGGATCGCTCGGGTCGACGATCTGACGGCAGCTGTTGACCACGCCGTCGTTGACCCGGTGCGAGAACCTCGGGGGCGTGGTGCCAGGCGGCCGGATCGCGTCCGAGGCGTGCGTGTTGAGCAGCGCGGTCGCGGCGGCGACCGCCGGGGTCGCCGGGTCGCCGCGGTCGTTGGCGGCGGTCAGCGCGTAGAGATCGGCGAAGAACCGCGCGGAGTAGTGCAGTCGGTCCTCGGGCACCGCGGTCACGAAGTGGGTGATCTGCGCGTCGACATCGCGCCGGCTCCGCGCGAGCAAGCCGGCCATGGTCTCGGGGGCCAGATCGGCGATCAACTTGCGATGCCGCATCAGGTTCCAGCAGAACCGGGTGGCGTCGGGAAGCGCGCTGAGCGCGTTGGCGGCGGCATCGAGGAACAGCGCGTTGCCGGCGTGCTGCGCGACCAGCTCGAAGCCGAGCTTGAACGCCGGCACGAGGCCGGCGCAGCTGTGCCTCGGATCGAGGACGAACTTGGCGGCCGCGGCGACCGAGAGCTGGGTGCCGTGAAACGGCGACGCCACCGTGGTGACCGAGGCGATCCGGCGGCGCAGCTCGGTCTGCTCGTGGGTCCACTCGCCGCCCGCGATGCGGCGCTCGCAGGTGAGCAGGTAACCGTCGACGCCACCGGTGCTGTGGCCGACCAGGTGGAGCCGCGGCACGGCGCCCAGGCGCTTGCCGAGCGCGCGGATCTGCGAGACCAGCGTATCCTGGCGGTCGGCCAGCGACGACGCGGGCAGGGTCGACATCGAGACCACCGGAATCGCGCGGCCTTCCCGGGCATCGAGGCCACCGCGCAGCGCCGCGGCGACTCGCTCCGCGAAGTAATAGAACCCGGACAAGCGATTGAAGCCAAAGAAGCCGGGCAACAACAGGACGAGATCGGCTGGGATCATCACACCTCCACCAACGACAGGGTTTGTTACGAGGTCGCGAGCTATCCGCGGCGGCGCCGCACCAGAGCCGCGGCGAACCCGAGGCCGAGCGCGATCGACGCGATCGGGCTGCCGGCGGTGTCCGTGGCCGCACAACCGCTGAAGCCTTCGTTGAAACCAGGCCAGCACACACCGCCGCCCTGGCCGTCATCACGACAACCAAAATTGCTCGGGCACTGCCCGGGCTTGCAGGCCTCGACACAGTACTTGGCGCCGTCGTCATTGGCGCACTGCCACGATTTGCAGTCGTTGGCAGTGATGCAGGCCTCGCCGAGCCCACCGGGGGTTCCCGGGCCGGCGACGCAGCGTCCGGCGAGGCAGGTGCTGGCGTCCTCGGAACAGTCGTCGCCGGCCTTGCAGCCCGCGCCGACGATCACCTGGACCCGGGCGCGGCCGGGCGCGCCGGTGTTGTCGTAGCCGGTGACCTCGAGCGTATGCGTCCCGTCGGCGAGCGACGCGGGCCCGGTAAACGCGTAGGGCCCGCCGGTGATGTTCTGGATCAACTCGCCATCGATCCGCAGCTCGGCCGAGGCGACGGCGACATCGTCGCTGATCTCGGCCATGACGCGGAAGCCCGGCGCGACGGTGTCGCCGACGTGAGGGCTGACGATCGTGACCGCCGGCGGCGTGGCGGAGCCGTCGCCAAACAGCGTCGAGATCACCTGGACGTCGTTCTGGGTCTGGGCACCGCCGCACGCGCACGGGTGGCTCTGGAAGTCCGCGCCGGTGCAGGTCGCGCCGAGCGGCGAGCGGTGATTGCCGTCGCAGTCGCTGCCGCACTGGATCTGCGCGTTCATGTAATGGCGGCGCCCCTTGTACGTGAAGTACGTCATCGGGTCGCTGGGCTCGATCGCGTGGTCGAGCGCAAACGAGTGCGCGATCTCCTGCGCCGCGGTCGCGCAGATCTCATCGGGATCGTCGCCCCACACGTCGAACACGAACACGACCGAGTTCGGGATGTACGGCAGGCAGCTGAACGGCGACACGCCGCCGAGGTTGGCGCCGAGGCCGATCTGCTGTGGCGTGCCGCCGATCACGATCTCGAAGTGCGGCTCCGCGCCCGGATCGGTCTCGGTGATCTCGACGTTGAACGGGGCATACACCTCCTTCATGCACGCCACGACGGTGTTCCACGCTACGTCGCCGCGCGAGAACGGCGACAGCACGCCATGGCCCAGGCTCGAGTGCACCGGATCGGAGGTCGAGTTGGTGGCCCCCTGCACGATCGTGCATCCCGAACCGGCGCAGCGGTTGAGATAGATCTTGTGGCTGTTGACCTGCGCCAGCGCGCTGAGCGACACGATGGGCTCCCACATCATCTCGGTGCGTGGCCGCAGCGCGAGCGGCGCGCCGCTACCCGCGCTGTCGCCCGGCCCCGGGATGTCCGCGGCGGCCGGCCCCGCGCTCACCAACCAGCCCGCGACAGCGAGGGCACCGGCGACCTGCCGCTTGCTGCGGCACCCAGCCGGGCGGCCGACCAGGACCGCACAGGTACGTTGTAGGTTCGTGGCACGCATGGCCGCTACTGCCGTATCGGCGCGATCGCGGGATTGTTGATGGCACCGGGCTTGGGGCGGCGCCGACCGCTCCCGCGGGCGATCAGCTGTGGGCGTGAAATAACACCCGCGTGGTCCCGCGCTCAGAACACGGCGGCGGTCACGATGAACGCTACATAGGCCAGCACGAGGATCCCGCCCTCGAGCCGCGAGATCTTGCGCGAGCCGCGCAGCATCAGGACGCCGAGCAGCGTGATCCCCACCAGGCCGATCAGATCGGACATGTGCATCAGCTCGCCGGCGCGGATCGGCCGCAGGCAGGCGGTCACGCCGAGCACGAGGAACACGTTCAGGACGTTCGATCCGATCACCGAGCCGATCGCCAGGGCGGCTTCACCACGCGCGGCGGCGACGATCGAGCCGATCAGCTCGGGCAGCGCCGTGCCGATCGAGATCACCGTGAGGCCCAGCATGCGCTCGGACAGCCCGAGTTGGGTGCCGATGCTGCGCCCCCCGCGTACGAACAGATCCGAGCCGATCACGAGCAGGATGAGCCCGAAGGCGGTCTGCAGCGCGGCGATCCCTCGCGGTGCGCTGGGCCGGCCTTTGCCGCCGAGCATGGCGCCGCTCTCCTCGGGGCGCCGGGTCGCGGGCTCGGCCGTGTCCTCGGGATCGAGCCGGGCGGACACGGTGAGCGTGGCGATCGTGAACACGACCGCGCAGGAGATCAGGAGGAAGCCCTCGAACCGAGACACCACGCCGTTGCGGAACAGCAGCGGGACAGCGATCGCCGAGCCGAGCAGCACCGGCACCTCGCGGCGGATGATCCGGCCGTCGATGGTCGGTGGCGAGATCAGCGCCGTGATCCCGAGGATCAGGCTGATGTTCGCGGCGCACGAGCCGATCACGGTGCCGAGCGCGATCGGCTCGTTGTGCATGAGCGCGGTCTTGGTCGCGACCGCGAGCTCGGGAGCCGATGTGCCGTACGCGACCACCGTGAGGCCGACGACCAGCGGCTTGACGCCGAACGCGCGGGCGACCTGGGCCGAGCCGCGGATCAGCCAGGTGGCGCCCCAGTACAGGATCGCGATCCCGACAGGCACGAGCACGATGTTGAGCGCCGCGACCACTTCCACCTAGCTTCGCACGACTTGGTGCCTGGCGGCAGACGTCGATGCGGCCGGGTTCGGCGGGGGCCAGGCGGGTCAGCGATCGGTACGTGCCAGGAACCGCGCGTCGTGGATCATCTCGTCGAGCCGCTGGATGTCGCTCGAGTCATAGGCACCCCGGATGTGGGCGTGGCCATCCACGAGCAGGAAGTAGCCGCTGTGCGAGATCGCCGGTGCGCCCGACGCGGTGACGCCCTCGTTCGCCATCGAGTTCATGAACGGGCCCTCGATCAGGCGGCGCATCGGCTCGACCGGGCCGGTCACGAACCGCCAGCGGGCCGGGTCCGCGCCGTAGCGCTGGGCGTACGCGGCGAGCCGCGCGGGCGTGTCGTAGGCCGGGTCGACCGAGAACGAGGCCAGCTTGATCCGCGCGCCGGCGTCGAACGTCTTGTCCTGCAGGCGCGCCATCTTCATCGTGGTGACCGGACAGATCGTGTCGCACCGGGTGAACAGGAAGCTGACGATCGTGACGTGGCCGTCGAGCGCGGCGGCATCGAACGGCTGATCGCGTTCGTCGGTGAGCGCGAACGCCCCGACCGCTCCGAGGTCGGCCAGCACGGGCTCGGCCGGGCGGCACACCAGGGTCGGCAGGACGACCGCGGGTCCGACGGCGGCGATGAACACGACCAGCAGTGCGACCAGCAGCCGCCGCCCGGGGACGGAGGCAGAACGGACGGGGGTCGACACAGCCGGACCGTGTCAGATCCGGGGCGGAAAAGCACCTGTCCGACGGTGCGGCAACACAGCGCGCCGGGCCACTCCGAGCCCCGTACCGCGGCGATGTCGACGGCCGTGCTCGACGAGGGCGTGCCGGCACGACCAGGTTGAACCGATCTAGGCCCGGCGGCGGCTGGCGAGGAACACCGCGCGCAGCGCGGGATCGTGCAGCTTGGCGGCCTTGGCAGCGATCTCGGCGTCGGCGCGGGCGAACGCGGCCTTGGCGGCGTCATGCTTGCCTCCGGCGGCGAGCACCTCGGCGCGCCAGCGGTGGACGTGCTCGGCACCCTCGGGCCGCGCGCCCTCGAGCCGCTGGATCGCCTCGTCGACACACACCATCGCCTCGGTGTGGCGACCGAGCCGCGACAGCGCCAGGCCCTGGAACGTGAGGCCGTAGATGATGCCGACGAGCATCGGCATCTTGCGCGCCCACTCGGTTGCCGAGCGGGCGATCTCGAGCGCGGTGGTGGGCGGATTGCCGATCGTGAGGTGGGCGAGGGCGATGTACTGCAGCGCGCGGACCTCGTGATAGCGGTCGCGATTCTCGGTCGCGAGCACGAGGCCGCGCTCGAACAGCTCGAGCGCCGCAAAGCCGTTGCCGCGCGACAGCTTGGCCTGGCCCCACGACACCGCGGCATCCGCGGCAGCCGCGAGATCGCCGGTCTGATCGGCGATCTTGAGCGCCTTGCCGAGGTAGCTCTCGGCGCGCTCGGTGTCGCCGAGATAGCAGTAGCACTGGCCGATGCTGGCGAGCTTCTGCGCGATGCTCGAGCGATCGCCGAGCGTCTGATCGAGCTTGAGCGCGGTCTTGTAGTGCGCGAGCGCTTCCTCGAACTCGCCGAGCGCGGCGAACACGATGCCCATGTTGTGGAGCGCGCGGGCCTCGTGGCGGCCCATGCCGAGCGCGCGATAGATCACGAGCGCCTCGGCGTAGCTCTCGATCGCGGCCTCGAGCCGGCCCATGTTCCACAGCGTGGTCCCGCGCTGGTTCAGGATCATCGCCCGCGCGGTCAGGACCGGGGTCGGCGTCCGCGCGCCGGGCGGGGTCCCGGTGCGGTCGCACAGCTCGAGCGCTTGCTCGACCAGGCGCAGCGATTCGTCGGCGTTGCCGACCAGCCGCGCGATCGCCGCGCGCAGCCGCAGCGCCTCGGCCTCGAGCAGCGCGTCGTTGGCGTCGCGGGCGTATTGCAGCGCCGGCGCGACGGCCCGCAGCGCGGCCGGCGCCTTGCCGACGTCGATGTAGAACTGCGCGAGCGCGCAGTTGGCGATCGCGAGCTTGCTCGGATCGGCGAGGATCTCGGCCTGCTTGCGCAGCGCGTGGAGCTCGCGTAGCTGCTGGGGGCGCTTGGCGAGCCGGCGCAGGATCTCCTCGCGCAGCCGGTGGGCGGTGAACCGGCGCTCGTGGTCGTCCGCGGGGAGCAGCGCGAGCGCGCGCGACAGCTGGCGGAACGCGTCGGCGTTACCGCCGAGCTCGACCGCGTGACCTGCGGCGCGCAGGTAGCGCTCCGCGGCGGCGACCTCATCGCCGGCGAGCTCGAGGTTGCGCGCGATCAGCGCGTCGTCCTGGCCGGGGCGGTAGCCGGGCATCCCGGCGATCCGCGCCGCGACCGAGCGGTGCAGCTGCACGCGGGTGTCGGGCGAGATCAGGCTGTAGGCGACCGTCATCGTCATGTCGTTCTTGAACCGGTACTCGTCGACGTCGGTGCGCGGCGCGAGCAGGCCGCGGCGCACCAGCTCGTCGAGCTCGAGCCGGACCGGGCGGCCGAGCAAGCTGGCGAGCACCGGGCTCGAGATCTGGCGGCCGAGCACGGCGGCGTGCACGATCGTCTCGCGCTCGGCGGGCGGCAGCACATCGAGCCTCGACAGGATCAGATCCTCGACGGTCGACGGCACCTGGATCGGCGCGTCGCGCTTGACCCAGCGGAGCAGGCCGGGGTGGTCGCGGTCGGCCCCGTCGGGGACCAGGACGCCGCGCTCGATCAGGGCGTCGAGCAGCTCCTGGATGAAGAACGCGTTGCCGCCACAGCGCGCGGCGATCTGCTCGACCAGCTCGTCGGTATCGGGTCCGGGGACCAGCCGCTCGGCGAGCATCTCGCGGCGCGCGGCGTCGGGCAGCTCGTCGAGCAGGACGATCTCGGTGCCGAGCTCCTTGGCGAGCTTCTGGATCCGCGCGTCGGGCCGGCTGGTCATCAGGCCGAAGATCGGGCGCGTCGTCTTGATCGCGAGCAGCTCGGCGAACAGCTCCTGGGTGTCCTGGTCCGCCCAGTGGATGTCCTCCCCGAACAGCACGATCGGCTTCTGGGTCTCGAGCCGCTGCTCGACCCGGTTCAGCACCTGGATCAGGACCTGCCGCCGGGTCTGGGCGTCGACCTCGGCGACCGGCGTCCGGCCGCGCACGCCGAGCAAGAGCCCCAGGATCTGCAGCGCGGTGCGCGCCTCGCGCGAGGTCTCCTCGCCGGGAAACAGCACCGGCAGCGCGCGCAGCAGGCGGCGCTCGACCTCGTGGGGCTCGGCGTCCTCGGCGAGCCCCAGCACGTCGCGCGCGAGGTCCGCGATCACGCCGTACGGGGTCATCGCGGTGCCGACCCGGGCGCAGGTCCGGATCACGACCGCCTCGGTCGAGCTGATGCCATCGAGGAACGTCCGGACCAGCCGGCGCTTGCCCACTCCCGCATCGCCGATGATGATGATCTGGCGCTTGCGCCCGGTGACCAGCACGTCGCGCCACGCGTCGCGCAGCGCCTTGAGCTCCAGATCGCGGCCGAACAGCTGGCCGTTGTCGCGGCGATCGCGCAGCCGCTGCGAGCGTTCCCGGGGGCCGCGCAGCCGGTACACCCGCGCGCGCTTGACGCCCGGATCGGTCTCGTCCTCGAGCAGGCTCCGGCTCCCCGAGGTGCCGGCCGGCGCCTCGTCGGGTAGATCGATCGCGGGCAGCGACTCGAAGTTCCACTCGGCGCGCGCGGCGCGAAACACGCGCCCCCCGACGAGGATCTCGGCGCCGCGGGCCTGGCGCGATAGCTTGTGCGCAAACGCCGCCGTCGCGTCTTCGATCTCGAATGCCGGCTCGCTGTGGGGCTCGCCTGCGCGCGGCTTGCCGGTCGGTGCGCGCCTCACCAGCGCCATCCCGCGCTGCACCGCGAGCGCCAGCCGGAGCTCGGGCTCGACGTCGGACCCGATGCCGTCGAGCGCGTCGACCAGCGCGAGGGCGAGCTTGATCGCACGGCCGGCGTCGTCTTCGGACGCGATCGGCAACCCGACCACCACGCGCAACGTGGTGTCGTGCCCGCCGGTCGTGGGCGACGGCGCCAGGTACGGCGACGCGGTCCCGAGCTCGCCGATCGGTGCGTCCTTGCCGGCGGCCCCCGAGCCCTCCGGCGACAACCGCGGAACGTCGAGCAGCGCCTGGTGCTTGAACGCGACGTCGCGCGCGACCTTGTAGAATTCGTTGACCAGGCGGGCGGCGGCGGTCGCCCCGAGCCTGCGCTCGAGCGCGGCCATCCCGCGCAGCACGCCTTCGAGTACGTAGACGTGCTTGCGCTCGCGCGGATCGCGCTTGGGATCCGACGGCGGGCGCGGGGTGGGGGGGCGGCCTTGCGCTCGGCTCGCGGCGCCACTACGCGCGCCGACCGGGCGCCGCTCGCTCGGCTCACGCGTTGCGTGCGGACCTCGAGTTCCGGGCGTCCCGGGCGTCCCGGGCGTTCCGGGACGGTGCGCCGCGTGCGGCTCGCGAACCGCGTGCGGCCCACTCGGATCGCCGGGCTCGCTCGGCGTGCCAGGCTCGCTTGCATCGTCGAGGTGATCGTGGCTCGTGGCGCGGTTGCGGGCGTCGCCCTCCGCGGGCGGCGGCGGCGCGATCACGCGCTCGTTCGGGACGAGCCGGACCATGGCGTGCGACAGCGAGCCCGAGTCGATCAGCGCGCCTGCCTTCTGGCCCCACTCGAGCTGGAACTTCCCGAGCTCGTGCTGGAGGTCGCGCGCGGTCTGAAATCGGTCGGCGCGGTGGAACGACAGCGCGCGCAAGATGATCCGGTCGAGTGATTCGGGCAGCTCCGGGGCGAGCTCGCTGGGTCGCGGGATCCCGCCCGACTTCACCATGTCGAGCGCGTCCTTGCCCTTGCCGTGAAACAGCGGGCGCGCGCACACCAGCTCGAACAGCACGATGCCCGCGGCGAACACGTCGCTCCGGCAATCGACCGGCTCGCCGCGCGCCTGCTCGGGCGACATGTACGCGTACTTGCCCTTGATGACTCCTTCCTCTTCGTGGACATCGCGGGCGCGGGCGATCCCGAAGTCGACGATCTTCACGCTGCCATCCCACGACAGCAGGATGTTCTGCGGCGAGACGTCCCGGTGCACGATGCCGAGCGGCTGGCCGAACTCGTCGGCCTTGCGGTGCGCGTAGTCGAGACCTTTGGCCAGCTGCTGCACGATGTACGCGGAGAGCCCGTAGGGTAGGCGCTGGCGCGCCCGCGCGGCCTCTTGCAAGAGCCGCAGCAGATCGACACCCTCGACGTACTCCATCGCCAGGAAGTACGTATCGGCCACCGCGCCGAAGTCGAACACCTGGACGATGTTGGGGTGATTGAGCCCGAGCGCGATCTTGGCTTCGTCGACGAACATCGTGACGAACTGCCGGCTCCGCGCGTAGGCCGTGTGGATCTTCTTGATGACGAGCGTCTTGTTGAGACCCTGCGCCACGGTGGTGCGCGCGAGGAATACCTCGGCCATGCCACCGGTGCCGATCTTGCGGATCAGCGAGTATTTGCCGAACTGTTCCATTCCCCGGGCCCGCGCGATCAGCGCGTGGAAAGAACCTGAGCTCCGATGTCATGAAGCGGCATGCCCGCCTCCGTGGATCCGGCAGAGCCGGACCAGCCATGTCCCCGCGCGTCGGGTCGCGCCACCCAGATCACATCGCTCCCGATAGATGCATCCATAGTAGCTCACAGCGGCGTGATCACGAGGTTATCGAACCAGGTATCGGTTTCCCAGTTGTTGAACCCGAGGTACTCGTGGCCGGGACCCTCGAGCGGCCGCGCATCGTCGTAGCGTAGGAACGGAGAGGTCATGTCATCGATGAACCACGTGATGGCGTTGCGGCGCCGCTCGATCCGCCAGTGATAGTGCTGGTTGGCGGCGACCTTGGGCTCGGCGCGCTGCACCAGGTCGGTGCCGTGCTCGTCGAGCCGTGCGATGATCGACCTGGAATTATACCAGCCGCCGAAGATCAGCTCGTAGCCGGTCGCGGTGTAGCGGCCGCCATCGGGGTCGAACGAGTGGCCGTCGCCGAACACCTCGACCTTGATATCGCCGCGGTTCTCGGTCGACCATACGTCGATCTCGATCCTGACGTCGTGTGGCAATTTCCTGCGTAGCCACAGCGGATGGTTGTGGGCGCCGTGGGCGGACAGCGCCCCCCGCTCGACGTGGTAGCCGTCGCCGGTCGCGTAGAACGACTCTCCGAGGCCGGCGTCGAAGTCGGTGCTCCATACCTGGGTGATCGGCGGTTGCTCGCGGACCTTGCAGGACACGCAGAGGCCGAGCAGGAAGCACGCGGGCCAGGGGCGCATGGCCCGCTATCGTACGCGATCTCGGCGAACCCTAACGTATTCGATCGCTTGCGATCTTTGCCGATCTCCGCGGCCGTCGCGGTGTCAGACCCGTGCTCTAGCCTGACGCGGTGGAAGGCACGTTGTCGCTGTTCGAATGGCGCCCGGCGCCGCCTGTGGCGCCTGTGGCTCGAGTGCCGGAGCCCGGAATAGAGCCTGGCATACGCGACACGGCCGCCTCGGGCGTTCCGTGCGCCCCGCGAGCCGCATGCGAGCCGCACGCGATGGCCGAGGGCAGCGGCCCGGTGATCGCCGAGGGCACCACGGTCGCCGTCGGGCCGTCGCCGCGCATCGTGATCTTCGATTGTGAGACCACCGGCACGGACCGACTCCAGGACCAGGTGATCGAGCTGTGCATCCAGCGCGGGCTCTCCGATGACGCACCAAGCCAGACGTGGCGGATCAAGCCGACCGCGCCGATCCACCCGGGCGCGCAGGCCGTCCACGGCATCGCGCTCGCAGATCTCGAGGGCGCTCCGCCGTTCGCCGAGGTCGCCGCCGCGATCGCCGCGGTGTTCGCCGAGACCGACGTGATCGTCGGCTACAACATCGCGTTCGACATCGACATGCTGCAGGCCGAGTACACCCGGATCGGCAAGCCACTGCTCGATCTGGGAGGCAAGAAGATCGTCGATGCATTTCGGCTCTGGCAGCAATGCGAGCCGCGCAGCCTGCAGCACGCCCACCAGCGGTTCGTCGGCAACGAGTTCGCGGCGGCGCACAGCGCGAGCGCCGACGTCGCGGCGACCGGTCGCGTGCTGTCGGGGATGCTGCGCGCGTTCAACCTCGCCGACCAGGACTGGGAGTCGATCGCATGCAAGTGCGATCCGCAGTACGCGTCGCGCGCGAGCTGGGTCGGTCCGTCGCGCCACCTGCGCTGGGAGGGCGACGTCGTCGTCCTGGGCTTCGGCAAGCACTCGAATGCGCCGGTGCACCAGGTCGCCGCCGGTCCCGAGCGCAGCTTCCTGCGCTGGGTCGTCGAGCGCGACTTTCCGATCCACGTCGGTGAGGTCTGTCGCAAGGCGCTCGATCTATCCGGCGACGAGTTCCTCGCATGGGCCCGCCGGCAGTACCCGGTGTTGTCGACCGCGAAGTGACGGCGGACCCGGCGTGGCTCCGCCGGCCAGGTCGGCTTCACCCGGGTTCATTTGCGCAGGCCCGCGTAACGCCGCGCAGGCCCGCGTAACGCCGCGCAGGCCCGCTTCACGCTGCCCAGGCGCTTCAGCCCGTGCAGGCCCGCTTCACGCTGCCCAGGCCGCTTCAGGCCCACGCAGGCCCGCTTCACGCTGCCCAGGCCGCTTCAGGCCCGCTCAGGTCCGGCTGCGGGCGCCGTCGATCGACAGGGCGCCCGCGCCCGACACGGCGAACGCCAGGAACACGAAGCAGTACAGCACCGCGAGCTCGCCGCCATTGACGATCGGAAGGAACGCCCAGTGCTCGGTCGCCAGCTTCCAGTGAAACTGGAAGTACGCCACGGCCATCGTGCCAGAGGCCAGCAACGCCGCCGGTCGGGTGAATAGCCCGAGCGCGATCAACACACCGCCGACCAGTTCGATGAGGCCGCCGATCCATATCTGGCTGCCGACCGCGGGCTGCGGATTGGTCGCCAGGAAGCCCAGGATCTTCTGGGCACCATGGAACGCGAACATCGCGCCAGCCACGATCCGCAGCACCGCACCGGCCAGCGAGGCAACAGGAGCTCGCTCAGTCATTGGAGACTCCGATCACGTAGGACCATTCGGGCGTCATACCACCACGGGCCACCTCGGGTACGCAATGTGGCCTCGGGATCGCAACCATCCGTATCGGCAGGCTATTCGATGCTGTACTTCTCGAGCTTGTAGTACAGCGCCGAGGTCTTGATCCCCAGGAGCCGGGCGGTCTCGGTCTTGACGCGGCCCGCCTTGGCGTACGCCTTGAGGATCAGCTGGCGCTCGAGATCATCGAGGATCTCGGGCAGCGATAGCTCGCGCGGCACGTCGAGCCGGTCATCCTCGGCGCCGCCCTGCAGGAACTGCGGCAGCGCCGCGGGGCTGATCTCGTCACCCTCGGCGAACACCAGCGCTTGCTCGATCGCGTTCTCGAGCTCGCGCACGTTGCCCGGCCAGTGATACGCCATGATCCGGCCGAGCGCTGCGTCGCCGACCGCGCGGATCCGCGTGTTGGTCTTCGGCGCGAGCTTGGCGATGAAGTGCGCGCACAGGCCGGGGATGTCCTCGCGGCGCTCGCGCAGCGGAGGCAGCTTGACCGGCAGGACGTGGAGCCGGAAGAACAGGTCCTGGCGGAACCGCCCGGACGCCACTTCGGCCTCGAGGTTCTTGTTGGTCGCCGACACCACGCGGACATCGACCTTGATCGGGGCCTCGCCGCCGACCCGCTCGAACTCCTGTTCCTGCAGCGCGCGCAGCAGCTTGACCTGCATCGCGGGCGGCACATCGCCGACCTCGTCGAGGAACAGCGTGCCGTTGTCGGCGAGCTCGAACCGGCCGAGCTTCTGCTTGATCGCGCCGGTGAACGCGCCCTTCTCGTGGCCGAACAGCTCGCTCTCGAGCAGGGTCTCGGTGAGGGCACCGCAGTTGACCTTGATGAACGGACCGTTGGCGCGCTTGCTGAGCCGGTGGATCGCGCGCGCGACCAGCTCCTTGCCGGTGCCGCTCTCGCCTTCGATGAACACCGTGGTGTCGCTACTGGCGACCTTCTCCACGGTGCGCCGGACCGCCAGCATCCGCTCACCGCCGCCGATCAGCTCCGGGAAGTGGCCATCGGCCTCGGCGCTGAGGTAGTCGCTCAGCGCGTCCGCCTTGCGGCGACCGCGGCGCGCCGCACAGAGCTCGAGTGCCCGCAGCGTCTTCAGTCGCACGACCTCGGGCTGGATCGGCTTGGTGATGAAGTCGAACGCGCCGAGCTTCATCGCTTCGACCGCGGTCTCCACGGTGCCGAACCCGGTGATGATCATGATCGGCACGTCCGGGTCGAGCCCCGTCACGGTGCGGAGCACATCGACGCCAGAGGTCCCGTCCATCTTGAGATCGGTGATCACGAAGTCCGCGCGCTTGGCCTTGAATGCCTCGATGCCGGCCGCCCCGCCCGTGGCCGTCATCGCGTCATGCCCGAGCTTCTTCACCGTATGCGCGAGACCTTCGCGGATCGTCTCGTTGTCTTCGATGATCAGGATGGTCGGCATGCCCACTGCCATCGTACACTGCCTCGCGTTACCGCCGGGGCTGCAACCGTCGACGGGGAGTGTGATTAGCGTACTACTATTGAAATTATCGTCTGGTAGATTGCCAAATGCTGAGTAGGGTATTCTTAGCTGGCGAACGGCAGGACCAGCGTGAAGGTTGTTTCGCCGTCTGCGCTGACAACCTCGATGCGGCCTCCGTGGTCGACCGCGATCTCGCGCACGAACGCCAGGCCGAGGCCGGTGCCCTTCTCGCGCGTCGTGAAGAACGGCTCGAATAGCCGCTCGCAGGTCGCCGCCGAGATCTCTTTGCCGCGATTCCACACCAGTAGGTCGATCTCGTCCCCGCGGTCGCGGGCGGAGATCCGCACCGCGCCCCGGCCCCGGTGCCCGGCGGCCGCGGCCGCCTGGACCGCGTTCTTGACGAGGTTCAGCAGCGCGCGGCGGAGCTGCGCACGATCTGCGCACGCCACCAGCCCGGGGGCTGGCTCGACATCGACCGTCACGTCCGCGGTGGTCGCGAGCTGCGCGACCTCCGTGATCAGCGGATCGCACGCGACGTCGACCAGCTCCGGCTTGGGCCGCCGCGCGTAGTCCAGGAAGTCGTTGACCACGCGCTCGAGGTAGCTGATCTCGCGCCCGATCTTCGCGACATGGCCGCGGCGCGCGTCGTGGTGCGGCAGCTCGTCGAGCAGGATCCCGGTGAACAGCGTCATGCCGGCGAGCGGGTTTCTGACCTCGTGCGCGATCCCGGCCAGCATCTGCTGGGTGCGGGCATCGCGTTCCGCGAGCTGCTGGCGCATGCGCTCCATCGTCTGTCCGAGCACCCCGAGCTCGTCGCGCGACGCGACGCGCACCGGCTCGCGCAGATCGCCGGCGCCGATCCGCTCGGCGGCCGTGACCAGCCGCCGGATGTTGCGCGTGATCAAGAGCGTCGCGATGAACGTCGCCATCACGCTGACCGCGGCGAGCCCGATCCCCCACGCCAGCAGGCGATCGCGCAGATCGGCGAGGCGGGCGAAGTACGACGCGGGGGCCTGGGCGCCGAGCGCCAGGACGATCTGCGGCTCGTTCTCCGACGCGCGAATCGGCGCATAGCCGGTCTTGTAGATCACGTCGTCGTTGCCGACGAACGTCACCGACGATGCGGTCCTGCCGAGCTGGAACACGCGCTCGAGCTCGGCGCGATCGAGCTCGGCGCGGAAGTAGTGGGTGCCGATCGCGATGCCGCCCGCGGTGTCGATCCGTGCGTTGTAGTGCTCGTCGAACACGAACAGCCGGGCGCCGGTCACATCCGCGATCGGCTCGAGCTTGCCAACCACGTTCTGATAGGCGCGGTCCATCTCGTCGCCGGGGCCCATCGCCGTCAAGTACTTGCCGCGGATCGCGGTGGTGGCCGCCGCGGCGATCGACTCGAGCCGGCGGCCGAGCTCGTGATCCAGGTCGCGCCGGCTGACCTCGTAGGCCACGAACGCGAACAGCGTGAACAGCGCCACCGCCGGTACCACGAGCGCGACGAGCAGCTTGACGAGGATCGTCGCGCGGAACCTCACGCCTACAGCGTACTACGGGTTGGCGGACTTCATAACAGTTTGCGCGGTGGCCGCCGGTACCGCGAGGCGGATGTGGGCATTGTGATCTGCAAAGCCGAGCGCGAGCAGCATCGGCAGATCTGCCATCGGCTTGCCGGTCATCGCGCCGAAGAACTGGCCGAGGTCCATCACCATCGCCCCGCTGTCCTTGCGCGCGCGCGACGCGGCGAGCAAGCCACCGACCGCGCTGGACGGCGCGAAGTGCGCGGTCTTGCCGCGTACGGCGTCGATCGTTCGCCGGGCCTCGGCGAGGCTATCCTTGCCGAGGACGGCCATGCTGACCGCGTCGAACGCGGCGACCATGGTGCGGTGCGTACCGGACGGCGCCATCGCCTCCAGCACCTGCTGCTGCGCTGGAGGCGCCTTCGAGTAATCCACCACGGTGTCGTAGCCGCGGAGCGTGACGCCGTCGTGCGAGGCGGTCTCCGGGCTCGCCGTGATCGTCGTCGATAGATTCGTGATGGCCACCGTGCGACCGGTCTTGAACAGCGCGAGCATGCCGGCGATCGCGTTGTTCGCCGCGCTGGCGCTGGCGGTGCCGTAGAGCATGGTCGTCGTCATGCCGGTGCCGCGTGCGATCTGCGCGGTCATCGCAAAGTCCCCGGTCAGCGCCTTGCGGAATGGCTCCATGGCCGCCAGCAGATCTTTGTCGCCCACGGGGCCAAACATCGCGGTCGTCGCGCTCATCATGCCGTCGTGGTACGGGCCGAGCTCGAGGTGGCCACCCATCACGATCGTCGGCGCGGACGGCGCGGCGGGCAGCTTGTCGAGCAGCGCGTAGTCGGTGGGGTGCTGGAGGGCCGCGAACGCCGCGAGCCGCGATCTGGGGCGCGGCGTGAGCGAGAAGTCCAGCCATGCCGCGTCGGCAGCGGCGTCGAGCCGGATGGTCAGCGCGTCGGTGTCCGCCACCAGCGAATTGAAGCCATCGATGTACGCCGTCATCAGCTGCGCCATCGAGCCGCCGAGGGCCGCCGTCGAGCTCTGCATCTTGGCGATCGCTGCCTGGACCTCGCGCTGGTGGCGAGCCATCACCTGCGTCAGGTACACCGTGACGGTCGGAGCCGCGGGCGCCGGCTGGGTCGCGATCGCAGCGAATGCGTACGGGCCGATCCGCTCGAGCAGCGCCTTGGGCCCGACCGCGGCCCAGCTGCCCTTGACCATCACGTGGGCCGTGTCGGCGCTGATCGCGAGCTTCGCGGCGTCGGCGACCTTGCCGAGCACCGCCACGGCGTCGGCGCCGTCGGCGACCAGCACGTAGGTCCCGCCCGACGGATCGAAGCCGTCCAGCGAGTGCATGCCCGCCGCCGTCGCGAGCCGGTCGCGGACGACCTGATCGCTGATCATCGCGCCGGCGCCGGGCACGACCGCGTCGACGTAGGCCTGCAGCCCGCGCAGCGAACCGGTCGGGCCGAGCGCGACGCTGGCCATCAGATCCGACGGCGGCGGGATCGGCTTGGCCTTGGCCTCGGGGGTGGCATCGACGCGATCGCAAGCCGCCGTCCCGAGCGCCCCGAGCGCGACGATCGCCCCGAGCGCAGCGAACATCGCCCGCGAGCCGCCTCGCGCAGCGCGGACATCCCCTCGACCACGCCTTGCGTGCACGCACGCGAGGCCGGCCGACACCCTGTGATCGCCATCGCTAGATGGCTCAACAAACCTATGCATCCGCCCAGCGTATCCGAAAACGAAAAACACCGCGTGTAGCCCGAGGGCGACGACGCGGTGTCCAGACCGGCAAAAGCCGGAGGGGTCGTTCAGCGCTTGCTGAACTGGAACCGAGCGCGAGCGGCCTTCTGGCCGTACTTCTTACGCTCTTTCTTGCGCGGGTCGCGGGTGACGTACCCGGCGGCCTTGAGCTTGGGACGCAGCTCGCTGTCGACCTTCATCAGGGCGCGCGTGATGCCATGGCGGATCGCACCGGCCTGCGAGGCGATCCCGCCGCCGCGAACGGTGGCGATGATGTCGTACTGCGCGAGCAGGGCGACCTCTTCGAGCGCCTGGCGAATCACCATGCGGGCGGTCGGGCGCGAGAAGTAATCCTCGTCGCTGCGCTCGTTGATCGTGAACTTGCCTTCGCCAGCGGTCAGCCACACGCGGGCCACAGCGGTCTTACGGCGGCCGGTTGCATACGTCTTCTGCATCGAATTAGCTCCCAGCCTCAGTTCTTGATCTCAAGGACGCGGGGCTTCTGCGCCGCGTGATCGTGCTCGGTACCAGAATAAATCTTGAGCTTCTTGACGATCCGCCGGCCGAGGGGGCCTTTGGGCATCATGCCCCACACGGCTTCGCGGATCGCGCGCTCGGGATCGTCCTTGAGGACGTCCTTGGCGATCCGGGTACGAATCCCGCCGGGGAACAGCGTGTGGTGCCGGTACAGCTTCTTGTCCGGCTTGGTACCGGTCAACCTGACCCCGCCGGCGTTGAGCACGATCACGAAATCGCCCATGTCGACGTTGGGGGTGTACGTGGCTTTATGCTTGCCGCGGAGGACGAGCGCGATCCGCGACGCGAGGCGGCCCAGCGTGTGGCCGGTCGCATCGATCACGTACCACTCTCGTTGTGCCTCGCCGGCCTCTTTGGTGAGCCAGGAGCTCTTCTGCGTCGTGCTCGTCATCATGGGCGTTTACTCGAAGTGGGATCGTCTACAAGACCGCGAAACGGCTGTCAAGTGAGTAGCAAGAACGGTGCTCGGATTGGGGACCCCGGATACCACATATGAGCCGCGGAGGAGAACCGAGCAGGAGAAGTAAGCAGGATGTAGAGCCTGCACGACCGTTCAGTGTCAGCCAGCTGTGATACCACAAGGGCGTGCACAGGGTTGGATTCATCTTAAAACCCGACAAGACCGAAGCCGGTGCCCTGCTCGAGGAGCTGGTGCCCTGGCTGCGCGGGCTGGGCCACGTCCCGGTGGTCACCACCGAGGATCAGATCGCGCCGCCCGGCTGCGAGATCGTCCCGGAGAATGAGCTGGGGGCAGAGGTCGACCTCGCGGTCGTGCTCGGCGGCGACGGTACGATGCTGCGGGCGTCGCGCCTGGTCTCGGATCACGCGCGGCCGGTGCTCGGAATCAACCTGGGCACGCTCGGCTTCCTCGTCGGGTTTGCGCCCAGCAACGCCAAGCAGGCGCTGCTGGCGGCGATGGCCGGCGAGCTGGGCGAGACCAAGCGGATGCGGCTCGCGGTGACCGTCAAGCGCCCGGGCGCCGAGCCGGTCGTGCGCTACGCCCTCAACGACGCCGTGCTGCACCAGGGGGCGATGGCGCGGCTGGTCGAGATCGACGCGTTCGTCGACGATCAGTTCGTCGCGTCGTACCGCGCCGATGGCCTGATCATCGCCACGCCGACCGGCTCGACCGCGTACAACATGGCCGCCGGGGGGCCGATCGTGCTGCCGGGGCAGGCGGCCATGGTGCTGACCCCGATCTGCGCGCACGCGCTGACCAACCGGCCGCTCGTGATCTCGGCGAGCAACACGATCCGGCTGCAGCTCGGCGCCGACGTGCGCGGCGTGCTCGTCACGGTCGACGCGCAGTGGGGGCACACGTTCCAGCATCGCGACTGCGTCGAGATCTCGGCCGCCAGCGCGCCGCTCGTGATGTTCGCGTCCAAGCAGAGCTTTTTCGACGTCATGCGCGAGAAGCTTCACTGGGGCGCGCGGTCGGACAAGGGAGCGCGCAAGGGAGGTATGTGATGCTGCGCTACCTACGCGTCACCAACTTCGCCATCCTCAGCGACGTTGCGATCGAGCTCGGCGAGGGGATGAATGTACTCACCGGCGAGACCGGCGCGGGCAAGTCGCTGATCGTCGAGGCGGTGAACCTGCTGCGCGGCGGGCGCGCTTCGGCCGATATCCCGCGCGCGGGTGCCGACGAGGCCGTGGTCGAAGCGATCGTCGAGATTCCCGAGGATCTCGCGGCGCACGTCGCCAGCGTGATCGAAGGTGCCGGGCTGCCGGCCTCGGGGGGGGCTGCGCCGGGTGCCGCACGGGATGCGCGCAAGGCCGATCGCGACGAGGTGTTCATCCGACGCGTCATCCAGCGCGGTGGCCGGAGCCGCACCTACGTCAATGGCGCGCTGACGACGCTGGCCCGGCTCGCGGAGCTGGGGGCGCTGTTGATCGACCTGTCGGGCCAGCACCAGCACCAGGGCCTGGTCGATCCGGGGCGCCACCTCGAGATCCTCGACGCGTTCGCCGGCGAGCCGGCACTGGTCGCCACGATGGCCGGGGCGTGGGCGGAGCTGCGGCGCACCAGCGACGAGCTGGCCGCGCTCGGCGGCGACGAGCGGCAGCGCGAGGCGCGGGTCGACTACTTGCGCTATCAGCTCGACGAGCTCGACGCCGCGGCGCTGCGTTCGGGCGAGGACGTCGCGATCGACGTGGAGCGGGCGCGCCTGGCCTCGGTCGACCAGCTGCAGGCGGCGGCGCGCGCGGCCGAGGACTCGCTGTACGGCGGTGACGACAGCGCCCGCGATCGGGTCGCGGCGGCGGCGCGCGAGGTCGAGCGCGCCGCGCGCACCGATCCGGGGCTCGAGCCGATGACCCGCCAGCTCGGTGAGATCGAGACGCTGATCGACGACGCCGCCGATCAGCTGCGGAGCTACGCCGACAAGCTCGAGGGCGACCCCGAGCGGCTGGCCTGGCTCGACGAACGGCTCGAGCTGATCCGCCGGCTGACCCGCAAGCACAATGGCTCGCTCGACGACGTGATCGCCAAGGCCGCCGAGCTGCGCAAGGAGCTCGACGCGCTGACCGGCCGGGACGCGCGGCTGGTCGAGCTGGCGGCGGCGCGGAGCCACGCGGAAGTGGCGGCGGTCGCGGCGGCCGCGGAGACGACCCGGAGCCGCAAGCGGGCGGCGCGCCGGCTCGAGAAGGAGGTGGGCGCGGCGCTGGTCGAGCTCGGCATGGGCTCGGCGCAGTTGAGCGTGGTCGTCGAGCCGCGCACCCTCGGCGGCACCGGCGCCGATCGAATCGAGCTGATGCTCGCCTCGAACAAGGGCGAAGACACCCGGCCGCTGACCAAGGTCGCGTCGGGCGGCGAGCTGTCGCGGATCATGCTCGCGCTGAAGCTCTCGCTGCGGCGCGCCGACGAGGTCGCGACCTACGTGTTCGATGAAGTCGACACCGGGATCGGCGGTGCGACCGCGCAGGTCGTCGGCTCGCAGATCCGCTCGGTCGCCGACCATCGCCAGGTGCTGTGCGTGACGCACCTGCCGCAGATCGCCGCCTACGCCGATCAGCACTTTCACGTCGAGAAGACCGAGCTCGCCGGACGCACCGAGACCCACGTGCGCAAGCTCAACGCGGCGGCCCGCAAGGACGAGCTTGCCCGCATGCTCGGCGGTCACGCGACGTCGAAGGCCAAGGCGCACGCGGCGGAGCTGCTGGCCGAGGCCGCGCGGCCACGCAAGCCGGCGGCTGCGCGCGTCTGAGGGCGGGTCGATCAGCACAAGCGAACCGAGCGCGCAGGTTCGCGAAGCTCGATCGGCGTTACGCGGCCGAGCGTATTCGGGGCGATCTGAAGACGTGCAGATCGATCGCCTCGACGTTCCAGTCGTGGGTGACCACGGTCCCGACGTTTACCGATGCACGGTAGATCGTGACATCGGTACAGACCGAGTCACCGTTCTTGATCGTCCCTGAGTATTGTGCAGCCGCGTCGAAGCCCAAGCGCTCGAGATTAGATCAGCGCCGAGATCGCGCACCCGAGCAACATCGGTGTTTTGCGTGGGTTCGGCTCGCCATTGAGCTTCGCGCTCCTAGCTGACGGGCTTGCGCGCGGGCTGGGTGCGGCCCGGCGACTTCTTCTTGGATTTTCCGCTGTCGTGTCCCGACCAGTCGGTCCACCGGAAGCTCGGCTCGCCTGGTGCGCGAAAGTCGACGTGGATGAACTGGCTGTTGGGATAGATCCCGATGCCGAGCGCGCCGTCCTCGTCCTTGCCGATATCGAGCGTCTCGGCGAACGCGTACAGATCGCGGATCGAGACACCCTTGATCCGGATATCCATCGCCGACGCGTGGTAGTGGCGGCTCGAGTCGCGCTCGTGGAACCGAAAGCCCGAGACCAGGTCGACGCGCTGGCCGGGGTATTGATCGCAGATCCGCGAGAGATGCTCGTAGAGATCGGCGCGAACCGCGCGGACCTCTCCGCTCTTGGTGTCGCGCCACAGGTCGTCGAGCTTGGCGAGCGAAGCGTCGTCGAAGCTGCCGTCGTCCTTGTAGATGTTGCCGTGAAACTCTTCGCCGAGGTTCTCGGCGCGCAGCCAGACGTCGCCGGACGGCCGGTCGAGTGGCTCGGTGCGCAGCGCGGATCTCGCCGCGTTGTGGCCCTGGAACACGGCAACGCGCCGGCAGGAGGTCCTGCCACCGCGCTCGGTGCACTGCCTCATCGTTCCTTTGTCATTGACGCTTCGCCGCGCGGACGCCTTCGAGGCCTTGGTGGGCTTCGACGGTGCTGCGCGGAGAGATCCGATGCCAGACCCGGTCCCAAGGACCAGGCCAGCGACGATGATCAGGATGGATCGGCGCATCGGGAGCCAGGCTAGGCCGACCCCGCGCTAGATCTCAATCTACTAGGACAAGAAATCCCGCTTTGGTATCTGCGAGCACCGTTTGAACGCTGTTTCCCCGGACGAGTGTTCAGTATGCAATGTCAGGACACGGGAGGTGTCCGGCCACCGGTCAGCCAGGCTCGGAGGTGCTCAGGTCTGGGGCGGCAGCTTCGGCAACGCGACGCCCGGCAGTGGCACATGCACGAGCTCGATGCCGATCTGCTTGGCGATCTCGAAGATCCGCTCGTCGCGATAGAACTCGCCGAACGCGATCCGCACGATCCCGGCGTTGGCCAGCTGCTTGAAGCAGTTCCAGCACGGGCTCGCGGTGACGTAGTTGGTGGCACCGTCGATGTTCACGCCGTTGCGCGCGGCCTGGATGATCGCGTTGGCCTCGGCGTGGATCGTCGCGACGCAGTGACCGTCCTCCATCATGTGGCCGACATCCGAGCAATGCGGCATGCCGCGGATCGAGCCGTTGTACCCGGTCGACAGGATCGTGCGATTGCGAACGATGACCGCGCCGACATACTTGCGCGGGCAGGTCGAGCGGGTCGCGACGACTTGCGCGATGCTCATGAAGTACTCGTCCCACGACGCCCGCGGGCGGATTTCCTCGGCCATGCGGTCATCCTAACCCGTGAGGCTGACCATGCCGACCTGCCTGGGGCGGGAGCCTGCCGATCTTCCCGATCTTGGCTCGATCTTCGTGGATCGGCGCTGGATCGTCGTTGCGATCTTCGCATGATCGTCCTCGTGATCGTCGTTCCGGACGCGTGCGGCCGTCGCTGTACGGACGGCGGCGACCGGATCGGCTATGGTGCCCGTCCGATGTCGGGACAGGAGACAAAGTCGAAATACAAGGACACGGTGATCCTCCCGGACACGCCGTTTCCCATGCGTGGCGATCTGGCAAAGCGCGAGCCGGAGATCCTTGCAAAGTGGGATGAATCCAAGCTGTACGAGCGGATCAACGCCGCGCGCGCGAGCGCGCCGCTGTTCATCCTGCACGATGGGCCGCCGTACTCGAATGGCCACATTCACTACGGCCACATCCTCAACAAGCTCCTGAAGGACATCATCGTCAAGTCGCACACGATGGCCGGGTTCCGCACACCGTACGTTCCGGGCTGGGACACGCACGGCCTGCCGATCGAGCTCGCCGTCGAGCGCGATCCGAAGATCCGCGACAAGCGCCAGACCATGACCGCCGCGGAGTTTCGCCAGCATTGCCGCGAGTTCGCGCTGCGGTTCGTCGAGATCCAGCGCACCGAGTTCAAGCGGCTCGGCGTGCTGGGCGACTGGACGCGCCCGTACCTGACGCTCGATCCGACGTACGAGGCCGCGATCGCGCGCGCGCTCGCGACGTTCGCCCGCGCCGGCTACCTGTACCGCGGCAAGAAGCCGGTCGTGTGGTGCCCGCGGGACAAGACCGCGCTCGCCGAGTTCGAGATCGAGTACCGGGACCACACGTCGCCGAGCGTGTACGTCAAGATGCCGCTGGTCGATGACGCCTGGCGCGCCAAGCTCGACGCGCGGCTCGAGGGCAAGCGGCTCGCGCTGCTGATCTGGACGACCACGCCGTGGACCCTGCCGGCGAACCTCGCGATCGTCGCGCACCCGACGTTCACCTACGTGGCGTTCCCGAACCCGCGCGATCCGGGCGAATATCTGATCGTCGCGCGCGACCTCGCGCAGCCGGTGGTCGCCGCGATCGGCGGCGGCGATCTCACCAAGGCGATCGAGATCGCGCCCAGCGAGATGGCGGCGCTCGAGGGCGCGCACTACCGCCATCCGTTCATCAGCACCGACGCCAGCGGGGCCAAGCCGGGCGACGCGTTCCGCTTGTGGTTCGCCGACTACGTGACCGCGGACACCGGCACCGGGTTGGTCCACACCGCACCCGGCCACGGCGCCGACGACTTCAAGACGGGCATGGCACACGGGCTGCCGGCGTACGCGCCGATCGACGATGCGGGGCGCTACGTCGCCGGCATCCGGATCGAGGGCGGTCCGGAGCTGACCGGCAAGACCACCGACGAGGCCAACCCGCTGATCACCGCGCATCTCGCGGCGACCGGGTATCTATTGAACCCACCGACCGATCGGCTGCAGCATCAGTACGCGCACTGCTGGCGCTGCAAACAGCCGATCGTGTATCGCGCGACGCCGCAGTGGTTCATCGCGATGGATCACGAGTCGTTTCGCGAGCGCGCGCTCGCCGAGATCGATCGGACGACGTGGGTCCCGGCGTGGGGCCACGACCGGATCTACGCGATGATCCAGAACCGGCCGGACTGGGTGCTGTCGCGCCAGCGGCTGTGGGGCACGCCGATCCCCACGTTCTATTGCGGCACGTGCGGCACCGCGCACGCCGAGGCCGACACGATGGATCACGTCGCGCAGATCTTCGAGAAGGAGGGCGCCGACGCGTGGTGGACGCGGCCGGTCACCGATCTGGTCCCGCCGGGTACGACCTGCAAGCAGTGCGGCGCCGGCGCCGACAAGCTCGAGCGCGAGAAGGACATCGTCGACGTGTGGTTCGAGTCCGGCGTGTCGTGGCTCGCGATGGCGGCGCGCGACCCCGAGTACAAGAACATCGACGTCTACCTCGAGGGCTCCGACCAGCACCGCGGCTGGTTTCACTCGTCGCTGCTCGCCGGGGTCGGCGTCCAGGGCAGGGCGCCGTATCGCCAGGTCATCACGCACGGGTTCGTGCTCGACGAGAACGGTCAGCCGTACTCGAAGAGCACGATCGAGCGCGCCAAGGCCGACGGCAAGAAGACCAGCTACATCGAGCCCGAATCCATCATCAAGAAGAGCGGCGCGGAGCTGTTCCGGCTCTGGGCGGGCTCGACGGAGTTCCGCGCCGACATCACCTATTCGCAGACCATCCTCGATGGCCTGTCCGAGTGGTATCGCAAGCTGCGCAACACCGCGCGATTCCTGCTCGGCAACCTGAAGGACTTCGATCCCAACCGCTACGTCCGCGCCGACTTCCAGACCAAGGACGCGTTCGCGGGGATCGATCTGTATCTGCTAGCGCGGCTCGATGTCCTGGTCGCCCGGGCGCGCAAGGCGTACGAGGCGTACGAGCTCCACATCGTGCACCGCTTGCTCGTCGACTTCGTGACGGTCGATCTGTCGGCGCTGTACTCCGACGTCACCAAGGACCGGCTGTACTGCAACGCGGCCGATTCGGCGCCGCGGCGCGCCGCGCAGGTCGTGCTGTACGAGTGCCTGCGCGCGCTCGCGACGATCGCCGCGCCGATCCTATGCTTCACCGCCGAGGACATCTGGAGCTTCATGCCGCGTCGCGACGGCGATCCGGATAGCGTGCACCTGGCGGAGTTCCCGCCGGCGATCGACGACGCCGACGCGGTCGACGTGCTGCTGCAGTTCACCAAGCTGCTGCAGTGGCGAGAGCGGGTGAACAAGGCGCTCGAGCCGTTCCGTGCGGCAGGCAACAAGTCGACCGATGCCCGCGTCACGTTGCTGCACCCCCCCCACGACCCGCTGCTGTCCGCGTATCGCGACGAGCTGGCGGACCTGTTCATCGTGTCGGCCGTCGAGCTGGCTCCGGCGGCGACCGAGGACGTCCGGGTCGAGCTCCACACCGGGCCGCGCTGCGAGCGCTGCCGCAAGCATTTCGAGACCCTGGCCACCGACCCGAACGACGTATGTGAGCGTTGCGCCGAGGCGCTCCGCGCGATACACGGCTAGCAGATGACAGATTCGCCGGCGCTCGATCGCAAGAAGTGGCTGGTCTTCCTGATCGTCGCGGCGCTCTCGCTCGTGGCCGATCAAGCGACGAAGATCTGGGCACGCGGGGCGCTGCCGGTGACCCGGTTCGGCCACGGCACCGCGATCTGCGTCGTGCCCGACGACATGATGCCCCGCCACACCACCGTCAACGGCGAGGGACGCGACCTGGCGCCCGATTGCCACGGCGAGGCGGTGACCGTGATCGGCGGGTTCTGGAAGTGGCGGCTGTCGATGAACCCGGGGTCGGCGTTCGGGCTGTTCTCGAGCCAGACCGGCGCCCGGATCGGGCTGTCCGTCGTCGGCGTGATCGCCGTGTTCGGCATGCTGTGGATGCTGCGCAAGGCCCGGTCCGATCAGAAGATCCTGCACTGGGCGCTGGCCCTGGTCGCCGGTGGCGCGGTCGGGAACCTGATCGACCGGATCTACTTCGGGGTCGTGACCGACTTCGTGCTCTGGTACTACGACATCCACGAGTGGCCGGTGTTCAACGTCGCCGATGTCGTGCTCGTGATCGGCGTCGGCCTCATGTTCATCGACATCCAGAAGGAAGGCCGCCGCGAGAAGGCGCTCAAGGCGGGCCGGCAGGACAAGGCAAAGGCGGCTGGCTTGATCAAGGATCTCCGGGTCTAGATCATCGCGGGCCGACCTTCGATGTGGCCGATGCCGCATTCGCGATCGGCGTCGTGGTCTTACTGAATCGACGGCGTGTGGGCGCAGCCGCTCGGCGGCCCGCGGATGAATGTTCGCGCGAGTCACGGGGCTGTCGTACAATTGCGCCCATGAAGCTCGCCGTGCTCGCCGTGCTCGTCGCGCTGGCAGCGTGCCGCGCGAGCGTCGACGACTACCCGCTTGGCCAAGGCAACGACCCTCCGATCGGGGGCGGCTCCAGCGCCTCGGGCGTCGATGCGTCGGTCGATGCACTCAACGACGGTGGCGATGGCGATGCCGGTGTGCGGATCAGCGGCCGGGTCTGCCTGCTGAACGACTTGCGACAGGTCGGCCTCACGACGACCTGTGCCACGACCGGCCTGACCGCGCTGAACCTGACCGTGTCACTCGGGACCAGGACGGCGACGCCTGCGGATGACGGCAGCTTCGTGATCCAGGCGCCGCTGGGCGCCGGCTTCACCTGGCACGTGGTGGGCGGCCTGAACACGATCGTGAAGTCGGCGATGCCGTTCGGCACCGACAACACCATCCCGGTGGTCAAAGAGGTGCGCTACTTCGATCTGCTGCAGAACAATGGCGTCGAGCTCAACGATCTCGAGGGTTCGGTGTTCGTCCACGTGGTGACGGGCACGGCGGGAGTCGCCGAGGTGCTCGCTTCGACGACGCAGACCGACACCCCGCTGCTCTACGATGCCGCCAACAGCGCGGAGGTCTGGGGGACGACCCAGACCGACGTCCTGGGCGTGGTGTGGGTCCCCTCGGTGCCCGTCCAGAATCCGGTCACCAAAGCGGTCCCGATCACGTTGTCGAAGCAAGGCGTGATCGTCGCCACGCCGGCGGCGATCATCGAGGATCAGACGATCACGTTCCTGACCCAGACGCTGTAGTCGCGGCGTCCGGCCGCCGGTGATCTCCGAGCTCCCGGATCTCCCGGAGCTCCCGGATCTCATCGAGCCGCTCGAGCGCGGCGACCCAACCGCGGGCCTTGAGCTCGGTCTCGTCGAGCTCGGCCGCGGCATCCGAATCGGCGACGATGCCGCCGCCGACGTGGACGCGCAGCTCGTCGCGCGACATCGCGCCGATCCGGATCGCGATCGCCAGATCGAACGCCCCGGCCGCGCCGAAGTAGCCGAGGCTGCCGCAGTACGGGCCGCGCCGCACCGGCTCGAGCTCGTTGATCAGCTGCATCGCGCGGTGCTTGGGTGCACCGGTGATCGACCCGCCCGGGAACGTCGCGCGGAGTAGATCGGCGTAACCGATCCCCGCGCGCGGCCGGCCGCTGACCCGCGACACCTTGTGGAGCAGCGCGGGTAGCTCGACGATGTAACCGAGCTGGTCGACCGAGACCGAGCCGATCTCGGCGATCTTGCCGAGGTCGTTGCGCATCAGATCGACGATCATCAGGTGCTCGGCGGCGTCCTTGGGCGACGCGGCGAGGGCCGCGGCCGCGCCGTCGCCGTGCGCGCGTGTGCCCTTGATCGGGCGGGTCTCGATCCGATCGCCGACCGACGCGAGGAATCGCTCGGGGGAGCCCGAGATCAGCGTCACCCCGTCGGCCTCCAGCAGCGCGCCGTAGGGCGCCGGCGCGACCTCCGCGAGCGCGGTGTACAGCGCGAGCGCGTCGCCGGGCGCCGTGATCCGGGCGACCATCCGGCGCGCCAGGTTGACCTGGTAGACATCACCGGCCGCGAGGTAGTCGTGCACGCGCTCGATCCGGGCGATGTGGTGCGACCTATCGTCGTGCGGTACGAGCGGCCCGAAGCTTGGCGCCAGCGACGGCAGGGCCGGGCGCGCGAGCTGCGCGGCGAGCCGCGCGCGGGCGGCGGCATCGGGACCCACGAGCTCGACGCGGTCGGCCGACCATCGTGCGACCGCACCGTAGGCGGCGAGCCACAAGTCGGGGCTATCGTCGGCGATCGAAGCGCCGCCCGGCAGCCGCTCGATCACCCGCCCGAGGTCGTAGCCGAGATATCCGATCACGCGCGGCTCCGGAGCGCCGGCGCCACGCGGCTCGAGGATGCAGCCGTGCTCGGCGAGGAACGCCCCCGCCGCGGCCAGCGGATCGCCGGTGAACCGGTGGCGCGGCCGGCCGGCTGCGTCGAGCACGACCAGCGAGTGCCCGCGGCCGATCAGCGTGGCGATCGGCTCGGTAGCGACGAACGAGCAGCGGCCGAGCCCGTCGTCGTTGCTCGCGGAGTGCAGCACGACCCGACCGCGCGTGCCGGCGAGCCGGGCGGCGGCGTCGAGCGGCCCGAGTGGCTGGATGAGATCGATCGGATCGGCCGGTGATCCCGCGGCGCGCGACATCGTCACAGCTCGTCGAGGCGGTCGATCCGGTCGAGCCCGTCGAGCTCTGCGGCCAGCGCGGCGTCCGCATCGCTGCCGAGCCGGACCGGCCGCGGCACCCGCGGCGCCGCGGTCTCGTGGCCGCGACGGCCCGTCGTAGCCGTCTGGGCGGAGGGCGCCATGGCCGCGGTGTCTCCGGTGCGCTCATCGGCGGCGGGCGGCGGTCTGGATGCGCCCCGGGCCGTGGCGAGCAACTCGTCGGGCGCTGGCTCGACCAGCACCACGCCTTCCCCGGTGCACTCGATGCACATCGTGCCCAGCGGGCCACCCGCCGGTGGCACCACCGCGCGCGGGATCACGCGGCCGATCCAGCCGGCGAGTCGATCGGCGTCGATGAATACCAGGCCCTGCGCGGGCAGCTTGACGCGGACCAGCGGCCGGACGAGCCGCAGCGCGAGCGCGCCGGTGCCGCGGAACTGCACGACTGGCAGCTTGCCGCGCAGTCCGGGGACATTGCCATTCTCCCACCGCAGCTGGGCCTGGAAGGCAAACACGAGATCTTCGCGCAGGTACAGGATGTCGTCGTCGAGGCTGACCGCGGTGAACGCGTGCTTGCCGGGGACCGCGATCAGGTAGCCGCGACCGCTGACCGCGTGGAGCTGCGATCCGCCGTGGTCGAACGCGTCGTCGGTATTGTGGCCGCGTGACCGCCGCATCGCGAGCTCGTATCCCAGATCGCCGCCGGTGATGTGCACGCCGTCGAGCCGGGTCATCACGCGCTCGGTGACCCGGATGATCAACGCGCCGTTCGCACCGATCTCGAAAGGATCGTCGCCATCGTCGGGGCGCACCAGATCGTCGGTCGCGAGATCGGACAGCGGCCGCGGCGGCACCCCCCCGGCGCGCGTCCGCGTCATGGTGGTCACCAGGGGCGTCGCGCTGGCCACGGCGCGCGAGATCATCGAAGCGCCGTCGGGCGATGGCTGCGGGGCGAGCGGGTCGACCCGCGGCATCACGAACTGCATCGACTCGCTGAATCGCCCCGACGAGCGCTTCGGTGCGCCGGCGAGCGCCGACGGTGACGCGCCGGGGGGCGGGGCGGCGGGCTCGAGCGGGGCGCGGGTCTCGAACTCGTCCCCGAAGTCGAGCATGACGTCGGTCGAGGCCACGACGGGCTGGCCCTGCGACGGCGTCCGCGACTTGCCGGGCGGTGCGCTCGGCGGCTTGGTGCGCGGCGTGCCGGGCGCCGTTGGCTTGCGCGCGACGACCGGCAGGGGTGACGACGGCGTGGGCGTGCGACCGACGCTGGCCGGCGTGGGCGTGCGCGGCACCGTCACGGCCGTGCCGGCGACATCGCCCGACAGTGCGCCCTGCGGCGTGCGACCGATCTGCGCGTGGATCCGGTCGCGCTCGGCGGCGCCGAGGTTGGTCTCGATCTCGATCGCGAGATCGTTCTGCCCCGCGACGAGAAACGCGCGGTAGGCCTCGGCATAGCGCCCGGCGCGCGCATATGCGAGGCCGAGGTAGCTGACCGCGCGGCCCTGGCTCGGGTCCAGCGCGCGGCTGGCTTCGAGTGCATCGATCGCCTTGTCGGCATCGTTCTGCTTCAGGTACACGAGGCCCAGGTTCAGCCGGTGCGACGCATCGGTCGGGGAGCGATCGACGAGCTGCTCGTAGATCGGGCGCGCCTCGGCGAGCTCATTGGCGCGAAAGTGCGACAGCCCGAGCAACGCGAGCACACGCGGGTTCTCGGGCTCGAGCTCGAGCGCGGCGCGAAACGCCCGCTGCGCGGGTTCGATCTTGCCTTGCTTGAGCAGCTCGCTTCCGCGCACCACGGCCTGTTCCAAGGCTTCGCGATCACGCGACGGGGCCACCACCAACGCATTGAACCGCAAAGCTTTGCAGCTGTCACGGCGCGAAGTGATCGATCGAGAGCGCGCCGCTGGCATCGATCGTCACGGTGATCGCGCCATCGCGATCGGTGCGGGCGACCTCGGCCCCGGCCCCGCGCCAGCGCAAGGCCACTTCGGGCGACGGGAACCCGAACGAATTTCCCCGACCGCACGAGATCACCGCGAGGCCAGGGTGCGTCGCTGCGACGAAGCTCGCGGTCGATGAGGTCGGGCTGCCGTGGTGCGGCACCTTGACGACGTCGGCCGGGCCGAGCCCCGCCAGGAGAAGCTCGTCCTCACCTTCGGCTTCGACATCTCCGGCGAACAGGATCGTGCGGCCGCGATAGTGCAGCGCGATGACCAGCGAGTTGTCGTTGATCGAGCGCACCGGATCAGCGGCGCACCGGACGGGTAGATCAGCGGCCGGCTGATAGCGCGGCGCCCACACGACCAGCTCGACCCCGGCGGCGCTGCGGGCGCTGCCCAGCGGCGGATGGACCAGCCGGGTGCCGCGCGCGGCGAGCTCGGCGGCGATCGCCCCGAACCCGGGCGATCCGGGCCCCCCCCTACCTTGTGGCCGCGGCGATGCGTCCTTGGCGCCGGGGCCGGTTGGCTCGGCGCTCCACAGCTCGTCGATCGGCGCCGCGATCCCGGCGAACCCGAGGTAGTGATCCGGGTGCGGGTGCGAGACGATCGCGAGCTCGATCCGCGTGTGGTCGTACGCCGCGAGCACGCGATCGATCGCGCGCCCCGGCGCCGCGGCCTGCGCGGGATCGCGTGCCCCCGGATTGCCCCCAGCATCGACGAGCCAGACCGCGCCGTCGGGCAGCTCGACCAGCGCCGCGTCGCCCTGGCCGACATCGAGGAAGGTCACGCGGAGCGCGCCCGACGGCGGCGGGTCGCGCGCCAGCCACCACACGACGCACAGCGCGGTCCAGGCGACGACCTGCGCGCGGACCCCGCCAGGGCTGCGCGCGCGTCGCGCCGCGATCCACAGCGACAGCCCGACGAGGATCGCCATCGTGGTCGCGCCGGCCACCGCGACGTGACCGACTGGCGTCACCACGGCGAGCGCACCTGCGCCGCGATCGGCGAGCCCGACGATCCACGAGGCCGCGGTGATCGCCGGCGCGATCCCGAGCACGACCCCGCCGAGGCCGAGCGGCAACGCGACTAGCTCGACGACCGGTGTCAGCACGAGGTTGCCGGCGATGCCACCTGCAGCGACCTGATGAAAATGATAGGCGGTGATCGGCGCGGTCGTGACCGCGACCCAGGCCGACGTCACGAACCCGCGGACGAGCCAGCCGCGCACCCCGCGCGCGCTGGCCCCAGGCTCCGCCACGGGGCCGAGGGCCAGCGTGAGCGCCGCGACGAACGACAGCTGGAACGATGGGTCGAGCAAGTCCGCCGGGCGCCACGCGAGGATCGCGAGCGCCGCGAGGCCGAGCGCGTCGATCAGCCGCAGCGGGCGGTCGAGCAGCTGCGCGACCAGGACCCCCACGATGACGATCAGGGCGCGCAGGGTGGCGAGCTGCGCGCCGGTGATCAGTGTGTACGCGATCGCGAGCACGATCGCCGGCGGGGCCGCCCAGCGCGCGGGCCGGGTACGCCCGCCCCACGGCGATGCCGCGACCAGCCGGCGCAGCAAGCCGAACGCCAACCCGGCGACCACCGCGAGGTGCAGCCCGCTGACCGACAGCACGTGATAGATGCCGACGGCGCGCCACCGCTGATCGAGCGCGGGCGGGACGCCGCCGCGATCGCCGACCGCGATGCCGCGCAGCGCCGCGGTGCCGGCCGGGTCGCCGCCGGCAGCGGTGATGTCATGGGCCCAGCGCGCCTGGGTGGCGTCGGCCCAGCGCCAGACGCGGTCGGCGAGCCCGCTGTCATCGCCGAGCCGATCGAGGCTGCGCGCCGTGAGCTCGAGCGCCGCGCCGCGGGCGCGGACCGCATCCTCGCGATCCGGGACCGCGGGGTCGAGCAGGCCGCGCGGTGTGTGCACGGTGCCGGTGGCCGCCACGCGCTCGCCGGCCACGAGCCGTTCGTCGGTCCATATCCAGATCGCCGCGTCGCCGGTGTCGAGCACCGCGCCATCGCCGACCGGGCCATGCACCACCGGGCCGTGCACGACGCCGACCACGCGGTCGGCGATCCGGTCGTCGGCGACGACCCCCGCGGGTACCGCCACCGGCGGTCGCGCGCCCCGGGCGGCGCCCAGCGCGAACCCAACGGCGAGCACGGCCGCGCGATGGCGCCGCCCCATCGCGATCACGGCGATCACCGCGAGCCAGGGCAGCCACGGCGGGGCGCCGATCCGACCGAGCAACGGGGCCGCGGCGACCCCGGCCGCCATCGCGAGCGCTACCGGAAGCGGACCGAACCGCGGCGTCGTCATGTGTCGGCTATCGGCCCATGGCGCCGCCGGTTGCGTAGATTCGAAGGGGGGTCCGGAGTGTGGCCGCGCTGGTGGCGCCGGGCCGATTTCCAGCCCGCTCGAGCACGCGGTGCGCGTCGAGGACACCGCGCGTCCGGCGCAACTAATGCGTCGCGCGACGAACCGCCTCGTCGAGCGCGCCGTCGGCCGGGACGGCAACGTCCGGATCCACCCCGACGCCCTCCCAGTCCGCACCGGTCACCGGATCGAAGGTGCGACCGAGCGGGATGAAGGCGGCGATCCCGTCCCCGATCGGCTCCCAGTTGCCGAAGTGATTGGCGCCCGCGGTTCGCTCGCCGATCAGCACCGCTCGGCCGGTGCGCTTGAGTGCGAACGCCAGGTGTTCGCCGGCGGAGGCCGTCTGGGCCGACGTCAGATAGAACACCTTCGCGGTGAACAGCCGATGCTCCGTCGCGTGCGGGGTCACGACCTGTTCGCGACGGACCATGCCTGGCGGGGCAGGGACCTTGCGCATCTGCGGCGGGAAGTCCGGCGGTGGGGTACCGCGCTGGCCGTGCTCGACCTCTTCGGTGACCTCCATGTCCACGAGCGGCGTCTCGGTGGCGTAGAGGTACGGGAGCATGACATCCATCTCCGCGCTGGTGCCGCCGTGGTGACCGCGCGCATCGATGATGATGGCCTTCGCGCTGGCGTGCTCGGCCATGAAGCGATCGACTGCCGCGACGTTCTCGGGGGTGCCGGGGGACTCGTAGAGCTGAATGTACGCCACGCCGTCGGCGACCCATCGGATGTCTCCGATCGGGCTCATCCGACGTCGACCGTCGGGCCCGCCCGGACCACTTGCACCACCGAGACCACCCGGACCCTCGGGACCATGGATCACCCGAGGACCTCGGGAATCGCGAGGCGGGTTTCCCGGATCCGCTGCGCGAGTGACTCGCGTCAGTGGGTTGCGCCGGGGCGGCCGCCGCATGTGGCCGTCGGGCGTCAGGTTCGATTCCTCCATCACCTGCAGGTGGCCGTCGGGCGCGACCGCCTGCAGATCGTCGCTGAGCTGGTCGGCGATCGCCCCCGCATCGCTGAAGGCGTCGTAGGCCCCCTGGGCGAGGTTTGCTCGCAACCGTGCGGCGTAACGCGCACCGACGTCGCGGATGACGTAGCTCGCCTCGAGCTTGTCGGCCAGCGCGGTCACAGCGCCGGTGAAGCGACGGGGATGCGCGCCCGGGCCGGGCGGTTCGCTCGCCAGGGGCGAGGGGGCCTGCGCGCTCCGCGATGCGGCACACGACGTGGCCAGGCCCGTCGCCGGGGCCAAGGCCAAGATCAGGAGTGCTGCTCGATGCGCCGCGGACGATCTGAGGGGTTCGGAGGATCTGGGAGACATGCACTTCACGGTAGCGAGGCGATGTAAATCGGTGATGAAGATCTCCGGTCGATCATGCGCGGGCATACCCGGGTCACGGCAGCGTACGCATGTGAGGTAGTGAGGAAGCCGCGAGCGGCAGGGTGAACGTGAACGTCGCCCCCTCGCCGGAGACGCTGTCCGCCCAGATCCGGCCGCCGTGCAGCTCGACCAGCTGCCGGGCGATCGCAAGGCCGAGCCCGGCGCCGCCGCGATCGCGTCCGCGCGCCTCGTCGAGGCGGTAGAACCGCTCGAAGATGTGATCGAGCTCGCCGGCCGGGATCCCGGGGCCGCGATCGATGACCGAGACCTTGGCATCGCCACCGGCGCGCGCGATCTGGACCCGGACGCGCGCGCCGTCGGGGCTGACGCGCACCGCGTTCGCGACGAGGTTGTGTACGACCTGGCGGAGCCGCGTGGGATCGGCGTCGATCAAGATGCCATCACCGGCGCTGACGTCGGCCTGGGCGCCGACGATCCCCGCGATCGCCGCGCCGAGATCGATGCGCTCGATATCGAGGCGCAGCGCGCCGGCGTCGGCGACCGCGAGGTCCTGGAGGTCCTCGACCAGCCGCTGCAAGTGGAGCACCTCCTCGTGAAGCGATGCGATGCGCGGGCGATCGGGCGTCGCGAGGCCGTCCTGGATCGCCTCGAGCTCGCAGCGCAGGTTGGTGAGCGGGGTGCGCAGCTCGTGCGCGACATCGCCGACCAGCCGGCGGCGCAGCGCCTGTTGTGCGGTGACCGCATCGGCCATGGCATTGAACGAGGCCGCGAGCCGCGCGATCTCGTCGCGGCCGCTGGCGTGGACATGCGCAGGCACCTTGCCGTGCGCGATGGCGTGGACCGCCGCGGTGAGCTGCTCGATCGGTTGGGTGATGCGGCGGGAAACGATCACGGTCAATAGCAATGCGACGAGCGTCGCGATCGCGAAGATCGCGACCAGCCTGCGGTCGATGGCCGCGATCTCGCCGCGCGCCGCCGGGTCGTCGAGGTCGAACCGGTCGTCGCGCGGCACCGCGTACGCCCGCGCGACCGCGCGGCCTGCCGCATCCCGGATCACCAGCGGATGGGTACGCATCACCAGCCGCGGGTCGCGACCATCTCGGGTCACCACCGCGAATCCCTCGCCGTCGATGACCACCGTCCCGGCTCGCAGATCGGCCGTGACGGCGATCGCGTCGCCTTCCAGGGTGGCCAGGACGATGCGGCATCGCTCCGCGGCGCCGAGTCGCTCGATCACCTGGTCGACCCCGCGCCACCCACCGGTGGACCGAACGTGGTCTTCGAGGGGGCCTACCACCTGCGCGCACGCAATCGGGTCCCGCATGATCAGCAGTCGCCGGACCCGATCGTGGATCACGCTCCGCGTGAACAGTCCGCTGACGCCCAGCGTGACCGCGACCATCGTGACCATCGCGGCGAGCAGCTTCCAGCGCAGCCGGGTCATACGAACTTGTAGCCGAGCCCGAACACCGTGACGATCCGCTTGGGGTTGGTGCGGTCGATCTCGAGCTTCTTGCGCACATTCTTGATGTGCACGTCGATCGTGCGATCGAGCCCGTCGTAGGACGCCCCGCACACCCGCCGCATCAGCTCGTCACGGCTGAACACCCGCCCCGGCGCGCGCATCAGGGTCTCGACCAGGCGAAACTCGGCTGCGGTGAGAGCGACTGGCTCACCGCGCACCACCACCTCGTGCGCTGCGGGATCGAGCGCGACATCGCCGGACACGATCTTGTCCTCGGGTGGCTCGAACCGGCGCAGCACGACGCGCACGCGAGCTACCAGCTCGCGCGGGCTGAACGGCTTGGTCACGTAGTCGTCGGCGCCGAGCTCGAAGCCGAGCAGCTTGTCGTTCTCGGTCGACCGCGCGGTGAGCAAGATGATCGGCACCGCCGACTGCCGGCGTACCGCCTTGCAGACCTCGAGGCCGCTGATCCCCGGCAGCATCACATCGAGCACGATCAGATCGGGCTTGCCGTCCATCGCGCGCGTGAGCCCCTCGGATCCGGACCGCGCGAGCTCGGTGCGAAAGCCGTCGTGCCGCAGGTACATCTCGACCGATGCAGCCGTCTTCGGTTCGTCTTCGACAATGAGGATCCGGCGCGCGCGTGCCACGATGCATGGTAGCGCGAGGCTGTGAAGGAGTTGTGAGGAAACCCGCGACAGGCGCAGGCCGGGGCGCGCGCGGCCACGCCGACGCTCGTTGCCGCGACCATCGCGGGAGTGCGTCGTTTGAACAACGCGACGTGCGGCCGGTGCGTCAGTCGGCCGCCAGCCGCGACGCTCGCGCTCCGATCGGAACACCCCTGATACATTCGATGCTGCCATCGCGCGTCCGCCGTCGACAATGTTGCTCAGATTGGATGTTTCGAGTGCCGATAGCGACTGCGATAGGTCGTGGGTCGCGGCACGGCATGTGACTTGCGTACCAGCTCGGCGCAAGGAGGATTCAATGAATCACCGGGGCCATTTGACGCGAGTAGCGCAATCGAAGATACGCATGTCTCCGCGACGTGGGAGGTTGTTTGCTGTACCTGTCGTCATGGCGCTGACGGCGATCATAGCCGGCTGTGGCGAGGATCGGAGTGCCGAGGAGATCATACCAGCCACGTTGGATTCGCCGGCATCGCCACCCGCACCAGCACCCGCACAAGCACAACCATCAACCGCTGGGCGCACGATTGCGCTGATCACCGGCGATCGCGTGACGGTGCCGACGTCTGGCCGCGTCACCGTGGCGGCCGGGCCGGGCCGCGGCCACATCGCGTTCTTCCGGGTCAAGGACGGTGATCACCTCCGGGTGATTCCATCGGATGCGCTGCCGCTGATCCGCATTGGCCAGATCGATCCGCGGTTGTTCGATGTGACGCAACTACTCGAGGATGGCTATGACCGGGTCTCCGAGATACCGGTGATCGTCAAGCACGATGGCAAGGCGGGGGTGCGGGCGCGCGTCGGGACGCTGGCGGGCCCGTCGTCGCGCATGGTGGGCGAGCTCACCGCGATCCATGCCGTCGCGATGCGCGTGGCCTCGACCGGCGAGCTGTGGCGGGCGATGGCGGGCGGTAACCAGCGACTGGTGGACGGCGTCACCAAGATCTGGCTCGACGGGCTGCGCAAGCCGACGCTCGACATCAGCGTGCCGCAGATCGGCGCGCCGCAGGCGTGGCAGGCGGGCTTCGACGGTACCGGCGTGACGGTGGCGGTGCTCGATACCGGGATCGACGCCACCCACCCCGACCTGGTCGATCGCGTCGTCGGCGAGCGAAACTTCGTCGCCGACCTGCCCTTCTTCGGCGAGGACGCGCTCGATCACGTGGGTCATGGCACGCATGTCGCGTCGACCATCGCCGGCAGCGGCGCGGCATCGCAGGGCAGGTTCCGGGGTGTTGCTCCCGGGGCGCATCTGCTCGATGGCAAGGTGTGCATGGTGTTCGGATGCCCCGAGTCGGCGATCCTCGCCGGAATGGCATGGGCCGCGCAGAGCGGCGCCAAGGTCATCAGCATGAGCCTTGGGGGCAGCGATGGACCCGAGCTCGACCCGCTCGAGGAGGCGGTCAACACGCTCACCGCCCAGTACGGGGTGCTGTTCGTGATCGCCGCCGGCAATTCCGGAGAAACCAAAGTAGTCGACTCGCCGGGCAGCGCTGACGCCGCGCTGACCGTCGCGGCGTTCGACAAGTCGGATCGGCTCGCGTCGTTCTCGAGCCGGGGACCGCGGCTGGGCGACGCGGCCCTCAAGCCGGAGATCGCCGCGCCGGGAGTCGCGATCACCGCGGCCCGGAGCGCCGCGAGCCCGGGCTCGGTGCTCCAGCGCTACACGACGCTATCGGGGACCTCGATGGCGACACCCCACGTCGCGGGCGCGGCGGCGATCGTCGCGCAGCGGCACCCCGACTTCACGCCGGCGCAGCTCAAGGCGACGCTCATGTCGGCGGCCCATGCGAATCCCGAGATCGACTCGTTCGCACAAGGCGCCGGGCGCGTCGATGTGGCACGGGCGATCCAGCAGCAGATCACGGCCGAGCCGGCGGCGTTCAGTTGCGGGCTGCAGACGTACCCACACGGTGACGACGTGCCGGTGACCCACACGGTCACGTACCGCAACGCCGGCACGACCGACGCGACCCTCGCGCTCACGATCCAGGCGCTCGGACCGCACAACACGCCCGTGCCCGAAGGGCTGTTCACGGTGAGCGCCGCCAGCGTGACGGTTCCCGCCAGCGGCACAGCGTCGGTCGAGGTCACCTGTGATACCCGGATCGAGGGCATCACCGGCCCCGCGGGTGGCCGGCTGACCGCCAGGTCGGGAGCCCTCAACGTGGAGACCCCGTTCGGGGTGAACCGAGAGCCTGAGTCGTACGACCTGACGGTCCTCCACACCGACCGCGCCGGGAACCCGGCAGATGTCGTCTTCACGGCGGTGGTGCTCGCCGATCCGGATCAGGTGTTTCACGTGCTCCTCGGCTCCTCGGCCTCGACGACGCGGCTGGCCAAGGGGCGCTACCAGATCTTCAGCAATATCTTTGATGACGCCGCGGACGGGACGAGCACGGAGAGCTTCGTGCTGCAGCCGCCGTTCGAGCTGACGAGCGATCAGACCATCACGCTCGATGCCCGGCTGGCGCAGCCGATCGCGGTGACCGTGCCCAACCCCGAGGCCCAGCTGGTGGGGGCAGAAATCGACGCTTTCTACTGGCAGCCGCGTCATGGCCTCGGCATCGGTGCCCTGTTTCAGGGCCCCGCGTACTGCGCCCAGCTCGGCAGTCCAGGCCCGGTGCCTGGCTTCGCGTTCTCGTTCGGCGCGCTGTGGGCCAAGCCCGATGGCTTCGGTGGGTTCGACGATAGCCCGTACTCCTACGCGACAGCGTGGTTCTTCGAGCACGAGGTCCCCGCGGGCCTCGTTCGTCACCTCGGCGCTCGCGATCTCGCCACGGTTCACGCGCACTATGCCGTTCAGGCGGCCGGCGACACCGGCAGCCGGGCCGCGCTGGCATTGGTCACGCCGGCCGACCCGCTGATCGGGGAAGAAGCCTGGATCTGGCCGCAGGAGCTGGCGTTCCACCTGCCGACCGACCGAACGGACTACGTCAACACCGAGGGTGGCGTGCGATGGCTGTCGTGGTTCAACGAGCTTCAGGCCGACACGTTCGCGTTAGCCGCCTATGCCGAAAACCCGGACACGGCGTACCAGGCGAATCGCAGCTACCAGCAGACCTGGAACAAGGGCGTGTTTGGCCCGTCGCTCAGCCTGGTGTCGGCGTCTCGCGTCGGGGACCGACTCAACCTGTTCGTCCCGTGGTTCGGCGACCCGGTGGGGCGATTCGGGCTCGCCCCCGACCTGGCTCACCAGATCTCGCTGTTCAAGGACGGCGTGGAGATCCCCGCTGTGCGGGGGGACGGGGTATTCGACGTCTCGCCCGAGCTCGCGCACTATCGTCTCGAGATCGACTATATCCGCCAGCTCGACGACATGCCGTCGAGCCACGTCAAGGCAGCCTGGACGTTCGCGTCGGCGGGGTCCGGGCCGGGGACCACGGCGCTGCCGCTGTCGTCGATCAGCTTCCGGCCGCGGCTCGACGACCACAACACCGCGGCGTCGCGCTCGCTGGCCGTGGTGCCGATCGAGGTGTTTGCACAGCCCGGCTCATCGGCGAGCCCACTTCATCGGCTCGAGGTCGAGGTCTCGTTCGACGACGGGTCGACCTGGCACCGCGCGCCGGTCGTCGGACCCGCGCACGACCCAGCGGTCGTGGTGTTTCATCCCGCCGGACGATCGTGGGTGTCGCTGCGGGTCCACGCGGTGGACGGCGCCGGCAACACGGTCGACGAGACGATCCTCCGCGCTTACCGGCTGCGCTGATCGCGCAAGCGGCCGTGTCGGCCGGCCGTGGCGGGCGCGATGGCTGCGGTCGGGAGTGTGGCGTTTTGCAGCCGCGGATGCGAGGCTCGGTCACCGGACGACCGCGGCGGGATCAGCAACTCGCCGAGGCGACATTGTGCGACCTGTCTCCCGCAGCGCGGCGCGCGGTTGCGACCGGCGATGCTTGCCGCCGGGAGTGTGGCTCTCTACGATTGCTATGACCTCATGCGTGTCGGCTTCTCGGTTGGTATCGTTGGCGTAATCGCCGCGCTCGCGGGATCGGCCGAGGCGGGCACGGTGGCTGGCAAGCTCGAGCTGCCAGTCGCGCCGGAGCGCGTGCTGATCTCGAAGGGGTTCCTCGATCGGACCGAGAACCCGCTCGCCGAGATCAAGAAGCAAAACCTCGCGCCGTACTTCGTCATCGCGCTCGAGGGCGACGGCAAGTCGAACACCGCGCCGGCGGAGGTGTCGTGGGACCTCGTCGGTGAATCGTTTGCGCGGCCGGTGATCGCCGTGCCGGTCGGCGCCGAGGTCGTGATCCGGAACCAGACCCGGGTGTCGCGCACGATCGGCGCCGCGGAGGATCACAAGTTGATCGTCGGGCCGCTCAACCCGAAAGGCTCGAAGTCATTTCGCGCGACCGAGCCGGCGATCTACACCGTGGGCGACAGCGATGCGCCGCACCTGCGAGGCAAGATCGTCGTGGTGGCGACGCCGTACGTCGCGGTGCTCGACGACGCCGGTCGGTTCGAGCTGCCCAACGTGGCCGACGGCAGCTACAAGCTGAAGGTGTTCTACTATAACCCCGGCGCCGAGGCGCACGGCCGCAAGTCGGCGTGGGTCTACACCACCGACGTCACGGTCGCGACCAAGGGCCGGCCGACCCGCGTCGAGGTCAACGCGAAGCTGCCGGCGATCGATGGGTCGTCGGCTTCGTCGCCTTCGACGTCCGGGCCTGCGCCGGGAAGTCCGGAAAGGAAATAACCGGCGGTGTTCTGGTCCAAGATCTGGTTCTTCCTGATCGCCCTGGTGGCCGCGGCTGCGCTGGCGATCGCCCTGCTGTTGCCGCGGCCGGCGCAGCGCACGCTGGTCCGTACCGAGGCCAACCGGCTCCAGACCGCGTGTGGGGTGATCCACATCCTGCTCGCCGACGACGCCCGGAACCGCGTCGAGCTCGCGGGCGCGTTTGCGCGGGCACCCGAGATCATGGCCGCCCTCGAGGCGGCGAGCGTGACCGAGACGATCGACGAAGCGCGGATGAGGCAGGTCCGCGGCGTCGGCGACGCGGTCATGAAGGCGATCCAGGGCAACCGCAAGCCCGACTTCGCGATGCTGATCGACCGGCGCGGCCGCGTCGTGGCCCGGGTCCGGCTCGACGACGCCGACTTCGGCGACATCGCCGCCGGACGCCCGCTGATCGACGACGCGCTCGCGGGCTACCTGCGCGACGATCTGTGGACGCAGAACGGCACGATGTTCTTCGTGTCCGCGGCGCCGGTGGTCAAGCAGGGCGGCTACGTCGGCGCGGTCGTACTCGGCCACCAGGTCACCAACGAGCTGGCCTCCAAGCTCGTCAAGTCCCTCGCGGTCGACATGGGGTTTCACCTCGGCGCCGACGGCGTCGCGGGCAGCACGACGATCGCGTTCGACCATGCCGGGATGCAGGCCGCGCTCGCCAAGCTCGGTGACGACCAGACGAGCGATTGCGAGCTGGTCAAGCCGCTCGAGGTCCGGGCGGGCGCCGACGCGTACACCGCGATCGTCGCGCGGTTGCCCGGTGAGGCCGCCGCGAAGCAAGCGTATTACTCGGTGATCATCAAGCGTCCCGATACGGTCGGGTTCCTCGGCGCGCTCAAGGCGGTGAACGAAACCGACCTGTCGTTCGCGAGCTTTCCCTGGCTGCTCGTCGGCGGTGGCTTCGTGATCGCGCTCGGCCTCGGCATCGGTCTCATGTTCGTGGAGGCCGACCGACCGCTGCGTCGGCTCACCGCGGATGCGCTCCGGCTCGCGAAGGGCGACGCCGAGCGGCTTCGCGAGGATGTCCACAGCGGCAAGCTGGGCTCGATCGCGCGCAGCGTGAACATTCACATCGACAAGCTCGGCCGCGAAGCGAAGTCGGCGAAGAAGGATCTCGATCAGCTGCTCGGGCCGGCGCCGGTCGGCAGCCTCGGGACGATCGATCTGCTGGCAACCTCACCGCCGTCGGTGCGGCCCAGCGGGCAGGGCCTTCCGGGATTTGGTGGGCTGCAGAGCGCGCAGGGGTCCCAGGGCGGCATGCTGCCACCGCCGCCGTCCGAGTTCCGGTTCCAGGAGCCCGGCGCGCCGCCGCCCCGCAAGCCACCCGGACGCGCGAACACGCCGCCGCCGTTCCGCGCCACTGCCGCGCCGCCGTCGCCGCCGTCCCCGTTTGCACCGCCCGCGGCTTCGTCGTCGTTCGGGCCGCCGCCTCCACCACCCCCACCGCAGATGCCGGCGCGGCACCAGCGGGTCGCGCCGCCGGAGCCGACCTCGTCGCCGAGCATGTTTGGCGGGCAGCCACCGATGAACCTGGACGACGACATCCTGGGCCAGGCGGGCGACGCGCCGGCGTCGCGCGTCGAGTCGTCGGCGGTGCGCGGCGATCCGTACTTCAAGGAGATCTTCGATCAGTTCGTCTCGGTCAAGCGGCGGTGCAATGAGCCGACCGCCGGCCTGATCTACGAACGGTTCGCCGACAAGCTCGTGAAGAACCGCGAGGACTTGATCTCGAAGACCGGTTGCCGCGAGGTCCGGTTCACGGTCTACGTCAAGGACGGCAAGGCGGCGCTCAAAGCAACGCCGGTCAAGGACGAGGCCTGACCGTCGGCCGGCGCGGAACCGGTCGAGGTTTCTCCAGCGGCTGATCCAGGCGCGACCTGGACTGACATTGATGCCATGGGTGACCATCTCTGTGGGACGTCGCGTTGCGGTCACGGGGTGTCGCACGCCAATCGGCAGTTGCCGTCGAGCACCGCGTGTTACGTTGCGCGCGCGCCGACGCAACCGTCGGTGTGAGGTTCATCGAATGCAACGGCTCGTTGTCGGATTCTCGATCGTGCTCTGTGCCGCGCTCGCGGCGTGTTCCAGGCCATCGGCGCCGCTGGCCCCCACGACAACGGCCGCGTCGCCGGCGGTCGCGGCCGCGGCGCCCGAGGTTCGCCGCAAGCAACTCGACGCCCTGCTCGCCGAGCAGTGGGAATATACGATGCGTCATTCGCCGGAGTTCGCCAGCACGCTGAACGACCGGCGCTACAACGACCGGTGGACCGATCGGTCGCCCGAGGCGATCGCCGCCGATCTGGTCGACACCAAGAAGTTCCTCGACCGCTTCGAGGCCATCGATCCCGGCGGGTTCCCGGAGCAGGAAGTCCTGAACCGACAGCTCATGATCCGGTCGTTGCGCGACCGCCTCGACGGGGCGCGGTTCGAGCGCTGGCTGATGCCGATCGATCAGTTCGGCGGCGTGCACCTGCAGGTCGCGGGGCTGGTCCAGCAGCTGCCGTTCGCCACGACCAAGGACTACGACGACTACACCGCGCGGCTCACCAAGCTGCCCGGACAGTTCGACCAGCTGATCGTGCTCATGAAGCTGGGGCTCGCAAAGCACTTGATTCCGCCGAAGATCCTGCTCGAGCAGTGCGTCGGCCAGGCGCTGGGGCTGGCCAAGCCGGCCGGCGAGGATAGCCCGTTCGCCCAGCCGCTCAAGCAGTTCCCCGCCGGGATCACGCCGCCGGAGCAGGCGCGGATCCGCGCCGCCACGCTCGCGGCGATCCGCGACCAGGTCGAGCCGTCGTACGCCAAGCTGGCGGCGTTCCTGCGCGACACGTACGTGCCGCACGGCCGCACCGACCTGGGGCTGTGGGCGTTGCCCGATGGCGATGCGCGCTACGCCACCGAGATCAAGGAGAACACGACGACCGATCTCAGCGCAGCGCAGATCCACCAGATCGGGCTCGACGAGGTCGCGCGGATCGAGGCCGAACAGGCCGCGATCGGCAGGGCGCTCGGGTTCCCCGACTTCGTCGCGTTCAAGAATCACGTGCGGACCAATGGCAAGCTCTACGCGACGAGCCGCGAGGCGATCCTGGTGCGCTATCGCGGGTTCACCGAGCAGATGTACCAAAAGCTGCCGGCGCTGTTCGGCCGGCTGCCGCGGCAGCGGATGACGATCGAGCCGGTCGAGGCGTTCCGCGAGAAGGAAGCCGCCGGCGCCGACTACACGCAGGGCACCACGGACGGCTCGCGGCCCGGCGTGGTGCGCGTCAATACCTACGAGCCGACCAAGCGACTCACGATCGATATGGAATCTACCGCCTATCACGAGGGCGTTCCGGGGCATCACATGCAGATCGCCATCCAGCAGGAGCTCGGCGCGCTGCCGCCGTTCCGCCAGCAGGGCGGCTACACGGCGTACCAGGAAGGCTGGGCGCTGTACGCCGAGCGGCTCGGGAAAGAGCTCGGGTTCTACCAGGACCCGTACAGCGACTACGGCCGGCTCCAGGACGAGATGCTGCGCGCGATCCGCCTCGTCGTCGATACCGGCCTGCATGCCAAGCACTGGTCCCGCGAGCAGGTCGTGCAGTTCTTCCACGATCACTCGACGATCGACGAGCCGAGCGTGCAGTCGGAGACCAACCGCTACATCGCGATCCCCGGCCAGGCGCTGGGTTACAAGATCGGCCAGCTGACGATCTCCCGGCTGCGCGAAACCGCGCGGCAGGCGCTCGGCGCGGCGTTCGACATCCGCGGATTCCACGACGAGGTGCTCGGCGCGGGCGCGCTGCCGCTCGACGTGCTCGAGGGTCGCATCCGCGCGTGGATCGCGGCCCAGCGGCACTGACGGTCGTCGTGCCACGCCGCGCGGCCGTCGGCGGCTCGCGGCTCCCAGCGCGGTGCTACAGGGCGCCCGCGGCGATGATGCGCTCGCGCAGCCGCTGCGATTCGGTGAGCGCCTGCGCGGTGGTCGGCCGGCGCGCCGGATCGGGATCGCCGAGCCGCATGATGTGATGATGGATCTCGTCGGCGAGCGCCGGCGCGGGCGCAAACACCTGTGCCGGCAGCCGGAAGTCGTCGGCGCTGCGCGCTCCGCCCATCACGGTCTCGCGCAGCCACGGCGTCCGGCCGGTGAACATCTCGAACAGCACGACCGCGCTGGCGTAGACGTCGGTGGCCGGCGTGACCTGGCCGCGGCGCTGCTCGGGCGCCATGTAGGCGAGGGTGCCGACCGCCTCGGGGCGTGCGCCGGTGGCCGCCTGGCCGCTGGCGTCGGGCAAGTGCGCCACGCCGAAGTCGCCGAGCATGATCTCGACCCCGGGCTGATCGGGATCGCGGCGGAACATCAAGTTCGCCGGCTTCAGATCGCAGTGCACGATGCCGCGCCGGTGGGCGGCGGCGAGCGCGCTCAGGATCTGGCCGTGGCGTTCGATCGCGCGGCGCAGCGTTCGCGGGCCGCGCTCGCGCTGGATGTCGCGCAGCGTGCCGCCGGCTGCGAGCTCCATGACGATCCGGCGCGACGCCTCGTCGAGATCGAGCACCGCGACGACGTTGGGGTGGCGCAGCGACGCCATCACGCGGGCCTCGTGGAAGAACCGCGCGAGCGCATCGGCGCGCGCGGTCCCCGCGAGGTGAGGGTGGAGAAGCTTGATCGCGACGTCGCGATCGAGCTCGACGTCGCGCGCCAGGTAGACCACGCCGGTGGCGCCGCGGCCGAGCTCGCGCACGAGCCGGTAGCGCGCGCCGGCCTGGACCCCGGCGATGTCGCCGGCGGCGATCGTCTCGCCGGCGATCGGCGCGGCGCGCCCGGTGATCGTGCGCAGCCGCTCGACGCGCGCCCGCACGTTCGGGTAATCGACGTCGTAGCCGAGCACGGCCTCGTAGTGGCGCAGGGCGCGGTCGTGCTCGCCGTGCTTGCGCGCGTGCTCGGCGAGCAAGTAGTGGGCGCGCAGCGCGTGGCGGTCGTCGGTGGTCAGCCGGTCGAGGTGCGGCAGCGCGGTGTCGAGCTCGCCGCGCTGCTCGTAGCGCTCGACGAGCAGCGCGCGCAGCGCCGCCGTCGCGGCGACCGGCACCTCCGGTACCGACAACAGCTTCTCCATCCACTCGATCGCCAGCCGCTCGTGACCCGAGGTCCACAGGCCGTCGACGTGATGGATCACCTCCAGGCTGTCGACCTCGTGGCGGCGCTTGCCGTCCGCCAGGTCGGCGACCAGCCTGGCGAGGAACACCTCGTCGGCGCTGCCGAGGTGCAGCGGCTCGACCGCCGGCGCGGGCAACTCGGAAGGCACGGCCTTGCGGCCGAGCAGCACCTGCCAGAACGTTCGCCGGCTACTCAATGTCGATCTCGTCGCCATCGGCGCGAAGTCGGTCGCCTCGGATCAACTGGACGCGAACATCGCCGAGCGCCTCGTCGTTGAACGTCACCGACCTGGAGCCGCCGCGGCCCAGCATCGGCCGTCCGCGCTGAAAGCTGATCTCGAGCGCGACGCCGAGCGGCGTGAGATCGAGCCGCTCGCCCGAGACCCCGGCGATCAGCGCGACGCCGCGATCGAGGCCCCCGCGGACCCGGAGCAGCAGCACGCCGCCGACGACCTCGAAGTCGATCGCGCATTGGTCGCCGAGCCCGAGCTGGCCGGAGGCGACGAGCGGCACCCGGCCGGCGAGCGGCAGGCCCGCCAGGCTCGTGCCGTTGCGCGAGTCGAGATCGCGCAGCGTGAACGCATCGCCGGCGTGCTCGATCTCGGCATGCTGGCGCGACACGCCGCCCGCGCGCAGCGCGAGGTCGCACAGCGGATCTCGCCCGAGCACGATCTTGGTCGCTGCCGACGCGACGATCAGGGGTTTGCCGTTGCGCTTGAGCGCGACCTTGCCCGCGGTGAGCATCGCGGTGTCCAGCCGATCGAGCAGCCGGCGATACTCGCCGGCCGCGTTCGCCGCGGAGGCCGCGCGCACGAGCTCGGCGCGCGCGTCGTCGCGCTGGCCGATCCGCATCGCGGTCTGGTAGCCGGCGAACGCGTCGGTCTCCTCATGCACGGCGTGCTGCGCGGCGTCGTCCTTGGCGAGCGCGGTCTCCATCTTCTCGACCAGCCCGCCGGCCGAGTACGCATTTGCGGCGGCCAGGTGATCGTGGATCGTCTCGAGCGCCTCGCCGGCGAGCGTGTGGTTGTCGCCGATCACGAGCAGATCGGCAGCCTCTCGCACCTTGGCGCGATCGCGCTCGGTGGCGATGCCCTCGGCGCGCACCGCCTCCCACAGCGCCTTGCCGAGCGCGGCAGCGGCCTGCCGGCGCAGCGCCGGTTCGTCGCCGGCCCAGCGCATCGCGTCGCGCAGCGCACCGAGCTCGCCGAGTCGCGTCGGCGCCCGCGCGGCGCGCGCCAGGTGCATGCGGACCGCACCCTCGTAGTCGCCCGACAGCGCGTAGCGCTCCGCAGCCAGCTCGACGTCGCCGGAGGCTTCGGCGGCGACCGCGGCGCGGTAGTCGGCGGAGAACATCCGGCGCATGAAGCTCACCCGCGGAGTATACGGCGTGTCGCCGCGATGCGTTCGCCCACGGCGGGCCGATCAGGGCGGCAGCGGCTGGCCGAACTTCGCGGCGTAGGCGGTGCCGAGCTGGTCGAGCGCTGGCTTGTTGCCGCCGCGCGCGTACGCCTTGCCGAGCGTGCGCCACGCCTGGCCGAGATCGGGGTCGACCGCGATCGCGGCCTTCAGCTTCTCGATGCCAGCGTTCGTGGTGCCGGCGTCGCGCAGCAGCAAGACGCCTGTCAGGTACAGCGCCCACGAATCGTTGGGATCGGCGGCCAGCGCGCGCCGGCAGATCGCCTGTGCCGCGTCGATCTGCCCCGAGCGGAACGCGAGGTCGCAGCGCGCTGCGGTCAGGCCCGGCGCGCCCGGCCACTGCTTCTCGGCCGCCCCGAGCGCGCGCTCGGCGTCGCCGTACTTGTTCGCGTAGATCAGGTTCAGCGCGCCGCGGATCGCGGCGACCAGGGCGGCCTCCTGGTCGGGCGCGACGAACGTGGCGCCGCGCGGGATGCCGAACCGGGCCCGGGTCTGCGCGGTCGCCGCGGCGGCCGGCTCGTGGTCGAGCTTGGCCTTGGCGATCACGTCCTCGGTCCAGGTCAGCGCGCCCAGGCCGGTGTAGATCGCGATCAGGCGGCGCCACGCCTCGCTGGATCCCACCGCAAGATTGCCGATCTTGTCCTCGGCGAGCGCGAGCTCGGCACGCGCGCTGCGGAGATCGTTGGCGCGCAGCAGCGCCTCGCCGACCGCGAAATGCACCGTGGGATCACCCGGCGCGAGCTCGCTGACCCGGGCACATGCCGCGCGCGTGGCCTTGTCGGCCACCCCGGGCTTGCCGAGCATGATCTCGCAGCGCAGCTCGTGCATCGTCGCGTTGCCGGGATAGGCCGTGAGAAGATTGTCGAGCTCGGTGAGCGCGTCGCTGGTCTGGCCGCGCTTGGCGAGATCGGAGATCCGCTTGAACTCGTCGTACGCCGCCGGCGGCACGTTGGCGAACGTCTTGCCCTCCCGACCGGCGTCGACGATGTGGCGCAGCATCGCGACCACCTCGTCGTGCGAGGCCGGAATCCAGCCGCCCCAGTCCGACTTGTCGATCGATTCCACCAGCTTCTTCGCGATCATCGGTGTGGCTTCGTCTGCGAGCCGGCTATCGATCGCGATCTGCAGCAGATCGCGGGTGCGGTTCGCGAAGGTATTCTGCTTCGGCGAATACGACACATGCTGGATCCATGCCGGATCGACCTCGGCGATCGCGCCGAGCGTGGTCGCGAGCATGTGGAGCAGCACCACGGTTTGCTTGTGGCGGCGGTGGGCGTTGATCACCTCGGGGCGATCGGTCGATTGGGCGCTCGGCAGCTTGCCGGCCAGCGCGTCGATCTCCGGTTTGTCGGCCCACGCGCGTACCGTCACGTGGCGGCCGAGCGGCTGGGCGTCGCCGAGCTCGGTCATCGCCGTGCTCGCGGTGTCCGCGGCCGCCACATAACCGATCACCCACGCCACATCGTCGGCCTTGTCGAGCTCGGCCAGCTCGCGGAGCGCGCTGTGCGGATCGCCGGTGCGCGCCCAGTCCTTGATCGACTCGATCGCGAGCCGCACCCCGATCAGCGGCTGCAACAGCTGGCTGGCGTAGTCGACCTGCTCGGTGAGGTCTTCCTTCCAGTGCGGCAGCGCGCGCACGGCGGGGTCGGCGTAGATCCGGATCTTGGCGATCCGTGGATCCCCGACCTTGGCGTGCGCCGCTTCGAGCGTGGCGGGTAAGTACTTCATCGCATTGACGGCTGACAGCTCGGATTGCGCGCCACCGCACGCCGCGAGCGCACTGCCGATGGCGGCGATCACGAGCCCGGCTACGGCCGCTGCGCAACGCATGCCTCGACTTTCCCCGGTGCGCTGCCCTCACGCAAGCGCCCAGGGTACGATGCACCGGTGTTACTGCTCGACGAGCGAATCAAGGCCGATGGTACCCATGCGCGGACGTGGGCAGCGTGGCCGGCCGATGAGGGCGATGCCAGCGATCGCTTGCAGATCCGCGATAGCGATGGGCTGGCCGGCGCGCTGTCGCTGGTGGCGGTCGATCGCGTGATGAACCGCTACGGACGCCCACTCGAGCGCGATGTTGCGCAAGCGGGTGAGTCGATGCGCTGCGGGCGCTATCGGTTGCGGCGGCTACGATTTCACGCCGTGGTCGATGCCGAGGCCCGCGACTATCTGGTCTGGGAGGCTCCCGACGCAGAGCCGCTCGCGTGCGTCGCTGCGACAGCGACAGCGGCGCTCCGGCATCTGGTCATCCGGCTTGCCGCGACCCGTCAGGAATCTGAGGCACCCTGACGGTCCTGCGCAGATTCCGCACGGTTGTGCTTTGTCGATCGGCTCGACGATACGTGCTTGAGAACTACAGGCCGACTGCTACACAATGGTATCTGTCATGGCGCGCTGGGTACTGTCGCTGACACTGGTGATGGGAACCTCCGTTGCGTCGGCGGCGTCGGCGCAGACTGCGCAACCGCAACTCGCGACGTCATTGAACGCAGTCGTGGAGTCGGCCGAGCTTTCCGCGAAGGTCGCAGAGCGCCGCGTCGCGCAGCTCGCCTTGTATCGTGGACAGCTCGCGAAGCGTTATCAGGATCAGCTCAACGCGATCGATCGACTGAAGAAACAGCGAGCGTCGTGGCGGCTCGATCGAGAATTGCGCGAGAGCATGTCGAGCTCACTCGAGACCGCGAACCAGCTGACCGCCTCGACCCGCGAGCTGGATGCCGCGCGGCAGCACCTGGTGAACGCGCGCCGCACGTACTTGATCGCGATCGATGGCGAGCTTGGCACCGGCCCGGTGCCAGCGCGCCGGCAGGCCCTCGAGCGCGCCAGGCGGGCCCTCGTGCCGCAGCTTCGAGACGTGCCCCACCGCATCGTGCTGCCTGATCTCGACGTTGATCTGCTCGCCGATCCCGAGGAGCTCGACCAGCACGCCGCCGAGCTGCGCGCGACCGAGGGCGAGCTGGCGCGCGAGGTCGCGGGCCTCGAGGCCCAGGCCGTGGCGCTCGATCACCTCGCGCAGCTGCGCAAGCAGCACGACCGCGCCGGCGATCTGTTCAACCGCGACGACGATCAGCCGCATCGCAACACGGTCCGCAAGACCGACGGCAATGAGGATACCACCGGCACGGGGGGGCAGTGGGACAACCCGCACTCGCCATCCACGCCGCCGGGGGTCACGCCGATCAGCGCCGAGAACTACGTGCCGATCGTGCTGGCCGACGTCATCGATGCGTCGACGATCAGCACGTTCGCGGCGGCGGAGCGCTCGGGCGATCCAGCGCAACGCGCGGCGGCGGCCCACAAGGCTCACGACGCCGTGGCCAAGCGCATCGACCAGGTGCGGAAGAAGCGCGCGGAGATCGAAGCGCGCGCGAGGCAGCTGCGCGCCGTGCACTGATCGCGCATTGCGTGCGGTGCTTCACATCTGGCGCGTAGGTGCTTGGGCTCCGGCAGATCGCGCACGCGCGTCCGTGTGACCTTCAGTGTGAATAGATCACGCCGCCGTAGAGCAGGTCGCGGCGAAACGAGGCGGCATCGGAGTTGCCGAAGTCGCGCCACATGGCCCCACGGGCTTCGAACGACCACGAGGACGACAGCTCGCGCGCCAGCCGGATCTGCAGCGAGCTGCGGTTCTCGTCCTCGAGGTTGGTGAACTCCTGGTGCTGGAGGTTCTTCTCGACCACCACGCCGTCGGGATACTGATCGATCTGCAGCGTGGCGGTGATGGTGCCGAACAGCTTCCCGGGCAGCTCGGCGGTCGCCGAGGTCATCACGCGGTGGCGGATCAGCGACTGGCCGTAGCTGTTGGAGTCGACCACGGTGGCCTGGTAGCCGGTCGTGACGACGATCTCGCCGGTCCAGGTGAGCTCGATGTCCGCGCGCTGATAGCGGTCGCGCCGCGTCAACGACGTCCCGGCAGAGCAGTGCTCCTCCGCGGGCGCGCCGGGCGGACAGATGTTGGTCAGCGCGGGGCTCTCGTACGTCCGCGCCTCGAACCCGAACGTGGTCGCGAGCTCGAGGCTCCGGGTCTTGCCGGAGGACTGCCACAGCACGAGATCGAGCCGCGCGTTGGCCGACGGTCCGTGCCAGTCGAACGACTGGTCAGGCTTGTACCGGAACGCGCGCGCGCCGACGGCGAGCGTCAGGCGGCGGCCGTCGCCATTGCTCAGCGCGAGCAGCCCGTCGGCGCCGAGGTTGCGAAACGTCCGCGCGCCGACCGGGGCGGTGATCGCGCAGGCATCGGCAGCGGTGAGGCTGATACCGGCGGCGATCGCCGGCCCGTCGAGCGGATGCAGCCAGCGAACCTGGCCCGCGTACAGCATCACGTTTTCGTCCTTCGCCTGCTTGCTGGCGACCATCCGGGCGAGCCCGGACAGCCCCAGCACGTAGACGCCGCCGAGCAGGCCGTCCTTGTGGTCGACGCGGGCGCCCGCACGACCGACCGGGGCGGCGATCCGAGCCGACGGCTCGCCATCGGGCGCGGTCTCCATCCGCTTGACGTTCGAGTCGCCCTCGGCGCCGCCCTCGAGGGTGACCGTCCACGGCTCGGCTTCGGCGAGACCCCACAATCCGAGGACGCCAAGAGCCGCGGGGAACACCGCGCGACGCATGGCCGCAGCGTACCGTATCGCGGCGATCCATCGTTCGTGGTACGCAGAGCTGTGATGCGACTCGCATGGCTGCTGACGTTCGTGCTTGCCGCTTGTAAGGGCGACGCGGTCAAATGCGACCAGGGATGTCGTAATTTTGCCACGCTGGCTTACTGGAAAAAGGTCGACGCCGACGTGGCCGCTGCGCCGCCCGAGCAGCGCGCTGCCATGCGCAAGAAGTTCCTCGGCAGGTTCGACAGCGAGCTCGAGGGCGGCATCGACCTCTGCGTCAGCCAGTGCCAATCGGCGAACAACACCGACGATCTCGACTGCATGATCGCGGCAAAAACCGGCGATCAAGCGCTCGCTTGCTTCAAGAAGTAGACCTCGTACACTGACGCGATGTGCGGTGAGCCGCGGTCATGGCCCGACCAACGAGTGGACCGGCTCGCTGCCCGTGTGCGCTGGCTCGACCGCTACCGTAGGTTCATCGCCCTGGTGGCCGCTGCGCTGGTCGCGCCCCTCATGATCGCCCAGGTCGCCGGCGAGCTTGGCGCTGGCTGGCCCGAGATGCACGCGACGCTGTTGTCGCTGATGCTCGGCGTGGTCGTGTGGTGGGTCGTCGAGGTCGGCTTGGTCTACGTCACGGCGCTGTGGGAGACCGAGCACGATCGCCTGATCCGCGAGCGCGGCGTGCCTCGCGCGATCCTCCGCAAGATCCGGACCTGACGTCGCGCGGCGATTCGTGTCTTCGCGCGGGCCGCACCGAAACGACAAACGGCAGCCGAAGCTGCCGTTTGCTTGAACCATCGACGCGCGACGCGATGCGCGTCGACGGTCCCGAGGGGCGAACCGCCCCCCGATCGACCTAGAAGTCCATGCCGCCCATGCCGCCCATGCCACCCATACCGCCCATGCCACCGCCGCCACCGCCGCCGCCGGCCGGGGCCGGTGCGTCCTTCTTGGGGCGCTCGGCGATCATCGCCTCGGTGGTCAAAAGGAGCGCGGCGACCGACGCGGCGTTCTGCAGCGCGGTGCGCACGACCTTGGTCGGGTCGATCACGCCGGCCTTGACGAGGTCGCCGTACTCGAGGGTCGCGGCGTTGAAGCCGAACGGCCCGGTGCCTTCCTTGACCTTGCTCACGACGATCGAGCCATCGACGCCGGCGTTCGACGCGATCTGGCGGAGCGGCTCCTCGATCGCGCGGCGCACGATCGCGACGCCGAACGCCTGCTCCTCGCTGAGCTTGAGCTTGTCGAGCGCGGACTGCGCGCGGATGAGCGCGACGCCGCCACCGGGGACGACGCCCTCTTCGACCGCGGCGCGCGTGGCATGCAGCGCATCCTCGACGCGGGCCTTCTTCTCCTTCATCTCGACTTCGGTCGCGGCGCCGACCTTGATGATCGCGACGCCACCGACGAGCTTCGCGAGCCGCTCCTGCAGCTTCTCGCGGTCGTAGTCCGACGTGGTCTCCTCGATCTGCTTGCGGATCGTGCGGACGCGCGCCTCGATCTCGGCCTTCTTGCCGGCGCCGTCGACCACGGTCGTGTTGTCCTTGTCGACCGTGATGCGCTTGGCCTGGCCGAGGTCGGCGAGGGTGAGGTTCTCGAGCTTGAGGCCGAGATCCTCGGTGACGGCCTGGCCACCGGTCAGCACGGCGAGGTCCTTCAGCATCTCCTTGCGGCGATCGCCGAACCCCGGCGCCTTGACCGCACAGATGTGGAGCGTGCCGCGCAGCTTGTTGACGACCAGCGTGGCGAGCGCCTCACCGTCGACGTCCTCCGCGATGATCACGAGCGGCTTGCCACTCTTGGCAACCTGCTCGAGCACCGGGAGCAGCTCCTTCATGTTCGAGATCTTGCGCTCGTGGATGAGCACGTAGGCGTCGTTCAGCACGACCTCCATGCGCTCGGTGTCGGTCACGAAGTACGCCGACAGGTAGCCGCGGTCGAACTGCATGCCCTCGACGACGTCGAGCTCGGACGTCATGGTCTTGGCCTCTTCGACCGTGATCACGCCTTCCTTGCCGACCTTCTTCATCGCCTCGGCGATCATCTCGCCGATCTCGGTGTCGCCATTGGCGCTGATCGTGCCGACCTGCGCGATGTCGTCCTTGCCCTTGGTCGGGGTCGAGAGCTTCTTGAGCGACTCGATGACCGCGGAGACCGCGGTGTCGATGCCGCGCTTGAGCTCCATCGGGTTGTGCCCGGCCGCGACGAGCTTCGAACCCTCGCGGTAGATCGACTGCGCGAGCACGGTGGCGGTGGTGGTGCCATCGCCCGCGTTGTCGGAGGTCTTGGAAGCGACTTCCTTGACCATCTGCGCGCCCATGTTCTCGAACTTGTTCTCGAGCTCGATCTCCTTGGCGACGGTGACGCCGTCCTTGGTGACCGTCGGGGCGCCCCACGACTTCTCGATCACGACGTTGCGGCCACGCGGGCCGAGGGTGACCTTGACGGCGTTCGCGAGCGTATCGACGCCCGCCATCACGCGGTTACGGGCCTTCTCATCGAAAATGATGTCTTTGGCAGCCATGATGCAACTCCTTTAGTCGAGCACGCCGAGGACTTCGTCCTCGCGCAGGATGATGAGATCGGCACCGTCAACTTTGATCTCGGTGCCGGCGTACTTGCCGAACAGGATCCGGTCGCCCGCCTTGACGTCGAGCTTGACCAGGACGCCATCCTCGGTGCGCTTGCCCGTACCGACGGCGATGACGTTGCCCTCGAGCGGGCGCTCCTTCGCGGAGTCAGGGATAATGATGCCGCCGCGGGTCTTCTCGACCTCCTCGACGCGGCGAACCAGGATGCGATCCTGCAGCGGACGAACGTTCATGGCTTAGCTTTCTCCTGTGAAGTTCTCGATGAACAGCCGTTTGTTAGCACTCACCGGAGGCGACTGCTAACAGCGCCTTGGTAAGGCGGTTGCCGGGCGTGCGCAAGGGGCTAGCCGTTCGAATTCGTTGGTAACTGCGGACGCGCCCGGGCGCACGGGCGGGGCCGAAACTCGGTGCGAATCGACCGCCCTGAGCGAGGATCGAGTGGGGATCTAAGCGCACAGGATCAGAGGTGATCTTGCCTTCGGGGCGATCTGGCCGAAGGATCGAGACATGGACGTAACGCTGGCCGCTTCGGTTGATGAGTACTTCCACGAGGTCGTTACCGATGCGCTGCAGGCGGTCGACCTGGACGCCTCCGAGCCGGCGGGTTGGTACCTGGTCGGCCTGCTCGGTGAATTCACCACCGCCCGGCTGACCGATGAGCCGCTCGGGATCAAGCTAGCCCAGGCCGCCGAGAGCCCGGGCGAGCGCGTCCGGACGCTCAAGGAGGTCGGTGACACGTCGCTCTATGTGGCCGGGTTCTTTGCGGAGTCCTTGACGCATTCGCTGATCGACGTCGACTACTACGTCGGCATCGGCCAGAGCGCGTATACCCAGCTCGCGCGCTCGCTCGGCAGCAAGAAGTCGATCGGCGAGGTCTACCAGGAGCTGGCCGCCAAGTTCCCGCGGTTCGTCGATGCGCTGGTCGCGGTTCGCAAGCGCGTCACGCTCGCCGAGCTGAACGCGACCAATGATATCAGCCGGCTGTACGACATCTGGCTACGCACGCGCGACGAGTGGGTCGAGAAGAAGCTCAAGCAGGCGGGCCTCCTGGTTCATGGGACCAAGGTCCTGCAGTAGTGCACACCCTGGGTCGCGTCCAGCGCGGCCTCGAGGAGCTCTATCGGGTCGCCACCGGCGTGGAGGTCGGCGACTTCGTGGTCGGGAGCGAGCTGCGCGATGCGCTGGTGACCGCGCGCCGGCCGCGCGAGCAGCTGCTGGTCTGTGAGGCCGATGGTGAGATGGCGCTAGCGCTGTTCATCGATCCGATCGCGCTGGCGAACCTGACCAGCCACGATCCGTCGCGCCGGCTGGGCGATCACAACTTCGGCGACTTCCTGCTCGCGATCGAGGGCGTCAGCCACTTCATCTACGCGATCTGCTGCGCCCGTGCCGAGCGGCCGGTCAGCCAGCTCGAGCTCGAGCTGCAGGCCGAGGTCGACAAGTACGTCACGTGCCTTCTGACCACGGAGCCCGAGGTCGCGGTCTCGGCGGGGCTGCGCCGGCGGCTGTTCGGCGACGTGACCTACGAGCCCGATCTCGATCACGACGAGCACGCGCGGTATCGCGCCGCGAACGACAACGCCCAGCGCTACACGACGTGGCTCGAGCAAGCCTACGTCGGTCCGCGCAAGATCCCCGAGATGCTCGCCGAGCTTCGCCGGTTTTATCGTCTCGGCCTCGCCGGCAAGCTCGCGGTGATCGCGCGCTCGAACGCGCGCGCCGCCTAGTCGATGGCGCTCGGAACGTCGCCGAGCGGATCGGCGTCGTAAATTGACATAAGGCTGTCAGAACTCCCCCCTAGAGTCTCCTGGCAACACCGACTTGCCTCAAGGAGAAGACGATGACGAAGTCCGAAACGACGACAAAACATCTCGGCGGCTGTCACTGCGGCGCGGTTCGATTCGAGGTCGAGCTCGACCTCGCGGCCGGCGGCACCATGTGCAACTGCTCGATCTGTACCAAGCTCGCGATCGTCGGCGCGGTGGTCAAGCCGGCCGCGTTCCGGATGGTGTCCGGCGCCGACAGCCTGGCGACCTACGAGTGGGGCACCAAGGTCGGGCAACGCAAGTTCTGCAAGCACTGCGGCGTGCACTGCTTCGGCCCGGGACACCTCGAGATGCTCGGCGGCGACTTTGTCTCGGTGTACCTCAACACACTCGACGACTTCGATCTCAGCACGACGAAGATCGGGTACTGGGACGGTCGCCACAACAACTGGCAGGCCGGCTTGCGCCCGACGCCGTGGCCGGTCTAGCTGATCACGCGATTGTCGATCAGCCGCGTCGTGCCGACGAACACCGCGAGCGCGAGCACGGCCGGCGCGGCGATCTGATCGATCGATGTCAGCTCGCTGGCGTCGCGTAGCTCGGCGTAGTCGATCCGGAGGTCGGTCCGCGCGGCGGCCTCGGCTTCGATCGGGGCGCGGGCGGCGGCGACCAGCGCGGCGGCGCGGCGCTCGCCACCGGCGAACGCGAGCTCCGCGGCGGCCAGGCCGGCCGACAACGAGCGCGCCGCGCGGCGCTGGTCGGTCGACAGGTACGCGTTGCGCGAGCTCAGCGCGACGCCGTCGGCCTCGCGCACGATCGGCACGCTCGCGATCTCGATCGCGAAGTCGAGGTCGCGCACCATGCGGCGGATGATCGCCAGCTGCTGATAGTCCTTTTCGCCGAACACGGCCAGGTGGGGCCGGGTGATGTGAAACAGCTTGGCGACCACGGTGGCAACGCCGGCGAAGTGGCCCGGCCGGCTCGCGCCGCACAGCGGTTGCGCAAGCTCGCGGACCTCGATGAACGTCTGGCTGCCGGGGGGATACATCGCCGACGCCGGCGGGCAAAACGCGAGATCGATGCCGGCGGCGCGCGCCTTGGCGATGTCACCGGCCTCGTCGCGTGGGTACCTCGACAGGTCCTCGTTGGGGCCGAACTGCGTCGGGTTGACGAAGATCGTCAGGATCACGACGTCGGCCTTGCCGCGCGCCGCGTGGACGAGGGCGAGGTGGCCGTCGTGCAAGGCGCCCATCGTCGGAACGACGGCGATGCGCCGCCCGTCGCGGCGCAGATCCTCGGCTTTGGCCTGCATCGCGGCCGGGCTACGGAAGATTTCGAACGGCAACGTCACGCGATATACCTCAGCAACGGAGGGCGTCGGCGCACTCGGGGAACTGCGTCAGCAGAATGGTGATGTTGTGGAGCACGGCCGGCTGGCCCCCGCACGCCATCGCGTCGATCCGCGCGATGCAGCGGTTGGCTGCGGCGCAGTGCGCTGGCGGCGCGACGCGGGACATCGAATCGCAGATCGCCGCCGCGTTCGCGTCGCTGGTACCGCACGCGAGCATCCGGCGGCAGACGTGTGCGGCCATCGCGAACAGCGCGGCCGTGCCCTTACGTCGGGTGGCATTGCCGCTGGAGCCGGGCGGCACGACGAACGCGCCCTGCTTGGGCGCGAGGGTGTTGGGCATCGGGTCCTGGCTACCGGTATCGACGTCGGGATCGGGCGAATCGGCATCGGGATCTCGCGGCGACGGAGCGGTGGGTGGCGACGCCCATGGATCCGGCGTGGCCTGGGCCTGCGGAGGCGATGGCTTGGGTGCGGCCTTGGGCGCGACCTGCGGCTGCTTGATATCGGGCTCGGTCTGCATCCGCTCAGGGGCCGGCGGCGGCGGCAGCGCCGACTTGCGATCGACCTGGAAGCCGCCGCGACTGGGCGGCCACGCCATCAGCACCACCGCCGCGATGATCGCGAGGATCGCCACCACGATCACGACGGCGGGCCAGCTTCGCCACGCCGAGGGCCGAGGCTCCACGGGATAGCTCGTCGGCCGCGGCGGCAGCACCGGCGGGGCAGCCTCGCGTGCGGCGGAGGCCATCGAGCCGCCCGGTCCGGCGGGACCGGGCGCGGCGGGCGCGATCTGCGTGGCGGCGAGCGCCGGTGGCGCATAGCCGGTGGACCCGCCTGGAGGGGCCGTCCGAGCGGCGGACGCCAGCAGCGGCGGCAGCGGGGCGCTCGCGGCGGGGCGCGCGGGGTGATAGCTCGTCAGATCGGCCTTGCAGTGTTTGCACTTGCCCGCGATCGGGTGAACCAGGCCGCCACATAGCGGACACGGAACACGGGCATCCGATGTGCCTGGGCGAGCCGCAACAGCCATGTGCCCACATGCTGCCAGGCGAACGCGCCCGAAGCAAAGCCAACGAAAGCCAACCGCGTCGCCAGCGCGCTCGTTGCCAACCTACGCGGACGCCCTACAGTGAGCCAGATGTCAGATCGGGTTCCGCCGCCTCGGGTCTCCGAGCACGACGTGTACATCGACGGCCTCGATCCCCGGCACGAGGGCGTGCGGATCGCACAGCTGTCCGATATCCACGTCGGCAATCTCACGCCCGCGCCGCACGTCCGCGCCGCGATCACCGCGGCCAACGCGGCGCGGCCGGATCTCATCGTGCTGACCGGCGACTACGTGTGCTGGCGACGCCACGAGGTCGCGCTCGCCGCCGAGCAGCTCGGTGGGCTGACCGCGCCGCGCGTGCTCGCCGTGCTCGGCAACCACGACTACATGGTGTGGAGCGACGGCGTGACCGCCGCGCTCGAGCGCCACGGCTACGAGGTGCTGCGCAACGCGACGACGGTCGCCGAGGTGCGCGGCGCGCCGCTCGCGATCGTCGGGGTCGACGATCCGGTCACGCGCCACGACGATCTCGACGCGTCGTTCGTCGGTGCACCGGCCGGGGTGACCAAGGTCGTGCTGTGCCACCTCGCGGATCGCGGGCCCGCGCTCGCGCGCCGCGGCGCCGATCTCGTGCTGTCGGGTCATACCCACGGCGGGCAGATCTACGTGAAGGGCATCACCGATCGGCTGATGAAGCGGTTCGGGATGAGCTATCGCCGAGGGCTGTACCCGCTCGCCGACCGCGGATCGGCGCCCCGGCGCAGCACGCTCTATGTCACGCCCGGCGTCGGGTTCTCCGGAGTCACGCGGCGGGCCGGCGAGGGCACCCACGCCGAGGTCGCCGTCCTGACGTTGCGCAGGGTCCCCTCGATCGCACGCGCGGCCTGAGCTGACCTGAGCTGACCTGAGCTGAGCTGACCTGTGCTGTGCGGTGCCCGCGATTCCGCGTGCGGCCTGCGGGTGATGCCGTATAAGACAATCACCTATGACCGAAACCGCGAAGGTGTTCGCGAGCATGCTGATCCACTACAAGGCATGGGCGAACGAGGTCGTCTACTCGATCGTTGCCGCGCTGCCCGAGGGTGAAGCCGTCAAGCCGCGCAACACGCTGTTCAAGACGATGGTGCACACGCTGAACCACGTGTACGTGGTCGATAGCATCTTCCGGGCGCACCTCCAGGGCGTGCCGCATCCCTACACGGCGCGCAACACGCCGACGTCGCCGCCGCTCGAGGAGCTGCGGCAGTCGGTGACGCAGTCGGATCGCTGGTACGTCGATCACGTGACCGCGCTGACCGAAGCCCAGCTCCACGAGCGCATCGACTTCCAGTTCGTCGGCGGTGGCGACGGCAACATGTCGCGCATGGAGATCGTGATGCACCTGGTGAACCACGGGACGTATCACCGCGGGTTCGTCGGGGCGATGCTCAACGAGGCAGGCGTCAACCCGCGCGCCACCGACCTGACGGTGTTTCTGCGCGACGTGTGGCGTCCCCACGCGCCGGCGATCTCGGCAGCGGCGAGCTCGTAAGCCACGCATGCGGTCGCCGAGCTAGCGGCGGCGGGCCATCGCGCTCTTGATGATGTCGGTGAACCCGCCCTGGCCCTCGGCGAGCATCGCGTCGAGCTCGTAGCCGACGCCGACGACCTTGCGGCGGGCGGGAAACGCCAGCGCCGCGAACGTGTAGATCACGATCGCGAGCGACACCCGGATCCCCGCCATGCCGAGCCAGCCGCCGGCGCCGAACGTCAGCACGCCGAACCGGAGCAGCGTGGCGATCGGCTCCTGCACGTCGGAGAATAGATGCCGTGGCGCGAGCGCCGTGGACTGGCGGGGCGCCAGGGCGCGCGACGGGGTCGGGCGGGCGGACTCAGGGCGCAGCGGCCTACCCTTCGCGAGCAGGGCGACGACGTCGCGGGCGCGCTGCGGGCGCTTGTCGGGATCCGGATCGGTCATCGCGGTGAGCGCGGCACGAAACCCCGGATCGAGCGACGGCAGGTGGCGGTCGAGGTCCATGCGCAGGCCCTTGCGCGGAACGTCCTCGGGCTCGGTGCCACCGGCGAGCGCGACGATCGTGGCGCCCAGCGCGTAGATGTCGGTCGCGGAGGTGACCTGGCCGTGGAGCTGCTCGGGCGCCATGTAGCCGTAGGTGCCGACGATCGTCGAGCCGCCGCGGTCGCGCGCGGCGTCCAGTACGCCGCCGAAGTCGACCAAGGAGATCTTGCCGTCGGGACCGCGCATGATGTTCGACGGTTTCAGATCGCGATGCACCACCACGGGCGTGCGGGTGTGGAGATAGTCGAGGACCTCGAGGCAGCGGATCAGCACGTCGCGCAACTCGAGCTGCGACAGCCGGCGCCGGGCCACCAGATCGCGCAGGTTATCGCCGGGGGCGCGCTGCATGACCAGGTTGAAGGTGCCGGGCGGCTCCTCGATCGTCGCGATGTGCCGGGGCACGCCGGTGTGGCGCAGCTGCGACAGCACCTTGGCCTCGCGTTCGAACAGCTCGAACGACTTCCAGGTGCCGCGCGGCATCAGCCGCTTGACGATGACCTCGCGATCGTCGGCGCCCTTGGCCTTGTCGTCGCGCGCAATGTGGATCTCCCCCTGCGAGCCTTTGCCGAGGCGAGGTCCGAGCCGATATCGACCACCGATCAACGGGCCATCGAAGGCCATCCCTCTTGATAGCACCTCGCCCGCCGCCGGTGGGTCGATGGCCGGCGCGGACTATTCGTAGGGCGTGAACGCGGCGGCCGACTGCTTGGTGCGGGCGAGCTCGGCGAGCTCGGTGGGCGTGTACGCGGCGGCGCTACCGGCGGGCAGCCGGGCGCGGATGAAGCCGATCACCAGCCGGCGCGCGGCCTGGCCGGCCGCGACGAGCGTGGGGTCGCCGACCTCGACACACTCGTCCCACAGCTCGAACAGCGCCTGCTTGCGGGCGCGCGGATCGGCGATCGCCTGCCACAGGGCGTCCAGGTTGCGCTGCATGATCTCGGCGGCGCGCTTGAGCTGCTCGGCGCGGTGCTTGCCGCCGAGCTGCGCGCGCTCGTCGCGCGTGGCATCGAGCAGCGCGAGCTTGCGGCTGGCGTACGGATCACCGCTGTGACGGCGCATCAGCCAGTCGTTGATGTCGAACCCGCCGCCGATCACGGGGATCAGCACCGTGGAGGCTCGGTCGCCGGAATCGGTGGATGCGCCCGGGGTGACGTGGAAGTCCTTCGACAGCGGTGCGACCTTCGCCGGGTCGAGCGGCTCGCCGTAGGTGCCGCGGTCGGTCTCGTACCAGGCTGCGAGGCCGCGGCCGAGATCGCCCGCCGACGGCAGCGCGAGGTGGACGTGGAGATTGCGGCGATCGGTGAGCTTGACCGTCCCGTCGGGGTTCACCTTGGCGACGAACACGCCTTGGTCGGACCGCCGGGTGCCGCCGCCGGATTCGCGCAGGATGCCGGTCTTCTGGTCCTGCTCGGGGACCGTCCCTCGGGGCGCGTGGTCGAGGTCGTCCCAGCGCCCGCTCGGCGTCGCCAGTCGCGCGGCGTCGCCCCGCCGCATTGTCAGCAGCCCCGGCCGATCGGCGGGCCGTCGCGGCGCGGGCTCTCCCGCGGCACGGGAGGTGGGACTGGTCGTCGCGCCAGGGGTGGTCACCGCGATCGCGTCGTGATGATCGCCCGGAGCCGGCGCTCGTGGCACCGCGGAGCGCGCCGCGACCGTCGCTGGCGGCCCGGGCTCGACCGGCGCATCATCGACGATCGCGACGTCGAGCGGCTGGGCCGGCGACACCGCGTGTGGCTCGACCGCCACGATCTCGATCAGCGTGGTCGCGCGTGGCGCGCGCGCGGAGTGCGGGTCGTGGGCTCGGGTGCCGATCCAGATGACCACCGCGGCGTGCACGCCCGCCGACATCCCGACCGCGAGCCGCAGCTTCCGCACAGCGCTACGACCGCGCTTTGCGCCGAACCGTTGCTCGGCGCGGACGGAGGCACGCAGCGCACAGCTCCGGATCGCCGTTCGCGTCGACGACGCAGCCGGACGAGCCCGCCACGTCGGCGCGGGTCTGCGCGGATCTGCGCGGGTGGGCACGGTCGGCGCGGTGTCGGCACGGGCGGCGCGGGGCGGCGCGGGGGGCGGCTTGGCGGCGGCGCGGGGGCGGCGCGGCGGAGTGCACATCGCGCCCGAGATTCGCGTGGTTAGTGCCCGTCGAGAGCGAGCTCCGGTTGCTAGAGTGGGCCGGTGCCTACCGATGGCGAGCTCGAGCTAGCGTTCTACGAGAAGTTTCTGTGGAGCCGCGGGCTCGAGCCGTACCCGGTCCAGGAGCAGGCGATCACCCATATCTTCGCCGGCAAGAGCGTCCTGGTCACGGTGCCGACCGGCACCGGCAAGACGCTGATGGCCAAGGCGGCGCTGTACGCCGCGGTCGGCCGCGGGCAGCGGGCGGTCTACACCACGCCGCTGCGGGCGCTGACCGAGGAGAAGTACCGCGAGCTGTGCGCGGACTTCGGCGACGAGAACGTCGGGTTCGCGACCGGCGACTACAAGGTGAACCGCGACGCGCCGATCCAGGTCGAGGTCGCCGAGATCCTGTGGAACCGGATCGTCGCCGACAAGAACGTCTCGCCGGCCGAGATCGTCGTGATGGACGAGGGCCACTACTTCAACGACCCCGAGCGCGGCTATGTGTGGGAGCAGTCGATCATCGGGCTCGATCCGCGGACCCAGCTGATCGTGCTGTCGGCGACGGTGGGTCACCCCGAGCGGTTCTGCCACTGGGTCGAGCTGACCCGGCGGATGCCGATGGAGCTGGTCGACTCGCGCGAGCGCAAGGTGCCGCTGGTCCACGAGTTCCGCGAGGAGATGCTGATCGACACCGTGCGCGACCTCGCGTTCACTGGCGACGTGCCGGCGATCGTGTTCGTGTTCGGCCGCGAGCAGTGCTTCGAGGTCGCGCGGCTGCTCAAGTCGTGCCGGCGGTTCACCACCGACGAGGAGAAGGCCAAGGTCGAGAAGCTGTGCGACGACACGCTGCTGCCGACCGGCGCATCGCGGGAGCTCCGCCCGTTGCTCACCCACGGCATCGGCATCCACCATGCCGGGATCCTGCCGCGCTACAAGCAGCTGGTCGAACAGCTCGCGCTCGAGCGACTGATCAAGTTCGTGGTGTCGACCGAGACGATCGCCGCCGGGATCAACCTGCCGGCGCGGACCGTGGTGTTTCCGGCGCTGCGCAAGTTCATCAAGCAGCAGGCCCGCCTGATCACCCCGGCGGAGTATCACCAGATGGCGGGCCGGGCCGGGCGCCCGCAGTTCGACGACCGCGGCCTGGCGATCACGCTGGCGCCCGAGCAGATCGTGAGCGACATCAAGAAAGAGCTCAAGGACGCCGCGAAGCGGCCGGCGTACGACGAGGGCAAGGTCAAGAAGTCGATCTACAACAAAGCGCGATCGGAGGCGCAGCGCAAGGGTGACATCGTGTGGAGCCCCGAGGTCCACGCCGAGCTGGTCCAGGGCGAGCCCGCGGAGCTGCGCAGCAAGACCAAGATCTCCGCCGAGCAGGTGCTCGCGATCGGGTTGCCGGACCTGACCGCGACCAAGATCGCACCCGACAGCATCGAGGCCCGGATGGCGGCCGCCGAGGCGTCGCTGCCGCCGTCGATGCGGCTCGATATCCTGACCGTGATCGAAAATCTACTGCTCGAGGATCGCGAGCGGCTCGGGCTGCAGAAGACGCTCGCGCAGCTGGTCGACAACCTCAAGGCGATCGACGTGATCGACGAGCACGGCCATCAGATCGCGGGCCAGATGATCCGCGAGCTCCAGGGCATGGATGGCCTGTTCATCTACTACGTGCTGTTCAACCACCAGCTCGACTACGTCGAGCTCCGCGAGCTGATCGAGTACATGATCGACCACGACGCGATCCAGCGCCTGCTCGATCGCAAAGGGGAGGACGCCAAGCGCGAGTGGTGCCGCACCAAGCTGCGCGAGCTGCGCGAGGCCAATCCGATGATCACGTGGGAAGACGTCGAGGCCGAGTGGGACAAGGAGCATCCGCGCCCGCTCACCAAGGTCGAGCAGATCCACGCCGAGCTGTCGGCCAAGGTCCCGCACCCCGAGCTGCACGGCGGCAAGAAGCCCAAGAATGTGTGGGCACAGCTCGAGGACTCGGGCCTTCAGTTCCTCGAGTTCATCGAGAAGCACGCGCTCGAGCACGAGGAGGGCAACCTGTTCTCGTACCTGGTCCGCGTGATGAACCACGCGCGCAAGCTCGGCAACGTCTCCAAGCTCACCGAGTTCGAGGACATGGCCGAGCGGGTCCAGCGCATCCTCGCGCGGGTCGACGTCCGCCTGGTCGACGATCGGAAGTGGGGATGATCGGCGTCATCGGGGCGATGCCCGAGGAGCTCGCGGCGGTGATCGACGTGATCCACGCCGACGAGGTCATCGAGCTGGGCGGCCGGCGCTACTACCGCGGCCGCTACGCCGGGGAACCGGTGGTGTGCGTGGTGAGCCGGATCGGCAAGGTCGCGGCGGCCGCCACGACCGCGATCCTGCTCGAGCGGTTCGCGCCGCGCGCGATCGTCATGACCGGGCTGGCCGGTGCGGTCGATCCACGGCTGGCGATCGGCGACATCGTCATCGCCGACCGGCTGATCCACCACGACCTCGACGCCCGCCCGCTGTTCCCGCGCCACGAGATCCCGCTGCTCGGCGTCGACGAGCTCGCCGCCGACCTCGCGCTGTCCGATCGGCTGGCCACGGCGGCCGCCGCGTTCGTGCCGCCCCCGGAGGTCGCCGCGCTCGGCATCACGATCCCCGGGCTGTGGCGCGGCCTGGTCGCCTCGGGCGATCAGTTCTTCTCGTCGGTGGCGGCGGTCGCCGCGCTGCGCGCGCGGCTGCCGGACGTGCTCGCGGTCGAGATGGAAGGCGCCGCCGTGGCCCAGGTCTGCCACGAGCACGGTGTCCCGTTCGCGATCGCACGCGTCATCAGCGACACCGCCGACCACGCCGCCGCGATCGACTTCGCCCGCTTCCTGGCGGTGGCCTGCGGCCCCTACGCGCGCGCCCTCGTCGCTGGCGCGCTCGGCACGTCGTAGCTGCGCTCGGCGGTCGCTGGAACCGCTTTGTCCGGCCGGCCCGATCGGCGAGACTCGATGCCCGGAGGCTGCGATGGGAACCTTTGACAACCGCGGGCGCCCGGCGCTCCGGCCGCCGGGCTCGCTGCCGCGCGCGCTGAGCGCCGCCATGGCCGGTTTCCTCGACGAATACCTCGGCCGGTCCGGCGCCGAGGTGCCGTTCGCAGGGCGCGACGACGAGCAGCGGCGACTCGATGCGTGGCTCGCGCGGTCCGATGTGCCGGTCGCGCTGATCGTCTCGGAGGCGGGCAAGGGCAAGTCTGCGCTGCTCGCGCGCTGGGCGGCGGCGCAGGCCGAGCGGGCCGCCGGATCGGCACAGGCGCCGCGTGTCGTGTTCGTGCCGATCAGCGTCCGGTTCGCCACGGCGCTGCGCGGTCAGGCGTGGAAGCTGCTGGCGCACGGTCTGGCCGCGGCGTTGGGGCGAGCGTTGCCCGAGGCGCAAGACGCCGCCGCGCTGCGCGCCGAGTGCGTGGCCGCGCTCGCCTCGGTGGCCGGCGACGCGCCGCGGCTGCTCGTGATCCTCGATGGGATCGACGAGGCCGCCGACTGGGCGTGCGGCCCCGATCTTGACCTGTGCGCTGCCGTCAGCGGTGGCCAGGTCAAGCTCGTGTTCTCCGCGCGCACCACGCGCAGTCAGGATGCCGCCGCCTGGCGCGCGCGTCTGGGAATCGCCGACGAGCGCTGCGCGACGTTCGCGCTCGATGCGCTCGATCGCGACGCGGTCGGGGGATTGCTGGCGGCGCTCGCCGGTCCGGCCCCGCGCGTCGCCGCGCTCGCTGCCCCCGCGCTGGCCCGCGAGCTGATCCGGCTCACCGAGGGCGATCCGCTGCTCGTGCGGCTCTACCTCGACGCGTTGCTCACCGGGTCCGCCGCCGGCCAGCTGGCGTGGATGACGCCCGCCGATCTGCCGCGCACCGCACCTGGTCTCGAGGGCTGGTTTGCTCGCTGGTGGGAGCAGCTCGCGCGCACCTGGCGCGATGACGACGCGCTCGCGACCGCCGCCGGCGCGGTGTTCGACGTGCTCGCGACCGCGCTGGCGCCGCTGCCGCGGGCCGACGTCGAGGCGCTGGTCGGCCGGATCGCGCCAGGCGCGCACGACGTCGCGCTGGCGCTGCGCGCGCTCCGCCCGCTGCTCGCCGGCGATCGCGAGGACGGGCCGTTCGTGCTCGGTCACCCGCGGCTGCGCTACTTCCGGCTCGACGCGATGGCCGAGCATGACCGTGCGCGCCTGCGCGGCCAGTTCGCCGCGCACGGCGAAGCCCAGCTCGGCGAGCTCCGTGCCGGCACGCGCCCGGTCGCCGAGCTGTCGCCGTACGTGCTGCAACACCTGAGCGCGCACCTGGTGCTCGATGGCGGCGATCCACGCCGGTTGTGGCGGCTGATCTGCGCTCCGTGGCAGCGCGCCTGGGAGGCGCTCGACGGCACGTTCGACGGCTTCCTCGGCGACGTCCGCCGCGCGTGCGACGCCGCCGAGCGCGCGGTGGGCTCGACCGACGACGCGCTGCGCGCCGACGCCGTCGAGGCGATCGCGCGGGCAGGCCTGGTGGTGTCCTCGGTAGCGAGCCTGACCTATCGCCTGCCGCCCAACCTGGTCGGCCACCTCATCGACGAGGGCATCTGGTCCCCGGCGGTGGCGCTGTCGCGCGCCACGCGCCCCGGCGGCGGGTTGTCGTCCGAGACGCTGTGCGCGCTCGCTCCGCACCTTGACCTCAGCCTCGCGCGGGCGGCGCTCGACGTCTGCGCGCAGCACCCGACATTCATCCACGACCTCCCCGGCACCGAGGGGCTCGCCGCGCTGATCGTCCGGCTCGTCGCGCTGGCCGGCGACGCCGAGGTCGTCGCGGCGCTGGGCCGATTCCCCCCGGCGGTCCGCGCGATGGTCGCGGCGATCGCGTGGCGCGCCTTGCCGCGCGCGGTGTGGCCCAGGCTGGTAACCTTTATCCGCCACGGCGCCGCGCACGTCTCGCATTGCTCGGAGGCGGCCAGCACGGTGTTCGCGGCGCTGCCGATCATCGACGATCGCGCGCTGCGGGACACGCTGATCAAGCGGGCGCTCGCTCGGCTCGACCGCGAGGACTTCGGGCTCGACAACGAGCATGCGGCGCAGCTCGGCGCGGCAGGTCACTGGTCCCATGGCTGGGAGGCGGCCCAACGCGATCGCTCGGCCCACCCACGGGCGCAGATGCTCGCGTTCATCGCGCCGTTCGTGCCCGAGGCGATGCGCGCGGACGCCTACGCGAAGTGGTTCCATGCCTACCGCCAGGCGGCCCGGGACTCCGCGCTGTCGCTGCGCATTCCGTCGCAGCTCCCGGAGCGCATGCGCGACGAGCTGCGGAGCTGGGGACAGTTGTATCTCGGCGCCGTCGGGCGCGCCAAGGCGCTGATCGCCCTCGCATACGACGCCCCCGCGCTGCGCAGCGAAGCGATGGACGCGGTGCGGGTGCTCGGTGGCGCGCACGGTGCGCTGGCCCGGCTGGCGCTGATCCCGGCGCTCGGGCCGCTCGGGCCGCTCGATCCGGCGGACCAGCGCGCGCTCGCGATCGAGAGCTACGATCTGGGCCTCGCGGAGCTCGACGCACAGCGCGGCGACGAGCTGGCGGGCTCGGCCAAGTACTGGAACCGCGGCCCCGACGACATGCAGTGGTCGTACATGAGCCGCTACCGCGAGCCCGCGGCGCTGGTGGTCGATGCGCTGGCATGGATGTCAGCCGACGACCGCACCGAGCGGGCGCGCGCGCTGTTTGCCCGGTTCCGCCGGATCGACGATCGCGCCAGCGTGGTGACGGCGGCGGTCGCCGCGGTCGAGCACGCGCCGGCCGAAACCCACGCGGCGTGGCTGGCGCGCCTGGTGGACCGGCTGGGGCCCGACGCGCACGATGCTCACGCCCTCGCTGCGCTGGCGCGTCTTGCCGATCGCTGTGGCGATCCGCGGCGCACCGAGCTGGCCACGGCTGCCTGGCGCGGCCGGATCAACGCCGGCGATCGACCCGCCGCGGAGTCGCTCGCCATCGCCGCGACGTACCTGCCGGACGCGGCACGCGCGGAGCTGCAGCGCGACGCGCTGACCCGCTGGCACGACACCGCGGGCAACTACAACTGGAACAACGTACTGCGCGGCCTGCGGTACGGCCTCGCGCCGTCGGCTGTGCTGCACGCTCTCGCCATTCCAAGCCTGGGCGGCCCCAGCGAGTACGACCTGACCGCGCTCCTGCCGGTCGTGCCGGCGGACGAGCGTATCGGCGCGGCCACGGCCTGCTTCACGCGGCTATGTTCCCACGGACCATGGGGTGCGCGCGGCCGCATCCTGACCGCGCTCCTGCCGTACACGCCCGAGGCCGGGCGCATCGTGCAGGAAGCTCTCGATCGGCCGCGCGGGTGGAAGCCGTCCACGCCGGCGGCACTGGCGTGGGCCGTGGCGCCGCTGTGCCGAGACGGCCACGTCGAGCGCGCTCGCGCACTCCGCGCCGAGATGACCGGGGAGCCGCTCGCTACCTGGCTCGCCGATCTGGCGCTTGCGACGTTCGGCGCGGCCACCGAGCGCCGCGACGAGCTGATCGCGCGCACGCTCGGGCAGCTGGCGGGCGTCGTCCGTGCCTCCCCGGCGAGCGACCGCGCTTACGCGACACCGGTCACCGACGCGCTCGACCGGGCGCTGGACTGGCTCGTCCCCGTGGGTCGCAGCCACGAGCTCGTCGCGGCCGCGGCATCGCTCCCCGCCGACCACTGGCTCGGCTTCGCGTGGCTACTCCAGCGCCCGGGCCTCGAGGCGAGCTTGCGCGAGCAGCTCACGCCGATCCGGATCCGCGCGCTGGATCAAGGCGACCGCCTGCTGCGCAGCGGCCTCGCTGCGGCACACTGGAGCTCTCTCGTCGCGCCGCCTCGCGCAGGCGAGCTGTGGGCCACGGCGTGGCGGCCGGCCACCGGGTACGCCCGGCAGGGCACGCTTGTCCCGCGGCGTCCGGACGCGCTGGCGGCCCTGATCGAATGGCTCCCGCTCGCGGTCAGGGCCGGCGACGCGAACACGCCGGCCTGGCTCGCCGAGCTAGTGATCGAGATCGGCGACTGGTTCCCGTAGCTCCGGCGTCGCCGCGAGATCAGACTGGCTATCATGCATGTCCTTGATCTCGACTTCGGTCCCCGGACGAGCTCGATCGGATCGCGGGATAGCCGATCGTATCGGCTCGCACCGCTCGTGATGGAGTATGTCGCGCGCTATTGATGCGTAGTACATACGCAGAGGGAGTTGCCATGATCGCGATCACGAGGGCGAATGCCGCGCTGGCATTTGCGTCCGGACTGCTGTTGTCCAGTTGTGCGTTGAGCACTGACTCCGGCGCGGCCGGAAACGAGTCCGCCGCCGAGGCCGCGCAACCGCTCGGCCGGCACAATACCCACTATCAGCTCGTGCGCGTCGCGGAGTACCGCGGCGAGTCCACCACGGCCACCGGCAGCGCGCGTTGGTACATGCCCAGTGTGATCGATGACCAGGACGGTGATGGCCAGAGCGATCTCTTGATCGGCCAGCCCTACGGCCACGGTAGCGATCCAACCCGCCAGGGCGCGGTGCGGATCCTCAGCGGCGCGGATCTCCACGTCGTCCGCACGATCAGCCCCGGCGATGTCGACAACGAGCTCGAGGGCACGTTCGGCTACAGCGCGTATGCGCTCGGTGATCTCAACCACGACGGCGTCACCGATCTCGCGATCGGGTCGCCGGTGATCCGCGGCCGCAACCCGAGCGACGGCACGCTCGACCCCGCTGGCTACCACAACACGGGTGTCACGTGGCTGCTCAAGAGCCAGCCCGCCGGCGGCTACGCGGTCGAGCGCTTGCTCGGCGACGATCCCAGCGGGTTCTTTGGCTACTGGATGGCGCCGATCTCGCTCGAGCTGCCGCGGCTGCTGCGCCATGGGCCGCCGGGTACCGGGCGGTTCCCGCGCTTGCCCGTGCTCGGCCTCGCGTCGTCCCAGGCGCGGTTCCGCGCCGGCCGCGTGTGGGGCATCGAGCCGCGCACCGCCACGGTGGCGTACCGGGCGTCCGACGACCCCGCCAATAACGATACGATCTCCGAGCGCCGCGGCTACTTCATCGCCGCGGCCGCCGATCTCGACGGCAACGGTATCACCGATATCCTGTCGACCGCGAACGGCCAGTGGGCGGCAGGCGATCCGGACCCGCGGCGCTACGCCGGGCGGGTCTATGTCAACGATGGCCTGACCGGCCGCCTGATCCGCGTGATCGAAGGCGCGAGCGACAACCAGATGCTCGGCAACCGGTCCGGCGCGCGCCAGATCGACGACGTCGACGGCGACGGCGTCGACGATCTGCTGGTCGGCACGGCGCAGGACGCCACCGCCTCGGGGGTCACCCAGGGCGGCGTCGCCTACGTGATCAGCGGCCGCGCCATTCGCACCGCGCAAGAGACCGTGCTCAACCTCGCGGCGCACCCCGAGATCATCCTGCGCACCCACACCGGCAGCCACGCCGGCGAGCTACTCGGCGACAACATGACCAACCTGTTCGACCTGGACGGCGACGGCGTCGACGAGTACGCGATCAGCGCGTTCGGCACCGTGTCCAGCACGCCGAACACGGGCGCGGTCATCATCTACAGTGGACGCACGGGCGCCGAGCTGCAGCGGCTCACGGGCGAGGCTGCCAACCTGTTCTTCGGCCAGCAGACCCTCGCGGACCGCGGCAACGGCACGCTCTATGTGTGCGACGTCTACTTCCCCGATCCCGCGACCGGCAGGTCGATCGGCCGCGTCACGCTGTACCGCGCCGCGCCGATCACGGAGTGAAGAGAGAGTCGCCGCAAAATCACAACCTGGCGCCACGTGTTCTCGACGCGCGGCAGGGTGCCGCTGGGGGCCACGATGAGCCGACATTCCCGAGCGATACGCCCCACGACGCACAGCGGTGGCGATCGTGCAGATGCCGCGGGCTCGGCGTCTGCGACGCGTTGATCAACGGCCGCTGCGCTGGTCACGCGCCGACCACAGCCTTCGTCGCGCTCGGTCGACAACACTGCACCTGCAGGATCCGGATCGCGTGAAACGTGCCGACCTGTGTTCGGCGTGAGCAGGTTGTCAGTGGGTTTCTTGTCTCGGGGGACAGCGGAAATGGGAAGCGGAATCAGCGCGCGTTCGCGTAGCGGGGCGTGTTCTTGCGGCGGAGTTGGTACGACAGCAGCGCGAAGCTGGGGCAGTGTCTGTTGCCGTCTGCGCATCTGTATGCTCCCCTGTCACACCTTGGAGGCCAGGCGTGTCTCACACAGGTACAGACGAGATCGAGGCTCGGATCGCGCACCTCGAACAGCGAGACGAACGACTGACGCAGGCGCTGGAGATGCTCGCACGGCACACCACCGCGCCGGCCACGAAGGCTGGCAAGCACTGGGACGGCTACGCCGCCGTGATCGCTTCCTTCATAGGGCTCCTCGCGCTCGCGGTCTCGGGTTACACGGCAATTCTGCAGCGCACGCAGTTGCGCGCCCAGACCTGGCCGCATCTGCGGATCGTGTATTCCAACGTCAAGTCGACCTTCACCCTCGTCAACCACGGCACCGGCCCCGCGCAGATCACTGCGATGCGCGTGACGATGGCCGGCGCGCCAATGCAAACCTGGTCGGCCATCGCGCGCGCCGCCGGTTTCACCGGTGACGAAGGGATTATCTCGTCGTCGGCGCGTCGCGCTGTGCTCTCTCCCGACACGACCCTCGTCATCGCCTCTCCGACGGACCACGAGGCGGCCCGGGTGAAGTTCAAGGAGCTACTCCCCCGTGGGACGCACGCCGTCTCGCTGACCGTCTGCTACTGCTCGGTCCTCCATGAGTGCTGGGTCACCGGTGACGATGTGCCGCAAGAGTTTCCCGACGACCGGTGTCCGATCCGCGAGGGCGAGGGATTCGAAGACTGACCAGTCGTGGGCACCATCGCGCCAGCAGATCGCGACACCAGCCGCGTCGTCGTGGACGAGCCAGCTCGGCTCCGGCGGCGTAACCTGGCGCGTGGTCACGCGCACCGTCCCGCGCGCACTGCGTGCCGGTCTCGCGCGTCCGCCGTGGCGCACGGGCGTGCCATCGCAAGGCCAGGCGCTCCTGCGAGGTACATCCTGTTCGCCGCTTTCCCGGCCCCGTCCCGCTAGACGGCGTCAGGAGCCCACTGCCTCCCCCTGGCGGTGCGCTCCCGAACGAGTATTGCTCGCCGCCCGGCGCCCTGGGCGCCTCGTAGCCAAGCGTCGTTTGTTGGGATAGCCTGGGAGGATGGAGTCGCGATCCATCATCTCTGATCCCCGCATCATGTTGGGCAAGCCTGTCATCGTCGGAACGCGGATCACGGTGGAGTCGATTCTCGAGCGGCTCGCGGCTGGCGAGTCCATCGCGGATATCGTGGCGTCTCATCCCCGGCTTACCGAAGCCTTGGTCAGAGAAGCGCTCGCATTCGCAGCGCAAGCGTTGCGCGCCGATGTGACCTACCCGATCGCGAGCTAGGCTACCCGTGCTTCTCGCGGACGAGAACATCGACTCGGCGATCGTACATCGGCTTCGCAGTGACAATCACGACGTGACTTGGATTGCCGAGCTAGAGCCCGGCATCTCGGACGATCGCGTATTGAAGCTCGCGGACGAGCAGTCGCGTTTGCTGATCACAGCGGACACCGACTTCGGTGAGTTTGTATTTCGTCAGGGCCGGACCAATGCGGGTGTGCTTTTGCTGCGGCTCGCCGGCCTCTCCCCTGATCGGAAAGCGTCGATCGTCTCGGACGTGATCCGCAAGCACTTGACGGAGCTCAAGGGAGCTTTCGCGGTTGTGGCTCCGGGTCAGCTTCGGATTCGAACACCATGGGTGTAAGCTCGCCGCGTCGAGGCACCTTGCGATGAAGCACTTCCTGCTGTTCTATGATGTCGCCCCGGACTACCTGGAGCGCCGGGTGGCGTTTCGTGGCGTGCACCTCGCAAAGGCGTGGGAGGCGCATCGCCGCGGGGAGCTGGAGCTGGGCGGCGCGCTGGCCGATCCGATCGATGGGGCGGTGCTGCTGTTCCGCGCGGAGTCGGCGGCGATCGTCGAAGAGTTCGCGCGGACCGATCCGTACGTGCTCAACGGGGTCGTGGTCGGCTGGCGGGTCCGTGAATGGACGACGGTGGTCGGCGAGAGCGCTGCCACACCGTTGCGCTCGGTCGAGTGACCGCGGCTGGTGCGGCGCTCAGTCGAGACCGCGGTGGTGGTCGCTCGGTCGAGGCCGCGACGGTGGTTCGCTCGGTCGTGTGACGGCTGGTCGCTACGGATCGACCGGCTTCGCGCTGACCGGGACAGCCGGGATGGGCGCGTCGCTTCGCGTAGCGGGCTTGGCCGCGGTGGCCTTGCCCGCGGCTGGTTTGGTGGTGGCCATCGCGGCGGGCGCCGATGGATCAGCGGGTTTTACCGCGGCGGGCTTGGCGGTAGTGGCCGCAGTCGCCGAGGCGGGCTTGGCAGTAGCGGCCGCAGTCGCCGAGGCGGGCTTGGCAGTAGCGGCCGCAGTCGCCGAGGCGGGCTGGGCGGTAGGAGCCGCAGACGCAGTCGCCGAGGCGGTGGTGCCAGATCGGGCGGCAGCCATGGCGGCGGGCGGCGTTGCGTCGGCGGACCTGGAAGTCGCAGCCGCAGCAGCGGCGGGCTTTGTGCCGGTGGCGGCTGCAGCGGGCGGCGTTGCGTCAGCGGACCTGGCAGCCGCAGCAGCGGCGGGCTTTGTGCCGGTGGCGGCTGCAGCGGGCGGCGTTGCGTCAGCGGACCTGGTAGCCGCAGCCGCAGCCGCAGCGGGCTTTGCGCCGGTGGTGGGCCTGGTCGCTGCGACGGCTGCCGGCGGCGTTGCCTCGGCGGGCCTGGTCGCCGCGACGGCAGCGGGTTTGCTGGCGGCAGGCTTGGCAGCTGGCCCGGCTGCTGGCGGCGCTGCCTCGGCGGGCTTGGTCGCCGCGACGGCAGCGGGTTTGCCGGCGGCGGGCTTGGCAGCCGCCACGGTGGCGGGGGCCGCGGCCTCGGCGGGCTTGGCGTTCAGCTCGGTGGCGTCGGCGGTCGGCTTGGCGACCGGCAGGGTGCGGACGCGGAGCCGGACCGGGGTGTTGCGCAGCTGCGCGGGAGCCGCGGCGACTTCGTCGAGGTAGTGGCGCAGGCCGCGACGGCGGCGGATGTCGCGGCGGGTGACGGCCCAGCCCGTGAGCTGGAGCTGGATCCGGGTCGGCGGCGCGTCTTCGTCGACCGACGCCTGCGCCTCCAGCGGCCCACCGCGCATCAGCTGCGCGTAGAGCTCTTTGGCCGTCGTGAGCGCCGCGCTGGTTCGCTCGAGCTCGCCGTGCGCGCGGCGCGCCGTCGTCGAGGCGGCGTACCAGCGCTGCTGTGCGCGAGAGAACTGGCCGCGCAGCGGTGCGACGTCCTCGTAGTGATCGGTGCCGGGGAGGTTGTGATCGATGGCCTGGCCGCGATGGAGCTCGCGGCCCTGCACCAGCATGTCGATCCGCAGGCCGGCGAGTTTTTCGCGCGCCTCCCGCCACGCCAGGTCAGCGCGCTGGCGAGCGAGCTGGGCTGCTTCGACCCGCGTGAGCGCGGCCGCGGCGGCCTGATCGTGTCGCTGGAGCTCCGCGATCAGCGCGGGATCGTCGAGGTCCGGCGCGGCGGAGCGCACCGCCGGGCGTGGTGCAGGCGCGGCAGCGGGGGCGCGGCGGAGCTCGGCCAGGCTGGCCGACGCCGCGGCGAGCTCGTCGCGCGCGGCAGCCATCTCGGCCTCGTGCTCGCGATCCATCGTCGCGCGCTGGGTGGCCGGCACGGTGTGCCAGTCGCTGTCTGGCACCACCATCAGCTGACTGGCGCATCCAGCGATCAACAGTGGAAGCAGTGACAGGCGAAGTCCTAGCATCATAGCCAATCCCCCCATCGGGGATCTTCGCGCCGGGGGGGCGTCCGGCCAAGGGCCCGAAACAGGTTTGACGCTCCCGATCGGTCCTTCATGTCGGCTAGCGTACCATTTCAGCGCACACGTCGCCAGCACGGCTGCCGCGATCAGCGCCGGAGAACCGGCTCACGGCGGCGACGGATATTGCCGATCGACGAACGACAAACCGTCGGAGTTGAGATGTCCGAAGGTCGAGTGATTGTAGAGCACGTAATCATTGAAGTCGCGGATCGCGGTCGCCGGGTTGCCCGTGGGGTTGATCGGGACCGTGAGGGTGTCGAACGTCATGGCGCCGCTGCCTGGCGGTGTGTACTGGCTGGCGGGCAGGCACGAGCGCCACGGCACCTGGTGGCCCTGGGCGTCGACGAACGGGGCGAGCGTTGCTCCCTTGACGTCCTCGAGCGTGAGCGTTGGCGGGGCGGTGACGCCGGCGAGCCTGGCGGCGAACGGGTCGAAGTGCGCCGGCGAGTCATGTACGAAGCTCTCCCAGAACACGTGATCGAGATGGAAGGTCAGCTGCGCGGTGGTGGCTTGGTTGGAGACGACCGCGATGCCGCGCGCGTGCTCCTCGTTGCCCAGCGCTGCGGCCGGATCGTTGGCCGGGTTCTGCGCGTTGCGATAGACCGTCGGGGCCGCCAGGCCGAGCCTGAACGTGACGGTTCTCGGTAGCACGGAGAAGTCGTAGGCCGGCGCAACCGTGGTCTGGGTGCACCCCGCGCCGGCGAGGTCGCCGCTGTTGTTGCCCTTCCACACCGCGGTGCCGACGAGCAGCGTGGTGTAGCCCTTGGCGATCATGTCCTGGTAGTCGGCCAGGTCCGCGGCATCGAGGTTGATGTTCTGTGCAGCCGCGGCGGCTGCCACGACCTCGAACCCGAACGCGTAGTGGGCCGTCGGATCGAACGCGGCGTTGCCGCGCTTGTTCTGGCCGGTGAGCGCGGCGACCGCGACGGCTTGCTCGTCGCCGCCGCCGGCGCCGGGGAGCGCGCCGCCCTTGTGGAGATCGACCGCGAACGGGCCGTCGACCTCGGCGACCACCGAATCACCGGTCCCGCACTCGGTGGCGCCGCCGTGGCCATCGTCGCACTGCGACTGATCCGTAGGCGACTTGTTGGGGCCAAGCGAGAGGGTGATGTGATCGAACGTGGTCAACACGCGGTCGTAGGTGATGTCCCAGCCGTCGACGAACGCGACATCGTCGGGGCTGGCGGGTGGAAACCGATAGCCGCCGAGCGCGAGGACTTCTCCGGACGCCGAGAGCAGGATCCCGCCGCCGCCGGGGGCGGTGGGCGGACAGAAGTCATGCAGGACGCCCATGCCGCTGACCGCGGTGGTCGTGCAGCTGGCGGACGCGCCATCGGTGGTGGTGGTGGTGGCGCCGTCGCCGCATGCCCCGAGGGGCACCATCGGCGCGAGCAGGACGGCCAGGGTCGTTGAACGAATCATCACGGAGTCCTTTCGTCGAACGTGAACGTGTACGTGCCGCCCGTGGAGCGCAGACCGGAAAACAGGTTCTGGCTCGCGGGCGTGGTGAGGTCGTCGGGGAGCGCGGCGCCGGGGGCGACGCCGGTGAAGTCGACATTGGCGAACCACGGCGCCGGATCGATCCGGAGCCGCAGCGTGCCGCCGTCGCTGGGCTGGAGATCGTCGAGCAGGATCGGCGACACGATCCGCTGCTTGCAGATCGGGTGCATGCTCGGCTGCGCCGGATCGCTCGGCGGGATCAGCCGGTTGGCGCCGATCGTGATGCGCGCGGTGAACGGGATCGCGGCCTGGCCGCGGCTCGCGGTGCCGGCGAGCTCGGCGATCGCGGTCGAGTCGGCCGTGGCGTTGATGTCGCCGCCGGTGAGCCACAGCTCGGCGGCTTTCGGCCGATCGCTGGTGCCGGTGCCGGGGGCGGGGAACGGCTGTGGCGTCGCCGACAGCACATCGACGGTGAGGCCGGCGAGCTCCTGTGCCGTGTAGACCCCGGGGAGGATGCAGTTGGTGAACTGCGCACCCGAGCTCGGCACGCTGAGGTTCAGGTAGATCGCGCCGATGTGGAGCTGCGCCTTGTCGAGCACGACGTGCCAGCCGAGGCCGTTGTCGATCGCGAAGCCGGGGCCGGCGGCGGTGGCGGGCCCGGCCGCGGTGACGTCGAAGCTGACGAGGTCACCGCCGGTGGTGCCGCACGCGGCGAGCGCAGCGGCGAACGCGATCGAGGGGCCCCGTCGCGGAGACACCGTCCCCGTCATAGCGACACCTGCAGCTGCAGGAGGATCGTGCGCGGTGCGCCCGCGGTGAACTGGCGCGCCACGGTCAGCGTCGGCTGCGCCTGGCTGTGAAAGTCGGAGGCGTAGTTGTATTCGCCGAGCCGGTAGCGGGTGTCGAGCAGGTTCGAGGCCTTGAGGCCGACCGTGTAGCGCGCCCAGGTGAGGGAGGCGGAGCCATCGAGGGTGAGCACCGGATCGCTGCGCTCGCCGAACGGCAGGGCGCGCGGCCCGACGTAGGTGACGCCGAGGCCGCCGAGCGCGTGGAGCGCGGCGCCGCCTGGCGCCCACGGCAGATCGCCAAACGCGACCGTGTCGGAGCGCACGACGACGTCGGGGACGTAGGGGATGAGCAGGCCCGTGTCGTCGAACCTCGAGCGCACGACGGTGACGCTGGCGTTCTGATCGAACCACCCGCCGGTGACGTGGCCGGACAGCGAGCCGCCGAGCCGGGTGGTGCCGCTGGCGAGCACGTTGCGGCCGACGGTCTCGCTGAAGATCAGGTCGTGATCGACGTGGGTGCGGAACGCCGAGGCGCGCAGCGTGATGTCGAGATCGGCGGGGCGGCCGGCGTAGCTCGCGCCAGCCTCGTAGGAGTCGATGCGCGCGAACGGGGTCTGGACGTCTTGTGTGATGTATGTCGGATCGACCGAGCGCACGCCTTCGCCGTAGCTGATCGAGGTCGTGACGCCGGCAAACGGCCCGAACAGCAGCGACGCGCGCGGCAGGACGACCGAGCCGGCGGTGGAGGCGCGCTGGACCGGCTCGCGATGGTTGCCGAGCTGCTCCTGGGACAGGCAACTGTCGTCGCCCGGCGGGTCGAGCTTCGACGGGTGCGCGACGTCGTGGACCGCGCAGTTGTCGATCGCGTTGTAGGTCAAGAGGTCGCTGCGGACGCCGCCGCGCAGGACGAGCCGGTGGCCCAGGCTCGCGTCGAGGGCGGCATACAGGCCAATATCGCCGAGCGTCGCGTCGAGGTCGGTGATCTTGGCGTAGGGATGGCCGTTGGCAGCCTCGTCGCGATACTCCTGGCCCGAGGTCCGATCGAGCCGCGCGAAGTAGCCGAGCTCGAGGTGCTGCGGCAGGCCGAGGACGTCCCGGGTCTCGCGCGCGAAGCCCTGGACCTGGGCGGTGACGGCGTCGGACTCGAGGTCGATCAGATCGCCGCGCTCGGGGTGCGGCTGCTGAAACGCGGTCTGCTGATCGAGCAAGAAGCCGGTGAAGTCCTCGCGCAGCCGCATGGTCTGCGCGGTCAGCGACAGCTGGTTGTGCAGCGTGATGCCGTCGGCGTGCTGGGTCTCGAGGTCGCCGAGCACGAACACGCGGCCGGCGGCGCCGCCCTGGCCGAAGTCGTAGGTGTCGTAGAACCCCTTGCCGGTCGACGCGTCGCGCTGGTGGGCGTCGTAGTCGTCCTGCCGGATCACGCCGGCGGAGTGGTAGTCGGTGAGGTAAACGCCGGCCGTGACCCGGGCGATGCCATCGTCGCCGAGCTTGGACTCGGTCTGGCCGAGCGCCGTGGCGCGCCGCGCGTCGCGATTCTGGCCGAACCCGTCGGTCTGGTAGAGCTCGACGCCACCGAAGTTGTGCGAGCTGGACTGGGGCGGGCCGAACAGGAGTAGCGCGCGCCGCGTGCCGAACGAGCCGAGCTCGTAGCTGGCGGTCAGGCCGCGGCGGGTGAGGCCGAGCTCGTAGTCGGCGCTGCCGGCGACCGCGAAGTTGCCTTGTCGCGGATCATAGGGGCCCTCGACGACGCGCAGCGACTCGACGAGCTCGGGCAGGATGAAGTGGAGATCGGCGTAGCCGTTGCCGTGCAGATTGCCGGCCTGGTTGACGACGTCGCCGTTGACCCGCAGCTCGATGTCCTGGCCTTCGCGCGCATCGAACCCGCGCAGGAAGATCTGCTCGGCGTGGCCTTCGCCACCCTCGTTGGTCAGCAGAAATCCGGGCGCCCATTGTAGGAGGCCCGTCGCGCCGTCCCGGTGCGGGATCGCGGTCGCGAGCTTGCCGGCCTGAAGCCGGATGTCCTGGGCCCCGACGCTGGGCGCCGTTGCGTGGCCGCGCACGATCGCCGAAAGCCGGTCGGTGATCGTGATGGTCTCGCCCCCGGTGGCGGCGCCCGACACGAGTGGCTCGAAGTGCACGGTGACATCGAGCTGGCTGGCGATCGGCTGGCCGGCCTGGTGCGCGGGTTCGAAGGTCCACTCGAGGACGGCCGAGGTGGCCAGATCGTCGAACGCTGGATGGGGTGGCGACACGACGCGCGGATCGCTGGGGCTGCCGCTGGCGTCGACCTCGACATGCACGACGACGTCGACCGGCAGCTGCTCGGCTCTGGGGACGTCGGGGTAGAGCGGTGGATGCTGATGTGTGATCCGAGGCGGTTGGTCGGTGGTGGCGGCGCCGGTGGCGGCCGGTGAGCTGCTGCCGCCGGTGGTGGTGGGTGATGCGGAGGTGCCGGTGGCGGTCGGTGAGCTGCTGCCGCCGGTGATGGGTGATGAGGAGGTGCCGGTGGTGCTCGGTGCCGAGGCGGTGCCGGTGGTGGTCGGTGATGAGGTGGAGGTCGCTGGTGAGGTTGCCGGTGCCGCGGCCGCGGGTGGGTCGGGCGTGGCGGGTGTGGGCGCTGCCGGTTGCGCGCGGAGCAGTCGTGGAATGGTGAGTAATGCAATCATGAGGAAGCTGCGAAAGATCACGGGTGGACTCCTCGAGCCGCGTCCACGCCGCGACGATGCGGCGGAGGCGAGCGGGCCCGTACGACGAGCGCGACCCGCCGCGGTCCGCTAGCGATCGACGAACGGCCGGTGTGGCCGATGACGAGCGCGTTCAGCCACGGCGGCGGTCAACAGCGTCCGGACCCTTCACCACGACAGCGAGCCAGATCCGCGCGTGGAGCGATCGCCTTGCGGCGCCGGTCTACGAGCGAGTCCTGGTAGTCACGCGGATCGACGCAGTCCACGCATCCGTGGGCGTTCCCTCGGAGATCTTGCGAGGGAAATGCCGAATGAAACGCCGGCGGGATGCGACGACACGCGCGGGCCGCGAGGCCACGCCAGAGCCGCGTGATGACAAGGTCCGGACTAAACGACGGGGGGCGAGGTCTTGGGCGCGAGCCGGTAGACCGCGGTTTCCGCAGTGAGCGTCGTGGTGCGCTGCGCATCGGGCGCCCGCAGCGTACGAACCTGTGCGACCAGCGTCAGCGAGGCGATCGCCGCGCTGGCGGCCTGGTGCGATGCGGTCAGTATCGCGCACTCGTCACCATCGGCATCCGGACGATGCTGGCCGTGGACGTCGGATCGGTGTCCGAGGTGGTGACCGTTCAGCGTGTACGCGTGGACGAATCCGCCCGCCCGATCACGGGTGTGCAGCGTCGACGCCTCGTGGCGCATCGCGAGCAGGCCGCACGCGAAGAATAGCCATGCCGTGATCGCAGCGACGCTCCGAGAGCGTATCCGCATGCGAGTTGCACGAGCCACATAGTGTCTGTGGCATATCGCTCGCGAGCTTGTCAAGCGTCGCATCGCGTCGCACGGCTAATCCTGATCACGTCAGTGGGCTCGAGACTCACCGACGCTGCTTTCGATCGGTCTGTCGGCTAACCGGCGACAACCTGTACGGAATCGTCGCTCGAAGACTCGCGAGTGACAATGCCGCAACGGCATTGTCCACATCGCTTTTAGCGCCAGCGCCGGCTGAGCGCGACCTCGGCCCGGAACTCGTCGAGCATCTGCGCACGCTGCGCGGGCTGCCAGCCGAGCAGCCCGCCGAGAATATCCGCGACCCGCTCGCACACCCCGAGGCCCTGATCGCGACTGACCAGCAGCAGCGGGACGCGGCGCGACAGCACATCTTCGACGGTGCGTGCCAGATCGTGGCGGGCGGCAAACTCGATCTCGGCCCAGACATAGGGCAGCTCGCGATCGAGCCGCTCGCCGAGCGCCGGCTCCTCGCTGATCCGCGCTGCGAGCAGGTGGGCGCGCGTGCCGTACACGCCGCACAGGTGGGTCGCGGTGTCGACGTCGAGCTTGTGCTCCTCCATGAGCTGGCGCCCGATCGCCGCGACGCCCTCGAGATCGGTCACCGCGAGCCCGGCGGCGCCCGGCAGCGGCCGATCCTTGGTGCCCACGCGATTGACCGTGACGACCTCGCTCAGCTGGTCGAGCAGCTTGAGCGTCTCGTTGACTGCTTGCCGCGCCATCCGGCGATAGGTCGTGAGCTTGCCGCCGGCGATGATGACCAGGCCGTCGGGCCGGGTGAACACCTCGTGCTCGCGCGACACGTCGCTCTCGTCGACGTTGGGCGGCGCGGCGATCAGCGGTCGCAGCCCCGCCCAGGTCGAGATCACGTCCTGGGGGCCGAGCTCGGCGCTCGGGAAGATGCCGTTGGCGCTGTCGCAGAGGTACTTCACGTCGGCGGCCTCCGCGGCGACGTCGTCGGGCGTGCCCACGAAGTCGGTGTCGGTCGTGCCCAGCACCGTGCGCTCGCGCCACGGGATCGCGAACATCACGCGGTGGTCGACCGGCGAGATCAGCGTGATCGCGCGCGCGAGCGGCAAGCGCTCACGCGGTACCACGACGTGCACGCCCTTGGTGCGGCGCAGCAGCGGGCGCTCGAACGGGATCTCGAACCGCGCGATCATCTCGTCGGTCCACGCGCCGGCGGCGAGGACCACGACGCGCGCCGACACGCTGCGCGACTCGCCGGTCAGTCGATCGCGGACCGCGACGCCGGTGATCCGGCCGGCCGCGTCGCGCTCGAACTTGGTGACCTCGGTGTACGTGTGGCAATCGGCGCCGAGCGACCGGGCATCGAGCGCGTTCTCGAGCACGAGGCGTGCGTCGTCGGTGCTGCAGTCATAGTACTCGAGGGCGCCGCGCAGGCCGTCGGGCCGCAACGCCGGCTCGAGCTCGAGCGCGGCCCGGGTCCCGCGAAACGTCTTGTGCAGCCGCGGGGCGCGGAACAGCGCGAGCGTGTCGTAGATCCACAGGCCGAAATTCATCAGCTCGAGGCCGGGCTTCGATCCCTTGTAGATCGGGATCAGAAACGGCAGCGGACGCACCAGGTGCGGCGCGACCCGGGTCTGCACCCGGCGCTCGGACACCGACTCGAACACCAGGCCGATCTCGCCGTGCTCGAGGTAGCGCAGACCGCCGTGCACGAGCTTGCTCGACTTCGACGAGGTGCCCGACGCGTAGTCGCCCTTCTCGAACAGCGCGACCTTGAGGCCGCGCAGCGCGGCGTCGCGCGCGATCCCGGCGCCGGTGATGCCGCCGCCGATCACGACAATGTCGTAGCTCGGGGCCGTGCTCACTCGATGAACGATACCCTCGGGCTGCCGCGCGTCAAGGCTTGGGCGCGCGACGCTTCGTCACGTGGGGCGGGGCTGCCGGCACTACGAGCGCGCCCGATGTGACTACGAGCGCGGCCGATGTGACGCCGAGCGCACCGAGCGCGGCGAGCACGTGGCCCAGGCCCGCCACGGTGGCGCCGTCGTCGATCGCGATCGTCACCACCTGGGCGCGCAGGGCGGCCGGCGGGGCGGCCTGGGCCGCGGCGATCGCAGCGTCGGCGATCGCACCGAGCACCAGCCGGATCCCCGGGCTGCCTGGGTCGGCGGTCTTCGGAGTCGCGCGCGCCGCCACCAGCGCGATCGGCAGCGCGGCCGGCAGGGTCCACCCGGCGGGGCCGGCCGCACCGACGGCGAGCCGGACCTCGTGGCCGGCAGCGGCGGCGACCGCCTCGGCGACCCGCGAAGCGCGGAGCGCGTTGGGCGCGAGCAACGCGACCGGCTGACCCGCGAGCGCAGGCGCGGCGAGCGCCGCGGCGAGCGCCGCGGGCAGGATCGGGGTGCCTGGATAGTCGCCGGACACCTCGACCCCGGCGGGCGACAGCCGCGCGCTCGGCAGCGTCCCGAGCACGAGCTGGACGGCATCGAGGCTGAGCGCCGGTCCGCCGACCGAGATGATCGGTGCCGGCCCGGCCATCGCGGGTGCGTCCGGCAGCTCGAAGCCGTTGCCGGTGAGCGTGATCGCCGGCAGCGGCAGGACGATCGCCGCGAGCAGCGCCGGCTCGCCGAGCGCGCGCGCGATCCGGTCGAGCGCGAAGTACGGCGCGTCCATGTACCGTGCGTCAGGGACCGCGCTGACCTGCGCCTTGCAGATCTCACCGAGCAGACGCCACGGCAGCCGCGTTCCCTGGCCGCGGGCACGGTCGAGCGTGCCGAGGAAGCGCTGCTTGGCGTTGGGCTCGCAGAACGCGCGGCACCGGACCATCGCGTCTGCGATCGCGGCGCGGGTCGGCCCGCCGGCCTGCTGCAGCGTGCTCCACGCGAGCAGCGGCTGCCAGTCCCCACACGGCTGACAGCGGTCGAGCAGCGCCTGCATCCGCGCTGCGGGCGGCAGCGCCGGGACCTGGGCCGCCGCCACGCGGCACGCGTCGAGGTTAGCGTCGGGCCCCGCCGCATCGCCGGGCGCAGCGGCCGCAGCGCCCGGTGGGTCGTGCGACGGGCTGTCGCGCGGGCTGCCGTTGCAAGCCGCCAGCAGTGCGACGGCCGGCACGAAGCTCAGCGCCCGCGCTCGGTGCCGGCTCAAGACCTGTCGAACAAAGCCGACTTCGTCGGCTTGTCGCCACGTCTTCTCTTGATCGGTCTGTCGCCGTAACCGGCGACAACCTGTCCGGAATCGTCGCTCGAAGACTCGCGACTTCCGAGGCGTCGAGCAATGCCGCAACGGCATTTTTCGACACCTCTTCACCCGCGATCGACCTCGAGGCCGTACTTCTTGACGAGGCGATGGATGTAGTTGCGGTCGATGCCGGCCTCGGCGGCCGCGCGCGAGATGTTGCCGCGGTGGCGCGCGAGCAGCGCGGTGAGATAGTCGCGCTCGAAGCTCTCGACGAGCGCCGCCTTGGCCTCCTTGAACGGCAGGTCGAGCACGTCGCTCGACGACGGCCGCCGCGCGGGCTCGCCGCCGGGCTCGGCGTCACCGCCGGACAGCGGCGGCGCGGTCCGGCCGTCGCCGAGATCGGCGAGCGCGGCGTCGCCGAGCGACAGCGCACGCTCGACCACGTTGCGGAGCTCGCGGACGTTGCCCGGCCAATCGTGGCGGTCGAGTTGCTCGAGCAGCGACCGCGATTGCGCGAAGCTACCGCGGCCCATCCGCTCGGCGAACCAGGTCGCGAGGGCGGGGATGTCGGACTTGCGCTCGCGCAGCGGCGGGACGTGCGCGGCGACGACGGCGAGCCGGTAGTACAGATCTTCGCGGAACCGCCCGGCGCGCACCATCGCCCGCAGATCGCGGTGGGTCGCCGCGATCACGCGGATGTCGACGTCGATCGCGTGGGTCTCCCCGACCCGGCGGACCTGGCGGCGATCGAGGACGCGCAGCAGCTGCGGCTGGAGGTCGAGCGCGAGCTCGCCGATCTCGTCGAAGAACACCGTGCCGTGGTTGGCCGCTTCGACCAGGCCTTGCTTGTCGGCGTTGGCCCCGGTGAACGAGCCCTTGGCGTGACCGAACAGCTCGGACGCGATCAGCTCGTGCGGGATCGCGCCGCAGTCGACCACCACGAACGGCCGCTTTGCACGCCGGCTGCGCTGGTGCACCGCCTCGGCCAGCGCTTCCTTGCCGGTACCGGTCTCGCCGGTCAGCAGGATGGTCGCTTCGGTCGAGGCCGCCTTGGCGAGCAAGGCGAACAACCGCCCCATCGGCTCGCTGGCGCCCAGCACGTCGCCGAACCGGTCGCTCGTCCAGTCGCCGAGCACCACGTCCGAGTCGACGAGCTCGACGTCCATCTCGGTGTCTCGGCCGAGCCGCAGCCGCGCGGGCCCGACGAGCACGACCTGGCCGATCCGCGCGCCGCCGTGCTTGGTGCCGTTGGTGGTCTCGAGATCGCGGACCTCGATCCCCTCGCGCCGGACCCGGAGCTCGAGGTGATAGCGCGACACCGTCGAGTCGGTGAGCACGAGGTCATTGTCGGCGTGGGTGCCGACCATCGTCATCCCCTCCTCGAGTGCGTGCTCCTTGCCCTGGTCAGGCCCGGAGACGATACGGAGCCGGTAGCGGCGCTCGAGGAGCTTTCCGCTGGTGTCATCGGTCAGGAGCTCGGTGTGGACTTCGCTCAACTCGACTGTTTGTACCGCGGTCACGCAAGCCATGCGAGCGCGACGATGACCGCGAATCGAATCAGTCGTCCTGCAAGGCCGATCGCCAGAAACGCGCGGAACCGGATCTTCATGGCTCCCGCCGCCAGCACGGTGAGATAGAACGGCGGCAGGCCCACGACCGACGAGATCGCATAGATCAAGTACGGCTTGGTCTGCCAGCGCTCGAGCTTGCGCCGGACGGCCTCGATCTTCTGCCGGTGCCGACCCCGCGGCAGCTCGAGCAGGCCCTGGCCCGCGTAGTACAGCCCGATCTTGGCGACCATCTGGCCGGTCGCCGCCGCGACCACGATGCCGGACAGCTGCGATGGCCCCTGGACGGCGAGCCGGACCAGCCCAACGAGGAACACCTCGGCGTTGACCAGCGGGATCAGCCCTGACAGGAGCGACACGACGAACGTGCCACCGTAGATCCCCAGCGTCGCAAGCACGTCGTCGGTCACAGCGCTGACATCTCGCGCAGCTCAGTTAGCGGTGACGCTGACACCGGGCCGCACATTGACGCTGACCTGGTGCGGACCCTCCTCGCCGCCGGTGACCGTGACGCGCCGCGTGCCGACCTCGAAGATCGCACGCCGGACCAGCGCGCCGCCGAGCTGTAACTGCTTCCCATTGCCCGCGTCGACATACCCGAGGTCGAACTTGACGTCGAGATCCTTCTGTTTGACCGTGACGGTTCGCGAGATCCGGGGGGCCGGCGAGGCGATCAGCTCGACGAGGTGCGGCCCCGGCGTGACCGCGCAGTCATACGGCGTGGCCACCTCCTGGCAGTGCGGCGCCCCGCCGACCTTGACCCTGGCATCGAGGTTCGACCGCAGGCGGAGCAGGAGCCCGTCGGCGAGCCGGCCGGTCAAGACGATGTCGTCGGCACCGTGCGGTGCCGTGAACGGCGGCAGGACCGCGGGGATCTTGCGCGGCATGGTGAGCGTGAATCGAGTGGTCTTACCAGCTTCGATCAGCAGATCGCATGGGGTGACCAGCCCGACCATGAGCTGGCCGTTCTGGATGACCTGGGCGCCCGGCGGTTCGGACACGAGCTTGACCCGCGCCAGATCCTGCGACACGACGAGCGGCTGGACCAATCGCCCCTCCTTGCCGGGCCGCGGGACGATGAGCGTGGCCGCCGCGTCGTGAAAGCCGGCCTTCTTGAACGTGACCTTCGCCGTCGTGGCGGGCGCCAGGGTCTTGATCGTGAGCGGGGTCGTGCCGTACGGTTTGCCGTCGATCTCGAGCGTGGCCCCGGTTGGCGTGCTGTCGATCTCGACGATCGCGTCGTGGGCCTGGAGCTCGAGGGTCACCGCGTTGTCGCGCTCGTGCGGCTGGACGACGGCTTGCTTGGGCTCGTAGCCGTCGAGACGCGCCACGAGCGGGTAGACGTGGCCAGCCTCGAGATCGCGGAGCACGAGCACCCCACCGGTCGCGGTGCCGGCGCTGCGGCCCTCGATCTCGATCGTCGCGCCGGGCGGGATCGTGTGGACCGACAGCTCGGTCTTGACCGGGCCAAACAACCGAGGCCACGCGGCGACCACGACGAGCGCGAGCACGGCGACGATCGCCAGGGCGAGCACGGCGACGATCGCGCGCGATCCCGACGGCGCCATCGGGCGCTGCGGCTGCCGGCGCTCGACCGGATGCGCGGTGCCAGCCGGTAGCCGCTTCGACGGGCCCGATGCGAGCCGGCCCGCGGCGTCGATCTTCTCGATGAAGAACCCGAAGCTCTCGAGCTGGATCTTCGGGGTCTCCAGATCGAACGTGCACACCGCCTCGGTCGCCACGCCGGGCAGCACGTTGAAGTAGACCCCGGTCGATGAGTTGGTGATGAGGTAGAGCCCGAGGCCGGCGCCGCCCGCCTTGCGATCGATCTGCTGCTCGTTATGCAGGCACTTGTGCAGGTAGCGCAGCACCGTGGCGCGGTCGAGCGTGCCGAACGCGTCGCGCACACCGACCACGAACTGCTTGCCGTCGCAGGCGTACTGCACGACGACCTTCTGCTCGACGCGCAGCGAGATCCGCGTCTTGGTCGGGATCTCCGAGAAGATCGGCCGGCCCTGCTCGTCGACCGGCGCGTCGTACAGCGCGTTCATCAGCATCTCGTCGAGGCATTGCTCGATCGACTCGCGGTACTTGCGGCGCACGCTCATCGCCTCGGCGAACTCCGAGATCTGCGAGATGCACAGCGACTTCTCCTGGTAGTCGCCGACCAGGAAGCTGTGGATCTGGGCCCCCCACGGGACATGCTTCTCGAGGCCGAAGATGTCGCCGGCGAGCACCCGGGTCGCCATCGCCGACAGCAGCTTCATGTCGAAGTCCTCGGCCGCCATCATGCCGGCGACCCGGTCCGATCCCTGCATGACGTCGACGACCGCCGCCAGGTTCGAGCGCGGCAGGACGGCGATCACCCGGGTCTCGCCGGTGAGCCGGGGGATCAGCTCCAGCGCGGCGCCCGCCATCGCACCGTCGAGGTGCATGACCAGGAGCGCGGCTTGCAGATCGCCATGGCTGACTTCGTCGAGAGAAAGGTGGGTATTGACGACCCCACCCGCGGCTTTGAGCGCAACTCCGAGCTGCTTCGCAAAGGCCTTATCAGGCGACACAGCGATGATGCGCCGAGCGAGCACGAGTGGGAATCGTAGCCTGAAGCGCGATTAGACGACAGTTCCTTGGGCCCGACTCAGCCACTGGGTGGGGCGGAATTCTGGGATGGCCTGTGCCGCCAGGACCGGGGTGTCGTCCTGCCAGAACGACCGGAACGGTCGCTTCTCGCCGGTCTTATAGAAGTGCATCAGGTAAGCGACGTCGCAGGCGGCAAAATCGGAGATCCACTGATCGAGGTCGAACACGCCGGCGTCGTGCAGGAGCTGCAAGCTGTACCGGCACGCCTCCGCCTCGTACGCCATCACCGCGCCGAGCTGCTCGTCGGTCCAAGCCTTGGACTGGAGAAACCCGATCGCGCGGCGCTCCTCGGACACGTTCCACTGCACGGTGTGGCCGAACAGGTGGATCAAGATGAACACGGCGTCCTCGATCTCGAGATCGTAGTCGACCATGATCCGCTCGCCGTCGAGGTCGCCGGTGAACGGGTTCGGCACGTCCTGGATGTGGACGGGGACCTCCCAGCGGTCCTCGATCATGCGCTCGAGCCGGTTGAACACATCGCGCAGGCGGTCGGGATCCGGCGCCATGGCTAGGTGACGACTTGCTGTATGCGCGCCTGCGCCATCTCATGCAAAGTACGCATCACGCTGTACGCGGTGAGCTCGGCGAGGAGCTTGGTCACCTTGGCGTGGTGCTCGTCGCTGAGCGAGCCCTCGATCGCCTTCATCGCCTCCACCAGGTTGGCCTCCTGGGTGGCGAGCTCGCGATCATCGATCACGCCGTCGGCCAGCGCCGCCGCGAAGTGGTCGAGCTTGCCGACGTGAGCGTCGAGATCGGGGTGACTGTCGTCATCGAGCCAGCTTGCACGCGCCATGGTCGCTCCTTGGTTGCTACGGTCGTGGTTGTCGCCGGTTGTCGTCACCGGCCATCGAGGATCTGCTTGATCGCGGTGAGCCGCTCCTGCAGCTTCTCGCGGCCGCCGAGCTGGACGAGCTTGTCCTGCTTGGCCGGTGGCAAGAACTCGATGTCGGTGCATTCGATGATCGCGGCGAGCTCCTGCGCCTCGCGCTCGAGCGTCTGGGTCGACGGCATGAAGCCGGCGAGTGCCGCGGCCAGCGAATCCTTGGTGATCGCCCGCGAGCCGGCGAGCAGCGAGCTGCGAAACGCGCGGCCGACGATGCCCTCGATGTCGGCGCCCGACAGGTTGCCCTTGTGCGGCACCTCGACCGGCAGGTCGGCCTCGGCGAGCTGGGTCCCGGCCTTGCCGGCCAGCACCATCAGCATCGCGCGGAGCTCGGCGTCGTCGGTTGGATAGAACAGCGGGATGTGGACCTCGGCGCGGCCCTGGCGCTTGAGGTCGATCGGCAACAGGTCGGGCCGCGCGGTCAACAGCATCCACACGATCCGGCCGCGGTACTGCGTGTCGCCCATCTGCGCGGCGATCATGCCGAACGTGCGCGCGCCGACGCCGGAGTCACCGCTCTGGTCGCGGTCGCCGAGCATCGCGTCGGCTTCGTCGATGATCACCACCACCGGGCCCATCGAGCGCAGCACCCCTAGCACGCGCTCGAGGTTGCCCTCGGTCTCGCCGACGTACTTGCTGCGAAAGTTCTTGAGCACGACGGCGGGGATCCCGATCGATCCCGCGACGCAGGTCGCCAGGAAGCTCTTGCCGGTGCCGACCGGGCCGCAGAACAGATAGCCCATCGGGACGGTGTCGAGCTCGCCGCGCTTGATGAGCTCGGCGTCATCGAGCAGGCGCCGCTTCGCCGCCTCGTGGCCGACCACGGTGTCGAGCCCCCAGCGCGGCTCGACGAACTCGAGCATGCCCTGGGCCTGGCGCTCGATCAGGCGCTTCTTGAGCTCGCGGAAGTAGTTGCGATCGAGCCGCCGCCCACCCTCGCGCGAGCTCGAGACCAGGACCTCGAGATCGGTCAGCCCGATCCCGGCGGTGAGCTTGCCGAGCTCGGCGGCGGTGTAGTCGGAGAACGCGGCGAGCTCGGTGGCGTCGGCCTGCGCGGCCAGGAACGCGGCGCGCTCGTCGGCGCCGGGCAGCGGAACTTCGATCGACGCGACGTGCGGGTTGTTGGTCAGCCGCTCGGCGATGCTCGACAGCCGCGGGTCGATCAGCACGAACGCCATGTTGAGCCGCTTGACGTACGGCGACGACGCCCAGTTGAGCAGCGTGACCAGGTGGGTCTGCTCGGCCAGATCGAGGCGATCACCGCTCGGCGCGACGTAGCCGGCGTGATCGATGACGATCGCGGTGCGGATCCGCTGCTCGGGATCGGCCATCACGTTCTTCTGGACCAGCAGATCGAGCGCGGCGAGCCCCTTGGTCGGATCGCGGGGCAGGGCGCGCAGGTCACCGAGCCACTTGTTCGACAGCTCGACCATCTGCTGCAGCCGCCTGCCGTTGGACCCGGCGGCGCACCGCAGGCCGCGCGCGAGGTCGTAGTGGATGACGAGATCCCAGCGGCCGAACAGCTGCTCGGAGAGGAAGTCGGCCAGTCCGATCCATCGCGGCTCGGGATCGCTGCCGGCGCGGACGACGTCGAACGTGTTGCCGTGGATCACGAACATCGACGTCGTGCCCGAGAAGTACAGCTCGGCGAGCTTGCCGGCCCACGGCGGGAAGTGCGGCGGCAGCGCGGTAGCGCGGGTGATGCCATCGCTGCCCGCGAGGACCTTGGCGTCGTCGGTTGCGCTCGGCGTCTTGGCAGTCATGAACCTTTGGGCCTCCGCCCCTCGGCGACCTGGCGGGCGTGCTCGATGCGGGCACGGGCCGAGCCGGCGTCGGTTGCGCCCCCGAGCGCCACGGGCTGCGCGATGTCGGCGCCCAGGATCGCCGGCGCCTCCTCCTGGGCGGTCATCCCGGTGATGTTCTGGAGCTCGCGGATGGTCTGCTCGGTCTGCGAGATGCCGTCGGCGATCGCATCGATCCGCGACGACATCTCGTCGGGATCGGAGTGGCTGACCGCCATCTCGGTCACCGCCTGGATCTTGTTCTCGAGGCGATCGAGCTCGGCGGCGACGAACTCGGCGTTGCCCTGTGCCTTCGTGAAGTTCTCGCGGCGCAGCAGCGCGGTCGTCAGGCTGTCGTTCAGCGAGCGCAGCAGCCGATCATCGGCGCGCTCGGCCTCGGCCACCGCGGCCTCGCGCTTCTTGACCCGCCCGGCCAGGTCATCGATCGAGTGCTGGATCTGGGTGACATCGGCGGCCTGCAGAAACCGCGCGATCGCCTGATCGGAGAGCAGGAGCTTGAGAAACACCCACAGCAAGCGATCGAGCGCGGGCTGGCGAAGCTCGGTCGAGGCGCCGCTGGGATCGGCGGTCTCGCCGCGCACCGCATTGGCGATCCGGGTCATCTCGACGCAGCGCGCCCGCAGCCGGAGAAACCGGGCGCGGCGCTCCTCGGACAGCGACCGCAGGACCTCGACGATGCGATCGCGCGCGCTGGTCGGGTCCTGGCCGCCAGCCTGTGCGTTCTGGGCGACGCCGCCGCGGCCCTCGCCGTAGGCCTTGACGTCGATCGCGCGCTGGAACCGCGGCAGGGTCGTGAGGCCGGCGAGGTAGGTGACCTCGGCCGCCGCCACCAGCGGTAGCGCCACGTCGAGGTGGCCGGACAGGATCGCCGCCGCGCCGGCACCGGCGAGCAGGAGCAGGTTCCAGCGGAACAGGAACGCCTCCTTCAGGTAGCGGAACACGCCGGCTTGCTGCCTGGGCTCCGCCATCTAGTCTCCAGCTCGATCGGATGACGTCGCGTCGCGCGCTGTCGATCCACGGTGCCCGGTGTTGCAATCGACCATGGCTAGTCTCCGGCTCGGTTCGACGACTCTAGCTGGTTGATCGAAAGGGGCGTCGCGTCGCGCGGTTTCGATCCACGGTGCCTGGTGCTGCGCTCCGCCATCTAGTCTCCGGCTCGGTTCGACGACTCTAGCTGGTTGATCGAAAGGGGCGTCGCGTCGCGCGGCTTCGATCCACGGTGCCTGGTGCTGCGCTCCGCCATCTAGTCTCCGGCTCGGTTGGATGACTCTAGCTGATCGATCACGTCGCGGATGCCCCCCACCACCTCCTGGAACTTGGGATCACGCTGCATCTCGATCGAGGGGCGATCCGGCGGTGGGACGCGGATCGTCTTGAGCACCGTGCCGGGGGAGTTCGAGAACAGCAGGATGTGATCGCCGAGGAACACGGCCTCCTCGATCGAGTGGGTGATGAAGAAGATGGTCGGCGACTGCTCGCGCCACAGCTGGACCAGGTTGTCCTGCATCCGGGTCCGGGTCGGCGGATCGAGCGCGCCAAACGGCTCGTCCATCAGGATGATGCGCGGCTCGAGGATCAGGGTGCGCGCGATGGCGACGCGCTGGCGCATGCCGCCCGACAGCTCGTGCGGATACTTGTCGGCGTCGCGCTTGACCGACAGCCCGACCTTCTCGATCCAGTACCGCGCGCGGTCGATCCGATCGGCCTTGGCGACCGATGCCACGCGCACGACACCGCCACCGCTGGTGACCTCCGCGCCGGTGTGGACGGCGGTTAGCTGGGTGGGGGACGGGACCGACGCGACGACGATCGCACCATCGAGCCGCGCCTCGCGAAGGCCGGCGAGCGTGACCTGCGCGCCGGGCTTGAAGCCGTGGGGCGACGCGGTCGTGATCGTGAGCACGCCGGTCTTGCGCACGGCGCCGTCCGGGGCGATCGCGCGCTCGACGCCGCGGCACTCGATGCCGAACGCGATGTTGTCGACCACGCTGCGGTTGTCGAACGAGGTGTAGTCCTGGAACACCATGCCGCGGTCGGGCCCCGGCCCGCCGATCGGCTTGCCGTCGACCAGCACCGTCCCCGACGTCTGGGGAAACTGCGGCAACAGGCCGGCGATCAAGCGGATCACGGTCGATTTGCCGCACCCGGACGGCCCCAGGATCGAGACGAACTCGCCGCGGCCGGGGTAGTCCTCGATCGCGAACGAGACGTCCTTGATCGCCGTGAACGCCGAGCTGCCGGTGCCGTAGGTCTTGGTGACCTTGTCGAACGCGACGACCGGGGGCTTGGCCAGCGGCCGGCCGAGCGGCATCATCTCGATTGGTTTGGTGCCGCCGCTGATCTGCGGCGGCAGCGCGCTCGGGACGGCGTTCGCGCCGGCGGCCGGCGGTACGGCGCGATCCGGTTCCCGGGGGCCCGCCGCGGGCGACGGTAGATCGAGCTCGGCGAGCCGGTGCTCGCGATCTTCGAAGGCGGCGAGCGCCGCGGCCTCGGCGGCTGGATCGCGCGCCGGCGGCGTCGGGGTGACCGGCGCGCCCCCAGCGGGGCCTGTCCCGGTGCCGCCAGGCAGATGCGGATGCGGATCTGATTTCGGATCGCTCATGATCGTCTGTTGATCGTCTGGGCGCCTAGAGGTCTCGCCGCCACTGAAACACGCCGCGCTGGAAGAACCGGATGACGAAGTCGATCAGGAACGCGAGCAGCGCGATGATGAACAGCAGCGCGTAGTTCTGCTCGATGTTGCCCATGCGCTCGTTGTTGTTGAGCATGACCCCGAGCCCGCTGGGCGTCGCGATCGCCTCGGCGAGCATGACGTAGCCGAGCGCGAGGCCAAACTGGAACCGGAGGCTCGTGATGACGTCGGGCAGCGCCAGCGGTACCAGCACCTTGAGCAGGATCTGGCGGTTGCTCGCGCCGAGCGTCTGCGCGGTCTCCACGTAGCGCTCGGGGACGATCGACACCGCCTTCACGGTATCGCTGAACACGAACGGCACGATCGCGAAGAAGATGAACATCACCTTCTGCTTCTCGCCGGTGGCGAACAGCATGAGCATCAGCGGCAGCAGCGCGCCCATCGGGATCGAGCGCAAGAAGATCACGATCGGCGCGACCGCCGAGCCGATCATCCGGTTGGTGCCTGCGAACACGCCGAGCACGACGCCGAGAATCGCCGCGAGCAGCACGCCGAGTAACACGCGCTCGAGCGTCGCGATGATGCCCTCGGCGAGGTTGCCGCTCAGCGAGCCGAACGACGCGAGCACGGCGCCGGGCGACGGTAGCTTCGACGGCGACACGATCGCCGAGATCGCATCGCCGCGGGTGACGATCCACCAGATGATCACGATGAAGGCGATCAGCGCCGCGCCGATCACCACGCGGACCTGAAACGGCGGATCGGCGCGCAGCGTTCGCCACCACGGCGGTGGCTTCGGCACGCCGGCGACGCTCGGCTTGGGCGCCCGGGACACAGTGACGGCTTGGGCCACTACTGCGCCTCCGCCGGCACCACCTTGATCTCGACCCGCCGGTTCTTGGCGTGGTTATCGGGATCCTTGGGGTCAGCGGGCTTGTCCCAGCCGTAACCGGCGACGACGAACTGGTTGGGGTCCATCTTGAACTTGTTGACCAGCGCCTGCTTCACCGCGTTGGCGCGCCGGGTCGACAGCTCGCGCACCAGGCTCTCGTCCGCGACGCCGCGCATCGAGGCGTCGGTGTGCCCCGAGATCTGGATCCGCGCGGCGCCGAACTGGCCGGCGAGCTTGGCGATCTCCTCGACCGTGTAGTCCACGTTGGGATCGTAGAGCACCTCGCCCGAGCCGTTCTTGGCCGGCACCATCTTGCCGATGTCGAACGAGTTCGGGAAGAAGTTGATCGTGACGGTCTTGGTCAGGACCGCGCTCTCGACGTTGACGTCGAGCCCGGTGGTCGGCGTGAACTTGAACTCGTACTCGTTCTTCTGGTTGGCGAGCTTGGGATCGGCGCCGAGCTTCTTGATCACGGAGAAGTCCATGATCTGGTCGAACGCCACCTTGGTGTCGACCGAGCGAATCGCCTTGTACAGCAGGAATGCCGTGTTGTAGGTCCGCTCGAAGTTCGTCGGATTATTCTGATTCAGGAAGAAGTCGCGGTTCTCGGCGTAGTTGGTCCAGTGCGCGTCGCCGAGCATCGTGAAGCCGGTCCCGGCCGGCAGCGAGTAGAGCTCGTCCATCATCTTGCCGACCGCCTGCTTGTTCGCGTCGAGCTTGAGATCCTCGTCGGCGTCGAAGATGCCGTGGACGAGGCCCTCGATGATGTCGGGGTTGTCGCGCGCGAAGTCGGCGCGGGCGAACCACACATCGGCGATCAAGCGATTGGCGGTCTGGGTCGACACCAGCATGCGATTGCCCATGCCCGGCTTGGTCAGGTTGTAAATGTCGGGCGACCAGGTCACGACGGCCGCGTACTTCTTGTCCTGGTTGAACGCCGCGGCTGCCTGAAACGCATCCTTGGTGAAGTCCATGTGGACCTCGCTCGGCTGCACGCCGCCGTTCAGCAGCATGTTGAGCAGGAAGTAATGCGACGGCGAGTTCTGCGCGAGCACCACGGTCTTGCCGCGCAGATCGGCGATGTTCTTGATCGCGTCGCGCGAGACGATGCCGTCGCCGCCGTTGGACCAGTCGATCTGCTGGAACACGCGGGGCATCGTGCGCGGATCGCGGTTGAGCCGATTGACCACCAGCGGCAGCATGTCGACCGTCGCCCACCCGATGTGGACCTTGCCCGCGGCGAACGTGTTTCCCATGTCGACGGGGTTGTCGGCGAGCACCAGCTCGACCTGGAAGTCTCCCCCCTTGGCGTCCTTCCAGATCTTCTTGGGCTTCTGGCCCTGGTTGGCCCAGATGATCGGCGCCCAGCCGGCCCAGACGTTGACCGCGAACTTCACCACGCGCGGCTTGCCGAGGGCGGTGTAGTCGGCGGTACCGGGGATCTCCGGCAGTCGTGACGCGGGCTCGAAGTTGTACTCCTTGACCGTGGTGATGCTGTTCGGATCGGGGTTCTCGGCTTGCCCTCCGGGGGCGCCGGAGCCCGATCCGCCGGCCTGCTGTTTGATCGAGCCCATGTCGATCTTGCCAGACCCGGCGGCCGGCACGGAGTCCGTCTTCTTGGCGTTCCAGCGATAGAACGAGAACCCGACCAGGCCCGCGACGACCGCGAGCACGGCGAGGAAGAAGGCGGGCTTTGGCTTTCCAGTTGCGTTGGCCATGGTGCGGGACCTACGCTTTCTCGGTCAGCTTGTCGGTTTGCTTGCGCTCGGTGATCACGTCGTCGTGCGCGGGACCGAGATCCTTGGTCTGGGCGGCGACCGGCGTGGTCTCCGGTGCGCGCATCCCGAGCTCGACCTCGAGATCCTTGAGCGCGTCGTCGGCCATCGACTTCTCCATCCGCTCCTCGGCGTGGATCTTGTCGATGCCGTCGGCGGACAGATCGGCCGCGACGCGCGCGGTGCCGCGGTTCGCGTCGATCCTGCGCTGGATGACGTCCTCGAGCTGACCGAAGTCGGTCGAGACGTCGAAGTTCAGGCTCTGGCTGAGCTTGGCGACCTCGGCCTCGGCCGAGCTCATCTTGAGATCGGCGTCGTACTTCTGGATCTTGTCTTTGACCTCGACGAGCTTCTTGTTGGCGAACTGGATCTTCTTGAGATTGTTCGAGTACGCCGTCTCGTGCATCGTCAGCTGCTGGCGGTTCTCCTCGAGCGCGTTCTTCGCCTTGGTCAGCTGCAGCGCGTAGCTGCCGGCGGTCTCGCGGTCACCAGCCTTGAGATAGGCCTTGGCCTGCGCGGTCAGCTTGGCGACCTGCGTCTCGCCGTCCTTGACCTGGCGGGACACTCGCTCGACGAGACCGCGGTATTGCTCGAGGCCGAGCCGGCCTTCCTTGAGCTGCTCGACCGCCATGTCGTACTCGTACTGCATCTGGGCGATCGGATCGGCCTCCCAGAAGAAGTTGGCGAGTTTGTTGAACTGAGCCCGGATCGCACCAAAGAACTTGCCAAGTATCATCGCGTAGGCCTCCGGCCCAGAGCACCCTTCCGCTCCGGGAACCACCAACGTAGCTACGACTCCCACATCTCTCAACCCCCCACCCGGGGATTTCCTTGTGAGGCGTCGACATTGAGTCACCTTCCGCAGCGCGCGGTTGCAGGCGCATCACCGGCGCGGGAGCGCGCAGATCGCCGCGAGGGAGGCTAGATCTACGCCATGGCAGAGTCCGAGAAGTCCGAGCCCCCGATCGAGGATACGTCGAGGCTCGGCCGCTTCATCACGCGGTATCACACGTTCCTGTCGAGCTTCGTGATCGGCGCCGCCGGCCTGATCGCGACGTCGATCTGGCAGTACCGGCAATCCGAGACCACGCGCAACCAGGCGATCGCGCAGCAGCAGGTCGCCGAGACCGCCGCGGAGAACAGCTGGAAGATCACGCGCGCCGACATCCTGTCGAAGAACCTGACCGTGCTGGCGTCGAGCGGCGCCGAGACCGTGTCGCAGCGCTACGGCGTGCTGCTGTCGCTGACCCGCGCCGAGATCATCGATCCCGAGCTCGCGGTGTCGTACGCGCTCGAGCTCGGCAAGGACAGCGCCGACGACATGACGTCGGTGCTGGCGAACACCAAGCACAAGGACTACGCGCGGCTCGCGCGGGCGTACGCGCTGTCGTGCGAGGAGCGCTATGGCCTGACCCGCGCGCTCGAGATCTGCAACGACAAGCTCGCGGAGCGCTCGGCGGCGATCGGCAAGCTGTTCGCCGACGATGTCCGGATCGCGATCGGCGGCGGCGACCCCGGTCCGATGGCGCTGCTCGCCAACGAGCGCGGGGTGCAGTTCGACATCCAGCAGTACGTCGGGCTGTACGAGACCGCGCTGACCGAGATGTACGAGCACCGCGAGTGGGACGCGATCACCCGGTTCGCCGGGTTCTCGCCGGGCGCGCACCTGGTGTCGGCGCTGATCCTCGCGGCGGCCCGGACCGGTGAGTTCGTCACCGATGACGAAGCCAAGCAGCTCGACGGGTTCCACGATGACCAGACCAAGTGGTTGACCGGCTACTTCGCGGGCAAGCAGTGCGACGCCGAGTGCAAGGGCCGGCTGCTCGACGTGATGGTGACGCACTACCAGGAGTCGCAGGGCGACTTCGACGCGGCCGTGCGTACGCTGCTCACGAGCCCGCGCGCGATCTCGGGGATCGCGATCTCGCACCTCCACGCGCGCCTGCTGTGGTGCCAGCTCGACGCGTCCGATCTGTTCCCGCTGCGCGATCACGCGATCGTGCCGGCGGCGGAGCAGCTGCTCGCGTCGACCTCGGCCGATGCGACGATCACCGAAGCGCTGATCAGCCTGCTCGCGGTGGTGCCGACGCCGTTCACGAGCAACGCCCCGGCGACCGCAGCGTGGACCACCTTGCAGACGCATATCGACAAGTCCGGCGCGCGCGTGGTGAAGCTGTTGAAGGACCGCCGCGAGGCCGCCGCGCGCCAGCGCGGCTTGCCGCCGCCGGCGCTGCGCGCGCGCGACTTCTGCGACGCGCCGGATACGCCCGACGCGGCGCCGAGCCCCCTATAGATCGAACAGCACCTGCGCCTGCGCGCCCACCACGAAGCCGCGGCTGTCCTCGGCGTGGTAACGGTGGCCGACGAGATCGATCAGCGGGACGTGGAGCGGGTCGACCTCCTGGGTACCGGCATTGACGACGTTGTTGTCCGCGGTCTCACAGCGCGGCGCGCCGGTCGGGCAGGTCGGCAGGTCGATGCCGTTATCCGTGAAGCTGATCACGTGATCGGTCTTCCAGATCACCTCGCCGAACGCGGCGAGCTGAAATCGCGCGCCGAGCTTGGCGCGGACGGTGAGCCGGGCGGTGGTCTCGAGGTAGTTCTCGATGTTGGTGATGCCGGGGTGGCTGACCGCCTGCGTCCCCGGCTGGGTCGGATCGCCGTCGAGCACGAGCGGGCCGGCGGTGCGACGGTCACCGGCGAGCGCGAACACCTCCCACATCTCGGAATAGCCGCGGCCCTCGAACTGCGCGGTGATCCGGCTGCCGAGCTCGACGCCGAGCCGGTTGCCGGTCGCGGGGTCGTCGTAGAGGTAGGCTTCGAGCCCGAACGAGGTGCCGGCGGTCTGCCCCGGAGCGACCTTGCTCGCGCCGAACCCCGGATCGGTGAACAGCCCGCCGGCGCGCGTGTAGATCGGCACCTGCCACGACGCCTCGAACCAGCTCTCGAAGTAGCGGTAGCGGCGATCGACCGAGGTCCACAGCCGGAGCGTGTCGACGCCGCTCGCCACCCCGGTCTGTTTCCCGGGATCGACCGCGTCGAACCGCATCGCAGGCCCGATCGAGAGCCCGAGCTCGGCGCCAAGCTTCCAGGTCGGCTGGGTGTCATCACGCGCCTGGATCATCGGCGCGAACCCGAGGCCGGCGCGCAGCTCCTGGACGCCGCTGCGATTGACCCCGCGGAACACCAGGTTGCCGGCAGGCAGCGCGCCGGGGTTCCGGGCGTCGAACCCGTTCGCCGGCAGGATGCCGTCGACGAAGCTCGAGGTCGTCGCGCGGTCGGCGCCGCCGGCGAGGTCGAGCTCGCGGCTCTGCGCGAGCACGATGGGCGCCGCAAACGAGACCCAGAGGCTGCGCCGGGCTCCGCGGTAGACTCCGAGCTCCACGCTGGGCGTGACGAGCTGGCGGGACTGGTGAAACTCGAGCTCGCGGCGCCGGGGCAGCGCTGCCTGCGGATCGGTGTCAGGATCGCCGGCGTGCTCGCGCGTGATCACCGCGCGGTCGAGGTCGTATTCGTAGTCGGCCTCGGCGTGAACCGCCTCGCCGGCGGTCGGCACGCTGCCGGCAGGGTTCGCATGCGCGGCGCCGCCCCGAAGGGACGCAAGGGACGCAAGCGACCCGAGGCCCAGCGCGACGGCGATCGTCCGCAACACGCGCAACACCTCTGGGCAACGTATCACGGCTACCCCTCTTTATCGCGCAGGCCGAGCTCCTTCATCTTCATCTGAAGGCTCTTGCGGCTGATCTTCAGCAGGCGCGCGGCCTGGGTCACGTTGCCGCCGGTCTCGTCGAGCGCCTTGACGATCAGCTCGCGCTCGACCCGCGAGGTCTCGGCGCGGACGATGTCCTTGAGCGAGCCCGAGGGCGAGCCGAGGTGCTCACTGCCGACCGCGTCGTCGTCATCGACGTCGGTCATCGCCGGTATCGATCCGGAGATCGTCGCGGCGGAGTGGCTGGTCGCGTGGTGCGGATCGTTTGCGCCGGCGAGCTGCAGATCACTGCGCTCGATCCGATCGCTCTTGGAGAACAGGATCGTTCGCTCGAGTACGTTCTCGAGCTCGCGGATGTTGCCGGGCCACGAGTGGGCCTCGAGCGCGGCGAGCGCGTCCTCGGTGACGCCCGAGATCGTCTTCTTCAGCCGCTCGTTGAACTTCTTGATGATGTGCGCGACCAGGAACGGGATGTCGCCGATGCGCTTGCGGAGCGGCGGGATCTGCAGCGGCACGACGTTGAGCCGGTAGAACAGATCCTCACGGAAGTTGCCGCGCTGGGTCTCCTGCTCGAGGTCGCGGTTGGTCGCGGTGACCAGCCGGACGTCGACCTTGATCGTCTTGAGGCCGCCGACGCGCTCGAACTCGCTCTCCTGGATCGCGCGCAGCAGCTTGACCTGCATCTCGACCGGGATCTCGCCGATCTCGTCGAGGAACAGCGTGCCCCCGTCGGCGAGCTCGAACCGGCCGGGCTTGCTCGAGGTCGCGCCGGTGAACGCGCCCTTCTCGTAGCCGAACAGCTCCGACTCCATCAGCGTCTTGGGGATCGCCGCGCAGTTGATCTTGATGAACGGCCCGCCCTTGCGGCCCGAGTGCTCGTGGAGCGCCTTGGCCACCAGCTCCTTGCCGGTGCCGCTCTCGCCGGTGATGAGCACGGTCGACGGCGTGTCGGCGACCTTCTCGATGATGTCGAAGATGTGGGTGATCTCCGGGCTGTGACCGACGAGGCCGAACCGGCCGGCCGACCCCGGATCGCCGGCCTGGTACAGCGTCGCCCGGGGCGCCATCCGGTTGGCGGCCGCCTGCCCGATCGCCTTGTCGACGATCGTCCGGATCGAGTCCTGCTCGAACGGCTTCTCGATGTAGTCGAACGCACCTGCCTTGATCGCCTCGACCGCCTGGCCGACCGAGCCGTACGCGGTGATCATGATGACCGGGACCTGCGGAAACGTCCTGGCCGCGGTGCGCAGCACATCCATGCCCGTGGCGCCCGGCATGCGCAGATCGGTGATCACGACATCGACCTCGGAGAGCCGCTCGATCGCCTCGGCCCCGCTGGCCGCCTGGATCACGTCATGACCGTCGCGGCGAAGCATCGCGACCAGGACGCGCCGAAGGTTCTGTTCGTCGTCGGCGACGAGGATCTTCGCCGTGTGCATTGCGGACTACCCTACCGCATCTGGGGCCACCTTGCGTCGTGCGCTCCGTGGTTCCCGAGCGGCGCGACCGCGCGTGCGGTCATCGCCCGACGCAGATCGCATGGCAGCCTGAGGCTCGACTCGCCGCCGCGGTAGGCGCAGGGGAGCGCGTCAGCTCGCAGCCTGGTCGGTCGCGGCCTCGGGTGGTGGAGGGTCCGCGGTGGCCGCGACGGTGTCATCGACCATGGGATGGTCGGATGCGGAGTCGGCGGGTGGGATCGACTCGACGCGGGTACCGACCGTAGCGACGGCATTGGTGACCGGAGCGACAGCAGGGGCGACCGGGGTGACGGCCTGGGCGGCAGCGGCGGCAGCCGCGGCAGGGGCGACCGGGGTGACGGCCTGGGCGGCAGCGACGACAGGGGCGACCGGGCCAACGGCGCTGGCGGCCGGAGCGATCGCAGGGGTGGGCGTTGCGACCGCGGTGGCGGGCGTGGCGATCGCCGGAATGACGACCGCCGACGCTGCCGGTGGGGTCGCATCGCCGCGGTCCCCTGACTTGAGCTGGCGCAGCCCGCCGGTCTCGGTGATGTCCTTGACGTCGCCCGCGGGGATCGGCTCGGCCGCCGGCAGGAACACCGAGAACGTCGACCCCTGTCCGAGGGTCGAGCGGACCTCGATCGTGCCGCCGTGCTGGTTGATGATCCGGTGGGAGATCGCGAGGCCAAGGCCGGTGCCCTTTTGCTTGGTCGTGTAGAACGGGATGAACAGCTTCTTGAGCTTGTCGCGCGGGATGCCGATCCCGGTGTCGCGAAACCGGACCTCGGCGAACTGGCCGTAGCCCAGCCGCGAGCGGCGGCGGCGGGTCGTCAGGAGCTCGAGGGTGCCGCCGTCGGGCATCGCCTGCAGCGCATTCTGCCCGAGGTTCAGGAACACCTGCATCAGCGACTCGGGATCGCCGGCGATCGACGGCAGCATCTCGTCGATCCGGACCCGGACCTCGACCGACTTCTGGAGATCCTGCTGGAGCAGCTGGACGGTCTTGCGCACGACCTGGTTGAGATCGACCTTGTCGGCGCCCTCGCGGCCGGGGCGCTCGCTGCGCGCGTAGTCGAGGAACCGGGTCACGACGTTGTTGAGCCGGTTGGCCTCCTCGACGATGATCTCGAGCAGCTCGGCGGTCTCGGTCGCCGACCCGGTCCCAGAGCCGGTCGGCGAACCGGCCGTGTGCTCGGAGCTACCGTCGGCGGTCATCAGGAGCTGGGCGGCGCCCTTGATCGCCCCGAGTGGATTGCGGATCTCGTGCGCGAGGCCGGCCGCCATCTCGCCCAGCGCCGCGAGCCGGTCGCGCTCCTTGACCCGCTCGTAGGCCTGGCTCGACTCGATCACCCGGGCGGCGCCGTTCGCCAGCTGGCGGAACGCGTCGATGTCGTCGGCGTCGAACGCGCTCTCGGTGCGGTCGTCGCGGATGCAGAATAGCCCCAAGAGCCACGGGCCCTGCTCGGTCTCGGCCGAGCCGAGCAGCGGGAAGATCACCCCGGCGTGAAGCTCGTCGAGCCGGCTGCGCAGCGCGGCGATCCCGAGCCGCTTGGTCTCGGCCTCGGGCGCGGCGGCGGCAGCCTCGGTCTCGCGCAGCAGCCAGTCGTGATCGAGGAAGCCGCCGCGCACGCGATCGAGCAGCGGGCGCTCGGCGTTGGCGTCGAGCCGCTCGGGGGGGGCCTGGCCGATGTAGCCCGCGCGATCGAACCCCGCGCCGTCGGCGTCGAGCAGGTAGACCGATGCGTCGGTGACGCGCCGCGACTCCTCGAGCGCGGTCGTGATCCGCTGCACCATGTCCGCGACGTCGACGACGCCGGGCAGCTCGCGGCGAACCGTGTCGATCCGGCCGCGCAGCTCGGTGCGCTGGCGCAGCAGCCAGCGGTTGATCCCGTTCTCGAGCCAGCTGCGCACCGGCTCGAACAGGATCAGGATCACGAAGGACGCGACCAGCGCGTTGAGCAGGTACAGGCCCTTCTGGCCGTTGCCGATCCAGTACAGCAGGAAGCCGTAGACCGCCCACAGCAGCACGACCAGCGTTCCGAGCACGGCCATCTTGCCGAGCAGCTCGTTGAGATCGATCAGCCGGTAGCGAAACAGCGTCTGGGACAGGAAGTAGAGATAGAGGATGCCGAGCACGTTGCCGACCGCGGGCCAGGCGACGCCGAGCCGGGGCAGCGCATCGGTCAATGTCAGCGTGGTCGCGACGAACCCGCCGAGCGCGAGGTAGCCGACGCGGGTGCGCTCGACGCGCTTGGTGGTCGCCCGGTACTGGATGTAGAGGTCGTAGACGCAGCGGTACAGGCCGCCGAACACGTAGACGCCGAACGGGACCAGAAACCACGGCTGCTCGTGGATCGGCTTGTAGATCGCCGAGACGATAAGGCCTGCATAGGCGAGCAGGGTCCACGCGAGGGTGACGCGCGGGCCGCGCTTGGGGCCGCCGATCGACGGCTGCGCCAGGAAGATCCGGAAGAACCGCACCGCGGTGGGAGGGATCGTCGCCGCGGACCACAGCGACAGCCACCGCATCACCGGGCTGTTGGTCGCGGCGTCAATGAACGTGCAGAGGTGCCAGGCCGACACCGTGAACGTGAATGCTGCGAACGAGGTGTACATCCGGTCGGAGCGCGAGCGCAGCAGCACCGACGCGCCGATCGCGAGGATCAGCAGCGCGGCCAGCAGCGCCGAGACCGGCTGGACGTCCATATGCTCCACGCGCCCAGTCTACCCCCAGAGCCGACCGGTGTTGTCGCCACGTGGGCGCGCGCGGTACGACTGGCGAGCCGATTGCATCTAAACAGGAACGCTTTGACCTTCGGTCAACGTTCCTGTTCAGCCTCGATCGAGAGGGGGCCTGCGGAGCTTCCTGGCCATCGACCTTCGCGACTATGTGTAGTCACACCAGGGGCCGGGACGTGCTGGCCGTGCGCAGCGGCCACAGGCTCGCATCTCGAGGAGGCGCCCGGCGACGACCGCGCCGGCTTCCACGTAGTATGCGCGCTCGATGGACGCGATTCGTGCGCGGCTGCTGACGGAGCTTCCGGCGGTGCATCTGCTCGCGGATGCCGCCGCCGCGGTGGATCCGCACGGCGAGGCGCCACGCTGGGCGGTGGTCGAGGCGGCGCGCCGGGCGATCGCGCGGCGGCGCACGGCGGTGCTCGCCGGCGGCGATCTGCCCGACGCGGCGATCGATCCGCGCGCGGTCTGGGAGGCGGCGGTCGCGCTCGCCCGCCCCGCGCTGCGCCGGGTGATCAACGCGACAGGTGTGGTGCTGCACACCAACCTTGGCCGTGCGCCGCTGGCCGCCGCTGCTCGCGCCGCGATCGACGCGGTCGCCGCCGGCTACTCCAACCTCGAGTACGACGTGGCGCGGGGGGACCGCGGCTCGCGTCACGACCACCTGCGCGACGCGCTGCGCGAGCTGACCGGGGCGGAGGACGCGGTGGTGGTCAACAACAACGCCGCCGCCACGGTGCTCGGGCTCGCGGCGCTCGCCAGCGGCAAGCAGATCATCGTATCGCGCGGCGAGCTGATCGAGATCGGCGGCTCGTTTCGGCTGCCCGAGATCCTCGCGCTGTCGCGCGGCGAGCTCGTCGAGGTCGGCACGACCAACAAGACCCACCGGCGCGACTACGAGGCCGCGATCGGCCCGGACACCGGGCTGCTACTCAAGGTCCATCGCTCGAACTTCGCGATCGTCGGGTTCACCAGTGAGGTGGCGGCCGAGGAGGTGGTCGCGATCGGCCGCGCGCGGGGCATCGCGACGATGATCGATCTCGGCTCGGGCGCGCTGGTCGATCGCGCGACCCAGCGCCTGTGGGGGCTGCCCGACGAGCCGACGGTCGCCGAGACGGTTGCCACCGGCGCCGACCTGGTCACGTTCTCGGGCGACAAGCTGCTCGGCGGCCCGCAGGCCGGCATCGTGGTCGGCAGCACCGCGGCGATCGAGCGCGTCCGCAAGCACCCGCTGATGCGCGCGCTGCGCCCCGACAAGCTCACGCTGGCCGGGCTCGCCGCCACGCTTGCGCTGGTCCGCAGCGGGACGCTCGACGCGATCCCGGCGCTCCGCATGCTCGGCGCGCCGGGCGATGCGCTGCGCGCTGCCGCGGTTGCGCTCGCTGCCGCGGTCGGCGCCGTCCCGGGCCTCGCCGTCGCGGTGGAACCGTGCATCTCGGCGGTGGGTGGCGGTGCGATGCCCACCGCGGAGCTCGCATCGTGGGCGGTCACGCTGTGTGGCACGGCCGCGGGCGGCGGCGCCGACGCGATCGATGCCGCGCTGCGCGGCGCGCGCCCCCCGGTGGTCGGCCGGATCGCCGAGGGCCGGGTGTGGCTCGATGTCCGCACGATTGCCCCCGACGAGGTCGACGAGGTCGCCGCCGCCGTACGGGCGGTCCAACTTATGGCCCCGCTGTAATTTCCGGCCGCCGGCCCCACGGTGTCCTCACGAGCGGTTGTCGATGTCCGCATGATCCGCCGCGACGAGCCGGGAGGTCACCGCCGCCGCCCCGCGGTGCGGCGGTGGAGCCTACGACCCGGCTGTAATTTCCGGCCGCCGACCCTACGGTGGTCCTCACGGGCGCTTGACCGGGTGCCGTGGATCGCGCTTATGTGCCCGCTCGATGACTCCGCGTGTGGTCGCCATCGGCGGCGGCAAGGGTGGCGTCGGCAAGAGTCTTGTTGCCGCGAACGTCGGGATTTTTCTTGCGACGCTCGGCAAGCGCGTGATCCTGGTCGACGCCTCGTTCGGCGCGGCCAACCTCCACATCTTCGCGGGTGTGCCGCGGCCATCGCGATCGATCTCGGAGGCGCTCGGGGCGACCGGTCCGCGACTGGCCGACCTGGCGGTGCCCACCCACGTGCCCGGCGTGAAGCTGATCGGGGGCGTCTACGACCCTCCGTGGGTCGCCGAGCCGGGGCCCGCGCTCGTCCAGATCATCGCCGATCAGCTCCACGAGCTGCCGGCCGACTGGGTCGTCGTCGATCTCGGCGCCGGGATCGCGTCTCCGGCGCTCGAGCTGTTCCTCGCCGCCGATGTCCAGGTCCTGGTCGCGGTGCCCGATCCGACGTCGATCGAGCTGATGCACCGGTTCGCCAAGGCCGTGTTCCTGCGCAGCCTCGAGCGCCGCGGCCTCGGGCACCTGGCCCACGCGGTGTCGCGCGATCCCCGACAGCTCGAGGGCGGCACGCCGAGCGCGCTCGAGGTCTACCTCGGCGCTGTCGAGCAGGGGATCGCCGAGATCGACGAGCTGCGCGACGCGATCCTGAGCTTCTCGCCGCACCTCGTGATCAACTCGGCGCGCTCGAAGTCCGACATGGAGCTCGGCCGCGCCGTGGCGTCCGCCGCGCGCCGCCGGCTCGGCACGCCGATCCGCTACCTCGGCCACCTCGAGTACGACGAGGCCGTGTGGGCCTCGACCCGACGGCGCCGCCCGCTGTTGATCGAGCACCCGGAGACCCGGATCGCCAAGTGCTTCGAGCGCGTCGCGCGGGGCATCCTCGCGGTGCGGCCGGCCGCGGCCGAGGGCGACGTCATGCCCTCCGACTCGCACTACGACCTGCTCGAGGTGCCGCCGACCGCGAGCTTCGAGGACATCCGGCGCGCCAACCGCCGGATCCGCGACATCTACGGCGCCGAATCGGTCGCGATCAGCGGGCTCTATGACCCGGTGAGCCTCGAGGCCGTGCACCGCCGGCTCGATCGCGCCTACACGACCTTGATGGACGCGACCAAGCGCAAGGAATACGACATGGAGCTGTTCCCCGACGGCGTCCCGATGCCGGTGACGCCGCCGCCGTCGCTCCACGCCGACCTCCCGGCGCCGCGCCCGGCCGCCAAGGTCGATGACCCTGCCACCCTCGCGGCCCGGCCGCCGATGCCCGACATCTCTCCGGTGACCGAGTTCTCCGGGGCCCTGTTGCGCCAGATCCGCGAGGCGATCGGCGTCGAGCTGCGCGAGATCGCGGAGCGCTCGAAGATCGGCATGGCCTACCTGTCGGCGCTCGAGGGCGAGGTGTTCGCGAAGCTGCCGGCGACGGTGTACGTGCGCGGCTTCCTGGCCGAATACGCCCGGGCGCTCGGGCTCGACGGCGAGCGCGTCAAGCAGACCTACCTCGCGCGGTTCCGCGCCGCTCGCGGGCCCAGCGCCGACGAGGACGACGAAGCGCGCCCCAAGTCTTGACCCGCGGTCCGCCATCTCCCACGATCACCCGATGGCGACTCTGATCGACAACCCCAAGCGCGCGCGCCAGCTGGCTCGCGCGATCGCTTCGGACCTCACCCTCTATCACGAGCCGAAGATCCTCGAGGGCATCGCCAACGACAGCTTGTTCGAGGCGATGGCGGACGAGATCAACGAGGGCCGCGAGCTGTTCAAGAGCCGCGTCACCGAGGACATCTTCGGCCAGCATATCTACGAGCGCGCGATCGTCGACGTGCTCGTGAAGTCGAAGGGGCACGTCAAGTCGAAGATCTGGTAGCCCCTTGATGGGGACGGTGTCTCTTTTGTCTCGTTCCGGAGCAACGAACTGCAGTAACTCCAAAGACTTGATGGGGACGGTGTCTCTTTTGTCTCGTTGTCAGGCGATGCCGCGTAGCTGATTCAGCGTACGGGCGAGGTCGTCCGGCAAGCTCGATTCGAAGCGCAGGCGCGCTGCGGTGACCGGATGCTCGAGCTCGAGGAGCGCGGCATGCAGCGCCTGGCGCCCGAGCTGGGACGCGATTGCCGCCAGCGGCTTTGGCGTGCGCCCATACAGCGCATCGCCAAGCAGCGGCCAGCCGTGGTCGGCCGCGTGCACGCGGATCTGGTGCGTGCGGCCGGTTTCGAGCCGAAACCGCACGACCGCCGCGCCCGGTAGCTGCTCGACGACGGTCCAGTGGGTTACCGCGGACTTGCCCGTTGCCACCTTCGACGAGAACCGCTTGCGATCGGTGGGGTGCCGGCCGTGATACGTCCTCAGCGTGCCGGTCGCATTCGGCGGCGCCGGGGCTGTGATGCCGAGGTACTCGCGTACGATGCCCCCGGGCTCGCCACGGCTTTTCGCCGCGAACGCCGCGCTGATCGCCGCGTGCGCGCGGTCGTGCTTGGTCGCGACCATCACGCCGCTGGTGTCCTTGTCGAGTCGGTGCACGATCCCCGGACGTAGCGCGCCGCCGATGCCGCTCAGGTCCTTGCAGTGAAATAGCAGTGCATTGACCAGCGTGCCGCGCGGATGTCCGGCCGCCGGATGCACGACCAGCCCGGCGGGCTTGTCGATCACGATGATGTCGGTGTCCTCGTAGAGCACGGCGAGCGGGATGTCCTCGGCCACGACGTCGATCGGTTCCGGAGCCGGTACCGCGACCACGACCGCGTCTCCGATCCGCACGCGCTGGCCCGGCTTTGCGACGACCGTGCCGTTGAGCTGGATCTGCGCCTCGTCGATCAGCCGCTGCACCGACGCGCGCGACAGCGCCGGCACGGCCGCCGCGATCACCGCATCGATCCGGCCGCCGGCATTCGCCGCATCGACCGTGAAGCGGTGCTCGGTGGCGAGGCTCTCGACATCGTCATCTCCGCCGTCGACGGCATCGAGCACCTCGGAAGGATCCTCGGCAAGCGGAGTCATGACGGTCGCCATGAACGAGACAAAAGAGACACCGCCCCCATCATTCGCCTTCTCCGGAACGAGACACAAAAGACACCGTCCCCATCAAGCCGTTGAAATCACTGCGCGTCGTTACTCCGGAACGAGACAAAAGAGACACCGTCCCCATCATTCGCCTTCGATGCCGTACTGGCGGAGCTTCTTCCACAGCGTGGTGCGGTTGATGCCTAGCAGCGCCGCCGCCTTGGTCTTCTGGCCCTCGCACAGCTCGAGGACGCGCAGGATGTGGGCGCGCTCGAGCTCGTCGAGCGACGGGACGTGGTCGCCGCTGAACGTCTGCAGCACCGCCGGGGGCGTGGCCGGGCGCCGGGCGGCGACATCGCTGACGTCGAGCAGGCTGCCGGTCGCGAGGATCACGGCGCGCTCGATCGTGTTCTCGAGCTCGCGCACGTTGCCGGGCCACGGTTGCGCCATCAGGTGGGCGATCGCTGCGTCGGTCAGCTCGAGCCGACCGCGCTCGGCGCGAAGCGCGGCGTCGTCGGCGAAGTGCCGTGCGAGCTGGGCGATGTCGCCGGGGCGGTCGCGCAGCGGCGGGACCTCGAGCGTGATCACGGCGAGCCGGTAGAACAGGTCCTCGCGGAACGTGCCGAGCTTGGTCGCACCGTCGAGCGCCCGGTTGGTCGCGGCGATCACGCGCGCGTCGACCCGGACCGCGGTGGTGCCGCCGACCGGCTTGATCTCGCCGTCCTGCAGCGCGCGCAAGAGCTTGGGCTGGAGCTCGAATGGTAGCTCGCCGATCTCGTCGAGGAACAGCGTGCCGCCGTCGGCGGCGACGAACAGGCCGCGCTTGGTGGAGTCGGCGCCGGTGAACGCACCGCGGACGTGACCGAACAGCTCGCTGTCGAGCAGGCTACCGACGAGGGCACCGCAGTTGACCGGCATGAACGCCTGGCTGGCGCGGCGACCGGCGAAATGGAGCGCCCGCGCGACCAGCTCCTTGCCGGTGCCGGACTCGCCGGTGATCAGCACCGTGGCGTCGGCCTTGGCGACCTTGTCGATCGTGTCGCGCAGCTGCTGCATCGCCGCGGAGTCGCCGATCATCGAGCCGTAGGCCAGCCGCCGGGTCAGCTCGCGGTGGGCGCGGCGGAGCTCGTCTTCGTCGAGTGCTCGCCGCACGACCAGCCGCAGCTCGTCGGGCGAGAACGGCTTGCCGATGTAGTCGCGCGCCCCGAGCTTCATGCCGCGGACCGCGGTATCGATCGATGGGTAGGCCGTGATCAGCAGCACCGCCGGCAGCACCTCGCCGGTGAGCAGGCGCGGCAGCAGCGAGACGCCGTCCTGGTCCGGCAGGTTGATGTCGCACAGGATCAGATCGAACGACCGGCGCGCCACCGCCGCGAGCGCACCGGCGGCGGAGTCGACCGCTTCGACCTCGTAGCCCGCGCGGCCAAGCACCTCGCTGCACAGCGCCCGGATGCCACGCTCATCGTCGACGACGAGGATGCTGCTCACGGAACACTCCGGCGCCGGGCAACCCGGGGCGCTGTTTGTCGCGGCGCAGCATCGCTATCCCACGACCGGAACACGTGCCCTGGGTATCACGGAGACCTGCGGGACGCCAGGTAACCGCGATCAGGTGGCGTGTGGGATCACGACGCGAAACTCCGCGCCGCGGCCGTGCGGACCGTCGGCGACTTCGATCGTTCCGCCCGCGGTGGTGACGAGGTGCTTGCACACCGCGAGGCCCAGGCCGGTGCCTGCGCCCGCGTCCTTGGTCGTGAAGAACGGATCGAAGACATGCGCACGGTCGTGCGCGGGCACACCGGGCCCCTCGTCGGTGACCGTGATCCGGGTCGCGATGCCGCCGGGCTCGGGCGCCGCGGTGATCGCGAGCACGCCGCCCTCGATGCCGGCGCCTGCCATCGCCTGGGCCGCGTTCTGCGCGAGGTTGACCAGCACCTGCTGCAGCGCGTGCGCTTCGATCGCCAGCGGCGCGGTTGCGGTGACGTCGATCGCGAGCCGCACCTTGGTCCGTCGCAGCTGGGGCTCGAGCAGCGCGCTGACGTGGCGCAGCACGGCCGCGGGATCACAGCTCACGCCGATCGCGCCGGACGCGACGACGCCCTCGGTCTTGCGCTGCGCGCGCGCGTAGTCGAGCAAGCCGCCGACGATCGACTTCATGCGCTCGGCCTCGCTCTCGATCAGCGCGAGCGCCTCGAGATCCGGATGCCCGGCCGGCTTGCCTTCCTGGAGCAGCATCGCGTAGCCGAGCACCGTGGTCAGCGGGTTATTGATCTCGTGCGCGACCTGCGCCGACATCACGCCGACCGAAGCCAGGCGGTCGCCGCGCGCGAGCGCCGACTGCAGCGCCGCGCGCTCCGCGATTCGCCGCGCCATCTCGTCGATCCGCTGGCCGAGCACGCCGATCTCGCCGGGGCCGCGGACGGGTGGCGGATCGCTGACCGAGCCCGACGCGATCGCGTCGGCGTGGCGCGCCAGCGCGGCGAGCGGCCGGGTCAGCCGGGTGGCGAAGAACCCGCCGAGGGCGAGCGCGAGGGCGAGCGTGGCGCCGCCGATGATCAGCGTGTCGCGCGTGGTGTCGTGGGCGACCGCGTACGCCTCGCGTTCGGGTTGCTCGTGGAGGATCGCCCAGCGCACGCCGCGCCGCGACTCGTAGCTCGACAGGTTGCGATACGCGCTGACCCAGCCGTTCGCGGTCAGCGTGCCGCCGATGGTCGACGCGAGCGCGCGATCGACCGCGGGATCGGTGCCCGCGAGCGACGCCGGGGCATGCGCCCACGCCTCGTCGGGTACGCCGTGCAGCGCGCCGGGCCCGCCGTGCGGCTCGTCGGCCCCGCCCCGCGGCTCGGCGCTCGACGCGACGAGCGCGCCGACGCCATCGACCACCAGGACCCGCGACCCCGGGCCGAGCCCGGCGCCCGAGATCACGGTGCGCACGAACCCGAGATCCAGGCTCGCCACGAACACGCCGATCAGCTCGCCGGTGCGCCCGCGCGCCTGGACCACGAGGTAGACCACCGGCCGGCCGTCGGCGTGCTCGGCATCGCTGATGTAGCCGCCGAAGCTGTGCGTGCCGACGTCGAGGTTGGCCGGCACCGGATCTCCGAATCGCAGGGTGCCCGTCGGATCGAGGATCGACAGCGTGTGCACGATCGGCATGACGCGGCGCAGCCGCTTGAGCAGCAGCTGCGTCTCGCGAACATCGCCCGCGGCGTCGGCCCATGACCCGGCCGCGAGCTCGACCGTGCGCCTGGCGTCCTGGAGCGTGCCGTCGAGCGCGGCGCCGAGCGCGTCGATCTGCGCGAGCGCGCCGCGATCGACTTCGCGCTGGACGCCCGCGCGCGCCCGCATGATCGCCAGCGCGCCGACCACCACGGTCGGCACCATCGCCGCGACCGAGACCACGAGCAGCACGCGCCAGCGCAGCGAGCCAGTCACTAGCGCACCGCCACGAGCGCGGTGGCCCACGTGGTCTCCGTCGCGGCCATCATCATCGCCATCGTCGTCATCATCATCGCCATCGTCGTCATCATCATCGCCATCGTCGTCGTCATCATCATCGCCATCGTCGTCATTATCATCGCCATCGTCGTCATCATCATCGCCATCGTCGTCGTCATCATCATCGCCATCGTCGTCATCATCGCCATCGTCGTCATCATCATCGCCATCGTCGTCATCATCATCGCCATCGTCGTCACCATCGTCGTTGTCACCATCGTCTTCATCGCCATCGTCGTCGCCGTCGTCGTGGTCGTCATCGTCTGCCGGGCTCGCGGCTGGGCGTCGCGTCGGTCAAGCGCAGCCAGCCGCGCCGCACACCTGCGACCGCCTCGTCAGCAGTGGCGTCGCCGGCGACCACGGCTGCCAGCGCCGGGTTGAGATCGTCGAACAACAGCGGAGTCACCGGTTCGCGGGGCAGCACCGTCGCGTGGCCCGCGGCGTCGCTCAGGGTATGGTACACGGCGCGGACCAAGGCCGGCGCATGCGCGAGCGCAGCGCGCCGGCTCGGGACCATGGCGAACGCGTCGGCGAACCGGGCGGAGACCGCCAGCGAGGTCAGCTCGCTGGCGAGCCGCCAGCCGAGCTCGGCGCGCGCCGCGCAGCGCGGCACGACCAGGAGCTGACCACCGCGCGGGGCGTGCGCGAGCGGGCTGACCGCGATCCGCGCCCGATCGGGCAGCGCGCCGATCTGCCACGGCCCGGTGATCCAGTATGCGATCTCGTGATCGCGCCAGCGCGCGAGCTCGGCCGGATCCTCGCTGCCCGACGGTGGCGGTGGCCGCGCCACATCGCCGAACAGCGCCGCCAGCTTGGCGGTCGCGCGAACCGCGCCGTTGCCGGCGAGCCCTGCGGGGCCCGCCAGCTCGCCGCCGTCGTCGCGCAGCCATGGCACGAACCAGTAGCCGTCGACCCGGACGCCGAGCGGATATCGGCGTGCCGCCGTCCGGGCGGCGCGGGCGGCGGCGACCAGATCGTCGAGGCTCGGCGAGGCCGGCGCCGGCTCGGCGACATCGCGGACCACGAGCAAGCCGTCGACCGACTGCGGCACCGCCCACCACGCGCCGGCGAGCTGGGCGAGCGCCGCGGCTTCGGGCAGCCAGTCGAGCGCGACCAGCGCCGGCGGGACCTCGGCGATCATCCCGTCGGCGACCAGGCCCGGCAGCCAGGTCGCGTCGATCCGCATCAGGTCCGGGCAGCGGGTGTGCGCACGCAACAGGTCGCCGATCACCTGACGGCCGCGCGCGAACGGCACGAGCAGCGACTCGACCGCGATCCCGCGCTCGGCCATGGTCGCGTTGAACAGCTCGGTCTCGGCCGGTCCGAACGTGTGCAGGAACCGGATCGCCGGCGGCCGCGCGGTGGAGGTTCCGCACGCGCAGTACCCCGCGATGACGATCAACGATGGGAACCTCACACGCACTCTGGGCCCGCGCACGCCAACGCGCGCGGGCGCACATGATATCACCCCGCCATGCGCAGCATGACCGGATATGGCCGCGGTGTCGTCGAGCGGGGGGACGTGCGAGCGACGGTCGACGTCCGCGCGGTCAATCATCGGTTCCTCGATCTCAAGCTGCGCGGCGCCGCCGTGCCGCCCGCGCTCGAGGACGCGATCACGGCGCGCGTCCGTGCCGCGATCGAGCGCGGCTCGGTCGCGGTGTCGATCCATCTGGCGCGCGGCAACGCCCAGGGCGGGATGCCGGCCGGGATGCGAATCGATGGCGATGCCGCGGAGGCCGCGCATCGCCAGCTGGCGGCGCTCGCCGCGCGGCTGGCGATTCCGGGGCCCGATCTCGCGCTGATCCTCGCGCAGCCGGGCGTGATCACCACCGACGACAGATCCGACGATAGCGCGTCCAGCGGCGCGGCGCTGGGCGCGCTCGACGCAGCGCTTGGCCAGCTCGACGGCATGCGGCTCGCGGAGGGCGCGGCGCTGGCGGCCGAGCTGTGCGCCCGGCTCGACGAGCTCGTGACGCTTCGCACGCAGATCGCGGTGCTCGCTGCGGGGGTACCGCAGCAGCTGGCGCGCCGGCTGGCCGATCGGGTCAAGCGGCTGTCCGACGAGGCCGGGATCGACCCGGCGCGGCTCGCCCAGGAGGTCGCGCTGCTCGCCGATCGCTCGGATATCACCGAGGAGCTGGTCCGGCTCGCGAGCCACCTCGACCAGGCGCGTGCGCTGGTCGCAGGCGCGCACGCGGCCGGCCGGCGGCTCGACTTCCTGGTCCAGGAGATCGGGCGCGAGCTCAACACGATCGGCGCCAAGTCCACGACCAGCGAGATCACTACCGCGGTGGTGGCGGCCAAGGCGAGCCTCGAGAAGGTACGCGAACAGGTCCAGAACATCGAGTAGATCGGTAGGGCGGGGACAGGGTAGGTACTATGATGCGCGACGTGACCGCGAGCAGTGACGCATCCATGGGCAACGCCCCCAAGCGCGGCGCGCTCGTGATCGTGTCGTCGCCGTCCGGAGCCGGCAAGACCACGCTCACCCGGCGCCTGCTCGAGGAGTTCGCGGGGCCGCCGCCCCAGCTAGCGTTCTCGGTCTCCTATACGACCCGGCCGCAGCGCCCCGGCGAAGTCGACGGGCGCGACTACCACTTCATCACGCCGGTCGCGTTCGAGGACATGATCGGGCGCGGCGAGTTCGCGGAGCACGCTTTCGTGTTCGGCAACCGCTACGGCACCGCGCAGGCGCCGGTCGAGACCGCGTTGACCGCCGGTACCGACGTGATCTTCGACGTCGACTGGCAGGGCGGCGGGGCCCTCGCGACGCGCTGGCCGGCGGATTCACTCAAGATCTTCATCCTGCCGCCCGATCTCGACACGCTGGCGTCGCGGTTGTTCAAGCGGGCGACCGACGCGCCCGACGTCATCGAGCGCCGGCAGCGCAAGGCGATCGAAGAGCTCAAGCATTTCGACGAGTATCATCACCTGATCGTCAACGACGACGTCGATCGCGCGTATCAGGTCCTGCGGGCGATCTATCTGACCCGGCGCTACGGCGTCGAGAACCGGCCCGGCGTGCCGTATCGCCTCGACGAGCTGGCGCGCGTGGTGGACGGTAACCGCGCGGCCGGCCCCGACGCGCACGCGCGCCGCCTGATCGGCGGCCCGTAACGTCCAGGCACGGCGCGCTGGAACCATCAGAACCGTTGTGATGCGCCGGCGAGCCGGTGGTGTCGCAGGCAGGTGCGTAGTCGGTTCTTGCGGGTGCCGAGTCACGGAACAATTGACGGCCGTGAGGCATTGCGCCACGCTGCTGGCATGACAGTCCTACGCGCTGGGATGGTTCTGGTGGCGCTGGCGGGCATGGGATGTACGAGGACGTTTCGCGCCGAGGCGGTGCAACCCAATCCGATGATCGCGCCGGCCGAAACGCTGCGCAGCTCGGAGAAGATCACGATCGTCACCGGCGACATGGAGCTCGAGGCGCCCGACGCGCCCGATCCCAAAGAGCGCGTGACCGTCGCGCACAATCATCACTACCCGCTGATCAACCAGGCGAGCTTCACGATCGTGTCGCGCGATCGCCTGCGGTTTCACGTCCAGATCGATCACAAGTGGGAGGAGTGGGCGGACCTCAGCACGTGGGATGTTCATCTGGAGGACGGCGAAGGCCACGTGTGGCTCCCCGAGGCGATCGAGCACGCGCGCACCAAGCTGATGACCACGATGTGGGATCGCGAGCAGCGCACCGCGGTGTGCAGTAGCCAGGGCAAGGATGCCGGTGGAAACTGCATCACCACGGTCGGCGTGCTCGACGATGGCTGGAAGCGCCGCCAGAGCCTTGGCTCGCTTTCGGTGTTCCGCGGCAACGCCGACTTCGTGTTCTACCAGCGTGACATGATGCACGCCGAGGTCCGTGGGCTGCGGCTCGTCGTCAAGCGCAGCGGCGAGGCTTTCGAGTTCAACTGGAAGTTCCGCGACTCGGTTGCGTCGGACTAGCCTCGTACAGGGGATTCGACCAGGCTCGGCGAGCCGTCGGCCTGGCCATCCGACCGGGTCCTGCCGCGGCTGCCGCGCTGCGTGGTACCCTTTGCCACGGGACCGCCCCGCACACGATGCATCAGCTCGACCAGATCCTTTCCGAGCTCGCAGGATATTTCCCGTCAGCCGACCTTCCGCTGGTCCGCCGTGCGTATCAGTTCGCGGCGCAGGCGCACGATGGTCAGACCCGCAAATCGGGCGATCCGTACGTCACCCATCCGCTCGCCGTCGCGCACATCATCGCCGAGCTCAAGCTCGATGTCGCCTCGGTGTGCGCGGGGCTCCTGCACGACTGTGTCGAGGACACCTCGGCGACCGTCGACCAGCTCGGCGAGCTGTTCGGCAAGGAGATCGCGTTCCTCGTCGACGGCGTGACCAAGCTCGGCAAGCTGCCGTACTCGACGCGCGAGGAGCAACAGGCCGAGAACTTCCGCAAGATGCTGCTGGCGATGGCGCGCGACATCCGCGTCATCCTGGTCAAGCTGTGCGATCGGCTCGACAACATGCGGTCGCTGTCTCACCTGCCGCCCGAGAAGCAGGAGCGGATCGCGTCCGAGACGATGCAGATCTACGCGCCGCTCGCCAACCGGCTCGGCATCCAATGGGTGAAGGTCGAGCTCGAGGACCTGTCGTTCAAACACTTGTATCCCGGCGAGTACGAGCAGCTCGCCGCCGAGGTCGCCAAGTCGCGCGCCGAGCGGCTCGAGTACATCCACCACGTCGAGAAGCTCATCCACAAGGAGATGACCGACAACGGCGTGCCGTGCGAGGTGATGGGGCGGGCCAAGCACCTGTGGTCGATCTATCAGAAGATGAAGCGGACGCAGCGGCCGTTCGAGGAGATCCACGACGCGATCGGGTTCCGCGTGATCACCGATACGCAGATGCACTGCTATCAGGGGCTCGGCGTGGCGCACCAGACGTGGACGCCGATCCCCGGCCGGTTCAAGGACTACATCGCGCTGCCCAAGCCGAACCTCTACCAGTCGCTGCACACCGCGGTGATCGGACCGCGCGGCGAGCGCATCGAGGTCCAGATCCGCACGCGCGACATGAACCTGGTCGCCGAGCACGGCATCGCGGCGCACTGGAAGTACAAGGAGGGCGGCGGGCAGTCGCAGTCCGTCGCCTCGGTCGATGACAAGAAGTTCGCATGGCTGCGCCAGCTGATGGAGAGCCAGAAGGAGCTCCGCGATCCGACCGAGTTCCTCGAGTCGGTGAAGATCGACCTGTTCGGCGACGAGGTCTACGTGTTCACCCCGCAGGGCGACGTCAAGGCGCTGCCCAAGGGCTCGTGCCCGATCGACTTCGCGTATTCGGTGCACTCGTCGATCGGTGATCACTGCTCGGGCGCGCGGGTCAACGGCATGATCGTCCCGCTGCGCTATCAGCTGCGCAACGGCGACACGATCGAGATCATCACGAACCCGAACCAGAAGCCGAACAAGGACTGGCTCAAGCTCGTCAAGACGGCGCGCGCGCGCACCAAGATCCGCTACTTGATGCGGACCGAGCAGCGCGACAAGGCCGTCGTGCTCGGCACCGACCTGCTCGACAAGGCGTTCCGCAAGCACGGCACGACACTGACGCGCGCCGACAAGCAGCTGCAGGCTGCGGCGCGCGAGCTGCGCTGCGTCGACCTCGACGAGCTGATCATCCAGATCGGCTACGGCAAGATCACGACCCAGCAGGTGCTCGAGAAGGCGCTGCCGGAGCTGTCCAAGAAGGAGCAGGAGCCGCCGGTCAAGACCGAGAGCATGCTGAAGACGCTGCTCCGCAAGGTCACCAGGCGCACCTCGACCAGCGGGATCAAGGTGGCCGGCGAAGCCGACATCCTGGTCCGGTTCGCGAAGTGCTGTAGCCCGCTGCCCGGCGATCCCATCGTCGGCTTCATCACGCGCGGCCGCGGCGTCACCGTGCACCGCCGCGACTGCGACAAGGGCCTCGATCTCGATCCCGAGCGCCGGATCGACGTCGAGTGGGACGGCAACGGCAAGGCCCAGCACGAGGTGGCGATCCAGATCCTGTGCGCCGACAAGCCCGGCATCCTCGCGCACATCTCGCAGTCGTTCACCGATCAGGGCGTCAACATCTCGCAGGCGCACTGCCGCTCGACCGACGACGGTCGGGCCGTGAATACATTTCACGGACAGGTCAAGGACCTCGATCAGCTCAAGTCGGTGATCCGGTCGCTGTCGCGGATCAAGGGCGTGTATTCGGTCGATCGTGTGTCCGCCGACGTCGTGTGACGGGCGAGGTCAATCGCGCGCGGGGCCAGGACCAGCCGGTGTGCCCAGCGGCCCACGGTGTCCAGATGAACGCTCGCCCCAGGCCGACGCGAGGCACAACGACGTCCTCGAGAGTACGCGTAGCTAGTCAGGACACACCAGCTCGACCGGCGAGCCGAGGTCGAGCGGCGGTTACCTCGGGGATGCGCTACCGGGCCGGGGCCGGCTTGCCGGGCTCGCCGAGAGCCGCGAACAGCTCGACGGTCGACTTGGTCGACTTCTTCGCCAGCCGGTTCTTGCGGCGACGACCGGCCTTCTCGTGTTTGTTCTTACGCTTGACGGTGGACGCTGCTGTGCGGGAAGCCATGGCGATTCCTCGGGGTGGACCGCGGTTCTTAGCGTCTACAGCTGCGCGGTGTCAACCTGACAGCCACCTCATCGGAGATGGCTTCGGTGCTCGACCATCGACAGCCGCCGGGCTAGATTACGCTCCCTGGGATAGGTCCTTACGATTCGCAGGATTAGAGGGAACGCGGGATGAAGCTTTGTCCGAAGTGCCAGAAGCAGTTCAGCGACGACGCGAACTTTTGCCCGGTCGATGCTGCACGCCTCGTTCCTCTCGAGACCCAGGCCGCGGACAGCGATGGGCTGTCGGCCAAGTTCACGCTCGGCGACCGGCTCGGTGGTGGTCGGACCGGTGCGGTTCACCGCGCGACCGACAAGGCGACCGGGCACGCGGTCGCGGTCAAGATCATCGCGCCGTCGGTGGTGGCGCTCCCGGGGCTCGCCCAGCGCCTCGAGCGTGAGCTCAAGCAGCTCGAGCGGGTGCACAGCGCCGGGGTCGCAAAGGTGCTCGCGTCCGGCAAGCGCGGCGATGATACCTGGGTCGCGCTCGAGCTGCTCGACGGCCCACAGACGCTGTTCGAGGTGATCGCGGCGCGCGGCCCGACCCCGTTCGAGCAAGCGGCGAGCCTGATCGAGGTCATCGGCGAGGCGTTGATCGAGGCCGCCCAGGTCGGCGTCGTGCACCGCGATCTCGCCCCCAAGAACATCTTGTTAGCCGGCGGCGATGTGAAGCTCATCAATTTTTCGCTTCCCGTGCCGACCAGTGACAAGGCACCGGGGGTGGCCGAGTTTGTCGCGCCCGAGCAGCACGATGGGAAGGCCGTCGACCAGCGCTCGAACCTCTACAGCCTCGGAGCGCTGTACTACTTCGTGCTCACCGGCCAGCCGATCCAGCTCGAGGACGGTGCGGTCAAGCCGCCGTCGTCGCTCGTGCCCGTGCCGGGGCCGGTCGATGCGATGATCCTCCGCGCGCTCGACCGCAGCCCGACGAAGCGATTTCTGACCGTGCGCCAGTTCGTCGACGAGGTCGCGCGAGGCGCTCGCGGCGAGGCCGAGGCCGTCGCGCCGCAAGCAGCCGGGCGGCCTTCCAAGCCCAAGGCCGAGCTGGTGCAGACGCTGCTCGGCGTGAGCGGCGCGGAGGTCTTCGCGCCCGTGGCGACTCCGGCCACGGCGACCCCGGCCGCGGCGGCAGCTGCCACCGTCCCCGAACGCTCGCCCTGGGCGCCGCCATCGGACCTCGGCCCGCACGGTGCCACGCTGCCAGCTTCGATCGCCTCGTCGAGCGGTGCGGTCGCGTCGGCCGCGTTGGCGCCGGTGGTCGTTCCGAGCGCTACCCTGCCACTTCCGGCGGTGGCTGCAGCGGTCGCCGCGCCGCTGGTCGCCGCCCCCGTGATCCCGGCTCCCGTGGTGGCGTCGCCGCTGGTCGCCAAGAACACGGCGAAGCCGGACGACGCGGCCAAGGGCAAGTTCCGCGAGACGATGTGGTTCAAGAAGGGCGAGCTCGACGCGCAGGCGGCCCAGGCCGCCGCTGAAGAGCATGCGCGAACCGGGCGGATCAGCGTGCCGGACAAGACCGATCTGATGCCGATCGATGAGCGCTACAAGGACGACGGCACGCTGTCGCGGTCCGACAAGGAGAAGTACAGCCTCCGGACCGGCGGGACCGCGATGACCAAGGCGCAGCGGATGTCGAGCGCCAACGCGGCGATCGGCAAGGTGTCCGAGGACGCGTTGATCGGCGAGATGAAGCGCGGCCGCAACAAGGTCGTCGCGGCGATCGCGCTCGCGCTCGTGGTGCTCGCCGTGATTATTTTCGTGATCGCTCGGTAGGGAGCCCCAGCGTCGCGATGATGCCGATCGGGATCGGGATCGTCTCCGTGGCGTGACGGGTGCCGGCCACGCAATCGAGCAGCGAATCGCGAACCAGCACCGGGATCACCTGGTGGACGTCGAGCGAGCTGCAGAGCTCGAGCGGCACGATGCCGAGGCCGATCATCCGGCCCTCCCAGCCCTCGTGGCGGACCGCGTGCAGCTCGAACAGCTCCGGCGGTGAGACCGCGTCGAAGTCGACGATCAAGAGCTGCGGCCGCGGCGGCGGATCCTTGAGCAGGGCGGCGACGACGGTGCGGACCCGACGCGCGACCTGGATGGTCACCGGCGCGCGCGCCAGCTCGCCCTCGATCCAGGTGGCGCGCGTGGGATCCGGCGCGAAGATCAGCACGCGCATCCGATCGCCGCTGTATTGCTCCTCGTTGGTGCCGCGGGCCACGGCGCGCGGCGGGGCGGTTGTCGCCTGGCTACGCACCAGCGCCGCCGGATCCAGCGTCCCGGTGCCGCGCGCCATCGGATCGGGGGAATCCGGGTCGTTCGGCCGGTGGGCACCGCCGGTCTCGCGGGGCAAGAGATCGACGTCGGAAACGGTGGTCGAGGAGTCTGGGCGCTGGGTCACGGCGGTGCTCGCTAGAGGATCGGCAGCTTGGTTGTGTGACTGTCGAACGTGGACGTGGCGATGAGCTCGCGCAGCGCGCCCGCGGCGAACGGCGGGTGCAGCAGGTGCTCGATCGACAGTGACGTGCGAAGCGAGCTGGGGACGTCGCCGAGGGCGACGATGCGTCCGAACCAGCCCTGTTCGCGGAGCAGGTGAAGGTGCATGATCTCGCCGCCGTCGAGCGCGTCGAAGTCGGCGATCAGGACCTGGGGACGCGGCGGTGGATCCTCGACCAGCGCCGAGACCACCTGCGCGACGGAGTGCCCGAGTTGCACCAGCACGGCTTCGTCCGCGAGCTCGGCCTCGATCCACACGGCGTGGGTCTCCGACGGCGCGTAGACCAGCACGCGGATCCGCGGCCTGGTCGACGCCGGGCGCTCCATCCCGCGGGTATGAAGTCTCACTCTAGGGTGGATCGGCGTCGCCATTGATGAGCGTATCGACCAACCCCGGATTCAATCGAGAGGTCGAGCTACCGCCGCGGTCAGCGCACCGTACGCACATATGTGCGAGTCGGATCGGCCGCCGTGTCGGTGGTCCCGCCGGCGAGATCGACCTCGGCCTTCGCGCACATCGCCGCGGCTTCAACCACCAGATCGGGGTGCGCGCCGGCGACGCCGATGATCGTAACTTCTCGCGCGAGAATATCGCCGTCGATCGAAGGGGCCGGCACCGCGGCGAGCAGGGTCAAGGTGGCGCGTGGGCCAGCGAGCGCGACCGCGGCCGCGGTGGCGCTCGCGTCGCCACAGATCACGCGCCACGGCTTGGTGCCCAGGCTCTGGATCGCGAACGCCTCGGTCAGGGAGGCGCGATCGTGCGCGACGACGACGCCCTTGCCGGCTAGCCAGTCGGCCCACGGACCGGGCTCGGCGACCGCGGTCGGCGCGATGCCCTTGGCGAGCAGGATCTCGATGAGGAATCGCGTGATCGGCGATCCACCGACCACGACGATCGGCTCGCGGGGCCCGACCCCGGTGCGGGCGTATATCGTGTACGCGAGCGCCACGTCACCGGCCACCGCGGCCGCGGCCGGGTCCGGTAGCTCCAGGCCGTCGCCGAGCGGAACCAGCCAGCGCCCGGCGGCCGCGACGCGCGTGCCGGACGAGGTGAGCGATGCTCGGCGCACCGCGAGCGGACACACCGCCGCGCCACCGCGGCGGCACACGTCGCATTCGCCGCATGGATCGATCGGCCCGATGAGCACACGGCGATCGAGCAGCGCTCGCGCATGCTCGCCGGCCCACACCACGTGGCCGACTCCAGCGGCCATGCTCACCTGGACCGCCTCGAGCTCGATCTCGACCTGGTCGGGACTCACCAATCGTTGGAGCGCTTGCCGCGCTTGGGTGTCAGCAGGACGTCGGCGCGATCCGGCGCGCCCCCGATCGCCGTCGTCTCGCCGATCGGTTCGACCCCGGCGTCGCCGAGCGGCAGCACGTAGTCATCGCCGCCGGCGTCGTAGGCGGGGTCCTCGATCAGCGCGCTGTCGTCGCCGAAGTCGTCGAGGTCGGTGCTGAGCTGGGGGGCGCGGGCCCGCGGCGGCGCGGCCTGCGGCACCGCGCGCGCCGGGGCGGGCGCGGGCGCCGCGCGCGCCGGGGCGGGCGCGGGCGCCGCGCGCGCCGGGGCAGGCGCGGGCGCGGGGGCTCGGGGCGGTGGTGTGGCCACGGCTCCGCGTGCCACCGGAAGGCCCTGCCGCGCACGCCACGTCGCGAGCGCGGCCACGAGGTCATCGTACGGGATCATGGCGCGAGCCTAACATGCTAGAAGCCCGGCCATGCCGGCCACGACGATCACGCTCTATCGGTCCGCGGTCATTCCGAGGGACGGATTCCGCCACGGCTTTCCGGAGCGCGGCGGTGGCGTCTCGACCGGCCTGCGCGCGTCGCTCAACCTCGGCGTCCGGTGGGGCGACGACCAGGACCACGTGGACACCAACCGGCGGCGGCTAGCCGAGCACGCGGGCTACGATCCGGCGGCGCTGCAGGTCACGCGCCACGTCCACGGCGCCGACGTGTGGACGGTAGGCGAGCCGCTGGTCGAGGGCGCGACGTTCGACGGCCTGGTGTGCAGCCAGGTCGGGCCGGTGCTCGCCGCGTTTGCCGCGGACTGCATCCCGCTGGTGTTCGCGGAGCCCGAGGCACGGGTCTGCGGCGCGGCGCACGCAGGCTGGCGCGGCACCGTGTCGGGCGTCGCGCCAAACGTGATCCAGCGGATGCAGGCGCTCGGCGCCCGTCCCGAGCGGGTGCGCGTCGCGCTCGGCCCTTCGATCGGCCCGTGTTGCTTCGAGGTCGGTCCCGAGGTCGTCGCCGCGTTTCGCGACGCGTTCGGCGACGTGGTCGGCATGGTCGTGCGCGGCCCGGCCAAGGACCACATCGATCTCCGGGTCGCGATGCGGTGCTCGCTCGAGCGCGCCGGCGTTGTCGCCGAGCACATCGACGATCGGCCGCCGTGCACGCGCTGCGAGGCCGACCGGTTCTTCAGCTATCGCCGCGACGGACAGGCCGGCGGCGTGCACATGGCGTTCATCGCGCTGACCTGAGCGGGCGGCGGCGTCAGTCGACCGCGATGCCGTACATCGGCAGGATATCGCCGGTGAGCGCGTGCACCACGATCTCGGCTTTGTGCCAGTCGATCATCGCCTGGGTCTTGCGCAGCTCGGCCTGGCGGAGATCCTCCAGGCGATTCAAGACGTCGAAGTTGGTCGACTTGCCGAGGTTGAACCGATCGGTCTCGATCTTGATGTTCTCGTTGGCGAGATCGATCGCGCGCTGCGACAGTATCACCCGGCGGCGGGCGAGCTCGAGCTGCGCGACCGCACGGGTCATGGTCTGCGCGATCTGCGCGCGGATGTCGAACGCGTTGACCGCCAGCTTGAGCTTGGTCTCGCGCTGCTCGTGAACGCGGCCGCGGGCGGCGCGCTGGCCCAGCGCCTCCGAGAACGTCAGCGATCCGCCGATCACGAACTCGTTGAACCCGGCCAGCTCGGTCCACGACTTGCCAAACGTCCGGGCGCTCCCCGTGGGGCCGAACGACAGCGCCGCATCGAGCTGCGGCAACAGCCCGTTCTCGGCGACCGTGATGTCGAGCGTCGCGCTCGCGTCTTGCTTGGCGAGCTGGGCGAGCTCGGGGCTCGCCGCGAACGCGCGCTCGACCAGCGGGCCGAGCTCGAACGCTTGATCCTTGGTGTCGAGATCGGTGGTGACGCGCAGCCCCATCTCACCCGCGCCGAGTGGCATGCCGGCGGCGCGGCGCAGCACGATCGAGTTGTTGAGCACGCCGAGCTCGCCGTTCAACACATCCTCTTCGCGGGTCGCGATGACCTGCAGCACGGCCGGAATCTCGCTGCGCGGCACCTTGCCGCCGTCAGCGCCGATCTGCGTGACCCGCAGCCGCTCGCGCGCCAGGTCGAGGCTCTGCTGGGTGATCGCGACGGTGCGCTCGGCGAGCACCAGATCCCAGTACGCCGAGATCACGGCCTGGACCGACTGGATCGCGGCGAGCCGCTTGGCGAGCACCGCGGCGTCGCGCGCCAGCGTGGCCTTGGCCTCGTTGGCATCGAACACGGCCCGCCCGCGGCCGCGCAGCAGCGGCTGAGTGATCGAGCCGCTGACGATCTCGCGCCATTCCTGGGATTCACCGGGAAGCGTCATCGTCTCACCGCCGATGGATGCCTCGGTGTGGAACCGGCTCTTGTCGTAGTTCGATTCGCCGTGCAGCGCGATCGTCCCGCCGGTCGGCAGCGCGCGCGACAGGTCCACCGTGCCCTTGAACGTATCGTCCCGCTCGATCGTGGTTGCACCCGAGACGATGCCACTGGAGTGCGAGCCCTGGAGCACGGACTGAAGCTGCCAGTCGTTGCGGCCCCAGGTCTGCTCGATCCGCGCCTGGGCGATCGCGATGTCGAACTTCGCGGTCTGCAGACTCGGCGCTTGCCGGACGGTGACCTGTAGCAGCTCGGGCAGCGTCGTGGCACGCGCTTCCCCGGCCCACGACGTCAGATCCGCAGGCTGCTTGGGTGGAGGGGTACCGCCGGGGGTATCGTCCGCGAGAGCGATCGCGCGCCTCAGCGCGTCCGCCTCCGCACGCGACGAGACAACACCGAGCAGAGCGAAGAACACACAGGCGAGTCGCGCAAATCGCATCGAGCGGGGCATCATGGCACGCACGCGATCACGGCGCACGGTGCGACACATGCGACGAGCGATTGCCGCACGCGACACGGATCCGTGGAAACCATGCGTGTTAGCGTGGCAAGACCGATCCAATCCGTCGCATCTGGAGCATCGCAGTGGGTCGAGATCTCGTCCCGGAATCGCGCTCGATCGGGTCGGGGATGCGGCACGCACGGCGACGCGGGGCGCGCTCGCTGTGCAGCTCGTCGAGCCCGCGCAGGTGGTCCGACGGCCACGAAGTCGGCACCGCGACAGTCACATGGTGAAACCGCGGGCACGACGCCCGCGATGCGACCGCTACCGTCGAGAATCAGCCCACGCATCCGCGCACCGTGGCGTCGCGCGTGGCGATCGCGGTAGTTCACGTCGGGAGTCCGATCCGCGGCACTCCAGGTCGGGAGTCCGATTTGCGGGACTCCACGTCGCGAGTCCGAGGATCGGGTCAACGTCTCGATCAGGTCACGGCGACCCAGGTTGACCGCGATAATTGAATTTGATATTCAATTTCTATGAAGTACCAACTGGCTCCCTTGTTTCTGCTCGTGGCGGCCTGCGGGGGCGGCGGGGATGGCGATGACGATGGCGAGTCCGAGCACGCGTATATCCTCGGCAGTCTGGTGTTCGGCCCGGAAGGCACGACGTCCTACGTCAACGTGCTCGACTCGCTCGACACCCAGACCATCGACTACAGCCGGGCCCACGAGTTCGCCGGCGCGGCCGATGTCTGGGTCCACGGCGGTTCGGTGTTCGTCACCAGCGCCGAGGCACTCACGATCACGAAGTACGCGGTCGCGAACCACGACCTCGTCGAGCAAGCCGCGATCAGCTTCACGGGATACGGCATCACCGACTTCGGGTTCTGGCGCAACGTGTTCGTGACCGACGACAAGGCGTACTTCAGCAACGGAACGACGCAATACGTGGTGTGGAATCCGACGACGATGCAGATCACCGGGACGGTCGCGCTGCCCGCGCTCGAGGCCCGCGACGGCTTCAAGGTGTTCCCCGGCTACTCGGATCGCGCGGCGCTGGTGCGCGGCGGCAAGCTGTATCAGCCGCTGTACTGGACCGACGACTCCTACTTCCGCTACACGCCCGATTCGCGGATCGCGGTGATCGACGTCGCGAGCGATCAGGTCGCCTCCGTGCTCGAGGCGCCGTGCCCCGGGCTCGACTACGCCACCGCCGACGCAGCCGGGAACCTGTACTTCTCGAGCTGGATCTACGCGGCGGGTGCCGCGGCGGTGCTCGACCAGCCGGCGACCTGCGTGTTCGAGGTGCCCGCCGATGGCGCGCCGCACGTCGCGATGACGTTCGCCGACATCGATAGCGGGCGCGAGGGCGCCGCGCTGCACGTGCTCGCGAGCGGACGCGCGGTGTTCTCGGTGCTGCACGACGAGCGCTTCACGGTGGATCCCACGACCGACCCGTCGGACGTGACGTTTGGGCCCAACTGGCGGTTCTGGTCGTTCGATCCCTCGGCCGGCGCGAGCACCGCGGCCCAGGTCGACGCGATCGACTGGAACGCCGGCGCCCAGTACACGTTCGAGATCGACGACAAGGACTACATGCTGGTCGCCGCCGGCGACTACAGCGCGACGACGGTCTACGACCTCGGCGACCAGGTCACCCCGGTCGCGAAGTTCGACGCCACCGGCTGGTCGACGCGGCTGTTCAAGTTGCATTGATTCCGCGCCGAGGGTCACAGCTCGACCCCGAGCTTGAGGAACACCGCGCGGCCCGGCCGCACCGCGCCAAACGAATCGTACGCGCGCGTGTCGGTCAGGTTCTGGAGCTCGACCGTGGCGGCGTACGACCGCAGCCCGCGCAGCGCGTAGGTGACGCCGATGCCGTGCACGAGCTGCGCCGGCACGACCTGCTTGGAGGCCCGCAGCCCCAGGCTCTCCCAGCCCCGGAAGAACTGGTGGACGTAGCGGCTGGACGCGAACCCGGTGAGCTCGTCGCCGGTACGCAGGAGATCTCGGGTGCGCGCCGTCGCGCCGAGCGCGCCGAGCAGCCACGGCCGGTTCGGGATCCGGTCGCCGTCGTAGGCGCCGAACGTGCCCTCGCTCGACGCGTTGCGGAGATCCTGCAGCGTGACCGAGCCTTCGATCCACCCCCACTCGCCGGGCGCGGTCCACCGGCCACTGCCCTCGATGCCCAGGATGCGGGCGTGCCACACGTTCTGGTTCGTGAACCGCTTGTCGGTGGGGAGCATGAGGATGAGGTGGTCGGCGTCGCGCGCGAACACGTCCGCCTGTCCGGTGACCTCGCCGTACGCGCCGTCGTGTGACACCAGGGCCTCGACGTTGAGGTTGTGGCTGGTCTCGGGCTGGAGTTGCAGGTTGGGATCGACGAGCCGGCCGTCGCCGAACAGCTCATCGACCGACGGCAGCCGGGTCGCCCATTCGTAGCTGGCCTTGAAGCTGAGCCAGGGCCGCGCGCGCCACCGCACGCCATCGCCGAGGCCGAACCGCTGGGTGCGCTGATTGACCGGCACGAACACGTTGCCGGTCTGGACGTCCTCGGCGTCGGTCCACATCGCGTAGTGCTTGATGAACGCGACGTTCAGGAGGTCGTCGTCGGCCAGCTGCAGCTCGTGCTCGAGGCCGGTGACCAGCTGGGTCAGATTACGCCGGGCATTGATCGGCGACTTGACGTCCGGGTCCGTGATCAACAAGTTGTCGCCGGTGCGCCGCGTGGCCGTCGGGGCGATCGCGAGGCGCAGGCGCTGGTGGCTGCCGAGCGCGCGCTCGCCGACCAGCCGGGCGAACCAGCCGGTCTCGGTGATCACCTGGTGGACCGGCTGCGAGTCGATCTCGCCCGCGATCTCGCGGTCGCGGATCGGGTTGCCGAACCAGTCGTAGACCTGCGTCGCGGTGTCGTGAAACTCGATCCGGCGCCGCACGACGCCCGCGATCGTGCGCAGCTTCCAACTCGGCGGCTCGAGGACCACGTCCGCGGTCCCGCCGCGCGAGATCTCGCCGTAGCCGGCCTCTCCGTACGGCACCGTCATGACGAGGTTACTCTGGAGATCCTTGTCGTACTGCGAGGCGTTGAGCCGCACGGTCGCGCGGCGGAGCATCCCGCGGTCGACGATGCCGAGCTCGGCGGTGCCGCCGGCGGCCAGGTACCCGTCGTGGAAGCGTCTCACGCGCGCCGGTTGCAGCTGGCCGCGCTCGTCGGGGACCTCGACGTCGATCGGATAGTTGTTGAGGGCGCGATCGACGAACGCGCTAAGCCCCATGACCAGGCCGGTCCCGGGGTCACGCGTGCGCAGCAGCAGCGAGCCGCGATCGGTGCCGAACGAGCCGATCTCGAGGCTCGCCGCGGCGCGGCTGACCCAGCTCGGATCCGTGACCAGGTCGACGGCGCCACCGAGCGCATCGGCGCCGAGCGCGACCGGGACGACGCCGCGGTAGACGTCGACGCGCTGGATCAGCTCGACCGGGACGTTGGCGATGCCGACGCCCCAGCCGGCCACGGCGAGCGGGATGCCATCGAGGAAGAACCGGATCTGGTCGTCGTAGAGGCCGTTCAGCGAGAACCGGGTCTCGGAGCCGAGGCCGCCGGCCCGCCTGACTTGAAGTCCGGGGGCGCGCGATAGCACCTCGCCGAGATCGGCCGAGCGCTCGCGCGCGTCGCGGGTGTCGACCACAGTGACGGCGCGCGCGGACTCGCGCAGCACCTGACCATCGCTCTTCTGGTCGATCGCGATCGTCTCGCTGGCGTTGAGCAGCGCGCGATCGGCGTCGGTGAGCCCGTCCGGGCCTACCGGCTCGGGCGCTGTCACCGGATCTGCCGCCGGAGCAGCGGGGGCGGTAGGCATGAAACGGTCCTGCGCGCCGGCGGCGGGCGTCGACGGCTGCGCCGGAGAGGCTGGGATGGGCGGCGTTGGCTGGGCCGTGGTGGAGGCGGGGACGTGCGGCGTTGGCTGGGCCGTGGTGGAGGCGGGGACGGGCGGCTTTGGTTGGGCCGTGGCTGGGACGGGCGGCTTTGGTTGGGCCGTGGCTGGGACGGGCGGCTTTGGTTGGGCTGGCGGCGCCGGCTGCGCGTGCGCTGAGATCGCGGTGAAGCCTACGAAGATGGTGGTGAGCCTGCCGCGAGTCATGAACAGCTCCGGGGGGAGCTCCGGGGCTGGGGCCAGCGCCCAACGATGCCGTACTGCTGCGTCGTCATGGCTGCTCGTAGCACGGGGTGGTGATGTTGAAAATTGAAATTGATTTCAATTTTCAATTTTGCTACGACGGGGAACATGGCAAAACGATTCGCTCTGCTCTTGCTTCCGCTCGCGTTCGCGAGCGCCTGCAGCGATCCGGATTCCGGGACCGCCGGTCCGTCCGAAGGTGCTTACGTGGTCGGGAGCATCGTGACCGGTCCCGAGGGCAGCACGGGCTACGTCAACGTGATCGCCTCGCTCGACGCCCAGGTGCTCGACTACTCGACCGCGTACGAGTTCCCCGGCTTCGCCGACGTGTGGAGCTGGAACGGCAAGGTGTTCGTGGCGGACGGCGAGGCGCCGATCATCCACCGCTACTCGGTCGCTGCCGATCGCTCGCTGCTCGCCGACGGCGAGCTCAGCTTCGCCGCGTACGGCGTCCCCGAGACCGCGTTCTGGAACGCGATCTGGATCAGCGCCGAGAAGGCGTACATGGCCAACGGCCAGGGCGAGTACGTGATCTGGAATCCCTCGACGATGATGATCACCGGCACGATGCCGCGCCCGGCGCTCGACGCCCGCGACGGCCTGCTGCTGCGCAGCGCCAGCACCGATCGCGGCGTCGTGGTCCGCGGCAACCGGCTGTATCACCCGTACTACTGGTCCGACGAGACCTGGACCGACTACGCGGTCGACTCGCGGATCGCGATCTACGACACCGACCAGGATCGCCTGCTCGGCGTGATCGACGCGCCGTGCACGGGGCTCGACATCGCGACCGAGGACGACAGCGGCAACCTGTACTTCAGCAACTGGACCGGCAACGCCGGCCTGACGCTGGTCGACGGCGTACCGGCGCCGTGCGGCGTCAAGCTCGTGACCGCCAGCGACACGATCGACGCGAGCTGGACCACGCCGTGGACCGCGATCACCGACGGGCGCCAGGGCGCGGCACTGCGCTACAGCGGCGACGGTCACGCCCTGCTATCGGTGTTTCACCAGGAGCGCGCCCAGTTCGACGCGTCGACCGACCCGTTCGCGCTGGTCGGGACCGCGAACTGGCGGATCTGGAGCGTCGATCTGCAGGCTCGCACCGGTGCGCTGGTCGACGGCATCGACTGGAACAGCGGCGCGACGTACATGCAGCGCATCGACGACCTCAGCTACATGCTCGTGCCGACCGCCGACTACGCCAAGAGCGAGGTCTACGCGATCGACGGCACCACGGCGACGCCGCGGTTCGAGACCCGGGGCTGGGGCCTGCGGCTGTTCAAGGTGCGATAGCCCGGCGCACCTGCGTCGGTTGGTGGCGCGATTTCGCGGCTCGCGCCGTCCGCGGTCCGGCTCGCGCCGCGCGGGCTGCCCACGGTCCGGCCGCGCCGCAGGGTGGTGGCATGAACCGCCGACCGGAGCTCGACTGGCTGCGCGTGGTCGCGATCGCGATCCTGCACGTGTTTCACACCGGGATGGTCTTCAATCGCTGGGACTTCCCGCTGAAGAACCCCGACCCGCTGCCGATCATCGAGCCGCCGATGGAGTTCCTGCACGCGATCCGCATGCCGCTCCTGATGGTGATCGCCGGCATCGGCACGGCGATCGCGCTGGAGCGCCGCTCGGTGGCCGCGTTCACACGTGATCGCGTCAAGCGTCTGCTGCTACCGCTGGTGTTCGGGATGTTCGTGCTCGTCCCACCGCAGATCTACATCGAGCGCCTCACTCGCGGTGGGTACCGCGGCAGCTACGCCGACTTCTATCCCTCGGTGTTCGAGCTTCGTCCGTACCCCGCCGGGAGTCTCAGCTGGCACCATCTATGGTTCATCGCGTATCTGTTTCTCTACTGCATGCTCGCGATCCCGATGTTCGTGGGCTTCGCGGCCGCGCCGGGGCGTCGCTTGCTCGCCTGGTTGGACCGGATCTGGGCGCGCGGCTGGATCGCCGTGCTGGTGGTCCCGCTCGCGATCGAGCGGCTCGCGCTGCGCGGCTACCCCGAGACTCACGCCCTGGCAGGCGACTACGATACGCTGGCGTACTACGGTCTGCTGTTCGTCGGCGGTCATCTGCTCGGCCGCAGCACCGCGGTGTGGGACCACCTGGTCGCGCGGCGCCGGCGCTATCTCGCTGCCACCTGCGCGCTGCTCGCCGTGATGCTGCCGCCGAACGAGTATCCGTTCCCGTTCGAGCAACTCGGCGCGACGGTGGCGGTGTGGTGCGTGATCCTGACCGCGCTCGGCTGGACGCGCTGGTACTTCCGGCGCCCAGCGGCGGGCATCCCGTCGTGGCTCGACCACGCACAGAAGCTGTCGTACCCGTTCTACATCCTCCACCAGACCGTGCTGCTCATGATCGGCTGGACGTGGATGGCCGTGCCGCTGGGGCCGTGGCCGCGGTTCGGGGCGGTGCTCGTCACCTCGTTCGCCGCGACCTGGCTGCTGAGCGAGGCGGTCGTCCGGGTCGCGCCGCTCCGGCCGATATTTGGGCTCGCACCGAACCGGCTCGTCTCGCCGGTCCTCACTCGGGTACGCTGACGCATGACGTGGACCTGGCCGCGGATCGACCGCCGCACCGCGCTCGTGATGTTCGGCGCGTTCCTCGCGTTCGGTCTGTTGCAGGGCAACACGGTGTGGCTGGCCCTGCAGGCCGACGGCGAGGTCGAGCCGTGGTCGCATCCCTACGTCTGGGAGGTCACGGGGGCGCTCAGCGCGTTCGTCTGGTCGTGGATCCCGTGCGCGACGGCGAAGAACGCGCCGCGGCCGGCCGGGGGCTGGCCGCGGTTCGTCGCGATTCACCTCGCCGGCTACGCCGCGTATGCGATCGTGCACACCGCCACGATGCTGGGCTCGCGGCTCGCGCTGTATTCCGTGCTCGGCTGGGGGCACTACCGCTATGGCGGCACGTCGTTCCGGCTGCCGATGGAGTGGCACAAGGACGTCGTGGCCTACCTCCTGCTCGCGATCGGCTACGGGCTGATCGCGTCGTGGCGGACCGCCCAGCGACGCGCGCTGCACGACGCGCGGATCGCGACCGAGCTCCGCGATGCCCAGCTGCGCGCGCTGGTCGGGCAGCTCAATCCCCACTTCCTGTTCAATGCGCTGAACACGATCAGCGCGGTCATGTACATCGACCTCGCGCGCACCGATCGGCTGCTCGCCGACCTCGGGCACATGCTGCGCGCCGGGCTCACGGGCAACGCCGGGCCGACGTGGAGCCTGGCCGACGAGCGCGCCCATACCGAGCACTTCCTCGCCGTGATGCTCGCGAGGTTCGGCGATCGGCTGAGCGTGCGGTGGAACGTGGACGACCGCGCGAGCGCGGCGCAGGTCCCGCGGTTCACGCTGCAGCTCCTGGTCGAGAATGCGATCAAGCACAACCAGGATGGCCGCGAGCCGCTGGCGATCGCGATCTCGGCGCGCCATGCGGTTGGCCGCGTCGAGGTCGAGGTCGCGGACAACGGCCGCGGCTTCGGGGCGTCGCCCGCCGCCGGGCCCGGCACCGGGCTCCAGACGCTGCGTCGGGCGCTCGAGCTGTGCCACGGCCCGACCACGACGCTCGAGCTCGATCGGGCACCCGATGGCGGGGCCCGCGTCCGGCTGTCGGTCCCCGCGGAGCTCGCGTCGTGAGGGCGCTGGTCGTCGATGACGAGGCGCCGGCGCGCAGCAAGCTGGTGCGGCTGCTGCGCGACGATGGCCGGTTCGAGCTCGCCGGCGAAGCCGCCGATGGCATCGCCGCGGTCGCGCAGATCGAGGCGCTGCGGCCCGACCTCGTGCTGCTCGATATCCAGATGCCCGGCCTCACCGGCTTCGAGGTGCTACACGCGGTCGGCGCGGCCGCGTGCCCCAAGGTCATCTTCTCGACGGCCCACGATCGCTTCGCGCTCGAGGCGTTCGACGCCCACGCGATCGACTACCTGCTCAAGCCCTACGATGCCGACCGGCTGCGCGTCGCGCTCGACAAGGCGGCGGCGCAGCTGCGCGCCGGAGGCGGCGAGGTCGCGCTGCTCGAAGCCCTGCTCGCGCGTCATCCGGGCGGCCACGGCCGCTACCTCGAGCGGCTCGTCGTCAAGCGCGACGACGGCTGGATCCCGGTCCCGCTCGACCGGGTTCGCCGGCTGTCGGCCGAGGGCAAGCAGGTGCGCGTGTTCGAGGTCGGCGGCCAGCACCTGATCCGCGACAGCCTCGCCGATCTCGAGGCGCGGCTCGATCCGGCGCGGTTCGCGCGCGTCCATCGCGGCGACATCGTCAGCCTGGGGGCCGTCGTGCGTGTCGACGCCCTGTTTCACGGCGACGCGGTCGTCGAGCTCGACGACGGCAGCTCGGTGGTCGTGAGCCGGACCCACCGAGATGCGTTCTTCACGCGCTGGCGCGGCGGCTGACGCGAGAGGCTGACGCGAGAGGCTGACGCGAGAGATTGTCGGCGGGGAGCGCGGCGGCGCTGGCGCGGTGGCGCTGGTGCGGCGAGATGCTTGCTCAAGGCAAGTATCTGGGGCAGCTTACCCGATATGCCTGATCGATCGGTCGCTGCCGCCGCGACGCCGCTGGTCCGCGCGTTCAGCCGAGAGCTCGCCCGCGCCGGCGGGTTACTGTCCCCCGAGTACCTCGCGTCCGGGCTATCGCTGGGCGAGGTGCGCTGCCTGTACGAGCTCGGCCACACCGATGGCTTCGAGATCTCCACGCTCGCCGACCACCTCGATCTCGACGTCGGCTACGTCAGCCGGGTGGTCTCGCGGCTGGCGTCGCGCGGCCTCTTGTCCAAGCGGGTCGAGTCGCGCGACGCGCGCGCGCGCTCGATCGTCATCACCGCGAAGGGCAGGGTGCGGCTCGCCGCGCTCGACGGTCACGCCAATCGCCGGCTCGCCGCGTGGCTGGCCACCAAGCCGGCGGCCGCGGTCGACGAACTGGTCGGGGGGCTGCGCGCGTTCGTCGGCGGCGCCGGCGGCCGGGTCGTCGTGCGCGGGCCGCGGCCGGGCTCGATTGGCCACATCATCGCGCGCCATGGCGAGATCTACGGCAGCGAGTTTGGGTATCCGGAGGTGTTCGAAGGCTATGTCGTCCAGGCCTTCGGGGCGTTCATGGCCGGCTTCGCACCGCCGCGCGACCGGATCTTCATCGCGGAGCGCGGCGGCCGATTTCTCGGCTCGATCGCGGTCAAGGGGTTACCGAAGGCCACGGCGCAGCTGCGGTTCCTGCTCGTCGAGCGCGAAGCGCGCGGGCTCGGGCTCGGTCGCCGCCTCGTGCGCGGCGTGATCGACCACGCGCGGGCCTCGGGTGAGCGCCGGATCGTGCTCGACACCGCGAGCGATCTCGACGCGGCCCGCGGCCTCTACGCGGCCCACGGATTCCGCAAGATCGCCGAGACCGCCGGTGAGCCGTGGCTTCCGCGCGGCGTACTCAGCGAGCGCTGGCGGCTCGACCTCGCCGACGCGTAGGCCGGCATCGATCGTACTTGGGGTGGCGCGCGGCCCCCCGCTGTGCGCTAGAGTGGGCAGATGCGCCGTTCCGTCCTCGTCGGTTCGCTCCTCGCGGTCTTGCTGCCGGCCGTCGCCGGCGCCGATCCGACGTACATCTCGATCGGCGCGGACGCGGTGCCCACCGCGCGCGAGATCGCGACGGCCGACGGCAACCCGGTCGTGATGGTGATGGCGACCGACGGCGTCGCGGTGCTCGCCATCGATCCGAGCGAGCTCGAGCACCTGGCGGACGCCATGCACACCCGGCACCATCGCTGCGGCGGGTTTATCGTGCACGACTCGTTGACCGACGCGCTCGCGGCGGTCGCACCGCCGACTCCGGATCCCCAGGCGATGGCATCGACCGCGATCGACTATCGGCTCGATCGCGGCGCTGTGGTCGGCGCGGTCTTGCCCGCGATCCGACCGGCCGAGATCCTGGCGACGATCCGAGCGCTGTCGTCGAACAAGAACCGCTACTACCGCTCGGAGAGTGGCGCGGCGGTCTCGGCGTGGCTGCGCGATCGCTGGCGCGGCTTCACCGATCGCGCGGACGTCTCGGTGGAGCTGTTCGACCAAGGGTACCCGCAGAAGTCCGTGATCATGACGATCCGCGGGACGACCAAGCCCGACGAGATCGTCGTGATCGGCGGCCACCTCGATTCGATCGCGCTGGGCGGCACGGCGAGCAATGCGCCCGGCGCAGACGACGATGCGTCTGGGATCGCCACGCTCGACCACATCGCGAAGACGCTGCTCGCGGCCGACTTTCGCCCCGAGCGGACGATCCAGTTCATGGCGTACGCGGCCGAGGAGGTCGGGCTGCGAGGGTCGCAGGCGATCGTCCGCGACTACCAGAAGCGCGGGCGCAACGTCGTGGGGGTGCTGCAGCTCGACATGACGAACTACCAGGGCTCCGATCGCGACATCTGGCTGATCGACGACTTCACCAGCGCTGCCCAGAACCGGTTCGTCGCGGCGCTGATCGAGCGCTACACGACCGCGACGTGGGGTGTCGACCGTTGCGGCTATGCGTGCTCGGACCACGCGTCGTGGCACCGCGCGGGCGTTCCGGCGTCGATGCCGCACGAGACGCGGTCGCGCGATCGCAACCAGCAGATCCACACCGCCCGCGATACCCTCGAGGTATCGAACAACAACGCCGAGCATGCCGCGAAGTTCGCGCGGCTGGGGGCGGCGTATGCGATCGAGCTCGCCAAGGGAGAGCTGGGCCCGGCGGCGATGGCCTCGGGCGCCGCGGACGCAGCGCCGGGAGCCCCGGCGCCACCGTGGAAGCTCGCCGGCCTCCTGGCTTCGTGGCTGGTGCTGCTGGGCCTGTCCCGCCGCGTCTGATCTCGAGCGCTATTTGGCCGGCGGTGCGGGTGCCGGCGCCGTCGGCTGGGCCGCTTGCGCAGCGGCGGGCTTCCTGTGGAGCGGCGTGCGGAGCTCGTCGGGCAACAGCGTGTCGAGCTTGCCGAGGTACCATGCGCCCGCGAGCACCACGATGACGATCAGCGCGACGTAGAGCCGCCACGGCCGGCCTTTCTCGGCGTAGGGGTCGTACGGCGACCGCTTGGCACCTGGCGGCAGGATGGCGACATCGGTCAGCGCCGCGCCGAACGGGATGTTGATCCGCGTCAGCGCGTTGATCGCCCAGCCGTTGGCATCGAGGAGCGGGCCCAGGTTGCGGCGGCGCAGCTTCATGAACGCCAGCAGCATCGACGGTCCGCTGATCGCGAGCACGATGCCGAGCATGCCGAGCGGCATCCACCACCCCAGCCCGAAGATCGTTGCCAGGATCGCGGTGGCGAATGCGCCGATGCCACCGATCGCGACGCCGAGCGCGGCGATGGTCCCCACGTCGATCTTGCCGGGCACGGGAGCCGCCCCGGCCTTGGCGGCGGCGGCGGCGGTCTCCGCGGGCGCGAGCTCCGCGAGCTTGGCGTGCGAGGCGGCGTCGGCCTCGGCCGCGCGCTTGGCGACGCGCTCCTCGATCAACCGCACGACCTTCTTGTACGGCGCCCAGAACGCCAGGCGGATGCTGATCGGGTTCTCGATCAGCTTGGTGATCGTGGCCTCCCAGTCGCGGCCCTGGCGGTCGACGAACACGCCATTGCGGCCCACCATCAGGTTGTCGACGTCGCCGTTGGTGAACGCGGCGGCGATCGAGCGTTTCTCGCCGGGCCGGACGCAATCGCAGCATGCCAGGTAGGCACCTGCCATCGGCGCCATCGTGCCGTGCTTCGCCAGATCGGCGACCTCGACGACGAGATGGCACCCGCGCGCGTCGAGGTACAGCGTCCCGGCCTGGAACACGGCGCCCTTGCGCGCGTAGAACTCGGAGAAGTTGACGTAGTTGTGGAGCAGCTTGGACAGGTCGCGCTGGTAGCGGCACAGCTTCTCGATGTCGACCACGCGGTCGAGCTCGGGCTTGACCGCCAGATCGCGCTCGATCAGCGCGCGCACCGCGCGCTCGAGATCGCTCGCCAGGATCGCGCGGATCCGGTCGATCCCGAGCAGGTCGACCGTCCCGGCGGGCTTCGCAGCGCGCCACGCCTCGTGCGCGGCGAGCTTGTCGAGGATCAGCCGCCACTCGGGCTCCGTGACGGCCTTGCGCGCACCGAGCAGCGGGGCCACCGCGGCGGTCGCGAGCGCCGAGAGCCGGGTCTCCCACGCCGGGTTCACCGAGGTCGCGAGCGGCAGCGCCGCATCGGCCTCGATCCGCGCGATCGGCAAGGCGGCGACCTCGTCGGTGGCTGCCGACAGCTCCTTGGTCGATAGCGCCGCGAGCTCGGCGTCGGTGGCGTTGAGCGCGGCGGTGGCGCGGGCGTCGAACGCCGCGAGCCGGCAGCGCGTGAAATAGTCGTTGATCTTGGAGCGCACGGCTCGTACGGCGTCGGCCGCAGCAGGGCTTGCGTCGCCGATCGGCATGGCGGCTGCGTCGGCGGTGGCGTGCCACGCCGCGAACGCCTTGGCCTCCGTGAAGAACGCCTCGACGCGCGGCAGATCGAGCCCCGGCTTGCCGCTGCGATCCGGCTGCGAGCCGTGGGTCGTGATGATCTCGGCGATCAGGGCGCGCACGTCCGGCTCGGCTTCCTCGGGCAGGATCACGCCGTCGCCGTTGAACGGCGTGTCGGCGAACGCCTGCTCGGCGTTGGCGGTGTCGGCGAGCGAGACCTCCTTGGCCTCCGGCTTGCCGAGCGTGGCGAGCAGGCGCTTGGCCGCGGCCAGCACGGGGCCGTCGCGCAGGCTGTCGAGTGGGATCGTGTCACCGCCCTGGAGCAGCCGGCCCGGATCCTTGTAGACCTCGCGGGTCCAGGCGAGCGCCGCCAGCACCTCGGGATGCCGGATGTGACCGTCCTTGTCGGTGTCGAGCAGATCGAGCGTGCGCGGATCGATCGCCACGCCGCGGGTCGGCATCGACAGCGCGATCCACAGCTTCTGATCGAGCTCGTCCAGGTGCATCAGATCGTCGCCCGAGCGCAGCGCGACCTGATCGACACCACCGGAGCGATAAAACGTCCAACGATACGGGGTGGCCATCGACTCTCCTCGCGCCAGGGCGCTGGCTACAGCGACTTGATGATCGACGCGAGCGCGCACGGGCGGATCGCGTGCCCCGCGGCGACCATCGAGCAAACCACGGGCTTCATCGCCAAAGGATCGCTCGAAACGCCTCCGGCGGTGCGCGCACACCGGTCAAATCGCCTGGCGGGCGGCGAAATCCGCCGACGCTGAACGCTAGCTCTTCGCGAACGCGATCTTCGTGATCGTCACCGGGACGTCGGGCCGATCGGCGCCGTTGCGCGGCACGCCGGCGATCTTCTTCACCAGATCGACCTCCTTGCACAGCCCGAAGATCGAGTACTTGTTCTCGAGCTGGGTCGGCGAGTCCTCGGTGATGTAGAACTGGCTGCCGTTGGTGTTCGGGCCGCGGTTGGCCATCGCGAGCGTGCCGGGCTTCATCGTGAGGCCGTTGTTGACCTCGTCGGCAAACTCGTAGCCCGGGTCGCCGCCGCCGGTGCCCATCGGATCGCCACCCTGGATCATGAAGCCGGGGATCACGCGGTGAAACGTCAGCCCGTCGTAGAACGGCTTGGCGGTCTCGACCGCGCGGGTCTGCGGGTTCCGCCACGGCTTCTTGCCGGTGGCCAGGCCGACGAAGTTCGCGACCGTGGCCGGCGCCTTGTCGTCGAACAGCTGGCAGTGGAACGCCCCCATGCTGGTCTCGATCGTCGCCGTGAGCGGCCCCGCGCCGGTGATGTCCTTGGTGTACTCGGCCAGATCGGCGGCGACCGGCGCGCGGACGGTCGCGCTACCGGCGCCGGGATCCTTGGCCACGGGCTCGGGCTTCATGTCGTCGGCCGGCTTGGCCTGGCCGCTGGCCGCCGCGGGCGCGCCGCTCGCCGCCGCGGCAGGCGGTTCTTCCTTCTTGCTGTTCTTGCATCCCACGACGAGCGTCGCGAGTAGGAGGGCTGTCCATGTGCTTCGCATTGCGCCCGGAACATCGCCCAACTGCCGAGCCCCTGCAAGACGACGCCGATCGCATCTCCGCCGCATCTGGGCGAGACCGGGCTATGATGGCGGGCGCGAGCGCGCGGTCTGCCTCGCGCTCACCATTTCATGCCCGGCACCGACGAAGTCCCCGCCAGCGACGCAGGTTCCCTGCGGACCACCGTATCGCTCGCGGGCGAGTACGGGTCGGGTGGAGGTGGAGCATTTCGCGGCGTACCGCTCAAGCGCCTGTTCTTCGTTCCGGCGGCCGTGCTCGGACTGTCCGAGCTGATCTGCATCGCGTATCCGATGTGGGTCGCGTTCGATCTCTCGGGGCTTGGCAGCGATACGCTGCTGCGCACCGCCGTACCGGTCGCGATCGGTGCGGTCGTCGTGTGGTTCGCCGCGATCACGGCGTGGCTGTTTCCGCTGTGGTCGGCGGTGGCGGCGCGGCGCCGGGGGGAGCGCGTGCCCAAGGAGCTCGCGGCGCGCGCCTATCGCATCACGCTCAAGGGGCCGGTGCGGGTGCTGCTGCTCCGCACCGGGTTGTGGTCGGCGTCGGCGCTGCTGGCCGGGCTGTTCTTTCACCTCGTGCGCGGCTGGCCGATCGAGCGCGTCGCGGAGCTGACCGCGCTCGCGAGCCTGCACGCGTATATCCTGTCGTGCATCCGCGCCGTGTGGTCGGCGCACGTGCTCGGGGAGGTCCGCGATCGGCTGTTCGCCGCCGGCTCGCCGCTCAAGCGCTTCGACGATAGCCACTTCCGTCGTTTCACCCTGGTCTCGATGATCGTCGCCGGCGGCGTGCTCGCGGCGCAGGCCTCGTTCGCCTACTACTTCGTCCCGATCACGTTCGTGCAGTACCTCCAGTTCGAGACCTACGTCGTCGTGGCGACGCTGGGTGGCGTGACCCTGTGGCTCGGGTTCGCGCGCAGGATGACCGGCGATCTCCGGCGCTACCTCGCGGCATCGCGAGGCGAGCCGATCGACGCCGCGCCCCCGGCGGCGGTGATCTATCGCCGCGCGCAGGCGCTGCCGTACCGGCTGGCGCTGCTGACGATCGTGGTCTGGTTCGTGATCGCGTTCGTCGGGGCGCTGGTCGCGCGCCTGCACCTCGGGTTCGACGTCGACGACACGATCATCCTGTCGGTCTCGACGCTCGTGCTCGCGGTGGCCGGCGCGATCTACGAGCAGCTGTGGCATCGCGACGTGCTCCGGCCGCTGCTGGCGCACCTGACCCAGCGCTACCGCGTGCCGGTGCGCAGCATCGCGCCGTCGTTGTCGCTGCGGTCCAAGCTGATGCTGTCGTTCGGCGGCGTGGTGCTGCTTGCCTGCGGGATGGCGCTGCTGTGGGGCTTCGTCCAGTACAAGAACCTCGCGACCGATGCGGCGGGCCAGCAATCGAGCCTCGGGCTGCAGTGGATGCACTCCGAGCTGCAGCGCGATCTCGGCGCCGAGCCGGCTCGGCCGTCGCCCGACAGCGTGCGCAACGCGATGCACCGGATCGTTGCCGCGGCCCCCGAGGCGCCGGTCCTGTACTACCTCGACAACGACGCCGATCTGCTCGCGGTCGGCGGTGGTCCGATGGGGGCGCCCAAGCCGCCGTGGTACGTGCGCTACGAGCTCCAGCGCAGCACCCAGGAGCTGATCTCGATCCACTCCGCCGAGCTGACCGGGCGAGCGCAGCGCCTCGATCTCGCCTGGCACGGCAAGGTCTACGACCTCGGCTCGGTCGCGGTGTTCTATCCCAGCTATCGCGGGCGCGGGCAGTCCATGGTGCGGCCGCTCAAGGAGCTGCTGGTGTTCTTCCTGGTCCTGTTCGGCGCGTGTGGTGGGATCGTCGCGTTCACCGTCGCGCAGTTCATGGCGCCGATCCGGCGGCTCGAGCAGCGCGCGGACGCGATGGCGCGCGGCGAGCTCGCCGACCCGGTGGCGGTGGGCGGCGAGGGCGACGAGATCGGGCGGCTCACGCTCGCGCTCGAGGAGATGCGGCGCGCGTTGCGCGACAAGTTGCGCTCGACCGAAGAGGTCAACCTCGATCTCGAGCGCGCGGTGCAGATGCGGACCGCCGACCTCGCGCGCAAGAATCGCGAGCTCGCGGAGACGCTCGACAAGCTGACCCGCGCCCAGGAACAGCTGGTGCGCTCCGAGAAGCTGGCCTCGATCGGCCAGCTGGTCGCCGGGATCGCGCACGAGATCAACAACCCGGTCAACGCGATCGTCAACACGGTCGGCCCGCTCGAGGAGGCGATCAACGACATCGATAGCCTGGATCTGGCCCTGCGGGGCGAGGCGGCGCGCGACGTCCGCGAGATGGTCCGCGTCGTCCAGCGCGGCGCGCAGCGCACCAAGGCGATCGTCACCGCGCTCCACAACTACTCGCGCACCGACGACGAGAGCGTGGTCGACTTCGACGTCGATCGGTCGATCGACGATTCGCTGGAGCTGCTCCGCCACCTGCTCAAGGACAAGACCGTCACCAAGCACTACGGCGAGGTCGGCCGGGTGCGCGGTCACGCCGGCCAGGTCAACCAGGTGTTCATGAATCTGTTGACCAACGCCGCCCAGGCGGTGTCGGGCAAGGCCAGCGCGACGATCACGATCGAGACGACCGGTGATGCCGCTGTCGTCGAGGTCAAGATCAAGGACAACGGTCAGGGCATCCCCGCCGAGGTGCTCCCGCGGATCTGGGATCCGTTCTTCACCACCAAGGACGTCGGCGAGGGCACGGGCCTCGGGCTCTCGATCGTCCACGAGCTCGTCGAGCGCCACGGCGGCACCATCGAGTGCGCGACCGAGCTGGGCGTCGGCACCGAGTTCACCGTGAAGCTACCCAGGCAGATTCCGCTCGCGCTCAAGAAGCCGCGCGCCGCCGACGGCAAGCCGCGCGCCGATCGTCCGTGATCGGCTCGCTCGCTTGCGTGCGAGCGGTCACCAGACGCACCCGACTCCGGCGAACCGGTGGATCTCTGTGTCGGCCGTGAGCAGCGGGACGTTCTGCACCAGCGCGGTCGCGACGATCACGCGATCGGCGGGATCGCGGTGGTCCCACGCTAGCTCGACGCTGCGCAGCCAGGTCACGGTGTCCACGGCGAGCAGTTGTACGGCTCTGGTGGCATCGATGCGGCGCACGAGCTCGCCGATCGAGATCCCCAGATCGAGCTTGCCGCGCTGGATCTTCACGCCGAGCTCCCAGATCGAGATCGAGCTCGCATACCCGCCGACTCGCTCCATCTCGCGGAGTCGCGCAGCGGCCGTGGTCGAGAGCCGGTCGGGGTCGAGTGCCCACCAGAGCAGCGCATGGGTATCGAGAACGATCACGTCTGGGGCCACTCGTCCGTGGTCGGTGCGAGGATGTCTTCGCGATACACGACGCGGCCGCGGATATCGCCGAACGCATCCGCGGCCGAGACCGTTGCGCGGATGGCAATGACCTTCACGACCGGGCGACCGTTGTCGGTGACCACCAGCTCCTCGCCGGTCTCTTCAACGCGGCGGAGGTATTCGAGCATCTTGGCCTTCAGGGCACTCTTCGAGACTTCGATCATGGCACTATTATGACCATGGTCATGACCATGGTCCAGCATCTGAACTGTCAGTTTGGCAATCGCGCCCGAGCAGCCTGACATGGTGGCAAGACGCCGTCGCGTTGCCAGTGCAGGCCTCTAGGGAAGTCAGCTATTTAGATGGAATCGTACCTGGCCCAGAGCTTGTTAGAGGAGGGAGCGCATGTGGAATCAACCTGCCCAGGGTCCGTTTCGTCGGTTTGCCGCGGCGCAGGTCGATGGCAGCGGTGGCGCCGCCGCGCCGGCAGACGATCCCAATGAGGCGGCCCGTGCGGCGGAGGCCGGCATCGTGCTGGTGGTCGACGACGAACCCGCGATCGTGGAGTCGCTGACCAAGATCTTCAAGCGCGAGGGGCTGATGGTGCTGTCGGCGACCGACGGCACCGCCGGGCTCGACGTGCTGCGCAAGCACCGGGTGGGAGTGCTGCTCACCGATCTGATGATGCCGAACACCACCGGCATGGACCTGCTGCGCGCCGCCAAGACGATCGCGCCCGAGACCGAGGTCGTCTTGATGACCGCGTACGGCACGGTCGAGACCGCGGTCGATGCGATGAAGGAGGGCGCCTACGACTTCGTGACCAAGCCGCTCAAGCGCGCGCACGTGGTCCGCATCGTGCGCAACGCGCTCGAGAAGCAGTCGCTGCTGGTCGAGAACCGCAGCCTCAAGGCGCAGCTCGCCGAGAAGCGCCGGCGCGCGATCATCGGGACGTCGCTCGCGTGGCGCCGGACGATGGACATCGTGATGCAGGCCGCCCCGTCGGAGGCTACCGTGCTGCTGCTCGGCGAGAGCGGCACCGGCAAGGAGCTGCTCGCGCGGGCGCTCCACGACAACAGCGCCCGGGCGCGCGGCGCGCGGCAGCCCGAAGGCGGCCGTGATCCGAGCCCGTTCGTCGCGGTCAACTGCGCGGCGATCCCCGAGTCGATCCTCGAGGCCGAGCTGTTCGGTTACGAGAAGGGCGCGTTCACCGGCGCGACGACCGCGCGCGACGGCCGGTTCGAGGCCGCCAACGGCGGCACGCTGTTCCTCGATGAGATCGGCGAGATCTCGCGCCACGTGCAGGTCAAGCTGCTGCGCGTGCTCCAGGAGGGCGAGATCGAGCGGCTCGGCGGCGGCGGCAAGCCGCGCCGGATCGACGTCCGGATCGTGGCCGCGACCAACGTGAACCTCGCCGAGGAGGTCAAGGCCGGCCGGTTCCGCGAGGATCTGTTCTACCGGCTCAACGTGATCCCGGTCTCGGTGCCGCCGCTGCGCGATCGCCGCGACGACATCTCGCTGTTGGCGCAGCACTTCGTGCAGGTCTACGCCGAGAAGAACGGCAAGGCGATTTCGGGGTGCTCGCCGACCGCGATCGAGCGGCTCACCGAGTATGGTTGGCCCGGCAACGTGCGCGAGCTGGAGAACGCGATCGAGCGGGCCGTCGTGCTCACCCGCGCCGGCCACACCGTGATCGACGAGGATGCCCTGCCTCGCGAGATCCGCGACGCGACCCCGGGAACCGCGGCGGCGTCGTCGCTGACGTTTCCGATCGGGATGCCGCTCGCGGAGATCGAGATGCGCGTGATCCACGAGACGCTGCGCCACACCCGCGGCGACAAGCGGCTGACCGCCAAGCTGCTCGGCATCGCGACCCGGACGATCTACCGCCGGCTCGAGACCACCGATCCCGACGCCCCGGATCCCCACGATGGGCCGGGCGATGGCGGCGATGACGGCCCGGCCGGATCTGCGGGATCTGCGGGATCTAAAGATGACACCGCTCGGGCAGAGGAACGTTAGTCGATGCAAGACCTGATCAAGCGCTACTTCTGGGCTCTCGGCGGCATCGTCGTGGTGGTGTGCGCGGTGTTTGCGGCCAAGGCGACCACCCACATCATCGAGGCGAAGCTCCTGGGTGATGCCGAGCACGGGCCGAAGATCACGGCGATCGCGCCGCACCTGGAGGCTCCGCTGACGCCGATCCGCAGCAAGGACGGCACCCAGCTCGCGGCGCGCGACATGTTCTGCGCCGATTGCACGGTGACGGTCGATGTCGCCAAGGCGTCGGATCCGTCGCAGATCCTGACCACGTCGCTGCCGCTCGCGCTGCTCGCGACCAACATCGGTCCCAAGATCGAGGAGTCGTACGCGACGATCATCAATACCGAGAACCAGCGCCAGGGCGCCTACTCGGTCGGTGAGGTCGTCCCGGGCGCGACCAACACCGGCAAGATCCGGTCGATCCACTTCAAGTACGTCGAGTTCGAGAACGCCGGCCGGGTCGAGCGGCTGCTCCTGCAGGGCGCGCCGCCGCCGGTGATCGCGGCCGTCGAGCCGCCGCCCGCGCTGCCCGATGAGAACAAGGACGACATGCAGGCGTCGGTCGACAGCGGGATCAAGAAGCTCGACGAGACGAACTACGAGATCGACAAGGCGCTGGTCGAGAAGGTCCTGCTGAACCCGATGGCGATCGCCAAGGGTGCGCGCGTCGTGCCGTCGATGAAGAACGGCAAGCCGGACGGCTTCAAGCTGTACGCGATCCGGCCGAGCTCGGCGTTTGCCAAGCTCGGGCTGACCAACGGCGATACGCTGCAGTCGATCAACGGCTTCGAGCTGACCTCGGCCGACAAGGCGCTCGAGGTCTACACCAAGTTGCGCGAAGCCACCTCGCTCGAAGTCGAGGGCACGCGCCGTGGCAAGACCTTTACCCTGAAGTACACGATCAAGTGAAGACCATGCACCAGGCATTCCGTTCGCTCGTCGCCGCCGTTCTCATCGCGGGGCTCATCACGGGCGTCTCCACGTCGCGGCTCGCGGTCGCGCAACCGGTGCCGGGTCCCACCGCCGCACCCGGTGCGGTCGCCGGCGCCGCCACGCCGCCCGGCGAGGACGAGTCGCTGTACAGCTGCAAGAAGCGCACGGGGTTGGTCGCGGTCACGTTCAAGCCGGAGACCGAGCTCAAGGATCTCATCACCTGGGTGATGGGCTTCACGTGCAAGAACTTCATCCTCGATCCGCGCATCGTGTCGACCGGCAAGAAGGTCACGGTCATCGCGCCGGTCAAGATGAGCTCGAACGAGGCGTATCGCGTGTTCCTCGTCGCGCTGTCGACGATGGGGCTCACGATCGTGCCCAAGGGCAACGTGCTCCGCATCGTCGAGTCGGCGACCGCGAAGAGCGAGACCGTGCCGATCTACAAGCGCGGGATTCCGACCGACGAGGATCAGGTCGTGCGCTACGTGCTGCGGCCGACCTACACCCAGCCCGAGACGCTGCGCCAGGCGCTCGATTCGATCCGCTCGCCGGCCGGCAATGTCCAGGTCGCCGGCACGATGCTGATCATCACCGACTACTCGAGCCAGGTGCGCGACATGATGTCCCTCGCGCGCTCGATCGACGTACCGGGCGGCAGCGATGGGATCTACACGATCCCGGTGCGCCACGCCGATGCCACGCAGCTCGCGCAGAAGCTCAACGACATCCTGGGGATCTCGGCGGCGAACGCGAACATCCCGGGCGGCCCCGGCAAGCGGATGGGGCAACCCATCCCGCAGCCCGGCCAGCCCGCGCCGCAGCCCGGCGCGCCGGCCGTGGCGCTATCGTCGGACGACGTCGGCAGCGCGGTGCCGTCGAAGATCCTGGTCGATGACCGGTCGAACACGCTGATCGTGGTGTCGAGCGAGGCCGGCTATCTCCGCGTCAAGGGCCTCGTCGATCGGCTCGACATCTCGCTCGACACCGAGTCCGGGTCGGCGATCCACGTGCTGCCGCTCGAGAACGCGCTCGCCGAGGAGCTCGCGACCACGCTCAACAACGCCATGGGGCAGAGCCAGCCGCGCACTGGCGCCGCGGGACGGCCGGGCCAACCGGGCCAGCCGGCGCAGAACATCCCACCGCCGGTGCCGATCCAGAACACCGGGGGCGGCGACAACCTCGGCGCCGCGCTCGAGGGCCAGGTCCGGGTGATCGGCGACAAGCCGACCAACTCGCTGATCGTGATGTCGACCGGCCGCGACTTCCTCGCCATCAAGGACGTCGTGCACCGGCTCGATCAACCGCGCCGCCAGGTCTTCATCGAGGCGCTGATCCTCGAGGTCCAGCTCGCCAAGGAGCTCGACATCGGCAGCAGCTCGCACGGCGGCGTGCCGGTCGATGGCTCGAACGCGCTGATCCTCGGCGGCGTCCAGACCCCGAACCTGCGCTCGATCAGCGCCGCGACGTCGCTCGCGAGCGCGACGGGCCTGATCGGCGGCCTGATCGGCTCGCCGCTCGAGAACTCGCAGACCTTCCTCGGCACCAGTATCCCGTCGTTCGGTATCCTGTTCCAGGCGCTGGCGACCCAGGACAACACCGACGTGCTGTCGGCGCCGCACATCATCGCGATCGACAACGAGAAGACCGAGTTCTCGGTCGGCAACAACATCCCCTACAAGGCGGGGCTGTCGTTCGGCGGGTTCGGTCTGCCGGCGGCGGGCGGCACGGCGTCGCCGACCGGGTCGATCGGCCAGAACATCCAGCGCCAGGATCTGAACCTGACGTTGAACGTCACGCCGCACATCTCGAGCCAGGACGTCGTGCGGCTCGAGATCGAGCAGGAGACCAAGGACATCGCCGGGCAGAGCCTCGATCTTGGTCCGACGTGGTCGCAGCGCAAGCTGAAGACCCAGGTCGTCGTGCACGATCAGCAGAGCGTGGTGATCGGCGGCCTGATCCAGGAGCGCGATATCTACAGCGTCACCAAGGTCCCGCTGCTCGGCGATATCCCGATCCTCGGCTACCTGTTCAAGTACTCGACCAAGTCGAAGAAGAAGACCAACCTGCTGATCCTGCTGACGCCGTACATCGTCAAGGATCAGCTCGATCTGCAGTCGATCCGCGAGCGCAAGGTGCGCGAGCGCGAGGAGTTCGTGGAGTCGTTCTCGACGCTGAACGAGATGAAGTACGAGCCCAAGGTCGACTACCGCCGAAAGCGCGGGTTGATCGAGGAGATCAACCGCCGGATCCTGGCGGTCGAGGAAGACATCAACGCCGCCAACGCGCTCGGCCATCGCCGGTGGGTCGATCCGGGCCCGATCGAATACGGCCCCTCGCAGATCGAGGCGCCGGAGGACGGTCACGGCGACGGCACCTCGCAGCAGCCGCAGCCCGACGGAAAGCCGACCAAGCCGGACGCCAAGCCGCCCGCCGCGGCCAAGCCCACCACCACGCCCCGAAAGGACACCAAGTAATGGCGGCGCCGGGCACGGGGCCGCTGGGGCCGTTCTGGCCGGGCGCACCCGACATCGGACCGGCCGCGGCCAGCGGGCCGAACACGCCGCGGCTCGGCGAGCTCCTGGTCGCGCACTGCGGCGTCGCGCCGGATTCGGTCCAGCGCGCGCTGGGCAAGCAGCACGACGAGGGCGGACTGATCGGCGAGGTGCTGCTGCGCCTGAAGCTGATCGACGAGGATCAGCTCGCGCAAGCGCTCGCCCTGCAATCGGAGATTCCGTACCTGCGCGAGCTGCCGCGCTCCGAGGACATCCCGGTGGAGCTGATCGACAAGCTGCCGATCAACTTCGCGCGCCAGCGCCTGGTGCTGCCGCTGGGCCGCGACGCGTCGGGCCGCGTGATGGTCGCGATCGCCGACCCGACGGCGGTCGACGTGATCGACGCGGTCGCCGTGCTGCTCGACGAGCCGGTCGAGCCGGTCGTCGCCTCGGCGGCCAAGATCGTCGATCACATCAACAAGACCTACTCGCGGCTGCGCGGCAGCCTCGAGCTCGAGGAGGGCGTCAAGAAAGTCGACGAGGAGGACGCCGAGTTTCAGTCCGAGGAGCTGGTCGACATGCTCGACGCCAACGACGAGGCGCCGATCATCCGGTGGGTCAACTCGCTGATGTTCCAGGCTGCCAAGGAGCGCGCGTCGGATATCCACATCGAGCCCGGCGAGCGCGATGTCGTGGTCCGCTACCGGATCGACGGCGTGCTGCGCGAGGCCAAGCGCGCCCCCAAGAAGTTCCAGGCGTCGATCACCGCGCGCGTCAAGATCATGGCCGGGCTCAACATCGCCGAGAAGCGGCTGCCCCAGGACGGCCGGATCCGCCGCAAGATGGCCGGCAAGGACGTCGACATGCGCGTCGCGAGCGCGCCGACCGCCGGCGGCGAGCGGATCACGATCCGGTTGCTCGATCGCAGCTCGGTGTTGCTCGGCCTCGCTGACATCGGGTTCGCCGACGACCACCTGGTCACGATCCGCAACATCATCAAGCGGCCGCACGGCATCTTGCTGGTGACCGGCCCGACCGGCTCGGGCAAGACGACGACGCTGTACGCCTGTCTGTCCGAGATCAACGCGCCCGACATCAACATCCTCACCGTCGAGGATCCTGTCGAGTACCAGCTCGAGGGCATCTCCCAGACCCAGGTCAACTCGAAGATCGATCTGACGTTCGCGTCGGGGCTGCGCTCGTTCTTGCGCCACGATCCCGACGTCATCATGGTCGGCGAGATCCGCGATCGCGAGACCGCGGAGGTCGCGATCACGGCCTCGCTCACCGGTCACCTCGTGTTCTCCACGGTCCACACCAACGACGCCGCCGGCGGCATCACCCGGCTCATCGACATGGGGATCGAGCCGTTCCTCGTCGCGTCGTCGCTGGTGGGCCTGCTGGCCCAGCGCCTGGTGCGGCGGCCGTGCTACAAGTGCGCGCGGGCGGTGCGGCCGTCGCAGGAGATCCTGCGCGAGCTGGGCCTCGATCCGGCGACGTTCTTCGCCGGTGCGTATAACTTCCCGTCGGTCAAGGGCCTGCACCCGCCCCCGGCCGGCACGGTCTACGAGCCGGTCGGCTGCGTCGACTGCGGTCAGCTCGGCTATCGCGGGCGAACCGGCATCTACGAGCTCCTGATGATCAACGATCAGGTCCGCCGGATGTGTCTGGACAAGGCCGACGCCGGTACGATCCGCAACGCCGCGATCGAGTCCGGCATGATCGCGCTGCGGTTCGACGGCGCCCGCAAGGTGGTCCAGGGCATGACGACTCCCGAGGAGGTCTTGCTCACGACCGCGGAGAGCGGTGACTGATGCCGATGTACGCGTTCAAGGGAGTGGCACCGTCGGGCAAGGCGGTGAGCGGCGTCCGCGACGCCGAGTCGCCCAAGCTGCTGCGGCAGCTCTTGCGCAAGGACGGCGTGCACGTGATGAGCTTCGAGCTGTCGCGCGGCGGCAAGCTGTCGAAGGAGCAGAACGCCAAGAAGGGCGGGCTGTCGCGCGACGTCGACCTCGGCGGCCTGCTCGGCGGCGTCAAGAAGATCGAGATCGCGACGTTCACCCGCCAGATGGCGACGCTGATCAAGGCCGGCATCCCGCTGGCCGATACGCTCGGCGCGCTCGTCGAGCAGGTCACCAACGTCCGGTTCAAGACCCCGCTGTCGGAGGTTCGCGGCGCGGTCAACGAGGGCAGCTCGCTGGCCGACGCGCTCGCCAAGCACCCCAAGCTGTTCGACGAGCTGTTCGTGTCGATGGTGCGCGCCGGGGAGCTCGCCGGCAACCTCGACGAGGTCCTGACCCGGCTGGCCGACTTCCTCGAGAGCTCGCAGAAGCTCAAGTCCAAGGTCCAGGGCGCGATGATCTACCCGGCCGTCATGGTCGTCGTGGGCGCGATCATCATGGGCGTCCTGATGGTCAAGGTGATCCCGAACATCACCTCGATGTTCAAGCAGCAGGGCAAGACGCTGCCGTGGAACACCCGGTTCTTGATCTGGACCTCGGATGTGATCGCGCAGTGGTGGTGGGCGCTCATCCTTGGCGCGGTCGGTGCAGTGATCCTGCTCGTGAACTGGTCGCGCAGCAAGGAGGGGCGTCAGGTCTGGGACCGTTTCACCTTGCGATTGCCGGTGGTTGGCGAGCTCGCACGCACGATCAGCGTCAGCCGGTTCTCGCGCACGCTTGGCACGATGCTGCAGTCCGGTGTGCCAATGCTGCGCGCGCTCGACACCGCCAAGCAGATCGTGGGCAATGTCCTGATCCAGCAGGCGGTCGAAGACGCCAAGCGCGCCGTCACCGAGGGCGAGTCGCTCGCCCAGACCCTGAAGAAGTCGGGGCACTTCCCACCGACGATGATCCACATGATCGCGGTCGGTGAGAAGGCCGGCCAGCTCGAGCAGATGCTCGAGCGCGTCGCGACGACCTACGACTCCGAGATCGACGCCAAGCTGTCACGCTTCACCGCGCTGCTCGAGCCGCTGATGCTCGTCGTCATGGGCGGCTCGGTCGCGTTCATCGTGTTCTCGATCCTGCAACCGATCATGGACCTCGGCCAGCTGTCCGGTCCGAAGTAAGCCGCAAGCCGTACGTACAAGGGGAACTCTCATGCAAACGCTACGCAACCGCCTCGCTCGCTCCTTCGCCCGTGCTCATCGCGGCATGACGCTGCTCGAGATCATGATCGTGCTCGCGATCATCGCGCTCGTCATGGGCCTGCTCGTCGGCCCCAGGGTCATGAAGCTGTTCGGCCAGTCGAAGATCGACATCACCAAGCTCAAGCTCAACCAGTACGCCAACGAGGCGTTCCCGTCGTGGACGACCAGCCACCCCGACAAGGCGTGCCCGGAGAAGCTGTCCGATCTCAACGAGTACATGAACAGCAACGACGCCAACGACGCGTGGGGGCGGCCGCTCAAGTTGATGTGCCCGCCGCCGGCAGGCGCCAAGGGCCTCGGCGTGACGTCGATGGGCGAAGACGGCAAGGAAGGCACGCCCGACGATCTCAAGTCGTGGGAGTAGACGGCTCGCTCGCTCGAACCAGGTCGCCATGAATCACCGCTCTACAGCGCGCGCGACGTCCCGACGAGCTGGCCGCTCGGGCCAGGCAGGGCAGGCGGGGATGACCATGCTCGAGATCATGGTCGTGCTCGCGATCATCGGCGGGCTGTACTTCATCGCGCGCTCGGGGTTCCGGATGTTGACCAAGGCGGATCTGGTCGAGGATGCCAACGAGCTGACCGCGGTGATGCGGCGCACGAGCCAGCTCGCCGTGGAGCACGGCGAGCTCCACCGCGTGGTGCTCGACCTCGAGAGCCAGAGCTACCTGGTCGAGGTGTGCCGCGGCCAGGCGGCGATCGTGCGCAACGAGCGGCTCAAGAACGACGACGACGAGACCAAGCGCGCGATCGAGCGCGGCAAGCAGCGGCTGAACGGCCTGCCGAGCGATTCGTTCGCCGCCGGAGATCCCGACGAGGCGACCCGCCGGGCGACCGCGCTGGCGGGGCACCACATCGCCGATCGCACGTGCGTGCCGGCGACCGACGCGGTGTCGGGCGATGCGACTGGCAAGGGCTGGGGGCGCAAGCTGCGCAAGATCAACGGCATCAAGTTCAAGGAGGTGTGGGTCCAGCACGTCAACGACAGCGTCACCAAGGGCCAGACCGCGATCTACTTCTTTCCGGTCGGCTCGTCGGAGAAGTCCGTCATCGAGCTGACCGATGGCAGCGAGGTGTTCAGCGTGCTGGTGTTCGGGTTGACCGGCCGGGTCGAGCTGCACGACGGCGCGCTGCACGACGTCAACGACCACATGCTGCGGAACGTGATGGGCAACAAGGACACCAAGCGGGAGGATCAGCCATGACCCTCCGGAGACGGCTCCGCGGCTTTACCTTGCTCGAGGTCATGATCGCGCTGGCCCTGCTCGGCCTGGGGCTCACCGTCCTGGTCAAGAGCGCGGCCAACAGCATCTTCAATACCCAGCAGGCCCACATGATGGGCGTCGTCACGGATCTCGCGCGCGCCAAGATGTACGACCTCGAGGAGAAGCTGCTCAAGGACGGCTTCTCCGACACCGTGCAGGAGGAGGAGGACCAGGCGTTCGCCGACGAGGGCTGGCCGCTGATCCACTACTCGTACAAGATCGAGATCGTCGAGCTGCCGAGCTGGGATGATCTGCAGAAGATCGCGAGCGGACGCGGCTCGGGCGCGGCGGGCAGCGGCTCGGGTGCAGGCAGCGGCTCGGACGCGGGCGGGGGCGGCGGGTTCGGGGACAGCGCGCTCGGCGGCATGATGGCGCAGTTCGGTGGGCTCGGCGGCAGCAGCAGCGGCAAGGGCAGCGGCGACATCAGCGCGGCGGGCGGCGCGTCGTTCGTGCAGGGCCAGTACACGATGTTCCAGCAGATCCTGAAGTCGTCGCTGCGCAAGGTCTCGTTGACCTTGAAGTGGCAGGTCATGGGCAGCGACCGCGACATGAAGGTCGTCCAGTTCCTGACCGACGCCGCGGGCATGGACAAGGTGATCAACGGCATGGGCTCGCAGGATCTCGACGATGCCAACGCCGCCAAAGCCGGCAGCGGCAGCGGCAGCGGCAAAGGGTCAGGCAAGTGATGCGCGTGCGCCGGCCACAAGCAGGCATGACCCTGCTCGAGATCATGATCGCGATCGCGATCCTGGTCGTCATGATGTCGCTCGCCTGGAAGACGATCGGCAACACCGCCGAGAGCAAGCGGGTGTTCGAGAAGTACGAGGAGCGCAACCACGAGCTGCGCATGGCGCTCGGCCGGATCGTGCGCGACTTCGAGGCCGCGTACCTGTCGCGCAACGAGGACCAGAACGCGACCAACCCGCGCACGATGTTCATCGCCAAGTCGAGCTTCAAGCTGCCGGACGTCCGGTTCTCGACCCTGGGCCACCGCGTGCTGTGGGCCGACGCCAACGAGTCCGAGCAGACCGTGATCTCGTACGTCGCGCATGACGATCCCGAGCACTCCGGCGTCGTCGACTGGATCCGCCGCGAGCAGCGCCGGCCGTCGAACGAGCTGCCGTCGTCGGAGCCCGCCGACTACGACATCCTGGTCCACGACGTGGTGGCCGCCAAGCTCGAGTTCTTCAACTGGAAGACCACCGAGTGGCAGGACACCTGGGACACGACGCAGTCCGACGGCCAGCGCGGGTTCCTGCCGAGCCGCGTGCGGATCACGCTCACGACCAAGGCCCCCGACGGCAAGGACTACAAGATCATGACCGAAGCCAAGATCTGGATGCAGGAAACCCTGAACTTCACCCAATGAGCGAACCGACCCCAGCGATAGCGCCGGCCTCCCGTTCGGCGAGCGGACGGACCGTCGTGGCGGTGCGTCACGCGCTCGCGGCGATCACGCACGGCTTGGTCCGCGAGCGCACGCTCGGCAACCGCCCGGTGTCGCCGCAGCGGCGCCGGCGCCACCGCCAGCGCGGCGTCGCGCTGGTCGCGGTGATGATCGCGATCGCGATCACGCTCGTGATCTCCAACGAGTTCGGCACCTCGACCAACGGCGACATGATGGCCGCCGCGAACTACCGCGATCAGATGCGATCGCACTTCCTGGCGCGCTCGGCCGCGAGCCTGTCCGAGCTGGTGATCCGCGTCCAGCAGCGGATCGACAACGTCCAGCAGCTGCGCGACTCCGGGATCCGGATCACCGACTTCGCCGATCAGGTGCTGCTCGCGTTCTGCGGCAACCCCGAGGAGGTCCAGGCCGCGATCGGGCTGTCGTCGAGCGATGCCAAGGGCCTGGGCGCCGATGTCGGTACGTGCGGCATCGTCGGCCAGATCACCACCGAGGACGACAAGCTGAACCTCAACTGCGCCAACAGCACGGTCGGCTGGCAGCAGCTCAAGTCGTCGCTCGACGCGCTGATCTACTTCCCGGCCTACGATCCGGTGTTCGAGGATGCCGACGCCGAGAACTACCGCCGCGACCGCGCGACCCAGGCCGCCGCGATCGTCGACTACATCGACGCCGACAGCCTGCACATCCGCGACCGCGGCACCAGCGAGGACTACGGCTACGAGAACCTCAAGGATCCGTACAAGCCGAAGAACAACTACCTCGACACGCTGGGCGAGGTCCGCCTCGCGCGCGGCGTCGATGATCGGTTCTGGACGCTGTTCGGCCCGGCGTTCACGGTCTACGGCGGCTGCAAGACCAACCTGAGCGAGCTGTCGAATCCCCAGCTGATCGCCGCGGTGCTGTTCCTGTCGGCGAAGAACCCCAATGATCCGGTGCTCCAGGATCCGATCCGGCTGTTCGCGCTCGCCAACATGATCGCCAAGGCCAAGCAGTTCGGCGAGACGTTCACCAAGATCGACGACTTCATCAGCTTCGTGAAGGATCCAGCGGCGGCGCTCGGCACGCTCGCGACGCAGAGCGGGACGCTGCAGGGTAGCGCTGCCAGCAGGGCGATCGGCGCCGGCGCTGCATCCGGCCCCAAGCTCGGCCTCGAGCTCGATGCCACCAAGCTCAAGCAGATCGCGAATGTCGGACCGCGCCGGACCTATCACGTCGAGGCGTGGGGCGAGATCGAACGCAAGGCGAAGATGGCGGACGGGTCTCCCGTGTTTCCGCCGATCCGTACGACGATCACGGGAGTGTGGGACACCAAGGTCGTTCCACAAAATGTCCGGAAGCCACCCGTGCCCAAAGGGGCGTGGGTGTTCCTGAGGGAAGACTGATCATGGCGAGTCGTGTATTCGCGGTCGATCTCGGCGCGTGGAGTGTCAAGCTGGCGATCGCCAGCCCGGGACTTCGGGGCGCCACGCTCATCAACGTCGTCGAGCGGCTGGTGCCACCGGGCGACGAGCCCGCCGATGCGCGGGCCAAGGCCGTGCTCGCCCAGCTGATCACCGAGCTGCGGCTCGGCGATGACGCCGGCTACCTCGGGGTGTACGGCGACCAGGTGTTCACCCAGGTCCTCGAGTTTCCGTTCAAGAACCTGCGGCGCGCCGAGCTCGACAAGGCCGTCGGCGGCGAGCTCGAAGGCGTCGTGCCGGTCGATCTCGAGGACATGGTCTACACGTTCGAGCCACTGCCGAGCCCGGCCGTGGCGCTGACCGGGCCGGCGATCGCACCGCCGGGCGGCGTGCTGGCGAGCATCGCGCCGGAGCCCCAGCGCGGCCGGGTCGCGCCGCCGCTCGAGGGCATGCGCGTCTTGACCTACGCGATGCGCCGCGAGCGCGCGGAGCAGCTGATCGAGCTCGGCACCGACTGCGGGTTCAACCCGCGGGGCATCCTCGCCAGCGGCGGTGCCGCGGTTCGTCTGGTCGGCCATACGCCATCGCTCGCCCGCGCGCGCGCCGACGGGACGGTGGCCGTGATCGACGTCGGCCACGAGCGGACCGACGTGGTGATCGTCGCGGCCGGCAAGGCGGTGTTCAGCCGCAGCATCGCGCGCGCCGGCAAGCAGGTGACCGACGCGGTCGCGCGGCACTGGAAGCTGGCGTGGCCCGACGCGGAGCGCGCCAAGCACAGCGACGGCTTCGTCGCGTCCACCGCCGAGCCCGCGACCAGCGAGGCGTGGCAGCGGATCCACCAGGTCACGATCGCCGAGCTCCAGCCGTTCGCGCGCGATCTGCGCCAGACCCTGGCGGCGTGCCGCGCGCGCACCGGGTTCACCCCGATCGCCGCGCTGCTGGTCGGCGGCGGTGCCCGGCTGCGCGGCATGGCGTCGTACCTGACCGAGCAGCTCGGTCTGCCGGCCTGGCGGCCCACCGCCGACGACGTGGTCGCGCTCGGCGGGCCCCGGCTCGGCGCCGAGGCCGCGGGCGCCGCGCCGATCGACAGCGCCGCGCTGACCATCGGGATGGCGTTCGACGCCGCCGGTGGCCGGCCGCTGTTCGACCTCAGATCCGGTGCGCTCGCCGTCAAGGTCGACTTCTCGTTCCTGCGCACGAAGGCGGTCTCGCTCGGCGCGGCGGCGCTCGCGATCGCGGCGTTCGCGGCCGGCAGCGCCTACGCCGACCTGTACCGGGTGCGCAAGGCCGAGAAGGTGCTGACGGTCCGGCTCGCCGACGAGTCCGCGGCGCAGTTCGGCGAGGCGCGCAGCGCCGAGGCGGTGCTCGAATCGACCGGGCCCGGCGGCACCGCGCAGAGCTCGCCGATGCCCAAGCTGACCGCCTACGACGTGGTGCTCGAGATCAGCTCGCACATCCCGCCCAAGGACAAGATCACGCTCGACCTCGAGCGGATGACGATCGACGACACCAAGATCGAGATGAACGGGACCACCAAGACCTCGGAGGAGATCGACCTGCTGATCACCGAGCTCAAGAAGATCGAGTGCTTCAAGAACAACGTGACGCGCGGCCCGACCGACACCGGGCCCAATGGCGTCAAGCGGTTCAAGCTCACGATCGCGGCGCCGTGCATGGGAGGAAACTAGCGATGTCCGCAGTCTCGGAACGCGCACGTGATTTTTGGGACCGGATCTCGCCGCGCGAGCGCGGGCTGGTCGTGATCGCTGCGGTCGCCGCGCCGCTGACGATCGCGATCTGGCTCGGCATGTCGATCGGCGATGGGCTGTCCACGATGGAGGCCCGCAACAACAAGATCCGCAAGGCGCTCATCGTGCTCTCCGATCTCAAGGCGCGCGGCCCGCAGCAGCCGACCGACGATCTGGTCGCCGGCATGCCGGTCGAGCCGCTCAGCCTCGAGACCTACCTCACCAACGCGGCGACGACCGCCGGGTTCGTGCTCAAGGGCACCACGCCGCGCACCCCGGTCACGCGCAACGGCTTCGTGACCGCGTCGGTGACGCTGAACGTCTCCGACCTCTCGATCGACCAGATGAAGAAGTTCCTCCAGGAGATCGAGACCAAGTCGAAGTACGTCGCGATCACCCGTCTGGACATCTCGCGGCGCGAGTACAAGTCCAAGGACAAGCTCGACGCCGCGCTCGAGGTCTCGACCTACGCCCGGGAAGCGGCCAAGAAGCCGCCGGGCGCGGGCTCCGCCGCCGGTTCCGGCGAAAAGCAGGGCGGCTGATATGGCATTGCGAGTCCCCAACCTCGGTCCCCGCACGCGCACGCTGGTCCGCTACGTCGGGTTCGCGCTGGTCGGCGTGGTGGCGTTCATCTTCGCCGTCCAGATCACGTTCCCGTTTGACCGCGTCAAGGACAAGGTCGTCGAGGCGCTGTCGGACAAGTACGAGGTCAACATCGGCAGCGTCGAGGGCGGCTGGCTGCCCGGCCGGGTCTACTTCAAGGCGATGTCGCTGCGGACCCGGCCGACCAAGGCCGACGACGTCGCGACCACGTTCTACATGGAAGAGCTCAAGGTCGACATCGGCCTGTTCGCGCTGCTGCGCGGCACCGCCGCGGTCAAGCTCGATGCCACGATCGGACCGGGCCACCTCAAGGCCGACATCGTGATCTCGAAGGCCGCCACGGTGGTCTCGGTCGTGGGCGACGATCTGCCATCGGCGAGGCTGCCGGTTCGCGAGGCCGTCGGCCTGCCGATGAGCGGCAAGCTCAGGCTCGCGTTCGACCTCGACCTGCCCAATGACAAGTCGAAGGCCGGCAAGGTCGGCCCCAACTGGCTCAAGGCCGAGGCCACCGCGTCGCTGTCGTGCCCCTCGGGCTGCACGGTCGGCGACGGCAAGTCCAAGCTCAAGGTCAACCTGAAGAACCAGCGCAGCCAGGCGTTCGCCGAGGGTGGCATCGACTTCGGCAAGATCAACATCGACACCCTGTTCGCCAACCTCGAGCTCAAGAACGGCAAGCTCGACATCACCAAGTTCGACACCAAGTCCCCCGACGGGGAGCTCCACATCGACTTCGACATGGCGGTAAACCAGGACATGAACCAGTCGCTGGTGACCGGCTGCCTGCGGTTCCACGGCAGCGACGCTCTGCTCAAGCGCGAGCCCAAGGTGCACGCGGCGATCTCGACCACCGGAGCGCCGCTGGGACCCGACAACCTGTACCACATCAAGCTCGACGGCCCGCTGCGCGACGTGCGCCGACTCGGCCAGGTCTGTGGCCAGGCGACCAGCACCAACGTGGACAACCCAGGCGGTGGCATCCCGCCGCCGCGGCCGAACCTGACGATCACCCCGGAACCACCGATGCACGCGCCCCTCGCACCGGCTGTCGCGCCGCCGCCGCCGCCGCCCGCGATGACGGCGCAGCCGTACCCCGTCCCGGGATCCGCCGTTGGTTCCGCGGGCCCGATCGGCTCGGCGGGATCCTCGCCTCCACCGTATGCGCCCCCGCCCGAGACCACCGGCGGCGGCCCCAACACGATCCCGGCGGCCGGATCGGAGACCGAGGTTCAGCAGCCGGGCATGGGGATGGCCCCACCGCCGGGTGCCGGCAGCGCGACCCCGCCACCCTACGTCACGCCGCAGTAGTCGATTCGCAATCAGGGGCCGAGGCCGACCCACTCGTCGCCATCGTCGCCGACCTCCTTCTTCCAGATCGGGACGCGCTGCTTCAGCCGATCGATCATCGCGCGGCACGCGGCGAACGCCTCGGCGCGATGCGGCGCGGCGGCGGCGATCGCCACGGCGACGTCGCCGACGTCGAGCCGGCCCACGCGGTGCTCGACCGCCAGCCGGGCGCCCGCGATCTCGGCCTCGATCTCGTCGCACAGCCGCGTCATCTCGCGGACCGCCATCGTGCCGTACGCCTCGTACTCGAGGTGATCGACCAGCACGCCCCGGCTGTGGCGGCGGACCATGCCGATGAACGTCACGATGCCGCCCATGCCAGCGCCGCCCACCGCGGCGATGCAGCGGTCGAGCGAGAGCGGGGTCGGCAGCAGCTGGACGTGGCGGCCTGCGCTCGGTGGCGGCTCGTCCACGCCGCCGGCCACCGGCGGGATCAGCGCGAGCTCGTCGCCATCTGCGAGCGCGTGATCGTCGTCCGCAAAGTCCTGGTTGACCGCGACGCGAAACTTGCCGCGGAGCTTGTCGATCACGTCGTGTCGCGCCGCGAGCCCCGCGATCGCGTCGCGCACGCGCGCGGGCGCGGCGAGCGAGATCACGTCGTCCTCGCGCCCGATCTTCTCGCGGAACACGGCGAAGTAGAGCACGCGAATCTCCATGGACCGGTGGTAGCGTCGTCCACCGATGGCGTCCAGCGCGATGGCCGAGCATGTCGTGAGGCTCTACCGATCGATCTACGCCGTGGTGCGGCGGATCCCGACCGGCCACGTCGCGACCTACGGCCAGATCGCCGAGCTCGCGGGTCTTCCAGGGGGTGCACGGGTCGCCGGGGCGGCGCTCAAGGTCTGCAAGCCCGGCGACCGGCTGCCGTGGCAGCGCGTGATCGGCAAGGCCGGCAAGAATCGCGGCAGGATCGCGATCCACGATCCGGTCGGCGCCGCCGTCCAACGCCAGCTGCTGAACGACGAAGGGGTCGCGATCGGCGACAGCGGCCTCATCGCGCTCGATCGCTACGGCTGGCTGCCTGCGGCCGACGTGCACCGCACCCGGCGCCGCGCGCCTGCGGCCAAGACGCCACGCGCTGCGACCCGGCGACGCTGATCCGACGGCACGCCAGGTGCGAAACGCTCGCGAGCCGCGAACCGACGGCGCTCTGGCTAGAGCCGGATCAAACCGCGGCGCACGGCTTCGACCACCGCTTCGGTGCGGGTCGAGGCGCCGAGCTTCATCATCACGCCGTTGACGTGAAACTTCGCCGTGTGGTCGCTGATGCCGAGGCGATCGGCGACCAGCTTGTTCGACAGGCCCTCGGCGAGCAGCTGGACCACCTGGTGCTCGCGATCGGTCAGCTCGCCGCGGCCCTTGGGCTCGCGAAGCGGCTGGAGCGGCACCAGGCTCGACGCGAGCTGTGTGTCCATCACGGTCAGCCCGCTGCGCACCGCCGCGAGCGCGGCATGGATGCCGGGGCCGACCTGGTCGCGCAGCACGACGCCGCGAGCGCCGGCCGCGAGCGCCGGCGCAACGTGCGAGGCATCGCCGACCACCGCGACGACTGGCATCGGTAAATTACGGAGCTCGTTGAGCCGGGCGAGCGTCTTGCTGGAATCGACGCCGGCATCCCACAACGCCACCTCCGCGCGGTCACGCTCCACGACCTCGATCGAGCCCAGCTGCGCGAGCAAGCTGGACAGACCGGCGCGGAGCAACGGATCGTCCGAGAGCAATGCGACTTTGATCGGGTCGCTTACCGCAGCGATCGGAAGATTTGGATTGCGGGTCATACGTCCTTGGTAACGCAGCGCCTTCTGGGGAAAGCTGACGCGTACGTTAGGTGCAGTCTGGTCACGCTAAGCGTCCAGGTCAACCCTACCCGGACGGGCAGGTCGAGGCACCCGAACACACGGGCCGGCGTCGGCGCCTCACCTATTTCCCGACGACGACCTCGCCGAACAGCGGATGTTCGCTCGCGCGCCGGCGGCGCACGATGCCCGCTGAGAAGGAGAGTTTTCATGGCGCAACCAGCACAGAATGTGTTTCACGCTCTCGATCAGGCGCTCGCCGCGGCGGTCGCGACCGCCGGGCCATCGGTGGCTCATGTCTCGCGCGGCCACGGCAGCGCCGGCACCGGCATCGTGTGGGCGGCGGATCTGGTCATCAGCTCGAGCTTCCATACTCCCGACCACAGCAACGTAGGCATCGCGGTGCCCGGTGGCGAGGGCCCCGAGACCCGCGACGCGAGCGAGGTCGAGTATCGCGACGCCGAGGTCATCGGGCGTGATCCGGGCACCGACGTGGCGCTGCTGCGCGTCGCCGGGGGCGGGCTGTCGCCAGCAACCTTCCGGGACGTCGGCGAGCTCGCGGTCGGCAACCTGGCGCTGGCGCTCGGCAGACCTGGGCGCACGGTCCGGGCCCAGCTGCGGGCGATCGGCGTGCTCGGCCCGGCGATCAGGACACCCCACGGTGGCACGCTCGATCGCTACATCGAATCGGATCGCCAGATCCCGCGCGGGTTCGCGGGCGGCCCGCTGATCGACGCCGACGGCGCGGTGATCGGCATGAACACGCGCACGCTGCTGCGCGGCGCCGACGTCGCGATCCCGACCGCCACGCTGCGCCGCGTGGTCGGCGAGCTCGCCGCCCATGGTGGCGTTCGCCGGGGCTACCTCGGGGTCGGCGCGTTCTCGGCGCAGCTGTCGCCAGCGGTCGCGCAGCTCGTCGGTCGCGATCGCGGCGCGCTCGTGGCCAACGTCGAGGACGGCTCGCCGGCGGCGGTGGCCGGCGTGATCGCCGGCGACATCATCGTCGAGGTCGCCGGGGCACCGGTCGCCGATCCCGACGGCCTGCGGCTCGCGCTGGGCGACCGACCGGGCGAGACCGTCGAGCTCACGGTCGTGCGTGGCGGCGCCAAGCTCACGCTGTCGGTGGGGCTCGGGAGCAAGCCGTGATGGCCGCCGCGCCGGATCGAGATCGCCCGGATCGCGGAGATCCCGGATCGCGGCGGCCCGCGAGCGATGACGCGACGCTGCTCGATGCGTATTCGCGGGCGGTGGTCGACGTCGTCGACCGCGCCGGTCCCGCCGTGGTCGCGATCGAGACCGGCGCGGCGCGCGGCAGCCGCCCCGGTGGCGCCGGCTCGGGCTTCGTGGTGACGCCCGATGGCTACGTCATGACCAACAGCCACGTCGTGTCCGACGCCCGGACCATCAAGGTGAAGACCCCGGCGGGCGAGACCGCCGAGGCCCAGGTGGTCGGCGACGATCCCGCGAGCGATCTGGCGGTGATCCGGGTCGATGCCGGGGCGCTCGGCGCGCAGCGCACCGGCGTGGCGTACCTGCCGGTCGACGGTGCCCTGGCGCCGCGCGTCGGCCAGCTCGCGGTCGCGATCGGCAACCCGCTCGGCTTCGAATCGACGGTCTCGACCGGCGTGGTCTCGGCGCTCGGGCGCTCGCTGCGCGGCAAGGCCAACCGGCTGATCGACGGCGTGATCCAGCACACGGCGCCGCTGAACCCCGGCAACTCCGGGGGCCCGCTGCTCGACGGCGCCGGCCGCGTGATCGGCGTCAACACCGCGATCATCGCGCGCTCGCAGGGGCTCGGCTTCGCGATCGCCGTCGAGACCGCGGCGTGGGTGCTCGGCCAGCTGCTCGCGCACGGCCGCGTTCGCCGGGCCTGGCTCGGCGTGGGCGCGATCCGTCGGCCGCTCGATCGCCGGCTCGCGTATCACCACGATCTCGGGGCGGCGGCGGTCGAGATCCAGTCGATCGAGCCCGGGAGCCCCGCCGCGCGGGCCCAGCTCCAGGATGGCGATCTGATCGTCCGGTTCGGCACCGTCGAGATCGACGGCGTCGATGCGCTCCACCGCGCGCTGCGCACGTGGCCGGCCGGGCAGCCCGGCCCGCTCGTCGTGATCCGCCGCGGGGCCCGGATCACCGTCGACATCACGCCGGCGTGGGCAGCCTAGGCCTGAATCGAGCCTGAACCGACCGGACCCGGAGCGCACGGCCCCCGGGGCTTGGGCCGGAACGCCTACCGAGGGAGGTCCGGCTTGACCTGCACGAACAGCTCGTCGAGCTGCTTGCTCGAGACCGGCGTCGGGCATTCGGTCATCAGATCGCTGCCCTTCTGGGTCTTGGGGAACGCGATCACGTCGCGCAGCGACTCGGCGCTGGCCATCAGCATCGCCAGCCGGTCGAGGCCGAACGCGATGCCGCCGTGCGGCGGCGGGCCGTACTTGAACGCCTCGAGCAGGAAGCCGAACTTCACGCGCTGATCGTCATCGCTGATCCGCAGCGCCTGGAACACGCGGGCCTGGAGCTCGCTGCGATGGATCCGGATCGAGCCGCCGCCGACCTCGACCCCGTTCAGCACCAGATCGTAGGCGCGCGCCAGCACGCGCTCCGGCGCGGACTCGAGCAGCGCCTCGTCCTCGACCCGCGGCGACGTGAACGGATGGTGCGCGGCCGCGATCTCCTTGGTCGCCTCGTCGACCTCGAACAGCGGCGGGTCGGTCAGCCACATGAACTGCCACTCGCCGCGCCGGATCAGCCCGAGCTTGTCCCCGAGGTGCAGCCGGATGTGGCCGAGCGCGGTGTTGGCGACCTTGTACTTGTCGGCGACCATGATCAGCGCGTCGCCGACCTCGGCCCCAGCGATCTGGTTGACCTGTGCGCGCGCCTCGTCCGACACGCCCTTGAGGCCCTGCCAGACGCCGCCGTCCTGCAGCCGGACCGTGGTGACGCCCTTGAGCCCGAACGACTTGCCGAACTCCGGCAGGCTGTCGATCAGCGCGCGGGTCAGCTTGTCGTTCTTGGGGATCCGCAGGCACTTGACGATCCCGCCGCCGGCGATGATCGACTCGAAGATCTTGAAGCCGCTGGTGGCGAACCCGGCGGTGACGTCGCACAGCGTGAGATCGAGCCGCAGGTCCGGCTTGTCGACGCCGTACTTGTCCATCGCCTCGGCGAACGTCATCCGGCGCAGCGGCAGCACGAGCTCGACGCCCAGCACGTCCTTCCACAGCGCGGCGATCAGGCCTTCCATCACGGTCTGCAGGATGTGCTCGTTGACGAACGACATCTCGAGATCGATCTGGGTGAACTCGGGCTGGCGGTCCTGGCGCAGATCCTCGTCGCGGAAGCACCGCACGATCTGGAAGTAGCGCTCGTAGCCGCCGACCATCAGTAGCTGCTTGAAGATCTGCGGCGACTCGGCGAGCGCGTAGAAGCTGCCGGGGTTCAAGCGCGACGGCACCAGGAAGTTGCGCGCGCCGCCCGGCGTGTACTTCACCATGAACGGCGTCTCGATCTCGAGGAACCCGTTCTTGCCCAGGTAGTCGCGGGTCGTGCGGGTGATCTTCGACCGCATGATCAGATTTTTCTGCATCCGCGGCCGCCGCAGATCGAGGTAGCGATACTTGAGGCGCAGCTGATCGTTGGTATCGAGGTTGTCCTCGATCGGGAACGGCGGCGTCTCCGACTTCGAGAACACCTCGAGCTCGTCGATCCAGACCTCGATCTCGCCGGTCGCGATCTTCTCGTTGGTCATCTTCTTGAGCTTGCGCTCCTCGCCGGGCTCGCCCTTCGAGAGCTGCTCACCTCGCAGCCGCACCGAGCCGGTCACCCCGATGCACCACTCCGAGCGCAGCTGGTCCGCGATCGCGTGGATCGCCGGGAGCCGGGTCTTGTCCGCGACGATCTGCGTGACGCCTTCGCGGTCGCGGAGATCGATGAAGATGCGCTCGCCGTGGTCGCGATAGGTCTGGACCCAACCGGTCAGGACGACGGGGGTACCTACGTCCGCCGCGCGCAGAGCTCCGCAGCTATGAGTCCGTGTGTGTGTGGACAGAAACGCGCTCATGGGAGCGGCACGATAGCGTATGAGCGCCGGGCCCGGTGCGATCCCGCCAACCAACTGGTTTTCCGGCGCTGGCGGTCGGCTCGGTGGTGCTGGCTCCCAGGGCCCGTCCGCGTGCCCCGTCCCGCGGTATGAGGCCCCCAGGCGGCCCCGGTTCGGGGAAATAACCCAACGGTTGCGATCGGATCCGATCCCCCTGTGGGCGGGAAATTTGATCCATCAGGAACCGGCGAGTTAGCATTTTTTCTCGTTAGGCGGAGTGGGCCGGACTACGAGGGCCGGGAGTAGAGATCGACGACGGACCGCCGGGCTCGGTTCGACGGATCACGTGCGCGTTCACACGCGAGAAGCTCACCAGTTGCCTATGTGCTTCAATAACAGGAGTTCGCGTTGAGTGAAGCTTTGCCCGCCACCCCTGCGCCGTATATCGACCCGTGCTGCGGTCCTTCGCTCCAGAGCGAGGCCGGCGGGGCGAGCCGCGCAGCCGGGCTGGTCGAAGCGCTGCGCCGGACCAAGCGCGCCGCGCCCGATGCCGCCAGCGAGATCGCCGATGCCCAGGACAGCCTCGAGCGCCGGATCCGCGCCCACCTGGCGCGCGGCCGCGTCCAGGTGACGCTGACCGACAACCGCTACACCATGATCTCGGTCCGCCGGATCGCCAAGCAGCGCCGCTACGAGGTGCGGCTGCACCACATGTTCGCGGACGCCGACCCCGTGATCACCCGCGCGCTGGCGCACTACATCGCCGACAACGACGCCGATGCCTCGCGGATCCTCGGCGACTTCATCGACGCCAACGCGGGCCATGTCCGGGGCCGGGCGCGGCGCACCCCGCCCCAGCTGATCTTCACGGCGGGCGAGCACTACGATCTCCGCGAGATCTTCGACGAGCTCAACGCGCGCTACTTCGGTAACCGGATCGACGCGGCGATCACCTGGGGTGCACGATCCGGCCGGCCGCGCCGCCGCAATTCGATCAAGATGGGCAGCTACTCGGTCGAGGACCGGCTGATCCGCATCCACCGCTCGCTCGATCGCGCGTTCGTGCCGCGGTTCTTCGTGGCCTGGATCGTGTTCCACGAGATGCTCCACCAGGTGCACGACATCCGGGTCAAGAACGGCCGCCGCGAGTTCCATTCCAAGGCATTCCTCGCAGACGAGGCCTGCTTCGAGCTCTACGACCAGGCGAGGGTGTGGGAGCGCAGGCACCTCGACGCGCTGCTCACCTACTGAAACCCCTATGAAGCGCAGCTCACAACGCGGCGCCGATCCGGTCCCGGTGGATTGATCCCGTAACGATGTATTGACGCGACGCGTCTTTGCGATTTCTTGAACGACCATCCACATTTCTGGATCGATCGAGGGGCTCCTCCCTTATGTTGAAAACCGTGGAGGATGCATGTCCGATTCGGTAATCCTGGGAGAACGTCGCCGGGCGCTGCGCGTGCCAGTTCGTGGCGTGGCCGTGCTGTACACGAGCGGTGGGCCTCTCCACGGCGCGATCGAGAACCTCTCACAGAGCGGCGCGCTCATCAGCGTGGCCAGCCAGCCCGCCCAGCATCAGCTCGACCTCGAGATCCGTGTCGCCGAAGGCGGCGGATGGGGCGTGGGTCACACCGTGCGCGCGGAGCCGGCCCTGCATCATTGCCGGATCGCGGTGGCGTTCGAGCGGGTCGATGCAGCGCTGCGCGAATCGATCGACGCGGCGATCGCATCCGCGCGCGGCGCCGCCCGCCGCCGCCCGATCCTGGTGATCGACGAAAACTCGGACCGCAAGCGCGCGCTGATCGATCGGCTGTCGAACCGCGGCATGACCCCGCTGGCTCCAAAGACCCCGCTCGAAGCGATCGATCTGCTCTCGCGATCGCAGCTCCACGTCGGGGTCTGCCTGCTCGGACCCGGGTTCGGTGTGCCGTCGACCGATCTTCGCGCGCTGTTCACCGACAGCTTCCCGTGGGTGAGCGTCGCGGAGATCACCGATGATCTCGACGCGACGACGCACCACGCGATCGATAGCTGGTTCGCCACCCCGATCGCGCGGATCGCAGAAGCAGTGGCTTGATCTGGCCGGTGCTGGCGATCTCCGGCGGGATCCGGCCGGTTGCGACCGCGCTACGGTTCGAGGTGGCCGGGCCGTTCCGAGATCTTCGCAACCAGCGGCGTGCCGTCGATCAGGTGGCTGGCAAGTGACCGCGCATCGCTGACATCGAGCCCCGCGTACCAGACGCCGTCGGGATAGACCACGGCATTGGGACCGTCGAAGCAGGGCCCGAGACAGCCGCACGGCGTGACGAGCACCGTGATCGCGTTGCGCGCGAGCAGCTCGCGTTGCACGGCCGCGATCAACGCGTCACCACCACGCGGTCCGCAAGCCGGCTTGCCGGTCACGCGCGCGTTCGCGCAAACGAATAGATGACGGCCCGTCACTGGGCGACGATGTTGGTTTCGATGCGACGTGTCAACGATCCTGCGCGACGGCGAGGTCGATGCGGCCTCCTGACGACGATGATACGTAGCGCGTGTCGTTTTCTTTCCTTCGCTCTTGAGCATCGAGCGAGAGCAGTTACCATCACGCTTCCTGTCCACTGGGGAGTGGGCGGCGTAGCAGCTCGATGACGCCTCAACATCACATCATCAAAGAGACGTCCGAGACGCTGTCTCGATTGCTGCAGGACGAGTTCAAGCGCAACGGCTACAAGCGCGTGCACATCGTCGAGCAAGCTCCGAGACCGGACGCGATCGAGGGCAAGCTTCCGGCGGTCTCCGTGTACCTCTACCAGATGTCGATCGATCCGGAGGGCTTCGACGCCACGCCGCACTCCGAGCTCGTCGAGGTCCAGCAGGAAGACGGCACGATCAAGGAATACTTCCGCCGCCGGCGGTTGTGGGTCCGGCTCGATTATCTGCTGTCGGCCTGGGCGCAGACGCCCGAGGACGAGCAGCTGCTGCTGGGGCTCATCATCCGCACCGTGATGGAGAACCCCGAGATCCCCCGGGACAAGCTCAAGGGTCAGTCGTTCGAGGACGACTTCGCGCTCAACATCGTCATGTCGGCGCGGCTCGACGAAGGCACGCTCGCGCGGTTCTGGGGCAGCTTGAACCAGCCGGTGCGCCCGGCGGTGCAGGCGTGGACCGCGATCCCGATCCTCCCCGAGAAGCTCGAGGAGTTCAAACGCGTGCAGACGCGTCAGCTCGAATACAAGTCGATCACCGATCCGCGAGTCAGCGAGACCGGCCCGAGTGGCAATCCGTTCCTCGGCGCGCGCCGCATCGATCTGGGAGGCGGGTCGGGGAAGAAGTGACCAGGCTTTGTGCCGCGGCGTGCATGGGGCACGTGCGGTGATCCGATGAGCGGGCGAAGACCACCGCTATCGGCAACGATAAGGAGAACAAGCGAATGGCAACCAGTTACCTGTCCCCTGGCGTTTATGTGGAAGAGGTTGATCGTGGCTCCAAGCCGATCGAGGCCGTCGGTACCAACACCGTTGGATTCCTCGGGGAGTCGGCCAAGGGTCCGCTGAACGAATCGGTCCTGATCACGAACTGGTCGCAGTTCGTCAAGACGTTCGGTGACTTCAAGGACTGCAGCGAGCACCTCGCGCACGCGGTCTACGGCTTCTTCAGCAACGGTGGCTCTCGGTGCTTCATCGTCAACGTCGGTGCCCCCGAGGGACCGAAGGCCGAGGTCAAGCCGGCAGCGGCGGCCACGGCCACCGGCGAAAAGAAGGAAGACAAGGCGCCTGCAGCCCCCGTGCACGTCGGCGGCGGTGGCCGTGACGGTCTGTACATCGGTCGGGACGGCGGCCCCGGGGCTCGGACGGGCCTGAAGTGCTTCGACGAGATCGACGAGATCGCGATCATCGCGGCGCCGGGCCAGGTTTCGCCGGCGGTCCAGGATGCGCTGCTGTCGCACGCCGAGACCCGCAAGGATCGCTTCGCGGTCCTCGATTCGCCCGAGACGATCACCGGCGGCGTCGACAAGCTGCCCAAGCCGCGCGACTCGAAGTACGGCGCGTACTACTTCCCGTGGATCCAGGTCTATGACCCGGACAAGGGCAACATCTTCGTTCCGCCGTCGGGCCACATCACGGGCGTGTACTCGCGGACCGACAGCGAGCGCGGCGTCCACAAGGCGCCGGCCAACGAGATCGTCCGCGGCGCGCTCGGCCTCAAGTACAACGTCAGCAAGGGCGAGCAGGACCTGCTCAACCCCAAGGGCATCAACGCCATTCGCTTCATGAACGGCGGCATCCGGATCTGGGGTGCCCGTACGCTGTCGAGCGACCCGTCGTGGCGCTACATCAACGTGCGACGGCTGTTCATCATGGTCGAGTCGAGCATCGAGCGCGCCACCCAGTGGGTGGTGTTCGAGCCCAACGATCAGCGGCTCTGGAAGCGCGTCCAGCGGACCATCTCGTCGTTCCTCACGCTGCTGTGGCGTAACGGCGCCCTCATGGGTACCTCTCCGGAGCAGGCGTTCTACGTCAAGTGCGACGACGAGACCAACCCGGCCGAGGTCATCGACGCCGGCCAGCTGGTCGTCGAGATCGGCCTCGCACCGGTCAAGCCCGCGGAATTCGTGATCTTCCGGATCGGCCAGATGGCGTCCGGCGGCGGCGTCGAAGAGTAGCCGCGCGGCCGCGCACCGCTTCGAAGGGGCGAGGGAGGGAAGCCGGAGCCGGCCCTCGCCGTAACAGCAAGTACGAATGGGGCCCAGCGTAATGTGGCGCTGGGTTTTGCCCAACGGCTGACGGAACAAGCAGGAGCTTAGGACCAGACACGTCAGGGGGAGTTTCGGTAACCACAAGGCTTGGAGGAGCGATGGGGCTGGGAGCCGGCGTTGTGGCCACCGATGTTCTCCGTGTCGAGCCGTAGAGACACGACCCGAAGGTAAAGGAGAACGGGAAACATGGCATTCGATGCAAAGCGCAGTGCAACTTCAGGGAACTTTCTCGTCGAAGTTGGCGATTCACGTGTGGCGTTCGTGAAGGAATTCAGCGGCTTCAACTTTGAGGGTGACGTGATGACCCACGATCACGGCCCGGCGATGGTCCAGACGAAGCACATAGCGAACTTCAAGTTCACGCCTGGCAAGCTTTCCATCGGCATGTCGATGGGCAAGGGTATGCACGACTGGATCAGGGCGTCGTTCAAGAAGGAATATGCGACGAAGAGCGGCGCGATCACGTCGGCCGACGCCAACTACAAGGCGACCCACCGCATCGAGTATGTCAACGCGCTGATCACGAAGGTCGGCATCCCGAAGCTGTCGGGCGACGACAAGTCGGCGTGCTACTTCGACATCGAGTTCGAGGCCGAGCGTGTCGACCACCGCCCCGGCGGCGGCGAAGACATCCGCGGGGATTACAAGACCAAGGCAAAGGCGTGGCTGGCGTCGTGCTTTCGGTTCGAGCTGTCCGGGCTCGAGGACGCCTGCAAGCGCGTCGCGTCGGTCGACGCCATCGAGATGAAGCAGACGGTCACGCGCGACCAGATCGGCGAGCAGCGGATCCACACCCTGCACCCTGCCAAGCTCACGGTTGGCGATATCAAGCTCTCGATCTCGTCCGCGGACGAGAAGCCGTGGGCCGAATGGGCGACCAAGTGGTTCCTCGAGGGCCAGAGCCTCGCCGAGCATCATAAGCACGGTTCGCTCATCTTCCTCGCTCCCGATATGACGACCGAGCTCGGCCGCATCGACCTCACCGGGGTCGGTCTCAAGAGCTACGGCGCCGAGGCCTTCAAGGCCAACGCCGAGACGATCAAGCGGTTCAACGTCTCGCTCTACGTCGAGGAGATGGACTTCAACATGAAGTACATCGACGCCTGAACCCCGCTGGAGAGCGTTCCTGGGTAAGATACGGCCTGCTCTGCGGAGCAGGCTGTTCCGTTTTCGGTGGAGGAAATCGCCCGATGGCGTTCAAGACTCAGTTCGCGTTCCGTTTACCACGAGGATACGTCGACGAAGCCGGCGCGGTTCATCGCGACGGCGTGATGCGGCTTGCGACCGCGCGCGACGAGATCATGCCGCTGCAGGACTACCGCGTGCAGTCCAACCGCGCGTACCTGGTCATCGTGTTGCTGTCGCGCGTGATCACCAAGCTCGGCGATCACACGCACATTTCGGTCGACATGATCGAGAACCTGTTCTCGACCGACCTCGCCTATCTTCAGGAGTTCTACCGGAAGATCAACGAAGAGGGTGGTGCGCCCAAGCACCACATCACCTGTCCGAAGTGCCAGCACGAGATGGACGTCGACATGGTTACCGGTGCGCTGATCACCGAGGAGGGAGGTAGTGGCCAGTCTGGCCCGGGGTGACCTGGGCGGCGGTCGCTACCTACCCGCGCGAGCAGCTCTACCAAGAGATCGCTTACATCGCCTACCACTTTCACTGGCCCGTCGACGATATCCTCGACATGGAGCACGAAGAGCGTCACATCTGGCTACGCGAGATCGCGCGGGTGAACCGCGAGATCAACGAAGCCCGGCGTCGCTAGCTCCCCGCCCGAAAGTATCTAGCCATGCGCATGCGACCGTCCGCTGACCAACGAGCCCCTGGCATCTACCAGACCTACGACTCGGTGGCCGTCCCACCGATGTCGATCGCGAACACGCGGATCACCGGCTTTGTCGGGATCACGCAGAAGGGTCCGATGAACGAGCCGACGCGGCTCGGCAACTGGGACGAGTTCCTCGAGATCTTCGGCTATACGCGGGACTCGTACACGTCGGACTCGGTGTACGGCTTCTTCAAGAACGGCGGCACCGACTGCTGGGTCGTCCGCGTCGCGCACAACCCGCGGCCGGGCGAGATCGCGCAGCTCGACCAGGCGGCGAGCGCCGAGCACGTTCAGCTCGACGACTGGAGCAAGCCGACGCTCAAGATCTCCGCGCTCGACGAGGGCTCGTGGGGCAACGCGATCTGGGTGCGCTGCGTGCACGCGCCCGCAGCGCAGGCGCTGCTCACCCGCGATCTCGACCTCGGCGCCGGCGAAGCGCAGGTCAATACCACCCGCGGCTTCGAGGTCGGCTCGACCGTGCGGATCTACGACCGCGAGAACAGTGACTACGTCGTCATCACCGAGGTCGGCGACAAGATCATCAAGTGGGGCACCGAGACGCCGGTCAACCGCCGGCATCGCGCGGCGGCGCCGACCCACCTCGAGGTCCTGACGTTCGAGCTCCACGTGGCGATGAAGGATCGCCGCGAGGTGTTCAAGGGCCTGCAGATGCACCCGTCGTCGCGAAACTACGCACCGCGGCTGGTGTCGCAGCGATCCCGGCTGATGCGGCTCGAGGATCTGCGCTCCAAGTCGCCGGTGCCGCACAACGTTCCCGGGGTGCTGCCGATGACGCGGCTGGCGGGTGGCCGGGATGGCAGCGATGCCGTGACCCCGGAGGACTTCATCGGCTTCGACACCGGCCCCGGCGAGCGCAGCGGCCTGCTCGCGCTGGCCGCCAAAGAAGAGGTCGCGCTGCTCTGCATCCCCGATGCGATGCGGTTCTACGAGCGTGAGCCAGGTCCAGCGGGGGAGCTCAAGGCGCAGCGCGTCCAGGACCAGATGATCTCGATCTGCGAGCTCCAGAAGGACCGGTTCGCCATCCTCGACATCCCGCAGAGCAAGGACATCGAATGGGTGCGGCGGTGGCGACGCCGCACCGATTCGTCCTACTGCGCGTATTACTGGCCGTGGCTGCGGACGGTGAGGGTCGACGAGCAGCCCCGCGTGCTGCCGCCGTCCGGGTATCTTGCCGGGTGCTACGCCCGGCGCGATCTGGAGGGGGTTCATCATTCCCCGGCCAACCTGGAGCTCGAAGGGGTCGAGGATATCGCGCTCCGAATTACCGAAGATCACATCGGAATTCTCAATGCGGACGCCGTGAACACGTTCCGGATTCAACGCGGGGTGCGGCCATGGGGTGCGCGAACCGCGTCGTCCGATCCGGAGTGGCGATACATTCCAATCCGACGTCTTTTCATCATGTTACGCCGATCGTTGGAGGCCGGCTTCGCCTGGATCGCGTTCGAGCCCAATAGCCCAGACACCTGGGAGGTCCTGAGGAAGCGCGTGGATGCGTTTCTTTCCGATCTCTATGCGCAAGGGATGCTGGCCGGAGGGAATCTCGAGGAAGCCTACTTCGTAAAATGCGACGCGGAGACCAACCCGACGGACCAGGTGGATAACGGACTTTTGATCTGCGACATCGGCGTCGCACCGCTTCACCCCGCCGAGTTCATCATGATCTCGCTGACGCAGACGATGACCGCTCCGCAATCCTAGGGAAATCACATGCCCAATGCCGCAGCAACGCCCACCACCACGCGACGGGATCCGTATCCGGTCTTCTGCTTCTGGGTCACCTTTGTCCAGCTCCCGGACATCGACAAGGCGTTCTTCAAGAGCGTGAGTGGCTTGCGGTCGGAGCACGAGGTCATCCCGATCCGCGCGGGCGGGGCGAACGAGCAGACGTTCAACCTGATGGGCCCCATCAAGTGGTCGCCGCTGGTTCTGAAGCAGGGGTTCTCGAGCTCGATGAAGCTCCTGGAGTGGCGCGAGAAATGGATCAGCGCGCCCGGCAAGAAACCGCCGCGGAGCGACGGCTCGATCGTCCAGCTCGATACCCAGATGAACCCCGTGGCGTCGTGGGAGTTCAAGAACGCCTGGCCCTCGAAGTGGGAGCTCGGCGACTACGATGCGAGCAAGAGCGAGCTTCAGATCGAGACGCTCGAGCTCGTCCATGAAGGCCTGCGATACGCCGCCAAGGGCGGCGCCAAGAAGAAATAGGAACCAGGAACCCCATGGTCAGCGACAAAGAACCCCGCGCGCTCGGCGCCGCCCTGGCGGGCCCGGCGTTCGTGACGCGCAACCATCGCGGCGTGATGCACGCGGCGGATCGCCACGTCGAGCGCTGGGCGCCGGAAGCAAATCCGGGCCGTGTCGCCGCGATGCGCTCCTTGGGGTTCGTCGATCGCATGATCGCGCCGTGGATGGAGACCGCGCAGCGCTCGGCGTCGCTGCGGCTGCTCAGCGGGTACTCACGCTCGGGCGTGGGTGAGCACGAGCCGCGGGCGGTGTCGTGGGTGTTCCCGCGGCCGTGGTACCAGGACGAGCTCGACTGGATGGCGGCGGCTCGCCAGGTCACCGCGCAAGCAGCGCCGCGCGAGGCCTCGCCGACGCTGCTCACCACGCGCGGCACGTACGTTCCTCCGGCGCCGATGCTCGCGATGCCGTCGGCGCTCTACGAATACGTCGCCCCGTCGCTGTCGCTGGCAGCGAGCCAGCACGACGCGGTCCGCGGCACCGCGATGGGCGCGACGCCGGCTCGCGGCGAAGCGTATACGCCGCTGATCTCGCTCGCCGCCGTGCAGGCCGCGGAGCTGATGTCGCGCGCGGTAGCGCCGCTCGCCGCGCAGCGCCCCGGCATGGCGGCGACGACGGCGATGACGCCGGGCCTGCGCTCGGTGCTGGCCTCGATCCTCGAGCGCGCATCCGCACCGGGGACGTCCGGGATCGAGCCGACGCGGCTGTCTCGGATGGCGCCTGAGCTCGTGACGCCGCCGTCGCCACGAGCGGGAGATCTGTCGGCGAGCACGACCGAACAGACCCGCGTTGCGCCCACCGCGGCGTCGGCCTCGGCGACTCAGGTCGCCGATGAGTACGCCGCGCAGCGTGCCCGCATGATCGATCTGCAGCGGATCGCCGCCCAGTCGGTGCAGCGCGACGCAGCGGCCCGGGCCGAGACTGCCGCGGCTGCGCCGTCGATCCGCTCGGACGCGGCGGCCGCCTCGGAGCTCGACGTTCGGCAGCGGAGCGCATCCGCGCGGGTCACGGAAGCACAGCGTCACACAGAGGCCGCGGAGCGCGCACGCGGCGCCGATCGCTCGGGTGCGCAGCGGCTGCACGAACAAGCGCGCGCGGACGCCGCGGCCCACGCCCGTACCGCGGTCGAGCCATCCGCGGGTGGCGATCGCTCGACCGCCGCGCCGGCGCTCCCCGCGGAGGTGTCGCTCGGCCAGCGCGCCGGATCTCCGGAGATGCTCGCCGCGATCGCGGGACTTCCGCCCGAGCTGTCCTCGATCCTCAGCTCGACTGCCTCGCAGCGTCCCGAGCGCGCGATGCAAGCGATCAGCGAGCTCAACGAGGCGCTGCGCACCGTCGAGTTGCTCGCGCGTAGCTCGGCCGCGGGTACCGCATTCGAAGCGACGCGCGGTCCGCGCCTCGTGATGCCGGCCGGACTCGGCGGTCTGATCAGCGCGGTCGATCGCGCACAAACCGTCCAGGACCGGCCGGCGGTCCTGATCGGTCAGCGTCCGTCGCTACCGATGCAGTCCGCAGCCGACCAGCTGCCCGCCGTCGAGCGCAGACCAGGGCGCGACCTTCGCGTTCCGACCTTGTCGTGGCTGTCGGCAGGAGCGCGCCCCTACGCCTCGCCAGCGGTAGCCCCGATCACGGCGCTCGGCGCCACCACCACCACGTCGCCGGCCGCGCTGACGCACGTGGCCTGGGCCGATCGTTGGCTGGCTCGATTCGCCGGGGCAGCGCCGCACTCGCTCGACATGATCAGCGCGGTTTCTGCCGCGTCGCCCTCGGCGCGGATGCTGGCGCTGGCGAACGCGGCCCCGGGCACCGTGTTCGTCGCGCCCGACTTCCTGCGCGGCGATCTCGGTGCCGAGCAGGACGCGGGCTCGACACCGGCCTCGTTCGCCTCCTTTGGGGGGCCCTCGATCGCCGGGACCGCGGCGTCGGGAGCTGCGCCGGCGACCTCGGGCATGCCCGGCCGGCTGATCAATCCGATGCCGAGCGAGCCCGTGCTCCGGATCGCCGATGACGCGGAGACGCCGGACGACGTGTTCGCCGCGATCTCGGCCGCGGCGTCGCGTGGTCGCGCCCCGACGCCACGCACGGCGGCCCAGCAAGCCGCGGCCGCGAACGTGGCACCGGCGGCGGCAACGCCGATGCCCGTGACCACCGCGGCCGATCGGTCGACGCTGGCCGATCTCGTGACGCATGCAGCGCCGTCGGCGCCAGGCGCCGGATTGTCGGCACAGCTGGCAGCGTCGCCGTTTGCGTCCGCGCTGCGGCATCTGTTGCCGCTGCCATCGGCGAACATCTTCGACGTGCGTGCGCTGTTCGGCGCCGGGCTGGGAGCCACGTATCTCGCAGGCTTGATGGGCCCCGGGCTGCACGAGCTGAATATCGGATCGCAGAACCCGCCGACGTGGGCGTCGTGGAGCGAAGCGCCGCTCAACCAGCAGCTCGCCGCGGGTGGCACCGATCGCATCGACCGCGTCGTTCCATCGTTCGATGCCGCCTATGTGGCTCCGGACGGGGAGGCGGTCTCGGAGGCCGAGACGTCGCTGGCCCGGCCGGGCCAGCTCGGTGGGCTCATCGGGGCCGGGGCGGCTGGCCCAGCGCTCACCACGCTGCGCAGCGCGCTGCTGTCATGGGAGCTCACGAAGACCGGCCCGCTCGGGGCGGCGGAGCTGGCGCCGACCTCGTTTGCCTCGGCGGCTGCAGCGTCACCTCCACATCGCGATGCGTGGGCGCAGACCGGCAGCACCGCGCGCATGATGATCGAGGCGATGAGCCTCCCGATGCTCGGCGAGACGGCAGAGCGGTCGCCGGCCTGGTCGGCCCCGGGCATGATCGCGGATCGCGCTCACCAATGGTCGGTGGCGCAAGAGCGATCGTCCACGGATCTCGCCCTGGATTTCGTCACACCGGAGCTCGTCCTCGCGGCCCGCGTCTACGGTCTGGGACCGGCCGAGGCGGCGCAGGCGGCGCGGCTCGCCATGGTCGGCCCGGGTCAGCTCGGAGCGATGGCCAGCACGGTCGATCGGACGTTCGTCGATGCGATGGCGATCAGGCACGAGGCGCAGGCTCTCAAGGCCGATCGCCGCCGCGGCGCGGCCCAGACCTACGGCGGTGACGCTGGCGATGCGACCGCGAGCTCCGCGCCGGGGGCCGGCGAGCCGAGGGCGGCACGCGCGATCACCACGGCATTCCCGACGGCGGGTGGCGAGATCGCGGCGGTCGTCGGACCGGCGATCCAGCCGGGGCCCGCGGCTCCCGCGCCAAGCGGTTCGCTGTTCGGCGTCGATCGGCGCGCTCCCCGCGGCGCGTTCCTGTGGCCCTCGGCGGCCGTCGCTGCTCTCGGTATGACGGCGACCGGCTCCGACGGTCAGCTCTCCATGTCGGTCGCTGCGCTCGAGCTCCTCGCGGCGCAGGTCGTCGCCGAGCTGGGAACCTTCACGGCGCTCTCGGACCTGGCAGCAGCCCGCCGCGGCGGGCCCGAGCGCATCGGGGGCGGCGGCTACGCGGTCGACGAGACCGGCCCGGAGGCTGCAGCCTCGGGGCCCGCGGCTCGCCTCGGCTCGCTGGCGGCAGCCGACGCGGCGGCCCGCGCTGCGAGCGGAGCGGTGCCCGGCGGATTCTCGACCGGTGGCGACGCGAGCCCCGGTGCGGAGCCTGGCGAAGCCGACGTTCTGGGATCGGTGGCCGCGCTGGTCCCCGCCTCACGACCGGCCCGATTCGATGCGCTCTATATCGCGCTCGGTCAGTCGACCACGAGCCACAACTGGTCTCCGGCGGCCCGCGCCGCGCGGGCGCTGGCCATCGCCGGTCGTGGCGACGACGTCGGTACGACGGCGCGCGAGCGAGCCGCCGCGGCGTGGGCGGTGTTGCCGGTCGTGTATCCGAGCGGGCCAGGTCGCGATCCGGCCGTCGATGGTCTGGACGGTGTCTCGCCGGGAGCGGACGTCCCGATGTCCGCCGCCGCGGCGGCGATGTCGACGTACATCGGGCAGGGTGGAGTTGGCGGCGCGGCCGCTGCGCCCAACGCGCAGGAGCGCGGAGGTCGCTTCGCGCGCAGCTTCGCCGGTCCGGATCTCGGATACGCCGCGTCGCCCCGTGACGCCAGGGACGGCGAAGGCTGGCCGCACGTCACCGCGGCTCCCGGCTTGAGCGGATTGTCGGCCCGTGCCGGTGATGCGCTCGGTGCCTACGTCGCACCCGTAGCAGCACCCGCGGCGCCGGTAGCCGATCGGCCGGCGTCCGGGGCCGGCGCGATATTGCGCGCCCCGACCGCGGCACCAGAATACGTCCAGACGTCGCGTTCTGCCGGCCGTTACGGTGGTGGCGAGGTCGAGATTCCGCCGTGGTTCGAGGACGCCGCGCGGCGGTTGCTCGCCGAGCGGAGCGGCGGAGACGGTATCTCGCTGGCCGAGCTCACGCTGGTCAACGCGGCGCCGGCGAGTCATGTCGCCGCCTCGACGATCGCTCAGCCGAGCGCCGTCGCGCCCGGTCCCACGGACGCCACGTCGTCCCCGGGCGCCGCACCCAAAGTCGATGTCGAAAAGCTCGCGCACGAGCTGTACCAAGACATCATGGTTCTGATGGACGTCGCCCGAGAGCGAAATGGGGATCCTTATCTATGACGAGTCTAGTACCGAACTCGGAGTTCATCACGATTGGCAGTGTCGACGGCGGCGTCCCCGACGTGGTGGCCAAGTACAATCCCAAGGAGCTTCAGGTCGACAAGAACGTTCCTTGGAAGGTCAACCCGCAGGCGAACAAATCTCCTGAAAAGGGTATCCAGCTCGAGTTCTCGGGAGCGGAAGGCCGGAGCATGAGCCTGGAGCTGCTGTTCGACGGCTACGAGGAGAACAAGAGCGTCGCAACCTCGGTCAAGAGCTTGAACGATCTCGCGTCGCCGCGTAAGGCGGGCAGCACGGACGAGAACCTCCGCCGCCCGCACCTCTGCCTGGTGACGTGGGGCAAGACGGTCGACAAGTTCACGTGCGTGATCGAGTCGCTGTCGACGAAGTACACGATGTTCTCGGCCAAGGGTGTGCCGCTGCGCGCGGTGTGCACGGTCAAGCTCAAGGAGGCCAACGTCCTGTCGATGGCCAAGGACGACGGTGCCGGTGGCGGCGGCGCCCCGTCGGGCGGCAGTGCCGGCGGGGGCACGAAATAGCCATGAGCGACAACGCCGCATCACCGAATGTCGACATCTTCCTCGATGGGAAGGAAGTTCCTGACGGTCATATCCTGTCGTACGTCGTCGAGCGCGACATGTATCAGGCGGACATGGCGGCGATCATGCTTGCGAATCAGAGCGACATCTATTCGCCCCTGGCGATCGGCTCGCCGGTCGAGATCAAGGTTGGCAACGACTCCAAGAGCATCTATGTGGGGGAGATCGTGGGGCTCGAGCCGATCTACAAGGGCGGCGACCGCAGCAAGATCTTGATCCGCGCGATGAACCAACTCCATCGCCTGCTCCGCAAGCGCAAGTCGTTGACGTTCACCGACAAGACCGACGAGCAGATCTTGAAACAGGTGGTCGGTGACGCTGGGCTGGCGCTCGAGTGGAAGCACGACAAGTCGATCACCTACAAGCATGTCTATCAGCACAACCAGACGGACATGGAGTTCCTGCGGACGCGCGCGGCCCGCATGGGTTGCCACGTCTGGTGCGTGGACAAGAAGGTCTTCGTCAAGCAGCCCGAGCTCCAGGGCGCGGCGATCGCCGAGCTCAACGTCGACCAGTCCTCGACGACCGGCGCGTTGCGGATGTTCGCGCCGCGGCTCAACTCGTCGGGCATTCTCAACAAGGTGACGGTCAAGGGCTGGAACCCGGAGACCAAGGAGCTCATCACGGGCGAGGCTTCGGTGACCGCCTCGCAGCTCGGACAGCAGACCGGCATTTCGGGGTCAGCGAAGGTCGCCAAGAACGACGAGACCTTCACCGTCGATCACCCGATCTGGGACAAGGCCGAGGCCACGGCGCTCGCGAAGGCGCGGCTGCAGGAGGCATCGCTCAGCTACATCACGGGCGTCGCCGAGGCGACCGGCAGCCCGGTGTTCGAGCTCGGCAAGCTGGTCAAGATCGTCGCCAACGCCAATCCCGCGAGCCAGGCCAAGGATCCGTTCAACGGGAAATACTACATCATGGGGGTCACCCATCGGTACAACGCATCGGTCGCCAAGGGCGATGCGCCCTATGTGACGGCGCTCCGGCTCGCCCGCGACGCGCAGAAGGCGGGTTAGCGGCCGTGGGCGCCGGTGGACCCCGTCTCGCGACGCTCGACGCAGTCCAGTACGGGCTGCAGTATGGCGTGGTCTGCCAGAATAAAGATCCGGACAACCTCGATCGGATCAAGGTCCGGCTGCCGTGGCTCGACAACGGCGACAGCGACCAGACGCACTGGGCGCAGATGCTCACGCCGATGGAAGGCAAGAAGTTCGGCTGGTACACGATCCCGGATATCGATGACGTCGTCGTGATCGCGTTCATCGCGGGCGATATCAGCCAGCCGGTGATCGTCGGCGGCGTGTGGAGCAAGCCGGACTTCTCTCCCGAGCCCAACGAGGACGGCGCCAATAACTTCCGCGGCTACCGGAGCCGCGCGGGGCATCGCATGGTGTTCGACGACTCGAGCGCCGGGACCAAGGTCTGGTTCTCCGACAAGACGACCAAGCTGATGGTGGGCGTCGGCAAGCTCGCCAAGGCTGGCAAGGGCCCCAACGTGTGCGCGGTGTGGAAGCCGCCGATGGCGGGCGACGGCGGCGTGTCGCTGTCCACGATGGAAGGCAAGATGGAGATCACGGCGAAGACCAAGCTGTCGATCAAGGCCGACACCATCAAGATCAACGCGAAGACCACCATCGACATGAAGGCCGGCTCCGACATCAAGATGGAAGGCAGCAGCGCCGCGAAGCTGACGTCGGCCGGCAACAGCAACTACGACGCACCCAAGATCGATATCGAGTAACCCGTGAGCTTCCTACCCACCGATCGCATCATGTCGCGGGCCACGCGCGCCGCGAAGATTCTGGGCGTCCAGCTCGCGATCGTCGTCGACAACAAGGACGGCGATGGGAACCCGGGATACCGCGTCAAGGTCAAGTTCCCCTGGCTCAACGACCAGGAGACGACCTACTGGGCGCGCATCGCGATCCCGATGGGGGGCCCCGATCGCGGGACGTACATGCTGCCGGAGCTGGACGATCAGCTGCTGGTCGTGTTCGAGCACGGTGACGTCGATCGGCCGATCGTGATCGGCGCGCTGTGGAGCAAGAAGCAGGAGCCGGTCGAGGTCAACCAGTCCGGTAAGAACAACACCAAGCTCATCAAGTCGCGGAGCGGGCACCGGATCATCTTCGACGACAAGGATGGCGCCGAGAAGATCACGATCGTCGACAAGACCAAGAAGAACAAGATCGTCCTCGACTCGGTCGCGAAGGTGATCAAGATCGAGTCCGCCGGGGACATCGAGGTGATCGCGAAGGCCAACGTGGTCATGCACTCGAACGCGCTCAAGATCGGGACCACGGATGGCGTGACCGGCAAGGGTGCATCGCTGCTCGCCCACGCGGCGAAGACGTTCGGCCTCAAGGCGACCAGCGGAATCACGATCGGTGGTGGCAACACCACGATCAAGGTCTCGAACAGTGCGGCAACCAGCGTCTCCGGGTCCGGTGCCGGCGAGCTCGGCGGCGCTGCGGCTGAACAGCCGAAGGCCCAGGTCGAGGCAAAGAAAGCCGGTGGCGGCGGTGGTGCGGCTGGTGGTGGTGGTGGTGCCGGTGGCGGCGGTGATGCCGGTGGCGGTGGCGGTGGTGGCGGTGGTGGTGCGGCTCCGACGCCGCGCCCGGCACCGTTCACGCAGGCCGAGCTACACGAGCTCCTGGATGATCCGTCGGACGCGCCGCCGGCGCCCAAGCCCGTGCCGCTGACGCAGGAGGAGCTGCACGAGTTCCTCGACGATCCGTCGGACGCGCCGCCGGCGCCCAAGCCCGTGCCGCTGACGCAGGACGGGC